>Ga0160443_100015_pt1 | contig 436093 bp, 390 predicted proteins | sample HID1972I_E1MG_FD_108244 | JGI IMG/M metagenome (GOLD analysis project Ga0160443, IMG submission 108244) | Enriched pill bug-associated microbial communities from UW Madison campus, WI, USA - HID1972I_E1 MG | ecosystem: Host-associated > Arthropoda: Insects > Digestive system > Unclassified ...
AATCGCCCGAAACCAGGTCCGGTTTGCCGTCGCCATCCACATCCATTACACCCACCGATTCAAAACTCTCGGCGGCAACAAAATATGGCGTGAATTTTATCTTTTCGGTCTGCTGGGCCCATAAAAATGTGGTTGTTATGTTACACAAAAAGAGACATAACACAAAAATCCGAGCGGATATTCTATGGGTGTTATTAAAAAATTTAAACATATTAAATGTAAATAGTTAAACCAAATATTCCTTTAGTAACTTCTGGAACTCTTGGGCGGATCTGCCTCGTTTATAATTCACTTTTCACCGGCGCCGAAGATACTAAAAAAATATAGAGAAGGTCGTCTATTCTTTATACATGATGGAATTCGTCTCAGTCGGATGGTAAGTAAATGGTTTATCCGTAAGCCAGCCCCAGAAATGGAGAGCGTAAGATCCGCCGTCTTTCAGCTATTTTTTTCACACCCCGAAAAGGAGATGTGCAACGCGATACAACAGAAAGCAAACGCATAAATTCGAATATAGTTACGAAGGTTGTTCATATAAAGGTTAGTAAAATAATAGATTGGCTTCTCTTATTTTTTACGATATTTATCCTTGCAATCGGTTCAAGGTAACAAATGAAAAGCCATACCGTTAAACAGACTTTTAGATATCGGGGACGATGTGATGATTGGGCCTAACGTTAGTATCATGACAACTGGCCATCCGCTTGAACCATCTTCGCGCCGTTCCGTCACCATCGGCAAGCCCATTGTTATTCAGCGTAACGTTTGGGTCGCAGCCAACTCCATCCTGATCGGCGGTGTCACGGTGGGTGAAAACTCGGTAGTGGCAGCGGGTTCTGTAGTCACCCGCGATATTCCTCCGAATACCCTCGTCGGCGGAAATCCGGCCCGGGTTATTCGTGCTATTGAAAACGGTGTAAGAGAAAACCATAATCCGCAATTTTAAATATCAACGACTCGCAGTCATGGCAGGGTTTTTCATGTTCTTCACTTCAATGGCGGCTCCGGTAGCATCAAGGACTCCGCTGCGATTCTGACCGCGATTTCGGCCGCCGCTCTTTCCTTATTTTCATTGCTTAGTTATTATTGTCCATTTCAGTAATAAGGAGTAGCTTTCCGTCTGATGTTTGTTCGAGCAACGATAATTCGCAAAAGTTTTAAACGGAAGTCAAAGCGCCAGCGTGGAAATCGCGGATGTTCCATATGCTCGCTAATCATCACCAGGGTCACAATCATCATCCCTATTTCGTGCCCCGTGTGTAATAGCATCGGAAAAAGCATCAAGGCCCATCCCGAGCCTACACACCACAGGCCGTGTGCAATCCCAAACTTCAATGCATCGCGCTTGGCCGGCCATCCAAATGCTGAGAGAGGCATATGATCATGGCCTTTATTTAGACAGTGCTGTTTCACGGGAGAAAACTGCCATACCAGCGCAATAAAACCTACCACCAACGCAGGAGTATAAGACATGGGCATCAGTAAATTCAATCGCAGAATCACGGCATTCAGTAAAAACCCTGCAGCAGCCCATACGGTGAGATAGCCCCAGACAAAAATTACCGATAACGGAAGACGCAGGCGTTTTAGGCTACGGGCATAAATATAGTGGATGGGTATAATCAGTTTCGGCAACATCATCGCAAGGACCATCAGCAGCCAACCGGCCATCAGGTGCGAAAACGGATTCATTTGCAATAGCATCTGCCACGAAGCCTGAGAGGGCCCCATGAGCGTTAGATGGCAATGCGCAACGGTCATTATATTGCCCGGGTTTATCAGTAGCAATATCCAGCATAACGCGCATATTCCAAGCATCAAAGCGATGATGGAATAGGTTTCACGTTTTGTATTTTTCATGTTTGCTGCTCCCGGTAAATACCAATGCGGCCGACTTTGATCTCTTGATTCTCAAAAATAATATTCGTAGGCAATATCGTTACGTCAAGAGACTGAATATCGAGACTGTTTTCAAGGTATAGTTTGTCGACGATGTCAGTAATGTCGAGAATAAAAGTAAGCCCGCTACCACCGCTATGTCCATCCGGCTTTGAAGCGTTTTCAAGACCAAATAGGGAAACATGACCGGCAAGTTGATCGCCTATCGAAACGGTTAATATATTTCCGTATGCATTGCCAGTAACGTTTTCAAGCTGAAGGTATACCTTATCCGGAAGACTGCTCGCCGAAGCACTCAGGAAGCTTTTCGACAATGCTTTCAACCCCCGTTGGTCAAAATTTACCCGGGTTCGCAACCCTGATTTTCCGATTTCTCCTGGTTTGGTGTTTGCGGCCACAAGTTCCGAGTGAGTGCCCATATCCCTTTTTTCTTCTTGTAAAATTCCGGTTGTCTCGATTCCCAACTTGTTCAGGCGCAGTACACGCGCATTTGTCAATACCGGCGGTGTTTGTTCATCATAAAGATAATCCAATTGATCCAAACTGTTTACTTCGGCGGGCGTATAACTCCATGGGCTCCTATCGGGCATTGGCATAATAAATTCCCTTTCTCCCGAAGCGCCGGGTCCATTCAGCCAATTTGAATCTGTGGGATTCAGATTACCCGCAGCATTCCATGAATCCCACATCCGATCAATGTTGCAATGATGTAAATAAAATATGGGATCGAGGGCAGCCAGATTAGGATCGGACATCAGCCCCCAAAGGTCTATTTTCACACGCCCACCCACCTGCGTGTGGATCATATTGTGTGGATTACTTTCCAGGTTGCCACTTACGCTACCGTCGTGTGAAAAGCCCGTCGAAGCTCCTCCATACCCCGGACTTTTGGTGGCCTGATTGCTCCCGGTGAATACCGTGTTTTGTTGACATTCTTTGGATACCGGTGGAATTTCGATATAAATATTCCGATCATTTTTGGGGCCGAACCTCGCGTTAACAAAAAGCGGATTGACGCTTCCGTCAGGTAAGCGTTCTTCGGTAAAAGCGGGCGGAATCTTATATTCTTCCGCAGGCCCTAAATAATCCCAATAAGGCAACGCCCAATCCCCCGGCCCGCCCAAACTAACTATCGCAGCGCGTATTTGGGACTCCAAAGCAATTAAGTACCCACGATGCCAGGGCGCGAAATACCAACTTTGGTGCTGGCATTGGTTCCAGAACTGATCCTGAATGCTTTGTTTCGGAAGCGGAGTGGCGGGTACGTTTGGCGGACCGGGAATATGGCCCCATCCCGGGAACCTGGGCCGATCAATGCTTTCCCCGTGAATAGCCCCAAAAAACCACCAACTGTTTGGATCGTCTAATGAGCGAGATTGCATAACGCCCACCCCTCTGGCATACCATAGTAAATCAGCGTTAGCGAATGATCCGTTTTCGTTCCACGCATTTTTCCGAATGAATTTATTCATGATACTTCATTTGTTTATTATCCTACTCAATTAATTTTCGGTCAATACAAAGCAGTATCTCTTGCGTCACCCTAAAATTTTCACGTCTTTTTCTTAAGATTACCGTGCCTTGTTACTCGTATATGCGTACGCTTTTGCCGCATGCTAATAACCAAAACCACGTCACATTGGTAGATGTAACAATTGGAACTATAAAGGTAGATACATTATTGAGAAAATCAAAATTTTCCATTTTTGGTGTGTATGCGGAGAAACTATCGGAATAAATTCTTACCTTCGCGCTAGGTTTAGGTTGATAGCCCCTAACCCCATTGGGGCGGATTCCCGTTATCTTTTAGGTAACGGGTTTCTTTTTGGCTCTTACTAATCTTCTTTTATCGCTTTAATTGGGTTGTTTGTGGCAGCGATGAAGCTACGGATAAAAACAGTAGTTCCTGCGACCAAGAGGGTAGCCACCAATCCTACAATAAAATGTAGGGGTGTAATGTTAATTTGATAGGCAAATTCTTGCAACCAGCTATTCATGGTATACCAAGCAACGGGTACCGCTACGGCAAAGGCTACGAAGATTAATAAGACAAAATCTCTTAAAAATAGCATCACAATATTTTTTACAGAAGCACCCAGAACTTTGCGTACCCCAATCTCTTTTACGCGCTGAACGGCCATTAATGATACCAGTCCCAGTAAACCTACACAACTGATGACAAGGGCGATGACCGTAAAAATCTTAAACGTGTTATAAAGTGTTTGCTCTTGTTGATACAATTGGGCAACTTTATTGTCAAGAAATTCATAATTAAATAAAGACTCAGGATTGAGGGTTGACCATTCTTTATTGATGGATGCGATGGTCTGCCGCATGTTGGTTGGTTGAAGTTTCACACTTGCCTGATAAAACCTTTCGGGATTGTAGTAAAGAAAGCAGGCCCTGATTTTTTTATGCTTGGATTCACTTTGGAAGTCGGTCACCACGCCCTGAATTTCCGCCCTACGCTCGCCCACCGTCACCTGTTCTCCCAGGGCATCTTCCGGATGGTGTATACCCAATCGTGCGATAAACGTTTTATTAACAACAATTTTTAGGATGGTGTCCGGAGTCGTGCTCTTAATAATGGGCAAACCAGCCAGCATCTCTATTTTAAACATCGGGAGATAATTTTCATCCACTACTTTCGCCTCGGTCACATCTACTTCATTCATACCCAAGTGAGGAGCGGAAAAAGGCATATAATTGATGTTGTAAGCCGGCGCGACCGAAGCAAAACTGAAGTCTTTGACGCCAGGTTGCCTGGAGAGCAGTTGGCGTAGTCCTTCGGGATTTTTCCCTACATCAAACGTAATAATCGATTCTTTATCAAAACCGATGTCCTTATTAAGGAAGAAATCCATTTGTTTGGCAACAATGACGGTACTGATAATGAGTAATTGAGTGACCACAAACTGGATACCGATCAATCCCCTTTTTAAAATTGTATTTCCCTTGACAGTTGTTGAGAAAGATGACTTTAAAATTTGTATTTGGTTAAAGCGCGCCTGTATCAGTGCAGGATATAGTCCAGAAATCAAAACCGCAAATAATGAGATAGCAAAAAGACCCACGACGACATCAGCCTGTAGTAACTGAGTAGGGGCAATGCGTGTACCAAAAAACCTTTCTGTATAAGGGATAAATAACAGCAGACCACTCAGTGCCAAACCTAAGGCGATGATCACTTGCAGAGTTATTTCCGAAAGCGCACTTTTAATAATCTGAATGGGTTTGGCTCCGAGCACTTTTTGGATACCTACCTCTTTTGATCGCTTTATTGCAAATGCGGTAGCCATATTAACAAAATTAATGCAGGCTATTACCAAAATAAACAAGCCAATCGCAGCTAAGCCGTATATACTTTTTTTAGAACGCGGCATACTGGTTTGGTTGAGATATCGTTGATCGTAGTGTATATCGGTTAGTGGTTGTAGCAATAATTTGCCTTCTTTTTCAACTTCCTCACCCCAATTTTTCTTGATAAATGAGGGAAGCCTTTGCTCGATGTTGTGGGCAGATAGATTACCTGGCAGGGTGATATATAAATATCCTCCTTGTATCGACCAATAATTTGTTGTTTGGTCATGAAATGTTGCCCATGAAACCAGCGACTTAAATGTTAAATGGCTATTACTGGGAAGATCTTTGATCAGGCCGGTTACTTTCAGCTCCCAATCGCTATCCATACGGATGGTTTGTCCCATGGGATCCTGATCTCCAAAATACTGTGTTGCGGTAGTCTCTGTCAGTACAATCGTGTTTGGAGCTTCCAGTGCTGAGTTTGGATCGCCTGCCAACCATTCTAAATCAAATATTTTGGCAAATTCGTTGTCGGCCGCACCGATGTCTTTTAGGATGTAACGCTCGTGATTTATTTCGATCATGCTTTCCCGCCAATAATAATATTGCGAAACATGTTCTAATTCCGGAAAATCGTTTTTAAGAGCAGGAGCAACGGCAAATGAGACACTGGGATTATAATCTAAACCGAGTGAGGTAATCCGATACGTTTTAGGTGCATGTCTATGATATTGATCATAACTAAGTTCATTCCTAACGATGAGGAAAATTAATATACAGGAGGCAAGCCCCAAGGCCAAGCCGCAAATATTAATTGCTGCGTAAGATTTATAGCGACCTATCGATCGTATGGCAATTCGAAAATAGTGCTTGAACATATCATCATAAATTAGAATGATAGATAGTGCTCAAATAATAAACCATTTTATACAAACGGCCCATCCGGTTGTTCAAGACCTGTTTTACGTGTAAGCCAGTGTTCGAATCCGAACATTTGTTGTTCGTTTTTGAACATGTAGGAAACTTTGATTGGACGCTGGATTCCCATTATAGTCGGTAAGATTACATTAGGGCGTCATATTTAATTTTTATATTCGCCACATAATCGATAATATCCCGATGGCAGACCAGCCTTTACATGCGGATCATGCGTTGATGGCCAAAATTGCGGATGGAGACCACCGGGCTTTCGCTCTGTTGTATAACCGATATTGGCCTCTGCTTTATTTGCACGCGTATCGCATGTTACGTGATGAAAAAGCCGCTGAAGACGCTGTACAGGAGACATTTACTTGGTTTTGGAAAAATGCACCCCTTATTACTTTCAGAGGCTCGGTATCATCGTATCTTTACGGTGCAATCCGCCATCATGTGCTTAATCAGATCCGCCATGAGAAAGTCAAAGGAGCTTATTTCGACGAAATCGCTGCTTATATTACCACCGGGCATTATCAGGTCGATGAAGTTGTACGATATAATGAACTGGTCAAAGCGATCGAATCTGAAATCGACCGTATGCCGCCCCGCATGCGCGAGATTTTTAACCTGAGTCGCAAACACTTGCATTCACATAAGGAAATTGCCGAGTTGCTTGGAATATCCGAGAGTACTGTCCGTGAGCAAATTAAGCGAGCACTCAGACAACTTCGCGTGGTTGTCAATGACAAGTCTTATCTGCTACTATTAGCTATGCAGTTGCTGCGTTAATTATTTTTATTTCCATGTCCCCTCTAAGCTGCCTTAAGGTTCCTTACCTGTAAAAACCGGGGTAGAGTTATGACAAAAAAGGACATTCAACGACTTATCGATAGATATCATCAAGGTCTTGCAAATTCCCAGGAGGTTGCGCAGCTTGAGTCGTGGTACCTGCAGCATGCTAACGAGAGCCGTGCCATCGATCATCCCGAGGATTTTATGGATCGGATGAATCGGGGGTTACCACCGATCCTTGCCACACCGCAGCTTAGAGGGGAGCACCGGCCACGTTTTCTGCGTTTGCAAGTTCGTTATGCTGCTGCTATAGCTATTTTGGCGTTGATGTTCGGCACATGGTTCTTTCTCATCAAGACAGAACAACTTCAAGAACGGGCTATCGCCGCTGAGGCGATTCTGCCGGGAGGTAATCGAGCTACGCTTACCTTGGCTGATGGCCGTACCGTGGAGCTCAGCAAGTCACAAAATGGCATCATCGTCGGAGATGAGGTGACTTATTACGATGGAAGTCCTATTATAAAAACCAACAAAACATTGGCATTGCAGAAAGATGTCTTAAACTCCATACGCACTCCGAAGGGCGGCACCTATCAGCTTACACTTCCGGATGGAAGCAATGTCTGGCTGAATGCTGCTTCGACACTTCGCTATCCTTCAAGTTTTTCCGGAGACGAGCGTGTGGTTGAAATTTCGGGAGAGGCTTATTTTTCCATTGTCAAGAATGAGCAAAGACCATTTAAGGTCATCAGCAAAGGGCAGGAAGTTAAGGTGCTGGGCACCGAATTCAACTTATCATCCTATCCAGAAGAAGAAATCAAAACCACCCTTGTGTCTGGGAAAGTACGGATTACTCCCAGCGGGCTATCGGCAGCAGAAATGCAAGGTAGTGGATCCCACAAGTCAGACAGTTCGGTTGTGCTGAATCCCGGACAACAGAGCGTTGTGCGAGGAAACATATCCGAAGTCAGGGATGTTGAAACGGAGCCTTATACGGCTTGGAAAGACGGTTTTTTTTATTTTGATAACATGACACCGAGGGCGGTTATTGAGCTTATCGCTCGGTGGTATGATCTGGAAGTGGTATACGAAGGGATTATACCCAGCCAGGTGATTATATTCGGGGTGGTTGACCGTCAAAAGCCACTGAGTTCAGTATTGAAATCGTTAGGAAAAAGTGGGTTAGCCTTTGAAGTACGTGGCGCAGATTCTGTGCGGCGTCTTTTTGTTACTGCAGAAAAATAAGTGAAGAATTGCTTATATGAGTTAGCCAATAAACTAAATGTGAAACCAATTAAATCTTGAGAGGAGTGACTACTATGCAAACCTAATAAAGCCATACACCGATTGTTTCATCCACAAAAAACGGATGATGTTGACTCCATCACCCGTTTAATTGTCTGGATCGATTAACGGCCGTAATGTTAAAAGCCAGGTCGAAAACCAATTTATTAACTATCCAAACAGGACAAATATATGATATTTACACGATGTGTAACAGGCTGCTGTTACTCTTTTAAATACCGATTAGTACTGATTATGAAACTAGCGATTCTCTTAACGATTGCATTTACATTTCATGCGGTTGCCGAGAGCAGAGCACAGAAAATTACGCTTAACCTAACGAATGCCCCACTGAGCAAAGTGATGTCAGAAATTCAGAAACAACAGGGTTATTCATTTCTGTTTCATGGCAACCATATCGCGGATATTCGGGTGGATGTACGTGTCAAACAGATGGATTTCGCCGATGCGATGGAAGTGATTCTGAACAAGCGCGGACTGGAATGGACCCTTGAAGACGGAATTGTCTCGATCGTCGCAAGCAAAGCTAAGCCGGCTCGGCAAACGTTACAGCAGGAAAAAATAATTTCCGGAAAGGTCGTCGATGAAGACAGCAATCCTTTGGAGGCGGTAACCGTGCTTTTAAAAGGCACCCAGCAACAGACCCTGACAAATAGTGAAGGCAATTTTCAGTTTCCGGCGGGAGTTACGGGGGCTGCACTGGTGTTTTCCGCTGTTGGTTTTGAAGAACAGGAAGTAACGCTAACCTATCAGTTTCCGATGACAGTCAGGTTAAGTGCAGTGGTCGGTGAATTGGAAGAAGTTGTCATTGTAGGCATGAATAACCGGCAAACCAGAAGGTCCGTTACCGGTGCCATGGCCTCGATACAAACCAAAGAACTCAGGCAAAGTCCGGTTGCCAATCTTAGCAATGCACTCGCCGGCCGGCTTCCGGGCCTTATCACCGTACAGTCAACCGGTCAACCCGGCGATGACGGTTCGGCACTTTATATCCGGGGCGTATCCACCTATGGCAATACATCGCCCTTGGTGGTGATCGATGGGTTGCCACGTTCCCAGGCCAACTTCAGCCAACTGGATCCCAATGAAATCGAGTCGGTAACCATCCTGAAGGATGCGTCATCCACTTCGCTGTATGGCATACAAGGAGCTAATGGGGTGATTGTCGTCACCACCCGGAGAGGCATTTCCAATGAACAGCCTCAGGTTAGCTTTACCGCTCAGCAAGCATTTCAGCAACCCGTGCGCCTTCCGCGACAAATGAATGCCCTCCAACAAGCTCTTTACTACAACGAATACGATGTAAACGATGGGCGTCAGCCGCGTTTTGACGAAACCGCTCTTAGCAAGATCAGTGACAAATCAGACCCTTATCTGTACCCTGATGTGGATTGGTACAATGAAATACTCAGAAGTACCTCATCGCAAAATCAATACAACCTCAATATTTCGGGCGGAGCAAACGCCGTCCGATATTTCATTTCGGGGAGTTATATACGTCAGGGAAGCCTGCTTAAACATGATCAGGACAACGACTATAAGATCAGCAACAAATTTGACCGGTATAACTTCCGGTCTAATGTGGATATAGACGTCACCAAACGATTAAAAGTGCAGGTAGATTTAGCAGGCCGATTGGAAAACCGAACAGGCCCCGGACCGGGCTTCCAGCAAGTATTCAGTATTCTGACGGGAATTTCGCCGCTTGCCATGCCCGTATTTAATCCCGACGGAAGCTTTGGAGCCGGGAGTGCTGCCGTGGTACCCGGTGACCATAACCCTTATGGCCTGATCGCACGCAGTGGTTATTATACAAACTACAATAATGTCATGTACGGTACCCTGTCCGCCCGCCATGACCTGGATTTTATCAGTAAGGGCCTGAGCGCTCAACTGTTTTTTAGTTTTGAAAATGACAATCAGCAAAATACATCGCGCACGCAGGATTTCGATTCCTTTTGGTACCGTGGTTCAGATGTGGCCGGCGAACCTATCTATCAGCAGTATACCATCGGAAGCCGTCTAGCCACCAGCGGAAACAGGTATGTAACCCGTTATAATTATTTGGATTTCAGAGTTAATTACGATCGTTCGTGGGAAGACCATGCGCTAACCGCTCAAGTCCTTGGAAACCGTACCCTGCGTGTAGTAAATGATGAGCTGCCTTATGCTTATCAGGGTGTCAGCGCGCGGATTACCTATAATTTCAAATCGAAATATTACCTGGAAGGAAATGTCGGATATAACGGTTCTGAAAATTTTCCAGAAAACCGGCGCTATGGCTTCTTTCCGGCGGTATCCGTTGGATGGGTACTCAGCAGTGAGCCTTTTCTAAGCAACAATAAAACAGTCAGTTTTCTCAAATTGAGGGGGTCCTATGGAATTGTAGGAAATGACTTAATCGGGGGTGAGCGCTGGTTGTTCATATCCGATTACGCGCCGGGTGGCGGATATTATACGGGGGTATCACCCACTTACGTGCCCGGTTATAACGAAAATCGGACCGGAAATCCCATTGTAACCTGGGAGCGGTCAACCAAGATGAACGCAGGCATAGACCTTTCTCTCTTCCGTAGCGGAGAGGTACAGCTTACCTTTGATGTTTTCAGGGAGCTGCGCACGAACATCCTCACAGCGCCGGGTACGGTTCCTGATTACATCGGCGTTGTTTCCCTGGCGCCACGTAATACCGGGGAGGTTGAAAACAAAGGTTTCGAGGTAGAGCTCCGTCTCAATAAAACTGTCGGGGAGGTAAATCTATTCAGTACAATGCAACTCACTTACGCCAGAAATAAGGTCTTGCGAAACGACCAGCCAACTCCCGCCATGCCTTACCAAAGCTTAGTCGGTTACGAAGTGGGTTATGCGTTGGGGTATAAGTTTGCCGGGTTTTTCAACGATACAGATGAAATAGCCAATAGCCCACGTCAGAGCTTCAGTAGCAGCCTCATCCCCGGTGATGCCCGGTACGTGGATGTAAACGGAGATAATGTTGTCGACGCCCGCGACCGCGTTCCTATACTGTTGCAGAATATTCCGCGCTATGTCGGCGGCTTTTCCCTTGGCGGATCCTGGAAAGGTTTTGACCTGAGCCTACTGTTTAATGGTGCCTTGGGAGGCACGGCGAACATCCGGTTGTATCAACCCGGTAGCGCATTTCAGCTACAGCGCTGGACGCCGGAAAATACGGAAAAAGCCCGTGTTCCAGTAGCCCACCTTTCTGCCAATAACACAGATATATTGTCCGATCTCAATCTGCAGCGTACAGACTACCTAAAACTGCGGAATGTCGAAGTGGGTTATGAGCTTCCGCAGGCCTCGATCCGCCGGTTCAGGTTGGCCTCTGCACGTATATTCCTAAATGGGCAGAACGTCGGCATCTGGGACCGTTTATGGTTCAAAGACAGAGATCCCGAGTCGCCCGGCGGCGACGTGGTTTACCCAATTCAACGTGTCTATAATGTGGGGTTAGCCCTGCGGTTTTAACTTATTGGAGAAACAAATGAAAGCGAATTATATCTTTTACGTGTTATTAGTCACGGTAGTTTCCTGCAAAACGGATTTTCTGGAGCGTACTCCCAGTGATTTTATCAATGAAAAAGAAGTCTTTACCAATATTGCCAATGCAGAGGCATTTCTGAATAATACCTATAACGATCTGCCTGACTTCCTCACCATGTCTGGAAATCCACCCAATGCTTATAATATCGGCGCCGCTACAGATGAGATGGCATATATGCATACATACGTATACAGTGCCAGGGAATTCAACACTGGCAGTTGGAACCCGGCGGCATTCCCCATGCAGTGGCTATGGGCAGATTATTACCGGGCAATCCGCCGCATCAATTTATTCCTTGCAAACTACGATCTGATTCCCGAAGAGGTTAGCAGCGGAGGTTCTTCGCGCAAGCAGCGTCTGCTCGGCGAAGCCCATGGGTTACGGGCATTCTATTACTTTCAATTGTTCAAAATGTGGGGAGAGATTCCCATCGTAGACCAGGCGTTGGATCCCAGTGCCGAGGGAGAAATCATGCTTGAGCGGAGCCCTGTCGATCAGGTCATCAACTTCATAAAATCCGATATCGATCAAGCGGTAGCTTTGCTGCCGCCGCGCCTTGACAACAGTCAGTTTGGCCGTATGAATGCCACGATTGCCAAAGCGTTATGGTCGAGGGCCACCCTGTATTATGCCAGTCCTCTCTTCAATCCCGAAAACGAGACCACACGATGGGCCACCGCCGCCAATGCTGCCAAGGAAGCCATAGAATTTGCGCTACAGGCCGGGCACAGCCTCTCCCGGGGAGATGTCGGCGGAAAAAAGGCCTACGAACGTATCTTTCTGGAGCTTAATAACCCCGAAGTCATTTGGGCAAAGAACCTTACCACAGAAACAGGTACCTATGTGAATGGCCCTGAAGCATGGGATTTCTTTTCTTCCTCGTTGGGGTATGGGGGCTGGTACGGCTTTGGTCCGCTTCAGGAAATGGTCGACTCATATGAGATGATTAACGGAGAAATTCCCGTAACCGGATATGGTGACGGCGGGGTACCCATCATTAACCCCGCAGCGGATTATGATTCCGCCCAGCCTTTCGTCAACCGTGATCCACGTTTTTACCAAAGCGTACTTTATCATGGAGCCCTCTGGCAGGGGAGACCGATCAATGTGGCGCCCGGTGGGCTTGACAATAATACATCCGACCGGTCGCGGATCAACTATTTTTGCCGCAAATACCTGGATGAGGGTCACAACCTATTCACCAATACCGGTACCAGCTATCGCCGTTATGCCATTATCAGATTGGCAGAGCTGTACCTGAATTATGCGGAGGCCATAAACGAAGCCGGTGATGAACCCGCTGAAGCTTTCGCAGCGGTTAATCTCATACGACAGCGGTCAGACATGCCCGAATTACCGGAGGGCCTGTCACAACCCCAGCTCCGGGAGCACATACACCACGAACGTAAGATCGAGCTAGCTTTTGAAAGCCACCGTTTTTGGGATGTGCGTCGCTGGAAAATCGCCGAAGAAGTGGATAGTGGCCTGGTGCATGGCATTGCCGTTCATTCCGATGGCACGTTTTCGTATCCAGTGTTTGAAACCCGCATTTTCGACAAGACGAAACATTATCTATTTCCTGTGCCACAGTCGGAAATCGATAAAAACGATCGGCTCAGCCAGAATCCGGGATGGTAGCGGCAGTACGCTGCACCTACTTACTGTATCACTAAATTTAAGATAACATGAAAAATCTATTTTTTATCCTGTTTATATCATTTTCAGCCTGTACAAAAAACCTGTCCTATACGGCCATGGGCAAAAGTGCCGTCGATTCGGAATTGGATGAAGAAACCTATCCCGCCAACGACGATTATATTGTCCAAGTCCGCGATCAGGGCGACACGGAGTGGAAAACACTATTTACTCATAATGCGGTTACTAAAAAATACAGCAATGGACAGTTAGGAAACTGCGGTTTTGTTTCCTTTGATTCAGACTTTTCCAAACCGGTAGAAATCCAGGTCACAAAAACATCGGGTAGTATCGGCAGTGTACGCATCCGGCCCAGCTTTAACAATATCACCTATACGCAAAGCGGAAACCAGATACAGTTTACGCTGCAAAGTGCACAAAAAATATCAGTGGAATTCAATGGTGATATTATGAATAACCTTTTTGTGTTTGCCAATCCACCCGAGCAAAATAAACCTAACCCCGGAGATCCTGGTGTTATTTATTTCGGCCCCGGCATCCACAATGCGGGTGAGATCACGGTCACTGCGGGACAAACCGTTTACCTTGCCGAAGGGGCACTGGTATATGGATATCTTTGGAGCAGCGACGCCGATAACGTGACCGTACGCGGTCGGGGTATACTGGACGGATCGAAATTGAACCATGATGTCAATCAGCAAAGGGTTTGGTTGGTAGGACTTACCAACGGCAGTCATATTACCATCGAGGGGATTGTGATGAGAGATGCCCCTATGTGGACGACGGTACTTAGAAATACCGACAGCGTGAACATCACCAACATCAAGCACCTCTGTTATAACGAAAATTCAGACGGATTGGATATCGTCCAATCGCACCATGTTACTATTGACGATGTGTTCCTAAGAAATCATGATGATAACATAAGCCTGAAAATTCACGATAGTACGGCGACTAGTAACATTACTTTAAAGAACTCGGTACTGTGGGCCGATCGGGCACATAATATGCTGGTAGGCCCGGAATCCAGCGGAGGTACCTTTGAAGATATCCAATTTGACAATATAGACGTCCTTGAAAATGCACAAAACGATGAGGTATTTCCTGGTGTCATGGCAGTTATGGCTGCAGACGGAGGAGTATTCCGGCAAATCGAGTGGAAAAATATCCGTATAGAGGATATCACGGCTGGTAAAGTCATATGTATCCAATACACGGATGCTTACGCCCAGCAGGGATTTGGTAACAGCGTGGATAACGTTAGTTTTACGAATATTACCTATGCCGGAAGCAATGCCAGTCCGAGCCGGATTTTCGGTAAGGATGCTTCGAGAACAGTGGATACTGTACAGTTCAAAAACTTTGTCGTCAACGGCACCTTGGCCAGTGACACGACTTCGGCAAACCTACAGGTCAACGGTTTTGTACATAATCTTTCTTTTATTCCCTAGTGGTGTCTAATGCCATTGGGACAAAGAGGGTGCACTTTAAAAGGTACCCTCTTTTTTTGAAAGAGAATCATTGAGCGCTGTTTCCGGAAGCATCGTAAAAGGGGAAAGACCTCCAAGAGATTGGTTCTCAACGATGGACGACTTGTAGTTATCTGAGTACGGACATCGAAACAGTAGGCTATCTTATCTTTTTCCACGTTCCCGAAGGAGAGGAAAAAGTATGGGTTGAGCGTTTTGAGCAACACGCTTTTGTAGATTGGGCGCAGCTAAATCATATCCTAGGAATCGAGTTTACTAATAACTTAGGTGATCATCCAGGTCATACCTTACCCCCTCATAGCCCAATGCCTTTCGCATCAGGCCCAATTGGCCAAATAAGTAGCTTTCACGGTCCAGGCTCATACCTACCATATTTAGTTTGTTTTCTTCGACATAGGGCGTATTCATTCCGAAAGGATATGCCTGGCTAAGTTCCGCTTCCTCTACCGACAATAATTTCTGGTACAGCAGCGGCGAGATCCTATGCCACTGCTTTTTGAGCTCATCCAGCGGTGGGTATTGGAGGGTGGGATCCAGCGCTTTCGCATCCTTGAACAGATCCTCGTGGGGGTCTTTTTCGGGGATGCTCAGGACCTCGGCCAGCCAATACCTGCAATTGACCAGGTTGCCGACCATCCAGGTAAAATGATTAGTTTTATCGGCGATGCGCTTTTGGGCATCGTCCTCCCGGATGCCATCCAGCATATTATTGAATAACTGGCTATGCATGCGGTAGGCAGGAATAACAATTGTCAGGGTTTTAGCTACGGGCTTGTCCATGTTGTTGTTTATTTTGTGTAGTTAATTTTCTTGTTCAGAGAGCTTTTTAATTTCCTCCAGGCCCTTGGCAAATGCGTTCTTCATATGCGCTTCCCATTCAGCCGCTGTTTGTACGGAGGCCTTGAGCGTGGTGATGCCGTTATTTTCCGACAGGTGGTATTCTTCCAGCGAACCGGTCCAATCCTTCACTTTTTCGCTTGTCGTATCTTCCTTGCCATCTGTTACTTCACCCCGATGTTCAAATACAACATCATACGGCTCTTTTATCGACTTTATGGTACTTGTCATGCCGCTACCCTTGCTGTCCAGGAAGAGGGTTTTTCCACCCACCTGCCAGTCGCTCTGAATAGATCCGCCGGCATCTTCGGGGTTAAATGCCTTGGTCCATTTTAAATAAGTGTCTGGACTCCAAAGCGTGTCCCAGACTTTCTGAGCCGGTGCTTTGATTTCTTTTGAGAATTGCAATGTTACCATGGTCATCCTGTTTTAAAAGGTTACGTATTTTGTTACTGTAAAGTTACGACGAAATACAAAAAGATATAAGGGGCATTGAAGACAAATAATAGGGGATATCGCGACTTTGTCAATTTAAAACGATATAAGTTTGAGTTCCTGTAACAATTTGGCGCGTCCGATTTTTCCTGCCTGCCAAAGACAGATTCATTATTGTTTTCAAACCCGTATCTTTATCCGCGAACGTAAATCATGTGCTGTGTATGCCGGAGCGTTTTGGTGTTTTTCTCTATAAAGTCCTCGTATGGCTCTTTTTGGGTGTCGTCACCGGTACTTTGGTCGCCCAGATGCAGGGCTTTTTGCCACTCTTATTCATCGTTGTTTACGTTTTGGGCTCTATCGGTCTTGGTGCGGTGTTTGTCATCCTATTTATCCGATATACCGACCACAAGGCGTCACGTATCTCCGAAGTTAATCGGGCGTATGGCGCTGATAGCGGGGTTCCTGCACGTATAGACCGTATTCATTTTGGCGGTGTGCGGCTGTTAGAGACCCGTGATCTGATGATTATCAGGGTAACCGTATTTTCGAGATACCGTGAGCCATATCAGACGACGGTACGCCAATTCATGACGGCAGATGATCTTGAGGAGTTAGACAGGCGGGATGAGCTTGTTACATTTTATGAAGATGCACACGACCCCGGGTATGGTACCGTATCGCTCAAAGAGCCAGCGGCAGCAATCCGGACAGACTATAAAACGTTTCGGGCAGAAAAAGTCTATCCCGAACGGCTCAAAACAGGCCTGCTTCTTTTGGTGGGGCACAATCCGAACGTGCTTACTCGATCTGCAAGCTTTGTGTTGATTTTTGTCCTGTTTGGCTTCGGCTTTCTTTCACCCTATGTCGTTACAGGTAATTTGGACTGGCTCCGGCTGAGAATAAAGCATTTCCCACAGAAGCTGATCTTTCAAGGTAAAGGTAATTTCAATCCCGAAGCCTTCAAAAAAGCGTATGATAAAGCCATCGAGTATATCGGCGACCAGCGCATTGAATCACTGCTCTTTTACAAAGACTTTACCGACGTAAGGATTGAGCGAACCGATAAACCGGGTTACTTCGGGAAGGTGACCATCCGAGGTAATTTCGTTGGAGCACATTTTATGACATCGATGGCAGACGACCAGAATCGTCTTTTTACAGCAGACTCGATCCGGTATGACCTGTTTAAAAAGGCATTGGATGATGCCGCAACCGACCATAAGATCCAAGACATCATGTACATTGGGGCCCGTAAAGGTATCCGTTGGGGTACGCGTGATGGCCGTATTCCGCCAGACTATAAACAAGACCACATTGATATTCACATCGTGTTTAGGGGCGGCAATACGTCACTCCATTACAACGGTGAGACCGGCGAGCGATTACCGAGATAAGGTTGATACCAACTCCCGGATCCAGGTACTTCCAAGATGGGTGCGACAGACCAGGGCACCTTACCTCATGATATCGGTGTCCACGGGTATGTATCCCAAATGTCTACTTAGTGATAGAATCTGACCTTTATGGTGATACTCGTGGGTAATCACATGACTAAATAATTTGATAGGCTCTTCGGACCTTTTCACGCCATTTAGTTCAAATTCTATTTTACCTTCTACATCATCCATGTAATCTATAAAATCGCCCATGAACAAATCAACATAACCAAATACGGATATGACATCCTGAATATTTTTATTGTCCTCAAATTCCGCAAAAACAACTTCCCTGCCCAGAGCAAGCTTTGCAATCCAGAATTCATAAGTGTTGGCAATATGTACAAGCAAATTTCTTACACTTCCCCCGCGGCCAAAAGAAGAGTTTTTCCGGATGAAATCCTCAGCTGAAATTGTTTTACAATAATCAAAAAGAATATTTCGGGATTCCTGAACGTATGCGTACTGCTTTCTTGTATACATGTTAATAATTGTTGCCTGAATATCTCGTTGAAGTTAAGACAAATTCCGTCTCGCTGTATCTGATAGTATCAACATCCGATTGAATAGCGTTTAGTTCATTATTACCAAATGTATTATCTTTAATGTATTATCTTTGTTCAAGACCAATTCGTTTTTGCGTATGAAATGCAAACGTGTAGTTTTCTTTGCGCTCATTTCCTTTGTGTATACCCAGGCACAAGATAGCAAGTTCATTGTATCCCACAATGCCGATTACGTAGAACCTAATTATCGGCCGGTAAAGCAGCCATTACGTTTGATGCTGTTGAGAAAAGTACGTCTATTTAATTCCACGCTGTAAGATTGCCAACGCTCCTTGAATTGAACCAATGCGATATATACTTACAAGAATAACTCTACTGATTTTGTGTGTCATCGCCATTTACTACATCAGCGATTACATACAGGAGAGTGCCATTGTAGAAGAGGGTGATGATAACTTTTACGGAGTGATTTGGTTTTTCAAATTATTGTTACTGCTAGTATTCATTAGCGTAGTTGTTTTCTCTTATGAAGCCTACAAGCTCAACAGGCAGAAAAAAATAAAAGAGCGAAACCTCAGTCTAATTTTAATTGCCTTGATTGTACTCATGGTATTAATTTTCGGAGGATATTTTCTACAATTTGCTTTCTAATATGGCTGGCCCATCGTAGACTATTTCAATAAAGTGATTGGCCTGGATGAAACGATAGGTTCATTGAAAGATAGGCTTAAAATTGTGAAACAATAAAATCGGTGTATGAAAAATTACTTTCAATGCGTTATTTTTTTCCTTTCGGTACTTTTATTTATTGGCTGTGCCGATAGAAGACTTGTACAGCCTGCTATAAACCTTCCCGGCTACGAGTTGGTTTTTCATGATGAGTTCAATGGGAATCGCTTGGATACCACGACTTGGGGGTTTCACAATTTGGGTAAAAGGAGAAGCGCCGTTAATCTAAAAGAAGCATGTATTGTCAATAAAAATGGGGAGCTCGAAATCCGTAACTGGACCGAAATCAACGGATTGGATACCGTGCATCATGCAGGTATGGTCGAGACGAAGGAGAACTTTACGTTTGGCTACTACGAAGCACGCATCAAGTTTGACATGGAAACGGGGTCATGGGGTGCGTTCTGGATCATGTATAACAATTTCCGACGGGCATTTACTGAAAACGATCGTCCCGAAGAAACGGGCGTTGAAATGGATATTATTGAATTTCTTGCCCTAAAGAACGGGTATGGTGTGCATAATCTGCATTGGAACGGATACGGCAAATTTCATAAAACATTGGGAAGTGGAGAATTGAAAAATGGACAGCTCAATGGGTATCACACCTATGGCTTGCTCTGGACGCCCGACGGATATACGTTCTACATCGATGGCGAAGAAACCTGGCGCACGGCGGAAGCGGTTTCCCATGTTCCGGAATACGTGATCTTAAGCACGGAGATTGAAGACAAGGGATGGGCGGGCGACGTCCCAACGGGCGGCTACGGTTCGTTTGAAACGACAAAAAATAAAATGTCGGTTGACTACATACGCGTATACCAGAAAAAGCATGCTGTACGTTAGCAAAATAGTCATCAAATACTTCTTCCGGGTCCGCATCATTAAGACCTTTTGTTATTGGTTCGTCGCGCCTACATGGGGGCGGCGGTGCAGATTCAACGGCTGGGACACTCTATCGCTGGAAGTGCACAACATTCCTGTCACCGTTGGTTTAATCCCAGCTTTGAAGTTCGATAATGTTCCCGTCAGGATCAGCGATATAGATAAATCTAAGCAGCCCAACATCTTCAACATCATGTTCACTTAGCTCTCCGATTTTGGTGGCCCCATTTTTTAGTGCTAAGTTTAAATATTTGGCTAAGTTATTTACCTGGAAAGCAATGTGTCCAAACCCTCTTTGGTTGGGAACGGCAGGTACCTGTTCTTTCACTTCCGAATACTGATAGATTTCGAGTGTGGGGCTGTCCTTTCCGTAACCGGGTAATCTTAAATGTACTCCTTGCAAATGGGCATTCTGTACTCCCGTTCCCTTTGAGAGCCAGTCGCCTTTCTGGTTACGAATAGGAGGTACCGGCACACATTCAAAAACAGTTTCATAAAATTCAGAAAGTTTCTTCCAGTCTTTTGTTATGATATTGGTATGAGCGTATCGGATATCCATTTTGTCATTTATTTACAATCGATGTTGCTAACATCGCATTAAAGCCGTTACAGCAAAGGTAAATAATTACGGATATTCACAATCTCCTCCCCCAAAAGAGGGATGTGTCGGCGGCGTTGAGTCGCCTACCTTTGTTTTGGAACAAAATACATCTGTTATCAATCACTGAGAAAAACATCTTATTATGTCAAACTGCAATGTAACGTTTTACAAGAAAACAGACAGGAAAAAATCCGACGGTTACAAGAACTATGATGGGCCGCAGTCTGTTGCGGACCTAAGCAAGGTTTTATGGGAAGAGACAACCTTCGATAACGATATGAAAGACGATATCAGCTGGGTCGACACCAGTTCCCAGGCCTGGGTACGGGTCTATTCCAAAGCCAACTTCCAGGGCAGAACAGCACTCATCGGGCCCGATCAGCACGTCAGTATGAAAACACTCCGGGACGAGAACGACGAGGACGACATGGATGACACCATCGAAAGTTTCCAGATTTACGACCACAAGCCTGATGTCAATACCAGCAATATTATTAACAACCTATTGGCGCTTTATCCCGAGTCAGAGCGGTCCCGGAAAAATAATCGGTACGAAACGGAATGGTATGCGCAGGACTCTCAATACCGTATCTACGATCCTTCCATCGAGCTAAGCGGCAACACGGTAAGTTTCACCATGGACCTCGATCATATCCAGCTCGAACAAGACGATCATGCCGTCATAACCTTCAGCATGGATTTGAACGGTGGTTTCGTCGATCAGATCAAAGTGACGTATGATATCGCCGACTCCACACAAGTTCCCGAATGGGCCATCAAGTTGATTGACGGCGCAATCGAAGTCACCAAATATGGCGCCATGGCTATTGCCGATGGCGCTGCGATCGTCCTGACCGATGGCGTGGGCGTGGTGGCAACGGTAGAAATTAATCGACTCATTAAGTACACTGCGGAAGCACTGACTTTCTGCGTCGATCATCTGAATATTGTACTCGGCGCGGTATTCAAATTTCAGAGCGACGGCGGGACCGCCAACTTCCCGGCCATTGTGTCGCACGGTATCGCCAGGCTTGTACTTGCTTATTATCAGGAGTTGTATGGGCCCGACCCAAATGACGCCATGGGTTTTAATGAACAAAGCTTCTTAAAGCCACTGGGAGCGGAGGCATGGCAGTATACGAAAGACAATCCGTTTATAGAATTCAGCGAGAGCGTATATTCCTACCGGGCATATTACCCCAATAGCACGTTTCTATACGCTAGGGGCGGGGCATTGTCTTCCGTCAAGATCGATGCGATCACCGACAACCGCATGGATGACCACCTGGTATTGCAGGCCGTCTTTGATCCGCACGGCAAGCTGTTCGCCGTAGCCGGAAGCATCGATATTTTTTCGGTAAAAAATAGTTCAAATTACACCATGCCCGCAAGCGGCGTGTTTGCCTACAATGCCGAAGGGAAGATGATTCATGTCCTTCAGGGCGGCGAACAGGTAACTGAAGTACAGGGTTATGACTCGTTGGAGGCTGCCTTTGCCGATAGCCTGAGGAGTGCGCTGCGAAAAACGGCAGACGAGTCCGGCATCAAGCTAACGGATCGGCAGACCACCATGATCGATGCATCCATACGGGTTTTGAAGGCAATGGGTGAAGCAATTGCAAATGGCTGAGCTAACCTTAATACCAGGAATAGGGCATCGTGCTACATAAGCTTAGTTTTTGGATGGTAAGGCTCTCCGCCGCCTCTCATAAACACGTTCTCCATATACTTCCCAATCGGGCGGCGGTGCGCCCCATTCTACTAAGCGGTCGTTAAAGAAATAGAGCCAGTAGGATTCTAACTCGTTGGGGTTCACTGAGCTAAGTTTTGTGTAACCACTATATTGCAGCACTTCCATGATGCCATCATCGTATTCTTTTGCGCCAACAACATTATCCGGGTTTTTTTCCAAGGCATGAGTCACTTCGTCCTTGCTCATTCCAATCCGCACTTTCGTGAGATTGACAGACCTGCTGCTTTCCCTGAGGGCGTTGCACCCGGCGAGCGAAAATACTACTACCAATGCAAAGATTAAGCTGAAATTCCGCATATACCTGTTTTTGTTTAATAGACTACTGACGGTAGTTTTCGTTTAATCAGTGGGAGAAAGTTTTAGTTAGGAAGTAAGCCATTCCCATACGCTGCGATGTTCGGCTAAGGAGTCAATATAATCCAGAAACCCACTGTAAAAACCATGGTGTCCAATTGTACTGCTGTCTCCGATCACAATCAGCTTTTTCCTGGCGCGGGTCATAGCCACATTCATCCGCCGGGTGTCGGCTAAAAAGCCGATTTCTTGTTTTGCGTTACTCCTTGTCAAACTGATGTAAATCACGTCTTTTTCCTGGCCCTGGAAGCTGTCAATGGTGTTCACCTGCAGCTGTTTTGTATAGGGCTGCAACCGGTCATCCTGCGCGATGATTTCGCGCAGATAAAGCGACTGGGCCCGGTATGGCGTGATGATACCGATGCTTGGAAAAGCCTGGTCTGTAGGCGCCATGTTGAGGTTTGTGACCAGAGAAGTGAGGTGGTTGCGTAAAAAGTGGGCCTCTTCCTGATTGGAAATGGCGTGATCAACGACGGTTTCCTCAAATCCGGCACCGGCCGTATCGATAAACATAATCGGGCTGTTATCGCCGCGCAGTGTCCAATGGGCCACGGTTGGCGCTGCCTGTAGCTGATCTGCGTAGAGGGTCAGAGATGGGTATTTCATAATCTGAGCATTCATCCTGTACTGCACATCCAGCAGCGATACGTGGACAGGGTGCTGCGCGACTAATTTTTCGAACAAGGTGTGGTATAACCCCCCGGAGGTCTGATGGCTGGATTTGACCGTTGGGGGCAGCTGGCAATGGTCTCCTGCCAGGACGACACGATCGGCCTTCAGGATGGGGATCCAACAGGCGGGTTCCAGCGCCTGCGCGGCTTCGTCGATAATAACGGTTTGGTACCGCCGATTGCGAATGGTGTAGTGGTTCGCGCCTACCAAAGTAGCCGTGATCACTTGTGCCTTGGCGAATTCATCCTGAACCATATAATCCAGCATCTGATCAATCTCTTTCCGGATTTTACGCGCTTCGTCAAACAGCGCTTTCCGTTGATCCCGCTCGGCCTTTCCGAAATTGCGTTTGTACTTATGCGCCATGTCGATATATGTCCGGGCTTGCTTCTCCAGGGTTTTGATCGTCTTATGGGAGACATGGTTGCCTACCCGGGCATCCAACGTAAGTTCTTGTAAGTGATCCGAAACCTTGACCGGGTTGCCGATGCGGACTACCGTTACGCCGACTGCATCAAGGCGTTCGGTCAGCACATCTACGGCCGTATTGCTAGGTGCGACGATGAGGAGCTGTTGCGGCCGCTGCTTCAAGAGCGCTTGTATGGCGTAGACCAGCGTCGTCGTTTTACCCGTGCCGGGAGGCCCATGCAAAATGGATAGGGGATTTTCGCCCAGTATATGGGCTATTGCTTTGTTTTGGCTGGGGTTCAGGCTATCGTTTTTGTATGCCGGGCCGGGAGAAGACTCGCGAACATCGGTTTCGCCCAGCAGCTGCCTTACCAGGGTACCTTGTTTTTTGTCGGTAAGCGCCAGGTTGGCTTCGTCCAGTGCACGATGCATTTCTTGGTATGAATTTTCATCGAACAGCAGGTCGACCCCGAGCCTGCCCCCACGGCTCCATGCAGGAAGTTCGTCTACCCGGAACGAAATCCGTAGGATGTCACGACCGGCAAATGCGATGACCCCATGGAGTCGATCCTGCTGGGGATTATGGTTTGAAAACAGGGAGACAGGCATGCCGAACCTGAACTGATGCCCCTCTTCCGGGTGATTGGTCTTGTTTACCGTGATGGTCAGGTAATCACCCCGCCCTAATTCGCTATTCGTTATCGCAATGGGAAACCAGGTAACGCCAAGCGCAATCCGTTCCTGAACGGAGCGCTTTAGTAGCAATGCCTCATGTTGGGCTTTATCGAAAGCTTGTTCCTGATCCAACAATGTCGCCAGCTCGTTAAAATATTTCATAAGGGAATCTACGATAACAGCCCGCAAAATACGGTCTTTTTTAAAGAATATTTTGGGTGATCACATGCTTAGTTAATTTTATTTCCTGTTTGGTAATCTTCATTAGGCAAGGTCGCACCGGTCAGATATAGTTGCACTGATCAGATATAAAGGTAGCTTCTAGCCCCATTGGGGCGGATTCTCCCCGTTTCGGACCTTGTTTTTGGCTTGTACGCTGTGAGTAAAGAAAGAACCCGGAATGATTTTCGGCTTATGGAAACCTCATTCCAATATCCGCCAAAGCACCGCCACTATCAAAACCACAATGCCAATGAGAACCATACACCAGCCATGTGTCCGATCCGTTTGGTTATAGAGGTAGACTCTATCGCCATTTGGCAGCGTCTTCTTCGACGAGAGAAGCAGGTAGCCGATCACGATGCCGATTGCTCCACCCAATATTGCCCAGATATAGCCAATCACTATCCAAAACGATCGGCTTTTCTCCGGCCTGGCAAGCTCCTCCATTCGTGTTTGCTTCAGTGCATTTAAACGGGCACTATCTACGCTATGACCTTTACGTTCCAATATCTCCTGAGCAAGTTTATAATCTAGTTTGTTCCATTCATCGGGCTTTGCCAAGACGTCAAATAGCTCCTCGTCAGAAAACGAATATAGGTAATGACTTTCATCTATTTCGTCTCGTAAATTTTCAGATTCTGTTGATAATACTTGCTCGGCCCGCTCAAACTCCGATGGACTGATCTGCACTTCGTATTGGTATTGAGAGGTGTCGCCCGCAAATGAAATATCAAAAGAGGGGATATTATCGCCCAATTGGGTTTTAATTCCATTCTGATTGAGCCACGCGGCAAACTCTACCGCCTGTTCAAGGGTAGGGAAGGTTCGAAATGCTAAAAAGTTATTTTCCATTACATTGATTTTTCGACTGTATTCTTTTTTGTATTAGATTCATTGACTAGGCAAAAACCCGAACATTCAAACCATCAAGAGAAAATGATTTGATCAATGCGTTTCCCGGGCTCTCCCCCCGCGATCACGCTGTATCGCCGCATACCATGAGAGTCCATTGTCTTGGTTGGGATCAAGCTCCAGGGCGTGCCAGAGTACTTCTTCGGCCTGCTCGCTTTTTCCCTGAAGGCTGTATGTTTTGGCCAGATTCGTGGCTACTATCCCCGTTTCGCCATGAACTGCGATGAAGTCGGATAGCACTTGCTCGGCATGGGGTAATATTTCCGGGGCAAATCCATCATTTATCGCACTTATTAACAGATTATAAAGTTCGTCGGGTTCATTCCGCGCTTTTTCCAGGTTTGGGATCAGTACCTTGGTCTTCCAGTTGCTTTTTGTTACGTACATCGGGCGGCAGTAACTATCATATACCTGTATTATGTCGGGATCATCGACCGGATCTATGCGGTCTTCCTGTCCTTTCGTTCGTCTAAATATTTTCTGGAAAATACCCATTATAGAAGCTCTTTGATAATTGATTCCGTAAAGTTATATCTTACATTCAATAATTTATTAGGAAATAAACTTTTCCTTTTTTCTGCAAATATCCACGGAATTACAGAAATAGGATGGGGAACATTTGGAAATAGCGGTTATGACGAAAGCCGAGACTAATATTGATTTTGAGTATCAGAAATATTGCCGTACAAAAGAACATTCCGGGTTTATCATACAAAAACAACATGGTTCAGGTTTCTATCGGATATAAATTATGACAAAAGAACTAGGCATGATAACTCCTTTGAGATGGCTATGTGTTCAGGCGGCAGTTCTTTTTCTGCAAGTTGGCCAGGGTGCGGGTAAAACGAGTACCGTCCTTATATTAAGAAAATTTTTTGCGTATTTTTGAATGTTAGGCCAATTTAAAATAGCAAACCTCATATGAAAAGTCACCTATTAATTCTGTTAACTGTCATCTCATTTTCTTCTTTTGCGCAAAATGAAACTGAGCATCTGACAAAAAGTGACATCGAAGAAGATCTGGCATTTCTTGACGAAATCCTTCAAATTAAATCTTCCTACCTAGGATTAAATGGGTATGATTACAAAGCAGATTTGGATACGTTTTTAGTAAGGATTGAAGAAGAACCAATAACCAAATCAGATTTTGGATTGTTCCTATCCAAAACTATCGGAAAAATCGGAGATAGACATTCCCGTATATCAGGGTATGATTTGCCCGAAACGCTCTATTTACCTCTTGCGTTTGCGCCATTTCAAAACAAAATTTTAGTGCTCAATTATGATTCGGCTCAAGAGAACTATGGCTATTGGAATTCGGAATTCCCTTATCTAAAATCAATAAACGGCATCTCTGTCGAAGAAATAGTGCCACAGATCCGTCCCGAAGACATTCACTCCCCGCGAAGTTCATACTTTATCCATGCCGTTAGGGATTTAAGAGATATTGAGACCGTTTTTAGCATCCTGAATCTTGACTTTTCTAATTCTGTTTCCATCACGCTTGCAAATGATAGCGGGATTGAGAAAGACGTATATGTCGAATTGGTATCGAGAGCAGAAAGACCAAAATTGTGGGATGAACGGTTTCATAAAAATAATTTCCTCTTTGATTATTATGAAGAGAAACGGAATGATAAAACGATTATCGAACAGTTTTTCACTCTCGAAAACAACATTGGGTACATTCAAATTCCTTCAATGGTAGGAAAGGAGGACAGTCCTGTTTTTTTTGAACTGCTCAATGATTTTATGGAAAAGGTAAAGCAAAGTGATGCCCTGATTATTGATGTTCGGGATAACAGTGGGGGAACCCGTGATTTAATTCAAGAATTTGCTGGTTATTTTGTTCATCCTGATTCTGTTTATGTCGTAAATGCTACGAAACAGAGGGCGCCGATTCCTTTACCGGAAGAATACACAGAAAGATTGCATGGTAGGTATTTATTTTCTGATCGCTACGCGAAGCTGAAGATCCGCGTCTGTTTGGTCTCCACAGCGTATAAGGCAGCAAGGCCTCTGTCCACCATTACGTTAATCCCCCGGATTTGGAGAATCTGATTCCAGACCCGTTACTTACGAGTGACGGGCTTCTTTTTAGTCATCGTATTATCTTTTTAACAAATCTTAACAAATTCGTTGTAACAATCCGGAGCCTTCATGCGTTATATATTCAGTTAGTAAAATTTGTCTTTTCATAATTTAGGTTTATAATTGGTTAGTTTGCAAGCCCCGATTCTCCCCGTTTCGGGGCTTTGTTTTTGACCTGATACCCGCATCACCTAGATATCGCAACTAAAAGAAACACAGCGCTGAAATATATCCACAATAAGCTAAATACCACATGCACCGTCGTTTCGAACATCTTCCCACGCCAAAGCTCTGAGGAGTATCCAAAAAACTGTATCAGCAGCCGGATTATCCAAAAAATACCCAAACCCAAGGAAATTGTCTTACCCATGCCGGTTGTGATAAGGTCCTCCGTATGCATTAAGCATAGCACGCCCATCATAAAAACGGTCAGCGCAATGAAGAATACGTGTACCAGCATCATCTGCCGATTAATCAGGTTCAACGGCCTCAGTGCTTCCCTCCAGTTGAAATACCTGGGGAAAAACAAATGGATGAAAGCCAATGTCATCAATAGTATGCCCGTAATTTTAAGATGCACAGCCATGTTTTTCCAGTATAAATGTCCGGATGAAGGGCGTCGACCTGACTTCATGCTTTACATTCAAACCTGCCGCCCGAAACGTCCGTAACCACGAGGGCCGTGAGTAAAAATGGAAAAAACCAATCGAAAACGCCAAGAAATTGTTCAGGTCGCGCAGATGCTCGGTCACAGTCACATTTCCCGAAGTCGTGATTATCCGGTTAATTTCCCTGAAAAACTGTGTCCGTTCCTCGCGATCGCGGATTTCGTGAGCAGCAAGCATGACCACCACCAGATCGAACGCGCCATCAGAAAACGGTAGATTATCCGTTGCTGCCGCAATGGTCTTGCGGTCGGGCGGATAGGCTTTTCTTGCACGTTTGATCGAAACCTCGGTATGCACTTCCGGATTATAGAAATCGCAGATGGTTACGGCCGATTCGCCGTACTTTTGCTTCAGGATTCCGCTCGTTTCGTCAAATCCAGAATGGATATTCAGAATATGCGGTTGATGTTCTTTCATGCCGACGTTGTCAAGCCATTCCAAGCGGTAGAGGCCGGAAAGGTCGTAGATGTAAAAAGACACCGTCAACGAAATGACGATGGCAAAAGCAGCTAAGGCAACGGCAATTATCATTAATTGCTGAATGACAATCGGAAAGATATCTGCCCATAGCCATGCCGTAGCGATGGACACACTGGCAATTACATAGACATGCCAGTTGAAGCGGACGATGTTTGCCACTCCCTGGTATGCTTTCCGCTTTACATCCATTTTTCTACTCTTCCTTTTTTCCAATGATAGGGGATATTTGAGACCTCAAACGCACTTGCCAATAACGCATGCGACAAGTTTAACCGGTCTAAGAACCCCACTGAGTAGCTGTTGACCATAGCCGGAACGGGCTTCCAGCTCTTCCTCACACCTTCAACAATTACCACCTCTTTTTTTGTCTTATCGTAGCCAAATGTGTACGGCATGGGACCGGCAAACTTCCGTGCTTCCTTCCAATCGGCAAAAGGAGAATCGGCGGGTAGCGGCACGTTTTCGGGATGATGTTCCATCGAAATCTCAAGGGCCGATTTATGTGAACGTATTGTTCCCGATTTGCCGTCTACTACGAGGCTTATATCCGTAGTCGAGTACGTATAGTGCGTAAAGATATTTCCCAGAAAAGTCATTTTATCGCTATTTGTTTCGGACCGGAGGATATATAGTCCCCGTAGACTCTTTCCTGAAAGGGTCCGGTATTGGACAAAAATCCGGTAGCCAATTAAGAAAAAATCGTTGCCCATCCATTTCGGAAAGCCTGCCGGTCGCAGGTTCTTTGTTTGCACTATGGCAATTGCAAGGAAGGCCCATTCATTCCGCAGTAGGTCTAATTCGAGACATTCGGGGATTATGCCAGCTACCTGTGTTTTTGGGATAGCAAATGTAATTACCAGCGAATGTTCGAAAAATGCATTAACTGCAAACGGATGGTTTTTAAATGTCATTTCTAAGCACGAATTCCCAATAATAAATAAATCCGATGAATAACACCGCAAAGATCGCATTTATCCGGCCCCAAAGAAGCAAGTCGGGTGCCATGAAGAATTCCAGCGTATTCATGGTGGCTACGAGCACCATCTGGACAACTGCATTAGTTCTAGGTATCCACCTTTTCAGCACCCACACTGCCATTCCTATTTCGGCCATCCCGATCAGTATGGTCAGCGGTTTGGCGAAACCATCACCTAAAATCCGGGCTACGATCTGTTCGTGCCTCGGGACTAAACCTAAGACTTTACAAGCGAGGCCGTTTATCAGCCATACTGTAGCAATGAAATACGTGAGTACGCGGTGTGCTGTCAATGGAATAATGGGTTAGTTTTTCTATAGTCAATCGCATCTGATTTCATCCCATTCGCCATAAGGCAATTTCCTAACGGCATTTAAATATTTCCTAATATCCGCATCTAAATTTGTAGGATATTCATAACCTGTTCTTACAGATAATGCAGTTCCAATTTCGGTTACTAAGTCTGCCATAGCAAATAAAGCATTCCAGTTATCGTTTATATCCTGGCCCGAAAATGTTTGAAGTACTTTTCTCCACATTTCAGGTGTCAGGTACTGTTTAAAAAGCCTTCCGTGTTTATTCGTTGTAACGTTCCAGTCGTGTTCACTGGCAATATACCACTCGATTAAAGGCGTTAAATAGACTGTTCGGATATTATCTTCCGACATAAATTTAGCATAGAAGATATTATCTCTAATAAGGCTTTTTGCTACATACGTTGTGTCCCACCAGAAATCATTGAGAATTTTTTGAAACTCCTTTCCCTGTGGTTTTTTGATGATCGAAACTTGATAAGTCGGTTTTTTCATTTCCCGCGTTAATCCTTCTTTATCAACGAGGACTTGATAACCAATGTCCCAATCTTCACATAACTTGCTTTGGTTTATTTCCTTTAAAAAGTTGGATTTGCTATACAATTTGAAATCCACCTTTACATAATCATCGTACAACACCATTTTCATTGCGTGCTTATCGTCAAAGCAGCTTTCATCTTCTTCCACCATGGCAATAGGGTGGCCGAAATGACGCACCCAGCTATTTTCCACCACATATCCGCTATTGTCTTCAAAAACAAGCTCAATATCCAAATCGCTAAATTCATCAACCGGCGCTCCTGGATTTGCGAGGGAACTTGTCAGCAATACAGCGCATATCTGAGTGTTGTCTTGAGACCAATCTATAATAGCTTTTAATTTTTCTTCCCTGGTTTCTACTTTCATTCATTTACTTTTTGCGGTGCCCTACACAGCTTTGGCAAGCTTTATCACAATGCCAATCTGGCCCAGGTGGTAAATAATGTGGTGGAGGATGCCATCCACGGCAAACGAATATTCAAATTCGCCTTCAAAGTCCTGGTCGTAGTACTTTTTAGTTAAAAACGTATCCTCTTTTTCCTTCAGGAGGCTAACGATTTCACTAACGCTACCTTCATACCTTTTCCTGATTTCGTTCCAGCCCAATTCTTTAAGCCCGTTATTACCGGGCCAATTCGGCTCATCAGTAAAGTCGAGCTGACCCATCCCGTTTTTGATTTTCAGTATTAAATCTTCATTCCAGGCCGTTATATGGGCAACCAATTCGGCAACACTGTGCAAGGAAGGCAAGGGCTTTATAAACGCCTGTTCCTCCGTTATGCTATCAAGCTTTTTATTGAAATTGTCCCCCATCCAAAGCTTTCCGCTTTGCAATTCCGAAAGCTGGTGGATGGTGTGTTTAATCAGCCTGTTATCGGCATTGGTCATTTTGTGCGCAGAAAAAACAGGCGTGGGCCTGTGTTATGGGTCACACCCGCAATGATAAGTAATAAAGGGGCACTATGAATAAAAGTAAGAAGTTTAAGTGTGAGATCCAAATTTTGTGGCTTCTTGATTTTCCTCAGGAATAAGTGTTTTTCTTAATAAAATTCTCAACTGAAATTGTGCCGCGGGCGTGCACGACTACGGAGGTTATAGTTTATTGTATGCCTGGCGCTAGCTTTTTTTTTTAGCGCTGTACTTAGATATTTGGCAGTATATGATTGGCATGCCCTATCGATCCGGGCGCCTACCGCAGAAATCATAAACATTTGGGTGCCTTTTCCACTGACCTCTCCGAAATCAATCGTTAATCCTACGATACAGTTGGCTCCTAGCGATTTAGCCCTGTTGGTGAGTTTTTTTTTTGACTGTCGATCAATTAATCAACATGTGGTAATTGAACTACGCAATATTTTTTTTCCCAGCCTTATGGCCAGCATATCCGAAATACCAGATAAAAAAATAGCATGGAACTAAAAGCAAGTAGGCCTTCTGAGGATCTGACATATCAGCCAATGCACCGTATATCAAAGGTAATATTGCTCCTCCTGATATTCCCATGACAAGTAATGAAGACGCAGCCTTTGTAAATCGACCCATACCATCAAGGACCAGAGGCCAAATGGCGGGCCAAATAAGTGAATTGGAGAGGCCCAAAAGTGCGACCAAACAAACTGAGAAATATCCAGTGGAAAAGACTGTAAGTAATGAGAATATAATCCCTAGACTACTACATATTTTTAATGCAGTCTTTTGTTCTAAGTATCTGGGAATAGTTATAATGCCAATGCTAAAACCCATGATCATGAAAAGCATGTTGGCTGTTGTAAATAGTGGCGCTTGCGCAAATGGCACCCCCTGGGTTTTAGCAAAACTTATAACCGTGTCGCCAGCAATGACTTCTACACCCACATACATAAATATGGCAAGAAAGCCAAGAAGAATATGCGGAAAATGAAATACATTTTTTTTGTCGATTTCGATATCAGAGATCGGATCGTTTTCGCTATCAGTATCTATTTCTGGTAGCCCGGACCGATAGATAATAAACGCTAAGATGCCCAGAACAATAATGATACCTATATAAGGACTGATAACACGGGTTGCCAGTTCATCTAGCAGTCTATTCTTTTCAGCATCTGGAATATTGTTGACGTTTTGACTAAGTTTGTCTGCATCTTCAAGCTGTAGAAAAAATCCGAGCACCAGGGGCGCCAAAGCGCCAGCAAGCTTGTTGCAAATGCCCATAATACTTATTCGCTTTGCCGCGCTTTCTAATGGCCCAGCGATGGTAATGTAAGGATTAGAGGCCGTTTGCAAGATTGCAAGACCGCTGCCTTGAATAAAAAGACCAACCAAAAACATGGAGTACGTTCGACTGAGTGCCGCCGGTATAAATAAGAACGCACCAACTGCCATAATTAGCAGTCCGACAGACATGCCATTTTTAAACCCGAAAATCTTCAACGTTTTTGTGGAAAGTGGGGCCATCAGAAAGTACGCAATATAAAATGCGAAAGCTACTAGATAGGACTGAAAATGATTAAGTTGGCAAGCGATCTTCAAATAAGGTATTAGTACTGAATTTAACCAAGTTACAAAACCAAAAATGAAGAATAGACCGCCAATTAGGATAATGGTGTTTTTGCTATTTTGAACCGGATTATTTTTTGTCGAGCCCATAAGTAGTTTACTATCGGATGTATTATGATTGTAGTTGGATTTTGAGAAAATTTAAAATAAATAATTCAATAAACTAATTACTTCCGGCCTTACGCATCGAAGGCCGGAAGTAACCTTAAGTTAATTTTGAAGTTTTGACAAGCCATTTTCGAGATTTCCAGCCGAGACTTGTAATCCTCCGGGTCTATTTCTCACGATCCATAAATCCCGATACTCCTTTATCATTTTTTCGAATTTAGAAGACAATGCTTTTCTTTTAGATGGGGATATATCTTGTAGCGCCTGTATATCATTTGTTTTATTAAATCTAGCCTGTGCAATATTACAGCCAAGTACAGCCATATTGACTGCTTGCTTCATTTCCTTTTTAACTATTTCAGCATCTTCACATTCCATTGGGGCATTTAGCAAGATGTCAAGATGCTCCTCAAGCCAGTTAATCGTTGCATTTAATCCTTCTGGGGTAACCGATTCTCGTATAGGCCGGTCCGGACTGATCAGCATTTCGTTGTAGATTAGAGAATTGGTTTTTAAGTACGTGTTACCCAGATCCAGTAATGCCTTTCCCGACTTGCCCGTGGCATCTTCCAAAACATATCTAGATATCAGGTTAGCAACGTCAATTTGTTTGTTTGATTGATAACCCCAGCTTACAGCCGCTCCAAAGAGATAAGTTGGATAGGAGACAGAGAGTGGTTGCCAATGTCCATAATCACCCCAATCGGTATTCAAGAATCCTAGCGCTCCATATTTGATTCCATTCACGGCGGCGTTTTCAAGGTTGTCAAATGAAATTTGATTCCGTCCTACCAGTGATAGCCATGAAGAAGTCCCGGGACACACGTAGAACGGACTTCCCGCATCACTGAACTTTTTAAGATTTTCGTTAAAGGGGAACTTGTCTTCGTAGCCCCATACTAAGGCAATCATATCCTTCGGCAACTCCGGTATAAGTTCCGGGTACTTAAGAATAATATCACCCCAAAATTGGGTGGTCCGTCCATACTTGTCAACTTCGTTTTTTAATTTAAGTATATAGTCAAGATAGACGCGGCCGCCGCCTTTTTCTTCTACTGCCGCTTTTGATCTGCCTGAGCCTAAGGCTTCTGTTTCGTCGCTGTTAATGTTAAAGTATTGACTAGTGAAGTTTGGCAGTAATTCGGCATAAAGCTCACTCATTAAATTAAACGTTTCGGGCAGTATTGGACTCATTACATGGCCTCGATCATCTCCTGTAAGCTCAGCCAGATGTTGATATTTATCATGCGAAAGCCATTGATTCATATGTCCAAATGAGGTTTGATTTGGTACGAGATCAATGTAATGTTCTCGGCAAAATTGATTCAATTCAAGAACATCTTCTGCGGTCATCGGACTGAAATCTTTCCAGACGTCTGAGTGATTTTTGTATGCAAATGTGTTTTCAGTATATAGTTGGATTTCGTTGATTTTCCAGCTCGCAAAAAGTTTAACTAAGTTTTTGAGGGTATGCATAGTTGGGACCTTATTTCTGCTTACATCCAGCATGATTCCTCTTCGTTTAAAATCAGGAGCGTCGGAAATGTGCAGTAAAGGCAGCGAACCATTATCTCGTGCGTAGTTTACAATTTGTTTAAACGTTTGGAGTGCATAATACAATCCAGCTTCATCACCCCCTTCTACCAATATCTGGTCGGTATTTATGCTTATTTTATACGTTTGCGTTGGAAGTTCCGGTGTTAGGTTAATCCATAACAGTGGAATTTCATCTTTTGCAGATCTGGCAGCAATTGTAGTCTCTATACTTAGCTCTTGTAAGGACGATTGAAAGGACTTGATAATAGGTAAGGTAGCTGAATTTTTCGCCATTGCCGGTGCGATAATTCTTCCCGTTTTACCATTGAATGAGCCTGTTACCTCTTTTATTTCCTTCGGGATGGGCATTAGGTAATCCGTTAGGTTATTTGCTAGTATGCTACCCGATGAAATCATTGAGATCAAATACAGAATGAACATCCCTTTCCATTTAATTTTGTTAACCATCATCATAGTTTTAGTTTTTTAAGGATAAGTTTATTAAAAGCCATTATATTTAAGTGCGTCGGATTTTCTCTTACAGAATAGTCACCTGAAAAACTTTACTGTAGTTATATTTCTTAAGGTTATTATTGGTTCGAACAGCGATTCGTACATAATAGACATTACCCGCCATAAGGTCGGATACCTTGTCCGTAATAGTAGAGGCGAGGATAACATCATCGGCTGTGGAAGTTAAGTCGTTTGTTGCCTTGAAGTCAAATACGTTATTGTTTACTGTTGGAACCGTTGATATAAGTGTAGTTGCTTCGACAATTTTATCGCCGACCTGATCACGAACAATCTGATAGGTTGTTTCTACACCTCCGGCAACCGGAGTGACATTAACATTCTTTAATGAAAGGAATGGCATTACTTCAAAATTTAACTCGGTATATTCGCCAATCGATATAGTTACCGTATCGACCGGAAAAAAAGCGCCTTCCGTGGGCAGTACTTTATATTCGTTTTGAAATATCCAGGCATTTTCATAGGTTCCATCCGGTTTTCCAAAAAAGGCAATAGGAGATTGGGTTTGTCCTCCTTTTTCAAAAAGTCTGATGATGAATCCATTTGGTTGCTCCGTTTGCAACTGTTCATTCGAAATTTTATCTATTAATTTTCCATATATCCCACCATTTGGCCGATCATAGTTGTCAATCTTGTTACAGGCCATTAATAGTGTGATGGTCCATATGAAAAAAAAGATGCTATAATTTCTGATTTTCATATCATTAAATTGATTGGTTAATAATTTGGGTTTTGAATTAACATCGGGTTTTTTGCCATTTCAGCAGGATCGATTCTTTCTTGGTAAACCCTAACATCAAAAGTTTTCGGATATACTCCGGTTCTTTCCCGCTCGAACCTATATGCGTCTTTCTGAACATCGTAATAAGGTTTTAAGGCGGTCATCCAAGTATTGTTAAACATGACGTCCGCTATATGCCACCTTCTATAGTCCCACCACGTATGGCTCTCAAATGCAAGTTCTACCAAGCGTTCATGACGTACTCTGTCAATCGAAACTTCGTTGTCAGCGAGTTTGGAAATCCCAGCTCTGGAGCGGACCAAGTTTAATTTGTTAGCAGCTTCAGAGGCGTTTCCTAGCTCGATAGCAGCCTCGGCATAATTTAGTAGCACCTCTGCATATCGGATACCAAGCCAAGGTTGAGTGAGCGCATTAATTTTTGCAAGTCCCTGATCTACATTCGAATTTAGATATTTACGAACGTAAAATCCGGTTTGTGTTTTTTCGGAACCGCCTAAACCATTACGACCAACAATATGCAGAGTGCCGCTGGGGTCTGGTTTGTGCGTGGATACATTAAATAGTGCACTATAATCGCCAGCCTCATATTTAACTCCAAGGTCATATATACCTGCCTGCACGTCAATGGTATTTCCTCTCCAGTCGCTAAATGGAACGATAACGGATGCGAGTAACCTAGGGTCTTTGTCTACGTATAGATCCATTGGGTTTTTATAAAATACCGGATTTGTGGGAGTTCCTATGTCGAGTGGAGTCAATGATCCGTCCAAATTTTCGAAGTGTTCAACAAACTCTAATGTCGGATTGATGGCCGAGCCATACCCTTCAGGGCTTCTTACCGCAAATGGGAGTGCCCAAACATCATAGCTGTGACCCTTGTCTGGATATGAGAAATACTTGGCAAGAATAGCTTCGGGATTATCTTCATCAAGAAAAAGTTGCTGATAGTTAGTGATTTTATCCGGATTTTTTTCGTACAATGAATATTTTCCTGAAGAAATAACAGCTTTCGCAGCTTCAAAAGCTGCAGTCCAAAGTCTGGGCGCCTCCGTAGCAGGAATTCCTACAATTCCATTGAGTAAAACCCGTCCATATTTTGCAGACGACGCAGCATACAACATAATACGTGATTTTAAAGACAATGCCACATACTTAGTAACTCTGCCTTTCGCACTTGATTCGCCCAGCAGTATCGCAGCTTCATCCAGATCGGAGGCGATAAAATCATACACTTCTAATTCAGTATTACGCGGTACCTGTAGCTCTGTGATATTGTTTCCAGTAAAATCCTGTACGTTAGTGATTATGGGGACACCTCCGTATCTCTTTACCATTGAAAAATAGTAAAAAGCTCTTATAAACTTTGCTTCCCCGGTTAATGTTGCCTTTAATGCATCACCAATGTTCGCGGTTGGAATTCTTTCGATGAAATCGTTTACGTTCCTAACGGCGGCGTAGCCCCACCAGCCGGTTTCGGTTCCGTCTAGTATACCTCTTCTATTTCTTTGTCCCTCCAATGAGCTGATTGACTCGTCTGTATGGTTTGACAACTGCCCGAGATATCCGAAATAATTGAAATCCTCCCAAGGCAGGGCGTCATAGAGGCTTGCCATGTAGGCATCAATGGTTGTCTCGCTTTCGAACACTTGATCTGAAGTCAAGATATTTATAGGCTGGATGTCTAAATTTCCAAAGTTGCACGAATTGGCGAGACATGCTAGCAACACCAATGTCATGGAATACAGTAATTTGGTTTTTTTCATGATTCAACAGGTTTTATAATGAAACGTTTATGCCTAGATTAAAGCTTTGGTTGATGGGATAAATACCATCATTACTAATAGCTTCCGGATCAACATTTTTTAGTTTGGTCCAAGTTATCAGGTTAAAACCGCTTACATAAAGCCGTAGGTTTTGAATACCAGTTTTTGAAAGAATCGTCTCTTTGAAAGTGTAACCTATCTCCAAGCTTTTTAGTCGTAAATATGATGCATCAGGAATCCAAAATTCCGATGGCCAAGTCACAGAGGGGGGATATCCGGTAGATGGGTAATGCCCTGCAATCCAAGGGCTGTTGATGTCATAAATATCTTCATGGTGCCACCGGTCCATGAACATTTTCAGCGGATTACGGCCTGCCCATATAACTGGTTGAGTAAGTTGTCTTGCATATGAATAGTTGAAATTACTTGCACCCTGAAATAGCAAGTTCATGTCTATTTGTTTAAAACTGAGAGACGCGTTTATGCCAAAATTGATGTCAGACATCGGGCCTCTTCCAATAGGCACAACATCCAAGTCACTGATCATACCATCCTTATTTATGTCTTCATACTTTAAATCTCCCGGTCGTAATGTTTTATTTCCCAAGTCATCCTGAAGCGGTGATTCAAAAATCTCTTCCTGTGACTGAAACTGGCCTATTAGCTTATAACCCCAAGTAAGATTGTCCCAGCGGTTGGTGGTATTATTTCTCCAGTTAAGATACGAATTTGCGTCTGCCGCCCGTTCAACGTAGGTAGCCTTAGCACGCGTGTAGGTTAAGTTACCGGATATTGAATAGCTCAAATCACCGATCTTTTTTGAGTGACCAATGACCAGTTCAAACCCTTTTCTCGAATCCTTATTTAAATTCTCCTGCGGTAAATTGGCTCCTACGGTGCCCGGAATTGTCAATAAGCGTGTTCCCAATAGTCCGGATCTGTCACGTTGAAACAGATCAAACTGGAAATTAAACAGCCCGTTTTTCATATCCATATCGATACCGACATTTTTCGACGTAATGGTAAACCAAGTAATATTCGGATTTGGCATGCCGCGAAACCCCAATCCTGCAACTACTTCATTGTTGAATACATAATTTCCGCTTGGGTAGTCATAACCGGTTAGGAATTGAAATGTAGATGCATCATCGTCACCCATTTGGCCCCAAGATCCTCGAAGTTTCAAATTGGATATTAAATCCAGGTGATCTTTGAAGAAGGACTCTTCTGAAATTCGCCAACCCAAAGAGGCATAGGGAAAAAATCCCCATCTTTGTCCTTTCGGAAATTTGGATGAACCTCCGTAGTTGAATCCGAGTTCAATAAGGTACTTCGATGCATAGTCATAGTTGAATTTACCAATCACACTGCGATTAGCATTTTCGTAAATATTAGTTGAGTTGACTTGCGAGTTATTTGAAAGCCCTGCAAAGAATTGATCAACATCAATTGAAAATTCTTTTCGTGCCCACATATTATCGTTTCCTTCATGCCTTGCTTCATATATCAAGGCGGCGTTTATGGAATGCTTTGATGCAACAATCCTGCTGTATTGTAATTGGCCAGATAGCGTCTCCCTGTTAAAAGTGGTGTAGTCTCCTGTTAAGTTCGACGGATCATTGTAAGAATTGACCACATTATATTGATCGGTTTCAGGGTCATAGCTGTGCATTAGGAAATTTTTGGCCCATTTTTTTTGGAACAGATCTTGGTTGTAATATCCGTATACAAATTTGGCGGACAAACCTTCTATAAACGGAATTTTATAATTCAGTTTTAAATTTCCCTGGAAGTTTTTGTTTGTTGTTTTCAAGTATCCATAATCTGCATTTGTAAGCGGAACCGAATGTAAGCCCCCGGGAACGTCAATGAAGTAGTCCGGATTATTATTTGTAAACGGAGATTTGGTCGGGTCTTGCCAGTATAAAGAGGTGAAAATATACCATGAGTCCCAGGCAAGTTCATTTTTTTTGTCCATTAGCGCGTCTACATTCACCTCTATTTCCAAATCATTGGTAATATTACCCGTCACGCTTGTTCTTAAATTGTATTTTTTATAGTTTAGATCGCCGCTTTTCCATAGGCCTACTTCATCGGTAAATCCTAACGAAGTGAAATATTTAATGTTTTCGGTTCCGCCCGTAACGCTTAGGTGATGATTCTTTTGGTCCGTATGATCTCTAGCAACTAAGCCGTACCAATCGGTGCTTGGATATGTGCCATCTTTGTATTTTTGTAAATCGTCGGGCGAGAATGTGGTTGATCCCGGCGCAGTTCCATTGTTTACCTCATTCTCAGTAGTGATCGTTGCATAAGAATAAGCATCACCAATTTCAGGTGTGTTTGTAGGTTTTTGAAACTGATAGTAGCCCGAATAGGATATTTTTGGTTTGCCTGAAACGCCTTTTTTTGTCGTCACTAGAATTACACCGTTGGCCGCTTTCACTCCGTATACAGCTGCCGATGCATCTTTTAAGATAGACATCTCCTCTATATCATTAGGATTTAAACGAGAAAAGTTGCCGTTATCCATGATTATGCCATCAACCACAATTAGCGGATTTCCAAAACCTCGGATATCAAATTTGGTATTAAATGAGCCTGGTTCGCTGGTTTGCTGAGTTACTCTCAAGCCGGGAAGTTTTCCAGCCAAACCTGTCGCGATATTGGACGTAGATATACTTTTAATTTCTTTGCTGTTTATTGATTGTATTGCGCCTGTGATGTTTCCTTTCTTTTGGGTTCCATATCCCACAACGACCACCTCATCTAAATTGGCTGTCTCACTATCCAATTTTACATTTAAAACATCTCCGGCAGTTACTACGACGGTTTGGGAAACATAACCAATAAAAGAAAACCTTAAACGCGAGCCTTCTTCCACGGTTATAGTATAGTTGCCATCGTCGTCAGTTTTGGTAACTAAATTGGTTCCTACCACTGAAATAGTAACTCCTAATATAGGTTCATCATTGGCATTAGTTACTTTCCCCGTAATCGGTTTATCGATTGTATACACTGTCCGATTTAAGACATTTCCGGGTAGCGTATCTGCGTTGTTAGCGAAAATACTCGTGTTTAGAATGATCTGAAACAGGAAAACAAAAGACAATATTTTCATATGCCTAGTATATAGGCAGTGCACATTTTTTTTCATCTTGTTAATAATTAAGGTTTTAAATAGCTTTTTTGTGCCTAGTAATTTTGAAGATTCTCGTGTCTATTTTGTCATGTCTTTGAGATAAGGTTTAAAAAATTTTTAACACTTTGAGCGTCGGTGGGCATGATGGGATCTCTGTTAATTAGTTTTATGTCAGGGCTTGTGCCGTGGTTCTAACATTTCCAACGCTAACCGTACGCTACCATACTTCATCAAACTCTCTTTTGCTCTTTCGTAATTCGTAATGCCTGTTTTTTCCATCAGCATCCTGGTGCCCCTCTCAATCAGCTTTTTATTAGATATCTGCATGTTTACCATTTGGTTGTCAAGCACGAGGCCTATTCCTATCATGACACTTGTAGAGATCATGTTAAGAACTAATTTTTGTGCTGTTCCACTTTTCATTCTTGTACTACCGGTCACGAATTCCGGACCAACAATTATTTCTATTGGGTGATCTGCATATTTTGCAATGGGCGACCCCGGATTGCAAACTATACAGCCTGTCACAATATTTCTATCTTGTGCTTCTCTTAGTGCGCCTATTACATAGGGGGTGGTGCCACTGGCTGCTATGCCTATAACTACGTCTTTTTCGTTTATCTCATATTGCGTCAGGTCATACCATCCTTGATTCTCAATGTCTTCTACTTCCTCTTGCCCGAAGCGCAGCGCGTCGTCGCCTCCCGCCATTACACCAACAACAAGCGATGTGGATACCCCATAAGTAGGCGGGCATTCGCTAGCATCCAAAACACCAAGTCTACCGCTTGTACCTGCTCCGATATAAAATAGTCTGCCGCCGTCGATAATTTTTTTCCGTATCACATCTACCAATGCTCCGATATTTGAAATTACTTTTTCAATAGCATACGGTACGATTTTGTCTTCTTTGTTAATATTTACAAGGACTTCAATTGTAGACATTTTTTCTAAATCATTGTATTTTGACGTTTGTTCGGTTATTTTCTCGAATTCCATTTAAATTTTATATGCTAAAGTCAAAGGTTTTTCATTCCCTAATTAGTATAGGTTTTTTTTTTGTTGTTAAATTCGTCTCGTGATTGTCATTAAAAATGACTGCTTAATGCATTACATACTGTTTTGTCTTTTAACTTAAATTTTATGAAAGAGCTGTATTGAGAAAAAAGAAGTTGCTTTATTGGATATATGTTTTCATGCTGTTGTTTTTACGTGTGGAATTCATAATTTTGGACAATTGATTAACTGTACCAGTATATACCAGTACAATTGTAAGGAGTTTATTTTACAACTCAAAGAAATTTTTAATAATTATTGATTTTTATAAGTATCTCTATACTTTACGCGAATTAATCTCGTCAGGAGGTATGGGGTTTAACAATATAATTTAATGAGTATTATAACGATAGACACCAATTTATCCCAACCTATTTACAGGCAGATTATCGATTCTGTGTATCAGGCTATTGAGCGTAGGGAATTAAATAAAGGGGATTTATTGCCTTCGGTAAATCAAATAGCAGCCGACTCATCTGTCGCAAGAGGTTCGATTTTTAAGGCGTACAACGAAATGAGAACAGCAGGAGTAATTGATTCCATTCCAGGGAAAGGTTACTTTGTCAAAAGTACAAATTACAATAAAACAAGAAATATATTTCTGCTGTTAAGCACCTTTAATTCTTACAGAGAGGTTTTTTATAATGCGTTTATAAATCGACTTAAGAATTACGCTAACGTCGATGTTTATTTTCATCACCATAACATTGATGTTTTTGACACCCTAATAAAGAATCATGCGACAAATTATAATACTTTTGTTATAATGCCTGAGATCAACAAGCGCACCCATGCTATTTTACAACAACTTGATCAAAATAAAATATATATATTGGATGCTGGTTTTCAAGAGTTTGGTGAACAATATCCTTGTGTGTGTCAGGATTACGAAAATGACATTTACAATTTTTTACAGTCCCATGTAGAGAAAATAAAAAAATATCAACGAGTGGTATTGTTATTTCCAGACAATATAAGGGCGTATGGAGTGAAATCCGGATTTCAAAAATTCTTTAACAATTCAGAGTTTTCTTTCACGGTTATTTCTGATACGGGAAGTTTTAAATATAAAAAAAATGATTTCTGCATAACGATGGATGACAATGATTTGGTCAGGCTCATTCACCTTGCGAAATCAAATAATTGGAAACTAGGAAAAGATATTGGTGTGGTTTCTTACAACGAAACACCATTAAAAGGCGTTATTGCGGACGGAATCAATACCATTACGACAGATTTTGTTGAAATGGGGAATTCAATGGCCGATATGATTCTCCAGAATAAGAGATTGTATTTAAAGAACCCCTTTCTAATGATTGACAGGAAATCCTTTTAATATTCTCTTGTCCAATTTGTTATCAAATTAGTCTGAGCTTTATGTCATTACGATTTTATTGTTTGGTCAGAATATTCAATTGCGCAATCGGATCAAGGGAAGGGCTTCGCTCTGCAGCACGGTATTCTAATTATAGTTGTAATATTCATTTTATTTAAATTGTCGTAGGCTGAGCTGTACATTTGTATCAGTTATGGAAATACAGATTTCAGAAATCCGGGATATCAAACGTGAAGATATCCTCGAACTTTACAAAGCGAACAACTGGAGTTCGGCAAACAAACCTATTGAATTGTATAATGCATTGATGAATTCCCATTCATTGGTTTCGGCCTGGGAAGGTGAGAAGCTGGTCGGGATCGGCAATGCCATTTCAGATGGGCATTTGGTTGTTTACTATCCCCACTTGTTGGTGCATCCGTCGTTTCAGGGCCGGGGAATCGGACAGCTGATCATGAAAAAAATGCAGGAAAGATATGGACATTTCCACATGCAGATGCTGACAGCGGACGGAAAGGCTATTGCATTTTACGAAAAGGTGGGTTTCGTTAGGGCAGGGGAGACCGAGCCTATGTGGGTATACCAAGGGGATGAGCATGGGCCGAACGGCTAAATTTTGGATAGACAACCATAAACAGAGTGAATTCTTTCTAACGTTATGGAATACCTATTGGATCCCCATCTTATAGTAAATCGTAGTAAATAGGGTATTTAGGTTTGGGTTAATTTGAAGAGAATTTTGTAAAATTACGCAGTCTTAATTTGGGAAGTCGACAGATCACCTTCCGCTAACAGATCTTCTTTTAAGTAATCAATAGCTAAAGGGATCAAGTAATCCAATGAAACCCCCTGTCCAATCATAAGCCTCAAATCTTCCACAGAGAATTCATTCAATGGCTTTTTGGCCAATTCAAGGCAACGCTTCGCCAACGGAGTGGGTGCTTCGGTAGGATTCCCAAAGTTCCATTTTTCTAACGCTTGTAGGGTTTTATTTCGCCAATTATTTTCCATTAGGCAATCTATTACTATAGGGAACAAATCAATAAGTTATCAAAGACCTTTACAGTTAAAGACTAATCCTATCACCATGTGATTTAGGTTCAGAAATTACAATGAATTCCAGTGCCTTACCCGTATTATTTAAAATGCGATGTTTCTTATTTGGGAGAATGTGAAATCTCTGGCCTTCATGAACTTCAAAGATTTCATCCTCAACCTCAAAGTTTGCCATGCCACTCAGTCTGACAGATTTACATTTTTGGTTGACAATATTAAAAATAAATTTATTTTTGTAAACCTTTTCGCCATTAGTTTGTCAAACTAACCGAAAGGAGTATGATAGCTATGAACCAACTATTTGCAGAACGATTTAAATCAGCCCGCCTACTGAATGGACTTTCTTTGCAGGGACTTGCTGATGCCTTGGGCAACAAGGTGACCAAGCAGGCATTACATAAGTATGAGAAAGGAGAGGTGGTGCCGGACAGTGAAAAACTATCGCTGATAAGCGACGCGCTTAACGTGCGCCCGGACTATTTTTTCAGGCCGATGGCGGTTGAGCTTGGGCCGATCGAATACCGCAAGCTTAAGCGAATGCCTGCTAAAGAGGAGCAGAAGATTATTGAGCAAACCCGGGAATACCTATCAAGGTATTTGGAGCTGGAGGAACTGCTACACATCAAATACGAGTTCAAGGATCCGTTAGAGGATTTTCCCGTTATACGTGAATTTAAACAAATCGATGAGGCCGCACTCAAGCTCCGAAAGGCTTGGGATCTGGGATTAGGGCCGATTTTTAATATCCCTGAGTTGTTGGAAGACAAGCACATTAAGGTTGTTGAAATCGATGCTGATATTTCATTTGACGGTTTGCAAACCAAGGTGAATAATAATATCCCTGTCATCGCTTATAATAGAAATATTGCCGACAAACTTGATCGTGTCCGCTTCACCTTGCTTCATGAACTTGGACATTTGCTGTTGAAGTTTGATCCGCAACTTTCCGAAAATCAGCGGGAGAAATTATGCCACCAGTTTGCAGGAGCAATGCTTTTGCCAGAACAGACTATCCGCGAGGAGCTGGGTGCCCACCGGAACCGACTTTCGGTTACTGAGCTCGGTCATATAAAAAGTCAGTATGGGATATCCATGCAAGCATTGGTTTATCGGGCCAATTTGCTTAATATTGTCAATGACAATTATAAGAACCAATTTTTTAATATGATGAAACAGATGGGGTGGCGCATTGAAGAACCAACTGTTTATGTCGGTGTTGAAAAGGCTACCCGTTTTGATCAATTGCTTTATCGGGCACTCGCCGAAGAGTTGATTTCAATAAGCAAGGGAGCAGCACTCAAAAATATGAAACTCTCCGACTTCAGGAGCCAATCGTTGGTTATGTAAGATAGACGATGAAACTTGCTATCACCGACGCCTGTATTTTTATTGACCTGCACCTGCTGGATTTAGTCGTACCGTTTTTCGAGTTGGATATTGAGGTACACACCTCGCTTGATGTATTCAATGAACTTAATGAAGAGCAACGTCAACTGTTGTCTGCGTACCAATCCATGGGGAGACTTACCATACATATCCTTCAGCAAGCGGACCGTGAAGCAATGCACGGTTGTGGATTTCCGCGCTCGTTGTCGGAGATGGATTGTACGGTACTGTATCTAGCAACACGGCTGGATGCTATGGTGCTAAGCAGTGATAAGGTAGTGCGTAATTTTGCTAAAAAGAAGTCAATCGATTATCATGGTATGTTATGGATTTTTGACGAACTGGTTAGGCAGGAGTGTGTTACAGCAACGATAGCGGCGGACAAACTTAAGCAATTGATGGTCAGCAACCAGATTTACCAGAACAATGAAATGCTACTGAAAGAGATGGGTAAGCGGCTTAGTAAATGGGAAAATAAAACTACATAAATGACAAAGTCTCTCTACCAAAAATGGGCTGGGGGAGGCCTACTGTGTAAACGAACTGCTTGGCAAATCTCTTATGGTGACGGAATAAAGGAACAATATTTTGAGTTTTGATTGACGGCACCTTATAAATAGAAGTAAGATTCTAATTGTTTCTTCTTCGAGTATCAAAATGCGAAACAATTTACAAATCAATGTAGATTTCGACACCATGAAGAACTTTCCCCTTTTCAGGTTTTTAAGAAACAAGCTCACAGAAGAGCAAACAATTGATCCGCAAACAAACGTGGTACAACATCATCGTCAACCCGTGCACAAACGGAACAAATACAGATGTCTCGTATGTCAATCAAACTGGGCCAATATCGACGTCATTGCAGAAAGGATTGATTCTCACCCACGCCTCACAAACCCAACCTATGGCGCGCTGCTTACGGCTGATGTCGACCGCATAGCATGTTTAGCGGGTGATGCGGACATCCTGTTGCTCTCGCTAGACAACCAATGCCATGCGACAGATGCCTTGCTAGATCTTCCTGAATTGAAGACTAAAATGGTTGTGATCATCTCTAATCGCCAAGAGTCACGGAAAAAAATAAAGAATCGGGTCGACTATTGGATGCCAAATGAGTTCATCGAAACTGACGGCGATTTCCAATCGCTCATGGCTCCGGTCATCGACGAGCTGGACAACGACTATCCCCCACGACAACCTACACCAATGAAATCGGTTTACAGTTGCTTTATCTGGCAAATCGGACATGGATTACCACAGATAACAAACTGGATAGAAAAATCCGGGCGGTTATGTGTCACGTACGGCTGTCACTACTTGACGTACTCGGACCAAGAACGCGACGCTGTGCAAGAAGCTGACATCCTCATCCTTTCAAGCGGCGGGGACAGTCCCAACAGTCTCATTTATCTTCTCGACCACTACGACATCCGTTCGAAGGTGGTCATCGTATCCACCGTCTTTTCTGCGGACTCTGTACTAGACCGTACTCCCCGGCGGATTGATTATGTCCTTGAACGATATAAGATCTTTGACCTCAAAAATTTTAACCGATTCTTTGTACCCATAATCAACGATCTTGATGGTGGCACAAATAATGAATTTCCAAGAAACGATCATGATGTTAATTCTTGACAATATCCTGTTGCAGTGCGGATATGCGAGTTGAACTTTACCCCGAATTCGGGGTAATTGAAGTTAGAATTGTTTATCTTCTCCCATACACTCAGATATTCAAGCGTGTTTTTGCAGCAATGGCTAATTTGTTCGTGTTTGGAACGCAATATTTATCGCTTATGGTTTTATCTCCTCATTTTTTGCTAACCCTTTTTATTTTAATCTTTAACATGCAGTGATGGCGTTTGTATTTTTTTTGGAACGACTTTAACACCTTTCTTCGCCGAGACGCTCACTGACTCTGATTCATAGTAATCGGCCATCGTTTCAAGCGTAATCGGTTCGACGCTGACTACACGTTCCAGTACGTACACATAGTATTCATCAAATTCCAGCACCCTCGGCGCCATAGATCTGACCCAATGCGGTTTGAAATCAATGCTATGCACACTCCATTCCCCATCCAACACCCACATCTTTGCCACACTGCCGATGCGTGATACGGTCAGGTAGGTGTCGTTATCTTTGGCCATTTCCCTGATGTCAACGACAGGCTTTGTTTTTAAAACTGCGGGATGGACACCCATTTCTTCCAATTGCGAGAGGGAAGAAAGCCAATGCGGGTCATTTCCAGTGTTAACGATAAAGATATCGTTGTAGAGGTAATGGTATTGGCCTCGGTGCATATCGGTTAAGAGGGTGCTAAGAGGCCACCTCCGTTCATTCGGTCTCTTGCGGTCGTACGGCAGGACGATTGGAACAGCGTTGGTTTCGTAGTTATCGAACCGAACGCGGATGACTGAATCGCCACGTTCGATTTGTTCCCTAAAGGTGGGCTCGGGTTCACCGATGGGTTCCAGTGCAAGGTCAGCAATAAATTTATGGGCAAGTAACACCTTTTTGCGGACAAACCCCGGATTGTCTTCCTGCGCCGGACACACCTGTACCTGTACCGATAGCAAAAGGGATAGTACCAATGGCAATAAAATAACTTTCATTGGAAAATAATTTGTTCTTTACCGGCCTCATGGAACCCGCATTTTCATCGCCTTTTGTGCCAGACGCTGACATGGCAGGTTTCATGTTTACAGTAATTTATGGTTTTGCCAATAACAACTCGGAGATCCAGTTTATTAATCTCCCACTAAAAGTAAAAACTTTAACTTTGATATTCAAATCTTTGGAATTCCTAAATCTAATTTGTACTTGGGCAGTAGGATCATCGGACGGCGTCAACCCAAAATTAGCACTAAAGTTTAAATAGTAGCGCAGCTACACCGGGCCTCCCCCTAAAAAGCTTCTTCCTCTTTCAGTTATCACAAAAGCCTGATTGGGATCGTTCGTCGCGGCCATGGTATAAGTTACTAGGTTGTCATTCCCAAGTGGCTTTTTTCTTGCGAGCTCCTCACCAAATTGATGGCTAGCTCGTCAAGGTCATTAATGCCCTTCAGTTATGCCCAATGATGTTCAGACGCGCTTTAGGGAGGATTACAAATACGTCGTTATATCGTTGCTCGGATATTCCAGGCATCCGGCTCAATACACCACTGGATAAGTGGTATGCCTCTGGACGTTTTGGTGCTACGCCTATTGTCAATGATGTTGATTTTCTGATCGCTATGCAGGAGGGAAGCGGTGAGGGTTAATGGCATTGGGAAGGTAAAACCTCCGTAACGCCCGAACACGATTGGACTGGGACAAACGACTAATAAGTGGTTGGCTTCTGGGACAAACAACCTAATTCCAGGGACGAACAACCATATTACGATACTCCTACTCCTTCACAAAAACAAACCGCCCCATGTCGTTGCTGCTTTTAATCAATCTGGGGGCTTTTTTCTTAGCGGTATAATCTTTCAACGCTAATGCTAAGTGTATCGGTCTAACCGGGCCATCCAGCTCCTTCTCACATGGCAATAATATTTCGAGAGCCGTTTTTGGCTTCTCGAGAAAGCTGCCTTTTTCAAATTTTTTTGACACCTATTCCTTTATCTCATCTTCGGAAAACTTGCTTGGGCTAGGCAATAACAGGTCTTTCGGCTCTTCCGAAAATATCTTTAAGGTTACCCATTTACCGTTGTCCATCAATTTCTCCACTTTGAATATGAGTTTTCCGCCTTCGTCCGTTGCCGTGGAAACGCGATGTATCGGTGTTTCGCTAACGGGCAGCTTAGCCGGCACAATTTCGTCTATCCCACACTTGAAAATCCGCATCAGGTAGCCACTATTGGGTACAGAATATTGCAGGGTATGGAATGGATTTTCTATGTCTCTTACATAAAAATCGCGGAATCCCATGAGAAACGCCAACTCAAACTGACTATAGCCACGTTCTTCACGTAGGTTGAGCACATTAATCATCTTCTCCAGTTCGACAGGTTCCATGCTGAATGTGCTTTGCGGTTCAAATTGTAAGTCAGCCATATGCAAAAATAGGGTTTTAGAAAATACCGATGGAATAAGTTTGTAGGTTTAAGGTGTGTTTTTGTATTTTTGTAATTATGGCAACGATTACCATTGAAATAGCAGATAAGGATAAGAGTTTGTTCGAACAGTTAGCTAAACGGCTAAATGCGAAGATTATAAAAAGTGACAGCAATGTCGGCGCCAAAAAGCCTAATGCTATCACCGTGAAGGCTATTGAAGATGCGCGTAACGGAAAGACGAAAAAAATTACGGATATTGACGAGTTCTTCGCTAATTTGTAATGTACACACTTTCGTATACCAATAGGTTTGAGAAGGACCTGAAACTTATCAAAAAACGGTCAATCAAGGACTTTAATCTGTGTCAGGAATTTCTTAAACACGAGCTAAGCCTAAAGGGGGCTGTAAATCTCCCACGTAAATATAAAGCTCATAAGTTAAGCGGAAACTATCAGGACAATTGGGAATGCCATATCAAGCCCGATCTGTTAATTATTTGGATTGAGGTGACGGATGAAATGGAAATTAAATTGGTGCGTATCGGTACGCATTCCGATTTATTTTAAATTAGGACAATCACTCGTTCTCCTTTTTAAATTTCTCGGTTGACACATAAGTCACAAACCCGCCTTCCACCGATACCTCTTGTAATCGTCCTTTCTTAACCAATTGGCTTATCGTCTGCGTAAAATCTTTACCTTCCCATTTTTGATTTTGCAATTGGTTGCAATGGACGACGATTTCCTTTAGTCTACGTGGTGTGTCAAAAAAGTCGCTGATTTCCAAAACGGCATTGAGTGTGGCGGTCGAGCCGGAGCCTTGGGGGATGGGGTCTATTGCACGTAAAAGAAATTGAACGTTTGAACATGGAGAAGTTAGCATTGCAACGTGAGCTGGAAAGGCGCCAGGCTGAGAGCGCGCAATGGGTAACGACGATGAATTCGCATGGGATCCGAAACGCATACAACGCTATTTACCGGTTACTTTTAAACAACGAAAAGATCGCGGAGGGTTTCCTGAGCCTAAAAGCATTGCATGGATATGTGCTGGAAAATGCACCGGGGCAATCGGGAATGGTACCGCTGAGACATGAAATCGATATGCTGCCAATATGGTCGAAGGTGTATGCGCTGGGATATCAATCAAGTGTGCCGCTGGATATCCGGGTCGCGGCTCAACTGCCGCCGATCTCGTTGCCCTCGTTCAGTTACATCGTTTTTTTGGAAAATGCGTACGAAAACGGTGACAATGAACATCCCGGAAATAAAGTTCAGATCAGAATCGATGTAGATAAAAAACATATCCATTTCAGGATCCGGAATAAGAAAACAACACATAAGCTAAAAAACCGGTTTAAGTCTGATAGCCCATCCGGCTTGGGTATCAAAGGGGTAAAACAACGGTTGGAACTTGCCGATATCTCTTACAACCTGGTAATTGAAGACGAAGATGATAATGGATTCTATGCGGTAACCTTGTCCGTTGATTACACCAAGCACATTTAACAAATATATTTCACAAACACATGCAATATGTCTATCATTCCTTCTCTCGATCGTTTGCGGATCGTTATCGTCGACGATCAGCAATCTGGTATTGATGTAATTACTGCTCATGCCAACAAAACGGAAAATGTATCGGTTGCATTAGCCACGACGGATCCGTTTGAAGCGATCCGTTTTCTTCGAGAAAATACCGTCGAAGCCGTTTTTCTGGATATCCGGATGAACGTGATGGACGGATTCGAGTTTATTGAGCAACTGATTGATCCTCCACCGATTGTCCTGACCACAGCTTATGATGAATTTGCGTTGAAGGGATACGAACTTGAGGTGGTAGATTACCTGTTAAAGCCGGTTGATTTTACCCAGTTTTCCAGAGCAATTCATCGAGTCGAAAAAAAGCTATTTGGTACGCCGATGCCGTCGATACCGATTGGCGAGAGAACGGATTTTCGTGTCATCTTGCCAATCGAGCATAAGATGATCCTCATGAATCTGGTGGATATTCTTGCGTTGGAGGCTAATGGGAACACCACGGACGTGCATGCTCTTGGACAGCATCATTTACTGGATAGACTTACCAGTAAGGTCTCGCGACAAGTTGTGGAGATGACGGTTAATAGACCGTTTGGCGAATTGGCAGGTAGCCTGCCTTATCCGCAGTTTGTGCAGGTACATCGCAGTTATGTGGTGGCGTTGGATATGATTGCTGAATTTAGTGGGGGATTTGTAAAGCTGTTCCATTTGCCACAAAAATCGTTCTCTGTGTCAGAAACCTACCGTGAACGCATTAAGAACTTATTGAATAGAGACAATCAATAATCTACATATGTTTAACATGCTTTATTTAACCCTAAACGAAGGCTTTATGGAAAACAACCCTTATTTATCGTACCCAAAAAAGGAAAGTGCGTTGGCGGAAGCCGTCATTGCGCTGCTTAACCAAATTGCAGAATTGCTCAAGCAGTTGTTGGCTGGCTTGGGCAATCCCGCCCATCGCCTTGGGCTGTTGCGCCCCGAAGAGGTAAGCGCCATGCTCTGCATTACCGACCGTACATTGCGACGGTATAATCAGCAGGGGATTCTGCGACCCATCCGCATCGGCGGCATGACTTTTTACCTGATGGACGAAATTATCGCCTCAGGTAGGGGAAACGGCACCGCCAGTTAGTCGCCTGCATTGCATCCCGCCGTCTGTCCGGTGACGGCGGGATATAGATTGTATTCCTCTTCGCCCCTGCTTGGGAACTCGTTGCCATTTTCCTTTGATCTTGGTTTGGTCTTGGTCGTACCTTGGTTTGCTCAAACCAATCGGAGCGCAACACGAGGTAGCACCGAGTTCAGACTAAGCTCCCAAGCACACTGCAATCCTCCTCGCGCCCTGGCCAATTACGGACATATCCGGTCAACTACGGACAGTTTCGGTCAATAGCGGACATGATGTATCACATTGTTTTTTAGTGTTTTATGTTTGTGCTGTTGGCGTCAGGCTGCCTGCGGGCAGGACGCTGACAAATGAAATATTAGACACTAAAAAAGGAGGAATTATGGCAAAGTTCATAAACGGTGCAATCGGCACCTTTTCAGGGAAAGTAGGAAGCATCATCGGCAGTAGCTGGCGTAACATCCATTACATGCGGGGACTACCAAAGAAGCGTACCAAACCGTTTACGGAGGCACAATTGGCCCAACAGCAGCGGTTTGGGCTGATGGGCAAGTTCCTGTTGCCGCTCAAGGGGCTGTTGGAAATCGGGCTGGCAAATCAGGATACCGGCCAGGCAACACTCTTCAATCTGGCCATGGGGGTCAACCTTCCCGCGGTAATGGGCACCTATCCGGATTTCACGATTGACTATAGTAAGGTGCAATTCAGCAAGGGCGGGCTACTTAAACCCCGGAATGTCAGCGTCGGTTCAGAGGAGCATATCGTCAATGTGGAATGGAGGCCAACGGTGAATACCTATGACGGTAAGCTCGATGACGAGGTGTACGTCTTGGTGTATGATACGGAGTTACGGGCATTTTATACCACCGATGAATTAGTACAGCGCTCCGTGGGCGAAGCCGCGATACAGGTTGATGACGATACGGCCGGACATGAGGCGGAGGTATGGCTGTTTTGCGTGAGCCGCGACGGCAAGCAGATTTCGGAAACGGTTTACGCAGGGTCCATTACACTGGAATAAGCTGCGGACAACCCATTATTGTTTCGGACCGGAGCGTTTGCTCCGGTTCTTTAAAATTAGAATTGTGATGGCAAAATTAATTGATCTATTGACGTTTTCAGGAAAAGTGGGCGACATGGTGGGCTGTAAGGGTGCACATGGATTCTATATCCGGAGCCGCCCGAGGAAAACCGCACTGACGGCATCGCCTAAACAATTGGAGGTACGTGCGAGGCTAGCATTGGTGATGGGCTTTTTAAAGCCTCTCAAAGCCATTATTCATTTGGGCTTCTCGGGTACTTATCCCATGAATAACAAGGTATCGGCGATGAATGCAGCCGCATCACATGTGCTAAACCAGGGACTGGTAGGCGACTATCCGGATTTAAGCATAAATCCTGCAGAAGTAAGGCTAACCCGGGGTACATTGGGAAAACTGTCTATAACGAAAACCAGGCTATGGGGCACATCGGTGGAGGTGGCTTGGTCAACAGTGGTGGCGTCATTCAGTGGGCATGCAGATGACCGCGTGAGGGTGGTGGTATATAACCCGGAGGAAAAAACCGTCATGGCCAACGAGGCGACGCGGGGAACAGGGAAAGCGAGTGTCGATGTGTCAGATGAACCGCCGGGTAGCGAATTGCTTGTGTATGCGTATGTATCTGACCGCGATAAGAAACAATTTTCAAACAGCCAGTTTTTGGGAAAGATAGTGTTGGATGGTCAGTATTAAAATTATCCGCGTGGCTGAAGGGAAGAACAGTATACTTAGCCACTTATACATCGGCGGCCTTTTCTGCTGCTACCTGCTGGAAGATAGTATCGGCAGGGAGAAAATCCAGGGCCTTACGTGTATACCGGAAGGCGACTATCGGTTGCGGCTCAATACCTGGGCAGGCATGAATGCCCGGTATGCACCAAAATACCCGCGCTTGCACCAGGGCATGATCGAGATCACCGAAATACCGAACTATCAACTGGTGTTCATCCACATCGGCAATTACCATACACAGACAGCGGGCTGCCCGCTCACCGGTTCGTACTGGCAGCGATTGGATGGCGACTATCAGGTAATACATTCGGCTGCAGCGTATAAGCATGTGTATCCGTTGCTGGTGGAGCAGATTGAGCAAGGGAATGATAGAGTTGTGGTTTTAAACCAGTGCTCCACGTCTGGATCCGGAGTTTTTATTTCTCTCCCCTAAGCAGCTTAGTAAGTCCACAAGGAACCTAGTGACGTGACCAAAGGGAGCATTACAGTTTCGTTGGGCTTCCTAAGTGATTTTAATTAAATCTATTACGAAAATCACAAAATGAAAGAGAATCAAGAAAACGTCGAGGGGCTCGAAGTGGGTCGATCGACAGTATATGAACGGATCAAGGAAGGACTCGCCGTGGCCAGCCAGCTGGTCATTGCCTCACCGTTGAAGCTGCCCCTTAAGGTAGTAACCATAGCCAAATACCTGGCGTTGGCGCTGGGTGTGCTGGAAGCGGTGGAAGGTGCAGCAAAGGATAGGAGGGAAGGAGATGCGGATTAACCAGCAGCTTGGTATCGGTACCACGGGTGGTACGCTGCTGAGCATCATGGGGCAACTGGGTGTGCACGATATGCTGCGCACGGCATTGCTTGCCGCCATCGGTGCGGTGGTAAGTTTCGCGGTAACGTGGCTGCTGCAACATCTGTGGCGACGAGGTCGCTAATTGGTTGACATCCTTGAAGCCTGAAGAGCACGCCTATTGGCGGTATCTTCAGGCTTTTTAATTTGGTCGCATCGCTCCGTAGGTGGCTATCTCGCGAAACGCAAACTTTTAATGAACGTCAACGTGTCCCGGTTCATGAATGCCCTGTGGGCATTTCAGCAGAACAGTGATTTCGGACAGGAGGTTTGGGCTCCGAACGCCGATGATTTCCGGATTAATGATGCGGATCTGGAGAAATGGGTTGACGTAACCGTTAATTTGTCGGAGGCACTGGGCAAGCATAACCGGATCATCGTGATAAACGTCGGTGGCGAACCCTCGCTTACATTTGATCCGCCAACGGATATTACCTACTATTTTGCTAATTTCAGATTCACCAAAGAATAATAAGAATAATTGGGCGTCGATTGACCATCCGGTATTTTTCACCGGATGGTTTTTTTATGCTTAAATTTTACGTACGAGTTCCGCCTGCATCCCGCGGGGACCTTTGACGGCTTGGTATTCGACTTTATCGCCCGTAGCTAAAACGACCGACGGATCGGCTAGTTGGCTCCGGTGCACGAAAATGCGTTCCTGATTCCGCGTGCTGGTGATAAACCCGTACCCTTTGGTCGTATCGTAGTAACTGATCGTACCCGTTGGCAGGGCAGTAGGATCTTCCGGCTCACCCCGTGGTGTCGCTATCGCAATGTCTTCGAGTGCGATGCGACTGACTTTCCGCTCGTCAGGGGGTGTGTTGGAAAGGTTTCCATTTTCGTCCACATAGGCAATCATATCTTCCAAACTTTTGCCATTTTTTGAAACTTCGAAACGCTTTTCATCCCGGCGCTGCTCCTTTTCCTTCCGTTTTTGCAATTTCTTTTTGTTCCGTTCTTTTTTACTATATGTTTCTGCCATGCAAAGGTATTATTTCGTTAAAAAATCAGGTCGATTTCCTTCCCGATGAGTCGTTGGATGTTCCGCCGGTATTCGCGCTCTTCGGCGCCGCTGAATGATAACCTGGGGCGGTATAGGTGTCGATCCTGTTGAACACGGATGGTCCAGTGAGGATGGTGCAAAGATACGTTATTATTCTGGTATTAGCTCATCTGTGCAGTTTATTGACTACATTTACGAAATTTCGCCCCATACGAAGCAACACATGAGACAACTGAAAATATCCGAATCGATTACTAACCGCACAAATCGATCCTTAAGCAGCTATTTGTTCGAAATCAGCAAATACGAAATGCTTACCGCAGATGAAGAGGTTGCGCTGGCCGTCCGGATACGGGGAGGAGATGCCGTGGCGCTGAACAGGCTGGTGAAAGGGAACCTTCGGTTCGTGATTTCCGTAGCCAAACAGTACCAGCATCAGGGATTGGTGCTTGAAGATCTGATTAATGAGGGAAACCTGGGACTGGTTACGGCTGCTAAACGATTTGACGAGACGCGCGGCTTTAAGTTTATTTCCTACGCCGTGTGGTGGATTAGGCAAAGTATTATGGCAGCCATTTCCACACAATCGCGCACCGTACGCCTGCCCCTTAACCAAATTGCAGATTTTGTGAGGGTCAAGCGGACGCAATCAACGTTGGAGCAACAATTGGAGCGTGAGCCGACCGTAGAGGAGTTGGCTGAAGTGTTGAATGTATCGCCGGCGAAGCTGGGACGTACGCTGTTAAACGGGGAATCCCAGGTGTCTGTAGATGCGCCTTTCTTGCATTCGCAAGAGGGCAGCTTATTGGACACTTTGCATGACAGTGGCGTGCCGGCAGATCACCAGGCGATGCGCGATTCGTTGGAAATAGTGGTCCGAGATGCGATCCGTCATCTTCCTAAACGCGAGCAATTGGTGCTGGAGCTCTTTTTTGGACTTGGCGGTGTCGAGCCTAAAAACCTGACGGAAATCAGTCATCAGTTAGGTTTAACCGCCGAACGGGTCAGGCAAATCAAAACCAAAGCATTGATGTGGCTGCAGCGATCAACGGAAGGCCGGAAACTGGCATTCTACCTTTGATCGATTAAGTTTTTACTTTTTCAAACAGAAATGATATTTTTGCATCCGCATTACCGGATTCATCGGGGTGTAGCGCAGCCCGGTAGCGCGCTTCGTTCGGGACGAAGAGGCCGTGGGTTCGAATCCCGCCACCCCGACAACAAGGCGGTCAACAGACCAAAAAAAGCCCTTAAATCATAGATTTAAGGGCTTTTTTCATTTATTCGCGCCCAATCCATTCAAGTTATATCAAAGAAAATGTGCCCTATTCGGTGCCCCAATTCCTTGTTTTATATTTGGGGCACAAATAGTTATTTAACCAATTGATAATCAGTGTTTTTATTGGTTTATTTTGATGGGTTTTGGTACCCTTTGTGTACCCCTTTTTTAATGCCGGGGTGCCCATCGGGGCAAATGCCAGCAAAGTCCGTCAATCTGAACGCTGTTTGGGACACTAAAAATTGATTGATATGACAACACAGAGCAACACGTTCGGGGTAATCTTCTACCTCAGGAAGTACAAAGCAGATGCCAACGGAAAGGCACCTATCTATGCAAGGATCACCGTAAACGGCAAACGCCGGGACGTATCGGTAAAGCGGTCTATCGAGCCCGGAAACTGGAATGCCGGCAAGGGTATGGCCAAGGGCAGCAGACAGGAGATCACCAACTGAACAACTACCTTGAACAGTACCGTGCAGGTATCGTGGAAAGCTATCAGCAGCAGCTCCTACAGAAGAAGCCGCTTACTGCAGACCTTATCAAGAGCAATAAGGTAGCCTCCGAAACCAAAGCCTACAAAAAGATACCGCAGATATTATCGTTTACCGATGAACACGCCAATGACAATATGAAGCAGGTAATCGAAGCCAATTACGGACAGGCCAAAGCAAACGTTATGCAGATAGTGGAAAGCGAAATGGAACGTATCAAAAATGACCCCGAATTACAGCATTTGGTACACGAGGGCAAGATAAGTTGAGCTAAGCACCAAATCAATCCAGCCCATTTTTTATTGTTATTATCGTTTTATTTTAATTTGTATATTTGTAGCATTAATTAGTAAACTGCAAAAATGAAACAGACAAAAATCGTTGCCAAAACATTCTACATCATCAGCCGGGTGCTGGCTATATGTTATTTTGCTACCACCTTGTATTCGGCGTTTTGCATACTGACAGGAATTGGGACTGGTTTGGTTAAGGAAAACCGATTGCATATTTTTTACCCATTTACCTCAAAGACATTCCTCATTGCGGAAAACATCCCGCATTACATCATTTTTTCATTCTTCCTCCCTTTAGGGCTGTACAGCATTTTCTTTTGGCTGGTATCGAACGTATTCCGGGCTTTTCTGAAACCTACCTTGTTTACATCTCAAAATGTGGTTCACCTAAAACGTTTTTACGGTTTTAACCTGATAGTACCTATACTGGCAACCGTAATCGGCAGTTTCTTTGTCCTTATTGAAGATTTTATCCTTGCACTGGTTGTAGTGCATTTTATCCTCGGGGTGTTCACTTATTTCCTTGCGGCAATTTTCAATCAAGGCATTGGATTGCAAAATGAACAAGACTTATATATCTGATTATGCCAATTATTGTAAACTTAGACGTAATGCTGGCCAAGCGTAAAATGCAAAGCAAGGAATTGGCCGAAAAAATCGGGATTACCACGGTCAACCTTTCCATATTAAAAACCGGAAAGGCCAAAGGCGTACGTTTTGAAACACTTGAAGCCATCTGCAAGGTTTTGGAATGTCAGCCCGGCGATATTTTGGAGTATAAAGAAAACCAAAAATGAGCATATTAAGTATTTTAAAACTAAATAAAACTTATCCAAATGGCGTGAAAGCCATTGATAATATTTCATTAGAAATCAAGAATGGGGTGTTTGGTCTATTAGGGCCAAACGGTGCCGGAAAATCCTCGTTGATGAAAACCATTGCCGGATTGCAAAAAGCCGATAGCGGCAAGATTTTATTTAACGACGAAGATGTCTTGAAAAACACTTTATTGATAAAAAAACACTTGGGGTTTCTTCCGCAGGATTTTGGCGTATATCCTAACGTTTCTGCCTACAATTTGCTTAATCATTTGGCCATATTGAAAGGTGTTGTTAAAAAAAGCGAGCGAAAGGAGCAAATCAATGAACTGCTGAATAGGGTCAATCTATATGAACAACGCAACCGAGAAGTACACACTTTTTCGGGTGGGATGAAACAGCGTTTCGGAGTAGCACAGGCACTTTTGGGTAACCCAAAAATCATTATCACAGACGAACCGACCGCAGGACTTGATCCCGAAGAACGAAATCGCCTGAACCTGCTGCTAAATGATATTGGCAAAAACAAGATTGTCATCCTTTCCACTCATTTGGTAGAGGACGTGAAAAACCTTTGTTCACAGATGGCAATTATCAAAAATGGAACACTCCTCTGTGTTGGTTCCCCCTCGGAATTAATGGTAAAAGTGGAACATAAAATTTGGCAAAAAGCGGTAACAAATGTCGAATTTCAAGAATATAAAACCAAGAATCCGTTTATCAATTACGAGTTTAAACAAGGGAAAATTTATGTGAATATTTCTTCGGAACACCAACCCGAAGGCTTTACCCAAGTTCCGGCAACATTGGAACACGTTTATTTTCATCAGCTTAATATACCCCCTGTCCAATGACCTCAATTCTACTTTTCGACATCAGCTCTTTCAAAAGACCGATCGGCTATGTTGTGCTCATTCTGTTGATGAGTGCCGGTGTGTTTGTAGGACATCAATTCAATCTTACGGTTGGGGAAGGCGTCTTTTTAAACGGCGCCTACACTGTAGGGTTTATGTTGGGTTTTTTAAGCCTTTCCCTTGTTTTTATCGCTACCATTCTCGCCGGACAATTGTTATTTCGGGAAAGGGATGCCCGTTTTGATTTAATTGTTTTTTCCACCCCCATCAAAGAGAACCATTTTATATTAGGCAGGTTTTTTTCCTTTTTCGTATTAACCTTTCTATGTTTTTTATTTATGATTATCGGGTTTGTTTTAGGCCAAAATTTACGGACGGGCCCCGAAATGAACGCCGAATTTCATCTTGCTTATTACCTCTATCCGCTTATCGTTCTGGGTGTTGTGAATTGCCTGATTGTCTGTAGTGTTTTGTTGTTTTTGGGCGTTTTCACGAGAAGTAAAATGGCGGTAATCATCGGCGGATTATTGCTATATGTTTTGTATATGGTAATGTTGATTTATTCCGGTTCGCCATTTATGGTAGGTGCTTTGCCGCAATCCGAAACTGCCCAAAATTTCTCGGCATTAACAGACCCTTTCGGACTATCGGCCTATTTTTTCCAAGCTAAGGACTTTACCGTAACAGAACGTAACGACACCTTGGTACCGCTTTCGGGGACATTTTTGTTCAACAGGTTATTGGTCCTGTTTTCCTCTTTTTTGTTGGTCGTTCTTGCGGCAAAACATTTTTCATTTCAATTGGGAAATAAATGGTTTGGAAAAGAGAAAAAACGCCTGCTCTTTCAGAAACAGAGCTCTAATTTCATTGCGGCAAACCCTATAACCGTCCAACAAAAATTTCAACAGGTCAGCAGTATAAGAAGCGTCCTTTCTTTTGTAAAAATTGATTTGATTTATACTTTTAAAAGTATCGCATTTCACGCCATTTGTCTTCTTTTACTGTTTTATGTAGGAATGGAAATCTATGCCTCCATCGACCAGGGCATCCGCTTTCCTCAGCACTATGCAAGTTCTGGATTGATGGCGCAAACCATCAATGAGAATTTTTACTTGCTTGGCGTGTTTCTTTCTGTTTATCTTATCAACGAGCTTTACTGGCGCAGCCATACCTCAAGCTTCTCACAGGTGGAAAATTCGACTTATTTCACCTTTGTAAAACCCGTATCGCATTGGTTGAGTATTTCTGCCCTGCTCTTTGTCTTTTCGATTTTGTTGGTTTTGGAAGGCATTGTTTTTCAATGGGTATTCAACTATCTCTATTTTGACGGAATGGCCTATTGGGGCGTATTGGTCTTCAATACCTTTCCGCTAATTGTCCTGTCAGGCTTTCTTGTTTTGTTGAACGCAGTGATAAGAAAAAAATATGCTGCATTGGCGGTTTCAGTTGTTTTTGCAGCACTATTTGCCACACCGCTTTCCAAGACGCTTATTAAGTCTTCATTGCTTCGGTTTTTGTCGGGTTATAATGGATTGTACAGCGAATTTTTGGGGTACGGAGTTTATCTCAATAGCTTTGTTTATCGGCTTTTATTCGGCTTGGGTATATTGATGGTTTTCTGGTTGGTTTTGGGTTATCTGAAAAGTAAAAAATTCATTCTTGCCAAAATCATAATGAGTATAATTGCTTTGGGGCTTGTTTTCTGCGCAGGTATCGGCTTCCAAAAAGGCTATTTACCCGAAGATGAAGATGCGCAATTCCTGAAATCCGTCAACTATGAAAAAGAGTACCGTAAGTATCAAAACTTTCCGCAGCTCACGGTGGTAGCGATTAAAACCCGTATAGATTTATACCCATCCGGAAATGCTTATACCATTCACGGAACGTATTCTTTGAAAAACCTAACCGGGCAAGCTATTGAAAGTGTTCTATTCAACTTTGATGAAGCCCTTCAACTTGAAAATGCGGTTTTTACGTTTCAAAACAAATCAACCGAATTAAAAAAGAAGGTGGAGGTTTTACCTCTCTCCACCCCGTTGGCTCCCGGCGATGCGGCAACATTAGTCTTTACATTAGGCTACAAATGGCATCCGGTTAACGGCCATAACCCGATGAATGATATCATCGAAAACGGTTCCTTTATGCGTATAAGCCGTTATTATCCTGCAATTGGTTATCAGTCGGGATACGAAATTTCAGGCGAAGAGATAGACAGAAGGGCCGAATTTGGGCTTGGTGAGGCAACCGGAATTAAGAAACTGGAGGCTCCGAAAACCAATCCTCAGGATTTTATCGACTTGGATATGACCGTTTCCACAACGTCTGACCAAACCGCTATTGGAACGGGGGAATTGGTCAGGCAATGGAGACAGAATAATCGACATTGTTTCCAATACAAAGCTGAAAAAATTCCATTCCGATTTGCGGTTTCTTCGGCAAGGTATGCGGTTAAAAAAGCCGTTCATAAGGATCTAAGAATTAATGTTTTCTATCATCCCTCTCATTTTGAAAACGTAAATCGGTTGATTGTAAACGCCAAACAATCACTGGACTATTGCATCGCTAATTTTGGCGATTATCCGTTTAAATCGGTATCGTTCGCGGAAGTTTCGTCTTTTACGGCAGGTTTCAGTGCTACTACTTATCCCTCGGTAATTTTTATGACAGAAAATATGGCTTTTAATTCCAATGTTGGAACTGACAAAGGGCAAAATGTCATCAATGAACTTGTCGCACATGAGCTTTCGCATTATTGGTGGGGCAACAATCAGATTTCGCCTGACGACCGGGAAGGTGCTGTAATGCTTACCGAATCGTTGGCAATGTATACAGAAATGATGCTATACAAACAAAGGTATGGTGAAACAGAAATGAAGGAACATTTGGAAATCCACGAACAGATTTACCAATCCGAAAAAGGGTTCTATGAGGAGCAACCATTATATAAAGTGACATCTGAAAACACGCACATATCCTATTCCAAAGGTGCCATCGTAATGGTTAAACTTTCTGAAGAAATAGGCGAACACAGGTTGAACCAAATACTCAAAAGTTTTCTTGCGAAATATAAATACCCACAACGGCCTACCACTTTAGACTTTTTAGATGGACTGGAAAAGGAGTTGAGCCGGGAGGAGTACAAAAGAGTTATTGGGCTATTTACTCGTTGAGATAAAGTACTTATTCAACTTGGTATGTTGAGTTAGGAAAAAACAATCTCTATATCGGCAATGCCGATATACGGCTAATAGCAAAATGTTTGAGGAAGCCTTCAACGTCAATTTGGGCAATTTTTTAGATCTATCTGGAGCTGAAAAGCCGTAAGATGAACCCAACAAAGTTCTTGGATGCATTGCGGGAGGAACTCCTTAAAAGATGGACGAGCAGGACGAGCGATAGAAACCAGAGTTTCTGTAACAGCTATAATCACAAACTACTTGTCGGCAGGTTCAGCCCGTTTGCGTAGCCTGCTATGGCTATCTGTAGAATGAAAACCGAAGACTTTATCGGCCATGAAGAAAAACAACCATCGCTCCAAAACCGTCTATCCGTTGGAATGGCTGGATGACACGGTAGCTCTACTGTCCGATGCACCCCAAAGTGAAGGGACGGAATATCCGGCAGGTCTGGCCGAACGGCTGGACAGCGACATTGGACAGCTGAAAAAACAATTGAACGGTATCGCCTTTTCTACCCTGAAAAGAAAGAAGATTAAAAGGCTGTTCCTGCATTACCATGCCACCCTTTCCCTGTTGCAGCGACAGACCCGCGGATATAGACCTCCACCGGATGAATACCTCGTGCTGATCGATGAAAGCATCGCCGAACTGCTGGAATTTATGGAGCTCCGTTTCGGTGTATATCTGAACGAACAGGATAGTCCGATAAAAAAAGGAACGGAAAGACGGAGAAGCAAATCGTTCAAACTGGTATGTGCATTGAGCGAAGACCAGCTGGGCATCATCTTCAGATCGGCGGACGACCTGCGTATCATTATGTCAAGGTCGCTCAGCAATATCTTCAACCAGATTGTGCCTTACCTGTCCACGCTCTATAAGGAAGAACTCTCGCCGGACGGAATGCGGAGCCATACCTACAGCATTGAGGAAAGGGATAAGCAGGTGGTCATCGAAACACTGCAAAAGATGATCGAAAAGATAAAAGAATATTGACGGGCACCGGCAGTGCAGGACGGGGGAACTTCCAACCTACAGGAAACTCTGGCCTCTGCTCCCGGCCATCCATTTTATTCAGGCCAAATCCGCAGACCCCTTGCACAGCCAAAGATTTAGCCCTCATAAAACGGGCAGTACAACCGCCGGAAACAGGATTTTCTCTTTAGAAAAAAAGATGCTTCCATAATTGCGAAAAACCATTTATATTTGTGTAATAAGTTCATTGACTATCAATTGTACATTTATATCGTGCGACAAAAACCGGAAAACGGAAGCATATCGTATGTGCCCAATTCGATGCCCTTTGGTTTTTGTTTAAGATATAACTTGCTGAAAATCATAGATGTTGGGTGTCGGATTAAACGTCCCGCCACCCCGACCGAGAAGCCTGCAAAGGCGGTCAAAACCCCTCTAATCGTATGATTAGAGGGGTTTTTCTTTTTTTCTTACCCCAATTTGTTCAAGTAAAACCAAAGAAAAGGTAACCTATTCGGCTACCCGTTTTCTATACCTAATTTTGGGTCACCGAAATGGATTCAAATATCTAAAAATCAGCTTTTTGTGCTTTTTTTGTTTTGTTGCTTTTTGTAGTCGTTTGATATAGGGCTTTAACCGATTGGTGGCCTTTTCATATCAAACCCAAATAGACGGCACCAAAACACGGATATGCAACCATTAAAGTTAGTTGATATGAAAACGAAAAATTGCGCATTCGGGGTTATCTTTTACCTCAAGAAGCTGAAAACAACAGGTCAAAATTACTGTTGCTTTCGGAAATATTGTTGGGAAAGTTGTATATTGTAATTTAGTCGCAGCGGGATAGTCATCCGGCTGCCAGAGGATACATGTCATCGAATAATGGAAAGAATTAGAAGTTATTTCAAAAAGTATATCGAATTTACCGAACAAGATTGGGTCTTGTTTTCATCCAAACTTAGCAGAAAGCAATTACAAAAAAAAACGTTGCTTTTGAAAAGAGGACAAATAGAAAATTATCTGTCTTTTATTGAAACGGGTATCGTGCGGTACTACATTCCCAAGGAAAACAATGACCTGACCTTAGAATTTACTTTTGAAAATGAGTTTGTAGGCGCTTATGACTCTTTTCTCACGAGGGTGCCTTCATCCTATAACGTGGAAACCATTACGCCAACTACACTTTGGAGGTTAACGTATGATGACATCCAAACAATCTATTCCGAAACCGAAATGGGAAATGCTATTGGAAGACTGGGAAGTGAAGCATTGTTTTTGGAAAAATCAAAACGGGAACTTTCTCTTTTAAATGATACCGCCGAACAGCGATATCTAAATCTCTTCACAGAGCAGCCCGAATTAATAAAAAACATCCCTTTAAAATACATCGCTTCGTACATTGGCGTTACGCCGCAGGCATTAAGCAGGATACGAAAGCGAATTTCTTAACCCAGGTTCATTGTTCACTACCCTATTAATATTTTTCTTTGCTGAAAATAAGTTAGCAATGCGTTTTATTTTGTTAATCCTATTAATATCAGCAACAATGAAAGTATATGGACAATCCCAAACAGATACCTCAATAACCTACATTCACAATAGACCGGCGAGTTTCAAATCACGGTTTTTGCAATCATTGATGGGAATAATCGGGACAAAGAATCGCATTGAAAAAAAACTGAATTCCAAGGAAACATTTTCAGAACCAGCGGAACTACCGAAGTCTTTGCAAGGCAAATTTATTGTGCAGGTGGATGAAATAAATCAAAGAAGGGTTTGGACAATCATGTCTGATCAGAAGGTATCACAAAACGTAATTCTTTATATACATGGAGGGGGGTATGTTTCAAACCTTACGAAATATGACTGGAGATTAATTGAAGCGTTATTAAGTAAAACGAATTCAATGATTGTTGTTCCCGATTATCCCTTAGCCCCCGAATCAAATTACGAAGATGTCCATGATTACTTTGATAGCCTGTATAGTTCATTGATTTCAAAAGTTCCTGATAGAAATGTAGTTTTCATGGGTAATTCTGCAGGCGGCGGCTTTGCATTGGGTTTTGCTCAAAAATTGCGAAATGAAAATAGAACGCAGCCTTCGCAACTCATTTTAATTTCTCCCTGGCTTGACATAACATTGAGTAACCCGGATATTCGTATGGTTGATAAAAAAGATAAGCTACTTAGCATAAAAGGCCTTCAAATGGCAGCAAAAGCCTATGCAGGTTCGGTGGATGGAAATGACTTCCGCGTGAGTCCTATTTATGGCGACTTTTCTGGCTTGGGAAAAATATCTTTATTTATTGGCACAAATGATCTTTTTGTTGCAGATACCAGGAAGTTTAAGGGTTTGTTGAATAATAAGAATATTCCATTTAATTATTTTGAGTACCCAAAAATGTTCCATGTGTGGGTGGCAGTAACAGGTTTAAAAGAATCCCAACATGCAATTGAGCAAATAGCAATGCTGATTAATGCTGAAACTGAAAAAAATTAACAGTAGAACAGTCACGAATTTTCAACAATACGGAGTTGTGGAACGAAATGGGTATGAGTTACATTTTGCCCATGTAAGCTCTGGTGATACGGATAGATTTAGCTAACGTCCTGAAAGATTTACCCCGTGAGGAAGAATGTAGATGTTAAACAACTCAAACATTCCACACAGTGATTGTCGCAGATTAACTCAAACTGAAAATATGAGAATAGTTGAAATCTTTAGAACAGACATTCAGAACGATAAAGATGCTGATAAAGTAATAAGCTCTCTTTTAATACTTTATCCTACTTGCAAAATCAACTTTGACCTTGAAGATGAAGAAAATATTCTTCGAGTTGAAGCTATTGGTTTTGGGATTGAAATAAGTAGGATAGTCAATTATATGATTGAGTTAGGTCATAATTGTGAAAGGATAGAATAGCTTTCACAATTATGGCCTAATGGAACAATTCTACAACGAAACACGAATCAAATTAGAAACGGCAATCAATGTATTGGAGATTCAAGTCGATAATCCTTTACGAAGTACGAAACAAGAGTTAGCAGGCGCATCGCTCAACGAGTTTCTGTTGAAGAAATCGGGCAAAACGTGGGACGATGTAATTGAACCACGGGCAACATTTGATGACAGAGATGAAAGTACCTTTTCCGCATTTATGAAAATGTCATTCGATAAAAATTTCATTTCATAGGCATTACCCTGGCCCGGATGGCCAGTGCTTCGGCGGGGTTGGTTTCGAATAGCTGGCGCCGCTCATCCGCCTTAAAACCAGCCTTTTTTAGTGCCGGAATGAGGTCGTTGAAGAGGGAGATATAGGAGCGGATACGGCCGCCGCCCGGCTTGCCAACCTCATACCATCCGGCATCGTGCGAAATAAGGGCGCGGTGCAGCAGGCGCTGCGCCTTCAGATCTTGTAAGAAGGCCACGTAGCGGTCTACTAGCTGCGGATATAAGCCATCGAACGCCACCCACCCCCCGGCCTTGGCCGCTTGGAGATGCAGGGCCCTGTCCGGCTCATTCTGTGCGTGCGTCCACACCCAGGCGTCGGCTGCCGCGCCGGTGTCGGTCACAATGGCCAGCTCCTCGAGTGCCGCCCGGCCGTCGCCGGTATGCACAAAGATCGTCAGCCCCGTTTCGAGGTGGGTGAGTGCAGCGGCCCGCACCAGCTTGCGCTGCACCTCCGAAAGTGGGTAGCTGTCTACTCCCGTTTTGATAAAGCCGGGCTTGATGCCTGTGCCGCCAATGCCATTATGCCATTCAGCAATCCACCGTTCGGCGAGTTGCTCGACGGTTTCCGTGTATGCATGGGGTGGTAGGTATTTTTCGCCGGCAGCGCCATAGTATCCGGTATTGGTAACGATGTGCATGCCGGATGCGTCGGATAGCCGTTGCAGCAACTGCACATCGCGGCCCAGCCATTCGGGTGTGCAGTCCACGAAAGTGCGCGCGCCGTGGCGCCGGGCCTCCCGCAGGTAGGGCAACAGGGTGTCAAACGCCTCATCCTGCTCGTAGCGCGTTGGGCTGACCTGGTCGGCGCCAATGAAATCGACCAACAAGTGCTCATGCGGAAGCACCACACCGAGCTTGTCGGCCGAGAGGGGGCCATTGACGGTCATGACCTGAGCGGATGGCGCAAGAAACCACCGAAGCGGGTCAAACCCGGCCAGCGGTACCGTGGCCAGGAGCCCTTTTTGGATGAAAACACGTCGCTTCATTTCTACAAATCTACGTTTTCGTTTTTTCAAACAATTCAAATTCTAAATCATAAGATATGGATATTTTTTATAAAACACTAAAAATTTATTGTTTTTCAATAATTATTTATTATATTGCGGCATAATTTAAAATCAATATGAAACGAATTTCAATAATCTTTCTTCAGGCAGTCATCGTGCTTATCGGCATTGTGGCACTTGCCATTTTGATTTGGTTTCCTTTAACCGAGGGAAGAGCCACAAACTTAGACCTGGTCAGCATTTACCTTGACCCGTTCATCTTGTATGGATACGCGGCATCAATCGCTTTTTTTGTTGCACTGTATAAGGCGTTCAAATTGCTTGGATACATCGGACAAAATAAAGTATTCTCATCAAACTCGGTAAAGACTTTAAAAAGTATAAAGTATTGTGCATTCGTACTAAGTATTTTAATCGTGCTGGTGGGGCTGTACATAAGGCTATTTCACGATAAAGAAGACGACCCCGCGGGTTTTCTGGCTATTTGTATCGTGACTACTTTTGTTTCTATCGTTGTTGCAACTGCTGCGGCAATATTTGAAAAACTCTTGCAAAATGCCATCGATATAAAATCTGAAAATGACTTAACCATTTAAGCTATGCCAATTATTGTAAACTTAGACGTGATGATGGCAAAGCGAAAAATTTCACTGAATGAGCTTTCCGAAAGAGTTGATTTGACATTATCTAACCTTTCTATCTTAAAGACGGGGAAGGCGAAAGCAATTCGCTTTAGTACCTTAGACGCAATTTGTAAAGCATTAGACTGCCAACCTGGTGACATTTTGGAATATGTAAATGACGAAAATGTCAGCATTGGCCCGAATAAATCCCACCCAAGCAATTAGCATAAAAATTGGCTTGTTTGGCCCCTCATTTGGCATATCGACCCTCCATTGCTCCGGGGAATTGTGACTAACTTAGTTGCAAAATATCACTGCCATTGGATCTGGCATATAACCATTACAAATAAAACAACGGATGGATAAAAACAACGTATTAATCGAGCGGTTGTTTGATGCACCGGTAGCACGGATGTGGGAAATCTGGACCAAGCCCGAGTTTATTAACCAGTGGTTTGGCTCGGATGCGAACGGGATCGTCATTTCATCAGCTATTGACCTGGCAGTAGGCGGGAAATACCGGATTACTTTTCAGGACTCAGATGGCAGCATCCACACTGCATTTGGTGAATATACGGAAGTTGTTGAGCTGGAGAAACTGTGCTATACGTGGCAGTGGGAAAGCGAAGCGGACTATATTTCAGCAGTCAGCGTAGTGTTTATTTCTAAAGCGGGGAAGACCCTGTTGGTATTTGAGCACGTTGATCTTAACCCATACTCGATTCATGAGTGCTTTAGGGGCTGGAACGGAGCCATGGATAAAATTGTTAATAAGGTAATTGATTTAAACAAAATGGTATGAGAAAACTAATTGCAGGAATCAATATGACACTTGATGGATTTTGCGACCATACGGCAGGCGTGGTGGATGCAGAACTACACGAACATTACAGCGAGCTGCTACGTAACACAGGCGTCATTTTATATGGAAGGATAACGTACCAATTGATGGAATATTGGCAAACTGTGGTGAAAAATCCTACCGGCGACAAAGCAATGGACGAATTTGCCGTGATTATGGATAAGACTCCCAAAATTGTGTTTTCCCATACGTTGAAGCATGTCGAATGGGAAAGTGCAAAATTGGCAAATCGAACCATTGAAGAAGAAGTGTTAGCACTCAAGCAACAATCGGGTAGCGATATTTTAGTCGGCAGCCGGAGTTTAATTATACAGTTAATGAAACTTAATTTGATTGATGAATACCAACTCTGTGTTCACCCGGTTGTCATAGGGAGCGGTTTGCCCTTATTTAAAAACATAAGCGATAGAACTGTTCTTAAACTTTTAAAAACAAAAACCTTTAGCTCTGGCGCAATAACGCTCTATTATGAATCGACAAAAAAATAAGATGAAACCGCCTTTTTTTCCGGTGCGGAGTTGTCATGCAAGTATATCAGCACGTTGGGATCCACCGCAAAAGGTTTAGCCATCGTAGTCATTGTTAACGCCACCGGTATCGCTTGCCGGGTGAGTACATCCAGCGAGAAGCCGGGTTATTTGGCCGTTGAAATGCGGAAGCTCATCCCCCAATTCGGAGAAGAATTCCATGTCGGCCTGTTCAACAGCGACCAAGGCTCGCTGTAATACGGCCGTGCCCTTATCGGTCAACCGGATTACTTTGGCACGGGTATCGGTCTTATGCCCTGATCTCGCGATGAGGTTCTTTAGTTCCAATGTCCGCAGCACCTTGGATACCATCATCCGGTCGGCATTGCCCTGATTGGCGATATCCACTTGTGTCACGTTCTCGTTTTCACGCGAAAGCCAGCCTAATGCTGCCATCAGGACGAACTGAGTATGCGTCAAACCCAGCGGATCCAGCACCCGCTTCTGTTTCCGCTGCCAAAGCATGGTTAGGTGAGCCAGCAGGTAGCCCGGGCTATCATTGGGGCTTTTGAATCGGAATTCAATTTTCTTGTCCATCTTTCTGTAAAAGCATTCGCGACGAAATTACGTCAAAATCGTGTCGGTTGATCTCAAAAAATCCGAAACGGAACGGATATCCCCACTTTTTCTTGTCCTTGATAAAATCAAGATGGTCTAACAATGGAATGATGGAAATATCGGTGCTTTCGAAAAAATCGATATTACGCCGATAGGGACAGAAATCGTCGCGCATAGGGAAGGGATAAACATCCCCGTCTCTCAGTTTTCCGATGGCGGTGAATTCCTGGCATTTATCCGGTTTACCCACGGTTTGTTTGCCGGAATAATAAATAACATAATCTCCCTTGCTCATTCTTCTTAAGGGGCCTTCCTTGCCGTGGCAGGCTTGGGCAATGCCTTCCAGGACACCGCTCTTTACATGATCTTTACTGGCCGATATGACCCAGTAGCGTGTATTGTTCATCTCTGCATACTTTGTAGTTGTAAATATAATAGTCGCGACAACAAAAAGCAAATTTTAAATTTAACATTATCTTTGCGCCACAAGCAATCCACATGACTTCCCGATTACTGATCGCACTATTATTCGTTTTCGATACCTGCTCCACCCCTTACCTCACCGGCAAAGCCGTAAGGGTAGCTGACGGCGATACGTTTACACTGCTTTCCGGCACGGAGCAGCAGCGCATTCGCCTGTACGGCATTGACTGCCCGGAACGCGGGCAGCCTTTCGGCCGGGTGGCCACGGAATTCACCAGGGAGCTTCTGGCCAGCGGGAGGATCGAGGTGAAGGAAATGGATGTGGATCAGTATGGCAGGATAGTGGGGATTGTATTCATCGCCGATACGATTAACCTGAATGAGCGTCTGCTCCAAGCCGGATTGGCATGGCATTACAAAGCATACGACAGCAATCCGTTCTGGGCGGCGATGGAACTGGATGCACGGGCGACGAAGCGTGGACTGTGGGCAGCGCCAGATGCCATCGCGCCCTGGCGGTGGCGTAGAAAGTAAGTTCGGATAATAAAAAATGCTACCTTCGCTAATACCCAATGCTTTGTGAGAATCGTATACACGTACAAAACATGAAAATCAAATTTGAAGAATTATGACCCCGGTTGGATTATGGCTTTTGAAAAAATAAACGGATGGCGTTGATCGGATTCCTCCGTCCAACAATCGAACCCCTTGGAAGTACATCACGCTATGAACTTGGCAGAAATGAAAAAGACAGTTTTAATAACTTTGACACTTGTGGCAGCTTTTTGTCTTGGTTTTGCACTTAAAACAATTACAGTATTATCGCAGATTTAACCATCAGGCAGGTATGGAAAAAGACGAACAAACAAACCAACCCGATAACACAGCCATGCGTACAGCACTATGGCGCGCATTACACGTTCAAACCGATGCTAAACCTCATGTCATCGAAGATGAAATCGGGTTTAACTTAATCAAACCCGAAAAGGATTGGCAGGAACGCCCCGATATGAAATATACAAAGCGGCTTCGGGCTTCTATAGTTGCTCGTGCCCGATTTGTTGAAGACATAGCCAAAGAACAAATTGCAAAAGGCATAAAACAGTACGTTTTACTGGGAGCAGGGCTTGATAGCTTTGCCCAAAGAAATAAGCAACTCAGCGCACAGGTTGATATCTATGAGATTGACCAGCCCGATACGCTAGCTTGGAAAGAAAAAAAGCTAGTTGAAAACGATTACAAAGTCACGGAAAACTTACACTTTGTACCCGTTGATTTTGAAAATAAATCTTGGTGGGATGAGCTAGTAAACAAGGGATTTGATATTCACAAAAAGGCCATTATTTCCTGCACGGGCGTTACACTTTATCTTTCCAAAGAAGCGATTACAGATACCCTAACGAAAATGATGCTGCTTGCTCCCGGCTCTACAATCGCCATCGCTTTTTATCTGCCATTGCAATTATTGGAAGAAGAAGATAAACCCTCAATGGAAATATCAATAAAAGGTGCGGCAGCTTCGGGAACTCCGTTTGTGAGTTTTTTTGCTATGGACGATGTTGTAAAACTTGCAGAAGAAATGGGTTTTAGGGAAATCCAAACGGTTGCTACCACGGATATGGCAGAAAGGTATTTTAAAGATAGAGCTGATAAACTTACTCCTGCAAGTGGAGAATTTTTCTTGGTCGCGAACGTATAGGAAGGATCTTTAGCGGCGGTTAACCGTTAAAGGGTGTTAAAAATTACGTTTTCTGATTGCTAATGAGCACTTTCATGACATGAAAGGTTTTTTCGTTTTCTTATGGATACTTATTCTCGGTTTCTCGGATGCTGCATGGGGTCAGTTGCGGCTAACGGGCCGTGTTATCGATTCGGAAGATAAACAGCCATTAAGGTACGTTAACATCGGAATTAAAAAGAAAGATGTCGGCACTGTAACTTCCGCTGATGGCACATTTGAGCTTGAGGTTCCACAGCCTCACGACAAAGATACGTTGACTTTTTCCCTGGTAGGATACGCAGCGTATAACCTTTTACTCTCAAACCCGGAAATCGATACGCCATTCAGCATTGAACTCACGAAAAAGACGGCGGTTTTGGAAGAAGTAGTCGTTTTGGGTAAACGCCCCAAAGAACATCGGTTTGGAATAAAACGAAGGGGGGCTTTAATTCACTTCTCGGACGGCATGTTTAATCCGGATGATAGCTTTGAAATAGGCCAATTGATTAAGTTCGGTGATACCCCTGTAAAGCTAACAGCGTTGAATCTATACTTGTTGGAATCCCGTGATGACAGCGCAACTTTCCGGATAAATTTCTATCGATACGGCAACGGTGAACCCAAGGAACGCTTAGTGGAAAAAAGTATCCTGCAACGGCAAGCCATCAAAAAGGGGTGGCTTAGTTTTGATTTGACCGATGACGATATTTATTTGTCGGGAGACGTGATTGCGTCGTTGGAGTTTTTACCCGAAGCTACGGATAGTCAGCAACAGATCAGCTATGAAGTTAAGCTGGGCGGCTCTTCTAAAAGCTTTTACAGACGCAATAGTTTAGGAAAGTGGAATACACCGCCCCATCATTATTGCCTGCATGTGACTGCCTTGGTCAACTATGAAGCTCCCGAACTTCCAGATGAAGATGTTGAGTCTTTACCTGCATTTGTGTATTCATCAGATAGGGTTGGTGACCGCTTCCACATATTCGTGGACTTGCCAAAGGGGTATGAACATGACGTAGACAAAAGATACCCTATACTCTTTCTTTTGGATGGAAATGCCTATTTTGACCATGTAAAAAATGCCGTCGCAGCATACGCTGACGGGCACAATCACTTGGCAACTCCCATTGTCATTGGTGTCGGATACGAAAATGCATACCTGATGGATTCACTCCGGGTGCGGGACTATACATACCCACAGGCATTGGTTGCCGATAGTTTCGCCACAAGTGGCGGAGCAGATCGCTTTTATTCCTTCATTACAGAAGAATTAATCCCCCATATCGACAGCTGTTACCGCACGGACACAACCTCACGGACACTTATGGGGCATTCGTTCGGAGGCTATTTCACGCTGTACGCGCTTTTACGTGATTGTCTTGCAAAAGACCATCAACATCCGGGATTCGATAATTACATATCCGCAAGTCCGTCAATAACCTACCATGAAGACTATATTGTCGGGGAGTTGGCCCAGCAGTTAAACCATGTATCTCCTGCGGCGAGGTCTCAGCATAAGAAACTCCGCATTACCATCGGAGAACGTGAATTAGATGTAGATATGAATCATCTTTTCATGAAGTTGAAAGAAGTTTTGGGTGAACAAAAGTCTTTGCTTCTCGAAACCAAGGTGTACCGCAATACGGATCACCTGGGGACGGCTGTGCCCTCATTCGAAGATGCGATTCCTTTTTTATATAAATAATAAGAAATGCTATCTTCGCTAATACCCAACAACGCTGCTTGACCAGGGTCAGATTGTTGGGTTGAAATTAGACTGCTATCATTTGGAGTATTTTTCAAACCCTTTCCATTTTGCAGGGCATTACGCAGCCATATATGGCTACGACGATCAAAACGCATTCCTAATAGACACCCGACAGCAAGGTGGAAAAGTTCAAACTTCGTTAAAAAGTCTGGCGCGGGCAAGGGCAGAGAAACCAGTTCAGTTGCCTTATACAAATTGGTTACCATATCCGATTTCTTTCCAAAAACAATATATTTGGTACCAAACATCTTATGCGTATACCATGAGTAACAACGATATCATGAAAAAGCTCCGGGTGGCTTTAAAATTCACCGACGACGATATTATCGAGGTGTTAGCCCTGGTGGACTTCAGGGTTACAAAAACCGAACTGGGTGCCATATTCCGCAAACCGGACCATCCGAATTTCAAACCTTGCGGCGACCAGTTGCTTCGCAATTTCTTAAACGGCTTGATTATTTACAAGCGCGGCCCCAGACCCCGCCATTGATCCATTTGGGGCGCTTACAGAACAAACGGCTTTCGCATCTGTTAATAGATAAAGAAAAGTGAACCAAGAAATGACAAAGGTCTAATCATTGAAAATTTTAATCATGGCACAAACGATTCCGGGCGAAAAAGACCCGCAAATTCTGGTACCGATACGAGAATTTCTGAATAGTCTCAACAACAGTGGCGGGAAACCGATGGAAGAGATGGCTCCGGAGGAAGCAAGACAGGTTCTTGTGGATGCTCAGAAATCAGTGGATGTGGATACGTCGGGCATTACCGAAACTGAAAGAGAAATTACGCTGGGTGACATTACGGTAACTATCCACATCGTAAAACCGGAGAACGTAAAAGATGAACGGCTACCCGTTTTTATGTTCGTTCACGGCGGCGGTTGGGTTTTGGGAGATTACCCGACCCATAAAAGATTGGTGAGGGATTTGGTGGTGAATAGCGGAGCGGCAGCGGTCTTTGTAGATTATACGCCATCGCCCGAAGCACGCTATCCGGTTGCGATTAATGAAATTTACGCAGCTACCAAATGGGTGGCAGAAAATGGCGCAGCAATCGGGGTTGACGGTTCCAACCTGGCTATTGCGGGAAATAGTGTAGGCGGAAATATGGCGGCTGTAACCTGCCTGATGGCGAAAGACAAAGGTGGCCCGGATATAACGTTTCAGTTGCTGCTGTGGCCGGTTACCGACGCTGATTTCACCCGTGAATCCTGGCAGAAATATGCCGATGGAAGATTTTTAACGGCCAATATGATGAAGTGGATGTGGAATCATTATTTGCCGGATACGGAAAAGAGAAAAGAATACTATGCATCGCCATTCCAGGCGTCTCTGGAAAAAATGAAAGGATTGCCTCCGGCGTTGGTGCAGTTAGCCGAAAACGATATTCTTTTCGATGAAGGGCTGGCGTATGCGCGCAAACTCGATGAAGCAGGCGTACCTACAACCATTCAGACGTACAATGGTTTTATCCACGACTATGGCTTGTTGAATCCGTTGAACGCTATCGAAGCGGTGAAACTTGCAACCGAACAAGGCGCTTTGGCATTGCGAAAGGCGTTATTTTCTTAACATGTTGCCCTGTACGAAAACGAACACTACTGTATCAAAAGCGTGCACTTTAATTGCTTTGTGTGATTTTAACTGATTTATAATCAGCTGAATAATGTGATGGCATTTCAATTGTATTGTTGAATGCACATACACATCGCTATGTTTAAAAACTATTTCAAAACCGCACTCAGAAGTTTGATGCGTAATCGGAGTTACGCCATAATCAACATGGCAGGCTTAGCAGTTGGTATTGCGGTTTGTATGACGATTTTTATCCTCATACAATTTCAAACGAGCTTCGATAACTTTCACGCAAAGAAAGATCGAATCTATCGTGTCCTCACTGAATATCATCTGGAAGAAGGAGCAAATATTTCGTATGGGAAAGACGTTCCTTTTCCGATACCTACCGGGTTGAAGACGGCTTTTCCCCAATTGGAACAAGTAGCCCCGATTTTTGCCAGCAACAATGACCAATTGCTTATACCTGGCAATAACGGAACAACGATCCAAACGTTTAAAGAAGACAAAGGTGTATTTTTTACGGAACCTTCCTTCTTTGACATGTTTGATTATCCGCTACTTGCAGGTTCGTATGAGTCATTAGAAGATCCGAACAATGTATTGCTTACGAAAGAGATTGCAGAAAAATACTTCGGTGACTGGAAAACAGCAATAGGCAAAACCATTATACTGGAAGCTGGCGGCTATATATTCGAACATGGCAAGGAAACTTTAAAGGTTTCAGGAATTCTGGCAACGGTACCCGCAAACACAGACTTTCAATTAAAATTGGTGGTTGCCTATGGGACCGGATTTACTGGGAGTTTGATGGCTAAATCGACCGATTGGGACGGAACAACGTCCGGTTTTGGCTGTTATATTTTACTGCCTCCGAATAGTTCTGCTGACAATTTTAATCAACAATTAAGGGCATACGCACAACAGGTAAAATCTCCAGACAAGAACGACAGCCATCTGATACAATCTTTAAGTGCGGTGCATTACGATACACAAGTTGGTAATTACAGCAACCAAACAATCAGTCAGGAGCGGCTCAACGTATTATGGCTAATTGCCGCATTCATTCTGTTAATTGCTTGTGTAAACTTTGTCAACCTGTCCACTGCACAGGCCGTGAATCGCGCAAAGGAGATTGGCGTGAGAAAAGTGTTGGGCAGCAATAAATTTCAATTGCAAATCCAATTCGTTATGGAAACCGGGTTGATCGTTGCAAGTGGCGTAGTGCTCGCAGCATTGATTACCATGCTGGCATTACGTTCTGTAAATCAACTGTTAGAGCTTTCACTTTCATTTAATATACTGACCAACCCGGCGATTATTGTATTTCTTCTGGCGGTAACCCTTGTTGTGACCCTGCTTGCCGGTTTTTACCCTTCGATTGTTTTATCACGTTTTAATCCGATTCATGCGTTGAAGAGTAAACTCACCGTAAATGCGGCAAAGGGGATTTCATTGCGAAGGGCACTGGTGGTATTTCAGTTTGTCGTTGCGCAGGTGCTCATCATCGGAACACTCATCATCGTCAAGCAGATGGATTACTTTATGAGCCAATCGTTAGGCTTTGATAAAGAAGCCATTATCAATGTTCCTTTTCGCACGGATAGCCTTCGCCTGAGCCGGCTGGATTATTTAAAAGAACAGTTATCGTCCGTAAACGGGGTACAGGCTGTAAGCTTCAGCTCCAATACCCCGGCGGAGGATGGCGACGATATGTGGAGCACATTCCGGTTTAACCAGGCAATAAAAGAGACAGATTTTAAAGCGATTACCAAATTTGCCGACGACGAATATCTGCCGGCGTATCAATTGCAACTGATAGCCGGAAGAAATTTAAAACCTTCCCCGATGACGCGGGAATTTCTGGTGAATGAATCGCTCGTGAAAAGTCTGGGAATTAAAAACCCGGAAGATATATTGAACAAAGAAATAAGCATGTGGGAGGATCGAATAAAATGTGTGGTTGTTGGCGTGCTGAAGGATTTTAATGACAGGTCTTTTCGCCACGATCTTGCGCCATTGCTGATTACCACCAACGTAACCATGTACAATCAGGCCGGTATAAAACTAACAACGACAAACATCTCTTCTACACTACAATCGGTAAAAGAAATATGGGAGGAAACATTCCCTAATTTTGTTTATGAATACAAGTTTCTGGATGAAAAAATTGCGGGTTTTTATAAACAGGAAGATCAGTTAGCGCAGTTGTATAAAATTTTTGCAGCAATCGCGATATTCCTTAGTTGTCTGGGATTATATGGGTTAGCCTCATTCATGGCCGTGCAAAAAATAAAAGAGGTGGGTATTCGTAAAGTGCTTGGCGCTACAGCAGGCAATATCGTCTATTTGTTTTCAAAAGAATTTATCATACTCATCGCAATCGCTTTTGCCATTGCAACACCAATTGCGTGGTATTACATGCATCAATGGTTGCAAGGTTATGCGTATCGCATTGACGTCAGTTGGTGGTGGTTTGTCGCCAGTGGAATGGTCGCCATCGTGATTGCGCTTGCAACGATCAGTTTCCAGACCATAAAAGCAGCCATAGCAAATCCGGTGAAGAGTTTGCGAACGGAATAGGATAGGAAACTCCGATAGCTTACACCGCTGCTGATCCGGAGACACTCCCCGGCCTGCTGCGCGTGGCGGGGTTCCGGAAGCTGGTTTGAGGGAAATCTACAAGTAGCGTTTTCAGTCAAAGAAAAAAATAAGCCCCGCGTCGGGGAGACGCAGGGCTTTCAAACTAACCAATTATAAACCTAAATTATGAAAAGACTATTCTACAGGTACAGATGTCCAAATCCTGTGCCGGTTTTAGGTGTGAAACCGTTAAAATTTGTTAAACCCTGTTCTCCTTATTGAAAATTGAGCTGCCACGAGACGCCAAAAATCTGGCAGCATTTTTCCGATGATCTCGTTCCAGCCTCCGTTGAAGCTTTTCCAGGCAAAATCCGCACGGTCCTGCGGGAAGGTTTCCAGTCTCCTGATGGGTAAGTAACCGGGATGGCCCTCGTATTGCAAATTATTTTTATTAATTATATGGAATATCAAGGGAAGGTGCATCCGTAACGATGTTTGAGACCAATATTCAAAGACTTCGCTAAATTAAAAATTATGAATCCTAAAAGAGCCTTATTTATTGCTGCTTCTGTCTTGTTTTCCCTTGGAATAAATGCACAGGAAATCATCAGTTCCAGAAAGCTTGGAAAACTGGACAAAACAGCCATCAAAATTTTGGATGAGGTAAATGCCCTCGCGTTCAAACCTCATGGATACGATACGGTTATGAACCCGAAATTGCCGGATTCATTAAGTAGTTTGGCCATGCTTTCGAAAGAAGAACGCAGTGAGTTGTATAAAAAACGTATTCATTTTAACCCTTATTTGGTTTTCGGCAACCCCATTGAACTAAAGAAAGGGGATATTTTTGTTGGTTTTTCATCTTCATGGATCCGGTTAAGTTCCTATTATAAATACAACCAGGATGGTAGTTCGGTAGAAGAATACCGGAAAAAGGTGAATGAGAATCTGTTGGGTAAAAATATGATCGACTATAGCCCGGATTTTGAGCTTTTAGAAGATGTAAAAAGTACGTTCACAAAGCTCATCCATGCGGATACGGTTTTTATCTACGATGCGAAATTGAAATACAGATTTAAGGATACGGTAGATAATTATGGTGTTTTGGTGGTGCACCTCGTTAAGTTTGATCTTGGCTATGTAAATCTCCGGTATTATTATCCATTGGATAAGCGGCAAAAGGCACTTTCGGAAATCAACAATACCTGGGGGATCATACAGTTCAAACCAGATAGGGAATTTACGCACCCGAATCACGACGGCTGGATCCCCCGGCGTGAAGAGCCGGATCTGTACCTGGGTAAGTTTGCATTTCTGAATGATCCCGAACAGGTGAAAAGGGAAAGTGAGCAATATGAGCAGCGGAAGCTGAAGGGCGAGGCAAATTCATTGGTCATGGAAGCCGTCCGTTTGGCGCAGTCAAAGAATACCGATCAAGCAAAGGAAAAATTGATTGAAGCATTGAAGATCGACTCCAACAACGCGATTGCTTACCGGCATCTGATCCTAATGTCCATGGATGAAAACAACAGGGAGGACTCCTGGAGGTATTGGAATAAATTGAGAGACAAAGATCCGGAGAACAACGAAACCTGGTTTTTAAAAGGCCTGGTTGAGAAGAAATACAACGAATGGGATAGTGCCATAAAAACCTTTGAAATGATTATCAGGGAAAAAGATTCCCTGCATTTCAGGAGTTTTATCGAGCTGGCATTCATTTCCATGCTGAAAGGAGAGAAAGATGCAGCGGACCTCAATTTCAATCGGGCGATAAACGTCTTTAAGATTGAAGGAGAAAAATCCTTACGAAAAGAGAGCCATCGTATGTTCAATATTAACGACCTGTTTATGGCACGGCTGGCTTACGCCAGGTTTTTGAATGCGAACTCCGAGTTTGAGAAGAGCAAGGTTTTGTTTGAGCAGACCCTGAGGGAAGAAGAAGTGGCCACCGAATCGGGAAAGAAGGGCGAAAGGCAACAAATTTACGGGAAACTTACCCCTGCAAACCTGGGAGAGTTGAATTTTATGCTTGCTATGTCGTATGCTGGACTGATGGATGAATCAAATGCGCGGTTGTATTTGGAAAAGGCAAGGAGCTTTGGAAAAGTATTGCCGGAAGAATTGGACAGGGTTTTAGACAATTAACCCCGATGATTGGTATACGCAATAGCTTTGTTGGTATATAAAACAGCTTATTCTGTCTAATAAGCCCAGATGTCACGCTCGCGCCGCTTAATTTCGATGCGTTGTACGTACAATCGTAAAGAAATTAAACATGAGAAAGCTGGGTATTATCATCATCATTTCATCCCTATTACCTCAAATTTTAATCGCACAAACCACCAAACAATTGACGCAAACCATTCGTGGCGTGGTGACCGATCGGGCATCCGGCGAATCGTTAGCTGGAATAACGGTCGAATTGGTTGGCAGGTCGATGGGTACGGCGACCGGGGCGGATGGCAGGTTCGTTTTACAAAATGTGCCCATAGGCAGGCATTCCTTTTATGTACACAGCACGGGGTATGAACCCACGATCATCAAGGAGGTGCTGGTAGGATCTGCCAGGGAGGTGTACCTGGAAGTTGCACTGGCTGAAAAAGTGATCACGCTGACGGAAATCGAAGTAACGCCTAAAATCAATAAATCGGGGTCACTGAATGAGATGGCTCTGTTGGGGGCGCAAATGTTCAGTGTGGAGGAGGCCAGCCGTTTTGCCGGTGGGATGGATGACCCCGCGCGTTTGGTGAGTTCGTATGCAGGCGTGGCAACGCCAAGTGTCTCCAACAATGGGATTTCGATACATGGCAATGCCCCCAGCCTTTTACAATGGAAATTGGACGATGTTGAAATCCCTAACCCAAATCATTTCGCAGATGTTGACGTGCTGGGAGGGGGATTTTTATCGGCGTTGAGTAGTAACGTATTGGGAAATTCCGATTTCTTCATAGGCGCATTTCCTGCCGAATACAACAACGCAGTTTCTGGCGTATTTGATATGAGGCTGCGTAATGGAAGCACGCAAAAGCATCAACATACGTTTCAACTGGGTATGTTGGGCATTGATGTAGCCTCCGAAGGACCCATCCACAAGGCAAACCAGTCGTCGTACCTGATCAACTATCGCTATTCCACAACCGGACTTCTCGAAAAAATTCGGGGTAAACAAGATATGGGAGGAACGCTGGGTTACCAGGATCTGAATTTCAAGGTTAATTTCCCGACAAAAAAGGCAGGCACTTTCGCCCTTTGGGGAATGGGGCTAGTGGACGAAGTTGCACCGATTTTGGATGATCTGGCCGAAAGGAAATATTTGGATGATGGGATTCTCTCGGCGGCAAAACAAAAGTCGGGTGCCGCAGGGATATCGCATCGATATCTATTTGGCAATCGTAGAACGTCGCTCAAAACGACCATGGCGGTCACCCATCTGGGAAATAGCATCGGAGAGGAATTTTACGATTTGGCGGGGGAGAGAAGCCCGCGGACAGATTTAGTTGCAAATACAACAAACCTGGTCGTTACTTCGGCGTTGAATCATAAATTTAATGCACGGCATACGCTGAAAACAGGCGTTACCGTTACGAATATGCAATATCATATGAATTTGGATTTTACACCGTTTTTCGGGCAACCGCTGGAGAATTTCACCCATTCAAAAGGAAGTACCCAGCTGATTTCGGCTTATTCGGGCTCACGGATCAAGTTGCGCCGTGATCTGACGCTTGTTGCCGGACTGAACGCTCAATACCTCGCACTGAATGGGAAAGCGACATTGGAGCCGAGGGTTAGCCTGAAATGGGAGGCCACACCCAAAAATTCCTTTGCCGTTGCCTATGGGCTGCATAGCCGGATGGAGAAGCCGGATGTGTACTTTGTGAAGGATGAAAACGGGATGCTTCCCAATACCGAATTGGATTTTATAAAGAGCCATCAGCTGCTATTTTCGTATGTTTACCGTATCTCGGAGGATATGAATCTTAAAATAGAGCCTTATTTTCAGTCGTTGTATGATGTTCCCGTGACGGATACAGGGTCTTATTCGATAGTGAACCGTAGGGAATTTTATATGACCGAACTATTGGTGAGCAAGGGTAAAGGAACGAATTACGGGGTCGATCTGACGTTTTCAAAATACCTCACCCAAGGGATGTATTATATGGTTACCGCTTCGTTATTTGATTCGAAGTATGCAGGAGGAAACGGGCGTTGGTATGATACCCGATACAACCGAAGATTTATCGTAAACGGGTTGGTGGGGAAAGAGTGGATGTTTGATCGGAATATGCTGAGTGTCAATATCAAAGGGAGTGTATTGGGTGGACAGCGTTATACGCCTGTAGACGAAGCGGCAACAGCGGCGCATCCGGATAAAGAGGTGCAATACGATGAATCGCGTATGTATTCACGGCAATTCCGGCCCATGTTGATCGGCGACTTCACGGTAAGTTATAGATTGAACCGCAGCCGTGTTGCCCACGAATTTGCCCTGAAGAGTGTGAATGCAACGGGCCAAAAAGAATATATCGAGCATCGGTACAACCTAAAGACCCAAGCGATCGAGCCGTATCGAACGGCTACCTCCTTATTTAATATTAGCTATCGATTTGAGTTTTAATCCCCGGTTTTGCAAATGCCTGCCAATAAAAATATCCTGTATGATTTTCTTATGCTGCAAAAATACAGCGTTTGGCGGCATGCGTTGTTTATCGTCGTGCTGATTCCCATCGGGTTATCCCAAGCATTTTTCGCATTGGGAAGCAGTGAAGAGATTCCGACCCGCACCATCTATTATTTTGGGATGGGTTTCAGTACCATTACCATGGCAATTGTGTACCTCAATAACTATTGTCTGGCGCCGCGTTTCCTTTCAAAAGGTCAGTATGCCAATTACTTTACGCTTCTGTTGGCGGTGGTGTCTGGCTTTGTAATCGTGAGATACGTAGCCCAGTACCATATTTTTTCAAGTGCAGGCATCCGGAAGGAATTCAACGGGGTAACGGTATTGGATGGACTTTCTAATTTGACAATCTATACGATCTGCATTGTCAGCGGATCCATAACCAGTTTGCTCAAACAGTGGACCGCCGATCATGCGACGATAGAGGAGTTGAAAAACAAGCAGTTGAAAAATAGTATTGATGAATTGAAAAGCCGCATTCAACCGAAATTCCTCTATGCCACGTTGGACTATGCAGCTGAAAAAGTGAAATCCGAGCCAGAACAGACTTCGGATACACTATTCAAGTTAAGTGAACTGTTAAAATATCAGTTGTATGACGCGGCCCGTAATAAGGTCCTGCTGGCGTCTGATATTGAATTTATCCGTCATTACTTGGTTTTGGAACGGCAGAATTCCGGAAATCGCTTTGCCTTTACCTTAACAATAACGGGGGATGTACATCAATTTATTCCTCCTGCGCTATTTACGCCCTGGATTGAAGAAATTACCAGCCAACATCCGGAAGAATTGTCGCTGAAATTTGATATACAGAATGGTTTGATCGTGTTTACGTGCGTGGTAAAAGGCGCTGATTTATCGGCATGTGATTTCCGGAGCGCAGAACAAAAATTAGCATTGCTTTACGGCCACGACGGGGTTGTGCAGAAAACGAACGATTCGATCGCTTTGCAGCTTAATTATGGGAAATAAGGTAGATCATATCATCCCCAATCTGCTTTTAAAGCCAAACTGCCGGGTCGCGCGGCATGCATTGATGCTGTGGGTTGTATTGCTCATTACGGCCAGTATTTTATGGGATGAACCGGTTCGGATTCTGCCGGATCGGTTGGGGGTGTGGGGCATCTATTTTTCGTTGTTTACTGTAGTTACCTACATCAACATGTATTTGCTCGTTCCGCGGTTGCTGTTGAAGGGGAAAGTCAACCAATACCTGGTACGGACAATATCCTTGATCCTTTTCTTTATTTTTTCCCTGGGAATGCTCCAGAGTGGATCGGGAGATCCCGGTGCGGAAACCAGAACCCCGGCTATCATCGGTATCGTGTCGAGCATCGCTGCTTTTTCGCTCTTTGTAATGGGGTTGACGGCGCTTCAGCTATTCAAGTATCGGTTGGAAAACAAGCGGAGAATCAGCGCTTTGGAAAGTGCAACGATGGCGGTTGAACTGGCCAATCTGCAGAACCAGATCAATCCGCATTTTCTGTTTAATATGCTTAATAACGCCCATATCATGGCCGGAGAAGATGCGGACAGGTCGTCTGCAATGCTCACCAGGCTCAACGAGTTGTTGCGGTATCAGGTTGAGAATGGGTCGAAAGAATCGGTTAACCTGCGGGAGGATATTACGTTTTTCGGCGATTACCTCGAATTGGAAAAAATACGTAGGGATCGCTTTGACTATACGATATCCATAGAAGGAGATGCGGATATCGAAGTGCCTCCCTTGTTGTTTATCCCGTTTATTGAGAATGCCGTGAAGCACAATCCGGAAAACGATTCTTATGTGGCGATTGTTTTTCGTGTGACGGCAACCCATTTATCTTTTGAATGTCGCAATCCAAAAGCTGGATTGCCGCAAACCAAAAAGACAGGCGGAATAGGCTTGGCAAATGTGAAGCGTCGATTGGATTTGTTATTTGACGGGAATTATACGCTTCATCTGAACGATGAAGATACATCATATACCGTTATAATGGAGGTTAAACTATGAAGTGTGTCATTGTAGACGACGAGCCGATCGCTCGGCAGGGAATCGCCAAGTTGGTTGCCAGCATTCCGTCATTGGAGCTCACGGGAAGTTTTGGAAACGCGAGATCTACCGCTGATTTCGTCAGTGAGCATCCGGTGGACTTAATCTTTCTCGACATTCAAATGCCGGGTCTCGATGGAATATCGTTCGCCAAAGACATACCGAAAACAACGTTGGTTATATTTACAACGGCATTTGCGGAATTTGCGCTGGATAGCTATGAGGTGGACGCCGTCGATTATTTGGTGAAGCCCATCAAACCCGGACGCTTTGAAAGGGCCGTATCGAAAGCGATAAGCTACCACGAGATGTTGCTTTCCGAACAAAAAAATGCAGCTATCGAACAAATTGGAAACGAGTTTGTTTTTATCAAATCGGATCGTAGGTTTTTTAAAGTTAATTTTAAAGATATCTGGTTTATTGAGGGACTGAAAGATTATGTGATCATTCAGACCGAAAACCAGCGGTTGATTACCCATATGAATCTGAAAACCATTCATGAGTTGCTGCCTCAACGTGATTTTTTACGGGTAAACCGCTCGTATATAGTTAATAAGGGGCGGATTGACTCGTTCAGTAACAATGATATTTTTATTGCTGATTATGAGATTGGTATAGGTAACTTTTATCGGGAATCATTTTTTGAAGCAATGATGGGAGGATTGTAGCATTTGCCCATCTCTACACGTTAATAGGGTATGAAAAAACTGAGTTTGATCGTTGCTTTCGTAGCCAGCATTGCGCTGCTTGGCAGTTGTTTACGGGGAGGTGATCCGCAGCCCGAGCAGGTTGGCGGAATGACATTTGTCAATTCATTTATAGAAGCTGATGGCGTGTTTTGTTACGTGGATCGCAACTCGATAGAAGGCCTGAATCCGCTTTATTACCGGACGTATGGACCTCAATGGCCTCCGCTGTATTTCCCCGGGGAGAATCGCCGGCTGGAGATCTATTCGACTTACGAAGACAACCGGCTCGTGGATACAGCCTTTACGGTGCGGGACAGCGTGTTTTATTCATCCATTGTTTACGGTACGCATGACGATCCGAGGCACTTCATTACCGAAGATCGGATTCCTGAAGACGTGGATGATCCGGCGGCGATTGCTGCGGTTCGGTTTTATAACCTGGCGAATACGGATCGTCGCGTAACCCTGCGCATCGGCGATATTGAGCCTGCCGCAGCTTTCCGCAACCGACCCATTGAAACCTCCGAAACAGGCAAGGCAGGAGAAGAGTTTACACCGGTAACCACCGGTACGTATACGGTGAGTGTGGTGGACGAAGACGGCGAAACCGTGGCAACACGGCAGGGTACGGTTGAGTTGTCGGAAGGTAGCTATATCAGTGTTTTCCTCACGGGTGATGAGCGCGATCCCACTACTTTTTACGTTGGGTTAGTACGGCAATGGGTTAATTAACTAACTGATTACATGTTATGAAAAGAAAAGAAAAGGCGTCCTTAGCCCTGTTTTTGGGGATCGCCCTGTTTGCCGGCTGCATAAAGGATGAGGAGCCCGAACCGGAAGTACGATCGGGATTAACGGTCGTTAACTCGTTCCTGGAGGCACAGGCAGTATTGCATCGATTGGATATAGGACGGGGATTTCAGCAATTGAACCAGGGCCAGGGTTACCGTGGTATTAATTTTTATGCAGTACCCAGCTGTGATAATTGCAAACTGGAAATTATTTCGTCGAATGAATTGGCCCAATTGGTCAATACGACATTTACCCTGCAGGAAAATAAATACTATACTTCTTTCCTTTTTGGTACCGAAGCCGCTCCGCTGCATTTCCTGACGGGAGATCACGTGCCCGAGGATACGGAAGATCCTGCGAAGGTTGCTGCAGTGCGCTTTTTTAACCTGGCAGAGACGGCTCACCGCGTGACGTTGCACATCGCCGGGGCCGAACCGGCGGAAGCCTTCCGTAATCGACCTAAGGAGACACCGGAGACGGGTAAAGCGGCCGAAGAATTTATTCCGACAACAAATACGGGGACGCACGTGCTGATCATACGGGACGAGGATGGCGAGCAGTTGGCCAGGCGCACCGGTGTGGCGCTGGACCCGGGCGACTACTTAACGATCTTTCTAACCGGCGATGGGGGAGCGGATGCTCCCTATTACATCGGCGTTGTGCGTCATCGGGGGATTCATTAAACCCCTTTGCAGCACTATTTATTAAACTCAGGATACGGAAACCCCGTTCCGGTTTCACACAGGAATTTCAGGCTTCGGAAAAAGAGCGCCCAAGCATAGCTGCACGAAGCAAATTCCTCGGTATATGCCGCCCATCCGTCGTGACGGAAGGACAACACGCTCCCTTTTGCGTGCGGCTCCAGCTCGAAAGTTAATGTGGTGCCTATCCACTCCTCAAACGCTTTAAGGCAACGCCACTCCACCTTGCTGTAGGGTTTCAATGTTAATACCTGCATTTCTTTGAAGTAGTCGGAGCCAAAGGAAAAACGTAAAATACTTCCTACTTCCGGTTTTGCCAACGTTTCCGGTGTCCACCAACCCGCCAAACCTTCCTGAGTCGTGAGGGCCCCGTAAATTTTTTCTGCAGGTGCTTCGATAAGCAATCGATGGCAAATGCATTTCGCAGGTGCTTGATCGGTCGATACGGTTTCTTCGGGTGTGGACTGTTCTAGATGCTCCTCTTCGGTATCTTTCGGCGTCGGACTGCCTTTACCTGTCAGGATGCGTTCTTTTAAACTTCCCTGGATGTAATGGGTCCACGCGTCCTGGCAAATCTGAAAACATTCAAAGGTGGGTACCAACCCCCGATGCGTAAATTCCAGATGCGTTTTTCCATCTTTTTCAGAAATTTCAAACACGATATGGGTACCCGTCCACTCGTGAGCATCTTTGGTGAATTTAAAGTAGTTGTCAAGCACCTGCCAGACGATCTTCTTATTGGGGGTCCATTCAATGATCCGAATGTGGCAATGGTGTACATCCTGGTATTGATATCGAAATTCACCGCCCAATTTATCGGTGTCGCCCTCGATATTTTCAGACCACCATCCACGCACGTTATTTACGGCGGTGAATACTTCCTGTGGAGTTGCTGTAACGGTAAAAGCTGTTTTGAAATCTTGATTGTTCATGACGTTAAATTCTTATTCAATGAAACATTTTAACAAAGGTATTGACAAATATTCCTCCATCGGTAGGTGTGAAATGGACATTATGACGGGTTGATTTGGACATAAAAATTATGTAAGTTTGTATATGTCTGTTCGAATGAAACACGTATCCATTTTAGTGCCCGATGTGCAAACGGCTAACAGCACAATCGCATGTATTGTTGGGGCCTACCAGGTATTTACGGGTGCCAATGAGTATTGGCAACAACAAGGAAAAGAGCCGCTGTTTGCGATTGAGACGGTCGGAGTGGCTGAAGAATCGACCTTCCTGAGTGGGCTGCTGACTGTCAGGCCTCAAGTAAATATCGCATCGCGGAAGCAGACCGACCTAATCCTTATCCCATCCATTACACCGGCGTTTGAGCAAGCCATGCACAGCAATAGGCTGATGATTGATTGGCTGCGGCAGCAATATGAAAATGGTGCCGAGGTGGCTAGTATGTGTACCGGCGCCTTTATTTTGGCATCGTCCGGATTACTTGAAAAACAGAGCTGTTCCATCCATTGGAACTCGGCAAACCACTTTAGGTCGCTATTTCCGAATGTCCAGCTGAAAACGGAAAAATTAATCACAGATGAACGGGGTATTTATACCAATGGAGGGGGATACTCCTTTCTGAATTTACTATTATACCTGGTTGAAAAGTACTACGACCGGGAAACAGCAATTTATTGTTCAAAAATCTTTCAGATCGAACTGGACCGGCAAACGCAATCCACTTTCGCCATATTCACGGGACAAAAATCTCACGGCGATGATGTGGTAAAAGATGCCCAGCAATACCTGGAAGATCATTTTTTCGAAAAGATATCCGTGGAAGACCTCTCGAAGCGATTCGCCGTCGGGCGGAGAAATTTTGACAGGCGGTTTGTTAAAGCGACGGGTAATACACCCCTTGAATACCTGCAACGTGTCAAAATCGAATCGGCGAAAAAAGCCCTTGAGACCACACGTAAGACCATTAATGAAGTGATGTATGAGGTGGGATATTCGGATGTGAAAGCGTTCCGGGAGGTATTCCGGAAAATAACCGGCATGTCGCCGCTGGAATACCGGAATCGATATAACAAGGAGACCGTATAGCGCTGGCTCTTGGCTGAATCGTTTGATTTGCTTATCTTTGGCATATGAGAATGACGGTCATGCTGTAATTACCACCGTTGGCTTACCCCATAAGTCAAATTGCTTTTCATTCGGAAGGCAACTTAATCTTTCATTATTTTTTATGTGTGAATTTATTACGCCGTTCGGGCTCATTGTTATGTAATTACCCGACGGATTTAAAAGAAGCTGATAGCATGGCAAATTTATTAGATAATCAAGAAATAAAGCAGTTTATTACGGACGGATACATTCGGATCGATGATGCATTCTCGTCTTCAGTAGCAGCCGAGGCGGTGGATATCCTGTGGAAAGATATCCCATTTGATCGTTTTGATCCCGATACTTGGACGGAACCTGTGGTCCGCTTGGGGATGTACACAGAGCAACCTTTTATCGATTCCCTGAATACACCGATGCTGCACCGAAATTTCGATCAACTGATCGGGGAGGGGAAGTGGATTCCGTGTGGAAATGTGGGTACCTTTCCGGTAAGGTTTCCGTCAGCCAAGCAGCCGAATGACACCGGGAAACATGTAGACGCCAGTTTCCCGGGCGAGGACCCGACGGATTATTTCAGTTGGCGTGTTAATATCAGGTCTAAAGGACGTGCATTGCTGATGTTGGTACTGTATTCGGATATCAGCGAAAATGACGCACCCACGGTAATTTTCAAGAGGTCGCATGTAGACGTGGCAAAGCTTCTCTACCCAAAAGGAGAACCGGGGCTTTCCTTCATGGAACTTGCAGAGAAACTGGATATATTGCCAGTTCGGGAACAGGTGTTTGCCACCGGCAAAGCCGGTACGGTGTACCTATGCCACCCTTTTTTGGTGCATGCTGGACAGCCTCATAGGGGTAGCCTTCCGAAATTCATGGCGCAGCCTCCGTTGTTGCTCCGCGGTGAACTTAATATCACTGGTTCGGACGATTATACCCCTGTCGAACAAGCCATTCGGTCGGCAATTCTGTCCTCTTCTTCTTAATTGACGGGTTGCCGCAATGCTCCGATATAATAGGAATCGTCGATGGAATCAGCACCGGTCAGGAAAATGGAGGTATACGATCCTTCTTCAAGGGCGATATCGCCGCGCGTAACAAGGGTTCCTCCATTGTCATCTTCTACGACTAGCTCATAGGTGCCCGTCGGAACGGCGACAAAATCTTCGCCGGCTTTGCCCGACTGCGGTGTTTCCATCGGCCTGTCCTGGAATGCCGGAATTAAATCGGTGTCACCAATCCGAAGGGTGACCCGATGGGATGTATTTGCCAGGTTGAAGAAACGTACCCCTGCGATGGTACTGGGGTCCGTAGCGTCTGCGGGTACATGGTCTTCCGTAATGAAATGTAGCGGGTTGTCTACCGTTCCATAGATAATGGACGAGTAATAGACGCTATCTCGTACTGCGAATGCGGTATCTACCAACTGGATTTGGTCCTCGGCAGCATAAACTTCCAATTTCCGGCTATTTCCGAGGAACAGATTAACATAACCGAAACTGCGGTAACCCAATGGATAGAATTCCGGAGGTACGGGGCTTTCGTCTATTTCGTACAGTACGCCTTGAGGCGACTCAATAAATGCATTAATCATGGTCAATGCTGCCAAGGGCATGGGTTCGGTATCATCGTCTTTAAAACAACTGATTGCCAACGTTGCACATGCGAAGAAGACAATATAAAATAAACCTCTCTTTTTCATGATCCTATTTTTTAGTCAATATCTCTCTAATAGCCAACTCTGACGCCCATTAATTGTTTGGGAAAATTGAATATACAGCAGCAGGATACCATGCAATCCCCTTCATTGTAAAACTCCCAATCATGAATAGTAAATTACATTGGATGATAGCTATGATAAGGCCCGCAGCGAGTGGTTAAAAAACCGTTCCGACGCCAACGTATCGTTTTTGTTCCGGATGGCTGTATAGACGATTGTTTCATGGGTGTCCATATCCGGTCGATTGAAGCCCTGGAATAACAGAATTATTTTTCTTCGATGGTTCTGAATGTCAGGTTTACTCTCGGTTTTACGATCTTTTTACTGGGAGGAAGCCTGTGTAGCCAATAGGCTTGTGTGGTGTCTTTCATAACCAATAAGCTTCCGTGTTCCAGCGTAAGCACGACTTTTTCGTCGGTTTGTTTGTGCTTGAAAGCAAATTTCCGCTCTGCTCCGAAACTTAATGACCCGATGGCCCCATCTTTTTTCAGGTCGGCTTCACCATCGCTATGCCAGGCCATTCCCTCGTCTCCGTTGTGGTAAAGATTGAGCAAACAGGAGTTAAAAGTTTCTCCGGTTTCATTTTCTATGTGTTTTTTTAAAGCCAGGAGTTCTGTTGTCCAGGGCAGCGCATATTTTGTGGTATTGGAATAGGTGTACGCATACGGCTCCGCTCCATACCATGCCACTTTTCGTTTAGTGATGATTTTTTTTCCGAAGATAACGGCTTCGTCATTCCGCCATTCGATCGTTTCCAACAACCTGTTTAGGTAAAAATCTGCTCGCTCCCTGGTTAATAACCTGCCATAATAATTTACCGTACCCTGATAAGGAAGCCAATTTTTGTGTTTATCGATTGGTTGATTAAATAAGTCCATTTTTCCATTTTTTATACCGTTCTTTCAAACAGCGATAACAAGGACGGAAGTTAGTTTGTTGGGCTTCTTGCTCTGAAGCGAAGAAAACTCTGTTTTCTCGCTTCATCCGCTTGCCTGAAGAGCAGCTTAACAAACCATAAATTCTGAGTGCTTTATTTCCACCGAAACAAATTTCTTTGTTTCTGATTTTACTTCTTAAGGCTTCGTCCGATAATTCAGCGTGTGCTACCATATATTTTTGACTTTTCCCAACCGATTATAGCGGTCTTTCGGGTGGCTCCCCACATATATCCACCAAAAGTTCCCGACGATTGGATAACTCGGTGGCAAGGGATGAGAAAGGCAACCGGATTGCTGCCAATGGCTGTTCCGACAGCACGGGAAGCACGTGGATTGCCGATTCGCCCGGCAATACCGCCGTAGGTTGATAAGCTGCCCATCGGAATTTTTAATAAACTTTCCCACACTTTTAATTGAAAGTCCGTCCCTTTTAAATGCAGTTTTATTTCGTTGAGTTTGCTCCAATCGTTTTGAAAAATAAACAGCGCGTTTTGCTGCAGTAAGTCTAATTTACGTCGAAAAGTGGCATTGGGAAATTTGATGGTAAGGTTGCTTAACGCGATTGACTCATCGTCTTCAAATGCCATATAGCAGACGCCCTTGGACGTGGACGCTACGATGAGCGGGCCGAAGGGACTTTCGGCAAAACTATAATGGATAATCAGATTTTTTCCGCCGTTTTTATACTCCGCGGGCGTCATTCCTTCGATATTGATAAACAGGTCGTGCAATCGGCTAGTGCTGGAAAGGCCGGTTTCGTAGGCCGTGTCGAACAAGGTAGCTTGTTCTTCTTTCAAAATCCGCTTCGCGTGTTCTACGCTGATGTACTGCAAAAACCGCTTCGGACTGGTTCCCGCCCATTCGGTGAATAGGCGTTGAAAGTGCGACGGACTTAAATGGATCTTTTCTGCAACCTCATCGAGGTTGGGCTGCGATTTGAAATTTTCTTTTATATAATCGATTGCTTCCGCGATCCGATGATAATTGATACTTGCCTGTATTTCCATAACAATGAATTTTTCTACTGCAAATTTCCAAAACAATTCATTGTCATAAAATCCAGAATATGCTATGTTTTGTTTTTTTCTGTCAATAGTCCGATCGCATTGAGTGCTGCTTTCAGCTGATCGGGATTTTTGAAATGAATGGCGTGAAATCCAAGTTCAGCGGCCGAATCGATATTCATTTTGTTGTCATCTATAAAAACGCAATTTTCCGCGTTAAGTGTATACCGATCCAAAAGCAGCTGGAAAAATCTCTTATCGGGTTTTATCATTTTCTCCGTGCCGGAAACAACGATGCCATCAAACAGTTGCAAAAAATCAAACTTATCGAGGGCAATCGGGAAAGTTTCGGCAGACCAGTTGGTTAAGCCATATAAGGTATACTTCTTTTTTAACTGTTTTAAAATGGCTACCGTACCGGGAATTTCGCCCCTTATCATTTGTTCCCAGCGGGAATGGAACGCTTCAATGTTGGCAGCATGCTCCGGAAACGACTGGCTTAAAACGGCAATACCTTCGGCAAAGGATCTTCCTTTGTCCTGTTCAAGGTTCCAGTCATTGGAGCAGATGTGGGAAAGAAACCATTCCATTTCAGCTTCCTCTTCGAATAGATGCTGATAGACATATCGGGGGTTCCAATCGATCAAAACACCGCCGAAATCAAAAACAACCGTACTGATATTTTTCATATACTATTTGTTTAGTATTGCAAATATATGCAAATTTGCATAACATTGCAAAAATGAATTACTTATGAGGAATGCGATTCCAGCCACAGATTTACAAAAGGCCCGCAGGGCGATACAGCTTATTTTTCTGGTCTGTGGGATAGGCATGGCCAGTTGGGCTCCCATGGTTCCCTATGCGAAAGATCGCCTCGGACTCGATGATGCCAGCCTGGGCCTGCTGTTGTTGCTGCTTGGCGGCGGGGCATTGCTCATGATGCCGGTATCGGGTATGATGGTGCATCGTTTTGGCAGCCGTATTGTCATCGCTGTGAGTGTATGGGTCATTGCAATTACGCTGCCACTGCTACTTGTGCTGCCCTCTGTTGCGGCGATGGCAGTGACCTTATTCCTGTTCGGCTCCGGTATTGGCACTATTGACGTTGCCATGAATGCCCACGGGGTGCAGGTACAGAATCTGTATGGAAGGCCGATTATGTCGTCGTTGCACGGGCTGTTCAGTGTCGGCGGACTGCTCGGTTCGCTGGGGTTGGGTTTTCTGATCACCCTGGGGCTGCATGCTGTCCACGCTGCCATTAGCATATCCGTCTTACTGGTGGTCATTGGCATGGTTCAGTACAGGTACCTGTTCCCTGCGGAAATCGAAAAGGCGGCTGTTGCCCGGTTTTCCGCAACTGAAGGGAAAGCCGGTAGCGGTATGCGTTTCCCTTGGTTGCACGGAAGTGTATTGTTTCTGGGGGCCATGTGCTTTGCTGTTTTCCTGTCGGAAGGTTCGATGCTCGATTGGAGTGCTGTATTCCTGCGCGATATAAAAGGCGTTGCTCCTGAATTTTCGGGGGTGGGGTATGCAGCCTTTTCCATTGCAATGGCTGCGATGCGTCTGCTGGGTGATGGCATCGTGGCCCGCTTGAGCGGCAAAAAGGTGGTGGTATACGGTGGCCTGTTGGGCGCCGCGGGGTTATTTCTGGCTATAATAAGCCCATGGGTGTACGGGTCTCTTTTCGGATTTGTCCTGTTAGGTGTCGGTGCCGCCAATATTGTGCCTGTATTTTTCAGTGAGGGGGGCAGACTTCCGGGAATCCCGCCTCCGATCAGTATACCGGCGATTACGACCATAGGGTATGCCGGACAGTTGGCGGGGCCTGCACTATTGGGTTTTATAGCTTACTATTCTTCACTATCGATCGCGCTTGGGTTTTCGGCATTGCTGTTGGTATTGGTAGCGGTAGCCTTTGGAGTAAGAAAAGGAAGTGCTGTCTAATGAGAAAGCCATGCTAAGGGAGGAACGTTTTGAGTTTATATTGAAGCAGCTTACGCAAGAGAAGATGCTAACTTATGATACGCTATCGGCTGCATTGAATGTCTCCGGCGATACGGTGAGAAGGGATATTGATATCCTGCATAACAACGGCTTGCTGTCAAAGGTGCGCGGCGGTGCCGTGTCCCGCGCGCGGAATCCCCTGACTTTCCAGGATCGCAGCGTACACCTTCAAAAAGAAAAAGACGTCATCGCGTTGAAGGCACAGCAGTTCATCAAAAATGATCAAACAATATTTATGGATGGGGGAACGACCAACTGTGCGGTTGCATCTTGCTTTCCGTCCGATATCCATTTGCAGATTATTACCAACAACTTGGCGTTGGTTCCCATCATCGAACGATACCGGCATATCAAGCTGATTGTATTGGGCGGCAGGTATGACGCCGATCTGGCGGTTACTGTCGGTACGGCGACCTGTAACGAAGTGGCACGGTATATTGCAGATGTTTATTTTATGGGGACATGTGCCATTGACCGACAACGTGGGGTGTCCGCGGTGGTCCAGGGTGACGCGGAGGTGAAAAGGGCGATGTTGCTGGCGGCGAGGAAGACGGTGGCTTTGGCCAACCACGAGCGGTTTCGGCAGTCGGAAACATTCAGGGTATGTGCACTGGATGACCTCGCCGTGTTGATTACCGATATGCCCAGCGACACGGAAGACCTGGATAGCTTCCGGAATTTAGATATACAATTGGTATAAAGGCGTAGAACATGAATCAGATAACGAGCATTATTTTTGATTGCGACGGGGTCTTGGTGGATACCGAGCGGGCGATGATTTCGGTGTTGCTTGAAATGGCCCTGGAGTTTGGAGTCAGCATGGAGTTGGATGAGGCGGTGAAGGCATTCAGTGGGCGGCAGATACTGGAAACGATAGAGGCACTGCAAACAAGTGCGGGTCGACCTTTTCCCCAGAACTTCGAGGAGGATTTCCGAGTGCGTGCCTATGATCGGTTCCGGCAAGGCATTGAACCCGTTCCCGGCATTCATGAGCTGCTGGAGGGACTGAATATGCCTTATTGTGTGGCATCCAGCGGCCCCAGAGAAAAAATCCTACTTAATCTGAAGCTCGCCGGTCTACTCGGCTATTTTCCGGAGAATCATATTTTCAGTTCTTATGAGATCAATAGCTGGAAGCCGGATCCGGGCATTTTTTTGCATGCCGCGGATGTTATGGGATTCCATCCGCAGACAACGGCCGTGATAGAGGATAGCTTAGCCGGGGTCGAGGCAGCCGTAAAGGGTGGTTTCAGCGTATTTGCGATTTCCCATGAACAGAACCGACATGAACTCGCAGAACATGGGGCAACGACGTTTAGCCACATGCGGGAATTGCCTGACTTGTTGGAGTTATAATATTCTTGATTTCCAATAATTTATTTTTACCTTTACTGACAATTAATTTATTTTTTTATTTTTTATCAAAAAATGCCATGCAAGAAGGCGTAGTAAAATTTTTCAATGAGACCAAAGGTTTCGGTTTCATCACCCCTAACGACGGTGGACGTGATGTATTTGTTCATTCTTCGGGGTTGAAAGACCGGATCCGCGAGAACGACGATGTCGAATTTGAAGTCGCCCAAGGCCAAAAAGGCCTCAACGCAGTAAATGTAAAATTGATTTAGATCCATTTTCAGATATTGTACAGAAACCATCCGGGTAACAGTCTCCGGGTGGTTTTTTTTCGAGGTCCAAGTTTTGGGGCGGTGTTAAAAAAGGTTAAATGCGCTATTGCCGTCCAGTTGCTGGTTTTCGATTACGTATATTAGGACTTTTTATTTTTAATACACCATTTACATGTCCAAGACCAGTTTCAATAGCATCAATAAACCCTTTGCCAGCACACTCCGTACGCGGGTGAACGATTATTTTAAGACAAGGCAGCTGTCCAACACGGGCAACCGGAAACTTTATATAAAAAGCGTCATACTCGTATGCACCGCTGTTGGTCTGTATGTCGCGTTACTCTCCCTTTCCATGCCTATATGGCTATCCTGCCTGCTATGTATCGTGCTTGGAGTCGGATTTGCGGCCATAGGCTTCAACATCATGCACGAAGGGGGGCATCAGAGTTTCTCCAAAAAGGCATGGATCAATAACATATCGGCCTATACGCTGAACATGCTCGGCGGGACCATCTATTTCTGGAAGCAGAAGCACAACATCAACCACCATACGTACACCAATGTCGACGGTCTTGACCATGACATCGACGTTAAATTCATGCGCATGCACGCCGATCAGCCGCGTCAGTGGTTCCATCGGTTCCAGTTCGCTTATTGGTTTGTTCTTTACGGCATCTCCTACATCGCTTGGATATTGTTTCAGGACTTTGAGAAATATTTTTCAGGAAAAATGGGTCGGCAAGCCGAACGGAAAGTTATGCCGCTGCGCGAACATCTGATTTTCTGGGGCACCAAATTGTCTTATGCGGCGGTATACTTCGTCATCCCCATTGTTGCGGTTGGATGGCTTCCGGCGCTTATCGGCTGGCTCATCGTGGGTGTTTCCTGCGGCTTTTGTTTGGCAGTGGTTTTCCAACTGGCCCACGTAGTGGAAGCTACCCAATTTCCGGTTGCAGATGGGGAGAGCGGCAAAATTGAACAGGAATGGATGGTGCACCAGCTCAGTACCACGGCTAATTTCGCCACACGCAGCCGTACAGTATCATGGCTGCTCGGCGGTCTTAACTTCCAGGTAGAACACCACCTGTTTCCGCGTATCAGCCATGTGCATTATCCGGCCATCAACAAGCTGGTCAAGGCTACCTGCAAAGAGTTTGGTGTGACCTATCTGGAACATCGTACGATGGGGCAAGCATTCGCATCCCATCTGCGTCATATCTACCGACTGGGTAGGGGGTGAAACGCGGAAAAAAATACGGCTATTCGTCTGTATCGTCCTTCTTTTCCATTTCACTGCCGATGCGGTTGGCAGCCACAAATGAGGTGACCATGTTATTAAGCATCTCCCCGGCCGCATGCGGTGAATTTGGCATAAGGATGAGGTTTGATTTACCCAATGTACCCATGGCCTGTAACGTATCGTAATGCTGGGTGACTACGATCAGCGCGGAGGCTTCCTGTGAATTAATACCCACTTTATTTAACACATTGACCGATTCTTCCAAACCCTTAGCGATTTCCCGCCGTTGATTTGCAATCCCCTGGCCCTGTAACCGTTTGCTTTCCGCTTCGGCCTTTGCTTTCTCTACGATTAAAATCCGTTGGGCATCCCCTTCGTACTGTGCGGCCACTTTCGCCCGCTCAGCCGCATTGATGCGGTTCATAGCCTGTTTCACCTGCTCATCGGGGTCGATATCGGTTACCAATGTCTTCACAATGTCATATCCATAGCCATTCATCGCTTCTTGTAGTTCTCCCCGCACTGCGATCGCGATATCGTCCTTTTTTTCGAAAACATCATCCAATTTCAATTTCGGGACTTCCGCCCGTACCACATCAAATACGTAGGATGTAATTTGTGCATAAGGATTGTCCAGTTTATAAAAAGCGTCGTAGACTTTTTCTTTGATGACCACATACTGCACCGAAATTTTCAGTTTGACAAATACGTCGTCCCGCGTTTTGGTCTCCACGACGACATCCAGTTGTTGGATCTTGAGTGAAAGCTTAGCGGCGATCCTGTCAACAATAGGAATTTTCAACTGGAGCCCCGGCGTTCTTATTCCCCGGAACTTTCCAAATCGCTCAACGATTACGGCTGTTTGCTGTTTTACCGTGAAAAACAAGCCGATAAAACTAAGAATGAATAGCCCGATGATGATATAAAAAATCACTGAGAAGGTGTTTAACAGTTCTAAAATATCCATAGCCTTTTTCCGCAAAATACAGAAAAAACAGATATCATCCAACAAAAAGATGAATAAATAGGCTCAGTAATTGCTTAAATTAGGGGTCTGAATGGATGCACCCTTATAAATAAATGCGGAAAATCTGAATTTGCGCGCAGAAAAGGAACTTCAAACGAAATTGGGAAATGAAACCGATAAACACCCTCTTAATTATCTTCTTTTGGCTTGCGCTGACCGCGAAAGGGCAGCAACGGAAGGTAGTTTTTGAAGCAGGTCAGGATGGATACGCCAGCTATCGTATTCCCGCAATGGTTCAGCTCAGAAACGGTAAGATACTCGCGTTTGCCGAAGGGCGTGTGGACGATGCAGGAGATTTTGGAAACGTGGATATCGTTTATAAGACCAGCAATGACAACGGTAAAACCTGGAGCGACCTGCGGGTGGTCGTAAACAATGGGCTTTTGCAGGCGGGGAATGCGGCCCCGGTTCTTGATCTGCTGGATCCGCAACACAAAGATGGCCGTTTGTTTTTGTTCTACAATACGGGGAACAATCATGAGAGTGAAGTCCGGAAAGGGCGAGGAATCCGTGAAGCATGGTACATCACCAGCATAGATCAGGGACAGACCTGGTCGGAGCCCGTGAACATTACATCCCAGGTACATAAGCCGCAGCAAGACTGGCGTGCCTACGCCAACACCCCGGGGCAGGGATTTCAGTTTGTGACGGGACCCTATGCCGGGCGGATTTATATTGCAGCTAATCATTCGGAAGGTGAGCCCCAGCCAAACGGCAAAGATTACAAAGCGCACGCCTATTATTCCGATGACCACGGGCAGACCTTTCACTTGTCGTCAACCCTTCCGTTTGAGGGGAGCAACGAAAGTATGGCTGCCCAGATAGCTCCAACAGCCGTGTATATGAACAGCCGTAACCAACAGGGAAATGTCAAAAGAAGAATCGTCTCGTATTCTTCGGATGGCGGCGCCACTTGGGATACGACGTATTACGATCAAAATCTTCCGGATCCGGTCAATCAGGGGGCAACGATATCGAGACCGCTGAAAAAAGGAACGTTCTTACTGGCGGTATGCAATGCCGCAGACACTTCGCAAAGAGATAACCTCACCTTACGGTTGAGTAGAGACAAAGGCAAAACTTGGTACGTTAATAAAGTCATCGCCAAAGCGCCCGAAGGAGCAAAGGGGGCGTATTCGGCCTATTGCGATATGGTCTTTTTGAACAAGCGGAATATGGGAGTGCTCTTCGAGTTTGATGGGTATAAATACATTGTTTTTGAACGTATACCGATTAACTGAGTAGATTTTTATAGCTTGTTTACCGGTACCACCAATTCAACCTGGATGATTTCGCCGATCCTGTTTTTTTCAAGGTTATAGTCTTTTCGGTTTAATTCGAACGCACCCCGGAAAACTCCTTCATCGCCCTTGTCATCAAAGGTGAATGGTATCGTCACTTCCCTGGAAACATCTTTGATCGTAAGCATGCCGGTGGCTACAAATCCGTCGCTGGAAGGAGTGATGGTTGAAGAGGCAAAACGTATTGTCGGGTATTTTTCCGCATCCAGAAAATTTTCGGCCTTGGCATGTTTGTTTTTAAGCCCCAGGCCGGTGTTAATCGTATTTACGTCGACGGTGACATCGAACCGGGAATTTGCCAGGTCAGCCGTATCAAAATTGATGGTGCCTTTTAGTCCGGTTAATGTGCCAGAAGCACCCTTGGTGCTAAATTTGATGTCGTAATCGGCTTCTTTTACTTGCCAAGCTGTGAGGTAAGCAGCGGTAAAAGCCGAAAGGGACAACGCAAGAATTAATCCGGATAAGCAAGCAATTCGTTTCATAAAAAGCGATGTTGGTTGATTGCAAATATACGGGTTTTACCGTTGCAATTCTTTGCAGTCGGTAGAAGATTCCAGCACGCCTGCGCCCTGTTGGTAAACCAGCGATGCTCCCAGGTGTCCGGTGTATCCCAACGAACCGGCACCGATCAGCGTAAGGACGATGGCACAGCATACAAATAACCGGTTGAAAGGCACGGTGCGTCGCAGGACAAAGAATAGAAAACTTACCGTGTACAAGATAGCCGTGCAATATCCCCACCATAGATGGGTTTTCAGGATGGTGGGATCACAGATACGACGTACTTCCGTATTGTAAGACCATAGGCCGGTATAAATGGCCAACCATGCCGCGGCGGTGCCAATGCCCAGTAGCCAGGAAAAAGAGCGGGTCAGAAACGACCCGCTCTTCTCGTTATGACTGAAAAACAACAGCATACCCACGAACGAGGCTAGGAATAACGTGGCAATCGGAACATGGACCATCATAGGATGCCAAAGCTCTTTACGCCACATGGACGTGGATTGCTGCACTGTTATCACAGAATCTTAACTGCAATTGGTTCCAGCTTGGCTCCTGTGTTCTCAACCTGTACCTCCACGTTTCCACCTTCGGTCAATTCACTGAACTCAGCCGGAGTCCCATCGGATTTCGTCAGCGCTGTCTGGCCCGTGAAATAGAGTTCGAGCAGCTTGCCATCGGCTGTCCTGACATAGATTTCCTGGTCACCGGGGTCCACTTCTTCGGCTACACCTTGGTAGGTGCCGGAATCTACAAGGTCGGTCTTCTTGTTGGCTTCACCACACGACTGGAAAATCAGTAAGCCGCATATAACGATGGACAGAACTATAATTAACTTTTTCATTTTTACATGTATTTAATGGTTAAAAAATTAATTGCTAATAAGTTATGTGTATATAACAGTGCTCCGTTGGGATTGTTTGAATCCGTTTTAGATTTATGGTGTTGCTCATTTATTTCGCAGGCTCCACGTGGATCATCACATCCGCGACCCGGGGAAATGCTTCTTGGATCGCTTGTTTTACGCGGTGGGCAATGGTATGTCCATCCGTGACGGTCAGGTCCGGTGCAACCCATATGTGCAGGTCTGCATGGGTGGTCATTCCCATTTTCCGGGTATGGCATTTTTCTACGTTAGCGACTCCCTCTACGTTCGCTGCGATGGACTTGATCTTCCGGCCTAATGAGCTATCCAGTTCTTCGTCGAGTAATTCTCCGATGGCCGGGCGGGCTATCCGGCAGGCATTGAAAAGAATAAAGCCCGATACAAACAACGCTGCCCAATCATCTGCTGCTTCGTAACCTTTGCCACCCAGCAGCCCGATGGCGATACCGATAAATGCTGCCGCAGAGGTAATGGCATCGCTGCGGTGATGGAATGCATCGGCTTTGACGGCGCCACTGTCCATTTCCGCCCCTTTCCGGAATACATATCGATACAGCAGTTCTTTGGTGACGATGACGACGATCAGGACCAGCAATGTCCAGGAGGCAGGTGCGGGATGAGGGATGCGGATGTTCCGAATTCCTTCCACGACGATGACGATAGCGGCGGCGCAGAGTACGAGCGCAATGCCAACGGATATCAAGGCCTCCGCCTTACCATGCCCATAAGGATGCGTTTTATCGGGTGGCCTGCCGGCCCAACGGAGTCCCAGCCACAGCATCCCGGAGGTAAAAATATCCGCTGTAGATTCGATCGCATCGGCGATCAATGCGTATGAATGGCCGAATATGCCCGCGAGTGCCTTCACCAGCGCCAGCAGGGCGCTCGCCAGTATACCAATCAACGTAGGTTTTAATCCGGGGTGCCCGGGACTATTCTTCTTCTCCATTTTTCAGTACCATCAATAACGAATAAGCGTTTCTGAGCACAATGTCGTTTTCCGGCAATCCCGAGATGATCTGTATAAGTCCATCGGACGCATGGCCTGTTTCAACGGGCCGCATGGCAAACCGGTGAGGTCCCTCGGCGCTGAATACATAAGACTGGTTTTGCCAGCGTACCACAGCTTCCTCGGGCAACATGGGTGTCTCCGCATCATTCACCTGGATTTTTCCGGTCATGAATGTACCCGGCATCAACGATTCCGGAGCGGAGCTGAACGAACACCACACGTCGACAGCCCTGTTTTCATTGATGCTGCCATTTACCAGCTCCACGGTCGCTTCGTATTGCTTGCTCGGATCCGTATTGGGATAACACCGCACCCGTTGTCCCTGTTTTAGGGAGCGGGCATCTTTTTCGTATACCGAGAGGGAGAGATAAACCTTCGAAGGGTCTACCAATTCAAATAGGACATCTTCTGGAGCAGCGTATTTGCCGGGATTTGCCAGTACCTTGCTGACAATGCCGTTAATGGGCGACCGCAGCTCCACTTTTCGGGTGATCTTGCTTTCATCCAAGGTAGCGGGGTCCATGCCGATGAGCTTGAGTTTTTCGCCATGTGAGGCCAGGAGGATGCGTTGGTTTTCGTATTCCGCACGTGCCAGTTGAAAGACCTTATCACTGGCCGACTGGGTGGCATTCAATAGTTTTTGCCGATCATAATCGGCCTGGGCGGCCACCAGCCGGCTTTTGGCCATCAGGAAATCTTCCTGAAGCTGAATGTATGCCATGTCTTCCAACGTGGCTAACACCGCTCCCTTCCGTACGGCGGATCCATTGACCAGCCGACTACTGCTTACGTATCCACCCATGGGAAAGCTGACGGTATATCGGTTTTCCGGTGGCGCCACGACAGTTCCGTTCGCCGTAATGGACGCAGTGGATACCTTCTTTTCGGCTTTCCCGATTTGAATACCCGCATGTTGCAACTGTGCTTCGGTGAGTTCCGCAATTTCGGTCTCGCTTGTAGGATCGGTCGATACAGTGTCGCGAGTTTGTCCCTGCTTGGGTTCATTCGTGCCGGTGCAGGCGCCCAAACCAAAAGAGGCCAATAAGAGGATTCCAAATACCCATTTTTTTCGTGATTCCATTTTATTCATCGTCGTTAATGCCTGTTAATTCTTCAATAGCTATTGCGGTGAGGTTAAGCTGCCGTATGGCGTCAAGGTAATCTGCCCGGGTGGTAAAAACCTGGTTGATAAGTAATGCCCATTGCAGGTAGTCGATTTCGCCTGCTTCCAGCTTGCGGTTAGCTGCGGCAAGCAGCGCATCTTGATTGGGCAGGATCCCGTCGTTATACAGGGCCAGCCGGTTATGCAGCTGCCGATATTGCAGCTGTAGGCTTTCCCATTGGTTATGAAGGGACTTGCGTGTGGCCTCTTCTGCCTTGGCGGCTTGTTGGAGCGCCACCCTCGCTGCCTTGATCCGTGCGTGTTGTGCACCTGCGAAGATGGGAATGCCCAGTCCTACGCTGACGGCACTGAAGCGGGTGCCCGTGCCCATATAGATGTCATTTCCCCGGGCATCGGTTTGCCAACCTACGATGCTCATGTTGCCGTAACCCAGCTGTATAGTGGGCAGTAATTTGCTTTTTTCAAGTGCAAGGGAAGTTTCCTGTAACCCGGTTTCGGCACGTTTCTCCCGTACGGCGGGGGCACGTGCCAGTAGGCCCGTATCTGCTTCCAGCACCGCTTGGCGGTAGGAAGGAGATGGGGCAGCAGGCGAAAGCGCTGCATCGGATTGCAGCAGGAATTTTAACCGGTTGGATTGGATCTGTTCATCCGCGAGCAGTTGGTCGAGTTGCGCCCGCACCTGAAGCCGCTGGTTGGCGGCGGTTGTTTGTTCGAGGATGTCTACATCTCCCGCAGCAAAACGGCGTTCAGTCTTACGGAGGAAGGCTTCGTATATGCTGTCGGCCTGCAGCAGTACCTGTTTCTTTGACTGTAGCACAACCAGCTCATAGAATACGGTCTTCACTTCGGCCTCCATGGCTTTTTGCCATGCCTGCGTGCCCGCGGTGCTTCTGTCGAGCTGCGCCCGGTAGACAGCTTTCTGCCGGGCGTAAACCGTGGGGAACTGGAAATCCTGTGAGACGGCGAAACGGGTGTCTTTGGCGCCGCTGTTGATCTGTCCGTATTCCATGCCAACCTCGGTAGGATTGATGTCATAGGCGCTGGACACCAATTCGCGGTAATACGCATCGTTCAGCCGCGCCGCTTCCATTCCCGGATGCTGCGATCGCGCCAGATGGAGGGCGTCGTCCAGGGTGATCCGTTGCTGCGCCTGTGCGCCGGGAAAAGAAAGGAACCCGATGATGGAAAGCAAGAGTGCTTTTTTAGCCTTGAAATAGCCAAAACCCCGCTCAAAAAGGATATAAAAGACTGGTAATACGAAGAGGGTAAGCAGGGTGGACACGATAAGCCCACCGATGACTACCGTGGCAAGCGGCTTTTGTACGGCTCCGCCGGCGCCGGTACTGATGGCCATGGGGATAAATCCCAGGGAAGGGACCAGTGCGGTCATCAGCACCGCACGGAGTTTGGATTTGGTTGCGTGGATCACCACCCGGGTGAGATCGTCCCACCCTTCCTTGCGCAGGCGGTTGAACTCGGCAACGAGCAGGATGCCGTTGAGTACGGCTACCCCAAAGAGCGCGATAAAGCCAACACCGGCCGAGATGCTGAATGGGAATCCGCGTGCCCACAGGGCCAGGATACCGCCGATAGCCGATAACGGGATGGCGGTGTAGATCAGCAATCCCTGTTTCACGGAATTGAAAGCGAAATAAAGAAGTAAAAAAATAAGCAATAACGCCACGGGCACCACGACGCCCAGACGGGCTTTTGCCGCATTCATGTTTTCAAACGAACCTCCATAGACAATCTGATAGCCCGCGGGCAGCTGCAACTGACGGCCGACTTTATCCCGGAGTTCTTCCACGATGCTCTGTACGTCGCGCCCAGATACGTTGAAACCCAGCACGATGCGTCTTCGGGTGTCTTCGCGCTGGATTTGATTTACCCCTTCTTCTTCCGCTATGGAGGCTACGTGGGAGAGGGGTATCTGCTGACCGTTGGCCGTTGCTATCAGCAGGTTGCGGATGTCATCCACGCTCTTGCGGGTTTCCCCGGAAAGCCGCACAACGAGGTCGAAGCGTCGTTCACCTTCGAACACCTGCCCCGCAGGCTGCCCGGCGAAGGCGGTATTGACTACCCGGTTCACACTTTCTACATCCAATCCGTACAGGGCCATGGCTTTGCGATCGTAACGGATAACCACCTGAGGCATGCCGGTGACCGTCTCCTCGTAGATGTTGATGGCGCCCGGCACGGTTTGTATGATGCGGTTGAGCCGGTGGGCATAATGGGCCAGCGAATCGAGATCCTCGCCGAACAGCTTGCAGACCACATCCTGCCGGGCTCCGGTCATCAGCTCGTTGAAACGCATCTGTACGGGGAATTGAAAACCAACCGCAATGCCGGGTACGGCTTGTAATGCTTCGGTCATGCGTTCGGCTAATTCGGGGAACGACGTGGCGCTGGTCCATTCCTTTTTGTCCTTGAGGATGACGACCATATCGCCCGCCTCGAGCGGCATGGGATCGGTCGGGATCTCGGCACTCCCTATTTTAGTGACAATCTTTTCTACTTCGGGAAAGGTTTCCAGCAAAACGCCGGTAGCCTGTTGGGTGGCGTGGATGGTGCTGTTCAGGCTGGCCCCTGTGAGCAATCGGGTTTCCACAGCAAAGTCGCCTTCTTCGATCTCCGGGATGAACTCGCCACCCATCCCGCGGAGTATCCATGCGGACAGCAGCAACAGCGCCAGTACGGTTGTGATAACCGCTTTCGGATAGGTCATGACCCTACGAAGGAGCGGCTGATACCTGCGTTCCAGCCAGGCCATCATCCGGTCGGCCACCGTTTTTTTATGGTTCAGCTTCTTGTTTAGGAACAACGCACTCATCATGGGCACGTAGGTGATCGAAAGGACGAAGGCGCCTAATATCGCAAACGCGATGGTGAGTGCCATGGGCTGGAACATTTTACCCTCTATGCCCCGCAGCGAAAGAATAGGCAGGTACACGATGAGAATGATGATCTGGCTGAACACGGCGGATTTGATGGTATGTCCGGCCGATTTGTTCACCTCCCGATCCATTTCCTGTTGGTTGACCCGGGTGATTCCCCTGAATAATTTGGAGTGTGAAAAGCGATGCATGATGGCTTCCACAACGATGACCGAACCGTCGACAATGAGACCGAAATCGATCGCGCCGAGGCTCATCAGGTTGCCCCCCACGCCAAAGCGGTTCATGAAGATTACGGCAAAGAGCATGGATAGCGGAATGACAGACGAAACAATCAAGCCAGCCCGCAGGCTACCCAAGAAGAAGACGAGTACAAACACCACAATGAGGGCGCCTTCGATGAGATTGGTTTCCACGGTCGCGATGGCGTTATTTACCATCTTCGTGCGATCCAGGAACGGTTCGATGACTACGCCTTCGGGGAGGTCTTTTTGTATCTCAGCCACCCGTTCCTTGATCCGTTTCACGACGTTGGCGGCGTTTTCGCCCTTCAGCATCATCACCACCGCGCCGGCCACCTCACCCTGATCGTTGTAGGTCATGGCACCGTACCGGACTGCCGACCCGAGACCTACGTCCGCTACATCGCGAACCAGCAACGGCACACCGTTTTCTGGGGTTTTGACAACAATGTCGCCGATGTCTTCCAAACTACCGGTCAGTCCTTCACTCCGGATGTAGAGTACCGTCGGCCCTTTTTCGATGTAGGCCCCGCCGGTATTCTGGTTATTCCGTTCCAGGGCATCAAACAGATCGATGATGCTCAGACCGTGGGCTTTGAGGCGATCCTGCCGGATAGCAATTTCATATTGTTTGAGGTTTCCGCCGAAACTGGACACGTCGGCTACACCCGGTGTACCCAGCAACCGCCTGCGGACGATCCAGTCTTGTATGGTGCGCAACTCCATGGGTGGGTATTGCTGCTCATAGCCGGGTTGCGGACGCACCACATATTGGTAAATTTCACCCAACCCGGTTGAAACAGGTGCCAGTTCGGGAGTGCCGATACCTTCAGGCAGGTCACGCGTAACCTGTTGCAGGCGTTCGCTGATCTGTTGCCTCCCCCAATAGAGATCGGTGGATTCATCAAACACCACGGTGATCAGTGACAATCCGAAACGTGAAAAACTACGGATTTGCCGCAGTCCGGGAATATTGCTGCAAGCCTGCTCAATGGGAAACGTGATGAGACGTTCCACATCCGGTGCGCCGAGCGAGGGCGAAACCGTCAATACCTGTACTTGATTGTCTGTGATGTCAGGCAGGGCATCAATGGGTAACCGGGTGGCTTCATAGCCACCCCAGAGGATAAGGGCAATGGTGAACAGCCCGACGACCAGCTTATTCCGAATGGAAAAGCCGATGATTTTATTCAGCATAATTTAATAACCGTTATGAAAGAGTTTTACGTACAACCAGCCGTGATGCCCCTGGAAGAGGCATGGCCTATCAGTAACACAAAAAAAACGGTCAGGCCCGAGGGGGTTTAAACGGAGACTGCTGGTAAGGAATTGGAATGTGCAGGAGGTAATGGGTTGAGAATGACGATTCACCGGATAGCTCCACCGCCTTCGGCAGATGTATAAATTTTACCGCGGCATGGAAATCGAAACTGAAGACATGGGTGGCGTGACCTTTGAAGGGCAGCTGCCTGTCGCGGCTATCGTCGTTATCCGTGTGCTCTTCGAAGGAATAGTGGTGGATCAGGAAGTCGACGAAAGAAATAGTCGCATCCAACTGCCTGTGTTCCTGGAAGTGCTCGAAAAGTACCGGTACTTTTAGTAATTGTTCAAGGGAGAACACGTTAGACGTGATGGAAACCAGCAGAATGTATGCGAAAATACGTTTCACTCACGCAAAGGTAGTTTAAATTTTTAAACTACCTACCGGTTACGTGTACTAACGTGTCTATCTCCTTTGCTGATCGCTTCCTATTTAATTTCTTCCGATGGTTTTAAAATGATGCGATCTTCGGGTGAAAGGTTGCCGAACACTTCCGTTAATGTGTCCAAGCGTATGCCTTCTTTTATAGGGATACGTCTGATCTCCTGATCGTTTAAGGTCATGACATAGGTTCCGGATTGTGTATTCAGGATGCTTTTACCCGGAACCCAATAGGAGGGGTTTTTGCGTTGCAGTTTTAGGTTGACCTGTGCGTAGTCACCGCCCTGTAATTCGCTCGTTGAATTGGGTACGTCAAATTCCAACGTAAGGGATCGGTCCTGCGGGTCGAGTAAACCCGATGTACGGGAAAGTACTGCCTCGAATGTCTTTCCCTGCTGTGAGCTTACGGTGAACGTGGCCTGCATACCGGCGTTTACCGATGCGGCATGCTTTTCCGGTAAGGCCAAGGTCAGACGTAAGGTGTTGCTCTGGGCCACCTTGAATAAGGGTGCGCTGGATCCTGTGCCGGCCAAGGCGCCGACGGAAACGGTGCGTTCGGTGATTATACCGTCAAAAGGCGCTTGGATGCGCAGGTAGTCACGCAACTGTGAAGCGTGCGCGGTGCCGGCTTGGGAGGCTTCATATGCGGACTTTGCGCGCTTCATCGTGCTTTTAGCCCTGTCCAACTCAATCGCAGCAACCGCTCCGGTAGTAGCCGACGCTTCCACCAACCGATCATACGCCTGCTGAGCATAGCGATAGTCGTTATATATCTTTTGCTCGGTGGATTTATCCGAAAGGTATTGCTGCTCCATTTCCGGTGCTTCCAATAGGGCCAGCAGCTGCCCTTTTCGAACGTGATCGCCACGGTCTACATACAACTGCTTGACAAATCCGGTAACCTTCGCATACACTGCAACCTGTTCATAGGGCTTCAATTCCGCCGGAACCGACAGTTCATATTCAGGTTGGATGAGCTGTACAGAAGCGGTGGCATAGGTAAGGGGTTTCCCCTCCGTTTCTTGCTTCTGTTCTTTTCCACTTGGGGAGCATGCGGTGAAAACCCACGCTGTGGTTACGATAGCCAGTAATCCTACTGAATTTTTAGTTCTTACTATACTTTTGTACATGGTGTTGTGATTTTAAAATGGTATTATATCGTTTATTGTTCCGGAAAATATCTGCTCGCTGGATCGTCTGGGTCTAATGACGGACTGACCATCGTTGTTCTCGACATCAGGGAAGAAAAGAAATGCGGAACCAATAGCAAGATGGTTGCCGTAGAGGCAATCAGCCCGCCGATAACGGCCCTGCCCAAAGGTGCAACCTGTTCAGCCCCATCACCCAGTCCCATAGCCATCGGCAACATGCCGGCAAACATCGCCGCGGCAGTCATCAATACCGGTCGCAATCGGGATGAGGCGGCGAGCCTTGCCGCATTGGCGGGCTTGAGCGCCAATTGCCGGCGATAGTATTCGGCCTGGTTAACCAGTAATACGGCATTGGACACCGATACTCCCAGTGACATGATGATGCCCATGTACGACTGGAGGTTGAGCGTACTGCCGGTGACGAAAAGAATAATCAGGCTTCCGGCAATAACGGCAGGTAACACCGAAAGGATAGCCAACGGTACTTTAAATGACTGATAATAGGCCGAAAGCATGAGGAATATGACAATGATGGCAACACCCAAACCTGCCAATAAGCTGCCTAACGTATCATCCAAAAGCTGCAAGGTGCCCTCCGTCCACACCGTGGTTCCCCGGGGTGGTTCCCCGGCGTCTTTAATCGCTTGTTTGACGGCTCGGGAAGCTGTTCCCAGATCCGTTCCATAGAGGTTGGCCACAATGGTGACATAACGATTGGGGCCTTTGCGGTTTACCTGTGCCGGAGTGGTAACCCGGCGAATGGTCGCCACGTCTTCCAATACCGGACGAGGACTTCCCTTTTTCAGCGGAATGGACCGTAACTTTGCTTCCGATGACATCACTCCCTCCGGTATCTGCACCTGGGTTTGGAAGACCAATCCCGACCCCGGATCGATCCAGAGGTTTTTATCGGTAAAGCGCGTGGAGGAGGTGGCGGTTACCAGGCTCCGTGTAACATCCTGCATGGTTAGCCCGAACTGTCCGGCAAGATCACGGTCTATCTCGATTTCCAACGTAGGATAAGCGATGGCTTCCGCGATGCGTACATCCCTCAGATAAGGTATGTCTTTGAGATTGGCCTCAATTTTTGACGCATGTGTAAAGGCGGATTTCACCTGATTTGCTCCGACTTTTACTTCAATTGGTGTCATGGCGCCCTGTCCCATAATTTTCTCGGTTAACTCCATCGGCTCAAAATTAAACTGGACTTCGGGGTGTTTTTCAGCAATGCTTTTCCTGACGTTTTCTTTCAGGTCTTCGATGGAATCGCCGTATACCCCCTGGTTGACGGATACCTGCAGAACAGCTTCATGCGAAGCGCTGCTAAAAAGGAAAATCGGGTTGATGGGGGAGCCTGCGGGATGCATGCCTACAAACGCCGACGTGATGTTTATGCCCTTTTCAGGAACAAATTTCGCGATATCGTCTGTAATATCCCGGACGATTTGCTCCGTTTTTTCGAGCCTGCTTCCCTGGGGTGCCTGTATGCGTAACTGAAAGTCGCCGTTATTGGAAACAGGCATCACGTCGGTGCCAACCACCCTTAACAGCAGCGCGCCGATGCCCCCGGCAACAAGCAGATATACGACGAAAAGAAGAAGTGATTTTGTTGACCATTTGCGCATCCGGTAGGAATAGTTTACCCTGAACTTTTCAAAGAATGCACGTTTTCTGGATGTGTTGGCTTCCTTGTTATGCTTACTTTTCATCATCCAGTTGGCTAGTATTGGCACGAAGGTCTGTGATGCCAAAAAGGAGGCAATCATTGCGAAAGCCACCGCCACGGACAACGGCATGAACATATCTTTGGGGATGCCTGTCATGATAAAGGCCGGTGTGAGCACGGCAAGGATACAAAGCAGTATCAGTAGTTTGGGAATGGAGATTTCAAGCAATGCATCCAGAATGGCCCGCTGTTTGCCTTTGCCCATTTCCATATGCTGGTGGATGTTCTCGATGGTCACCGTGGCTTCATCGACCAGAATACCAATGGACAGGGCGAGACCGCTCAATGTCATGATGTTGACGGTCTGTCCGAAAAGGTGCAACGCCGTAACTGCCGAGAGAATGGCAACCGGGATGGTGAGTACGACGATCATGGCCCCACGGGTATCGCCCAGAAACAGCCATATCATCAACCCTGTAAAGACAGCTCCCAGTATGCCTTCATGGATCAAGTTTGATAGTGACCGTTCAATGTAGGTGGATTGGTCAAACTCATAGCGGACGTCCACGTCCTCTGGTAGCTGACTTTTCAGCATCGGGATGGACGCTTTCAGGTGCTGTACCGCATCCAGGGTGGAGGCATCGGCCTTTTTGATAATGGGCAGGTAAACCGACCGTTTGCCGTTGACCAGTGCGTAGCCCACGGTTTGGTCGGCTCCATCTTCCACGCGGGCTACATCCTTTATATACACGGTGCGGTTGTCGCTCGTTTTCACCGGCGTATTCAGAAACGCTTCGGGATTCTTTGCAATGGAATTAATGGGCGCCATTAGATTTTCATCGCCGATGCGGATGTTTCCGGCAGGGGAGGGAAGGCTGTTTTTGGTGACGGCCATTGTGATTTCTTCAGGGGTTAATCCGTTGGCCTGCATGGCTTCGGGGTCGATATTGACCACGATTGAGCGGATATTTCCCCCGAAAGGTGCAGGCGCGGTAATGCCCGGTATTTCTACAAATAAGGGCCTGACCCGGGTGATGGCGAGTGTTTGCAGCTCGTTGACCGAATGTTGGTCGCTCTCAAATACGAGCTGCCCGACGGGAAGTGAACTGCCGTCGAACCGGACAACCATCGGCGGGACGGCACCGGGAGGCAGAAAGCCCATCGCTCTGGAAACCGAGGTGGATACCTCGCCCGCAGCCTGCGCCATATCGGTTCCGGGATAAAAGGTCAGCTTCATGAGGGTAAGGCCCTGTACACTTTTGAAGTCGATGTTTTTTACCCCACTAACAAATAGCAATACCTTTTGAAATTCGTTGGCCATAAAACCATCCATATAGGCGGGCGAGAGCCCTCCATAAGGCATGGCAATATACATTGCCGGCAATTCCACTTCGGGAAAAATATCTACGTTTATTTTTTTTATCGTGTTGTAGGAAAAGAAAGCGATCGCCAGTACGACGACCATCATAGCAATCGGCTTCCTTAACGCAAATCTGATGAGGTTCATGCGTGGTAATTAAAGATGGTTAAATAGGAAATTGAAGTCAACGGTCAGCTCAGCCTCGTAAGCAAGCAACATCCAATAGTCACGTGAAGCGCCGATATGGGCATTCTCCGCCTGTTCCAGCAGCGTGCGAATCTGCAACAGCTCAGTAAGTGCAATGAGACCGCTTTTGTACCTCGCCAAGTACATATCATAGGCATCCTGCGATTGCCTTACGGCAAGCCTCGTCTTTTGAAGCTGTTCGTACTGTTTGATGATTTTTGCCTGCGACATAGACAGATCTGCCTGCATTGCCTGCTGGTATTGTGCATGCAGTAGTTTGGCACTTTCCGCGTCTTTAAAAAGTTTTTCTCCTTTCAATCGGCTGGTGTGCAGATCGGTGATATTCCAAACGATGCCGATACCGACAAGTATGTTGCTGGTCGGATTGCTGAAACCGCCCTTCCAGGTGCCCGAAACCGTTCCCTCCGGACTGATTCCGGTACCGCGGTAGGCATAGCCGCCTAATAAACGCAGGGATGGCAAAGCCGACCGCTTTTGAGCTTCGCCACGAAGCCGGTGATATCCGGATTGTTCATTCAGTGCTTCCAGCAGGGGGTGCAAAGGGTTCAGGGCATTTTCCCCGTTTACTTGGTTTGTGGCTGGATTACTGAAACGCATGGCAGATGCTTTATAATCGATGTGATGACCACCGCATAATTCCACTAATTTGATGAGCGAGGCGTTCTTCATGCCCTCCCATCTGTCGCGTTCGCCCATTGCCTGCACATAGGACGATGAAGCAAGCAGGCTGTCTGCCGCAGGTCTTAGACCGGCTGCAGAAAGACCGGTTGTGAGGTTGCGTATGCTGTCGAGACGTGCGGCGTTTTTTGCCGTCCAGTCCAGCTTGGCGTCGTTATATAACAGGGTAATGTACCGTTCTGACAGTGTTTTTTTAAGGTGGAGCAGGTAGGCCTCCTTCTCGCTTACCGTTTTGCGGAGCAGAGCACCCGCGGCCTCGCTCTCCTTGCGGAGTTTCCCGAATGAAAACAGTTCCCAATCCACCGTCGCCGAACCGAAACTGTTGGCTGCCATGGTGCTTCCCACCAGGGGGGTAGCGGCACCGCTGACGTTGAAAAATCCCGGTTGCGGGAAAAACGCACCTGCATTTCCATCGAAGGTGCCATACGTATTCTGAACCTGCGCTCGCACCCGCGGGAGTATATTGCTCTTGACAGCCTGCTCGTTAAGCTGCGTGGCTTCTACGGCTGCTGTCTTGGCCCCGATACCGGGGTATTTTGCTTCTACCATTGGCCATAAACTGCCCAAGGTATGCATCTGTTGCTGCTGCGCAAAAGATGGAAATGTTGCGGCAATGGTTAGCCACAGGATTGTGGCTGCCATAATCTGTTTAATCATATAACTATAAAGTTTTTGGCAGGTCCATTGAAAGCCCTGCCTAATCGTGTGCTAAATGAAGTAAGAAACAAAAGGAAATCTGCCTATTGATGTCTCTTGGTTACAATAGGGAAGGAGGAATACGTAAAAAGGTATTAAATAATAAGTTGCCGATGCCGGAGAAATATCGGCAGTGTGCAGGAAATTCTTTGGGTAGCGTATCCAGGTTTTGAAGGTTCCCCATCTGGTATAAAACCGCAAAACAGGAACGAAAGTACGGTTATTAAGAGAACGGCAGATAACAGATCGTTTGTGTTGGGCGAAATGGTTGGAGATATCTTGACGTCTGTGAGGTCACTTTGGGCGCATAGCTCCATTCCGTTTCCGAATAATGGATTGTTCTTTTTTGCGGATGAACCCTGTTCGGTGTTAACAGGGATACCTGCCAGGCTTTTGAGACTGCTTTTAACCGGACAAGAGGTAAGGAGCACAAAAATAAATGCCGTCAGCACAGTAAAATATTGCCGGTAATTTTTTGTAAAATGCGGTGCCGTCCTTTCCATTCGCTGCCGAATTTAGCTTTATTATTTCAAGGGCACAATTAATTGCAGGTTAATCCCATTATTTTTACATGCAAATTATACCACGCGATGAATTTTCGTTATTCCAATTGTAGACGGTAAATTGCATCTTATCAGGCTGGTGTCTGTTCAAAGGGTGTTCACTGATCAGATGGGCGTTTTCTGCAGGGTGTGGTGCTTCATATACATTTTTCGTATCTTGCGGCAATAAAAACAACACAATGCCCTATTCATTGTATTTACCTCAGAAAGGAAAACCCGACCTTCAGGGGAAAAGGATCCTAGCAGCCGACATTGGTGGTACCAAGACCAGTTTGGGGTGGTTTGAACAACACGGCGATACACTGGCACTTATGCGAGAGACAACGGTCTCATCGAAGGCACATCCCACATTTGAAGAGATTGTGACAAACTTCCTTGCGGATAAACCGGATACCCCACACATCCTTTCCATTGGTGTAGCAGGCCCTGTTTTGGATAATCAGGTGAAGCTGACCAATTTGTCGTGGGAGCTGGAAGGGAGCCGTTTGGAGCGTACGTTGGGCATCGGTCGTACGGTGTTGATTAACGATTTAGAGGCCACAGCCTACGGGCTGACCGGTTTGGCTCCGGAAGACATCGCTCCGGTATTTGACGATGGCGGGCATACGCGGGGCAATATGGCTATTCTCGCTCCGGGCACCGGATTGGGTGAAGCGGGTCTGTTTTGGGACGGCGAGGCTTACCGGCCATTTGCCACTGAAGGCGGGCACAGCGATTTTGCTCCGCGGACAGCGCTTGATTGCGAGCTGCAGGCATACTTGAGCGAAGAGAACCCTATCGTATGCTGGGAACACGTGGTATCAGGCCCGGGGATTTATCGGATTTACCGTTTCTTACGCGATGTAAAAGGTCATAAAGAGCCCGCCTGGTTAACTGAGAATTTCAGAAACAGCGATGACCCGGCCGCCGTGATCAGCCATACCGCGATACGTGAATTGGATGCTACCTGTACGAAGACGATGGAAATGTTTGTGGGTTACATGGCCCGCGAAGCCACGAGTCTGGTGCTTAAACATAAGGCTACAGGCGGACTTCTATTGGGTGGTGGGATACCTCCCCGGATTTATCCATTGTTGCGCAAGGAACTGTTCCGCGAGCAATTTATCCAAAATTCGCATATGAGCGAGCTGCTGGAGGAGGTGTCTATCAACGTGATATTGAATAGTAAAGCGGCATTGATCGGCGCTGCATACTTCGGTGCTTATGGACAGAAATGAAGATGTTGCATTTAGAATAGGTTGCATTTAAATGCAAAGTTATGTAAGTTTGCAACGACAAAGGAAATGGTGTTCTTCCTTACCCAACCGCTCCCTTAGGGATGCTGATGACGCCTGGTTAAGTGGATAAATAAAGACGTTTAATCAGGTTATTATGCAAACAAGAAATCGGAAGGCATCGCTCACTCACCATACTCGCATCCATATTAAACTGTTTTTTAGGAAGTACCCTGCTATTCCGTACCTCGGTAAATGGCTGGCCATTAGTTCTGTTGTGGGGCTATGCGTAGGCACCGTCTCAGCAGGCTTCCTTTTTTCACTTGAATGGGCAACATCCGTAAGGGAAAATAATTTATGGCTGCTCGCGCTGCTGCCCCTTTCAGGTGTGGCCATTGGGTTGCTCTATTATTATTTGGGTAGTGACGTAGAGGCGGGGAATAACCTACTTATCGATACCATCCACAAGCCAGGGGCGACCATTCCCTTTAAGATGGCGCCATTGGTGTATATCGGCACCATTGCGACGCACCTGTTCGGCGGGTCAGCGGGGAGGGAGGGAACTGCCCTGCAAATGGCCGGCGCGATAGCCGACCAATTTAGCAAACCCTTCAGGCTGATTCCCAATGAACGGAAAATATTGATCATCTCGGCTGTGGCGGCAGGCTTCGGATCCGTATTCGGTACGCCGTTGGCGGGAGCAGTTTTCGGGCTTGAGGTTTTTTTGATAGGCCGTATAAAGTACGATGCCATTTTTCCTGCTTTTGCATCGGCTATTCTTGCTGACGCGGTGGCAAGAATGTGGAAAGCGCCGCATACACACTATCACATTGGCAACATTCCGGATATGGTTTTTCAGCATGTCATCTATGCCATCGCCGCAGGTATTGCATTTGGGTTGTGTGCAGCACTGTTTAGTCGGGCCATGCGCGGAGTAGGGGATATATTTAAGAAACAGATTCCATTCCTGCCCTTACGTTCGTTTATCGGGGGAGCGATTGTCGCCCTCGCCGTCTTGGCGGTCGGCACCACGAAGTACATCGGTTTGGGTATCCCTACCATCGTCGCATCGTTCGACCAACAACTGCCGGCGTATGATTTTGCTTTGAAGATGGCCTTTACCATCGTTACATTGGCAGCAGGCTTCAAGGGCGGCGAAGTAACCCCCCTTTTTTTCATTGGCGCAGCCCTGGGCAATGCGCTATCATTTTTTGTTCCCCTGCCGATGGGATTATTGGCGGGTATGGGGTTCGTCGCTGTATTTGCCGGGGCTACCAATACACCACTTGCCTGCATGCTTATGGGCATTGAACTATTTGGCTCCGAATGTGGTATTTATGTGGCAATTGCTTGTATCGTATCCTATTTGTTATCGGGACGTTACAGTATTTACACCAAACAAGTGGTAGGTGAACCCAAACATAGTAGGTTCACCAATTACATTGGTAAGCGGTTGAGTGACTTATAACCAGCCGATATGGCATCCGGATGCTACGCGCCGATCATCGGCAGGTATTTCCGCCGGTTGTCGAAGAGGATCCACAGCAGGATTGCCCAGAGTGCCAGCGCTACGGGTAGTCCTTCCGGTGCCACGGAGATATGGGTAAGTAGCACGCCTACCATGACCGGAAAGACAACCAATGCCCCCAAAGCCCGCGTTTTGGGAAAGATGAGTAACAGCCCGCCGATGATTTCTGCAAGACCAATGAGCGGCATTAGCCATTGGACTTCCATAAGTGCTGCACCGTCCTTGATTACTTCTTCGGGCAATCCCTCTGGAATGGGCATGTAGTGCAAATGCTTATCTAAGCCGCTATTGATTAATAGCAAACCAAAGATTGCAGACAGCACGGTTAAAATTTTGCTTTTCATACGTATGACTGATAGGGTTTGAATTACCATACGAATATAGCATGATTCTATGAAAACTGTATGGGGGAAATGCGACAATCGTAGCGGGTATTTAGGACAGGAGGGAATGTAACAGTAAAATTTATTGCATATTACACGCAATTGTATTAGGTTAGCAGCCCATGCGAAATCGTTTACTTGCGGGATGCTGTCAGGCCCTTTTTGTTGCTTTCTGCGGATACATTATCGGTTGCTCGGGGACCGATGAAAAGGAAGCGGATCCCAGGCGTCCTTCTTTTGCACCCATTGTTGGCGTTGATTTTTACGAGGCAAGGCGGGCGTTTGACAATGGCTTGGCCTATGATTCGATCGGTTTTGTTCAAGAGGCTGAATGGCATGTAAAGTTTACCCGCGAAGATGCGGTACAGATATACGTTCCGGGCAGTGATTCGTCGTTTAATTTTCAAATCACCCACGATCACGATTCGTTTTTCCATTTTGCAAGGGAGAGCTGGAAGGTGGTCGACCTGCATCCGGATAGTATCATGCTTCAACGACTAAGTCTGGATGGATTGAAAGTGAATAAAATCCGCTCGAATGTATATATGCGGTTCTACTCGAAGGACTATCTGAAGCAGTTGGGTACCCCATTGTCCGAGCTTAGAAAGCCGCGTAAGCGGGATACTTCGTTCGTGCAGGAAATGGTAGCACGGGCGAATCGAAACCTCACCAACGTAGACAGTTCGTTTTCTTCCAAGAATTACCCCAAGCTGGTTAGTAAAAGCCCGATTCTGGAGATTAAGCGAAGGCAACACGATAGCCTCGAGTTAATCGATCAATCGTCGGCCTATGAATACCTGTATCCTGAGTATGACATTGTTATCGATAAAGCATATAAAGATTTCTATTACACCTTTTCTGTATTGGTAGGGCCGGATGGAACGTTACGGCTCGGCAAGTTTTTCGTCATGCCCGAGTTTGAAGAATCGCGAAGAAAGGTATTATCGGGTATCATCCGTGTTTACCTTCAAAACCTGCTGGAGATAACGCCGGCTGTGACATTGGGACACCCACACAACAGTGTAGTTTATCTACGGGTAAAAGGGAAGGCATAGCCTGTGAACGGATATAGAAAATTAAAACAAATGACACCTTTTTCAGTTCATGTTTTTACATTAGGGGTCAAAAATTGATAAATAGAGATGTTTGATAAATTAGTTGAGGCCCGTCAAAAGGCTGAAGAGATAAAGAAAAGGTTGGATCATATCACGGTAATCGGTGACGCCGAAGGAGGGTTAATTAAAGTCACGGCCACGGCCAACAAAGAAGTAACCGAGATAAATATCGATCCTGTATTCCTGTCTAATGCGGAAAAAGAAGAACTGGAAGAGCTCCTCGCTGTAGCTGTCAATAATGCACTGAAGCAGGCCGATGAGGTTAGTCAGGCGGAGATGCAGGGAGCAGCGAAGGATATACTGGGTGGCCTAGGTGGTCTGTTTGGCCAGTGATCAGTAGTTCCACGAGGCCTTAGGAGAATAAACTTAGTGTAGCATGAAAGCAATCTATTACGGACATTCGAGCGTATGGCTTGAGTTGGAGGGTGCGACGGTTCTGTTTGATCCCTTTATCAGCCCGAATCCCAGGGCTGCACACATCGATATCGACACACTGAAGCCAGATTACATCGTTTTGAGCCACGCACATGAAGATCATGTGGCAGATGTAGCTGTGATTCAAAAAAACAGCGGGGCAAAAGTAATGGCTGTGGTGGAAACAGCCACGTGGGTGAACCGGCAGGATGTCCCCGAATCGGAACTTATTCCGTTTAACTTCGGCGGCACGGTGCAGACAGATTTTGGAACCATCAAAATGGTGTATGCCCTGCATACCAATGCCGCTCCCGATGGACAGTATGCAGGTGTACCGGCGGGATATGTATTGAAAAGCGGCGGTAAAACCCTTTATTTTGCGGGCGATACGGCACTGACCATGGAAATGAAATTATTGGAACATGCAGGTATCGATTTGGCTTTCCTCCCCATCGGCGGGCATTTTACGATGGATGTGGAGGATGCAATTACGGCTTGCCAATTTATCAACTGCAAACGTGTGGTAGGAATTCATTACGATACGTTCCCGCCCATTACCATTGATAAGGATGTTGCTAAGCAGAAATTTGCAGACGCCGGGCTTGATCTTCATTTACTTGAAATCGGAGGGGAACTAACCCTGTAAAGACCGACGTCTGCAGCAGTACGTCTTGCTATTGCGTAACTGATTTGTTGTTGATATGGTATTGGACCAGGTCGTCGATAGGCGACCGCAGTATCCTGCCAACCTCCATGCCGTATTGAACCGCAGTATCTTCCAGCACGTTTCTGAAATTATACCCTACGGAGCCAATGCAATTGAAGGTATAGCGTTGGTAATCCGGATAGCGGGAAACTAAATTGCGGAAGAAGTCGTCAAAAGATGTCTGCACCAATCCACGGGAATAGTTGATGTCAACCATCACGTCATAGACAAATTTGCTGAAGCTTGCGCAAAAACGATTCGCCAATGGTTTGGTATAAACGGCATCCATTACGTCGTCGGGGGTGAGCTTATAGGTTTCCCAAAATATGGCCCGCACGTCTTCCGGCATATAGCCTCGGATATAATCCGTCAGTAATTTTTTTCCGATATAACAGCCGCTACCTTCATCCCCTAAGATATAAGCAGCTGAGTCGATGTTATGTGCGATGTCTTTGCCATCGTAGATACAGGTGTTGGTGCCTGTGCCCAAGATGGCGGCAAATCCTGCCTTGTCTCCAAGCAACGCTCTCGCAGCAGCCAACAGATCGTGTCCCACAAACACGTGGGAATTTATAAAGACCTGCTTGAGGGCCTCGACAACAATGGCTGCTTTTTCCTCATTGTGCACACCGGCACCGTAATAATTAACTTCGACGATCCGTTCATAAGGTAAGTCCTTAGGAAGACCCTTTTTCAGCGAATTTACAATGTATTCGCTGTTTACAAAATAAGGATTATAACCTTCCGTATTGAAATACACTTTTTTTCCAGCATCATCCAGCAAGCACCAATTGGTTTTGGTCGATCCTCCGTCTGCAATAATAATCATTTGTTGGGTGTTAGTTTTTGGTATTTTTTAGTTAAATGATATTCGTTTGATAATACGCGCCGAAAATACGGTTTTCCGGGAAAAAAATAACATTCTCGGCTAGCTTATTTAAAAAAATGACTTACAGTCTGTTTTGTCGTGCGCGGCGGCCGAAATTCTTGCCTAACATACTGGTTTTTATATTGATCAATCAAACTTTTTCGGTGCTGTTGTGTTTTCCTAAAGGAATAGAAAAATTTATCTAATTGATATACAGTATGTTTATTGGTTATTTTCCTCATTTATGCGCCATAAAGCAAAGCGGTATCTTGGTTGTTTTTAGCTGATGGGTTGTATTTTTTTAATATTTTTTTGAAATTCAAAATGTAATCCTTTACTTTGCGCAGTATTCTCAAAGTTTATCCTAACACTTCATCGAAACTCTTTGATTTCTGAAGACCAAATGCTGAAACACTGTTATTTTAAAATGTGCGGCGGAACACGGTGGATAAATTTCTGTGTATAAAAGCAAATCCTTACATTATTTATATTTTAATAGTTGATGAATATTAATGAATTGAATGCGAAACTCGTATCCGAGTTGCGTGAGATAGCTAGACTAATCGGCATTCCGGATGCAGATAAACTCCGGAAACAAGAATTGGTCAGCAAGATTGTTGAAACGGGCGAAGAGGAAGCCAGAAATGCTGCTAAGAAGGAAGAAGCGGTTGAGGCCAGCGAGGAACCCATCCTGGATGATAAACCAAGGAAACGTGCCCGTACGGTGAAAACATCCGAGCCTATCAGTGTAAGAAGCAAAGAGGATTACGCAGGCGAAAATAGGGAACCCATCGCGTCTCCTGCGGAACCACGTGCTGAACAGGCACCGGCTATATCAAAACCTACGACCAACGGAAGTAAAATCGAGGGACCTACAGCCAGCCTTGATTTTGACAACGTCATTGTCAACGAAGGTGTATTGGAAATTATGCCCGATGGTTATGGTTTTCTCCGCTCTTCCGATTATAACTACCTCACTTCGCCCGACGATATTTATGTGTCTCAATCACAGATTAAACTTTTCGGGCTCAAAACGGGAGATACCGTGCGGGGAAGTATCCGTCCTCCCAAGGAAGGAGAGAAATATTTTCCGTTGGTACGGGTCGAAGCCATCAACGGACAAAATCCGGCAGACGTGCGGGACCGGGTGCCGTTTGATTTCCTCACTCCCCTGTTCCCAACTGAACGGCTAAAGCTGTTTACCGGTACCGGAAACTATTCCACACGCATCATGGATCTGTTTACACCCATCGGTAAAGGACAGCGGGGCTTAATCGTAGCCCAACCCAAAACCGGTAAAACCATGTTGCTGAAAGATGTAGCGAATGCGATTGCCAAGAATCACCCGGAGGTATATTTGATCATCCTGCTGATAGACGAGCGCCCGGAAGAAGTAACGGATATGGCGCGCAGTGTACGGGCGGAAGTTGTGTCATCAACGTTTGATGAGCCGGCTGAACGGCATGTTAAAATTGCCAACATCGTATTGGAAAAGGCAAAGCGCATGGTCGAATGTGGGCACGATGTAGTGATCCTCCTGGATTCCATCACACGTTTGGCACGCGCATATAATACGGTAGCACCGGCCTCCGGGAAAATCCTTTCGGGTGGTGTAGATGCCAATGCACTCCATAAGCCCAAACGTTTTTTCGGTGCAGCGCGTAATATCGAGCATGGCGGTTCGTTGACCATCCTGGCTACGGCGTTGATTGATACAGGCTCCAAGATGGACGAAGTGATTTTCGAAGAGTTCAAAGGTACCGGTAACATGGAACTGCAGTTGGATCGCAAGCTTTCCAACAAGCGGATATTCCCGGCGATCGACCTCATCGCTTCGAGTACACGGAGAGATGATTTACTCAACGATCGTGAAACCCTTCAACGGATATGGGTGCTGCGCAATCATTTAGCGGATATGAATTCGACCGAAGCGATGGAGTTCTTGTTGGCACAGATGCGGGGAACCAAATCCAATGAGGAGTTCCTCGTTAGTATGAACGGTTAATCATTGAAGTGGGGGTATCCAACATTGGCATACCCCCATCGATTATGAAAAGGCACATTCCTAATTTTATCACCTGCCTGAACCTGCTGAGTGGTTGTGTGGGAGTGACGTTCGCTTTGGCTGCCCAGCTGGAGGTGGCGGCATATTGTGTGATTGCATCGGGAGTATTTGATTTTCTGGATGGATTGGTGGCCCGGGCATTGCATGTAAAGTCTCCAATCGGTAAAGAATTGGACTCATTGGCAGATGTAATTAGCTTTGGCCTTGTACCCGGGGCGATATGGTATGCACTGCTTAAAACATCACTTCCCGGTGCTGAATACCTTCCTTATCTAGGGTTTGTCGTCACCATATTCTCTGCCATTCGATTGGCTAAATTCAATATTGACGTTCGTCAGTCTACCGACTTTATCGGGCTTAATACTCCGATGAATGCGTTTTATGTGATTTCTCTGCCGTTCATTGCTGCAACCTACGGCAGCGTTATTTACCATCCTGTTTTTCTGCTGGCTAATATTGCTGTCACTAGCTCCTTGCTTATCAGCAATATTCGATTATTTTCGTTCAAGTTGGAATCCTGGTCGTGGCAAAAAAACCGATGGAAATTCATTTTTATAATTTTAAGTGCAGTGTGGGTTGGTTTGCTTAAATTTGCGGCAATTCCAGTTGTGCTGGTTATGTATTTTTTGTTTTCATTCATCCATTTTAAGCAAACGGCGTAAAACGCGTTAGAAAAATTAAAAGCATATGAACTTTCTGGCAGAAATCAATGTGATGCCCTTAAAAGAAATCCTGGATCCGCAGGGAAAAGCGGTGACCGGAAGCATGAAAAATCTGGGGCTCACCGATATAAATAATGTCCGCATCGGCAAGCACATTACACTGGAAGTCACTGCCCCGGATGAGGCTGCAGCGCGCCAGAAAGTCGATGAAGCGTGCAAAAAATTGCTGGCCAACCTAATAATGGAGAGCTATGATTTTGAAATCAGGGCACTCTAAGAAAGAGTGCGCTCAATCAATTGTCTGGAGATAAGCACTCAGCTCCCCGTAGAGAATTTCAAGTTTAGGTGTGAGTGCATCCAACTTGGCCGGAATCAGGGCTAGTTCCTGCTGGTTTTTGGCGAGGGTTTCGATTTCCTGTAATTCGGCACGCATTCCATTTGCACCCACATATGCCAGCGTAGGTTTAATGTGGTGGGCTTGTTTATAAGCTTTTTCCCATTCTTCTTGCTTGATGTACGTTGCGAGAAGGTCCATATCGGGCGGCGTTTGTTTGATGAAAAGTTCGAGAATTTCCTTGATCAGTTGGATATTACCTCCCGAAAGGTCTTCAAGATAATCCATATTGGCGAATTCAAAGTTTATGTTGCTCATAGGTTTCTGTTTTAAAAGGATGTACCGGTAAAGGGTCTGTTGTTTGGTTTACTAAATCGGTGATGGTTTTTTTAGACAACGGGTGGACAAGCAGGGGCGCAATTTCCTGCAGCGGGATTAACGTAAATTTCCGCTCAGCTAAACGAGGATGGGGCACCTGTAGATCGGACGTATCAATCACGTCATTCCCATAAAAGAGAATATCGATATCGATTAATCGGGCTTCCCATTTCACATGGCGTATACGGCCCATTTTCTTTTCAATCGACTGTGCTTTTTCTAATACAGCGAGGGGCGGCAAGGGTGTGCGTACCTGCACTACCTGATTGAGGTAATTGGGCTGATGTTCATCTCCCCAAGCGGCGGTTTCGTAGATGGAAGAGAGCTGGATAGGCGCGCCGATCTGGTTGGTGATTTCCGATAACGCCTGTTGTAACAACGCAATGCGATCACCCATATTGGTGCCTAATAGGAGGTATGTGTCTGTCGTATCTGATGCCGATATCTGCATGGATAGCTATTATCAGGTTTTGCGTAACAAAAGTAAGGAAAAGATTGGCAATTGCCGCTATGTGATCACAGATGAAATATGCATTTACAACATGTTACGTTCCTTAAACCAATGAATGGCCTTGCTGATGCCATGTTCGATAGGGCCGAAAGTGGTGCCTAATTCGCTCCGGATCTTTTGGTTCGAATAGTAATTCCTGACACAGAGGATTTCCATGTTGATGGACGTGAGGGGTGTTTTGATGCCGAAGAGGCGTAGTAAATTGCCCACGTATCCCGCCGATAGCAGGATGAAGCGGGGTACCTGAATGAGGATGGGGCGCTGTGCGGTTTGGTTGCCTATTTTTTTAAAAAACTGCCGATACGAAAGATTTTCGCCTGCCAAAAGATAGGCTTCTCCATTTTTCCCTTTTTCCAACGTATCTACCACCCCGGCTGCAGCATCTTCTACATTGACGAAATTTTTGCCGCCGGGTGGATGAAAGATCAGTTTCTTGCCGTACCCCATCCGGATAATAGCGCCTGAGCTGGGTTTCCCATCATACGGACCGATCATGAAAGTGGGACTTGCCACCACGACCGTCAGTTGATCCGCGGCGGAAAGTGCTTTTTGTTGGCCTTCTAATTTGCTTTTGGCATACCAGGCCTGACGGAAAGGTGCTCGGGGGGGAAGGGTCTCATTTCCGGGCACCTGCAACGATCCATAGCCAAATGTATTGGCAGTTCCTACATATACAACTTTTTTGATCGCATGTTTCAAGGCGGCTTGGATAACGTATTCGGTGCCCATTACGTTGATGCGATGGTAGGCTTCGTAACGTAGTAAATTTTGGTCGGTGGTGGCTGCACAATGGATGATGCAGTCGCAGCCTTCGGCTGCTTTTTCCAGTGACTCCGCATGGGTAATATCGCCGATAACCAGTCGGAGATTGGGTTGGGGCGGTAAGAGGAACTTGTTTGTATCACGGATGAGACCCGTTACCTGATAACCCCGCGATAGGAGAGCAATGATGGTGTTGGTTGCCAACAAGCCATTCGCTCCAGTAACCAGTATGTTCATGCGCGATTGACTTCCTTTTTTATTGCCCTGGTTAGTAACGGTAGCCGGATGTAAACCGGTAGAAACTTCATGACCATCCACGTAAGTTTGTTCACCCAATTGAGCATGATCAGTGTGTCCCGCTTAAATAAGCGCCGAATGGATATTGCGGCTACTTGTTCCGGCGAAAGAAGCCCCATCGTAGCAAAAAAACCCTGTTGCTGAAGACGGGTAGAAGAATCCGGATTGGTCATCATCGGCCCGGGATTAACCACACTAAAAAAAACAGTACTGTCTGCGAATTCCTGGTAAAGCCCGCGGGTAAAGTTGTGAACAAATGCTTTGGAAGCTGGATAAACGGTTTTATATCCAATGGGACTATAAGCTGCCACGCTTCCTACGTTGAGCACATAGGCGGATTTTTGTTTCTTCAGGTTGGGAAGCAATTGATGGGTGAGCAGGGAGGTGGCTTTTACATTGAGCTGAATAATGCGGTCAAGGTAATCGATGTTTACATCTTCGAAGCTCTGGGTACCGCCACATCCTGCATTATTGATTAGTATGCTGAGGGGGAAGCGCTCGTTAACCCAAGCCGCCAGTGCGACGATGTTTTCTTTTTGGGTAAGATCAGTTTCGTAACAATGGGCCTCTACACCTATGGTTTCTGCTTGCGACGCAATAAATGCTAAGCCTTCGCCGGGCAGGCTGACCAAAATGGTGTTGATATTCATTTTTGCCAGCTCTAAAACAAACGCTTTTCCCAATCCCTGACTCGCTCCGGTAATTAATGCATATGCTTTTTCCATTGGTGGTAAACTTAGATAAATTGCTTTTAATATGCAATATAATTACGTTGCATATTAAGCAATTATCGATCCACCCCGCTTTCATCGAGCGCTTTACCACCAACCAGTTGGTTCTTCGTCAACCGGAAGTTGCTTGTGTCGATTCTTGCTCGCTGATTCGCTATGTATCGGTCGGGGAACGTCAGGCAATTCGATCGGTATGTAATTAGAAAGTTCGCGCGCGGTATCGGTAGCGGCTAGGTGTGTAAATGTTGCATGGATGGTGGATCCCGGTCGGATGTCTATTGTTTTTGCGGTGATATTACCTTCGATTACTGCTGTTGGCTCGATCAAAAGTTCGCCTAAACACGTAATATTACCGGTAATTTTTCCCTTAATGACTCCATTTGTCGTGACGATTGTTCCAGAGATGTGGCTGTCGGCCATGACGGTAATTCTATCGTGTGCATAAAAATTGCCTTGGCGATCGCCAGAGAGGATCATTGAATCCGGCGATTCCGCCTCGTCTCGTGTCTCTTGATTTACCGATGTGTGTTTGGCTGATTTTCGTTTAAAAAAATCGGTCATTCTAAAACGTTTCTGTCGCTTCGTCATCAAAGTTTGTCACAATGGTAGATGCATTCCCGATATCAATTCCAACTGCCGATTTTCGTTTGCCATGCATGATACGAAGCGAATTGAGTGCATACCCTTTGCTGGCTAGCGTTTCGGGATTATCCAGTACCTCGATTTGGGCAATGTTAGCAAATTCATTATTGAAACAATCTACCAAATCCTGATAGTACATTGCACCGCCGCAGAGATAAATGCGGTTGGTCTTCATCAGGTTGGCATCGGTGATGATTGCCCTGAGATTGGGAGAAATCACGTCGTCGTAATACGTTTTCAACGCGTTTTTGCGTATTTCGCGTAGATCGATGTTTTGCCTGTTCAGGTATACATAGCCGCGTTGAAAGGCATCGTCAAATAGGTGTGCATTTCTGAATTCCAAATAATATTTGCTTTTTAATTCATTGATAAGGATGTTTACGGCATAACGGACACCGTGCGTGCTGACCATGGTTTGTTCGATGATACCCGAATCGGTACTTAATATAGACTCAAATGTGCCAAAGCCACAACTTAACACAAAGAAGCTGCCTTTCGCTTGTTTTTCTCCTTTTCTGATTGCGATTGTACAACCGACGATTTCAGGAATTACGTCTACATTTTGCACTTCCAGTATGGCTTTCTTTTTGCTGCCACCGTTATAGGTAGAGGCATCAAATTCCATCAGATGAGACCGTTGGAAGAACGATATCGCCTTTTCTTTATAAATGTGATACGTTGAATAAGGGAAGCCGGTGGTAATGGTTATTGGTTGTTCGACGCTTTCCTGAACCAAAAGCATAGCCGATTTTGCTAAAAGTTGATAGTCGGTGTCGTCTGGCGAGGAATTGATGATTTTATGCGGTGAAAGCCCCTCATTCAACGCTAGGTCGCCGCAGATATGCCACTTATTATCATGAAATATTTTGAGACCGTGCAGCAGGTCTTTTGAAGTGTTATTTAGTACCGTGTTGTTGTTTTCAACTAAACTGGAAAAGGACTGAATGGAATACATAATGGAGTTTAACTTGTTTTGAGTTGGTGATTTGTTTCTTATCTATTGCGCTGAATCCGGTGATTCCTGACAAATTGCAATGTTTCCATCATAGACGGCGCCACGTTCTACAGATAGCTTTTTTGCGGTGAGCCACCCGCTTACCGTTGCGGAATTTTTTAATTCAATGGAATCAAGGGCCGATACATTTCCATAGACGTGACCGAAAACGACGAGCGATTTTGCTTCGATGTTGCCATCAATTAAACCGGATTCGCTTATAACTACATTCCCTGCCGCTTCAATATCACCCCGGATCGTACCTTCAATACGGATAGCGTGTGCCCTTTTGATGGTTCCTGTTATGATGCAGTTGTCGCTGATAAGGGTTGGGGTAGAGGGGAGCCTGCAGGATTTTTGCTTTTCGGTTTTTGGTTTTGGGATCATGAATCATACAATGAACTTACACCTTCGTTGCTGTCTACGCTTGTTACGCACGATAGATTTTAGAAAATTTTCTACAAAATAAACCTTTTAAATTCAGATTGTACCTACCCAAAAGGGTGGTTTTTCAGAATGGGTTTATTTCTTTCCTTTTGCTAACTCAGCACAAAAGAGGGCTGCGGAAATAGCTACATTGAGCGATTCGGCGCTTCCGATCTTGGGGATGGTAACCGCCTGTTGGATGTGTGATAAAACCGGAGCACTGATGCCATTGCCCTCGTTGCCAAGGACGATGAGGCCTTCGCGACCGAAATCGGTTTCATAAATAGAGGTGCCGTTCAGTACAGCGCCAAAGACGGGGACGGGTGCATGATGTATGAGCGCACTAATGTCTGTGTAATATACCTGTGTCCGGGCTAATGAGCCCATGCTGGCTTGAACAACTTTGGGATTATAAGCATCTACCGAATCGGTTGAGCAGATGATACGGTGCAATCCAAACCACTCAGCTGTGCGGATGATGGTGCCGAGGTTACCGGGGTCCTGTATATCGTCGAGCACAAGATGGAACGTATTGCGTAGCATCACCTCGGTTAGTCTTGGCCGGGCCGGAAGGTGTACCAAAGCCAATACACCCTGCGGAGTTTTCAACATACTGATACGTTTGAGGTCATCTTCGCTTACTTCTTCCGATTTTATATTTTGCGGGATTTTAAGCAACTTTGTAGCCGCTTGGGAGGTGTAAAAAATATGTGTTACATGATAGTCGGAATGGATGAATTCCATGATAGACTTGAGACCTTCTACGACAAACAACCCATGTTCCCTTCGGAATTTTTTATGTTGAAGCGAGGTGATGGTACGGATTTGCGGTTTTGATAGCATTGTCGATGGTTAAACGGAATTGCTTTTTTGCATATGCAAGTATAGCGCTTTTACTGATATTATCCGTATCGTGTCGTTCCACCCGGTTATTGGATCCAGGGCAGACCTTGGTAACAAAGACGGAAATAACAGGTATCGACCCGGCGCTGGAGGAGCAGGCGCAGGCCTATATACCCCTGGATATCCGACCAAATTCCCGAATCAACCTATTTATTTATAATTTGGCGAATGCCAAAAAAGGACAATACCGGACTGAGAATATCCGTAATGTCGGCGAGCCACCTCATATCCTGGACAGTGCGCTGGTTGATTTTTCCGCTCAACAAATTAACCGTTATCTACGATCCAAAGGATATTTCAATGCGTCGGTGAGCAACGATATTATTACAAAAGGCAAGCGAGCACATATTTTCTTTCACGCCATTCCAGGCGAACCATTTACATTACGGCATGTAGCAGTGGACATTGCCGATCCGGGATTGGCCGATATGTACCGCAGAGGGAAAGCCGGGTTTAGCAAGATCAGACCGGGAGTACGCTACGATGAGGATTCATTGGTTGTGGAGCGGGAGCAGATTTATCATTTGATGCGGCAAGCAGGCTATTATGACTATTTACGGCAGTATATGCGGGTTGACGTGGATACGGCCCTTCAGAATAATGAAGCTGACTTAAAGTTGATTGTAGACAATCCGGAGGGCCGGGAAACCCACACTCAATATCTAATAGATAGTAGTTTCGTAACGATCCGGCATGACCGGCAGGAATTGAATCTGGGGCACCCTGAATTGTCGAATTTGGCAGGCGATCTCTATTTCGAGGATTATACAGGCCGTTTTCGATCGGCACCCATTGGTCGCTACCTTTTTCACCGGCAGGGCGACCGATATAATGCAGATAAGGAAGACCTCACGTATGATAGGCTTTATGAATTAAATGGATTCCGCAGCGTAAAAATTACCTACGATAAACCAGATACCAATCGACTGAATGTTCACTATGAGTTGGTGCCTAGGGCGTATATGGGTAACCAGATTGAAGGAGAGTATACTTTTAATGCCGGTATGAGCGGCTTTAATATCGGAAATACGTTCACCCACCGGAATCTATTCGGTGGACTTGAACAATTGGAAGTGAAGTTACGCTACGGAGTGTTGTTCGACTCGCGTTTGCCCGGAAACTTGTTTGACCGTGTATTCAACAACGACTTTCAGGTTGGGGTGAACATTACCGTTCCTCGATTGATTACACCGTTTGATATCCCTCCAACTGTTACCAATGGATTGCCCCGAACTATTTTTTCGGTCAATATCCAGGCATTTGATCAATTTCAGACCTATTCCAATCGTTATTTTAATGGGACGCTTTCTTACAACTGGTATAGTAGCCGCTATAAACAGCATACACTGGCTCCCTTGGTGCTTGAATACAGGTATGGGCAGTTGAACGACGAGTTTGCGCAAAAATTGATCGATCAGGATTTTTTGCTCTACGTACGCAGTAACAACCGCGCTTATTTTGGATTAGGATCACAATATACATATGCCGTTAATGCGGTTAAACTTTCGCGATTGGAAGATTTCCTCTACTTCCGGGGAGCACTGGATCTCAGCGGTAACGTATTGGGATTGGCAAGTCAGGTGATCAATTTCAAACAGAACGAGGATGGCGAGAAAGAGGTATTGGGGGTGCCGTACCTTCAATATGCAAAAGCTGAGGTGGATTTGCGATACTATCGATACCTTGGGGGAGATCGACAGTTGGTGGTAAGGTTCAATCCCGGAGTGGCGGTGCCATATGGAAATAATTCGAGTCTGTTGATTTTTGAGAAGAGCTTTTTCGGTGGTGGAATGAATGGGATGAGGGCCTGGCAGGCACGTACGCTGGGACCTGGAAATTACAATCGTGAGGTGCTGGACCCTGGCCTGCGTCTCAATCTTCGTAATTTGGACCAGCTTGGAGAAATTAAGCTCGAAGGCAATGTAGAGTATCGTTTCAAATTGGTGAACGATATTTTCGGAGCAAAATTAAAGGCCGCCACGTTTGCCGACTTCGGTAACATCTGGCGGATCCGGGAAAATGAGCTAAACCCGGGTGGCGAATTCAGGTTCGATAAATTCGCTGGACAGATTGCACTGGGAGCGGGAGTAGGCCTCCGCTTCGACCTGGATTACTTTGTGGTCCGTTTGGATGCAGGGATGAAAGTGCGCGATCCGCAATTTGACGGTGCGAAGCAATGGGTGATTTCAGAACTTTTCAATAGCAGGGCGTTTAAAGAACAATACCGCCTCACGAACGCGCCCGATCGCTATAACTTTATTCAATATAACTTTGGTATCGGAATGCCATTTTAGTACCAACCCTTGATGCCGTGTACAAGTGTTTCAAACAGATTCTCCAGATTCAAGCCTTTGCTGTAATTGAAAATAAAGAGCCCTACTAAAACCACCACCGCCAGAATCATCAACCGCTTAAATAGGTAGGCTACTAATAGTATGATCGCCGGGATGAGGATGAGGTAATACCAATTAATGGCAATCGGGTTAAGGCCGCTGTCGTTTTTCATTATATAATAAAGCCGTCCGTGCGATCCTTGCTGATTGCGGTGCTTAATGAATACAAACGCGGAGGTCTCAATCGCGTGGGGAGTGATCGCCACACCTTCATTGAAATTCAGCGTTTGTTCGAACCCATTGATAACAAACTGATAAGTTCCTGAAATGGAATCGATTGGGTTTTCATTTGCATCCGTAGCGATGACGGCTAATTTACCATTCTTGATGAGGTTTTCTTTGATCATGAAATGATTGATGTTGCGAAAATCCTGCGCATCACACAGCGCAGGAAACAACAATAAAGTTATTAGGTAGAGAAATATCCGCATACGCTTCGTTGATGATGGACATGCAATGTTAAGTAAAAAACGCAAAAGTTGGGCATTTTTATATATTTGTGCAGACTACATAGATTTCCAGTTAAAGCTGAGCGGTAGCGTTTATGGATTATATAATAGGAGTAGACATCGGTACCTCCGGCACAAAGGCGGTCGCATTTCGCACCGGAGGGGATGTGGTTGGAGGGCATTATGTTGGCTATCCGATTCTGAATCCACAACCCGGATACTTCGAGCAATCGCCAGCAGTTTTGTTTGCAGCGGTTATTGAAGCGATTTCGACTACCGTACGATCGATTGGCACCCAGTTTGACCAAGCCCGATTGTTGGGCGTTGGATTCAGCAGTGCCATGCACGGGTTGATTGCGATGGATAAGCAACATCAACCGATGACCCACTGCATCATTTGGGCCGACACGCGGAGCGGGTCCTTTGCCAGTAAGCTAAAGGCGAGTGCGGCGGGCTTTGATGTGTATGCAAAAACCGGCACACCCATACACCCCATGTCTCCGTTATGTAAATTGGGGTGGATGCGTGAGCATCTCCCGGAAGTATTCAACACTGCATATAAGTTTATTTCGATCAAGGAGTATGTCTTTTTTAGACTCTTCGGTCGATATGTGGTCGACGAATCAATCGCGTCAGCTACAGGTTTGTTTGATATATATGCATTTACATGGTATCGCCCTGCGCTGGAGTTGGTGGGTATTTCTCCGGAACAACTTGCTGAGCCCGTACCCATAACCTACCTGATGTCAGGCATGGAGGGACGAGCGGCGCAAGACATGGGCATTCCTATAGATACACCGTTTGTCATCGGCGGAAGTGATGGGTGTATGGCCAATCTGGGATCCCATGCGATCACACCGGGTGATGCCGCGGTTACCATTGGCACTAGCGGCGCCGTGCGGGTAACTTCCGATGTTCCTCTAACCGACGAAAAAGCTCGTACATTCAGTTATGTGCTCACCCAAAATAGGTTTGTACTGGGTGGGGCCGTTAACAGCGGCGGAGTGGTACTTCAATGGTATAAGGATAATTTTGGAGTGCCTGGGGCGTCGGAAACCGATCCGTATGCGGCACTTGCCGAAGAAGCCGCTTCTGTACCGGCGGGAGCGGAAGGGCTGATTTTTTTGCCATACCTTGCCGGAGAACGCGCGCCGCATTGGAATGCGGAGGCAAAAGGGCTGTTTTTCGGTGTGCAGATGCATCACCGAAGGTCACATTTTACACGGGCTGTATTTGAGGGTATCATCTATGGGCTGTACAGTGTAGGAAAAGTGCTGAACGAGATTGCCGGCCCGATCCAGGTAATCCACGCCAGCGGGGGCTTTGCCCGGGCGCCGATCTGGGTGCAGCTGTTGGCCGATGTATTCAATAAGCAGGTGATTGTGCATGATCATGTGGAAGGGGCTGCCAAAGGGGCTTACATGACTGTATTGAACGCGCTGGACATATTGAATGACTTCAGCGAATTTGAAGATGGATCGGCCCAACAGCTGTATGCACCCCATGCGGAGGTGCATCGCTTATATATGGAGAATTTCGGCCGGTTTGAGCGGCTATATGACAAAGTAAAGGACGAATTTTAATTACATAGCTAACCAATTTTGATATGACATCTCTTATTGTCGTTGTAGGCGGAATTTTGTTGCTTTTGCTGCTGGTGATTGTCTTCAAACTCAGTGCTTTTTTCTCATTGCTTATTACATCGCTGGCGGTAGGCGTCGCGCTCGGTATGCCGGTATTGGATGTGGTTACCTCCATAGAGAAGGGAATTGGTGACACATTGGGCTCGCTTCTCATGATTTTGGGATTTGGAGTGATGCTCGGGAAAATGATTGCAGACGGAGGCGGGGTACAGCGGATATCGACGAGTCTGATCCGCGCATTTGGTACGAAAAACGTGCAATGGGCGGTTGTACTGATCGGGTTTGCCGTCGGTATTCCGATGTTTTATAATGTTGGCTTCGTTATTCTTGTGCCCTTTGTTTTTGCCATTGCGGCGCAGACGCGCCTGCCGCTTATTTATGTGGGGTTGCCGATGCTTGCTTCCTTGTCGGTAACACATGGTTATTTGCCGCCGCACCCCGGGCCCACCGCAATCGGTGCGCTGTATAACGCAGATATGGGGCTTACACTCATTTACGGGGTGGCCGTGGCAATTCCGGCGATCCTTTTAGGGGGAGTGGTTTTTTCCCGGACACTGAAGGGTATCCGACCCAATCCACCTGTCCAATTTACCAAAGTTGAATTGCCCGCGGAAGAAAACATCCCTGGATTTTGGACTAGTTTATTTACGGGTCTGCTGCCTGTACTACTCATAGCACTTGCCTCATCGCTGTCTTTTGTGCTTCCTGCAAATTCACCGGTCATGGCCGTGGCCAATTTCGTTGGGAATCCCAACATTGCGTTACTAATCTCTGTATTTGTAGCCGTCTTCACCATGGGTATTTCACGGGGAAAATCGATGAAGGAGGTCATGGACAGCTTGGAAGAGTCCGTACGGGGTATTGCCATCATTCTGTTTATTATTGGTGCCGCGGGTGCTTTTAAGGAGGTGCTGGTAGCCAGCGGAGTGGGCGACGATATCGCTGCTTGGGCAGGACGCTTATCGCTATCTCCTTTGGTTTTGGTGTGGGCAATTGCAGCCGCCATCCGCGTGGCACTTGGTTCAGCGACGGTTGCAGGGCTTATGGCGGCGGGTATTGTTTTGCCTTTGATTGAGGCAACCCATACAAGTCCGGAATTGATGGTATTGGCTACCGGTGCAGGCTCATTGATGTTCTCCCACGTCAATGACACCGGTTTTTGGATGTTCAAAGAATATTTCGGTCTGAGTATCCGAGATACAATTTTATCGTGGTCGCTCATGGAAACAATCGTTTCGGTTGTGGGCCTTATCGGTGTCTTGGTGTTGAATCACTACGTTTAAAGAATGCCAATTCGGTAAAAAATGTGATACAGCGATAAAATACTTCCGGTTTGCTGTAGTTTTGGTTGGCAAAAGGCGTATTTTTATGCATTATGAGGAAAGGGGTATGCCTGGACCTTGTTTCAGATACTAAAATGAAGAAGAAGTACCTATATATTGCGATAGCAATCGTTGCTGTTGCCTTTGTAAGTTATCGCCTAACGCGAAGTGACAAGACAAAAATAGCACCACCTGCTCAAACGAATGGAGGAGGTCCAATGGAAGTCAATGCAGTCGTTGTAAAGCCTCGGGAATTTTCCAATATCATTACGCTTTCGGGCTCCATAGAACCCAACGAACAGGTACAAATACGCTGTGAGGTATCGGGCATTGTACGTGAGCTTTCATTCCGTGAAGGCGGCACGGTACAAAAAGGCCAGGTCCTTTTACGGATAGACGATTCGGAGTTGCAAGCGCAGCTGATCCAGGCACAAAGTGCTGAAAAGCTGGCAGAGGATAACGAAAACCGTGCGCGTCTGCTGCTGGAAAAAGAGGCAATCAGCCAGCAAGAGTATGATGTTGCCCATGCCGATTACGAAACGGCTAAAGCACAGACGACACTCATCCGCGCGCAGATCGCTAAAACGACGGTCCGCGCTCCTTTCGGTGGCCGGATAGGGCTTCGATCCATTTCAGAAGGCGAATACCTCACGCCGACAACCATAGTAGCCAATCTTTTAAGCATTAATCCGGTTAAAATTCTCTTTTCCGTGCCTGAGAAATACAATAGCCAAATCCGCGTGGGACAGGGAATCTATTTTGGCGTGAGTGGATCCAACACCCGGTATCACGCGGATATTTATGCCATTGAACCGGGAGTGGATGCCGCAACACGAACGATCCGTATTCGTGCAGTGGCCGAAAATCCAAAGGAACAGCTTTTTCCGGGGGCTTTTGCGCGTATTGAACTTCCGCTTGACCACGTATTGGATGCAGTATTGGTGCCTACTGAGGCGGTAGTCCCGGTACAGAACGGAAAGCAGGTGTACCTGCTTAAAGACGGAAAAGCCACAGCGACGCCTGTAGAAGCTGAAAACCGAACGCGAACGGATGTCTTGATTACGAGCGGTGTAAATATCGGCGATACCGTATTGATTTCGGGTATTATGTCTTTGAAGGATGATATGCCCGTACGCGCGCAGGTTGTTGAACATGATTAAATTCTAAGACCATGAGTCTTTCCACCATTAGTATTAAAAGGCCGGTTCTCACCATTGTGATGAATCTTGTGCTCATCTTGTTTGGTGTCATCGGATATACCTTTCTAGGTGTACGCGAATTTCCATCCATTGATCCGCCGATTGTGTCGGTACGTACAAGTTATGCGGGCGCAAATCCCGATATTATTGAATCCCAGATTACAGAACCGCTGGAACGCTCCATCAATCAAATTGATGGTATCCGTAACATCTCATCGTCAAGTAGCCAGGGATCCAGCCGCATCAATATTGAATTCCTTTTGAGTAAAGATTTGGAGGAGGCAGCCAACGATGTCCGTGATAAAGTATCGCAGGCAATGCGCAGTCTGCCGCAGGATATCGATGCACCGCCGGTCGTCTCAAAGGCCGATGCGGATTCCGAACCAATTATTGTGATGACCGTTCAAAGTGAAACGCGCTCGCCGCTTGCTTTGGGCGATATAGCCGATAATGTCATTGCGCAGCGGCTGCAGACGTTGCCGGGGGTAAGTTCGGTACAGATATGGGGCGAAAAGCGATATGCAATGCGGCTATGGATAGACCCTATGCGTTTGTCGGCATATGGCCTTACACCGCTTGATGTCCGCGATGCACTGAATCGCCAGAATGTAGAATTACCCTCTGGAAAAATAGTTGGGGAAAATACCGAACTAACCATAAAGACCATTGGTAATCTGACTACCGAAGAGGAATTTAATAACTTGATTATTCGTTCTGAAGGAGATCGTATTATTCGTTTTGGCGACATCGGCAGCGCCGTGCTCGGTCCGGAAAATCTGGAAAGCGAATTTCGGGAATCGGGAGCAGTGATGGCTGCTATGGCCGTCATTCCGCAACCGGGCACCAACTACATTGATATTGCCAATTCTTTTTACGAACGGTTTGAACAACTGAAAAACGAGGTTCCGAGTGATATTAAGATGGAAGTGGCGATGGACAATACGTTGTTTATCAAGCGATCCGTATTGGAAGTTGGAGAAACAATTGTCATTGCACTGATCTTGGTAATTCTTATCATTTTCATCTTTTTCCGCGATTGGGGTATTGCGTTCCGTCCCCTGATTGATATACCGGTTTCGTTGATTGCCACATTCTTTGTGATGTATCTGCTGGGATTCTCGGTCAATGTACTGACGTTGCTGGCGATTGTGCTGGCTACTGGACTGGTGGTCGATGATGGTATTGTGGTAACCGAAAACATTTACAAAAAAGTAGAAGAAGGAATGTCGCCCATTATGGCAGCTATCAAGGGAGCCAACGAGATTTTCTTCGCAGTCATTTCGATTTCCGTTACATTGGCCGCCGTATTCCTGCCCGTAATGTTTATGGAAGGATTTGTCGGGCGCCTCTTCCGGGAGTTTGGCGTAGTTATCGCTGCCGCGGTTTTGATATCTGCTTTTGTTTCGTTGACGCTTACGCCAATGCTTAATGCTTATCTGATGCGGAGCGGTGGAGCCAAACATTCGTGGTTTTACAATGTGACGGAACCCTATTTTGTTAAAATGACCACCGGCTATGCCAACTCGTTGAAGCGTTTTATGAAAGCGAAATGGGTAAGTTTTCCCATATTGATCATCTGTTTCGCGCTCATTGGCTGGTTTTGGGTGCACCTCCGGAAGGAAACGGCGCCTTATGAAGATCGTAGTTTGCTTCGGGCTAGTGTGACTGGGCCCGAGGGCAGTACATTCGAATATATGGATCGTTTCATATTGCGGTTAATTCAATTGGTGAATGACTCCGTGCCCGAAAAGTCGGTGAATATGGTGAATACTTCGCCGGGATTTTCAGGAACAGGATCGCCCAATACCGGAATGATGCGCATCGGTCTAGTGCCACCCGAAGAAAGGGAACGATCCCAGGAGGAAATTGCGGAGGCCGTGACCCGGCACGTCCGTGAGTTTACAGAAGCACGGACCTTTATTTCACAGCAGCCGACTATTTCCGTTAGCCGCCGGGGGGGGATGCCGATCCAATATATTATACAGGCACCCAATTTTGCAAAATTACAGGAAAAGATACCTGAGTTCATGAACCTGGCAACTGCTGATCCGACTTTTGTGAACGTCGACGTCGATCTTAAATTCAATCGGCCTGAGCTGAATGTCAGCATTGACCGAGACAAGGCGCAGAGCTTAGGTGTATCCGTGCTCGACGTGGCGCAGACCTTGCAACTTTCGTTAAGTGGACAGCGTTTTGCATACTTTTTAATGAATGGGAAACAGTATGAGGTCATCGGTCAGTTCTCCGATACCGACCGAAGCTCACCGTTGGATTTGGCTACGATATTCGTCCGCAGTTCTACGGGAGACTTGATTCAACTGGACAATGTTGTCAATATCGTAGAAAAAAGCAGTCCCCCTCAATTGTATCACAACAATCGTTTTATGTCGGCTACCGTTTCTGCTTCATTGGCAAAGGGCCAAACCATCGAAGACGGAATCAATGCAATGGATCGCATAGCTGAAAAAGTACTGGACGATAGTTTTTCCGTTGATTTAGGGGGTGAATCGCGCGATTTCCGGGAGAGCAGTTCTAATACGTTGTTTGCATTTGGCTTGGCATTGTTACTTGTATATCTGATCCTCGCTGCTCAGTTTGAAAGTTTTTTGGATCCGTTTATTATCATACTGACGGTCCCTATGGCGGTTGCCGGTGCCATGCTGTCGTTGTGGATCACCGGAGAATCGTGGAATATTTTCAGTCAGATCGGTACCGTCATGCTCATCGGCCTGGTTACTAAAAATGGGATTCTTATTGTGGAATTTGCGAATCAATTGAAAGAAAGGGGGAAACCGGTACGTACGGCGATCGTTGAAGCCGCCGAGGCACGATTACGCCCGATCTTAATGACCAGTCTGGCGATTTCGCTGGGTGCGCTTCCCATTGCCATGGCTTTCGGCGCCGCAGCGACAAGTCGTATTGGAATGGGCGTTGTGATTGTCGGTGGGACGATGTTTTCATTGATTCTTACATTGTATATCATTCCGGCAGTTTATGCCATGTGGTCCAGAGAATACAAAATAAATCCCGAGTTGGAAGAAGCCAAGCGTATCGAAGAAGAAGTGATGGCAGGTGCTCATTAATTATGAAGAGACTTATTTTTATTGCATGTTGTTTTATTACATGTTGCCTTTTCCCCTTTCTGGGGATCGCACAACAAGAACTTTCTTTAGAAGAAGCCATCGCCGTTGCGTTAGAGAATAATTATGATATCCGTTTGGTATCAAAAGATGTGGCCATCGCCGAGAATAATGTGACCGTAGGAAATGCGGGGATGCTGCCATCGGTCAGTGCCGATGTATCCTCGGCGGCAGGTATCCAAAACACGACACAGACGCTTTTAAGTGGAGAAACCCGTGCCGTGCGAGGAAACAGGACCCGTTCCTCCGCATACGGTGCAAGTTTGGACTGGACTATTTTTGATGGGCTCCAGATGTTTACCCGTTATGAGCAGCTCAAGGAGCTGAAAGCGCTGGGTGAAGCGAATCTGAAGGCAGCCATATTGGCTACTGTCTATGACGTGGTAAGTAGCTATTTTGATCTAGTACAGCAGCAGCAGCTGATTAGTGCAATACAGACGGCGCTGGATCTATCGGCTTTCCGGTATCAAACCGCCGAAAACAGGTATCAGATTGGAAGGGCTTCTAAGCTGGAAGTTCTGGCGGCCAGTGTGGATCTCAATACCGATACTACCAACCTGCTGCGCCAACGTGATCAGTTTAGAAGTGCGCAAATACGGCTCAATGAATTGCTCGCCCGCGATGTAAACACGACATTCAGCGTCGCTGATACCATCATCATCGGCAATGATCTTCACTATGAGTCATTGAACCAGCAGGCAAAAGAGTTGAACCCAACGTTGCAATCGGCCATCGTCAATCATCGAATCGCCCAACTGGAATTGAAACGTGTGAAAGGCGAACGTTATCCTGTCGTTAATGTGTCGTCCGCCTATACCCGATCCCAGTCTCGTACCCAACTGGGTTTTTCTACGCAGTCAAAAAGCAACGGATTCAGCTATGGGATTTCGGCTTCTATGAATGTATTCAACGGATTCCAGCAACGACGAAATGAACGGAACGCCGCATTTGCGATGGACGCGGCAGAGATAGAAGTCGACCAAGTCAAGCAAAATATCGAGGCACAACTGCTGGCAGCTTATGAAACGTATTTGATGAATCTGGAGTTGGTACGCCTGGAAGAGAGAAACAAAGATATCGCGCAGCAGAACATGGATATTACGCTGGAAAAGTTTAAACTGGGTAGCATCGCCCCGTTGGAATTCCGTGAAGCACAGCGTAATTTTGTAGACGCCAGTGCCCGCTTCAGTACTGCACAATATCAGGCAAAGTTAGCCGAAATCACCTTAAATCAAATTGCCGGAACGTTGAAGATGAAGTGACGTTAGTTTTTCTCTTAAATTTTATTTAAGTTTGATATCCCAAAAGTAGCTGACACATAAACGCTATATTTTATGATATTGGTAGCAGATAGTGGATCTTCCCAATCGGATTGGATGTTGGCATTGCCGGATGGTGAACGGCTGGCATTTACGACCAAGGGGCTAAATCCATTTTTCGTGAATGAAAAAGACATTGCTAAGGTTATTCAAAATGCAGAGGAAATTACACCGTATGCCGATCGTGTAAGCGAGGTCTATTTTTTTGGCTCGGGATGTACAAGTCCAGACAGGCGAGAGATGGTTTCAAATGCATTGTCGCAGCTGTTTACGCACGCTTTTATATCTGTGGAAACTGATTTGGTGGGAGCAGCGTATGCAACTTGTGGTAGTCGGAAAGGATATATTGCCACATTGGGTACGGGGTCGGATGTCAGTTTCTTTGACGGCGAAGAAGTGTTTCCTACCTTACAGGGAATCGGTTATGTGCTGGGTGATGAAGGTTCCGGCGTTTGGTTCGGTAAACAGTTGATAACCAAATTTCTTTACGATACAATGCCCCCCGATCTCGCGGCGGCATTTCGAACAAAATACCGTATCAATAAAGAAATAGTCATTAAAAACGTCTATCAACGCGCTTTCCCGAATGCCTATTTAGCATCTTTCGCCGTATTCTTAAGTGATCATATGGATCATCCTTATGTGGATGAGCTGATCAAAACCGGATTTAGAGAGTTTATCGTTACCAATATTAAACCGTTTCCTGATTATCGAGATTATGTATGTCACTTTGTGGGATCTGTGGCGTTTTACTTCATCGAACAATTACGTGAGGTGTGTGAACAGCATGGCGTGAAAATCGGAAAAGTATTGCGGCGTCCGATTGAGGAATTATTTCGCTATATCGTTCAACGGGAAAAAAATTATGAAATACAGTTATAGCGACATAAAGAAAGGTATAAACTAAAAAGAAAAAGGAAATGAAGTCAATTTTTTTAATGTGGGCAGCTATGATGATGGTGGCACCTGCAGAAAACGTGTATCAATTCAGTATCACGTCTATTGATGGAAAGAAAGTGGATTTATCGCAGTTTGAGGGCAAGAAGCTGTTAATTGTTAATACCGCATCGAAGTGTGGATATACTAAGCAATATGCGGGGTTGCAGGAACTGGCAGAAAAATATGCCGACAAGGTGGTGGTCATTGGTTTTCCCGCCAATAACTTTGGCGGCCAGGAACCCGGCAGCAATGAAGAAATCCAAGGGTTTTGTGAAAAGAATTACGGCGTAACTTTCTTGTTGGCAGAAAAAAGCAGTGTAACCGGAGCGGATATTTCGCCTTTATTTAGATACCTTACCACCGCTTCAAATCCCGATTTCACAGGCGATATTGATTGGAATTTTGAAAAATTCCTTATCGATGAGCAAGGTAATTTGATGCATCGGTTCCGAAGCAAAGTGGAACCGATGAGTACGGAACTTACCAGCAAATTATAAGAAAAGCCTCCTGATAGGCAGGAGGCTTTTTCAAACTAACCAATTATAAACCTAAATTATGAAAAGTATTTTTATGCTTTCTGTTGGAGACCGTTGTTACAGGATCTTTGCTATATAACATAACGAATAATTGTCGCTAATAGTTTGTAATTTATTAATTATATTAATTTTAATTTATTTAAACCCCGAGTTAAATTTTCTTCCCGCGATAAAAGCATGCTCGACATCTCGGTTCATAACTTTCTTTCTGTCCCAACAGTAACCGCGTCTCGTCTTCAACGATACGATAGGAATAATTAGCTGGTGCTCCGCAATGTACACAAACGGCATGTACCTTCGTGACGTGCTCGGCTATCGCCATTAGCGCTGGAACAGGTCCGAATGGGCGACCTTTGAAATCCATGTCCAATCCAGCTACAATCACCCGAATTCCATTGTTAGCCAGTTGATTGCATACATCGGGCAGCGCTTCGTCAAAAAATTGCGCCTCATCAACACCAACAACCTTGGTTCCGCTACTCAATAACAGGATGGCAGATGAACTGTCTACGGATGTTGAGGGAATACGGTTGCTGTCATGAGATACCAGTGCATCCTGATAATACCGCGTGTCAATGGCTGGTTTGAAGATCTCTATTCCCAGTTTGGCCAATTGGGCCCGGCGTATTCGGCGGATTAATTCTTCGGTTTTGCCCGAAAACATGGAACCACAGATGACCTCGATGCTACCATATGAAGCATCTCTGCGCACTAATCGATCTTCTGAAAATAACATGGGATATCTCTCCTTATTACGTGAATATAAATGCTTTCGAGGGCTGCTAATATCAGAATTTAATGTTAATTTTGGCTAAAACAAAAAAAGCTTTTAATGGATATGGCGACAAAACAGCAGATTTTAGAGAAAATTGCAACACTACTACAAGATATTAACGATCAGTTTGGCCAATTGACGGATCATCCTAACGTTGCAGATGACTTAAAAGGAGATCTTTTTGAAGCTACGGTAAGTTATTTTGCTGCTCACGTGTCCATCTATAACAAACTGCTTAAAAGTGATAATTCTACTGCTGAGGAATCTGAAGATCAGACGATCTTTACGCCTTCCCTTGATGCAGTTCAGGAAAATGCAGTACATACTGAGCAGATGGAGGAGGTGCGCGGGTCGGAAGAAACAGCCGATTCAACCGATGAAACAACGGAAATAGAAGTGGAAGAGGGTGTCTGGGACGAGGCGGATGCAGAGGAAAGCCCTGTGTCTATTGAAGTGGGAACGGATGAAAACCATGAAGAAGAAGAAGAGGTTTCAGAGGAAGCGTCATCTGAGGATGTTGTTAACGAGGGTGAAGAAGAAAAAGAAGAACCATTAGATGACGAGACGCCAGGTGAGCCAGTAGATGAGACGTTGCCCGTCGATACGGAAAATAGTGGAGATGATAACCGTACGGAAGAAGCCGAGGTGAAGGAAGTGGTTAATGAGGTAACGATTGAAAACAAAGAAGTGCAGGTAGAGCCTGAGCCTGAGCGGCCCACCAGGCCACTATCTTTAAATGAACGTATTTCCGCGCAAAGGAAGGGGGAGACCACTACTGCTCACTCGTTGCTGTCTGTACAACGCGGCGGCGCGGAACGCGTTACAGATATCAAGTCAGCTATTAGTCTAAATGACAAGTTGTTATTTATCAAAGATTTATTCAACGGCTATAGCCTCGCATATAGCGAAGCTGTTGAGTTACTCAATCGTTACGATGATTTTGCCTCGGCCGATGCATTCTTGCAGGCAAATTATGCAAAGAAGAACAATTGGGCAGATAAACCCGCCGCGGTAGACAAGCTGTATGCCGTTTTACGGAAGCGATTTGGGTAGTCTTTTCTCATCGACCTATTTGAGACTAACTGCGCCATAACGGGAGCTGATGTTTACGGAATTGCTGGTGGAGTGGTTCCAATAACCTGTATAACTTTTTGACGTTGGGCTTTCAGATTGAGTACTGATGTTAATTAAGTTATGATCGTAGTCAAATCCACCGTAACTGATCGCCACGTTGAAATTAAAAGCTGCATTTGCTGCCGGTTCGATACTTACTTTGGCATAGGAAGCCGCGATATTCACCTTTTTTATATCTGGACCAAGCCCCATTTTGAAAGGCGGACCATATCGTATGGCAATATCTGCCTCCTGATTGACCTGACCTATTTCTCCACCGCTATAGCTGCTTGAGAGGGTAAGCCTTTCGCTTTCTGCTAGTGTGAATCCGCCGTATCGTACGGAAACATCACCCTCCTGCAAGTAGTCAATATCGGCCTTTGAATAGGCAATGGAGAGCGAGTTATCGGCGGCATTTAGCCTACCCGCCTGCAGACTGCCATAGCTCACAGACACGGTAACTTTGCCGTCGCGATCATCTAATTCGATGGGCCCGTATTGATTGGCTAATGTTAGTTCATTTCGCTTGGGTATGTATATTTCATAGTCTATGCGCAGGGCCCGATCACCCGAATTGGTCAGCGTCGACCACCAGTTGGAATCTGAAGAGCCAATGTTTGTTTTCAAAGAAATTGTTTTTCCCGATGTTGATTCGTTGATTTGAACCCGCTCGATCGCATCCTGCGCCCGTTTTTCCGAGTTTTCCGCAGTGCGTATGGTAATCGTTACTTTGACTTCATTGCGGTTCCAGTTGTGCACGGAGATTTTACCATAACGATTGTCGATCGAAAGTCTATGTTTACTGTCGACCGAATAATTTTTTTCGATGACCTTTTCCTTCTGGAAAGAAGCAACCGCTTTCAGGGTATATATGCAAACAAAGGCCGCGACCAATATTGCCCGTGTATTAAATTTGTTCATTTTTGGTTGGCTTTTCATTTTTGTTAATATAATTCAAAATGTCCATCTGTTGGCTAAGCACTTCTATCTGCGCTTGCAGGTTGCGGATCATCGCTTCTAATGTTAATTCCTTGTTGGGACTGTTCGCAAATTCCTGTTTAAGCATCTCATAGTTGGCTTCCATTTGGTCGAGTGCGCTTGAGAACTCACCATATAGCCTGGGGTTATGAGTCGCAAAAATTGCCACCGAATCTTTTTTTTGCATCACCAGTTGACTGTAGGTTTGCTGTTCCGCCGCTAGGCCCGGATTAATTTGACGGTAATCATCATACGCATTTTTCTTCCCGTAGAAATACACGAAGATGCCAGCTGTTCCAATAACGAACGTAACTGCCGCAACCTTAAGCACCCGCATCAACATTTTCTTAACGACCGTGCGATCAGTTGGTCTTTCCCTTTCCTCCAGTTCCAGGGCGATCCGTTGCCAGAGGTCCTTGGGCGGTTGTGCTTGGTCGAATGCCGCCCGGTGTTCCGTCACAAATTTTTTCAAATCCCTTTTCATCTTTCCTCCTATTACGTTGTTCAGTTTTTTAAATTAGCTAACAGTTTGCGCTTTCCCCGGAGAAACTGACTCCGTGAAGTTGCTTCACTGATGCGAAGGATGTGTGCGATTTCCTCGTGGTCATATCCTTCAAGCAGGTATAGGGTAAGCACCAACCGGTAGCCGTCGGGCAATTGATTGATTGCTGCTTTAATGGCTTCAACTTGCCATTCCAGGTTGTCGTCCTCGTTTGTGTCATCGATCAGCTGTTCTCCGTCTTCGAGGGGTTGGAATGCTAACTTTCGCTTTCGGAGCGCTGATATTGACTTGTTGACAACGATCTGTTTCATCCAAAGCCCAAATGTGCTTTCCTGACGGAAACTATCCAACCGGGTGAATGCATCCACAAATGCTTCCTGCAATACGTCGGCTGCCTCTGCCTCATTTCCTACAATACGCAATGCGGTATTGTACATTGCCTTCGCATATAGGTTGTATAATTTGAATTGTGACTGGCGATCGCCCTGTTTGCAGGCAACTACCAATTCATAATGCTTGTCGTTGAATGAGGTGTCCATCTTACTTGGATAAAGAGACGCAGTCAATCGGATCGATGTTGCATAATACCGGGGAAAAATAATCAATTAATTTCAAGAGATCGATAACTTGCCATTTATAAGCAAGTTATCTAAGTTTGTGGCAGATGCATACAATTAGATTAAAAAAAGGCAAAGCCAAGGCAGCATACCAACGGCATCCGTGGGTGTTTTCCGGGGCGGTAATGGAGGGAGGGGAAAGACCTCACAATGGGGACGTGGTACGAGTGGTTGATCATTTGGATGAATTTGTCGCTTACGGATTGTATAATGGTCAGTCGCGAGTAGCTGTCCGTCTGCTCGAATGGGACATTGATCGGTGCCCTGACGAAGGCTGGTGGCGTACACGGATCCGACAGGCTGTGGAAGCCCGGCAGCCACTCCTCCGATCGACCGATACCGATACCGTACGTCTTATATTTGCCGAATCAGATTTTCTCCCCGGGTTGATTGTCGATAAATATGCAGACTTCCTTTCGGTTCAAATCCATGCTTCCGGCGTAGAAAAAGCCAAAGACGTGATTACAGATGAATTGAATCAGTTGCTGCATCCACGGGGCATCTACGAGCGTAGCGATGCCAACGCCCGCATGCATGAGGGGCTGTCGACTGCAAACGGCGTACTTTCGGGGGCTCTTCCTCCTGAGTGGTTGGAAATTAAAGAAAATGGTGTTCGATACCAAGTAAGTATCGCGGAGGGGCAGAAATCCGGTTTTTACTGCGATCAGCGGGATAATCGTCTGTTTACAGCACACTATGCCGAGGGTAAGCAGATACTTGATTGTTTCTGCTATTCGGGAGGGTTTTCATTGAATGCATTTGCCCAAGGAGCCGCATCGGTTGTGAGCGTTGATAGCTCGGCGTTGGCGGTGGAGACGTTGAGACGGAATGTGATACTTAACGGTTTTGATGAGAATAAACATACGGCTATACAGGCGGACGTCAATAAACAACTCCGGGTATTTTCGGAAAGCGGTCAACGGTTTGATTTGATTGTATTGGATCCGCCAAAATACGCGCCTTCTCGCTCCAGTCTTGAAAAGGCAGCACGAGCTTATAAAGAGTTGAATAGGAGAGGATTGCTTTTGCTGGAACGGGATGGTTTGTTGGCCACATTTTCGTGTTCTGCGGCGATGGATTTAGCTACGTTCAAGCAAGTTCTGGCTTGGGCGGCACTGGATGCAGGCAAGGAAATTCAGTTTATCCGACAGTTTACTCAACCAGACGATCATCCAGTACGCGCTTCATTTCCGGAGGGAGAATACCTGAAAGGACTGCTTTGTCGTGTTAGATGACAACTATACGGCGTCTCCGAGCTTTCTGGGGTGACATCTGAAAAAGCACATTGTGTGTTTCATTGTATTATTTTTTTAAAATATTCGCCTGAATAAGAGGGGGTTATTGCGTATTTGGGTTTGAATTGAATTTTATTACAATTAAATATTGTAATATTTCATATTTTTGAAGGCGAAAAACAATTCATTTGTTTGTGTGTAGTCTGCAATCTAACCTTTTTTGAATGATTTTGCCTAACCAAAAGTTTAATTTTTTAGTTGCTGACAGTTTTGCGATCATCAGGTGTGGTCTGCGGGATCTATTGGATGGACGTTTTGAAGGTGCTACGGTGATCTTAGAGGAGAATGCCGATGGTTTTTTGACTAGTTTATCGCTGATGCGTTATGATGTGGTCATTGTCAGTTATGAAATTGCGCGCGAAATCCAGATGAATGAATTCTCGCGTGCCTTAACTGGTTTTGGGTTATATCCCAGTCTGATGCTTTTTGAATTTGGTTTGGGTAGGGATGTTGTTGCGGAATTTGCAGAAATTGGATTTAAAGGTGTGTTGAATAAGAATGTGAGTAATGCAACGATCATTAATGTTCTTGAGCGGATGCTTGGCAAAGATGTAGGCTTTGTGTACGGGGGGTACGATGAGTTAGTCTGGATAACATCGGATGGGGTATAGCGTAGGATTTGATTGGTTTTATATATGGATTATCAGGTTAAGATTTATTTTTTATTGGGAGTGCTTTTGACGATTAATGTTATCGTCTTCATTCTTAACAACTTGTTGAGCGTTGAAAACCTGCCAAAGAAAGTCACGAAGGTGTTCCGGCATAAGCGAGAGAAGAGGTATCTGTCTGTTAAAATGGAAGATATAGTCGACTATGATTACTACCTTATTGAGGGGTGCATGTTTACCTATAAAAAAGAGCGTTATGGCGATTTCTCATCGCGAAAAAAGAAAAGTTGAGTAACCGATGGATTGCGGGTCATGTTGCACGCATTGAAATTACTGCTTTGACAAGAAATAATCGATTTATCTTTCTCTTTTCGATCGTGATTTCGTCAAACTCTTCTGTGTTTTTGGGAACGAGCCGAAGGGTGGTCGCGTCCGTCTCGGTAAACCGTATCGAGCGGATGATATTGTGGTCATCCGTCATTAGTAGGTAAATGTTGCCGGATAATACAGCGTCTCGATCTACTTCCTTTAAGACAACGACAGATCCAGATGGGATATCGGGTTTCATGGAATCGCCGGTGTGCATCACGGCCATGTCGCAATTTGCCAATAAGGGAATCTGCAGGTAATGGGTGGGTAGAAGTTCGTCTATTGATTCGAATTTGTCAATGCCGCTATCGAAATAGGGGATCGGGTTGGTTGTAGGTGTGTCCTGCGTAAACATTTGGCCTTCACCGGTGAGCAACCAAAGTTTATTTATGTTGTCGTATTTGGAGGTTATTTTGTCAGCTAGTTCTTTGCTTATTGAATAGTTCCCCTTTTTAATTTGATAGAGGTTTTCGGCTCGTTTCAAGCCGATGGCCTGTGCGAACGCGTTGGTTGATAATCCGGTCCAATCAATTACTTTTTTTAACCTGATCCAGCTGGATAGCGGCTGCTTGTCTTGTTTGTCGTCGTTTTTTTTAAACTCGCTCATTTTATCGTTTACAAGTAAGTCGGGTTGTCTAGGCGAAAGCTTGTTTCCTGTCGCTTAGACGGTAGAGTGCTTTAGAATCTTGCTTGCTTGTATTCAGCAAGTATTGGGCCAAATATTTCTTGCTAAGAAATAACCCCTGAAAAACCCGGTAAATCAAATCCTTGTGCGGTGGGTTTTCTACAAAAAGATAATATATAAGTAAAAATTTTTTTTGTAATACAATTATATATTGTATAATTGCAACGTAAAATTGATTAATTGTCAATATTCTTATTAGTGAAGTGCAATTTTTACGTATATAATAGGTATTCCTATATCATTCTTCCAAGAAATTAGCCTGGGACCGAATGTTAATCTGAACTGACACGTGACGGTATTGGATCTAAGCAATGGTTGTAGCTGTAGGGAGACTGAAGGTCAAGGGTTTTAGTAATAGCAAATAACAGGAATAGAAATCAGAAAATGGAGGCAAAAAATGAACAATGAGATAAGTTAATAGTTACACGGCATTAGTTTGCAAACCAAAGACTATCAAGTAAATGCAAAAATTAAACAAATTTTAAATTTTATCACTTTATGAAAATGAAGATTCCGAATGTGCCCAAATGGGCGTTAGTTTTCACCTTGTCGGCTGGTATTGTAGCTAGTGGGTGTAAAAAGTATGACGACGATATAAGTCGTTTGGAAAAGGATATAAACGCTGGGAAATCCGCTATTGACGAATTAAAACAGCAGATTCAAAACGGGAAGTACGTGAAAAACGTAACGTCGACAGACGAAGGCGTAAATATCGAGTTTTCCGACGGCCAATCCATTTTGGTGAAAAACGGTACGAATGGTACGAACGGTGATGACGGCACCAGCCCGGTTATTACAGCCGGTGAAGATGGTTTTTGGTATATCAACAGCGAAAAGACCGAAGCCAGCTGGAAAGGAGAGGATGGTCAAGATGGAAAAGACGGTAAGGATGGCGAAGATGGTCAAGAAGGCAAAGACGGTCAAGATGGCAAAGACGCTGTTGTAACCATAGGCGCAGATGGCTTCTGGTACATCAATGGGGTTAAAACAGCTACACGCGCCCAAGCTGGTGTGGTTGCCGTGGTGGCTTCTGATAAGTTCTATAGCGTGACATTTACAGATGCAGAAACAGGCGTGACCACCGAAACGATTAAATTGCCTCGCGTAAGCCTGTATGTGACAAGTTTGTCTTTCATACCCAAGTATAATTTTGGCCTTTCAGGTACTCCTGTTATTGTTATTCCCCGGATTGTGGAGGGAGTGAGTTACTCTGGCACAACGGTCGGAAAGACGTTGCTCCAAGGGGGAGCGGATTTGTCGTACGCGATCAACCCCTCGAGTATCGACCCGGAAGCTTTCGTTGTTGAAGACCTGGTAAAACAAACAACTGAAAATATTCCTGCTTTTAGGGCATCAGCTTCAGGTTTTACATTTGGACATCAGCAGGTTACCGACGGCGTGCTAAACGTATTTGCCACTCCTGGCGCTGGGTATGATCCAAGTAAATCGGGTCTCTTCGAAGATCAGGATTTCTATGCCTTAGTTGTCAAAAATCTGAACAAGCCCACAGAAACGACTACCGAAGGTAAAGTAGTGTCGAACTATGTGGCTACTAAGGATGAACGGCTTCTCACAAGCGACCTTTATTTGGCGGTCGTAAATGGCGAAGGCGATCAAGGCTATACTCCGGAAGAGTATACGATTAAAACCAATTTGATTGCTGACCGCAATGAAGATCTGCCCGACGACGGTGATTTTACGAGAACGCCCGAAATTTCGTTAGAAATAGGGAAGACCGTGGATTTATCCGCCGCTATCCGCGCATTCTTCCGTCGTGTTAGTAACAACGAATATAAGTCCTTTGACGACCACGGTTTAAAGGATTACACACTTAAGTTTGAACCTTTGGCGTATAACCTCCAAGGCGTTGACCAAACCAACGAATACGTGGATGTGACAGAAGCTGGTGTCGTATCACTCAAAGCCGGAAAAGGCACGTCCGCAATTGGCCGTACCCCGATCGTGAAAGTTTCGTTATTGGGTGATGACGCGACTGCACCTGCTTTGGTTCATACCACGGTGAAACTTGTTATTGGCGCTGAAGTTAAGCAGCCGTCTAAAGTAATCGGTAAAATTGGTACAACAGACGATATTGAAAACGGCGACCGCCGGATTTTCTATCGTAACGAAAATGGTTATGGTCCAACCTTTTTCAACGTCCACTTGGATCCCCTGTTTGATGAGTTGGGTGTAAGCAAGGCGGAGTTTTTGGCAAATTATGAATTTATCGCCGATGATGATGCCGCTTCCAACGATAACGATAAGTTTACAGTCGATTGGGATCCTTCTATTACCAGTGAGAATAGGTTGTCGGTAGAATCTATCAGCAGTAACTTACCTGCAGGTACCTACAAAGTGACCGGTAAATTCAAAGACAAAAATGGAATTACCAGCGTTGATTTCGAAGGAACGATTGTGATTGAGAATCCTAACGGAGGTCATTACTTGGATAAGCAAGGTGATTGGTTCAGTGGCAATGGTCTGGTGAGCTATGGTAAAGCAGTCAACAATCATGATTGGTCGTTTGAAGCTGTAACTTCTGACTCTTGGAAGCTTACACAGCCGACGGTTCCATCACCGGGTGCTGCAGTAGCACATGTGGTTTACGAATTGGATGGTGCTCAACCGGGTGTTACGGTAAATGCTGCTAGTGGTCTCGTTACGATCACTGATGAAGATAAATACCTTGTTGATGGCGAGCTGATTAACTTGGTGGCATATGTTTACCTGAATAATGATGAGGCTAATGAAGTGGATCCTGTTCAGACAGAGAAATTTACCCTGCAATTCAGAGATCCGGTAGGTAAAGTGACCACCACTTCTGTGCCGACGTTGACGGATATCAACCCGACGTTGAGTCAAATCGATTTGAAGAAGTACACGAAACTGGTAGACCATAAGAATGTGGTAATCTTCGAATGGAACAACACCAGCAATGCGGTAGCCAAGAACAACGGACTGATAAACCAGTACAGCCTGAAGGATGCCGTATTCAGCTATGATCCGGCTGATAACCCTCATGTTACTCAGGATGTTGGTCAACAAATCAATATAACTCCTAATGGAGAATTGACGTTCGGTCAAACCAGCGTTGCGCTTCAGGAAGAGATTACGATTAAGGTGAGAGTATCTGTTGAGAGCTGGGATTATCAGCGCGCTGAAGATATCATCGAAGTCAAAATCAAACCCGGAACGAATTAATTAAGTTTGTTTATTAATCTAACCGCCACCGCCATTCGATGTTGATATCGAATGGGGTGGTTTAAAGAGGCTGACTCAAAATTGTGAGCAGCCTCTTTTTTGATTTTATCATCCATGGAGTTTTTTTCTTTGAGGTTTTTGTTTTTAGAGGCTTTGTTGACTGTCGCCGTATTTTCCGGGTGTAAGAAGTCCCATAATCGACCGGAAGAAGTGGAAAAGCCGTTCAGAACCGTGATGGTATACATGGGCGCGAATAACAATCTGGCTTCTTATGCGATCGAAAACATCAACGATATGGAGGCTGGATTGAGCAATGTGGATGGTGTGCTCTTAGTGTATGCAAGAATTAACGGCGATCCACCAGCTATCTATCGGATTTCGGCAAACGATTCTCCACAGATTGAAAGCGAAAAGATAAAGGTTTACAACAACCACAATTCGAGCGATCCCGCCGTTATGAAAATGGTGTTCGACGACATGAAGCGCCTCAGCCCAGCAGCTACTTACGGGGCAGTATTGTGGTCGCATGCAACCGGTTGGGCTCCTAACTTACCCAGGAAGTTGATGTCGTTCGGATCTGATGATGGATATGTGGGGGAGGAGCGTGAGATGAGTGTAATGCAATTGAGAAACGCGTTGCCTTCCGATCTGGATTTCATCGTCTTCGATGCCTGCTCGATGGCCAGCGTGGAAGTACTGTATGAGTTGAGGGATAGAGCTCGTTACATCATTGCATCGCCGGCTGAAGTGATCTCGAATGGAATGCCGTATGCATTGATTACTAACGATCTGTTTGATAGTAATAAGGACGCTTACGTCCGCATCGCGCAGAAGTATTTTCAGCACTACGACCAGCAGGATGGATTGTTCCGTTCGGCAACGATTTCTGTGTTCGATATGAGTCAAATCGAAAAAGTAGCCTTGGCATCCGAGACGTTGTTCAGTAGTCATCAATCTCCTTTTCTGGATTTGAAGAGACCATCTATCCAACGAATGGATTTTGATAGCGCCAACCCATTGATATCCTTTGATTTTACAGACTTTGTAATTCAGAATTTTGGTGAAGCATCGACTGCGGATTTACGGGATAAGCTTACTAATCTTATTCTGTACAAAGCGAATACGCCCGAATTCAATGGGAATGATATCGCGATCAATGGCGGCATTACCTGTTACATTCCACATCCAGGCAATGAAGCGCTTGCACATGATTTCTATAGGCAGTTATCCTGGTATAAACAGGGAGGTTTTCATGTTCTTTTTTAATACGAAGTTATCTTCAAAATACCCATCATTGGGTATTGGTTTTATCGATTAATTATCTTTTTTTTGTCGTGATTTTGTTGAGCTAAACCTTAGTCGACCAAAACATCAAATATGAATAACGATACAGAACTGCATAAAGTTTTTGACCTTATTAAGGAAATTGATTTCAGAGGAGGGAAGATGATCTGTCCCCCGCACCTGAAGGCATCTGTCAAGGTGTCAGAAGGTACGGAATCAGATAGTTTTTTATACAAAATAGAGGTGGAGGACAACAAAGGGCACGGAAAGATTGTAGAAATCAAGATTTTCCGTTAGGTATTTCTTCATTAAGTGCCTGAATCAGTACCCGTGAAGCTTGTTCGATCTCCTCATCACAGATGGTAAGAGGCGGTGCGATGCGCAATGCCGTGTCACAATGAAGAAACCAATCGACAATTACGCCGTTTTCCGCACAGTAACGGCTGATTTGCTCCACCTGCGCAAAACTGTCCATTTGCAGACAGAGCATCAATCCCATGCCGCGAATTTCGCGAATCCGCGGGTGTTGAAGGTGCTGCCGAAATAAATAGGACTTTCGTGTAACCTCCTCCATCAACCGGTCATCCAGTATGACGTTGAGTGATGCCAGCGCAGCTGCACAGCTTACGGGATGACCACCGAAGGTAGTAATATGGCCTAAAATAGGATTGTCGGTAATGACATCCATTACGGACTTATTCGCTACAAATGCGCCAATGGGCATTCCGCCTCCCATGCCTTTGGCAAGCAGCAGTATATCCGGTACTATGCCGTGATGTTCAAAGGCGAAAAGTTTACCCGTACGGCCAAAACCCGTTTGAATTTCGTCCAAAATCAACAACGTACCCGTCTCATTACACCGCTGCCGGATCGCCCGCAAATAGTTAGTATCGGGTACACGGATGCCGGCTTCACCTTGTATTGCTTCGAGAATTACCGCAGCTGTAGCCGAAGTGATCTTACTGATGTCTTCAATGTTGTTATAACGAATGAATTTAATTTCCGGTAGGAGGGGAGCGTACGCCCGGTGATACGTTGGGTTGCCGATTAAGCTTAGTGCCCCCTGAGTGCTTCCATGATACGCATTTTCCGCGGCAATGATCTCTCGCCTCCCGGTATACTTCTTTGCAATTTTCATGGCGCCTTCGGTGGCTTCGGTGCCTGAATTGGTGAAGTAAACGGTGTCAAGATAATCCGGTAGCAGCGAGAGAAGCTTGGTTGCGAATTGCACCTGCGGGGCCTGTATAAATTCGCCGTAAACCGTCACATGCAGGTATTTGTCAAGTTGGCTATATATAGCTTCCAGCACTTTTGGATGCCGGTGGCCAATGTTGCTCACGGCAAAACCAGACACCAAGTCCATATATTTTTCGCCGTTGGGTCCATATAGGTACACCCCTTCAGCGCGCTCGATTTCGATCAATCGGGGCGAATGGGAAGTTTGGGCTGTATTTAATAAGAAGAGCTGTCTATTACTGAGTATAGCCATGACAGATTATTCATCTCCCCGATCGCGACGTCGATGCTGCAACTCCCGAAGCAAGTAATTACGGAATTCCTCTTCAGCTTCAAAAAATCGCGATGCCCTGGCAGGGCCGATTAACTCGGAAAAACGTTTCCGGTAAATTTTCTTAACTTCCAATTCCTTTGCATCAAAGGCAAGCACATCCCGGCTAGTAGGATTAAAACCATTGCCCGGTAATTTCTGGCTTTGAAGATTTGGTGTGGGTTTCGGCTTGTTATTGCGTCTTTCACGTTTAAGTGTCGATATTTCTGTGAAATATTGATTATAAACAGGAAAAAATTTTTGAGCTTCCGAAGGGGTGAGATTCAGTTCTTTGGTAATAAAAGCAATTTTCTCTGCTTCGATCCGCTCGAAACGCTGCGCCCTGCTTTCCTGTGCTACGGCAACAAAGGAAATTAACAGCGTCATGGCGGTAAAGCTCAGTTGTTTTATTGCGGTCATTTCTACAGCGTATGATTAAGGTATGCCTCAATATCCTCTTCACTGATCCCCTTACCGATAACACGCTCGTTAAAGTCATCGAGCTGCTCCGAAATGTACATCACATCATCGTCTGTACCGTAAAGCTCCAAATAATTGAATATTTCCTGATCGGATACCGATGCCAAATGGCTGGAAGTTGCAGACTCACTTTCAGCGGTCAATTTGACAACGCCGGGAATGCCTATTGCCAAAGCAACACATGCGGCTGCGGCATAAGCCATCCACTTCGGACGGCTAATCTTTCGGATGGGTGTTTCCTTTCTTTGATAGGTCTGACGGGCAATGTTATTTTGCAGGGTCTCGAAATAAGATGCCGGAATGGTAAAACCCGGCTCGGCAGCATGTTCATTCAGTTTCTGCTGGAGCAATAACTGCTCTTTCAATTGGTCAAAATAATCCTCGGGAACAGTGAAACCTGACTCCGTAATCATTTCCTTCAGCTGTTGTTCTTCAATTTTCGCCAAAATGCGATCGCCCAATTGATCGAAATAGCTCGCGGGCACACTCCACGTATTCTGTGCCATTTCGGACAGTTGGCAGCGTTGTAACGTGTGTTTCTGAAGGTCCACAAAATAACCGTCCGGAACGGTATACGGATTCACACGTAAAACTTCGGGCAGAGATTTGTCCGGAGTGTCGGTGGAACGGTATGTGTGTTTTTCCTCCATGGTAATCCTTAGATGTTTTTGTTTCGCGAAGGTTTAATCGTTTGCCTCAAAAAAATGCGCTATTTTCTTCACGGCCAAATGATAGGATGCCTTCAATGCCCCTACACTCGTACCTACAATAGCTGATATTTCTTCGTATTTTAAATCATCGAAGTATTTCATATTAAACACCATGCGCTGTTTTTCTGGCAGCGTAAGTAGTGCTTGCTGCAATTTCAATTGGGCTTGGGTACCGTTAAAATAGCTGGTGTCTGTCAATGAATCCGCCAGGTAGGCGGAATTCTCATCGTCTAACGATACGTTCTGCCGTTGCTTTTTCTTATTCAGGAACGTAATACATTCATTGGTCGCAATCCGGTAAAGCCACGTATACAGCTGGGCATCCTCCCTGAAGTTTTCCAGATTTTTCCACACTTTAACGAAAATATCCTGTACCAGATCATCCGCATCATCGTGGTCAATGACTAAGCGTCGCACATGCCAGTAGATTTTTTGCTGATATTTCTTTAGCAATAGTGCAAACGCTTCGTCACGTGTACGCTTATCCGCAAATTTGTCCAATATCTGGGCATCTTCCATCCTGTGTAGCGCTTTACCCCCTGCGGTATTTATTTTCGTTTGATTACCCGTTGAACGGCTGCAACGATATTGGCGGCATTCAGACCGTATTTTTCCATCAATTGCGCAGGCGTACCGCTTTCTCCAAAGCTATCGTCTACGGCTACATACTCCTGGGGTGTCGGGTTATTTTTCGCCAGTACTTGAGCAACGCTATCGCCAAGCCCACCCAACCGATTGTGTTCCTCGGCGGTAACCACGCAGCCTGTTTTGGCTACTGATTTTAAAATGGCTTCTTCATCAAGGGGTTTAATGGTATGGATGTTGATGATTTCGGCATCGATTCCCATTTCTGCCAGTTGCTCCCCTGCTTGGATCGCTTCCCATACCAAATGGCCTGTAGCAAATATACTGACATCCGCACCTTCGTTAACCATCCATGCCTTGCCGATTTCGAATTTCTGATCGGGATCCGTGAAAATAGGAACTACCGGACGGCCGAAGCGTAAATACACAGGACCGTGGTAATCTGCAATGGCGATGGTGGCGGCCTTAGTTTGATTGTAGTCGCACGGATTGATTACGGTCATACCTGGCAACATCTTCATCAGTCCGATGTCTTCCAGGATTTGGTGTGTTGCACCGTCTTCTCCCAACGTAAGTCCTGCATGCGAAGCACAAATCTTTACGTTTTTGTCGGAATAAGCAATGGATTGGCGTATCTGGTCGTATACGCGCCCTGTTGAGAAATTGGCAAATGTGCCTGTGTAGGGGATTTTTCCTCCGATGGTCAACCCCGCAGCAATGCCCATCATATTGGCTTCTGCAATGCCCACCTGAAAAAAGCGTTCGGGAAATTCCTTTATAAAATCATTCATTTTGAGGGAACCAACCAAATCAGCGCAGAGCGCCACCACATTTTCATTTTTTTGGCCTACTTCTAACAACCCTGCCCCAAAGCCCGAGCGGGTATCTTTTTTATCTGTATACGTGTATTTTTTCATTGTTTTTAAGATTTGCCTGTTATCGGCTGTCAGTTATCTGCAATCGGCTGACACCTGATCGCTGACGGTCTGATCGCTGACCAAAAATTAATAGTCTCCTAGCGTTTCTTCCAATTGGGCGAGTGCTGTAGCCAATTGTTCGTCGTTAGGTGCTACCCCGTGCCATTTGTGCGATCCCATCATAAAATCCACACCATTTCCCATTTCCGTTTTCATCAGAATCAATACAGGCTTACCTTTTCCTGTCCGTGATTTGGCTTCCGCCAACCCCGCCAGTACTTCACTCATTATATTGCCATTCATTTCAAGGACATCCCAACCAAATGCTTCCCATTTTGCCCGGAGATTGCCCAAGGATAACACCTGCTCGGTGGCACCATCGATTTGTTGCCCATTGTAATCGATGGTAGCAATGAGGTTATCAATTTTATTAAACGGGGCGTACATCGCTGCTTCCCAGATTTGACCTTCCTGTTGCTCGCCATCGCCCATTAACACATATACCAAATGGTCATCGTTATTGAGTTTTTTTGCGCGCGCTGCGCCAATGGCCACAGAGAGACCCTGACCGAGGGAACCGGATGCCACGCGTATACCAGGTAAACCTTCGTGCGTGGTTGGATGCCCCTGCAGGCGTGAGTTGATTTTCCGGAAAGTAGCCAGTTCACTCACGTCGAAGTAGCCGGCGCGGGCAAGTGTGCTGTAGAATACCGGTGAAATATGTCCATTAGATAGAAAGAAGATATCTTCCCCTATGCCATCGATATCAAAACCCTCTTTCCGCTCCATGGCGCTGAAATACAGCGCAACGAAAAATTCAGTACAGCCCAATGATCCACCGGGATGCCCCGATTGGCAGGCATGAACCATCCGTACGATGTCTCGCCTAACCTGTGATGCGATTTTTTCTAATTTCGTGATGTCTTCGTTCATTATAATGGTTGTTATTCAATTTGGCGCAAAGTTAAGATTTTACGGCAACTTCTTGGTGTTATAGCAGGGGTTTTAACACCTTCCACACATTTTCAGCCAAGATTTTGTGGCCCTCTGCAGTTGGATGGACTCCGTCTTGTTGGTTTAACGTGGATTCGCCGGCTACGCCTTCGAGTAGAAAGGGGACATAGGCCATGTTATTTTTTTGTGCCAATGCAGGAAAAATAGCTGTGAACGCTTTGCCATAATCCCCACCCATGCTGGGCGGTACCATCATGCCCGTTAATACCAATTTACAATCGGGATATTTGGAGACGACTTTGTCAATAATACGTTGTAAATTCTTTTGGGTTTCTTCGGTAGGTATCCCGCGCAAACCATCATTGGCGCCCAGTTCCAATATAAAAATAGCTACCTCTTCATTTAATAGCCAGTCGATGCGTTCATTGCCAGCAGCTGAGGTCTCGCCGCTTAAGCCGGCGTTGATTACTCGATAAGGGAGATCCAGCGAATCGATCCTATGCTGAATGATGCTCGGGAACGCGAGTGTCTGGCTTTCCAGCCCCATCCCTGCGGTTAGGCTGTTACCAAAAAATAAGATGTTTTTAGTTACCGATGAGGTTGTTACAGTATCCGGCTGCGCTTGAGCCGATGGGCGGTCGCCGTCAGTACGGGAAGAATTGCCACAAGCTACCGCGATGAAAAGTCCGAAAACAGCAAGTGCCCTCAACATAAATTACATGGCTTCTGCGACAACTTCTTGTACCTCTGGCACCATCCGCTTCAATAATCCTTCAATACCTGCTTTAAGCGTGATGGTAGAAGAAGGGCATCCACTACAGGAACCACGCAACTCAACCACGACGGTGCCTTCATCGAAAGATTTATAATGAATGGCGCCGCCATCTTGTTCTACCGCGGGACGGACATAGTCGTGTAAAATTTGCTGTATTTTGATTTCGGTCTCCGTACCTTCGAAATTGACATCCTCGTCTTTGGCGATTTCCTGCACTTTCAGTTCCGATTCAACCGCGCCCTTCACAAAGTCTTTCAGAATGCCTTCGATGTCTTCCCACTCAGCATCGTCCGTTTTGGTGATCGTTACGAAATTACTGGCGAAAAATACACCATTAACGAAGTTGAATTTGAACAGTTCCCGCGCAAACGGAGAGCCCTGCGCCTTTTCCTGATCGGGATAATCCAAACTCCCATTGATCAATAATTTATTGACCAAAAACTTCATGGTTGCCGGGTTTGGCGTATATTCAGTATAAACGTTGATCGTTGCCATTTTCTGTCGTTTTTTACAAAGATATCAATATTCCGTGAACATTCGGGTCAACGTACCGTCAAAGGTTAGACGCCCGTATAGTTCCAGGGAGTTATCGTTTTGAGTTCCGCTTTCACTTTCTCGTTCACATTTAGCGTTTCGATGAAGGCGCTTATCGTACGTTCTGTAATCGCTTCGTTTGTCCGGGTAAGTTCCTTGAGCGCTTCATAAGGTTTGGGATATCCTTCTCTCCGCAGGATGGTCTGGATCGCTTCGGCGACGACAGCCCAGTTCTGTTCTAAGTCGGCTTTCAGAGCGGTCTCGTTAAGGATCAGTTTTTTTAAGCCTCTCACCGTAGACTTAATGGCGATCAGCGTATGGGCCATGGGAACCCCAATATTGCGTAATACCGTGGAATCCGTGAGGTCGCGCTGTAAACGCGATATGGGTAGTTTAGCGGCTAGGTGTTCATACAAGGCATTAGCAATACCCAAATTGCCTTCCGCATTTTCGAAATCGATGGGATTGACCTTGTGTGGCATGGCAGAGGAACCAATCTGCCCCTTGGTGATTTTTTGTTTGAAATAATCCATGGATATATAGGTCCAGATATCCCTGCATAGATCGATCAAAATGGTGTTGATACGTTTCAACGCGTCACATTGTGCCGCGAAATAATCGTAATGTTCAATTTGGGTGGTTGTCTGCGAACGCCACAGTCCCAAGGTTTCGTTTACAAATGCATTGCCAAAGGCAACCCAATCGTGATCGGGGTATGCCACTTTGTGGGCATTGAAATTACCGGTAGCCCCACCGAATTTTGCAGCATGAGGGATGGATTTGAACAACGTCAATTGATTGGTCAATCGCTCGATAAATACCCGGATTTCTTTCCCCAATCGGGTAGGGGATGCCGGTTGCCCGTGGGTACGTGCCAGCATGGGAACTCTGGCCCATTCAAGAGCTAGTTGATCCAGCGCGAAAATTAGGCTTTCCAACTGCGGGATATATACTTGGGTGGACGCTTCCTTCCAAGAATATGGAATTGCCGTATTATTGATGTCCTGCGACGTGAGCCCGAAATGAATAAACTCCAAGGAATCTGTCAAACCGAGGATTTCGAATTTATCTTTAAGGAAATATTCTACCGCCTTTACGTCGTGGTTGGTTTCCTTTTCTTTTTCTTTAATCCACTGGGCGTCTTCCAGCGAAAAATGTTGATAGATATTCCGTAGCTTATCGTTGAGACTACCATCAAAATGGGTTAACTGGGGAATGCCTGAATGGCAAAGGCTGATAAAATACTCGACCTCTACAAATACACGGTATTTAATCAAGGCATATTCCGAAAAAAAATCTGCTAACTCGTGCGTCGCGTGATGATAGCGACCATCTACGGGAGAGACAGCCATGAGCGGTGATAATGTCATACTGAAACTAGTTTTCCGCAAAGGTAACTATTTGAAAGACGAAATGCGAATACTAAGTAGAAGCACGAAATAACCTTTCGCCAGTCGATGGCAGTCAGATGATTTAAACGATCAAGGAAGCGAGGGGCTGCCCAGTGAGTCGGTTCTCATAGTAGTATCACCCCATGTGGCCGTATCGGTAGCAACCGAATCGGAGAATAAGGAGTCAGCGTTATCTGAATCGCGATTTTGGCCGGGGTTGCCACAGGAGGCTATAACGATTAATAATCCACAAGCTAATACTAATCTAAACGTTTTCATACAATTGTTTTTATGTGAATGAATGGTGTTGAAATGAATGATACTAAATAGTGAGGCGTCCACCCGTAACCGGAAGCGTGGCACCCGAGATGTAATTGGCTTCATCGGAAGCTAGAAAGACATAGGCCGGAGCTACTTCCGCGGGTTGTCCGGGTCGTTCAAAGGGTGTATTTTCACCAAAGTGTTCATGATCGGGAATAGTTGAAGGAATCAGTGGGGTCCAGATCGGCCCTGGTGCTACAGCGTTTACGCGGATACCTTTACCTTGTTCCAGTAAAATCTGATTGAGATTTGCCGTGAAATTTTGAATAGCCGCCTTGGTTGCGGCATAAGGCAACAGGGTGGGATTGGGTTCATAAGCATTCACCGAAGTGGTATTAATGATGCTTGAGCCAGAAGGCATGTGTGGCTCGGCAGCTTTACAAAGGTAAAACATGCTATGCATATTGACGGCAAATGTTTTTTCCCATTCCCACGCCGGTATATCCTGCAAAGACTCACGGGACATTTGATATGCTGCATTGTTTATCAGGATATCGATTTTGCCAAATTCTTTTATGGCTGTTTCGACGATCTTCTGGCAATGTTTTTCCGAACTGATATCGCCTTTTACCAATAGAGCTTTTCTGCCGGCTTCTTCAACATATTTCAGCGTATCCTCTGCATCCCGATCCTCAGTGTCGTCCAGGTAACTGATCAGCACATCGGCCCCCTCCCGAGCAAATGCAATAGCCACTGCCTTGCCGATGCCAGAATCGCCGCCGGTTATGATGGCTACTTTGCCTTCCAGTCTGTTTTTCCCGCGGTAAGATTGTTCGCCATGGTCGGCTTTTGGATCCATCGCCCCTTCGGTTCCGGGTACCTCCTGTGGTTTCCGTGGAAAGGGCGGTTTTGGATATTTGGCCGTCGGGTCCGTTTCTTCATCTATCATTTTGGGTTTCTTTTATTTGCTGTTTTATTTCTCAGCTAACAATCGAGCCAATGGATGGTTTCAATTTTGTTTCTTGTGCATCTCATCATTGCGCGTGTAGCAGTCGCTGGTTTTCGTTAAAATATGTGCAAAAACCGATCAGAAAGTATCGAAATGCTTGGTGCTCCCCTTGTATTTTTGCAACATAATCTCCTTGGTATGACCAATTCATTATTAGAAAATAATCATTCTCCGCTCGCGCATAAAAAAATCGTGGTTATAGGTGGCACGACAGGCATTGGCCTTTCGGCTGCCAAGGCATTTATTCGTCAGGGTGCAAAGGTTGTTTGCGTAGGGAGGAATGCTAGCAATAACCGGCGCGCGGCAGACGAACTGGCGGATTCGGGGAAAGTTCTCACGGGCGACGCCACCCAGCCAGACACGGCTACAGAAGCAATTGAGATGTGTATCCAGAATTGGGGTAACTTTGATGGGCTCTATCACGTAGCGGGTGGCAGTGGGCGGAAAATGGGGGACGGTCCGTTGCACGAAATCACGCTGGAAGGATGGCAACACACTCTAAATCTGAACCTGACATCGGTGATGCTGTCTAACCAAGCCGCCATCAAGGCTTTTTTGCACGCAAAAAAAGGAGGCAGTATTTTAAATATGGGATCCGTTCTTGCTTTTTCGCCCGCATCCCATTATTTCGCTACCCATGCGTACGCGGCGGCCAAAGCTGCCATTATTGGATTCTCGCGATCTGCAGCGGCCTATTATAGTGGCCACGGTATCCGGATTAACGTGATTGCGCCGGGCTTGGTGGAAACGCCGATGGCACAAAGAGCAGCCGAGGATGCGGAGATTATGCACTTTATCCGAACCAAACAACCTCTTGACGGTGGACGGATTGCCGATCCCGCTGATCTCGATGGGGCAGCGTGTTACTTTATGTCTGATTTCTCCAGGTTTACAACCGGGCAGGTGTTGTCGGTTGACGGTGGATGGGCACTAAGCGATGGTCAACTACAATCAACCGATTATTAACTAATGAGGATAGCTACAGCAATAGGAATAGACTTGGGGGGCACCAATATAAAGGGGGCTTTGGTGGACGCATCTGGAAAGATTATCCATCAGGTGACACAAACCACCGAATATCCCGGAAAAAAAGAGCCTGGCGATCAGCGGTGGAAAAAGTCCATTCTTCAAATGGTAACCCAGCTGAAGAAAAGAAGCACGGTGTCGGCAATCGGTATTGCGGCACCGGGTTTACCCAATAGCACCAATTCGGCAATCCGGCTTATGCCGGAAAGGCTGGAGGGACTGGAGCATTTTATATGGGCCGATTATCTAAAAGAGCAGTCGGTCTGGGTATTAAATGATGCGCACGCGGCACTGATCGCCGAGACGAGGTTTGGGGTAGGTAAGGAATTAAAGAATGTAGTCATGCTGACGCTGGGAACCGGCGTGGGAGGTGGCATCTTGATTGATGGAAAACTGTATCAGGGCAATGGCCAAATGGCGGGCCATTTGGGACACATGACCCTGGATGTTGACCGGGAGGACGCGGGCATTACCGGTATGCCCGGAACCCTGGAGGATGCAATTGGAAATGCTACGGTGTTCAAAAGATCTTTTGGACGATTTGCTTCTACCAACGATTTGGTTGATGCCCATCGGAGGGGAGATTATTTTGCCACCTATGTGTGGCTGAATGCCGTTCGCAAATTGGCGTTAGGTTTGTGCTCGCTAAACAATCTATTATCACCAGATCTATTTATACTGGGAGGTGGTATCACCAATACAGGCGATGCGTTATACAAACCGTTGGCAGACTTCATGGACGTGTACGAATGGAAGAATTCGGGTAGGAAAACACCCGTTTTACAAGCATGCTATTCGGATATGGCAGGGGCTGTGGGCGCCGCCGGATTTGCGCTTTCAAAAGCCGGGATAACAGAAGATTGTTTATAAAAACACAGGACATGGATGTTATACAGGATTACATTAAAAAGTGCCGCGAAATTGTAAAAGCCATTGAAGATCAAAAGATGGAAATCCGACAGGCCGCCGCGTGGTTTGCTCAAACGATCCTGGATGGGCGTATGGTTCATGTATTCGGTTCGGGCCATAGCCGCATCATGGTCGAAGAAATGTGGCCCCGGTATGGTTCTTTTCCTGGATTTAATCCCATCGTGGAACTTTCATTAACGTTTCACAATTTGGTGGTGGGAGCCAACGGCCAGCGGCAAGCCATGTTTTTGGAAAATGTGCCCGGGTTTGCGACTCGGATACTCCGCAATTTCGATCTGAGTACGCAGGATACAGCATTGATCATTTCCTCCAGCGGTGGCAATGTGGTGCCGATCGAAATGGCAGAATGTTTCAAGGAGCACGGAATACGAGTGGTTGCGCTGGTGACCAAGAAACACGCTCAGCAAAGTATAAGCAAGCGATCAGACGGCAAAAAATTGACAGACTTTGCAGACTTGATTCTGGACTCGGGAGCACCGCTGGGCGATGCGATGGTGAAAATTCCAAATCTGGAAACACCTGTCTCCCCAGGTTCCACGGTAGGCGGCGCAATTGTGATCAATGCGATTAAAGCCGAAGTAGCGCGCCTGCTTACCGAGGCCGGCCATCCGCCTCCGGTTTTAAGCGGGGCCAGTACGGTGGGCGCGGAGCGTTCCGCGGAACTCTTCGAAAAGGCCTACGATGAGCATGCTCATCGTTTGGCACGCCTGTACCAATCGGTAGGTGAATCTAGAAACAACGGAACCACTTAATAGGTACACATGACAACGCTAATTAACCATCAACAGGTCCCCTTACTCGCCCATACCGATATTCTGGTTGTCGGTGCGGGCTCGGCGGGATGCCTGGCGGCACTCGCAGCGAGGTATTCGGGGAAGCACCAGGTGATACTCGTAGAGCGATATGGATTTGCCGGCGGTACATCAACGCAGATGCTGGACACATTTTATGGTTTTTTTACACCTGGTGACCAGCCCAAAAAAGTGGTAGCAGGATTGCCGGATACGATCGTGGACGAGTTGTCTTTAACGGGCGATGTATTCCTGAGACCCAATACGTACGGAGCCGGAACAGGCGTGAATTACAATCCGGAGCGGCTCAAGTACATTTGGGATAAGAAAATCGTAGAAGCCGGTATCCAACTGCTGCTTCACACGACTCTGCTTGACGTAGTAAGAGAGGGAGCCGAAAACTATCTCTGTATACTTTGGAATAAGGGCGGCTTTTGTAAAATCGCGGCAAAACGAGTGATTGATGCATCCGGCGACGCTGATTTCTGCCACCTGGCTGGCTTCGGATATGAAATAGCCGGTGAAAATGAGCCGGCGCAGAGTATGACAACCACGTTCCGCATGAGCAACGTAGATTTGGAGGCGTTTAAAAGAGAAGGCGGCAAGCAATTGTTGAATGAACGGATGAAGGCGGCCTATGAATCCGGGAAATATGCGTTACCGCGAAAAGAAGGATCGGTACACGAAATGTGCCAGCAGGGGTGTGTGTCTACCGTTGCGGTAAAAGTATCCGGTTTACATGCATTGGATGCAGCAGAATTAACGCGTGCCGAAATAACCGGAAGAAAGCAGGCTTTTGTGTACGAAGATTTTTTCAGGAACGAAATTCCGGGGTATAGCGCCGCCCAGATTATCGGTTTATCCCACCAGATCGGTGTCCGCGAAACGCGACGGGTTTATGGTGAGGCTCGCCTCGCTAAAGCAGACTGTATGGCTGGAGATATTCCGGACGACCGTATTTTTCTGTGTGGTGCGCCCATTGAAGACCACCGAAAGGGGGATCAGGGAGAAGATGAAACGTATTGGCAATACATTCCGGATGACGGCGTGTACGGTGTGCCTTACGGTACGATCGTGCCACAGGGAAGTGAACGGGCCTGGGTGGTAGGGCGTTGTTTTTCGGCTACACACGATGCACATGCATCTTGCCGGTCCATGGCGCAGACGATGTCTATGGGACAAGCAGCTGGGTTGGCGGCAACAATAACCCTCGACCGGGATATCGCAGCCAATGAAATGCACATAACGGAGCTACATGACAGGCTGACCGAAATAGGTGCTATCCTCGAGCAGCCCGAACGGATCGCAGATACTAGTCGGCAGGGTTGGGCAAACAACAAATAAGATTGAAAGATGGAAGTACAACCTTTTGTCCGAACCGTATTGGGAGACATAGCCCCTAAAGACATGGGGCTTACGTATTCCCATGAGCACATCGTAATTGAGGAAAGTTTTCCAACCATGCAGAATCCCTTGTTTTTGCTTAACGATACCGATCGGATCGCTGAAGAACTATTGGCTTTTTATGCCGCTGGAGGCCGCGCGATGGTGGATACCATGCCGTCCAATTGCGGCAGAAACATCCACAAGCTGGCAACGGTTTCCCGCAATACGGGCGTACACATCATCGCTGCTACGGGTATCCATCTGGAAATTTATTATCCACCAAACCACTGGCGGTATACATATACCGAAAATCAACTTACTCAGCTTTTTATGGAAGATGTAACGTTGGGCATAGATGCACACGATTATAACGGCCCCTATGTGGATCGCACCCCCTATAAGGCAGGGATGGTTAAGCTGGCTACGGGAGACGAAAAGATCACAGCGCATCAGGAAAAAATATTCCACGCAGTGGTCAATACACATCGGGAGACCGGGGTGCCGATCCTGACACATACCAATGCAGGCAAACATGCGATTGATCAGGTTGAGCTGTTTGAAAAACTGGGAGCCAATTTAAAGCATGTGGTGATTTCCCATGTAGACCGTTATCCGGATGTTGGTTACCATAAAGCACTTCTCGAAACCGGGGTCCGTGTGGAATATGACAGTGCATTCCGGTGGAAAAAAGAAACCAATTGGACCTACCGGCTGCTGGAAGCGTTGCTTGGGGATTTCCCCCATCAAATTACTATGGGAATGGACGCAGCCAAGCATAGCTACTGGAAATCTTATGGAGGTGAGCCAGGGCTTGATTTTTTGTTAACGACCTTTAAAGCCGATTTGGAAACAATGGGATTAGGCCGGTATTATGAACCGATGTTTATTCAGAATCCTGCGGCGCTTTACACATTTGCAAATCGATGAAGATGCAAGCCCCATGAGGCAATTAAAAAAAATAAACTGCGAAGCATTCATGGATGCTATTATGAATAACTAAGAATCAATAATTATATTCAAATGAACAAGCACTTTATTTTCGTTTCTTGTATGAGCTTTTTGTTGGCTATGTACGCTTGTGGTTCGGGGGTAGACAGCACATCTATCAATTGGCAACCGCTTTTCAACCATCAAAATCTGGACGGTTGGCATGCTTCTCCCGGCGGGACTTGGCAGGTAGAAGATGGATGTATTATCGGTAAAAGTTCTGCCGACGAACCCCTTCATGGGATTTTATTGCACGATGGTATATACGACGATTTTAAATTAAAAGTAGTTTACAAGGCCATTAAAGGCAATAGCGGTGTGTATTTCCGGGTTGAGGAGGTGGATGATCCAGTGCACGTCTACGGACTTCAGGCAGAAATAGATCCGGAGAAAGATGCAGGTGGTCTATACGAAACCGGGGGACGGAACTGGGTGTTGCAGCCTACGCCAGAGGATGTCAAAAAATGGTATAAGCCCGGTGAATGGAATGAGATGGTGATCGTTTGCAAGGGGCGGGATCTGGCGGTTTTCCTGAATGGCTATCAAACGGCCGAGCTTCACGACGATCCGGGAAGAACGAGCGGCTTGATCGGCTTGCAATTGCATGGAAACATGGATATGGATGTCCGGTTCAAAGACATTCTGCTCATGGAAAACCCCGACGACTTAACTCCTTAGGCACTGGTGAGGTAAGCGACATCGGAAAGCGCATCCTGTTTATATTGCAGTGGAGATTTGTCCGTTATCCGCTTAAATTGCCTATTGAAATTGGACATGTTGTTAAATCCGCTTTCATAGCAAATCTGCGAAATATTGTAATTTTCTTCCACTAGCAGTTTGCAGGCATAGCCGATCCGGATTTCATTGAGAAAGCTAGAAAAGGCCTTCCTTGTACAGGATTTAAAAAAACGGCAAAATGTAGGGACCGACATATTGGCAATCTTAGCTACATCCGCTAGTCCGATATTCCGGCGAAAATTTGCCATAATGTAATCATGAACTTTGGTCATCCGGTCGTTGTCGGCTACGGCATGCTGCTGCACATAACCCGGACTCGCCAATACGGCGGCTTCCTCGCTCAGGGCCAGCAGCTCCAGAATACTTAACAAATGCAGTATTCGTTTGTACCCGTTTAAGTTGATCATTTCGTGCATCATTTCTTCCACACGTTGCCGCGTTTCGCCCAGAATTTTCAAACCGCACCGCGACCTTTGAAAAAGTTTTCTAACCGGCGACATCTCTGGAATATTGAAGAATTCCTTTCCCAGGAAATCTTCGTTGAAATGAATGACAATGGCTTCGGCCGTAAGTGACGGATTGTTTTCGTAATACGTGGGATCATTTTGATAGCAATGGGGTAGGTTGGGACCCAACAATACTAAATCACCTTCAAAAAAAGGCTCTTCATGGTTTCCCACCGTTCGTTTGCCGGTACTTTTTACGACAAGCACCAATTCGTATTCGGGATGACAATGCCAAGGAGTCGGATAATACGGATAGACATCCTTTTGCAGCACAAACGAATACTTGGGATCTAAAATTAATTTTTCTTGCTTCGGTTTCATTAGTTAGCCCCCTTTTCTACCACTAAATTACCACATTTACCGATAATTATAGATTTAAGACAAAATATTTGCATGAACCGATCAAAAAGTATCAAAACGGGATTTAAGGCCTTCCTATATTTGACTGCAGTAAACCAATTAAGTAAGACGGCCTGTCGCGAGCCATATATGTGAAAAAGATGAACAACACCAATGTCTATGATAGAAGAACTATACTAAAGGGATTCGCTGCCCTGACGGGCGCGGTCGCTATGGGTAGTCCGTGGCTCGCGCTGGCAGCCCGAAATAAAGATGGGTATCGTATTGGAGCATGTGACTGGTCGATCGGCAAGCAAAGCGATGTCGATGCACTTTCATTGGCTAAGACGCTGGGGCTGGATGGTGTACAGGTAAGTTTAGGAACTGTTCACAACGGAATGCATTTGCGGCGTAAGACCGTACAGAAAACGTACCTGACTGCAGTTTCTACCTATGGGGTCGAAATATCCAGCTTGGCCATCGGCGAGTTAAACAACGTGCCTTATAAATCCGAACCCGAGACTGAGGAATGGGTGCGCGATAGTATCCACGTTGCAAAAGCAATGGGATGCCGGGTTGTGCTGCTAGCATTCTTCAGTAAAGGTGATATTAAAGGAGATGAGGCAGGCATTGCGGAAGTAATCAGAAGGCTGAAAAAAGTTGCGCCAATCGCTGAGAAAGAAGATGTCATACTCGGTATCGAATCGTGGCTAAGCGCCGATGAATTACTAGCTATTATTGGTAAGATCGGTTCAACACATGTGCGCGTATATTACGATGTGGCAAATGCGACGGAAATGGGATATGATATTTACCACGAAATGAGACAGCTGGGAAGCAAGTACATCTGTGAAGTTCACACTAAGGAGAACGGGGCCTTACTTGGACAGGGGAAAATTGATTTTCTGAAAGTACGCCGTACTCTGGACGAAATAGGATATAAGGGATGGGTGATTCTGGAAGGCGGCGTGCCTTCCGGAATGGATGTGAAGGAAGCCTATCTGGCGAACACGCGATACATCCGGTCTATATTCGGTTAATGGATCGGCCGTGTTTGTTAACATTTACGACAAACTGTTCAACGATGATAAATAGAATTTATGTAAGCCTTCTGGGGATTTCTTTAATTTGGATTTGGGCCGCTTGCCGTTCGGGAAATGGGCCGCAAACCGAACCTAACTTATTCGTTGCGGACGATCTCGAAGCGACGGTATGGGCTGAGTCCCCCCTTTTTTATAATCCAACGAATATCGATGTGGACATCCGCGGAAGGATATGGGTAACCGAAGCGGTAAATTACCGCAATTTCAATAACGATTCAACCCAACATCTTTCACATCCAGCAGGAGACCGTGTGCTCATCCTGGAAGATACAGATGGGGATGGCATCGCAGACAGTTCGAAGGTGTTTATTCAGGATAAGGATATCATATCGCCGTTGGGCATATCGGTGATCGGAAATAAAGTGATCGTATCCTGTTCTCCTTCCGTGATTGTTTATACGGATGAAAACGGAGACGACAGGCCGGATCACAAGGAGGTGTTCCTCACCGGATTCGGCGGAATGGATCACGATCATGGCCTTCATACCGGTGTAGCCGGACCCGACGGAAAATGGTATTTTATTACGGGTAATGCCGGACCACACGTGGTTACGGATAAAAGCGGATGGACGCTGCGTGCTGGAAGCGTGTACACCGGCGGATCGCCCTACAATACAGAAAATACACCGGCCCAGCAGAGCGATGACGGCAGGATATGGACAGGAGGACTGGTGTTCCGGGTTAATCCCGATGGCACAGGCATGGAAGTACTGGGGCATAATTTCCGTAATTCGTATGAAGTAGCGGTGGATTCGTACGGAAACATGTGGCAAAGTGACAACGATGATGAAGTCGATGCTTGCCGGACCAGTTGGATTATGGAGGGAGGCAATGCCGGTTTTTTTAGCCAGACAGGAATACGGACATGGCGGGCAGAAAGAAGGCCAGGTCAGACGATACAGACCGCCCATTGGCATCAGGAAGACCCGGGAGTCATGCCGGTGGGCAAGATTTATGGTCCTGGCGCCCCCACGGGAATTGTAGTTAATGAAAGTGATGCACTTGGGAAAGCCTACCGGGGAATGTTGCTCAGTGCCGATGCGGGAAGAAATGCAATTTTTGGATATCCTTTTAAACCGGAGGGTGCCGGATATGACCTCTCAGCAGGCAGTGCATTCATTTCCTCCACCGGTGTTGACGACGAATCTTACCGGTGGAACGATATCGACGAGAATACCAAAAAATGGTTCCGGCCAAGCGATGTTGCCATCGGGACCGATGGGGCCATCTATGTGGCGGATTGGTACGACCCAATTGTGGGCGGACATCAGATGATGGATTCCACCGGTTATGGACGCATCTATCGGATTGCACCAAAAGGTAAAAAGCTGATCACACCAACAATCGATCTGAATCAGACTTCGGGTCAGATCGAAGCGTTTTTGAATCCTGCTATTAACGTACGGAACCAGGGTTTCGAACGGCTGAAAGCACAGGGACCACAAATCCTACCGGATTTAACGAAGTTGCTGGAATCGGAAAACCCATACCACCGTGCCCGAACCGTTTGGCTGCTATCTCAGCTGGGACAGGAAGGTGTTCGCAAAACTGTTGAAGCGCTAGCGGATAAAGACCCCCAGATCCGGGTCACAGCGCTGCGTGCATTGAAACAAGCAGATGGCGAGCACTTGGTTTCCTATGCAGATAAGATGGCAGGCGACGCTTCGCCCGCTGTGAGGAGGGAAGTGGCCCTAGCGCTTCGGGATGTCCCCTTTGAACGGAGTAGCCCCGTGATATTGAAGTTGATCGATGGCTTCGATGGGGAGGATCGCGCCTATCTAAATGCGCTGGGTATTGCGCTAGACGGGAAAGAACGGGAGGCGTATGCGTTACTCCTGAGTCATGCTGGCGATCCCGAACCGGAAAATTGGTCAAAAGCGCTCGCAGCTATCGTGTGGGAACTGCATCCCGATGAAGCAGCACCCGCATTGAAACAACGGGCATTAAATGAAAAGCTTGATTTGGAAGATCGGAAAAAGGCAATCGTGGCCCTTGGTTTTATCTCCACGAGGGAAGCAGCGGTATCCATGCGTGAATTGCTTGCGTCGACCAACCAGGAAGTGGCCAGTTCGGCACAATGGTGGTTGCAATTCCGAAAAACCAACGACTGGAAATCATACCTCGAAGGTTGGCAATCTCCCACTGACAGGATATTGGAAGCGCAACCCGAAGCACTTGCTTATTATCAGCAATTCAAAGAAAATCATGCGGGATTGGATGAAAAAAGGAAGGCTGCGCGACAGCTGGCGGGAAACAAGACGGGTAAACTCTATTTGATCGACCTCGCCGCTGAGGGGCTATTGCCCGACTCATTAAAAGCGGAGCTGTCGGATCAGATGCTAGCAGGTAATGACCGCAATTTTAATGCCTTGGCTGCTCATTATTTCGACGGAAATGATACCACTTCGTTTTCGGTTGATCAAGTGGCGGAACTGTCTCCGGATCCCGATAAAGGAAAGACATTGTTCATAGCCAATTGCATCGTATGTCACAAAATAGGTACGGTGGGACAGGAAATCGGGCCTGATTTGACCAACATCCACACTCGGTTTGATCGGAAGACGATACTCGATGGGATTATCCACCCCGCGGCTGCCGTGGCATTCGGCTCGGAACCGTATCTGGTTTTGCTGAAGAATGGTGCGGCACTTTACGGATTGCTACTTTCAGATGGGCCGGTTGTGACCGTCATGGATACGTATGGAAAGCAATATGTCATCGATGCATCGGCGGTGGCCGGAAAACGGCATCTGAACACGAGTATTATGCCTCCTCCCCGATATATACCATTAACAGCGCAGGACGCGGCAGATATCAGTGCGTACTTATCATTGAGCGATAAAGAGCTAAGTAACTAAATAAAATCAGCGAGTAAATGGTTTTGCTGTTCCCTCATCAGGGGGAGAGAAAGGAATTCCTATGCATGCAAATGTCATTCAGTAATTCATCAAAAACTTAACATTATGATCCAATACGTTATTTTTTGGCTGGTGCGAAGCAGCAACAGCTTGGTTGCCGGGAGGTCTGCTTTGTTGGCCGTTGCCCTAATGCTTTGGGGTATTTGCGGGGTCTATGCGCAGCGCACCCATATAACCGGAACTGTTAAATCTCCGGCACAGGAACCGCTACCCGGAGTAAGTGTCAATCAGAAAGGGGCAGAATCGGGCACTACCACAGATGATCAAGGTAAGTTTTCTCTCGAAATCACCGACGCCGATGCTGTTCTTGTGTTCACACACGTCGGCTACCTCGAACAAGAGGTTAGCGTGGGAAGCCAGCGTACGCTGGATATCGTATTGCAGGAAAGCATGTCTGACCTATCTGAAGTGGTTGTGGTCGGTTACGGTGAGCGGGAGAAAGGCGAGTTAACCGGTGCGGTGGCAAGTGTCAGCGGCAAAGCGATCGAGGAAACCTCGCAACCCAACATCACCCAATCGTTGCAGGGGCGTGTGCCCGGATTGATTGTAAATAACCGGGGAGGTATCCCGGGAAGCAATGACGCCAGTATATTAATCCGAGGGAAATCCACCCTGGGAGATAATGCACCGCTGATCGTTATCGACGGGATACCCCGGGAATCTTTTTCACATTTATCTCCTAACGATATCGAGACCATTAGTGTATTGAAAGACGCAGCTTCGGCCATCTACGGTGCCCGGGCTGCTAACGGGGTTATTCTCATCAAAACCAAGCGCGGTGCGACAGGAGGCAGTGACATCCGGCTATTGTCGGAATACGGAGTCTCGGGGTTTACCCGGCTACCCAAGTACATGAATTCCTACCAATATGCCTCATGGGAGAACGAGATTGCCGGCCGGTATGGGCGGGTAGCGCAGTGGACGGAGGAAGACCTGGAAAAATACAGATCAGGCGAAAGCCCGTTGACACATCCCAACACCGATTTTTATAACGAAGTATTCCGGCCATGGGCGCCCCAGCTTCACGAAAATATTTCCGCAACGGGGGGAACAGAAAAAGTCCAGTATTATGTCAGCGCTGATTTCCTGGATCAGGATGGTTTGTATCGATCCGACGACCTGACTTATAAACAATACCAACTGCGGTCAAATATTGATGCGCAAATGACCGATAACTTAAAAGTCGGCTTTGACCTGATGGGAAGACTTGAGAGGCAGCATAGCACGTCGCGGGATGTCAACTCGTTGGTGCCCTTTATTGCGAACTGGGCCTATCCCTACAATGTGGGCTATTATCCGAATGGCCTACCGGGTGTCGGAGGGCCAGAGGGGCAGAATCCGGTCATCATTTCCAGTGATCGGGCAGGGTGGGTAGAAGATTATAATAAAATCTTCCAATCGAAGTTGTCGGTTGACCTGAAACTAGGCTGGCTTACAGAAGGACTTGCCTTGCATGGTTACGGGGCATTCGATTTTGATATCCTAAACAACGAGATTTTCCACAATACCTGGACGGTCTACAACTACAACCCCGCTACAGGCGAATACGATCCGCAGGCGGGGCAAAATCAGGATGTAGGTGCTACGCGGACACTGCAAAAAGTTGCCGATCAAAATCAGCGGCAGTTGTATCACATCCGGCTCAATTATGACCGTTCGTTCAATAGTCATAAATTCAGCGGATTCATTGCCTATGAGCAGGAAGTGACCGAATGGGAAACTTTGAGCGCCTACCGGCGGGACCTGATCAGTGATAAGAAAGTGGAGTTGTTTACGGGCGGGCCGGCACTGCGGGATAACAACGGATCTTCCAGCGAATCGGGGAGGGTCAATTATTTTGGCTCCCTCAGTTACGATTACCTGCGGAAATATTTGATAGACATTACCCTTCGGCACGATGGTTCCTTTAACTTTCCCGAGGGAAAGCGGTTCGGCTTGTTTCCCGGTATTTCGGCGGCCTGGAACCTATCACAGGAATCCTTTATGAAGAACACAGAAAATTGGCTGTCTAATTTGAAGATCCGTGCCTCATGGGCTAAAATGGGTAATGACCGCATCGACGCCTTCCAATATTTGACCCAGTACGAGCTGAATACCTTTTACATCTTCGGGCAGAGTCCGAGGAGGGAAAATGGATTTTCCATAACTAATACGTCGAATCCAAATATCACCTGGGAAATATCCCAAAATAAAAATGTGGGTGTCGAATTCGGGTTATGGAATAATGCCTTGTCGGGCAGTATCGACTATTTCCAGGCAAACAGAAGGCAAATCCTCATTACGAGAAGTGCTTCGGTGCCTGACTACACTGCACTTGAATTGCCATTGGAAAATTTGGGAAAGGTTGACAATAGCGGAATCGAAGTCGTTCTTAATCATCAGGGAGCAGCCGGGAATGTCAATTATACCGTGGGCGGCAACTTTACGTACAACCGGAATAAAGTTGTATTTATGGACGAACCCCAAAATGTCAATCCGTACCGGGCGCAGGAAGGTCACCCGATGGATTCATGGGTGGTATATAAGACCGACGGCCTCTACAAAACTCAGGAAGAAATCGATAATTCACCCCATCTCCAGGGAACGAAACCCGGTGATATCCGATATGTGGACATGAATGGGGACGGGCAAATAACCGGTGACGACCAAGTCCGGATGTACACATCACCAATTCCCGAAATACAATTCGGGTTTAACATCGGTACAAACTACAAAGGTTTTGAACTCGCCGCCTTTTTCAACGGTCAGGCACGGGCACAGACCATGCTGATGTTTTTCGAGGGAGGCAACAAACCGGAATATCTATTTAACGAGCGGTGGACAGCGGAAACTCCGGATGCCCAATACCCGCGTGCGTACGAACGAAATGATGTATACAATACCAAAGTATCTGACTATTGGTTGTATAATGCATCATTTGTGCGCCTCAATAACCTCAGTTTGGCCTATAATTTTTCTTCCGACTGGTTAACGAAGATGAAGGTCAAAGGGCTTAAGATATATGTGCGCGGCACGAATTTACTCACTTTCGGCATGATTGAAGGTCAGTTTGATCCGGAGATAAACACTTCGAATGGTGGTTATTATCCGCAGCAAAAAACAGTTACAACGGGAATTAACCTCGTATTTTAAAGGTTAAAAAATAAATAGATGGAACCTGCCATGTCCGCGATTCCATCAGACCATTACAAACAAACTTTTTTCTAATGAAAGCGAAGAATTTAATAATGGTGATTGTGAGCTTGGTCACGATCCTATGTAGTGGATGTGAAGAGCAAGTGCTCAATAAAGAGTCCAAATCGTCTTTTACCGAAGACGACGTGTGGAACGACATCAGCCTGGTTGAAAAATTGGTATTTTCAAGCTATACGAAATTAGGGGGATGGGGTAGATACAGTACGAATGGATTATTTTCGGTAGCAAGCGACGAAGCATTCATGCTCTTCGATTATGGTTTTTGGGTGCTCACTTCAGGCACCATAGATGCCAGCAACATGGGCGCATTTGCCAACAGCTGGCGCGACGGCTACAAAACCATCCGGGATATCAACGTTTTTTTCAGCCGGGTAGACGAGGTGCCTGACGCCGATCCGGAGTTGATCGGAAGGATGAAGGGTGAAATGAAGTTTATCCGGGCCAAGGCTTACGCAGACCTGATCAATTTCTTTGGTGGAGTGCCGCTTATTACGGATATATACGGACTGGACGATGAATTCAACGCCGAAAGGGCCAGCTATGAGGAATGTGTCCAGTTTATTGTGCGTGAATTGGACGAAGCTGCGGAGATGGTTCCGGAGACGGTCACGGCAGATAATTGGGGACGCGTCACGAAAGGTGCGTGCCTCGCACTCAAATCCGAAGTATTGCTGTACGCAGCGAGCGAATTACATGACCCTTCAACTCAACCCAACGGTCCATTGTTTGACTATCCTGTTACTGACAAATGGCAACAGGCCGCCGATGCGGCCAAAGCGGTTATGGATCTCGGACTTTATACGCTGATGCCGGCTCCGACATGGCAGGACTATACAGCCCTGTTTTTAAGTGCCAACGATGAGATAATTTTCGCCCGTCCATATTCCGCTGAGTTTGACCATCCCAATATTGACAAGGTAAACACTCCGAATGGTTACCACGGCTGGTCGGGAAATATCCCCACGCAGGATATGGTGGATGCATTTGAAATGAGCAACGGGAAGAAGATCCACGAAACGGGGTCGGGCTATGACGAAGCCGATCCCTATAAAGACAGGGATCCCCGGTTTTATGCGGATATCGTTTATCAAGGGGCATTATATCGGGGAAGGGAAACGGAATTCTACCTCCCTGGGGGGCTTGATTCAAGGGACGGTCCCGAATCGTGGAACTATGCTACGACCGGTTATACGATGCGTAAATTCATGGATGAAAGCGTTGACTTTAATACGGGATTGGGTTCGCAACCTTACATATTCTTTCGCTTGGCGGAGATCTATCTAAATTATGCAGAAGCCCAATATTACTTGGGAAATGAAGATGTTGCCAGAACCTATGTCAATAAGATACGGCAACGTGCACAGATGCCCGATATCACTACATCGGGTTCACAGCTCCTCGATGACATCCGTCATGAACGGCGGATTGAGCTTTGTTTTGAAGATCATCGTTATTACGATGTACGTCGTTGGATGATTGCAGATGAGACGGAAAACAGAAATGCAAAAGGAATCGAATGGAAAAAGGCAAGCGGGCAATTGACCTACAACATCGTCAATGTGGAGGAACGAAGATTTACACCGCGGATGTATTATATGCCCATACCACTTGCGGAAATAAATAAAACAGGGCTCGAACAAAATCCTGATTACTGATATACACTATGAGAACGTTAAGCTTAATTTTACTGATGTCAACCTGTGGGTTATGGGGTATGGCACAAGATACAACCAAGGATTTCTCACGACCGGAAGCTACGGAAGTCTGGGACCCTGTTCCCCCGAGTATTGCGCCGGGAGAAGATGCAAGGCCACCTTCTGATGCAATTGTATTATTTAGTGCCGACGGCGACGAAAAGAATTGGGTTATGGCAAAAGACAGTGCCAAATGCCAATGGCAGGTACACGATCATATATTGACAATCAAAAAGGGAACGGGAAACCTGAAAACACGACAGCAATTCGGCGATTGCCAGCTGCATATTGAATTCATGCTTCCAACGAATGCCACAGATGAGGAGCATCCCACTAATTCGGGCAATAGCGGTATACTTCTTCAGGGGAGGTACGAAATCCAGATTTTTGATTCATACAACAACGGAACACCGCTTTATTCGAATGGGCAGACTGGGAGTGTGTACAAACAGGCGATCCCGCATGTAAATGCAAGTAGGAAAAACGGAGAATGGAACGCCTTCGACATTTACTATACAGCACCTCGTTTTCGCGATAACGGAACGGTAACACAACCTGCATACGTGACTGTCGTCCACAATGGGGTACTGATATTAAATCACTTTGAAATTCAAGGAACAATCCAGTATATTGGCATTCCCCATTACGAACCGCATGGCAAAGCAGCCATCGAGTTACAGGAGCATGGTAGCGAGGTAAGTTTCCGCAACATTTGGATTAGGGAAATTCCCTCCACGAGTTCATTGGAAAGAGATTTTAAGAATAGTTTATAGAAAGAACATAATCAGAAAGAGGTAAACTTATGGCACAGCTAGCTTTATTGGGTGCGGGTTTCATAGCTCGGTTTTATGCAGATTCCATACAGTCTTTGAGAAGCAGAGACCGAATCTGTACGGTGTATGCGCGGAGGAAGGAAAGCGCTGAAAAACTGGCAGGGGATTACGGGATTTCCCGCTTTAGCACTTCCCTTGAAGAGGTAATCAACGATCCGGAAGCGGACGCGGTGATCATTGCCCTGCCCAATCATTTGCATGAGGTAGCGGTGGAGGCATGCGCGCGGGCAAAGAAGGCTGTTCTCTGTACCAAGCCTTTGGGTAGAACCGCAGCCGAAGCGCTACGGATGCTGCGTGCGGTTGAAAAAGCCGGTATTTTCCACGGGTATTTGGAGGATTTGTTCTATACGCCTAAAACACAGAAAGCCATTGCCGATGCAAGAAGAGGCGCACTGGGAAAGATTTTATGGACGAGATCGCGCGAGGCGCATCCAGGGCCTCATAGCGACTGGTTTTGGGACAAGGAAACCGCTGGAGGGGGCGCCATCATCGACCTGGCATGCCATTGCATTGAAATCGGTCGTGGATATATCGGTAAAGATATTCGCCCGCTCGAGGTAATGTGCTGGGCAGATACACAAGTAAAGCCCATTGATGCAGAAGATAATGCAATTGGACTGGTGCGTTATGAGAATGGAGCCATCAGCCAATTTGAGGTAAGCTGGACATTTCGGGGCGGATTGGATCTGAGGGATGAGGTAATGGGATCTGAAGGAACCGTATGGATTAATAATTTCCTTCGGACCGGTTTTGAAATGTACAGTTCGGGCGAAGGCAATACGTACGTGGCCGAGAAGGCCGAAAGCAACGAAGGATGGTTGTTTCCCGTAGGTGATGAAGTGCATGAATTGGGCTATCGCCATATGTTTACGGATATGCTCGATTCGATGGAGCAGGGAGCCGTACCGGAAGAAACTTTCTATGATGGATATATCGTGAATGCAGTGATGGATGCCGCCTACCGGTCAGCACAGACGAAAAAGTGGGAGCCGGTCGTGCTCGAAGTTTGGCGAGGCAAGACTTTCATTGAAAAGGATAGTCTCTTCAGTGAATATGACGAGCAGTATTATCTGATTAAAGAGGAACTTACACACTACGGAACCGTGAAGGTGATCTTAAAAAATAAGCAAACTGGCGATATAGTTGAACAGGAAAGGCCAGCCGAGAGCCGGTAATCAGCAAAACTGCATATACCTCTAGAATACCCGGTTACGACTGGGTATTTTTTTTTTAGAAAGGTGTTTTACGAAACTTTTAATTGCCGAGATTGTACTTTATATAGAAGTACATTAATCGATGTAAACGATGGCAATAAAAAAAGAGAGCGCACAGGTTTCCGCCAATAGCAATCATCTGCATGATAAAAAAGGCGAGGGATTGATCCGGGCACGCCGGGATCTGAAAAATAAAAAAAAGCAGAAAAATTATGAGGCCGGTATTGATACCCAAGAGGAACAACTCAATACTGTGCCAGAAGGAACAGGCAGTCAAAGGGGAGATTCAAAACCTGGGGGCGGTAACAGGCTGCTGACAGATACGACCACGGGGAACGCCGATAGCCAAACAAAAAAATAAAAAAATACAAACAATTTTAAGAATCGTTTGTATTCCTTTTAAATTTGACTAAGCTTTTTTATATTCACTCGATAAATCATTTACATTTTACCAGTCGTTCTTTAACTTATTGCACGTTTAAAATAAATAGCGCGAATAAGTTGGAAATAATTAACCATGGGTTTATAAACACTTGATGAAAAAGAAAATTTTATACATTGAGGATGATCCTGACATGGCAGATATTGTTGCGGAGATCATGCAATATGAGGAATATGAGGTAATTACCGATAGCGGAAAATCTATGTACAAACTTCTAAAGAACAACAATATCGGATTGATATTGATGGACGAAGGGTTGAGTTGGTGTTGGGGCAGCAATTTATGCCGGGAACTTCGGTCAAACGAAGAGACCGCGGATATACCGATCATCATGATTTCGGCTGTGCGGGAAATCGATGACATCGCGCAGCATTGCGGTGCCAATGCTTATATCCGTAAACCGTTTGAAATCTATGACGTTATTGATATGGTAAATAATTATTACCCAAAGGGTGATCCAGCGATGTGACTTACCATCACATAATTGCCTGTTTGAAACCTGCATAATTACACCATAAACAAAAGATTATGAACTAAGCGTAGCGATCTCTTGAACGCCGTTGAAAACAGGCAAGAAATGAAAAATCATTTATGTAAGCTTCCTTGCCGTTAAAAAGCAAATTATTCAAATGAAAATTAAACAAAGAACGGATGAAGAGAATGAAGTTAAACCGGGGAACAACACTTCTGCCGACGTTTTACAAGGGAGATGGTAACGATCAGGCAGGTCGTGTTAACGAGGAAAACACCAGTGAAACCATGGGTTTCAGGATGCTTGAAAATCTGAAAATGGCTTTGCTTTTCAGTCGGATACAAAACCAGTCGGAGAACGAACATCAAGGTGGTTAATGTAATGCAGAGGTGACGAAACTTCAATATCTGCCAGACGTTGTGCCCGGCTACCGACGTGTAAAGCGTGGAAGAGGATTTTGCTTCCTTGATAGTACAGGCGAGCGAATAGCAGATGATCGTAAACTAGAGCGTTTCCGGGCATTGGTTATTCCTCCGGCCTGGAAGGATGTCTGGATCAGCCCCAGTAAGCGCGGCCATTTGCAGGCTACGGGGATAGATGAAGATGGCCGGAAGCAATATCTTTACCATCCGGAGTGGACCGCGGAGAAACAACGCAGGAAATTGATGCGTATGGTCGCCTTTGGCGATGCCTTGCCCGGATTCAGAAAGCAGATCGTAAAAGATCTGCGGAGTAATGCATTTGATAAGAACAAGGTAATTGCCCTGGCATTAACTGTCATGGAAGAAACGCTGATGCGGGTCGGTAATGAGCAATATCGTCGCAGATACGGTAGTCACGGCTTAACCACATTGAAAAAAAAGCACCTCAACCTATCCGGAAAAATAGCTACCTTTCAGTTCAAAGGCAAAAAGGGAATTAAACAAACCATTACGGTTGACCGTAAAAAATTGGTGGAGCAGTTAACGATGTTGGCTAGCCTGCCCCGATCTTATTTATTTCAGTACATCAACGATGAAAACCAGATTACCAGGCTTAGTGCCAATGATATCAATAGTTATATCCAATTCCATACGAGTCCGGAGTTTTCTTCAAAAGATTATCGCACTTGGTATGCGGCGCTTTGGGCACTCCGATTGTTTGCTAAGTGCATAGACTACGAAGGAGAACGGGATTGCAAAGCGAATATCCTGTCGGTTTTGGATACCGTATCACAACGTTTGGGTAATACGCGCACGGTTTGTAAGCAATACTATGTGCCGGATCGGCTGGTAAGCGCCTATGAAGACGGTTCGTTGCTATCCTATTTGCGAAACAGCCGGACGAGCCGCGGGGTACAAACGATCAGAGCGGCTGAAAAGCAGCTGTTGGTATTTTTTCAAGATATTACTGCGGAAAAAACCTGATTATTTGGGCCGAAATCCTTTCTGTAGAAAACGCAAGAATGACGTTTTGTCCCGTTTTGCGTGGGGCGGTCCCAACAATACCCCATAGGGTTGAAGGGAAGGGATGTGATCGCAAATGATTTTTACGATACCAACTAGCGGGATTGCAAGCGCCATGCCGGCAATACCCCACAGTAGTTCACCCGCCACCAATGCCATGATCGTAAACAGCGGATTAATATTTACTTGTTGTCCCACCACAAGCGGTTCAAGTATATAAGTCTGTAGGAACTGCACAGTGAGATATACTCCTATGATGCCTAGCACCATACGCCCATCTCCGCCCTGGGCTAATACGGAAAAGATGGCGATAAGGTTGCCCACGAAGTTTCCAAAGAAAGGCACAATCTCCAAAAGACCACAGATAATTGCGAAGAAGATGGCGCCCTCCAGCCCCACCAAACTAAAACCGATGCTATACATAATCCACAAAACACCGACCATATTAAAAAGACCAACTAGATAGCGGCCCGATACGGCTACAGATTTATGTATAATAGTGTGGGCGTGTTGCTTTTTATCCTTTGGAATAATGTTCAGTATGAACTTTTTTAAGTGGGACCTGTAGAAAATGAGTAAATAGGTGTAAATAACAACTAAAATAGCGTTGATAACCACACTGCTGACTGCGTCTATCGCGTTGAAAAATAAGGCACCTGCCCAAGACGATGCTTCTTTTTCCTGCTCTTGTAGCATTTTCTTTTGTGCATCCGGGTCAATCCCGAGTGTTTCGCTTATCCATTCGCGAAATGCACCAATTTTGGTAGTTATCTCCGCCTTGGTCTCAAGGAAATCTTCGGCAAGACGATTGAGTTGCCACGAGAGAATTAAGCCAAGTAAAACGATAGCGCAAACAAATAACAAGATGGGAATAAGCGATGCCAATGCGCGACCGAAGCCGACCTTTTCCAATCGTTCGGCGCCTGTAACCAGTAACATGGCCAGCAATGCAGCGAGAACCATCGGAATGAGAAAGGGTGCGGCAAAATAAAGAGCGGCGACTGATAGCGTCGTAATGGTGACAATATTCGCAATGCGCATGATCTTAGTTTGCATACATGATCGCACGCTTATTTACCGATTGCATAAGGTTTAAGCTTCTTTTTCAACTGCTGCCTGGCAACATGTATCCGGGTTTTTACCGTACCTATCGGAATCTGAAAATATTCGGCAATTTCGTGGTATTTATATCCCTCATAGTACATCGAAAAAGGATAGTAATACTCTTCGGCTAATTTAGATAATGCACATTCAATATCTTCCATGACAAATTTGCTCTCCGCACCGTTGCGCAGCGAACTCTTGAATAAATCAGAAGAGGAAATTGTATCCGATTTCAGAATGATCGCATTGGTCTTTACTTTTCTCCGATAATAATTGATGAATGTATTTTTTAATATCGTGTAAAGCCAAGCCTGTAAGTTTGTGCCTTCTTTAAATTTGTTGTAATAGGAAAAAGCCTTTAAAACGGTGTCTTGCACCAAATCATTCGCATTTTCTTCGTCACGCGTAAAATAAAATGCATAGCTGCTTAGGGAACCTACTTCTTGTACGACTTTGGTGTTAAATTCGATCTTATTCATAATCTATAGAATTTATCGTTTACAGTTACTTTTCGCTGCCAACTTACCCCAAGCCTGCACAAGTTGGCCAAATTTAGTGTCTTACGGTTGTTGTATCGTACTTGATAAATAACAGATTACCGTTTAGTAGTGTGTTTTCAATAGATAGCTTTTGTCTGTGACTAGGTAAACAAAACGGCGGCTATTTTGTTTGGATTATTTTAAAAATATCTGAGTAGTCAGTAAATACGAAAACCTAATAACGCCTGAGCGCATAAATAATACCTATCAAGGTTTTTTTGTAATCATTTTTTTACGTTTCAGTTCCTTTTGCGGGAGGAATATGGGTTACTTCCTGCTCCGTTTCCCGTTCTTCCACGTGGACCGCAAAGTCGGCCGGAGCGATATGCGATCCATTATATTCAGCATAGGCTCTGGTGAATGAAGCACCGACATAGAGAATAGCCGCTGTATAGTAAATCCAGAGAAGTAAGACAATGATAGAAGCAGCGGCTCCATAGGTAGATTCCGGTCCGGTGGTCTGGATGTAAAAGCCGATAAGGAAACGGCCTATCATGAATAATATTGCCGTGAAAAAGGCACCCGCCTTAACGTCTTTCCATTGGATTTTTACATCAGGTAAAAATTTGAAGATGACACCAAACAAGGTGCTGATGACGACAAAATTGACAAGCACGTCAACAGCCATGGATAAATAGACTGCAGCGTCCGAAAAAAGCCGCTTAATGTAGTCCATGAATATCATCAGCACGCCATTGACGATCAGTGATACAATAAGCAAAAAGCCCAATGAGAGGACAAGCGACGACGACAGCAATCGGTCGGTGATCATTTTTATCCAGCCTCGTTTCGGTTTAGGCTTGATTTCCCAAATCTTATTGATCGAATGCTGCATATCGCCAAACACCGAAGTGGCACCCAGCAGCAACGTTACAATACCGACAATCAGCGCCCACGTGTTGTCCTCGTTAAGCTGGACATTTTTGATGATTTCCTGGATCTGCGCGGCAGTGCTGTTACCAACCAACCCGTTGATTTCTTCGAAAACCCTCCCTTCAGCCGCCTCCTGACCAAAAAATAATGCTGCCAGCGATATTGTCAGTACTAACAAGGGGGCAAGCGAAAACATTGTATAGTAAGCAAGGGAGGCACTGAATTTAAGCCCTTTTACATCCATAAAAATGGTAAAGGTGTTTTTCAGAATCGTAAACCAGCGTTTAACAGAACCCGTTGATTTCATAAGCTTTTGATTGCCTGCTCTAATAAGTACTTGTTTTCCATTAACAGCTGACACCGTGTTTTAGTTTTCGCTAACATTTCAATATTCACTAAAATAAACGGCAAACACGGTGATTGCTACAGCCGAACAAACAGCACTGAGTATGATGAGTACCACTCCGGCTATTTCATGAATATAAATCCATGCAAGTCGGCCAAGCATCCCCGCCAAGATGATCGAAACAAGGGCTATCCAGAGTTTTTTCCTGTTTTTCATTATTATGCCAACAGTTGGCCCCCGGGTTTGTTGATACTTTTTGAATCATCATCTTGAATCGTCATCGTTACCGTTCTTACGGTATCATGCTACAGGACAGGTGCAATTATCCGGCATTGTGACGTTGCGGATGTAGCGGACATGCCGTCATTATCGGCAGTCTCATTACTTGGAATAGTCAGCTAACGACCATTTTAAAATTAGGAAAAATGCGCCCAATTACCCCCTCTTCCGCGACGACCGGTAAATAACGTATGTCAATACCGCAATAAAGAAAACAACTCCGAATAGAATAGCTGGTTTTTACCGGCGTATCCAACCGCGCATGGGGCTTTCGATAAGTAGAAAATCGAGGTATTCGGCTAGTACCTGTGTTTGTTTGCCCGGCTCCAGCTCGGTGATCCGGGCAGCTGTTGTGTCCGGCCGGGCATATAAAATACGTTGCTCGGTAAGTTTTAATGAACGCAGCCGTCCCAGTGTTGCCAATTGCTTTTGGGGTAGGAAACGTTTACTGGAATCTGGAAGGATCACACGGTATCCGTCATGGTAGGTTGCCTCAACGAATACTGGTATATGACGTGACGAACCGGGGAAAAGCGGGTGGTTGGTACGCAGCGTGTCACCATTGCGGGCGGAGTCGGCTGAAATTTTCGGCGGCTTAGATTTTCCCGGCCGAAGAAAAGGGAGTGGGTCTATGGCGCCTCCTATTCCATAGATGCCAAAATGCAGATGAGGTGGCGTGGTCCTCGCATTTCCGGTATTTCCGATAAGTCCGAGTGTGTCGCCTACCACCACGGATTGGCCGGAGGCCACCAATTGACTATCCAGATGCGCATAATATAGACTTAGTGGGCAGCATTCCGGCCGGAGCCACACTACTTTACCACCCAGCCGGTTGTCGCCAATGCGTATGAGGCCATCGGCTGCGGCAACAACCGGCGTATGGCGCGCCGCAAAAATATCGATACCCTCGTGTTTGCGGCTGCCACCGTCCCGCACATCGCCGAATACACTGCCGATGTGTTGCCGGACACCGGGCGCGACCGGATTGGCGAGGGAAGCCTCCGCAGTAAGCCGGAGCTGGAATGATAGTTCGGCAAGTAACTCCGGCTGTATACGTAGCAGGTATTTTCCATCCTGCCTGACGTCCCAGGTTAGCATGGTAGTGGCTGTATCTGCGAAAATCAACTGTTTGGGTGCAGCCCCCGTATCGGCAGCGGCTTCAAAAAGATCGATAAACAACAGTACACTGTCCGTGCTGTTTACCGCTACGTCGATGTGCAGTCGTTCGCCCTGTCTTGCCGTAAACGAGTAACCGATCGCCGTGGGCTTGTCGCGTGCAATATAGGCAGATTCCTGATGCGGAACTGTCACGACCGTTGGATTGGCCAGGCTCTGTATCGAAGCTTGGAACCATTGCCGATATAACACACTGCTTTCAAGCCCTGCATTGTTGAGTTGTTTCAGGTAACGTTGGTGCGGTGATTGGCTCTTGAAAAGCGTTCCGGTAAATTGATCGCTGCATGCAGCTGAAAAACCGACCAGCAACAGGAGCGCGTAGCGGAAGGTGCAACAGAGATTATTCATACCTTTAGTTACAAGGATGTCGGTTCATTTGTTTGTTTGCCTAACAATTCGTTTGTTGATTTGTATGTTTTAGAAAACAATTTAAAATGAAAGACACAACAGTAACGGTCATTGGTTGTGGCGATGCTTTTGCAAGCGGTGGCCAATTGCATACCTGCTTTTATATTCAGGCTCCGCACGCAACCCTACTTCTTGATTGCGGTGCAACTGCATACTACGGAATAAAGAAACAGGGTATAAATGTGAATGATGTTGATGCCATTGTAATTTCTCACTTTCACGGCGATCATTACGGCGGGGTACCTTTTCTGTTATTGGAAGAGGCCACCAAAAATAGGGAAAAGCCATTAACCGTTATCAGTCCGCCAACCGGAAAAGACCGGATTGAAAAGCTATTGAAACAATTGTATCCGGGCAGTGAGGTGCTAGACAAACTTAACCTGCTATTCAAAACCTATGTTCCAGATGGGGTGTTGCAGGCAGATCATTTTGAACTAACCGCATATCCTGTAGAACACACACCTGATACATTGCCCCATGGGCTGAAGATCGGGATCGGCGGAAAGATCATCGGATTCTCAGGAGATACGGCTTGGACGCCAATGTTGATCGAGTTGGCCAGAGATGCCGATTTATTTATCTGTGAATGCAATTATTATCAATCGGAAATACCGGGGCATATGAATTACATGACTTTCTTGGCTTATGACGATCAACTCTTATATAAGCAGTTGCTGCTTACCCACTTCGGCGATGAAATGATCCAACATCGCGATCAACTCAATCATTCCTATGCGTATGATGGTCTGACCGTTGTCGTGTAAGACAAGTTAACTGATCCGTTTGGTGTTGATCGCCCGCACCCATTCCTGATGCTTGCAGCGGTTGCAGGGATGGCGGCCGGGCGATAGTTGCGCCAGCGTACCACAATAAATGCAGGCATATAGCCCCTCTTGCTCAATGAGGTTAATATGTTTTTTACAGGCATTCGGCAAAATGGGAAGTCCATATTTTACCGTTTCTTCCGGATAGAAAAATACGCTCATGCTGCCGTTGGTTTCCAAAATAGCAGCCCGGACCTGACCAAGGTGCTCCACGCCTTTTTCACGTAGCTCGGCGAAGAATTCGTCTTTCGAGAGGCTGTATTTGTCATCCTTAATGATCATCACGCTGTCCTCCACGATGTATACGGGTTCGCCTTCCAACAGCTGTTCAAATCGCTCACTCTTAGTCATCAGCCAGGTAATCAGTCGATAGAGACCAATCGCTGTGGCGCATACGAGCACGGTAGGCACGAGTGCCACGTCGTCATAAAACATCGGATCACCAGCAGCCGATCCTAAACTAAGGATGATGGCCAATTCGAAAATCGACAATTGCCGGACACCGCGTTTTCCCGATAGCCGAAGAACAGCCATAATGACGATAAACATAAAAGCGGTTCGGAAGACGACTTCGAGGGCAAACTGACCGTCTACGTCGTAAAAAAAAATACGTTCCCAATCCATGATCTTTGAAAAGTATAAGTGCTCCTTTAAATACAATTTGCTGTAATGAAATGTTTTCTGGCAAAAGTCCTCAACAATTGGAGAGGATGGCTGTTGAAAGTAATAAGCGGTCGCATAGACCGCCTGTCTTGATGAACGCTTAACGAAAAATTATGGCAACGTTAACTGAAAAACAACTCGATACATTAATGGGATATAAAGAAGAACCTGTTTTTTCGGTTTATATGCCCACCCATCGAACCCATCCCGATAATGTGCAGGATTCGGAAATATTTCGAAAATTGATCGGACAGTTTGCGCCCGTAAAAGCTAAATATGCACGGGATAAAAGTATCCAAAACGTTTTTTCCAAATTTGAAGCATTAGCCGACGATTATCAGTTTTGGCAGCATACGAAAGAAGGACTGGCGGTATTTGCAACGCGGGATTCTTTCGATGTATATCGGTTACATATGCCGGTTCAGTCTCTGGCAATCGTGGCAGACAGTGCCCATACAAAGCCTTTACTGAAATACTTACAAAGCAGCGACCGCTATCATGTATTGGTGCTCAGTACCAATACGGCACAACTGTTTGAAGGCAATCGATATCAATTGGACGAAATCAATTTGTCTCGAGAAGATATCCCCGAATCGATGATTGACGCATTGGATCACGAATTGCGCGATTTGCACGCTACCCTCGCGGCATATCGTACGGCGACCGGGGAGAAATGGAATGCAGCACAGAACCACGGATTGAAAAAAACGGACATCGACAACGATATCGAACAATTTTTCCGGGCAGTAGATAGGGGAGTCATGGCCAGGTATTCGATTTCTACGCGGCTACCATTGATCTTGGCTTCGCTACCCGAACACCAACACCTATTCCGTCGGCTCAGCCGCAATAGCCGACTTTTGGAAGAAGGGATAAAAATCAATGCCGTGCCGTTGTCCACCGAAGCGCTGAGGGATGCTGCCTGGCAGGTGTTTGAACCATATTATAACAAACGCATAAATGACATTATCAGCGAATATAGGCAGGCTACTCCCAAACGATTAGGCGCCGATCAGCTGGACGAAATTGTAAAAGATGCATTTGATGGAAAGGTAGCAACCTTATTGCTGGAAGAAAACCGCTTGGTCCGCGGTCGTATCATCGATCGCAACAATGTGCGCTATGCTGCAGACGATACAGATAATTCGGTTGATGACATGCTCGACGATCTTGCAGAACTTGTATTGCAACGGGGTGGCGAAGTATGGGTAATCCCAACAGGTAAAATGCCATCTGAAACGGGAGCTGCATCAATAAACCGATTTTAATGGCTGTTGATCCGGCACGGGATTATTTGCCAAATCATAAAGTACGATTACTTACCGGAGGTGAGTCCTTTTTTTTATTGCTTCTTCAGCTTATCGGGCAGGCGCGGGAAAGTATTCATTTACAGGTATACATCTATGAAGCGGATGAAACAGGACAATTGATAGCCGATGCATTAATTGCCGCGGCCAAACGCGGAGTAAGTGTCTATGTACTGGTTGATGGCTACGGATCGCAGCGATTGAAAAAAACATTCACATCTCAATTTGCTCAACATGGTATATGCTTCCGGGTTTTTGAACCGCTGTTTAAAAGCGAGCATTTTTACATCGGACGCAGAATGCACCAGAAATTGCTCGTGGTGGATGCCCGCTACGCTGTGGTAACGGGAGCAAACATAGGCGACAGGTACAACGACAAGCAAGAAAGACTCGCTTGGCTCGATTTTGCATTATGCGTAGAAGGAGAAATTGCTCAAAAGCTGTGTGAATTGTGTTGGGCTATGTGGAAGAATTTTCAGCACATCAGAAATATGCCCAAACAATGTAAGCCTTCGGTCGCCAAGATTGATTTTGGTCACGAGGCTCGTTGCGCAGTTCGCATGCGCCGCAACGATTGGGTGCGCCGTAAACCCGATATCACACGCACGTACCGGGAGATTTTTCGAAATGCCCGCGAGCAGGTAATCCTGGTGTCTAGCTATTTCCTTCCAGGTGCCACGGTACGGAGGGACATGAGCAAGGCAAAAAAGCGTGGCGTTAAAATCCAATTGATTGTTTGCAGCCGAATGGATGTCCCCTTGGTGAAGGATGCGGAACGGTCGATGTATGGATGGCTCCTCCATCATGGAATAGAGATCTATGAATATACGGGCGATATGCTTCATGGTAAGCTGGCTACCTGCGATGAAGAATGGATGACGATAGGTTCATTCAACGTGAACGACCTGAGCGCACGTGTCAGCGTGGAGCTTAACTTGGATGTGCAGGGAAAGACCTTTGTGCGGCGAACGATCCGCGAGCTAACTCAACTTATGGAGACACATTGTATACGGGTGAGCGAGGACGATTTTGCAGCCCAAAACACCTTCTCAAATCGGTTATTTCGTGGATTGGCATTTAGGATTCTGCGCTTTATCTTCTTTTTGGGTACCTTTTATATGAAGCAGGAAAAGTATAGCAGAAGCTGACTATTTATTCAGCTAACGTATCTGAAATTTTTCAAACAAATAGTGACTGTCGATTGTCAACATCGTAGAAATGGCCGTTAAAGGCCGATGTACCTCATCTAATAAAAAGGAGATATCATGGAAGATTTGAAAAAAACAGCAGAAGTACTGAATGATTTAATTAAGATAAACAATGATCGGATCGTGGGCTACGAAAAAGCTATCGCTGAATTACCGGTTGCCGATGTGGATCTTAAAGCACTTTTCAATAGTTTGGTCGAACAAAGCGAACGTCTCAAAACCGAACTGCAGCAACACATCAGTGCATGGGAAAATAAGGTAGAAGAACAGACAACGGCCTCGGGAAAGATATATCGTATGTGGATGGATGTTAAACAGACATTTGCCGTGAATGATCGCAAAGCCGTATTGGAAAGCTGCGAATACGGAGAAGACGCCGCACAGAAAGCCTATCGTGAAGCAGAAAAAGAAGAAGGGATCACGACTCCGGCACGAGCGCTCATTGCCAATCAAAAAACACAACTGTTGGCGTCTCATGACCATATTAAGCAACTAAGAGATCGAGAAAAGGTCGGATAAGGCCCGTTCAACAAAACATAATCAATATATACATCCAATCATATGGAAAACCTAAAAACAACAATGGAATGCCTCCAGGATTTGGTGGCATTCCATAGCGAACGAATCAACGGCTATCAAGCTTTATTGAATAGACTTAGCGCTGATGAACAACACCTAGCTACCTTGTTCGAGGCTTTTATCAAACAAAGCACCACCATGAAGCTTGAATTACTAGAGAGGGGAGCCCAATGTGGGTTGATGGAACCGCAATTGGCGAGCAATGGGCACTTCGGCCTCGCTTGGTCGGTTGTAAAGGCAGTTTTTTCGAGTAGAATGCCCAGCTACGCGCTCGATAAATGCCGATCCGGAGAAAATGCGCTGTTGATTGCATATCACAGTGTCGAGGGGACCGACGGATTACAGTCATCAGTGCGTGTGCTGGTAAATAGGCAGAAACGAGAGGTGATTGCTGCGCGTGACTGGATCTCACACTTTGAGCGTTTCTGCAGTCATCCGGTTCCACAACAATTAGCGGCCGTGTCTTAATTTTTAGGTTTCGGAGATGAATGCCATGGATCAATCAAATGCCACATTGGAAATAATCAACGACCTGATCGAAGTAAATGGCCAGCGGATATGGAATTACCAGGTAATACTTGCGGGATCCAGCGGTGCTTCCGATTTGGAGTTACGTGGAGTCTTCGAGCAAATTGTTGATCAGGGCCAGCGCTTTCAGGAAGCGTTGGAGCTGCAGTTTGTCGAGTTGACGCACGATCTTCCAAATAGGGGGGATCCAAGCGGTGTGATACTCAGAACATGGGGCATTGTTAGAGCTATGTTTTCCGAAACGCCTGCCATGCCAACCAGTATTGTTTTTGATCGCGGTGAACGTGCAATGCTCAAAGCGTATCGCTATGCGAAGAAATATGCCTTTGGTGCATCTATACAGAAAATAATAGCCAGTCAACAGCGCGAATTAATGGCATTTTATCACCAATATAAATCGTTATACAGAGAACGGCAATTTGCTTTGTAGACGATGTGCAAGACAATTGTATTGTATCTTTGTTTTTTAAACGGGAGTATTGGCCAGAATCCTAAAATCAGTGAGGGCAGTTTAATTAAATGAAAGAATCAGATGCTGTAGACGACTATATCTTTAAAGAATTATTTTTGGCTTCGCCCGTGGCAAGCTACATCTGTAACCCTACGGGACATATTATTGCGTTCAATGAGGCGGCGGAGTTACTCTGGGGGCAGCAGCCGGAATTAGGCGTAATTAAATGGTCTGGAGCGATAGCCATCTATTATCCCGACGGACGTGTCGTGCCTGCTGAAGAAAGCCCGATGGCGTTGGTGTTGGAAGGAAGAGAAAATGCGAATGATGTGGAACTGATCATTGAACGCCCCGATGGGACACGACGAAATGTGTTGGTTTTTCCCAAGCCTATCCGATCATCCACAGGTCAATTAATAGGTGGCCACAATACGTTGGTCGATATTACGGATTACAAGCAGTATGAGGAAAGACAGGCTGTGCTTTCCGAAATTGTCCATTCATCCGATGATGCGATTGTCAGCAAAAATCTGAACGGTATTATTATGAGCTGGAACAAGGGCGCCCAGCGTATTTTTGGTTATGATGAAAATGAAATTGTCGGTAAATCCATTGAAACGCTGATTCCTAATTATCTTAAAAACGAAGAGCAGATGATTCTTCAGGAGATTAGTGAAGGAAGAAAAGTGGATCACTACCAAACCATACGAGTTACCAAATCCGGAAAAGAGATCCCGGTATCCCTTACTATATCGCCTATGAAAAACAAACAAGGGCAGATTGTGGGGGCATCTAAAATCGCACGGGATATTTCGGATCTGATCCAACGCGAACAGACGATCCAATTCCACGAACAGCAATTGGAAACCTTACATGCAATCGGAAGAGTGATTTCTGAAAAGTTGGATGCGCCGTCTATTATTCAAACAGTCATCAATTCAACGACCCATCTGGCCGCTGCCGACGTAGGCCTCTGTTTTTATCGGATCGCGGATGAAGAAGGCCGGTCAACTCTTTCGGTGTCTATCGCTGCCCATGAAACCGCTGTACATCTGGACGAACATTACGTCGATTTGGAAGATGGAGTCATCCATGCAATATTTTCAGGTGAAGATGCCGTCCGATTTGACGACGTGTGTGAAACTCCACACATTCTTTCGCTGTTTGATCTACCAGCGTATCTCGAAATGCCCCGTATCCGTCATTGTCTGGCAATTCCCATTCGCTCGGCAGATAAATTATTGATTGGTGCCATGTTTTTCGGATACGCACGACCGGAAGTGTTCAAGACGGCAGATGAGGATATGATGAGAAGTATCGCATCACTCGTTGCAGTAACCTTGGATAATGCGCGGCTTTTCGAGGAAGTAAATGCCCTGAATCTGAAGAAAAATGAATTTATTGCGTTGGCTAGCCATGAACTTAAGACCCCATTGACTACCACAAAGGGATATCTTCAGATACTGGAACGGTCAGAAATAGACCAAGTGGGCCGACGCTTCCTTACCAAAGCGTTAAAACAATTGGAGCGCATCAATGCATTGATATCGGAGTTATTGGACATTTCAAAGATTGAGGCGGGTAAGCTAAGTTTTCATATGGAAACGTTTGATTTGAGGGAGATGATACTTGACGTTGTGGAGACGTTTCATTTCAGTAGCCAAACCCATGCAATTTTTGTTAACAACGCCCAGGGAGATTACACGGTTGAGGCCGACAGACAGCGTATGGAACAGGTAATGATCAATTTGATAACCAACGCAATAAAATATTCACCCGATGCAAACAATGTGCATGTAATGCTTGAATCGTCTATCCTGGAAGTGAGTGTGCAGGTGACAGACGAAGGAATGGGATTGGACCGTGACCAACAGGAAAAAGTTTTTGCTCGGTTTTATCAGGTTAAGGGAACTTCGAAGATGGCGGGGTTAGGGCTTGGACTTTACCTCAGTAAAGAAATTATCGATCGGCATGGCGGCCGCATCGGGGTAAACAGTCGGTTGGGAAAGGGTTCGACATTCTATTTTTCAATACCCCGGCGTCAAAGCAAATAATTCTGTATGAAAAAAAAAATCTACATTTTGGAAGACGATGCCGATATTGGCGAGCTTATCGCTTTTATTCTCGCAGAGCAGGGTTATGAGGTCTCGGTATTTAGCAATATAGCCTCTTTTAGGCAGCAAACGAATCACGATAAATCGCCTGCATTGTTAATCATTGATGTGATGTTGCCGGATGGAAACGGATTGGATATCTGTAATGAATGGAAAGCCGCCGCTGCTACTCGGCATATTCCGATATTAGTGATGTCTGCTTATGAAGATTACCGTCAAGACAAGCGAGCTCGGGATGCAGATGGCTTTATCAGCAAACCTTTCGATATCAAGTCGTTTTTGTCGGACGTGCAGGAGCAGCTTGACTAATTACTTACTTTATTTTCGGATTTTACGGCTACCCGCTATCGTAGTAAGTCAGCGAGTGTACGGGCATTATAGGTGGCATATCCCTTTTCGTCGTTGTCAAAATAGAAAAATACATCCTTTTTCGTTTGTTGCCAGATCCGGCATTGTTCGGCCCATTCGGCTAGCGTCGTGTCTGAATATTTTCCTTGATATTTTCCACCAGGGCCATGTAAACGAACGTATGCAAAGTCTGCCGTTATCTCCACTGGCGATTGATGACCTGCTAATTCGTAGATGCAAAACGCACAGTTGGATCGCCGGAGGACTTCATAGACTTCTGGAACATACCAATCAGGGTTCCTGAACTCAAATACATATCGGTATTTTTTCGGCAGTGCATCCGTGAAGTCCGACAGACGGGTGAGATTCAATTTCCAAGACGGAGGCAATTGAAATAAAAAAGGTCCTAATTTCGTTCCCAATAGGGTAGACAGTTGGATAAAACTCGCTGTATACTCCGTTGTTTCATGGAGTTTCTTGAGATGTGTGATGAAGCGATTCGCTTTTACAGCAAATCGGAAATCCGCAGGCACCTGTTTTTTCCATTTCGTAAAGGTACTTTCGCTAGGCTGTCGATAGAAAGAGTTATTGATCTCAACGCTATTAAACCGCTGGGAATAAAATGGCAATTGGTCGCTATCGGTTAGATCTTCGGGATAGAAAATTCCCTTCCAATGCTTATAATGCCAACCGGAGGTACCGATATAAATCTTTGCGGATGCCAAGGGAAGAAATTAAAGTTATCCTGTGTGCTGCATGATGGAATCGCCGAGTTGTTGGACAACTTCGGGTGAGAGATCCCCCCATATCTGCGTCCATTCCCCGGAAGGTTCCTGTCGTAATTGACTGATGGATCTTTCCTTGAGGAAGCAATGGTAAACGGGAACGCCGTCTGTCGTTTGTTCGGATTGAACGAGTACCGGTTTATCCATCAGGTGGCTCTTGAGGGTAATTTCGAAGGTGTTTTCGGATTTTTCCATAATAAAGTCAATTTAATACGCCCTGTTGTAGCGCAATGCGGATTACGGTACCGATATCGGGTGCGCCTGTCTTTTGTAATAAACTTTCGCGGTATTTGAGAATCGTTCGCTTGTTCGTAAAGAGTTGGTAAGCGATTTCCTGGTTTGAATACCCTTCCAGTATAAGTTTGAGGATCTGTTCCTCTCTCGGTGAGAATTCCACAGCCTGTCCATTTTTGCCAAAATCTGTTGCCGTAATGGATTCCAGCACTTTTAAATACAGGGCGGTGCAGATATACGTGTTGCCGGCAAGGATGTGTTTAATGGCAAAGACAAGTTCATCTTTATTAGCCTCATTGACAATGTACCCATCGGCACCTGATTTCACCAGACTAAGGATATCTTCGTTGTACTCAATTCCTGAAAGAACGAGGACCTTGATGTTGGAAACCATCTGCTTTAAGGTAGAAAGATAAGTTGGCTTGTCACCGAGAAAAACATGGTCAATAACTAATAAGTTAATAGCCGGTTTAGCTGAAAGTACCGTCGCGATGTCCTCTTGTCTGGAAACAATTTCCGCAAAAGTGAAATCGGGCTCTTGGCTTAGCATTGCAACGATTCCGTCTCGGGCAAGTGTTTGAGGCGAGGCCCAAATGATTTTTGCTGAGTCTTCCATAATCTTTCCTTCAATCGTTAAGTTGTTATTTCTTCGTTTTTCAGTCGTAAGGAATACATTTCAACGGTCACAAAGGTTTTAGTTTTTTTAACATACTTTCCTTTAACCCGACAAGAAGTTTGCTTTTTAGTACATTACAGAATGGTTGACCAAACTGTTCTAAAAACAGATCAAAGCAATCCCAGCGAATGTTTATCTACGTACGATCGAATGATTTATTGGGGTAACATTCAGTAAGTAAGCATTTTGTCGCCGGATGAGATGCGAAGGCAAAAACATTGACCGTTACAACGGCATGGTATACAGCTTGAATCGCTGAGTATACAATATCGTACGGGGTGAGAGGATCTCGCCCTACAGTCGCATCGTCAGCGCGAGTGCATTCCACTAATACCGCACACCTTGGTTCATGTCACGTACTTCAATAAACTGATGTGGAATAATGGCCGTTGGGACACACATGTCATCGAACAGGGTGTGGTGGATAAAGGACATTCTTATAACGGCGAGCGGGTCAGAGACTGGTAATCGCGAGGCAACCGAAACGGTATATGCTAACACACGCCAATTTATGGATGTCGGGTTAGGTGTTTACTGAATTAAAAGGTTACTGTTTTCTTTTGATTACCAGAAAACTCATAGTGGCAACAAAGAACAACTGTATGGCACCATCCAATAGATAGATACGGCTGATAACACCATTAATCACATATATAAGGTCCATGAAAAGAAAACTGAGTGCCACGGAGTAACCCAATACAAGTGGCGGTTTTTGCCTCCGCAAACTGCTGACAATAAAGGTAATACCGATGGATGCCGATAACAGACCGACCATTTCCACCAACCACGTGTCCTGTTTCGGACCTGTGGCTGTTAGGAAACTGTCCATGCCGAGCAACGGCCATATTCCCGTAATGATAAAATAAGCCCCCTGAAAAAGGAATGCGTTGCCGAGCGCCTTGTTATTTCCTGGTTTAGCCATTATTTCCTGGTTTATCCACTAACATAGTACTTATCGATCTTGCTGATCGTGTCCAAGGGTCTTCACGATTTTATTGTAAGTGCCCAATAATAGAAAAGGTGCTGCCCACTGCCCAACGAATAAGGCCATGTGTTTGTGGCCGGAACACTTCAATGCGAGTGAAACGGTCATGGCACCCAGTGCTGCACAAAGAAAAAATTTGGAAGGCAATTTAGCAGTTTGTTCTTCGATTGCCTTGGTAGTTTTGCCCTCTTGATGTTGTGGATTATCCTGTAAAGCCATTGTATTACTCCTTTCTTTTTTTGTTTCTGAAAACAGATGCATAGAAGATGCCACGTAGGTCGATTGTTCGCGTTTATGTTTAGAAGGACGTTTTTCCCGCTGAGCAAACCGGTTGGTCAGTAATAGTTTTCGCCTTTATAAAACAATGTTTTTTAAAATATGGACAGGGTTATGCAGTATTTAGTACAGTTGGGTGTGCTGCTCAACCAGATGGCAGCATAGGTAGGCTTTTTGCATCATGTACTAAAAAGCAAATCTATATGGAGATTGAAAAATTTTATGCCCGGTTTGTGGATTGGGTGGTTCATCAGGCACCACGGGTATTGGTGGGAATTCTGATTCTGTTGTTGGGTATGTGGCTCATTAGGCAATTGACCCATTGGATAAAACGGAAGATTGATCAGAAAAATTGGGATCCCACCTTGGAAGTTTTCCTTTCCAATCTGATTGTCCTGGCACTGCGCATACTGCTTATCTTGCTTGTTATTCAGGTGATGGGATTGCAAATGACCCTTTTTGCAGCTCTGATTGGTGCTTTTGGTGTGGCCGCTGGATTGGCATTGTCGGGTACGTTGCAAAATTTTGCCAGTGGGGTATTGATTCTTATGCTTAAACCATTCCGGGTGGGAGACCAGATATTTACGCAGGGGCAAGAAGGAGAGGTGCAGTCCATTCAATTGTTTTATACCGTTATCCTCACCCGGGATTATCGGACAGTCATTGTACCCAATAGTAAGCTATCCAATGAAATCATCATCAATATGAGCCAAGCGGGTAAGCGAAGGCTGGATTTAGAGTTAAAAGTGAAGTATGAAATTGATTTTGAATACGCGAAACGCATATTGACAAATACCCTCAATGAATCAAGTGATTTATTTGTGAATGCGGACTACATGCTCGGTATTGGCCTGCTGGAAGCGGATGGCTATCGGATTTCCATTTCGGTGTGGGTGAACGAGGAGGGATATCCGGATACCCAGTTAGCTGTACAGGAAAAACTACTGAACGCCGTTAAGACATTGAACTGAATTGTCTTTTTTAAAACAAAAAAAATCAAAAATGAAAGCAGTTTGTCTACCTATAAAGGAAGTGTTCAAATAAGTTAAATAATATAAAAAAAGGAAAGCCATGATACCCAATACGAAAAAGCCACCGATAATTCCGCTGGATGTGGAGAATACCGACGAAACACGGGAACCCACCGGGGAAGATTTGCGGTACAACGAAGAAGAAAATAGCTTCGAGCTGGATCCCGAAACATCCGATACAGAATACGAGCATCCTGAACCTTATGATACCGCCGCTCCGGAAGGCGAAGACGACAACTCCACATACGATGAAGAAAATCCCTATACGCCGAACGAATACCGTGACAAGAGGTCGGCTTTGGAAGAAGAGCTGACCGAGCTGGATGAAGAAGTCAAAGATGATGAACTCACTCAACTGGATGAAGCGGACCGAAAACTTGCGGAAACGCCGGAAGATGATCGAGGTGATTTGGATGAAGAAGGATATCCGGTAAGAGACGATGCAGGAGGAGCACATAATCCGATAGTGGATGAAGCGGGTCCTGATGAGGATGATGAAGAAAGTGAGGAGGGGAAAGTACCTCCATTTGAAGACCCTAGGCGTGATGACGATGAACCGATTTGGGACGATCCCAACCGGCCGATTGAGCCGGAAGAGGTCCCCCCGATAGATGAGCGCGATCCACTTGGCGATAAGCAGATTCAATCGGACGATCCTACCGAAACAACCGGATAACATGAAACGGGATAGCAAAATAAGATTATCGCCGGATATTCCCGCTCAATATACGGGTAAACAGCTGGATTTGGAAGCAAGGGCTGTACTGCCCGATGAAGAGGATGCGCGTGATTTCTTTCAGGTAGCAAAGCGCCGGCTGTTGGATATAAACCATTGGTATGACATTGCTGAAATACCGGTATCCACATTTGTGCTTACCGACCCCTACGGTGGCGAGGCGGTAAAATACCGGCCATCGGAAAATGACAAAATTCGGATTGATATACCCGGTCCTGGCCCGTCGACGGGTGAGGGATACGATTGGGTCATCGTCGAAGACATCACGGAAGTTGCCGATACCATATGTTCCCTTACGCTCCGCCCTACCAACAATCCTTTAAAATTGGATGAAGAAACTGCGCATTTTTTTAAAGATACCGCCACATCTACCTTAATCGTCGAACGAAACGGACGCGAAGTGATCGCCCGCTATCATGGGAGGAACGAGGTCGCCAATACAGATACAGATTCCATCGTTGACAACGCAAGAAACGCGGCCGTAGGCATTGGCGCAAAACTGGGGCTTTCGTATCCGCAATGGAAAAGTCTGATAGAAGGTTTAGTACAGCAACGATGAGCTGTCAGGTAATAGTTCAGAAACCTGTAAAAATTGAAATATCATGAAAAAGCTACAATTTTTTACCGTAATCACCCTCTTCGCAGTATGGGGGACGGCGTGCAACAGCACCAACCGCCGAACGGCGGATGACAGTGTGGAACAGGCACAGGGTGTAAATGACACCACCGCGATGGTAAATGAAAAGGATGCAGATTTCGCTGTGAAGGCCGCCGATGCGGGCTTGGCCGAAGTTGAAATGGGCAAGCTGGCCCAGGAAAAGGCAACCGATCAACGAATCAAAGATTTCGCCCAACAGATGGTGAATGATCATCAGAAAGCCAACGACGAACTAATGACCATTGCCACCCGGCATCATGTAACCCTGCCTCCAGTGGCCAGTAAGGAGCACACCGACAAACAACGCAAACTTAGGGAAAAATCAGGAACCGAATTTGATAAAGAATACATCGATCTGATGGTCAAAGACCACGACAAGGTAGTGTCATTGTTCGAGGACGCGTCATCCGATGCGCAGAATGCTGATTTAAAAGCGTTTGCCTCCAAAACGCTGCCGACATTGAAAAAGCATGATGAAGTAGCCAAAGCAATACGGGATTCGATCAGTCCGATGGACACGACGACCATTCAACGGGTATTGCCTTAGCGTTTCGGGGCACTATCGACCTATCGACGCTTGCCTAAAGCCCGCCACTGGAAGTTTGCGGGCTTTAGGCAAGCGTCTTTAATGATCTGATCGAATGTTTACATTTCAAACGTTTTCCAGGTAAGCGTACGGCTGAATGACGAAGTTACCTGCATGAGTGCTTGTTCGGGCAATGAAGGTCTTTCTTCGGTTTTAATATGCGCTTTAAACAGTTGGGCATATTGTTTGCCGATTTTCGGCCAGCGTAAAGACAGTCCATAGCGATAGGCATTCCGCTTGAGGCTTTTCAATTCAGATGGATTACTTAGCAATTCATTTATAACGATAGAGAGCTGCTGATCGTTATTGAAATCAAAAAGTTTCCCCCGATTGCTTTTAAGTAATTCCACGGCATGCCAATAGGGGGTGGAGACCACGGCCGCTCCTGCGCCGATGGCATAGGACAATGTTCCGCTTGTAATCTGGGCTTCGTTGGGATAGGGGGTAATATAGATATCGCACGCCGATAGGTACGAATGGAGTTTCTCTTCTTCCACAAATTCGGAGATGAAAATCAGGTGTTCCTCGACACCCAGTTTTTTGGCTAACTCAATTAAACTGTTGCGGTAATCCTCACCGAAATTCCGTAAAATGCCGGGATGTGTCTTTCCGAGAATAACATATCGTACATCGGGATGTTGCCGGCATATAGCGGGGAGAGATCGGAGGGTTGTTTCCAGTCCCTTGCTGGGGCCAAGCAATCCGAAAGTAAGTAGGATTTTTCCAGTTGGCAAACCAAGATTCGCCTTGATAGTCGCAGCGTCGAGTTTATTGAAGTCAGGTACACCATGAGGGATCGCCTTAATTTTATCTGTCGAGAGGTTGTAAACGGAACGTAGCAGTTGAACGGCTTTTTTTGTCATTACTACGACTGCAGCGGCGCGGTTTGAGAGTCTTTTGACAATCGAAAGTTGAATTGGGTTGGGATGCGCCAATACGGTATGGAATATGATCGTATAAGGAACTTTTAGTAAACGGGTCAATGCGAGCAAGTATACGCCATTTCGGCCACCATATATTCCGAATTCGTGTTGAATACAGCACATGTCGACTCCATTGCTATTGATAAACGCCGCCGCCGACTGGTAATCGGACAATCGTTCCTGACTGATCACAAATTTTACGTTATTATCATATGTATATTGGTGTTTATCATCCGAATCGTTCAGCGCCACCATAAAGCTGCCGTGTTCGGAAAAAGGAATGTGTTGATTCACCGCATATACTAAATTTTCGTTAAATGTAGCCAAGCCACATTCCCGGGGCTGGCAAGTAGATATATAAGCTATCCTCATCAGTTAAATATTACATATAAAATCTTGTTACAGGCGGTCGCTGTGCTTGCGCTGCAAAAAAACTAACAGCATATCTCGCCGATTTGTTTGGGGATAAGGAACGATTAAAAAAAAATGATAAATAAATGATAGGTTTGGGTGATATTTAGGTAGTGCAATGACACATAGTAATAAAGGATATACCATGAATAAAAACATAATGGCTGTCTACCAGCATGCTTTTCCCGCTGTGGCTCGTTATGTGTCAAAACGAGGTGGGACTTTCGAAGAAACGAAAGATGTATTTCAAGAGGCTTTATTGGTCTATTATGAAAAAATGTACGGGGGGCGACTCACGTTACATCAAAGCGAGGAAGCTTACATCTTTGGTATTGCCCGACATTTATGGACTAAACGGTATAGTGAAAATCAACGGTATGAATCATTGGATCAATTAATGATCGGATTCGATGGGGAAGACCCGCAAAGAGATTGGGAGGACGATATTTCCAGCGATGAAACGTTGTCTGACAAACGCATTCTCCGTGTATTGCAGGTGGCAGGCCAGAAATGTATAGAAATCCTTACGGCTTTTTACTATGAGAAACTGGACATGCAAGAATTGGCAAGCCGGTTTGGATTTTCGGGCACGCGTTCGGCTACGGTGCAGAAATTTAAATGTCTCCAGAAAGTAAAAAAAGTGGTTAAAGAAAAATCATTGCGCTATGAAGACTTCGTTGGATAAATTACAGCTAATGGATGATTGTTTGCTGGGGCAGGCTTCCTGCGAACAACGATTGCTTTTTGAGGCCAAACTGTTGCTGGATCCGATGCTTCGGGAAGATGCCCACTGGCAGCGCAAGACCTACCATATTGTTCGTGATTACGGTCGCCTACAGCTACGGAGTGAATTGGAACGGATACATGAGACGCTGTTTACAACTTCACAACACCGCAAATTTCGCGATCAGATATTGGCATTCTTCCGTAAGTAATCATTTTTTTGAAAGCAATTGATTGACATACCTTAAAGGAATGGGGGTGTGGAGGGAAAACTGTGTTTGGTCTTTAGCAAAAATTAATCATTGACAATTAATAAATAATAAACATATGAATTTCAATAACAATGAATTCCGGCAATATGCTGTAAAGCATCACGGTATTAACGGTATGTATGTAGACCAGTATCTTTCGCGTATGCCGTCCTATGTAACACCAATGGCTATGACTCCCTACATTACGGAAGAACGGCAGCTCAACGTAGCCCAGATGGATGTGTTTTCACGTCTCATGGTAGACCGCATTATTTTTCTTGGCGAACCGGTAGACGACCGCGTGGCAAACATCATCCAGGCACAGTTGTTATTTCTGCAGTCAGCCGACCCGAAAAAGGACATCCAACTGTATGTGAATTCTCCTGGTGGATCGGTTTATGCCGGACTGGGTATCTATGATACCATGCAGTACATCGGACCGGATGTCGCCACCATCTGCACGGGTATTGCCTTGTCCATGGCGGCGGTGTTACTGTGTGCGGGAGCTAAAGGAAAACGCGCTGCATTGCCACATGCGCGAGTGATGATCCACCAGACTTCAGGCGGTATGCAGGGTACGGCTGCCGATATGGACATTAGCATCCGTCAAACCTTGAAGATTCAGGAGGAGCTTTATCGAATCATTTCCGTCCATAGTGCGCAGGACTTTGACCTCGTGGATAAGCTGTCAGATCGCGACCATTGGATGACGGCAGGCGAGGCCAAGGAATTTGGTATGGTGGATGAAGTATTGGGGGGGTAGCGAGTTGTAACCTACTTTTTCCTGCGTATCTATTCATTTCTGGGAGACGAGATCACCAAGCTTTCCTTCCCTGAATCGACACTGCTCAAAATGCTGATGGAACACAGAAACCAGGTGCTCGATCATTGGACTACCGCTGGGGTCTAAAATTGTAAAATATCTGAGGAATCGGCTATAAACTGATAGTGAATGATGCGGTCTGAGGAATAAAAAAGGGGAACCTGTTGAGGTACCCCCTTTTTCGAATTTTTTAATTTGGCTTTGTAAGCACTCAATCTTATCAAAGATTACTGAGCCAATGAATCCAATGAGTCGATTGCACGGGAACCAATCGAATCGATGGAATCCGTAGCGGCATCCATTTCTGATTGGATTTCGTTTGTCAATGAATCAGCAGTTTCTTCACTTTGAGAAGTGGTGTTATTACAAGCTGCAATCGCTAAAGAAAGAGCCAAACCTAAAAAACCGAACTTAAATACGTTTTTCATTGTAATTTCTTTTTTGGTTAAAACAAATTTGTTTATTTTAATGATTAATACGCTGGCTTCGGAAAGGTAACCCAAAAAAAAATAAAAAAGTCTAGAAGTCCAGAAGTCGGAAAGAAAAATCCGTATCAATCCGTTTGCTCGTGTCATCAGTGTTCTCTCACGTTTGCAGAAAATTAAAGAATGCCGTATCTTGTGAACCATGGCAGACCTCGAATTCAATCAGAATGAAGACCTGAACAAACAGGCTGTTTCCAAATTGAGGAATCGGCTGAAGCTGGTTTATGCGGGAGGAGGGCTAGAGGCTGCCGAAAAACAGCATGCTAAAGGCAAGCTGCTGGCCCGCGAACGGATTGCCTATCTGTTGGACGAAAATAGACCCTGGTTGGAGATCGGGGCGTTGGCAGCTGAAGGTATGTACCTAGAATATGGCGGATGCCCATCGGCGGGTGTCATAACAGGTATCGGCTACATCGCGGGCAGACAATGTGTGGTCGTTGCCAATGACGCAACGGTGAAGGCCGGTGCCTGGTTTCCGATGACAGCAAAAAAAAATCTCCGTGCACAGGAAATCGCAATGGACAACAGGCTGCCGATTATTTACTTGGTGGATTCGGCAGGTGTATTCCTGCCTATGCAAGACGAGATTTTTCCCGATAAGGAACATTTTGGCCGGATTTTCCGAAACAACGCACACATGAGTAGTGAAGGTGTTGTTCAGATCGCCGCGATTATGGGCGCCTGTGTGGCGGGGGGGGCCTACCTCCCCGTTATGAGCGACGAGGCGATGATCGTCGAAGGGACCGGCTCAGTGTTTCTGGCCGGCTCGTATCTGGTCAAATCGGCAATCGGCGAATCCGTGGATAACGAAACACTAGGAGGGGCTACCACACATTGTGAGATTTCTGGGGTGACAGATTACAGGCATCCCGATGATAAAACATGTCTGGATTCCATCCGTCGCATCGTGGGGATGCTAGGGAAACCCAAAGATGCAGGTTTTGACCGTATAAAACCTGCACCACCGAAGCATGACGAACGGCAAATCTATGGGATTTTACCCTCCTCGCGGGAAAAGCCTTATGACATGAAGGAAATCATTCTTCGGTTAGTAGATCATTCGGAATTTGAGGAATACAAAGCCCTGTATGGGCAGAGTATCGTTTGTGGATTGGCTCGGGTGGATGGTTGGGCCGTGGGAATCGTGGCGAACCAACGCAATGTGGTGAAGAATGGAAAGGGCGAGATGCAGCTTGGCGGTGTGATCTATTCAGACGCGGCGGATAAAGCGACTCGGTTTATCATGAACTGCAATCAGAAAAAAATACCCCTGGTGTTTCTACAGGACGTGACGGGGTTTATGGTGGGGAGTCGGGCTGAGCAGGGGGGCATCATCAAGGATGGGGCCAAGATGGTTAATGCGGTGGCCAACTCCGTGGTGCCCAAAATCACCCTCGTAGTGGGTAATTCCTATGGGGCAGGCAACTACGCAATGTGCGGCAAAGCATATGATCCGAGGCTGATTTTTGCATGGCCCTCGGCTAAGATAGCTGTAATGGGCGGTGCACAGGCGGCAAAGACACTCCTGCAAATCCAAAAAGCGTCGTTGAAGGCGAAAGGGGGGGAGATAGACACCGAAGATGAGGAAATACTACTTAAAAATATTACGGCGCGCTATCACGAACAAACCACTCCTTATTATGCCGCGGCGAGACTCTGGGTGGATGGTGTCATTGACCCGTTGGAATCCCGGAAAGTAATTTCAACGGGCATTGAGGCGGCCAATCAGGCACCCATCGAAAAGCCATTCAATGTAGGGGTAATACAAACGTGAATTAAAAGTCGGAAGTTGGGAGTCTGAAGTTCGAAAGTCTGAAAAACAAAAACACAGAAAAACGTAAAGCGATGTTCTCAAAAATCAAAAAAGCGTATCAATTGTTCAAAAGTATTGATTTCGAGCAGTTGGATAAATTGTCGCGAAAAGTAGACTTGCCCAAGGTAATGGAATCGTTTTCGAAGCTGGATGAAAAACAGCTCAACGGCCTGATGAAAATGCTGGATGTTGGCAGGCCTAAAAAGGAGCTTCCGCCTATTAATGGAGATTTTTACGAATTGCATCTTCGGCTGAACGAGGAGGACCGGACGCTCCAATTGAAGGTGCGGGATTTCATGGAACGTGAAATAAAGCCATTGGTCAACTACTATTGGCTCCGCGACGAATTTCCCTTTGAAATTATCCCCATGCTGGCAAAATTGGATATCTGCGGCCTAACCTACAAAGGATATGGTTGTGCAGGCAGGTCATCTCTTATGGAAGGAATTATTGCTATGGAAATTGCACGCATTGATGCTTCGGTAGCTACATTTTTCGGCGTACAAAGTGGATTGGCTATGGGGTCTATTTATATGTGTGGCTCCGATGCACAGAAGCAGGAGTGGCTGCCCGCCATGCAACAGATGAAGTTGATAGGTGCTTTCGGCTTAACCGAACCAGAGGTTGGCTCGGGAGCGGCCGGTGGGCTGACTGTAACCGCCCAGAAAACAGAATCCGGCTGGGTACTCAACGGACAGAAAAAATGGATTGGCAATGCGCCGTTTGCTGATGTAACGGTGATATGGGCGAAGGATGTGGCGGATGGCGAGGTAAAGGGATTCTTGGTACGAAAGGGTACACCCGGCTTTGCTGTAGAGAAAATGAAAGGAAAGATGGCCCTACGCATTGTTCAAAATGGGCTGATCACTTTGACGGATTGTATGATTGAAGAAAGTGACCGGCTGCAGAATGCCAACTCATTCAAAGATACGGCTAAGGTATTACAACTAACCCGGGCCGGGGTAGCATGGATGGCCGTGGGCTGTGCACGCGGAGCATATGAAAGTGCGCTCGATTATACGCGGAAACGCAAACAGTTCGGCAAGCCGATCTCGTCTTTTCAATTGATCCAAAATCACTTGGTTGAGATGCTCTCTAATCTTACGGCTATGCAGACGCTGGTGTACCGTCTTTCTGAGCTACAGGATGCAGATATGCTGCGCGACGAACACGCTTCGTTGGCAAAAGTGTTTTGCACGCTTCGCACGCGCGATATCGTGAGCCGGGCGCGGGAGGTAATGGGCGGCAACGGCATCCTGCTTGAATACGATGTGGCCCGGTTCCTGGCTGATGCGGAAGCTATTTATTCGTATGAAGGCACGAAAGAAATCAATTCATTGATTGTAGGCAGGTCGATTACTGGATTCAGTGCATTTGTATAAACAACGAGGTGTATAAACAACGAGGCCGGAACACTGTCCGGCCTCTTGTTGGATTCTATTTCTTTCCTTTCCCTCCCTTGCCTTGCGCTTGTTGTTGGCGCATGTAATCTTCCATACGCTGCTGGAATTTAGATTTTTTCTTCTGCGTTTCTGGCTTTTTCTTGTTAGCCTCGATGATGGCCAGGATTTTGTCATCGTTGATCATCTTGCGGATAACCACCTGCTGACCAAAAGTAAAAAGCGTTGAGAGGAAATAATAATAGTTCAGTCCCGCCGGGAAGCTATTTAGCACGAATAGGAAAATCAGTGGCATGAAGTAGCCAATGTATTTCATCTGCGCATTGGCTGCACCTGAGATGGTATTGTTATACCAGGTGGATAGCAAAGTTACCACCGTCATGAGGATACACATTAAACTGATGTGATCTACCCCGACGATGGGCAGAGGAGCGAACGTAATGGGCGAATCATAGGTCGAAAGGTCCTTTATCCAAAGAAAACTTTCACCCCGTAATTCGAAGAGGTTTGGGAAGAAGAAAAAGAAAGCAATGGTAAAAGGCATCTGCAGAACGAGTGGAATACATCCTCCCAATGGATTAACACCGGCCTGTTTATACAATTTGAGGTATTCCTGCTGCAGCAATGCAGCGTTATCCTGCCCTACTTTTTCTTTGATCTGATCCATCTCCGGTTTGAGTACCCGCATCTTGGCCATTGAAACATAAGACCGATAAGTAAGTGGCGATAGCACCAGTTTTAGCATGATGGTCAGGATCAGGATAACCAGGCCATAGCTCCAATTGAAGCCATCCAAAAAGTTAAACACCGGAATGGTAATAAAGCGGTTAATCCACTTCATCGGGCCCCAGCCCATGTCTATTTGTTTTTCCAAGCCATAACCGTGCGCTTTCAGTACGTTATATTGATTGGGTCCAAAGAAAAAATGCATGGGATAGGTGTTGATATCCTGACGGCTGAAATCCAAATGAAGGTTGGCGGAAAACAGTTTGACAATGCGGTCGTCGGTGCTGGTATAGACATTAACCTTACCGCCATTGAAACCCTGTTCGGAAACCAGCACGTTGGAAAAGAAGTGTTGTTTGAAGGATACCCATTCTAGGTTTTCTTTAACTTCTTCTTCATCGTCTTTGGCCGTATTCAGGTGGTCCACTTCGCCATCGGCCAACGAATAATATAGGGTCGAACGCTGGCGTTCGCTTTTCATATCCTTTTCTTTCTGGGAAAGGGCGGCCTCCCAGTTGAGCACCAGTTGGCTTTCGGTTGGGGCTACCACATCCTGAAGGCCTTTGGTTACAATCGTAAAGCCAAGGTTGTGATCTCCACCCCTGATTGAATAAATATAATCGATGTATTTATCGGCCGCATAGGCTAGCCGGAATGTAACGGATGCGGAATCTTGCCCCGTCACCTGTACATCGTGGCCTTCGGTGGAAAAAAACAGGTCATTGGTGATGATGTTTTTTCCCGCAGTCGAGAAGAATAGACCGAATTTGTTGTGATCGCCTTCAAAAAGCATGAGTGGCTGGCCATCATACGTTTTTTCATCCTTGAGCTCCACGGATTTTACACGCCCGCCCTTTGTGCTGATGCTGGCACGGATGTGTTCGTTTTCAAGGGTGAGTGTTTTCTCTTCGCCGATGGTGGCTGGGCCGAACGGAGTGTTTAATAGTGCCGAGTCAAGTACAACGGGAGCAGTTTCCGTAACAGCAGTGTCGGCTTGTACGTTTTCAACACCTGCCTTCGCCCGGGCAAGCGAATCCTGTAATTGACGCTCACGTTTGATTTCCTCGTCGGAGGGTTTCATTAAATAAAAGGAACCCGCAATAATGACAAATATTAAAACGAGGCCAGTGATTGAGTTTCTATCCATTTCTAAATTTGCGCTATTTCTGCTTCGCTGCTTTGCTATGGGCCAAAGAAGCGGCTACAAAGCTAACAAAAAGTGGGTGAGGATTTGCAACTGTTGATTTTAATTCAGGGTGGAATTGACCCGCAATGAAAAAGGGATGGTTCTTGAGTTCGACGATTTCCACCAAATTACTCGCTGGATTAATACCCGAGGCGATCATACCCGCAGCTTCGTATTGTGCCAGGTAATCGTTGTTGAATTCGTATCGATGGCGATGGCGTTCTGATATTTTGAGCTTACCATAAACAGAGGCAGCTTTCGTGCCCTTTTTGATTTCGCAGTCATAGGCACCTAATCTCATTGTGCCACCCATGTTTTTTACTTGTTTCTGCTCTTCCATGAGGTGGATGACCGGATGCTTTGTTTTCGGATCCATCTCGTAGCTGTTTGCGTTTTTCAATTTCAATACATTCCGTCCAAACTCGACAACAGCACACTGCATGCCCAGGCAAATACCGAAAAAGGGAATGTTGTTTTCCCGGACATATTGGATGGCTATCAATTTGCCTTCTAGTCCACGTTCGCCAAATCCCGGTGCTACCAATACCCCGCAGACCCGTTTGAGTTTTTCAGTAACATTGGTTTCATTGATGCTCTCAGCGGCGATGTACTTTACCTTTACTTTGCATTCATTAATTGCTCCTGCCTGAACAAACGCTTCGTTGATCGATTTATAAGCGTCGGGTAGCTCTACATATTTCCCAACCAGCGCGACGGTTACCTCCGCTGTTGGGTTTTTTAACTTGCCGAGGAAAATCTTCCAGTTTTCCAGATCGGGTTCGTTTTTAGTTGAGAGTTTGAGTTTGGTCAATACCGTCTTGTCCAGCTGTTCTTTCAACATTAGCAAGGGCACATCATAGATGGAAGGCGCATCGATGGATTCAACCACCGCGTTAATGTGAACATTACAAAACAACGCGAGTTTCTTACGGATATCCGAATTGAGATGGTGTTCGGTCCTGCAAACCAATATATCGGGTTGTATGCCGTATTCCAGTAGGGTTTTTACGGAATGTTGAGTGGGCTTGGTTTTCAATTCGCCCGCGGCTGCCAGAAAAGGCACAAGGGTCAAGTGGATTACCAGCGAGCTATTGCTTCCCAACTCCCAACGCAACTGCCGTACCGCTTCAATAAAAGGTAATGATTCGATATCACCCACCGTACCACCAAGCTCGGTGATAATAATGTCGTAGTGGCCGTCCTTGCCAAGCAGACACATTCTTCTTTTTATCTCGTCGGTAATATGCGGTACTACCTGTACGGTTTTACCGAGGTAAGCACCTTCACGCTCCTTGTCGATGACGTGCTGATAAATCCGACCCGTGGTCACATTGTTGGCCTGAGAAGTAGGCGTGTTTAGAAAACGCTCGTAGTGGCCGAGGTCCAAATCGGTTTCAGCCCCGTCTTCGGTAACGAAACATTCACCGTGTTCGTAGGGATTTAGAGTACCGGGGTCAATATTGATGTAAGGATCAAATTTCTGGATGGTGACCTTGTAGCCCCGCGCCTGAAGAAGCTTAGCTAAGGATGCCGAAATAATACCTTTTCCTAACGACGAGGTAACGCCGCCCGTAACAAAAATGTATTTAGTCATGACAAATTTTGGGTGTATTTTTATACGCTGTTTAAGCTAAAAAAGCCTTCACCATCACGTTTGTGTACGGGATGCAAAGGTATAGATTTTTTGTGAATAATGCGGATATAACTTTTATTATAGAAGCAGGATTGATTATTTTGTTTAGATTAGTTATAAATAGTGTTTGTAATACGGTATATTTGTCGCATGAAAACAACATATCTCAATCGTGTTGCGGTCGTTGTATATGCACTCATACTTTCGGCTCCGCTTTTTGCACAGGAAATTAAAACAGTTAATGATCTGGATGCGTCGTCCAAGACAGTATATTTCAATTTGACCATTGGTAAAGAGGTCGCTGATGCGACAGCCGATTGGGATATAGCTTTCAACCGTACCACGATAACGGTCAATAGCGGTAGCAGTGGGGTGGGCAATGTGACTGCTGCTCTTCTGAAGGATACAGCATTCGAAGAGGTAAGCAAGCTGCCGGACGCAGATTTTAAGGCCGATTCTGATGCCGAAAAAGCAATTCCCTCGGGTAGCGGCAATGGATGGTATGAATACGATATGTCTGATCATAGTATCAATCCGATTCCCGGACGCATCTTGGTTATTAAAACCTTAACGGGAGATCATGCCAAGCTTGAAATATTGAGTTATTATAACAAGTCCAACTACAATTCTGCTAATTATTCTTTCAGATACAGTTTCTTATAAGGTGAAAAATGAACAGGGAAACGGCGTAATTAAAGGTGAGTGGGAAAAGTTTCTCCATCTTTTTAAACGACAGGAAGTTCCTGCGAAAACCACCCTTTTACAGGAAGGACAGATTTCAAAAACAGCTTACTATATTGAAAAAGGCTGCATAAGAAGCTGGTTTAACAACAATGGAAAGGATATTACTTTCCAGTTTTTCTTTGAGGGGGAAGGGGTTTCTTCCGTTGAAAGCTTCAGAACCAATCAGCCAAGTTTGTTCAACCTGGAAAGCATCGAAGACTGTCTTATTCAACTGATTTCTAAAAATGATTTTCAGTTTATTTTAGAAAATTCGCCGATTATCGCAAAAGAGATCGAAGAACAAACTTTCCGGCGGTTGATTTTCTACCAAAAACTGTTCCTTTCACGTATCAAGGATAATCCACAAAAGCGCTATCAAGAGCTGCTGGAACAACGGCCGGAGATCCTACAGCGAATTCCTCAACATTATATTGCATCGTATTTGGGGATCACCCCTGTTTCATTAAGCAGGATACGTAATAGGCGATAATTTCATTTCTTAACAATTGTTATCGTTAACAGAACCGTTGACTACTGATCTTTGGAAAACATCATAAGCGGTACAAAAATGAGCGTAGTAGTTGTATTTAATCATCCGTATGAAGGAAGTTATTGTAATGCCATTCTACATGCGGTGACAAAAGGGCTGCAAAGGGCACAACATGAAGTCGACGTTATTCATCTTGATAACGAGGGCTTCAATCCGGTGATGACAGCGGCCGACCTGAAAGCATTTAAGGAAAGGAAACCCATTGATCCCAAGGTGATCGATTATAAACAACGGCTTGACAAGGCTGACCATTTGATTTTTATTTTTCCCATTTGGTGGGAATTGATGCCTGCATTAACCAAGGGATTTATTGACAAGGTGATTTTTCCCGGAGTTGCTTATGATTATGCCCCAAGTGGGTATGGTATGACGCCACTTTTTAAAAAGATAAAGAGCGTAACAATGATCACGACAATGAATACCGCCCGTATCGTATACAGACTCATTTTTGGAAACGCCATCCGGAAAGCGATCATGACTGGCACGTTTTGGAAAACAGGGTATAAAAATAGGAAATGGATAAACCTTGGTATGGTTAAAATGGCGTCGGACGAGAAGCGGAAAAAATGGCTGGTCAATCTTGAAAATAAATTTTCATCGTTAAAATAGCGACAAATAAAAACCTACAGATTCCATACCTCCGCAAACATCTATCAATCTTAGTAAGGGCTTTGGCTTTAGTCACCTATGCTCGCCCTCGATGATTAATCCCAAATCATTTATACGGAGCAGAAAACTTACAAAAGGATCTCAAAGCTGCATATCGCACCACTAGTTTGTCATTGAAACACTGCATTTTTTAGTTCGGTTGGATAACGGCGAATCAAAGTAAAACGGATCGTATTTACTTTAACAAAAAAAACAGCAATGAACAAGCATATAACATTATTTTTAATCCTATTTTTCACAGCATTATTAGACAACATGGCGAACGCTCAACTGTAGCATGATGATTCTCCGGGACCGGAAATAGGCCAATTGCTTAAAAAAATCCACACAGTTCTGCAAAAAGAACACATACCCGGATTGATGATTTCCATCGTAAAGAAAGACAGCATCTTGTTTTCGGGAGGATTGGGATATGCCGATTTAGAACAAAAAATGAACGTTGATCACACAACGCAATTTCATCTGGCATCCATTACAAAATTCTTCGTAGCAATGGGTATCCAAAAGTTAATAATAGAGGGTAAATTAAACCTCAATGACCGATTGCAGGCAATCGCACCCGAAATCCCCTATACGAACAAATGGGAGTCGACAAACCCCGTTAGGCTTGTTCATTTATTAGAACACACGGCAGGCTTCGAGGATATTCAATTGAATAAGATGGTAAACACTACGGGAAACCCACTAACGGGGATAGATGCACTGAAAGCGGCGGAAAACTCGCTTAGTTCCCGCTGGAAGCCCGGCGAAATGATGTCATATTCAAATCCGGGATATAATGTTTTAGGATTTATAATAGAGAAAGGGTCAAATATTTCGTTCAAAATGTTGCCGGAGTTCAGAAAAACCTTTAATTTCATGACAAGCGTGATTCAATTATTTGTTAGCTCTTAATGCCTCCTGAATTTTTTTTAGTTACCATAGTATCATTTTAATAGTTAATATATACTAAGTAAGGGACAAAATCATCGTAGTGTAAGCTACCGAAGGTGTTGCTTTAACAAGCGCCTTTGCAAGAGAGCGGAGTAACGGCTAAATTGAAAGTTTGTGCTTCGTAATCCGCAAAAGCCAATAAAATTGGTTTTTTTGTAATTTAGTAAAGCCACGAACCGTTGCCTGTCAGGCAGGAAAAACGTTGCTAAAAACAAACATAGATTATAAATGGAGAATTTTACGGCAAAGTTAGAGTTGATTGGAATAAATCCGTTTGTGTTTGTCCCTGAAACTATTTTAAAAATAATATTTGAACAAGCTGGAAAAAGTAAAGGATACATTCCAATTAGAGGTACAGTAAACGAAAACAGTTATATCCAAACTTTGGTAAAGTATAAAGGCGAATGGAGATTATACATAAATTCAACAATGCTGAAGAATTCCCCGAAACGAATAGGTGACTACATTGCCATCGCAGTCGAATTTGACCCATCAGACAGAACCATAATTCCTCACCCAAAACTTACAGCTGCATTAAACAAAGACAGGACAGCCAAAGAATCCTTTGAAAGCACTTCGCCTTCAAAACAAAAAGAAATAATACGTTATATTTCCTTCTTAAAATCGGAAGCAAGTATTATAAACAATATTCAAAAACTTATTGGTTATTTAAACGGAGAAAATAAATTTTTAGGTCAAATATTTAAAATAAAACAAAAAAAATGAATTTACAGAAATTTATGGCAAACAATGCCAATTACCATTCATGGGTAACGCAAAAATTTGTTGAATGGTTATCCTCAAAACCTGAAGAGCTATTGCACAAAGAAGTGCCTTCAAGTTTTAACAGCATTATTAAAACCCTAAACCACATTTGGGCAACAGATGAATATTGGTACTCAATTATAGCCGAAACTTCTGACTTTGTTAATCGACGAGAAATTACCGAATTTAACTCAAAAGAAATATTTGACGGAATAGTGCATCGAGCCAATGAAATTAGCAAATTAATAGGGTCATATAGTGATGAGGAATTGTCTAAGGTCATTAAAATTGAAACTCCTTGGTTTAAATGCAACTTTCCGAAATATGAATATTTGCAACAGTTAATTAATCACGCGACATACCACCGTGGGCAAATCGTAACTATAGGACGAAATATCGGAATCACAGACGGTTCCAATACTGATTATAACTTTTATAACATTTACAAATAGAAGTAAAAAAAAGCCCGAACAGCCAAACTGGGCAAACGTTAGCGGTAATTTAACAGGACAAGTCACAAAGATGGATGGATACCAAAATATATTTGAAAAATTGTCACCTTATTTGGAACAACTGACTGTTGCACCTAATACAAAATTATTAGAGCAAAACAAAATAGCACAAAAAATATATTTTATAGATAAAGGTTGCCTAAGACAGTACATTGTCAAGAACGGAGTAGAAATTACTGCTCAGTTTTTTCTTGAAAAGACTATGGTATCATCGGCAGAAAGTTTCAGGAATAATCTTCCGAGCCAATTTGTCTTAGAAAGTATCGAACCAACCCAATTGTATTATCTTGATAAAAGAAAATTTAAAGAATTGGCAAACCAAGACTTGGAATTGAAGGGTGAAATTGAAAAACATATTTTCGACCAGTTTATTTATTATCAGCAATTATTCTTATCTCGAATTACACTTACTCCTCAAGAACGATATCAGGAGCTTCTTACCCAACAACCAGATTTAATTAAAAGAATAGCGCAGAAGTATTTGGCTTCTTACTTGGGTGTAACACCGGTTTCACTAAGCAGAATTAGGGCAAGAAGATGAGAAATTAACAATTGTTATTTCTAAGTTGGCTGAAAACCTCAACCTTTGTTTAAAAAATTTATGTATTTAAATCTTTCAGAAGTAAACTTATATTATGAAATTACTGGGTCAGGTCCATTTCTGTTTATTATACAAAGTGGCGAAGGTGATGCCAGACGTACGAGTCAACTAGTTAGCTACCTTAGGGAACAATTTACTGTAGTAACTTATGACAGGAGAGGATTATCAAGAAGCAAATTAAAAAATGATTCAACAGTAAGTATAGATCATCATTCCAACGATTTATATCAACTTATATCCTCGCTGGCCAATACTTCAGTTGATATCTTGGGATGTAGCATTGGTGCCACTATTGCATTAAATACATCCTATAAATATGAAAACGTCATAAAAAAAATAGTAGCCCATGAACCCATATTGCCATCTATATTATCTGAAAAAGACAGGAAATTACATATAGCGGAACTTGAAGAGATTAGAGAAATTTATTTGCATGGAGAATGGATGGGTGGGATTAAAAAAATGGCAGGTGTCTTAGGAATTAATCCACATTCTCAAGCTAAGGAAGCGGATGCACTAATTGAACCTATGACTATAGAAAGAAAGCCAAACTTCGATTTCTTTATCAAATATGATTTCCAACGTATTATTGATTTTGATTTTTCTCTTTCTAAAATAAAGGCAGTCGAAGAACATACCTGTATTATTCCGGCTGTCGGAAAAGAAACCAATCAAAGCGTATTTGATTATAAATGCTCGCAAATAATTGCGAATACTCTTGATAAAGACCTGATGTATTTTCCCGGAGGTCATAATGGGAATACCACACATCCTAACGGATATGCTGAAATGATCCAAAAATTATTAAACTAATGGTGTGCCAAATGGAGTTGCCGATTTAGGTATATCTCATCTATCGATGGTTATATAACACACTCATTAAAGAAATGTATAGAAGTAAGCGGTGGTTTAGCGTTTGTTTAGGTATTTCTTCTCAAATTCCTATGCCAAACGAATGATTTCCCAAGTTGTCTTTTCCAATTCAATAGTTTCTTTCTCCAACTTAACAATCTCTAACAATTTCTGTTATTTTGTCCGAAATATGTCCGAAAATATAAAAAGCCACTGATTATCAGTGGCTTTTGTCGGGGTGGCAGGATTCGAACCTACGACCTCCTGCTCCCAAAGCAGGCGCGATACCGGGCTACGCTACACCCCGAACTTTTATTTTACCGGTTTGAAGTCTGCCTCGGACACTCGACCTCCCCGACCTGAAGTCGGGACGCGATACCGGGCTACGCTACACCCCGAACTTTTATTTTACCGGTTTGAAGTCTGCCTCGGACACTCGACCTTCCCGACCTGAAGTCGGGACGCGATACCGGGCTAACCACACCCCCGTTCCGGTAAGGGTTTGCAAAGGTAAAAATTAAATCGAAATTCCAAAAGAACTTTGTATTTCTTTTTTTAAAAACAACTTCCGTATTCAAAAAATAATCACTAATATTGCAACTCGATTTTTACGGGATAATAATCGTCATTAATTACTCAAAATCATGGATTTAGTAAAATTTGTAGAAGAGCAAGCGGTAACGAAAAATGAGGTTCCCGCATTCAAAGCTGGAGACACCGTTAGCGTTCACTATAAAATTCGCGAAGGAAACAAAGAGCGTATTCAGGTTTACCAAGGGGTTGTCATTCAACGTAATAGTATTGGTGCAAACCAAACCTTCACCGTACGCAAAATTTCTAATGGTGTAGGCGTAGAACGTATTTTCCCGATCAACTCGCCCAATATCGAGAAGATTGAAGTTAATAGCTACGGAAAAGTACGCCGTTCGAAACTATATTATTTACGTGGACTTACTGGCAAGGCGGCACGTATTAAATCAAAGAGATTTTAACTCCGTCTTTTGTCATGTTGCGATAAAAAAGCTATCCATAGAAGGATAGCTTTTTTTATTGGCATGGCTTTGCAACTTAAGTTACCTTTTCCGATTCCTTTTCCGATTCCAGTTTCATTTTATAGCAGGGCTAATTCCATTCGGATTCCATTGTCTCAGTTTGCGTTCAGTCTTAGTAGAAGCAGCAGTTGACGTTACTAAGCCGATTGACTACCCAAAGATGTATCACCGGATTGAAAGTTGTTTTGGTTAAAGCGGGTAAGTCCGATATTTTCGTGCTAACTCGCGTTACTTTGTTACGTAAGAAAAAGTTCGTCTTTCATTCTTGGAATGGTAAAAACCAGCGGAGGGTTAGGGGAGAGGAAACAACAATCTAATTGGTTTTTTGCTTTAAAAGTAATTGATATTTAGTTAGATACAGACTTCTAATAAAGTGCCTGAAGTTAACTTCATATAATTAATATATTTTATTGTTTATCAGGATTTTATTTTGATTATATAAACTATGAATTTATAATAATTTGCATAAAGAATAGGAGGGTAATCTGGGTTGTGGAGAATGTAAAAAAATGTTAAAAAAAGCAGGGTATTCAAATAAATTGTTTTATTTGCGTCTGTTACAATGTGTGTGATAGGAATTTGGTGGTTGTATTCAGTTGCCAATCAATTCAAATTAAACACGGGATCAACTTTTGAATACGAAAATTACCTATAATAGAACATGATATTTAAAAAGAATGTGCTTGCACTTGTTGTGTTGGTTGTGATTGCGTTGGGTGCCAGTTTCATTTTCCTTTCATCTTTTGACAGCAGTCCTGAGGGATTGTCTGCAGCAAATCCAGATGTCGTCGAACAAAAAGAGGCCACGAACCTCTTGTACGGTTTACCAGTAGCGGGATTCAATATAGAAACCCATGCGGTAAAGCGCAATGAATTCTTGTCGGATATCCTCCAACGATACCATGTAGACCTTCCGCGTATTTCGGTCCTTGCGGATAAATCCAAAGGTATATTTGATGTACGTAAAATTGGAGCCGGGCATGATTATACTGTTTTTGCCAATGATGCCGGGAAAGCAGCCTATTTTGTGTATCAGCCTAACCCAATTGACTACGTGGTATATGATTTAAGAGATAGCATTTCTATCTATAAGGGACAAAAGGAAGTAGATACTAAAATCGAATCTGTGTCAGGTACGATCCAAAGTTCCCTTTATGAAACATTGGAAGCAAATGGAGCAAGCCCGGACCTCGCTGTCCAATTGGCAGAAATATATGGTTGGGCTGTCAATTTTTATCGCATCAATCGGAATGACTGGTTTAAATTGATTTATGAGCGCAAGTACGTTGACGGCAACCCAATTGGCCCTGGCCGAATCCAATCTGCTGTGTTCGGTCACGGTGGAAAAGAATACCGGGCATTTTATTTTGAGCCAAATGATGGGCAACCGGGAGCTTATTACGATGAAAACGGTAAAAGTCTCCGTCGAACATTCTTAAAAGCGCCGTTGAAGTACAGCCGTATTTCATCCCGGTTCACCATGCGAAGGTTTCATCCGGTTCAACGGCAGTGGAAGGCTCATCTGGGGACCGATTTCGCCGCTCCTCACGGAACACCGATTGTCGCAACTGCCGCGGGTGTAGTGATCGAATCCCAGTACGGTGGCGGTAATGGCAATTATGTCAAGATCAAACACGATAACGTGTACACCACCCAGTATTTGCACATGAGCAAGCGTGCCGTGAAAAAAGGACAACGGGTCTCACAAGGTCAGGTGATTGGTTATGTGGGAGCCACGGGACTTGCGACAGGTCCTCACGTATGCTATCGTTTCTGGAAAAATGGTAGGCAGGTCGATGCCCTGGCACAAGTATTTCCGCCCTCCGAACCCATAAAAGGAGAATATCAAGTGGCATTTGAGCGATTGCTGAACGAAGGCCAGCAACGATTAGCAGAAATCGGTAACAAAAAACAAAGTAATCTGGAATTATACGGCATGTTGGCGTTTCGCATCGAAAACCTTTTTGAGTCTGAAACAGACGACAGCCGTATCCTGGAAGGATTTTCAGCGCAGATGTTATAGCACAGATGTTATAAAAAATAATCAACAAAAAACCCCGGTGATTTCACATCAGCGGGGTTTCTACTAACTAAACTAAACAACTATATAAAACAAACCATATATAGACACCTTGAGAACCGAAAGACAATAATTTCTTCCTAATGCTTCAAAGATATAAATTATTTAGAAAGATTATAAATAAATCTGAATATTCTATTTGGCATAATCCGCGACCACCTGTCGCCAATCTTCGCGTTCCGGAATTCTAGGCTTACGTTTACCAAAAAACTGGACGATTACGTTGCCATCCGCATCGAATGCTTCCAGACTCGTTACAATACCGTCTTCCGTCGGCTTCTTAACCAACCAGACACTTTCGATGGCATCTTCCCGCAGGTGCATATTGAATTCGGGATCAAGTACATTGAACCAAGGTCCTGTTTGCAGTAGTTTTTTCGCTTTGCCGGTGTGGATCTGAATACATCCGCGACTCCCGATAAATACCATAATTTCCAGATCACGTTCAGACACCCCTTCCAGTATCCGCTTTAGCGAGGCTACCGAAATCTGTGTAGCATGCCCTTCTGGCGCCAATCGCATGGCTTGCCGGCGTGAAACAGCGAAATCCTGCAACATGCCAAAAAAACGGTGAGTGTCTTTTAGATCAAGCCATGCTTGGCGGAAGCCGGCGACATCAACCTCGCCGTCCGGGGTTTCTGTAATGGACTTGTCGACAGCCGCTGTTTGCAGCGGAACACCTTGCTCGGATGCCTTGTACGCTGCTATCAGGACCTCATAAGCACGAAGATCACTCCGCTCGGTCAAGTAGATTTTATGCACGGCCTCACCGTCTTTATCAAAGAATTGGAGGCTACGACGGTCGCCTTCTGATACAGCGAAGCCAAAATGCCAGGCGTTCATGAACAGGCGAAGATCGATGTCGGGATTGACCACCAAACCGACGTGACCGTTGAAGGAGGCTTTGGTATAGGTGCCCTGTCGCTCGTGTACAGCGTGATCATTGCGTGTAAGGGCCATGACGTGGCCCAATGTCTTGATTTCTTTAAGTATTTCTTCAAATTCCGGTCTTAATGAAATATTGGAATCACCAATGGCGACCAATTCCGCTTCGGAAACGCCTAGTTGTTTTGCGGCATCACGGATACGCACTTTCGGGTTTTCGTTCTTGAATTGTTGATATTGCTCCTTGAGCGATAACGTTGTATTTTCCATACTGTATTTATTTAATTGTTGTTTGTTCGGATAAAGTCATGGACGGAATCACTAAAGGACACTTAAATTCCTCATCGTGAAACAACCGTACCTGAATATTAAATGCTTCGTGGATGTTTTCGCAGGTTATGACCTCCTGGGGCAGGCCAAAGGCAATGCGCTTTCCATTTTTTAAGATCATCACCTTATCAGAATAGCGTGAAGCAAAATTGATGTCGTGAAGGATGCTAATCACACAATAACCGCGATTGGCGAGACCGCGGGCTAACGAAAGAATTTGTTGCTGGTAGAGTAAATCCAAGCCATTAGTGGGCTCGTCCAGGAAAAGCAACCCCTTTGGCTGGTCATAAATCTGCGCAATGACACGGGCAAGCTGAACACGCTGTTGTTCGCCTCCTGAAAGGGTATTGTAATCCCGGTTGGCGAAGCTGGTTATGCCCGTATCCTCCATCACGGTTTTGACAATCGCTATATCTTCTTCCCTGGGCTTATTCACGAAGTGCGGATATCGGCCCATCATGACCAACTCATGCACTTTGAATGAGATAGACAGGGTATTAATCTGTGCTAAAACCGCTCGGAATCTGGCGAGGGCATCCAGTTTATACGTTTCAATAGGATGTTTACGGATGTAAATCTCCCCCTCGGTTGTTGCAATCTCCTTACATAATAATTTGAGCAGGGTGCTTTTTCCGGCACCATTGGCACCGATAATTGCCAACAACTCGCCCGGTTGCACGTCGAAACTTACATTTTCAATCAACTTTACAGATCCAACCGAGTAGTGTATGTTTCTGACTTCAATCATGTTGTGTTCCTATAGAATCCATGTAGGACGGTATAAAATTAATTATTTTAATGGATACCACCGCGTTTGCGTCGTTCAATCAAGATGATATAAATGAATATCGGTGCCCCGATGATAGCCGTGAGTATACCGATGGGCAGTTCAGCTGGAGCGAATATCGTGCGTGCTACCAAGTCGGCAAGTACGAGTACGGAAGCCCCTAAGAGAGCAGATCCGGGAATAACCAACCGATGGTCTGCCGAAAAAGCCATCCGTAGGATATGGGGTATGACCAAGCCAACAAAACCGATCATACCGGATATGGCGACCGAGGCACCGACTCCCAGCGTTGCCATGACGATGATGAGTCTTTTGAGTACGTTTACGTTGATGCCCATATGCCCGGCCTGTGATTCACCTAAAGCAAGCGCATTCAGTGACTTGCTGAAAAAGGGCAAGACAACCAACGAAATGGCTACAAATGGCAAAATGCTGGTGAGGGTTTTCCAACTGGCTCCTCCCAAGCTGCCTAGCGTCCAAAAAGTGATGTTGCGCAACTGGTCATCCGTAGCCATGTAAGTAAGTAATCCGGTAAACGAACCTGCCAGCGCGTTGATTGCGATACCTGCCAGTAGCAGCGTGGTAATATCGGCTTTGCCGTTGCCAACAGCTAAACGATATACGGCAAACGTGGTAATACATGCGCCAATGAACGCCGCGATCGCCAAGGCGTGGTAACCCAATGTCGCAGTTATGAAGCTAAAGTATCGGTGTTCCAAAACGATCATCATGACGGCAAATAGGGAAGCGCCGGAAGAAATGCCGATCAGCCCAGGTTCGGCCAATGGGTTCCGGAACAACCCCTGTAACGTAGAGCCCGCTATGGCCAACGCAGCACCAACAACCGCTCCTAACAGGACACGTGGCAGGCGGATGTTTAACAAAACAGCTTCCTGCTGGGAGGTGAAATTGACCGAGGTGCCCAATCCAGCTCGATGGGCTACAATGTACCATAACTCCGAAGCACTTATCTTGACGGCACCCACACACACGGACAACACGCATGCCGCTACCAACAAAACGAAAAGAACCGTAAATATAAGGCCGTAGCTTTTCAATGTATCTTCTCCGCTAATTCAATAACTGCTTTCCCCAAACGGGGACCGAACCCGGCAAGAAACTGGCCATCCATTTCTACCACTTTTTGGTTTTTTCCAGCATTGGTCTCCGCAATACCCTGTACCTGCAGCAACCCGTCAATACCGCCGAGGCTGGACAGGCCACTGTCAAACAACAGGATCACATCGGGATTGGCCGCAACCACCGCTTCGGAAGTCAATGGTTTGAAATCTTCAAACCCTTGTACGGCATTTATGCCGCCTGCTAATTTGATCATTTCATCCAGTTGGGTTCGCTGACCGGCAACCATCATCGTGCCTGTACCGCGGGCATAGATAAACAGGACCTTGGGTTTACCTTTTGCCTGAGCAGTAATTGAATCCGCATGTGCCAAATCTGCTTCCAGTGCGCTTAGAAGCGAATCTCCTTTTGCTGCTTGTCCAAGGCTATCGGCGACCATCCGGATCAGTCGCTTGGCGCCTTCTTCAGAATATTGATGGTCGAATAGCAAAAAGCGCGTACCTGTGGCCCGGATCTGTTCGGCCACTTGGGGTTTGACCACCTCCGCAATACCGACAACCAGATCTGGGCCCAACCCTAATACACCCTCGGCAGAAATGTCTCTGTTATGCCCGATTTTGGGTTTCTGCTGCAGACTGGCCGGATAGGTGCTGGCTACATCTACTCCCACAATATGATCCTCGAAACCTAACTCAACCAGAATTTCGGATAACGTACCATTAGTGGAAACAATTTTTGTGGAGTCTGAAAGACCGGTCTCTGATGTACTGGAAACACTGCAGGCATGAAATGTCGCAGTTAAGAGTAGGAGAGTGCCTACAATAAAAATGTTTTTATTCATATACTGTAAATATGCCTCAAATGCAGCCCGGAATACCGCGGCTGCATTTGATAGAAGATAGCGGTTCAAACGATAACCGTATTATCCACGTTTTACTAACTTATATTCCAATTCTGGATAGCCACGTTTGCCCCCGTCTGCAGGAGGAGTGTCCCCACTTTGCGCGCCCATCGAAATGAATCGTACTTTGTAGATATTGCCGTCCGCATCCTTAATCAGGTAAAAGAGGTCCTGTTTTGCACCGGTAGCAGGTGACGTAGAGCGCCAATTGGAACCAATTGTATTCCGGCCGGTAGAAAAAGTAACACCCACTAAATCGGCCTCGCTAAAATCAGCGTACGTAACCGTCTCTGCAAGTACTTCAGCCGCCGACACACCCGCTAAATAATTGACGAAGATCAGATCGGAAAAAGCATACGGATAAAATGCTCCGGTTGGCATTGCCCCAAAATACAGACTCCAGGTCCATTCGAAATCCCAATCGGCCTTCGCGGGTTCCACGGTTGTGTTGCCATTTGCGAACGAAACATAGTTGAAATTGTAGTCAGCATCTTTGGCAACGGTCAGCGTCTCGTACGATGTCGCATTCAATTTAGCGTATTGCAATGTGTAGTCATCGCCCGAGCGCAGTACGCGGATTTTATAGACATTTTCCGCGTCAATTGTGGCTCCATGTGATCCACCTATTGGATTGATGACATAAACTTTGTTGTCGGTTTCGATGTTCGAAACTTCCGCAATGACCGTCTTGTTGACGTCTCCAGAGACATCATCAAATAGGGAAAATTCATCCACGGTTCCCAACGGAATGGCAAGTTCTTCAAGATCGACATCATTTTCATCCACGCTGTTGAGATCGGTAGCGTCCAACTGGATCGCCGAGGCACCGGAAGTATTGTTCAGTTTAACCCGGAATTGGTTGCCAGTATAGAATCCGAGGTCCCAGCTTTCTCGTTTTACCGCTTTTTGTTCTGCCGCACTGAGGTCAACGAAAACGGAGTTTTCGGCAGTGGCCCCACCTTCACCGCCATCCAGGGTCAATTCGGTCCCATCTGAAGGAGGAATTTCGGGAGTCGGATCGTTATCTCGCGAACAGGCGCTGATGGACAGCGCAACAGCTGCAACCCAGCCTAATTTTGTAATTGTGTTCATTTTCATCATTTTATTTTTTATTTAATATTTTGACCATGTGAAATTAATGCCTAAGAAGAATGATCTGCCGTAGCTCACCGGCACAGGAGCTCCCGCTTCGCTGTGTGCCTCGCCGGTGGCCTGCGATGTATTGTCAATTCTTGTTACATCAAAGAGATTGCGGACCCCGCCATTGAATGTCAGATACGAGGTAAATTGCTTCGATAGCGTAAGATCTGCCATATGATAAGATCCGGTTACTGCACGGTATATGCTGGTACTCCCATCGGTATTAAACAGTGCTTGGTACGATGGACGTGTCCCGCTGAATTTATAGAATAGATTGATGCTGCTCTGCCATTTGGGAATATGGTAAAACAAATTGCCGTTTATTTCGGGATACCACGTCATGGAAGGGACGTTCTCTTCAGACTCTGAAAGCTCGCTGTACCGGCCGATGTATGAAAAACCGATATCTGCGGTCAATTGCTTCCAGATCAATTTGTTTTCGAATGTTCCCCCCGCTGTGCGGTATTTATTGATATTGACATACGTATTCACACGGGCATCATTAGGGTCTAATCCGACGTCTATTCGATTGCGGAAGTCGTTATAAAAGCCACCTGCAGTGCTGGTCAATTGCGCTTGGCCTAGATTAAACGCATACCACGTTATGTTCGCATTATAACTATTGGAAAATTCTGCCTGAAGATCCTGATTACCCCGGATGGAATGATTGGCGTCGAAGAACGTGAAATATAATTCCCGAAGTGCGGGAGCCCGGAATCCCCGCGCATAAGCAAACCGGATATCCGCTTGTTCGTTGATTTTGAATTGCGTGCTGATTGAGGGGATGATAGGAGGGGCGTCGTATACAGAGTTGCTGGTAAACCGCAAGCCCGGCCTAATATTCATCCATAGTAACGGTTTCAATTCCGCGGAGAGAAAGACCGCATAATCAGTGATCCGTGGTCGCCCCTCAATCCGTTGGCCATTACCCTCGTCGCTGCGTATTTCAAAACCAGGTTGAAGGTGTACACGGTCCGACAATTTGTATTGAAGCGACCCCCGCAGCAATGTTAAATTGAATTTTACAGTGTCCTGCGCGCCAGTAGCATTGGATGGTTGGCTGGTACCATCCCTGAAGTCATATTCGGTGGTATTCGTATTCCGGGTATAATTCTGATAAGAAGCTGAACCATTGAACGATAGGTTCTTACTTAGCTGCCACTGGGATTGCAACAGATGTGTAAACCGGCGCGTGATAAAGTTTTTATCAGCGGCTGTGTAATTAGGGGCCATTGGACTTGGATAGAGAATATCTTCGTCAAGAAAATCCAGTCGGTACCAAGTGTGCGACCGGTTGTTCGCAAAACCTACTGTCCCAGATGCTAGCCATTGGTCTTTTGGGTTCCATTCCAATGCACGCCCTTGTTGATTTCCTCGCCACCCACCGGAGTTATTACGGCTGGCAGAGCCTTTAACTTGAATGCCTTTCCGTACCCAATCAAGCGTGACGTTGCTGTTATGGATACCTTCATTGGTCAAAAACGCATATTCGTTTCCTGCGGACTCTTCCTGAAATCTGGCAGATAGGGTGACGTTGTCGGCTTTTTGTGGACCCTTGGTAATAATATTGATCACTCCGGCCAAGGCGTCCGTGCCATAGGACACTGACATAGGGCCTTCTACAATTTCAATGCGGTCGATGTTATTGACATCGACTTGGCTCAGACTTTGCCGGCTCTCCCCCCGATCCAACAGTGGTACGCCGTCTATGAGTACCTTGACATTCTGTCCGGACATTCCCATTAATTCAATATCAGATTCGCCTAAGACCAAATCGTTGAAAAAGCGGATGCCCAGTTGGGTATTCAGTATGTTTTCAACTGTTACCGAGCCACGGAGTTGGATTTGTTCACTGGAGATCGTACGGATTTTGAATACGGAATTCCGGATAGATTTCGGTTCGTATTGACCGGTTATCACGACTTCTTCCAAGGTATTCACCTGTAATGAATCATTATCCCGCAAGGATAAATTTTCTTGCGCAGTCAACATGCCTGGTATTAACAAGATACCTAATGCTGATGTTGTAATGAATCCGTTCATTATTTAGAATATTTATAAATAAATCGCAAACATATAGGTTATTAAGACCAATTACAAATAATACCGCACTTTTTTTGTATCTCTTTTGCTGGAATGTACAAAAGCCACGAAATGTTATCTATCTCTTTTGTTACCTTTGACCAAAAACGCAATCTGAAATCGTATGGATAAGCGCTATCAATTGGAAATTTGTGCCAATTCCGTTACCTCGGCAATTGCTGCGCAGGACGGTGGTGCCCACCGTGTGGAGTTCTGTCAAAACTTGGAAATGGGGGGCACAACACCGTCTCCCGGACAAATCCGGATCGCCCGCCGGCACCTGACCATCGGTATGCACGTACTGATCAGACCTCGGGCAGGTGATTTCCTATATACCGATACGGAGATTGAGGAAATGAAAGCCGATATCTTGTTTTGCAAAGAAGAAAATTGCAATGGAGTAGTGATCGGTTTATTGGATGCTGACGGACACGTAAACAGGGAAAGGACCCAAGAATTGGTCGCGCTGGCGCGTCCCATGCAGGTAACGTTTCACCGCGCGTTTGACGTTTGTAGCGAACCCTTTGATGCGCTGGAAACCATTATCGCATGCGGTTGTAAACGACTGCTTACCTCTGGCATGAAAGATACGGCTTTGGAAGGGGGTGGTCTGATCAAAGAATTGATTGAACGGGCAGATGGGCGGATTGAAATCATGCCTGGCTCAGGCATCCATGAAACGAACCTTGCGGATATTGCACACGTAACCGGTGCTTCTGCCTTCCATACTTCAGCGAAGGTTGTCCTGAATAGCAGAATGCACCAGCAAAATGAAGCGATAAATGGGATGGGGAATGAGGTATGGGAATCTTCTAAAGAAAAAATCCGCCAAATGGCGGATATATTGAAGAATCTTTAATGTGAATAGGCTTGTTCCTGTAAATAGAACAAGGGGCTTATTTTTTGATTTTAGCCTCAAGCTTCGCCAAGATCTCGTTGTTTTTAACAACTTGACTGCTGGCAGGCATTTTTGAACGGCTGCCTGTTTCAAGGTTACGGCCAAGTTTCAAAAATTGCACTTCATTTTTTGCTACAACCTTATTTCTTCTGTCTTTTCTTTTTAAGCGTGTAACTCCCATTTTCTTTATCTTTTTGATGTTAAACGAGGTCGGAAGCGGATTCGAACCGCTGTAAAAGGTTTTGCAGACCTCTGCCTAGCCACTCGGCCACCCGACCCTTTTTTCTAAAGGAATGCAAAGCTAATATAAATTATTGATAATTGGAAGCAGAAGCGTGCTTAATTGTTTGGATCAGGATATATTGTACGTTTTAGGGCAAGTGTATAATATTACATACACTTTGATAGTTGAGGTTTTTTGTTTATAATTTGTTTATAATCAACAATTTGATCGCTAGTCTGTTGCTATGGCGCATATCTTGTATCTCATTCTGTGATTTTAATTTAAATAATGGAAATAAAAATTTAAGGAGAATTAATATGAAAAAGTTAGTATTAGCAATAATGGCAGTGGGAATCTCAGTGGGTGCTTTCGCTCAGGGGCAACCGATGGGATTTGGCATCAAGGCTGGTGTGAATTTCCCGAAATACAATTTTTCGGGCGGTAACACAACCATAGAAACCGATGCTTCCACAAATTTCCACGTAACCGCATTCTTGGATGCGCCCATTTTTACGGACTACTTATATGTACAGCCGGGAGTCTCGCTGCAGGGTAAGGGTGCTAAGTTTGCCGAAGGTTCTTTTTTTGGTGAAGATTATACTGTAACCCAAAATACAATGTGGTTGGAGGTACCCGTGAATATCGTGGCTAAGGCGCCTACTGGACAGGCTGGACATATATTCGTGGGAGCAGGACCTTACCTTGGGTTTGGATTGTCCGGAAAGAATAAGGTGACCAGTGGAGACAGTTCAAGAGACATAGGCGATTTCAAATTCGGAAAAGATGAGGATCAAAAAGGGATGGACTTCGGTTTGAATTTTATTGCCGGATATCAGCTTAACAATGGACTGATGATTCATGGTGGTTATGGATTGGGATTAACTAACCTAACACCTGATGGTGGCGGCGATGTTAAACAGACCAATCGTGTATGGACGGTAGGACTAGGCTTTGCTTTATAGAATAAGTAAGTAAACCACTAAAACAAAAAGGGCTCGCCGGATTCGGCGAGCCCTTTTTGTTTTAAATGAAATCATCACACTTTGATTTCAACTTCTACACCGCTTGGCAATTCGAGTTTCATCAACGCGTCCACTGTTTTTGAATTGGAACTGTAGATGTCCAATAGCCTTTTGTAGGCACAGAGTTGGAACTGCTCACGGGCTTTTTTGTTCACGTGTGGTGAACGCAAAACCGTGTACACTTTCTTCTCGGTAGGTAAGGGGATGGGACCGCTTACCACAGCGCCTGTAGGTTTCACAGTTTTAACGATTTTCTCGGCAGATTTGTCTACCAAGTTGTAATCGTACGATTTCAATTTGATTCTGATTCGTTGGCTCATGTTATTTATTTGAAAGTTAAGCCGGACCGTTAGAGCTATTTACAACGACCGGACAATTGTAATAATTGTTAAGCGTTTACTTTACCTTTTGCTTTTGCAATCACTTCGTCTTGAACGTTGCGCGGAGCAGCTTCGTAGTGATCAAATTCCATCGTAGAGGTAGCACGTCCGGAAGTAATGGTACGCAATTGTGTAACATAACCAAACATTTCGGAGAGCGGTACCATGGCCTTGATTACCTGCGAGCCTGCACGGCTGTCTATGCCTTGCAGCTGGCCGCGACGGCGGTTCAAGTCGCCCATCACATCGCCCATATTTTCTTCCGGAGTAAGAACCTCAATTTTCATGATGGGCTCCATCAGTACCGGTTGACATTTCGGGAGTGCCTCGCGAAAAGCCGACCGGGCACAGATCTCAAACGACAGGGAATCCGAGTCGACTGCGTGGAATGAACCATCGATCAAACGCACTTTCATACTTGACAGCGGATAGCCAGCCAAGACACCATTGACCATGGAACCCTCGAAGCCTTTCTGTACCGATGGAATATATTCTTTTGGAATAGCACCACCCACGATTTCGTTCACAAATTGCAATGGCGATTTAGTAGCATCCCAATCGGCATCCACAGGTGAAACAACGATCTGGATATCGGCAAATTTACCACGGCCACCGGTCTGTTTCTTGTACACCTCGCGATGCTGCGTAGTGCCAGTGATGGACTCTTTATAGGCTACTTGCGGAGCTCCTTGGTTTACTTCTACCTTGAATTCGCGCCTCAGACGATCGATCAGGATATCCAAGTGCAGCTCGCCCATTCCGGAAATGACCGTTTGGCCGGTCTCCTCATCGCTTTGTACACGGAAGGTGGGATCCTCTTCGGCTAATTTGCCTAATGCGACACCCAATTTATCCACGTCAGCCTGTGTTTTCGGTTCAATGGCCAATCCGATTACCGGTTCGGGGAATACCATGGATTCCAATACAATGGGATTTTTTTCATCACAAAGCGTATCGCCGGTCTTTATATCTTTGAAGCCTACTACCGCACCGATGTCTCCTGCTCCGATATTTGGAATGGGATTTTGTTTGTTGGCATGCATTTGGAAGATGCGGGAAATCCGTTCTTTATTGTCCGAACGGCTGTTGTATACATAAGAGCCTGCATCGAGGTTGCCCGAATACACGCGAATAAAACAAAGTCGGCCAACAAATGGATCCGTTGCGATTTTAAATGCCAAGGCCGCAAACGGTTCTTTTACATCCGGCTTGCGGGAAATTTCCTGCTCAGTGCGGGGATTGGTCCCCTTTACAGCCTCTTGGTCCATAGGTGATGGCAGTAATTCCATGACGAAATCAAGCATGGTCTGTACACCCTTATTCTTGAACGACGAACCGCATACCATGGGTACAATGGAGTTGTCGAGCACGGCTTTGCGTAACGCATCCAATACTTCCCTTTCAGTGATGGAATCTGGATCGTCGAAGAATTTTTCCATGAGGGACTCGTCGTAGCTGGCAACAGATTCCAATAATTTTTCGCGCCATTGAGCAACGTCATCCACCATGTCATCCGGAATAGGTACTTCAGTAAACGTCATGCCTTTATCTTCTTCGTTCCAGACAATACCCCGGTTGTTGATTAAGTCTACAACCCCTTTGAAATTGTCTTCAGAACCAATAGGCAATTGCAATGGCACCGCCTCCGATCCCAGCATTTCTTTCACCTGTTTAACTACGTTGAGGAAATCGGCTCCTGAACGGTCCATTTTGTTGACAAAGCCGATACGCGGTACTTTGTAGTTATCGGCTAGCCGCCAATTGGTTTCCGATTGTGGTTCTACACCGTCAACGGCCGAAAACAGGAAAACCAGTCCATCCAGTACACGGAGCGAACGGTTCACCTCTACGGTGAAATCCACGTGCCCCGGTGTATCGATGATGTTAACGTTGTACTTGTCTCCTCGGTAGTTCCAGAATACGGTAACCGCAGCTGAGGTAATGGTGATGCCACGTTCTTGCTCCTGCGCCATCCAGTCGGTTGTGGCAGAACCTTCGTGTGTTTCACCGAGTTTGTGGTTCACACCGGCGTAATAGAGGATACGCTCGGTAGTTGTGGTTTTGCCGGCGTCGATGTGAGCGGCAATACCGATATTTCTTGTGTATTTTAAATCTCTTGACATCTTGCTAATACTGTTGATTCTTTAAAAAAACACACCGATTTTAAGGGCAGTTTATTGGATCCTTTAAATCGGTGTAATTTCATGGGCTGTCTTGCCAAAATTAGAATCTGAAATGAGAGAATGCCTTATTGGCTTCTGCCATACGGTGCGTATCTTCCTTCTTTTTCACAGCCGCACCTTCGCCCTTGGAAGCCGAAATGATCTCAGCAGCCAGTTTCTCGTACATGGTCTTTTCGCCACGTTTACGGGCAAAGCTAATCAGCCATTTCATTCCCAAAGAAATCTTGCGCTCGGGACGAACTTCTGTAGGTACTTGGAAGTTGGCTCCGCCTACACGACGGGATTTTACTTCCACCGCAGGCATTACGTTGTTGAGTGCCTTCTTCCAGGTATCCAAGCCGTTTTCACTGGTACGTTTTTCGACCAAATCCATAGACTTGTAAAAAATGGTATAGGCAAGTGATTTCTTTCCGTCAATCATCATGTTGTTGACAAAACGCGTTACCTGAATATCATTAAACTTCGGATCAGGTAAAATGATTCGCTTTTTCGGTTTTGATTTTCTCATCTTATTATCCTCCGTTTAACTTATTTCTTGCCTTTTGCTGGAGCCGCTGCTTGCCCTGGTTTTGGACGTTTGGTTCCGTATTTAGAACGACGTTGATTACGTCCGCCCACACCTGAAGTGTCCAATGCGCCACGGATGATGTGGTAACGCACACCGGGAAGGTCCTTCACCCGACCACCACGGATCAATACGATGGAGTGTTCTTGCAGGTTGTGGCCCTCGCCAGGAATGTATGCGTTTACCTCTTTGCCATTGGTAAGGCGCACACGCGCCACTTTACGCATTGCTGAGTTTGGTTTTTTAGGGGTAGTGGTATACACGCGTGTGCATACGCCTCTTCGCTGTGGACAGCTGTCCAACGCTGGAGACTTACTCTTGTCCTCCAGAGCTACTCTACCTTTTCTAACTAATTGTTGAATAGTAGGCATTTACAGTTTTTAAATTTTTACTTTTATCCTAAACTTATTTTAAGGACGGCAAAGGTAGAGATATTATTTTTGATTATCAAGGGGTTTGCTCGATCTCCCTCATATTTTTTCAAGAATTACTTCGATGTTCGAGTAATATAAAGTGGTTTTGCCTTCGTAGCCGGAATCTGTGCCTACAATAATCCATAACACGCCTTGGTGGTCAGTCGTCGCAGAAAACTCACCTGTTCGCTCGATAAGTGTATACACATATTCGTCCGTTCCGTTTGCAACATCTCCAATAACTACCATATCGTCTCCATCCGTGCAGCATTGCTGGATCTTATCCATATTCATCCGATAGAAATTGTTCTCGTCGGGAGATGAGGCTGGTTGCTTGACGGTGAGCCCAACACCTAAGCCTATTGATTCGCCAGGAGCTCCTCCGGCTCCAACGCCACCGCTTTTCGCATCGGACGCGATCTGTAATGTGAATCGCCCTTTGTAAGTGACACCAGGTTCAAGACCCTGCACCCGTTTGGTGAGGTACATGAAGAGATCGTCACTTCGGTTCATACCCGAAATCCGGTAGGCCATTTTGGTTTCGTCCAATGGAGGTGGTAAGGGAGCGATTCCTTCTTCCAATTCATAACTCGCTGCGTTATTGCCGCTATATTCTGAAAATCCGGCCTGCCAGCCGTCTTCGCCATCGGAAAAATCTGAATAAATTGTCATGGATGATCCGGAATCGGCTTCTTTTTTACAGGACACAAAAAGCAACAGAACGGATATTACGCAGAAAAGCAATCGTAGCATGGTTGTCCTCCTCTTTAATCTGTTAATGAATGCTATCTTTTGATTAAACGGGTAGCATGCAGGATTGTTTGCAATTTACCTGTTTTCAGGGATTGCCATTCCCTGGCCGGCCGAATACCTTTGCAACGGTAGATGTTGAACGGCCCCTGTCTGAGGATGGGGGTTGTTTGTAGAACAACAAAACCCAACTGACGTCGGGCTTGCTGTTACGTGGTGGAAACGAGGATACTCCAATTGAACCTTTGTTGAGTTATTTTCATAAGGACCTAGCAACAAAATAGATTCTGATGAACAAAAAAGTAATAAAAAACGGATTCAGCATTTAATCCAATTGCAAAAGGACTTAAAGGTGCAGGTTTTTTTGCAAGGGAATTTCCCATTGAACCATTCTTACTATTTTCAGAGTTCCGGATGTCGCAACAAGTTTTTGGGCCTCATCCACATGCAGGTGTCTCCGTAATGACCTACATGCGACCTAATAGTAAAGAAAGTTTTATAAACAGAGATAATTTAAGTGGTTCCACATAATGAACCGATAATTTATGGTGGGCCATTCGTAGCTACTACACCCAAGCAAATGGAAGAAATGAAGCGCCGGTATTCGCAAGGTAAAATGGGAGAACTGAAGGCTTATTATCGTCCTTGTTTTGCATACAACATTCAGGGATTTGCTAACGTACATGCTGCTGTTCCTGCAGACCTTTGTAAAAACAAAGATTGACACTATGAGCATAAAACAAATCGCATTGGGCAGCCAGGGGCTGACAGTCCCTGTTGTCGGGTTAGGCTGTATGGGCATGACCGGCTTCGAAGAGGGTCATATGTACGGGCCCGCTGATGAGCAGGAAGCTATCGCCACGATTCAACGGTCGTTAGAATTAGGCGGCAATTTTTTAGATACGGCTGATCTGTATGGTCCGCTAAGGAACGAGCAGCTTATAGCAAAGGCTATTGCTGGAAACCGTGATAACTATATCATCGCTTCCAAATTCGGTTGGGAGATAGATGATAACAACAAAGTGACTTGGGCCATCAATGGCAAAAAAGCTTATGTAAAAAAGGCATTGGAGCGCTCACTTAAAAATCTTAACGCCGATTACATCGACTTGTATTACCTGCACCGATTGGATAAAAGTACACCTATTGAAGAAACGGTGGAAGCTATGAGCGAACTGGTGAAAGAAGGGAAAATTGGTTATATTGGCCTGTCGGAGGTGTCATCCGAAACAGTTAAAAGGGCTCACGCGGTACATCGGATCACGGCTGTACAAAGCGAATATTCTTTATTTGAGCGTACAGTTGAGGAACGCGGCGTGCTGAACACGTTATCTGAACTTGGTATAGGCTTCGTTGCCTATTCACCGCTGGGACGCGGATTCTTATCGGGCCAGATCCGCAGTTTAGATGATCTGCCTGAAAATGATTTTCGCAGAGCCATTCCCCGTTTCCAGGAGGCGCACTTTTACAAAAATATTGAACTTGTGAAGGCAATAGAGGAATTAGCTAAGCAAAAGGACGTCACCTCGTCGCAACTGGCATTGGCCTGGATCATAAGCAAAGGAATCCTGCCTATCCCCGGCACCAAACGCCGGAAATATGTGGAACAGAATATCGCGGCAGCCAACATCCAGCTAAGCGATAAAGACCTCGCTACATTGGAAAGTATTGTTCCGCTGGGAACCGATACAGGTAAGCCTTACGATGAATTTAGTATGGGGCTTATTGATTAATCGTTATAAGGACCGTATTAAAACATAGTACGGTCCTTAACTGTTATAATAAATCATAAACTAACGTTATGAACGCCATCAAGTCTGTTTCAGAATTTCATCGCTTGCTATCTTTACCTGAGCCACGCCATCCGTTGGTCAGCATGATCAACCTGCAGGAGAGTATTTTCCTGAAAGACGATATCTGGAAAGGTTTTGTAAACCGGTTTTATTGTGTTGCCCTGAAAAGGGAGGTCACGGGCAAGATCAGGTACGGCCAGCAGCATTATGATTATGATAAAGGAGTACTGAGTTTTACCGCACCCAACCAGGTACAATATCTCGATCTCCAGGATATGGAATGCGGATCAGGCTACCTACTAGTCTTTCACCCGGATTTTCTCCTGCAGCATTCATTGGCAAAGCGTATTGGCGCTTATGGTTTTTTCTCTTATGCGGTAAACGAAGCGCTCCACCTTTCTGCCGAAGAGGAGGATGACCTTATTGTCATTCTGAAAAAGATAGATAAGGAGTGCCGGCATATAGACAGACATACACAGGAGATCATCTTATCCCAGATAGAATTGCTGCTTAATTATTCTAAACGTTTTTATGAGCGGCAATTCATTACCCGGAAAAACAACAACCATGAACTGCTTAGCAGGTTTGAGGAGCTTGTTAACGCATATTTTGATGCAGATGCTGCTGCTCGGCACGGGTTGTTAACGGTACAATACGTAGCAGAGCAGATGAATTTGACACCCAACTACTTGAGTGATCTGTTACGCGTGAACACCGGACAAAACACGCAACAGCACATCCACGAAAAGCTTATCGAAAAAGCAAAGGAGAAACTTACTACTACAGATTTTTCTGTTAGCGAGATCGCGTATGCTTTAGGTTTCGAACACGCGCAATCCTTCAGTACGCTTTTTAAGAAGAAAACAAAAGTATCGCCTTTAGAATTTCGTGCTTCCTTCAACTGAACCACTCGATAGATCAATATGGCAAAAGCAGTGTCCTGATATACCCCTGCGATAGGAAGCATTCAGGATTCCGCATTTCTATCTAGAACATTTAGAGAGGGAAAAGCCTTTTCATGCCAGAGCGATACATTATCTGGCAAGTGACGAAGTTTCCCCCAATGAGATCGCGCAACGTATAGGCAAAGCAATTCCGATTAGAGAACCTTCTTAATGATTATTTCAATGAAAATATCGCAGAAATCGGACTGCCAACAGGTCAGTTTATTGGCATAAAAAAAGGAGACAACCGTCACGTGTTGTCTCCTTAAGTGGAGTCGGAGAGATTCGAACTCTCGTCCAGCCATGGTGCAATATACGCTTTCTACATGCTTAGCTTCCGTTTGGTTGTCGGGAAAGGGAAGGTCGGACGCTTACCTATACCGTTTTCCTTAGTTGCTGTGTCTCGCCGGTCCGTGGCAACACCGTATCGGCCAGTTCCATAAATCGATGCCCCTGATGCGACGCTACGGAACCAAGCGTAAGCGGGACAAAAGCTGAGCTAATTCTAAATTAGGCAGCTAAGGCGTAGTTATTTTCGCCATTTATAAAGTTGAAAGTTTGGATTAAAGCGCAATACTCACAACGCGCTGCATGCTTACATAACCGCCGCCATCCTGTCAATTCCGGTCGACCCCATGTTTTGAAACAGATACAAAGATACGGAATGGCAGACACATAATCAAATATCCCGTTGATTGCCGGTGAAACGCGTTAGCCGAGTCTCACGGATACTGCATTTTTGTGAGCCTGCAAGCCCTCCAGTTCAGCCAATATTTCCACGGTGGGGCCAATATTCCGAAGCCCTTCTGCAGAGATGTGCTGAAACGTGATCTTTTTGACAAAAGAATCTACCGAGACACCCGAGTAGGAACGGGCAAAGCCACTTGTGGGTAGCGTATGGTTGGTGCCCGAAGCGTAATCCCCCGCACTTTCAGGCGTGAGGTGTCCCACAAATACGGAACCTGCATGGCTTATTTGACGCAACAGCGATTCCCATTCATCGATTTCAACAATTAAGTGCTCCGGAGCATACCGATTACTGAATGCAACAGCTTCCTCCAGTGTGTCGCACAGTACGGCATACGAATTGGCGATGGCTTTGGTCGCTACCGCTGCACGAGGAAGGTTGGCAAGCTGCACCGAAAGGGCTACCTGCACCTCGTCGATCAAGCGCTGATCCGTGCTCACTAATATGGCTTGGCTGTCAGCACCGTGTTCGGCTTGGGCCAACAGATCCGCGGCTACATAATGGGCGTTGGCAGTGCGATCTGCAATAACGAGTACTTCGGACGGACCAGCGGGCATATCGATACTTACTTGAGCAAGGCTCTGTACCAAGCTCTTGGCCTTGGTGACGTATTGATTACCCGGTCCGAATATTTTGTCCACCTTCGGAACAGTATCCGTGCCGTAAGCCATTGCGGCGATCGCTTGGGCCCCACCCACCAGGTATACTTTATCGATCCGGAGCAGTTGTAAGCAGTAGGCAACATATCCGTTAATACCGCCGCTGGCCTGAGGCGGTGAACACACAACAATATCTTTACAGCCAGCAATGCGCGCGGGGACACCCAGCATCAGGAGCGTACTGGGTAATACAGCTGACCCACCGGGGATATACAATCCGACTTTTTCAATGGGTCGTGGCTCACGCCAGCATTTCACACCCGGCATTGTTTCCACCGACCGTTCCTTGCGCAATTGGGTCTCATGAAAACGGTGGATATTGGCAAACGCGATTTCCAAGGCACGTTGCTGTTCGCGGCCGATGGATGACGCCATGGCGCCGATTTCTTCAGCCGTCAGGAACAGCTTTTCCAAACGTACGCCGTCGAACCGCTCGGTGTAAACTTTTAAGGCGGTATCTCCATTCGTTTGCACGTCATCCAGGATGGAAATGACCGACTGTTGAATGGTATTGGACGGATCTGTATTACGGGTTAGGAGCCGCTGGAAATCCGGTTCCCGAAGTGATGGGTATGAGTAGGTTTTTAACATGACGTTGTCACATGATGATTTTTTCCACGGGCATGACTACGATACCCTGAGCACCAGCAGCCTTCAGCTTATTGATTTTGTCCCAAAAATCCTGCTCCGAAATAACGGTATGCACGGCTACCCAATTTTCTTCGGCAAGCGGCACAATGGTGGGGCTTTTGACCCCAGGAAGCAGGGCAATGATCTCGTCCAGACTGCTGCGTTCAATATTTAGTACTACATATTTGGTCTCAGCCGCCCGTAGGACAGACTGAATGCGTTGCATCAGCTCACGAACGACCGGATTGCTATCAATGCCGTTTTTGCTGATCAGGATTGCCTCTGAGGTCATGACGTCCGCAAAAGGCACCAGTCCATTGCTCCGCAAGGTACCTCCGGTAGACACAATGTCGAAAATGGCATGGCTGAGTTCCAGTGCCGGTGAAATTTCGACTGAACCGGAAATCATGCGGATATCGGCGGTAATGTTGTTTTCAGTTAGGAATTTTTGGAGGATGACCGGATAGGAGGTGGCGATAGCTTTTCCATTCAGATCGGTCAGTTCGCGGATCTCGCTGCGATTTGGTACGGCAATTTTAAGGCTACATTTGCCAAATCCAAGTCGTTGCAGGTACCGTACGCTGGCCTCGGTTTCCGCAATCACATTTTCCCCGACAATACCTAGGTCAGCAATGCCATCCTGAACATATTCAGGAATATCGTCATCCCTTAAAAATAAGATTTCTAGCGGGAAATTCGAAACGGAGGTTATCAGCGAACTTTTGTAGTTTTCAAAACTCAGGCCGCAGTTTTTTAGCAGCTGTACCGACTTTTCGTTGAGCCTGCCGGATTTTTGGATGGCTATTTTGAGATTCTTCAAGGGAGTAAATTATAATTATTAATAAAGACTAAACAGTTAATTCTTTGCTTCACGTAGAAACATACAAGTAATCAATCGCCGCAGGGGCGATGATGGCGGTGTACGTGATGGAAGAAAGTATTCATGTTCACTATTAATAATCGCGTGATGGAATGATTCGGCAAATATAGGACGTAAGTGCCGTGAAACAAAAAATAATGGAAATTAATTTATGTGGCGATAATTGTATTAATTCATCAAAAAATGTACTTTGGCTAAATCAAACAGGAAGTGATATTTATGGCGAAGGATTTGACTAAACAACAGGAAACAGACACAAATCATGGAACGCAGGTGTTAGAAGAAGGCGTACACCATGTCAATAATCCGGTGCTGGATTTGCCGGAAATCGTGAAGAATTATTTAGGACCAGTGACTGGATACCATCAAGAAAATAACAACTATTACTTTAACGACGGAGGGGCAAGCGTAGAAATCAAAGTAGTAAGCGATGAGATCATACGGGTGCGACTGGCACCAAAAGGACAGTTTTTAGAGGATTTCTCGTATGCGGTCCCTCAATCGGATCAACACGTTGCGGTTTATAATTTTGAAGAGGATCAGCAGGCATATCGGGTAAAAACGAATACAGTAACCTGTGTGATCAATAAAGCTGATTTTCTCATATCCTTTGAAGATCGTGAGGGCAAAGCATATAATAAAGATTATGCACCCATGCACTGGGAGGAAAACCCCGATTTCGGCGGCTATTATGTGTATAGTACCAAATTGGCGATGGCCAATGAAGCATTCTATGGGTTAGGTGATAAACCGACCCATCTAAATGTTCGAGGCAAACGTTTTGTCAACTGGAATTCCGATACGTATTCGTTTCAGTTTCATCAGGACCCGCTGTATCGCAGCATTCCTTTTTACATCGGATTGCACGAAGGAAATGCATATGGTATTTTTTTCGATAATACCTTTAAAACCTATTTTGACTTTGCCGCAGAAGCTCACGACCAAACAAGTTTTTGGTCCGAAGGGGGCGAGCTGCAATACTATTATATCCACGGGCCACATATGATGGACGTGATAAAACGATACCACACGCTTACCGGTACGCACTACTTGCCACCGCTATGGGCCTTAGGATTCCATCAATGCCGATGGAGCTATTATCCGGAGAGTAAAGTGAGGGACCTGGCAAAAAACTTCCGTGAGCGGAAAATCCCATGCGACGCCATTTATCTCGATATCGATTACATGGATGGCTACCGTTGTTTTACGTGGAACAAGCGGTATTTCCCCGACCCGAAAAAGATGATCAAGGAATTGGCCGATGACGGATTCCGTACGGTGGTCATCATTGACCCGGGAATAAAGGTCGATGAAAACTACTGGGTATTCCGGGAAGGAAAGAAAAACCGATATTTCTGTCGCCGGGGCGATGATTACTTTATGGAAGGATATGTGTGGCCGGGACGTTGTCAATTTCCGGATTTCACCAACGCAGAGGTACGTGAATGGTGGGGCGGACTATTCAAAGGGCTGGTAGACACCGGCGTGGCCGGTGTGTGGAACGACATGAATGAACCGGCGGTATTTGGCAGGGGCACGTTTCCCAATGACGTACGGCATAACTTCGATGGGTATCGGGGGTCGCACCGCAAAGCGCACAATGTCTACGGTATGCAGATGGTCCGCGCTACTTATGAAGGATTGAAAAAGCTGTTTCAGAATAAACGCCCATTTACCATTACCCGCTCCGCATACTCGGGTACCCAACGATATGCATCGGTATGGACGGGAGACAATGTCGCTACCTGGGAGCACTTGCGACTCGGTGCACTGCAACTTCAGCGACTATCTACGTCCGGTATGCCGTTCTGCGGAACGGATATCGGCGGATTCAGTGGCGAACCGGATGCTGAGTTATTTACCCGATGGATACAATTTGGCGTATTTTCGCCGTTTATGCGGGCACATTCTGCAGGCGACACGGCCGAACGCGAGCCGTGGAGTTTTGGTCCGGAATACGAAGCCCTCAACCGCAAGTTCATCGAGCTGCGATATAAGCTGCTGCCTTATATTTATTCCGTATTTTGGGAACATACAAAATATGGTTTTCCGATTCTCCGGCCCCTCACCATGGTTGAACAACAGTTGGATAGCAATATTCAGCGGGAAGAGGAGTTTTGTTTCGGCGATAAAATACTGGTATCGCCGGTCTTATACCCGGGGCAGCAAAACAAAATGGTGTACCTGCCTGTTGGTGAGTGGTATGACTATTGGGACGATCGCCTACTGGAGGGAGGTAAAGAGCACGAAGTGGATACACCAATCGACAAAATGCCGGTATTTATCAAAGCGGGAACGGTATTACCAGAATACCCGGTAATGCAATACGTCAATGAGAAGAAAATAGATTCACTTAAGCTGGTTGTTTACCACACTACGCAGGAGGCCAATTCGTACCTATATGAAGATCACGGTGACACATTTGCATACGAGCAACAGATTTATCTGGAAAAGAAATTCGTGGTGAAAGGTACGTCCGATCGTTTGCGTATCAGCCAGCATGTGGAAGGGCTGCATTCGGAAAAATACGATACATATGATCTGTATCTTGTAGGGTTGCCCTTTAAAGTGGGCCAGGTAAAAGTAGATGACGTCCAGGCTACGGTCGAGTCGGATGCTACAGGGAGATATCTGGTAAAGGTCTCAAAGGATTTTCGGAGTATACACATTATGGAATAATTGATATGCGAGGTTCGGTAGAAGTCTATTCATTGTTTACGGATTTTGATATAAGCCTCTTCCGGGCAGGTAAACATTACAAACTTTACGAAAAGTTCGGGTCGCATGCCATCGTGCGAAATGGCCATGAAGGAACGTACTTTGCAGTATGGGCCCCCAATGCCGAGTCAGTATCTGTAATCGGTAATTTCAACAGCTGGAATCCGCATTCGCATACCCTATACGTTCGTTGGGACGGATCGGGTATTTGGGAAGGATTTATCCAAGGTGTGGGCGTAGGCGAAATTTATAAGTACCACATCCGTTCGTATCACGGTGAAGTGCTCGAAAAGGGTGATCCTTTTGCTTTGCAATGGGAGCGCCCCCCAAAAACAGCTTCTGTGATATCCACTACGTGGTATGAATGGGAAGACGAGGAGTGGATGCGTACGCGGCATGAACACAACGCACTCAATAAGCCTATCGCAGTGTATGAGATGCATTTGGGATCTTGGATACGCAATCCGGATAACCCTCAGCAATTGTTAACATATCGGGATATTGCCGAACGGCTGGTTGAATACATCAAAGAAACAGGGTTTACACACGTGGAGCTGCTTCCGATCATGGAACATCCCTACTATCCCTCGTGGGGGTACCAGATTACGGGGTATTTTGCCGCTTCATCGCGTTATGGTTCTCCACAGGATTTGATGTATCTCGTCGAGCAACTGCATCGCAATGGGATAGGAGTATTGCTGGATTGGGTGCCGTCTCATTTTCCGGGCGATGCGCATGGTTTATACCGGTTTGATGGATCACACCTGTATGAACACGAGGATCCGCGGCAAGGTTATCATCCGGATTGGCACTCCTATATTTTTAATTATGGACGCAATGAGGTGCGGTCTTTCCTCATTAGCAACGCATTGTTCTGGTTGGAGCGATACCATGCAGATGGACTGCGGGTAGATGCCGTTGCGTCCTTGCTTTACCTCGATTATTCGCGAAACGAGGGCGAATGGATACCTAATGAATACGGTGGCAGGGAAAATCTGCAGGCCATCGGTTTCCTAAAGGAACTGAACGAGGCGGTTTATAGTAACTTCCCCGATGTACAAACCATCGCTGAAGAATCCACTTCCTGGCCGGGAGTGAGCCGTCCGACATTCAGTGGCGGACTGGGATTTGGAATGAAATGGATGATGGGGTGGATGCACGATACCTTGCAATATTTCAGCCTCGATCCACTATACCGGCAACATCACCACGGACAGCTTACATTTAGTATGCTATATGCATTTCATGAAAACTTCATGTTGCCGTTGTCGCACGATGAGGTGGTGCACGGAAAAGGATCGATGATCTACAAAATGCCCGGCGATGACTGGCAGCGCTTTGCAAATCTACGGTCGCTCTATCTATACATGTATACCCACCCAGGTACGAAACTGCTGTTTATGGGATGCGAATTTGGACAGACATCCGAATGGAACTACAACCAGTCACTGGATTGGCATTTGATGCAGTACGAACCGCATCAGGGGATGTTTGTATTCATTAAAGCACTCAATCACCTATATCGAAATGAACCGGCACTTTATGAACACAGCTTTAGCCCGGATGGGTTCGAGTGGATAGAAGAGGGGGATGCTGCGAATTCGGTAGTGGCCTATACGAGAAAAGGAATCAACCCAGAAAATGATCTGTTGATTATCTTAAATTTAACACCGGTGGTACGCTATTTTTTCCGATGTGGAGTGCCTTCACCGGGTGAGTGGACGGTGCTGCTCAATTCGGACGACGGCGATTATTTCGGAAGCGGCGTCAAGCAACAGACGGTGCAGGCAGAGCCTATACGCTGGATGAAAAAGGAGTGGTCGGCCAAATTTACACTACCTCCACTGACGGGATTGGTACTTAAAAAGGTGAAACGCCATGCCGATTGAACCGAAACATATCATTCACCTGAGCGCAGAATGTTACCCAGTTGCCAAAGTAGGTGGACTGGGCGATGTGGTTGGCGCATTGCCTAAATACTTACAACAGGCTGGATTACGTACGTGGGTGGTCATGCCCTGGTACAACAAACCATTTGTGCGAGAACACGAGTTTGAGCAGGTTTATGCCGGAAGTTTTAATCAGGGATCCAGACCATTAGTGGTACAGGTATTTCGGGAAAAGGAAGATGTCTTGGGATTTGGTTTATTTCTGGTCAAAATACCTGGGCTATTGGATCGTGATGAACCCTATGGCTATGCAGACGAAAGCGAACAATTCATGGCGTTCCAGCATGGATTCGTGCATTGGATAACAGAAACCAGGATCGTGCCGGATGTAGTACATTGCCATGATCACCATACCGGGCTCATTCCCTTTTTGATGTATCATTGTGAGCGCTTTGCCGCCCTGAAACAAATACCAACCGTGGCCACCGTACACAATGGGCAATACCAGGGGTGGATGGATTGGAACAAGGCCATCCTTTTACCGCCGTTTGATACGTGGAAATGGGGACTGTTGGATTGGGCGCGCGTCATCAATCCGCTAGGTGCCCTAATCAAGTGTTGTACCGTGTTTACGACGGTTTCTTCTGGTTATCTGGATGAACTGATGACACAGGCAAATGGATTGGAAAGCCTGTTTGCCATGGAACGTGCCAAAGGTGTGGGCATCGTCAATGGGATTGATACAGTGGTATGGGACCCGGCCCAGGATGCAATGCTGCCTTACCACTATCGGATTTCCACGGTGCAATCTGGCAAGCGCAGAAACAAAGAATTTCTATGCGATGCATATGGGTTGGATCCGGAGAAGCCATTGCTGGCCTATATTGGTCGGTTTGCCGGCGAGAAAGGTGCAGATCTCCTGCCAGAAATTATAGAAAACCTTTTAGGCGATAAGGCCGTGGATATAAATATCATGGTATTGGGGTCGGGAGATGCACAGATACAGGCTAATATTGCTTACCTCGCCGAAAAATACCGGGGAAAATTGGGCGCTTACATCGGTTATCAGGAGGAATTGTCTCATCGTATTTACGCTGCCGCAGATTTCCTGCTGATGCCCTCGCGGGTGGAGCCCTGCGGCCTCAATCAGCTTTACTCCATGCGCTATGGTACCTTACCGATAGTTCGGAGTATCGGAGGACTCAAGGATACGGTCATCGACATCAATGAGCCCGAAGGGTATGGCATCACATTTCCTGATGCCCAGCCCCTCGAAGCCGTAGAAGCCGTGAAACGTGCACTTACGGTATCTTGGGATAAACAACGGATGCAACAACTGAGGAAATTTATGATGAAGCTCGATTTTTCCTGGGACAAATCGGCTGTCAAATACATGGAGATTTATCAGAATATAACCCAATAAATTATGATTAAGCACAACGTGATTTCTGTCGTACTGGGCGGGGGAAAGGGTACCCGGCTCTATCCATTGACGCATCAGCGCTCCAAACCTGCCGTTCCCATTGCCGGCAAATACCGGCTGGTGGATATCCCGATTTCCAATTGCCTCAACTCGGGGTATAATCGGATTTATGTATTAACACAGTACAATTCAGCCTCCTTAAATTCACACATTAAAAATACCTATAATTTTAGTGTGTTCAGCAAAGGATTTGTGGATATACTAGCCGCAGAACAAACCAATGAAGGCGAAAAATGGTATCAGGGTACTGCTGACGCCGTGCGGCATTTACAACGCTACCTACAGCACCACGATTATGACCATTTGCTGATTCTTTCAGGCGACCAGCTCTATCAGATCGACTTTCAGGAGATGATCGAGAATCACATCGCCGCCGAAGCAGAAATATCCGTTGCGACGATTCCGGTGAATGCCAAAGATGCTACCTCATTCGGTATACTCAAATCTGACGGGGAGGGGAATATCACGTCATTTATCGAAAAGCCAAATAGTTCCTTGTTGCCTCCTTGGGTGTCCGAAGTAAGTGAGGAAATGAAAGCCGAGGGCAGGGTATATCTGGCCTCCATGGGGATTTACGTGTTTAACAAGAATATTCTAAAAAAGATATTAGCTGACAGCCCCGGTGTAGACTTTGGCAAGGAGCTATTACCCGAGTCGATCGGTAATTATCGCATTCATAGCTACCAATATCCTGGATACTGGACAGATATCGGTACCATTGACTCGTTTTTTGAAGCAAACATCAGCCTCACGGATGATATCCCGAAATTCAATCTATTCGATAAGCATACGATCTTTACCCGTGGGCGTATGTTGCCGCCTTCCAAGGTTTCGGGTACCAAACTGGATAAAGTTGTAATCGCCGACGGCTGTATTATTGCCGGCGAAGAGATTCAGCGATCGGTCATTGGTATCCGTTCACGCATCGGATCCGGAACGGTTATCAAGGCGACGTATATGATGGGGAGTGATTTTTACCAGACGTTGGAGGAAATCGAGCGAACGAAGGAGCAAGGTAGTCCCTTGGTAGGTGTTGGCGAAAACTGTTACATCGAAAATGCGATCCTCGACAAGAATTGTTGCATTGGAGATAACGTACGGATTAAAGGTGGGACACACTTGGAAGACGGCGATTTCGATACCCATGCGATCTATGACGGGATTATTGTCGTAAAGAAACGGGCTGTCATTCCATCGGGCACGGAAATCGGTTAATTTCTTCCTCGAATTTACCTAAGTTTGCCGAATGGCAAATCCTGATACGATTGTTGCACTGGCTACTGCTACAGGGAGCGGTGCCATTGCTGTTATCCGTCTTTCCGGACCGGAAGCGATATCCCTTGTCAACCGGGTTTTCAGAGGTAAGGATTTGGCGAAACAGGCCTCCCACACTGTGCATTTCGGTACCATCCGAAATGGGGGCGAGGTGCTGGATGAGGTGTTGGTGTCCTTGTTTGTTGCCCCCCATTCGTACACCCGCGAAGATGTTGTCGAAATTTCTACACATAACTCACGGTACATCATCGAGCGAATCATTCAACTATTGATTGAGCACGGCGCCCGTGCTGCCCGCCCCGGCGAGTTTACGCTCCGGGCTTTTATCAACGGTCAGATGGATCTCTCACAAGCGGAAGCTGTGGCCGATCTCATCGCCTCCACATCCGCAGCCTCACACCAAGTGGCCATGCAGCAGATGCGCGGTGGCTTTTCCCATGTGCTGAAGCAGCTCCGCGAACAGCTTATCCAGTTTGCGTCACTCATCGAACTTGAACTCGATTTTTCGGAAGAAGACGTTGAGTTTGCCAACCGAGCGCAACTGGAAGCACTCATATTAGAGATAAACAACGTCATCCGGAAACTCATTGCTTCGTTCGAGCAGGGTAACGTGTTGAAAAACGGTGTACCGGTGGTAATTGCCGGGCGACCCAATGTGGGCAAATCTACCTTGCTCAACACGCTGCTGAATGAAGAACGAGCCATCGTTTCGGATATTGCGGGTACCACGCGCGATACAATTGAAGATGAGGTCAATATCAATGGCGTCACATTTCGATTTATTGATACTGCCGGCATCCGGGATACACGTGATGTGATTGAAGCGAAAGGTGTAGAACGCACGCGCGAAAAAATGCAAAAAGCGCGACTTATCGTGTACCTTGCTGATCCGCAGCAAGATGATCTGGAAGAAATAAAAAGTCAGTTAGCCGAAGTGGCACAATTGGGCGTTCCCTATGTCACCGTGGTAAATAAAGTGGATCTGCTGAGGCAGGGGCACGTAGATACGCTGCACACCATCGATCCACTGTTCATCTCCGCCAAGAATAATGTGGGGGTTGAAGAACTGAAAGCAGAACTGTTGCGCAAAGTAAACCTACACAACCTAGACGCAGGCGATGTGCTGGTAACCAACATACGCCACGTGGAAGCCCTACGGAAGACGGAAGATGCATTGCAACGGGTGCTTCAGGGTATCGATGGTTCCGTAACGTCTGATTTTCTTGCAATGGATATTCGGCAGGCACTGCATCACCTCGGTGAGATTACGGGGTCGGTATCTACCGATGATTTGCTGGATAATATCTTTTCAAAGTTCTGCATCGGGAAGTGAATCTGTTAATTAGTTTGAAATCAATGTAATATCCTTTCTTCTCGAGCACAGACAGAATTTGACCGCTTTGTCGAATCAATAGGATCATGGAACCACTGTATGGTGGGAAGATTTGTGCAGCATTGGATCGGCAACATCCAAGGGATTTGTTTGATGCAACGTATCTTTTGGAGAACGAAGGTTTTAATGAAGAGATAAGAAAGGGATTTTATGTGTTGTCATCTGTCAATATGAAATCTTTATGTTTTCTTCCCCAGCTGCCTAATTGCTCCCACACAGGTGTCAGGGCAACTCCTATTGGGGAGAGTTCATAGACTACTTTGGCCGGCACCTCGGCAAATACCTTCCTCGTTAGCAGACGATCCCTTTCCATTTCCGAGAGGTTAAGTGCAAGCATACGTTCAGTAATACCACCAATAGACTGCTTAAGCTCGGAAAAACGCAAAGGGCTTTTTTTAAGATGAAAGAAAATGGAGAGTTTCCAGCGACTACCTATAATGCCTAGCGCATATGCTCCCATACAGATATCTTCCAGGTAGTTTTTATTAGCCTGATACGTCGAACTAAGCTTTGCTCTTTTCATACTTACATTTTTGTATGTTCCTTACAATTTGCTGCAGACTTGCCATGTATAAGCACTGCTGGATAATTTTGTGCTATAAAAATAATGAATAGCGATTTAATAATAAAAAGGAAAAGCATTATGAGAGCATTTTTATTGAGACAGACCGGAGATGCTGAGCAACTGCGTCTCGAAGATGTGCCGAAACCCGGTATTCAGGCCACCGAGGTATTAGTGAAAGTGAAGGCTATCAGTATCAATCCGGTTGATGTTTACGTAAGGAAGGACAGCAATGCCCTTAAAATCTTTATGCTGCCCCAGGAAAACCAGGAAGTATTCATTTTGGGATGGGATATGGCCGGGGTCATTGAAGAAGTTGGCGCGGATGTTACAGGATTTAAAAAAGGGGATGCTGTATTCGGCCTGATTAACTTCCGGGGTACCGGAAATACCTATGCGGAATATGTTGCCGCACCTGAATCCCAACTTGCACTAAAGCCAAACAATACCTCTTTTGAGGAAGCGGCCGCCGCGTGCCTTGCTGCGCTTACTGCCTGGCAGGCCCTTGCTGTGCATGCTATACTTCGGCCCGGCGAAAAAGTACTGATCCATGCAGCTGCCGGAGGTGTGGGACACTATGCGGTACAAATAGCTAAATACCTGGGTGCATACGTAGTGGGAACTGCTTCCGAAGATAACAGAGAGTTTGTGTTATCGCTTGGTGCCGACGAGATTATCGACTACCGGCATCAGAAGGTCGAAGAGCTAGTAACAGATGCCGACGTCGTCCTAGATCCCATGTATGGTGAGCATCTTCTGCGCTCCATTGAGTCCGTGAAGAAAGGAGGGCGGATAATAAGCCTCCTTTCGGATTTTAAGGGCGTTATCGGCGAAAAGGCTAGAGCAAAAGAGGTTCAGGGTTATCATATGGGAGTTGTTTCCAACGGAAAGGATATGCAGCAGGTAGCCTCGTTATTGGAACAGGGAGTAATTCGTTCCCATGTCAGTGCCAATTATCATTTTGAGGAATTGCCCAAGGCGCATCAACATCAGGAAGCAGGAAATCGTCGGGGAAAGATCGTGGTAAAGATTTAAAGGCCGGTATGGTATAAAGAAGAGCAATATATCTCACCCCTGCATATGAAAGCTACTAGGGTACCTAAAGAGCTCATTGGTGCTCCGTTTTACCGAAAACATCTGTCGATCGATTCGATGGACGTAGTGGAATCCTGTGCACACAACGTAGCGGATCAGCGGGGCGGGATGTTCCTTAAGGACCACATGTTACTTTTTGTACTTGAAGGCGTTAATCAAATTACGCACGGCAAGAGAACCTATACCGTCCGAAAAAACGAAATGGTGCTTTTGAAAAAAAATATCAGTATAACCTACGACAAAACCGGATCGGCAGAAACCGGAGATCTGTATGACAGCGTAATGTTTTTCCTGAAGGATGAATTCCTATCAGATTTTATGAAGATGTCAGGGATCAGGACTATAAAAACAGAGGAACTGGCAGGCGTAAATGTAATGCAGGTAAAGGAGCCGCTGCTGTCGTTTATCATTTCGATCAAAGCCTATTTCAATGGTTCCGCGAAAATGGATAAAGGACTGGTCCGGATTAAGATAATGGAGTTGCTATATGATCTTGCGCAGACCGATCAGAACCTGCTCCTGCAGCTTATCCAGCTCAGAAAACAGGTTGTGGGCGATATTTCCCATGTAATTGAAGAAAATTACTTGAATCCATTGAAACTTGCGGATTTTGCTCATCTATCCGGAAGGAGCTTGGCAAGTTTTAAGAGGGATTTTAATAACGTTTATAAAACATCGCCGGCACAGTTTCTGAAAGAAAAACGCCTCAGCAAAGCAAAGGAGCTACTTAAGGCAACCAATTGGCCGGTGACTGAAATATGTTTTGCAGTAGGGTTTGAAAATGTTTCACACTTCGTAAGGATATACAAGAAATTTTCGGGGATGACACCAACGGAATTTCGCAAAAGCCTTGCCCATCAGGATTAAGGAAGTGGTCGTCAAAAATATTTTGATCGGCTGCTTTGTATTAGTGGGCGACGCGGACCATTTTACGGTTTAAAAATTCGCCAATACCCAGTTCTGATAATTCCCTTCCAAATCCTGAGTTTTTTATCCCCCCAAACGGCAGGTGCGGTGCATCGGAAAAGCAGGAGTTGATGTAGACCATTCCTGAATCTATCCGTGCCGCCACCTGTTTGGCGTGCTCGGTATCCGTATCGAAGACATAGGCCCCCAGGCCATAGTCGATATCGTTGGCAAGGCGTATTGCTTCTTCTTCATTGCCTGCGACATAGAAAGACAATACCGGGCCGAAGGCTTCCTGTTTGTACAGAGGGTTAGCCTTAGTGATATTTGTGATAATTGTGGGCTCCAGATAAAAACCGGGACGATCGACACGTTTACCCCCGATTACAACCTCTCCGCCTGCCAGTATTGCATCTTCGATCTGTTTTAGTAGACCTTGCAGAGCCTGTTCGCTGACCAATGGACCTAATGTAGTCGTTTCATCATTTGGATCACCGACTTTAATATTGTTGAAATGTTCTTTTAGCAAGCCAAGCATTTTCTCACCACGCTCTTTGCCTACAACAATGACACGTTTTATGTTTACACAACCCTGTCCTGAATTATACGTGCGTCCCATGAGGACCTGCTCTGCTGCAAATTCAAGTGAAGCTCCCTCTAGGATAAGTGCAGGGTCACTGCCCCCAAGTTCCAGGATTACTTTTTTAAGATTACGGCCGGCACGTTCTCCAACCGAGATGCCGGCACGCTCACTGCCGGTCAACGTTACGCCGCGTACCCTGAAGTCATCGATCAGCGTCCCGATCTGTTCAACACTGCAGAACAGATTGGTGTATGCTCCCTCGGGAGCTCCTGCCTCTTCAAATAATTTAGCAAAGGCAAGAGCACATTGCGGCACATTCTGAGCGTGTTTCATGAGCACAACATTACCGGCAATCAATTGCGGTACGGCAACGCGAGCCAATTGGTAATAAGGAAAGTTCCAGGGTTCGATTGCCAAAATTACGCCAAGGGGTTCAGGTATTATTATTGCTTCTTTTTCTTCTTCTATAACCTGTGGGCCCAGCATTTTTTCGGCATTTTTTGTGTAGTACTCGAAAATGCTAACCACCAAATCAACCTCAAAATAGCTAAACCGCGAGATTTTACCCATCTCTAAAGTGGCTAACCTTGCAAATTCTTCTCTTTTTTCCCTTAAAATCTCTCCAGCCCGCGCGACAACCGTAATACGGTCGGCAAGGGTTCTTAATTTCCAGTCTTCATAGAAACACTTGTTGGCGGTCTCCAGTGCGGCCATTACCGCTTCGTCGGTCTGAAAAGGGAATTCGTTCAGCAGATCTCCTGTCGCTGGATTTATAGTATGAAAATTCATGTTGTCAGTCTTTTAATTTAAAACCAATGCTGAATTGGGATATCTTCCCAAATCCCATAGATACACCAGTGATGAAAGATAATAGCCCGTTTTCCGATACAAAGCTACTATGTGGGTAGAAAAGAAGTTTTTCTAATTGGCTCAACTATTTTGATAATATGGCTCATTTCTACCGACCATTGAAGGTTTTCTGCCTGAAATCGAAGTGCAGAATTTCCCCTCCGCGGCCAGAAGGTGCCAAAATGCCGTCGCTGGCAGATTCAGAGCAATGGGTCGGAAAATGAGGTTGCTTTTTTTATTTTTTGATGGTTGTTTTGGCTGTAAATCAAGTATTTATAATGTATTGTTGTAGGCTTTTGTTGCCTTGTTGCTATATTTGTACAACTCGTGTACAACTTTGGTCTTCGGAGTTGTATAAATATACACAACTCGAAAGCATGGTATAAAGATTTTCTCAAACGTTCCAATTATGAAAATAAACCTATTGCTTACCGTCAGTGTTTTTGCCATCGCTGCCCAATGGGGATGCAACCATTGGGATAGGAAACAGGCCCCTCTACCCAATGAATACGTCACTGTCGTGCTGAACAACGGGACGGACTACCCGATCCGGGTAGCTTCTCAACCGTTTTACTACAAACTAGGTGATTACAGCCAGGTGTCCCAGCTACGTACGGATACGCTGCGCATGCCGGTGAGCGGGTATGAGTACTTCCATTTCAGCCATAGAAACACATTCCCGGAAACAGTCTTAGTGGGACAGGGTGATACGCTGTATCTGGATGGTGAAGAAAATGCCATCCACCATGAAATCCGCCACTGGTCGGATAGCATACCCCGGCTCCAGGCCGAGCTTGACGGATTCTTCGAAGGCGATCCCCATGCGACATTATCGGGAGAAATGGACACCATCGTATCCCGTTTCAAATGGGTGAACCGCGAGCGCAAGCCGATGATTATACAGTCCGATTACAGTAAAACCCAAATGCAAGCCATTCGAACGGCATCCAGGAAGGAGTTCGAGGAGAGAGGGGCGGAATTAGACCGGTATTACGCCCTCGCCAGGGAACAATATGAGAGTACGATTCAATTTCTGGATTCATTGCAGGAAACGTACCCGCTTCCGCTGATCGAAGCCGAAAGGGACAAAACTGAATATGACTATTTCAAAAAGCTGAATGTCTTTAATGGCCTTGACCCCAATTTTGATAACACCATTATGGAACGCATGGGGGCTGATTTTTACAATAGGCATGACGTGTTGGTTCATAGCCATTTGAGTGAACTGATGGGTTGGTACATCGTAAACCGGATGGTTGGTAACGAGGTGGATCGCAGGTCGCAGGGAAGACGTTCCGTCGATTTTAAGATTGCCTATGAAGAAGCGCCCGATCATTTTAATGACAGTGTGGCAAAATATGTGCGCTTCATCTGTTTGGAGCGAATGGTGGATAAGCGGGAGTCCTTTCAGGACATAACGGCGAAATACAACCATTTCAAGGAAACGTACCGGGATGAGCGGCTGAACGGGATACTGGAATCCAGATACCTCTTCGATATCCAGCGATACCGGGATCTTGCGGACGACCTAATGCTGGTAGACGGCGGCAGGCGGGTCGTCCCTTTCACCGAGCTCATGGGCCGAGCTGATGGCAAACTGGTTTATGTCGATTTTTGGGCGAGCTGGTGCGCTCCCTGCCGAGATGCGATGCCCGCTGCGCAACAGTTGAAAAAAGAGTACCGCGATAAGCAAGTGGTTTTTATTTACTTGTCCACGGATAGGGATGGGCAGTCTTGGGAACGGGCGGCAGCGGATGAAGGATTGGGAGAATATCCCTGGAGTTATATGATCGTCAATCAAGGATCTGCTGACTTCATCAAACAGATCGGATTGAAGTCGATTCCCCGTTATCTGTTGTTTGACAGGGGAGGAAAACTTGTACACCAGGATGCCCCGGGGCCGGAGGGCAGTTCCATCCGGAAGCTGCTGGATAGATATTTGAAAGAATCATGAAACAGGAAAAGTATGAAGATGTAGAGAAATTGGAGACGTGTTGCATATAAAACCAAATATATCTATGTTTGGCTTGTTAATCCAAAGTTCAGTGGACGCCTGCGAATGTTGTCTGCAAAAGAAGGAGAACCATTCATGCAAGGCTCATTGCCAAAAAAACACATTATGAAAATCAACAAAGCGGTTTCCTTATTGGCGGTATGTACGATCATCGTTCCCGGTTTAAGCGTAGCACAACCTTCAAAAGTACAGGAAGTGGAGCAGGCAGTACAGGCCCTCACCGAGGCTATGATCGATGCCGATGGCCCTACGTTGCGGAAGCTCACAGCCGAGACATTGTCGTATGGTCATTCCAGTGGAAAAGTTGAAACCCAATCTGAATTTGTAGAGACATTGATCACGGGCGTGTCGGTCTTTGAAGACATCCAATTAGAAAATCAAACTGTTGAAGTAGTGGATAATACGGCCATTGTGCGTCATACATTAGAGGCCAAGACCAATGATAAAGGTAAGGGGCCAGGCACAGTGAAGCTGGGCATCTTGTTGGTTTGGGTGAAGAAAGGGGCAGAATGGGTGCTAGTCGCGCGCCAAGCAGTTAAGGTTCCTTGATATCGTTGGTTTCATCTTCGTCTTCCGTCTTTCGCTTTATGGTAAACAAGCGCTGGAGAAACTCATCAAACGTGTAGAATTCCTGCCGGTATACCAATCCCAACGCGCTCACATAGTTTTCATTAATCGTAAGCGGCAGCAGAAAATTCCGACTGTTCAGCCGATTGGATCCGCGCAGTACTAAACGGCCATCTTTGCGAATCAGGTAAAGCAGTTCGGCATCCGTGACGACGCGATCACTGAATACATTCAGATCATTGAGATTGCGGCGATCCGTAACCCCACCCGTGAAAATTAACCGATCGTTGAACAGCCGCACGGATGCACTGGCATCGTTTAACGAACGGATGTTCAAATCCACAAACTTGAGGTTCAGCGATTGAGAAATGAGGTTGTTTAGTTGGTTGAAAGCTAGCTCCGTACCTGCGCTCAATAGCGTATTGTTTAGCTCCCGGCTGAAATCTGCTTCAGATCCCGGAACAAAGCTGCGGCGCACAATCAGACTCAGTGCCTGTTGATTAACATTATTGGCATCGCTGAGATAACTCTGCAGCTCGTCTTTTATATACGGGTCGTTGGGGAAATTAAGGGAAAAGGTGATATCCGGACGCATCAGGTTGCCGTTCAGATTCATCACCGCATGGGCGAGTACCCGTTGTTCGACAGTCTCCCTGCCAGCTGCATTGTAAAGCGGTCCGAGACTGGTACGCTGCCCGTATACAGCCGCTAGATTGACGGTTGCGTCGGCGGGCTGGCCCGTCCAGCGGATATTACCTCCTTGATCGATATCGAATATTTTGTTGATAAAATCCTGCGCAGTAAAGGTGAATTTCCCACTGTTGAATGTGTAATCGCCGAACATTTCGAAGTCTCCAAGGCTCGATACACGCATGGAGAATGATCCTTCGCCACGACCAGTCAATTCACCCAGGTCGGTATATAAGCTGGTTTCCGCACCAGGTGTTATCTGTAAATCCATGTTCATGCTCAACCCACTGAATAAGCGCGATTGAGGATGTTGTGTGTCCAGCGTATCATGACTCACAAAGTGAATGAAATCGTTGTCACTCACCGTGCCGGTGGCGTTAAGTGGAATGTGGAAATGCGTGTTTTCTTCGGTACGTGCTTGTATGGATATTATGATGCCATCTGTAGGACCATTGAACGTAAATTTTCCCGTTCCATAAGCAGTTCCGTAATACAGTGGATTGTCCCTGAACGTAGTGTTGAGAACGAGAAAATTGGTTGCATCGATATCCACCTGTATGATGGGAATCAGTGGATTATGCATGTCTACACTTCCGTTAGCGAGGGCTTTATTATTCTTCGGGTCCGTAATTGTGAGGTTCTTCAAGACGATGGTGCTATTGGATAGCGAAACCTGGTCATTAATCCGGTAAGGCGTCCGGAGATAATTTACCGTAAACCCAGCATCGTGTAAATAACAGGTGCCATTCACACGCGGTTCAGTTATCGATCCTCCAATATCCAAATCGGCTGAGACCGTCCCGCTGATATCCGAGACAAGTTTGCCAAGAAAAGGCTGGAAAAGTATCAGCTCTGTTTGGTTTAGGCTGGCTTCGATTGCCAGCTGATCGCTTGTGGCGGTCGCGTCGTAAGTACCTGTGGCCATAAGCGTCGTTGTTCCATCGCGTGTGGTTTCCATTTTTACATTAACCAGTTCACGCACGCGATCGAAATCGGCCTGCAGCACCATGTCTCCGATTTCGGTACGATTAACGTATACGTCTGCAGCGGCGATATCGGCCGACAAATAAGGGTTCTTTAAAACCGACGCTACTTCCATGTGACCATCGAGTACACCACTCAGTTGGACCCCCGAAGGCAGTATCGCCGAATTGAAAGTGGCAAGGTTAAAATTCTGAAAGGTCAATAATGCCTTATCCTCCCGGTTCCCCGATATAAATCCCTCCAATCGGGCAACTTGCTCGTTGTTCGAAATTTCCAGCCCCTGCACATGAAGTCGGCCATTATCTAAATACAGCAGGGTCCTTTCATCGAGCTTCCAGGATTCATGATTTAATATCAATGTCGACGGCAGTACACCCATTTTTATGGGGTTTTCCTTCTCGAAACTTACCAGTCCATTAAAATCCAGTTGATTACCGGCCGTTACATCGGCCAGTTTCAAATTGGTGTACAGACTGTCGTTTACCAACGTATTCGAGAGATTAACGTTGTTGACATACAGGCTGTCTGAAATACTTACCCGATCGGCGGTGAGAAATAGGCGCAATGCACCGAAATGAGTTGATTCGTCTACAATCAACCGGTCTACGGTTAGGGCACCGTGTGACAGCTTAGGCACGAGCAGATTGATGTTGGCTGCATTGTCGGCGGTGGAAAAATGCCCATTGACGAATGCCCCTTCGGGGAGCACCAATTTGGGAAGCCATAGTGCGGTAATGGCTTCGATGTTTTTGATTTCCAGGTCAAAATCGAAAGCTTGTTTCCTCAATGGGCCTACCTTGAGGTCCATGGAAGGAGCGTACTGCATCGCGACCGACTTAAAGTAACTACCCAGGCTGGTCAGGTCTATTTCACCGTGCAGGGTCGCATCTGCCAAATCCGATTTAATATGCAAGGTGCGGTCCTCTTGATTGCCGTTGGCGGATAATGTCAGTGAATCGACCATATACCGATCCGTGTTTGTCAGGAATTGAATATGATGTATGGCAAAATCTCCCTGTATATCGTTAATGGTACTTCCCTTGAAATTGCTGACCACAGAGGCATTTTCAATGGTAACCGGTGATTTTTTATACAAGTGGATCGGGTAGAGGTTGGCGTAATCTACTTCCGCCGTAAATGTATATTCCGGGAATTCGGGGTTGAAGTTTACATCACCATTAAATTGCAGTTGCAAATTCGGATCATTTACCGATACATCACCGGCAAATTGCATGTTTGCAAAGGTGCCGCCAAGATCGATATGGCGATACCGGTAGTCGTGGTATTCCAGGTAGTCTACCCTGCCCGTCACCGTGCTATTGATGTCTTTAAGGGCGAAACCGCTCCCTTCTACGGTAATATCAAACCCACTGGACCCAAGTTGTGTCTGCTGTAATAACGTGCCCAAATCAAACGCCGTTGTTAACAGTTGGCCAGCGTACGTCACGCCATCACGAATGTTGAGATTGATATCGGTAGTGACTGTGCCGAGCTCGGTTTCAAGCATTCCATTGGCGGTAAAATCGTAATACGTTCCCCGAAGTGCCCCTTGGTAGGTAAGACTGCCCATATGATCGAAAATGGCAGGCAGCTTTAAGGTAGGTGAATTACCTAGTTGCGGCACCAACGTTTCAATGTCATGGCTGTTGGTGGAAAAGCGGCTCAGGTGCATATCGAACAACGTTTGGTCAATATCCGGCAAGCCGTGAATGGTGAAATTGCCCGCCAGATAGGTGCTTTCTCCTGTTCGTAGCGTAACGTGCCTCGCATTGATAGCCGGGATTTTTCCGAAAAATGAGCCTGATAAGCTAACGTCAAAACGGGTAGCCGCTACGTTGGGGACGAAAAACTCGATGTCCTCCGAATGGATCTGTGCCCCGTCCAGGTTCAACTCAAGATCGACCGCATCGATAAAATTGCGGAAAGAAGAGAGGTCTTCGTATCCGAGCCGGATGTAATCGCGAAGCCGGCTCCGGTTTGTCTCCATGTATAATTCGCGGAGTTCGATACTATTGGTGTCTATCAACGCCAATGTGTTCATTTCACGAACTCTGAATCCGCTTTGCTCTTGGAATTGGAGATTTTTTATGGTCGATTTGAACAAATGATCGGTGAAGTCGATATCGGTAAAATCGCCGTTAAATCCCGTAAGCTGGATGTTGTTAAAGTCGATGCCCCTGCTTACGGAAGGCATGCCCACACGCTTGTATCCGACCGAAGTATTGGCAAGCGTTAGTGCACGGACATCGAATTTTATACCTTTCCCCTGCTTTTTCTTTGTCGGTGTTTTCCGAAAGTAATCGATTAGAAACGAGAGGTTGGTGTGGTTGGAATCACGTTTCACGAAGAACCGACTATCCATAAGAGTAAGGCGCTTTATAATGGCCTGTCCTTCATGTAGCTTCCAGAGATTTACCGATGCGGTTAATTCGTTGGCATATAATAGCGTATCTCCCTCGAGATCGGCTATGTAAAGTCCGTTGAGTACCAGCGAAGAAAAGGGTTTGAAATACAGGCCGTCCAACGAGATGGTCGTGTGAAGCTCATCAGCAAGGTAAGCAGCTGCTTTTTGTGCAAAATAGGTTTGCACAGGTTTATATCGCAACGCAAAGATAAGACTCGCCGAAAGCAGTACGATTCCAGTTATTGCCCATAACGATATCTTTAATATTTTTTTGATATTTTTGCCCTAATTTATTTGTTCAAAATAGTATCCATGTCCATTATCCTAGGCATTGAATCGTCATGCGACGAAACATCCGCCGCTCTTTGTATAGACGGAAAAATCTGCTCGAATATTATTGCAAATCAAACTGTCCACGAAAAATTTGGTGGGGTGGTGCCTGAGTTGGCTTCACGCGCGCATCAGCAAAACATCATACCTACCGTAGGACAGGCCATCCGCGACGCAAAAGTACATAAAAATGACATAGATGCAGTGGCTTTTACACGAGGCCCGGGTTTATTGGGATCGCTGCTCGTAGGAACCTCCTTTGCGAAGGCTTTTGCACTGGCACGAAATATTCCGCTAATCGATATCAATCACATGCAGGCACACATCCTTGCGCATTTCATCGAAGAACCAATTCCCCGGTTCCCGTTTTTGTGCCTGACTGTTTCCGGAGGGCATACGCAATTGGTACTGGTGAAAGATTATTTTCAAATGGAATTGGTAGGGCAGACCTTGGATGATGCAGCAGGAGAGGCCTTTGATAAAACAGCGAAGATTCTGGGACTGCCATACCCCGGTGGCCCGTTGATAGACCGGTATGCCCAATTGGGCGATGCGAATGCATTTGCATTCCCAGAACCGCAGATCCCCGGCCTTAATTTTAGCTTCAGTGGCTTGAAAACATCGATACTCTATTTTGTACAGAGAAAGGAAGCAGAACACCCCGGTTTTATTCAGAACCACCTCAACGATATATGTGCATCGGTGCAGGCACGTATTATATCCATTTTGATCCATAAACTAAAACGGGCCGCAAAAGAAACCGGCGTTAGGGATATAGCGGTTGCCGGTGGAGTTTCCGCCAACTCCGGATTGCGTGCAGCCGTAACAAAGCTGGGCGAAGAACAGGGGTGGCGCGTATTTATCCCCCGATTTGAGTATTGTACAGACAATGCGGCAATGATTGCCATAGCAGGACACTATAAGTACCTTGCCCGCGAATTTGTGGGGCAGGACGTAGCACCACTGGCGAGATATAATTTATAAGAAATTGACGAATGCAAATGGCCGAAAGCCGATAAAAAAAAACATATGAACTGGACTCCAAATGCCGACCGTTACGAAAACATGATATTCAACCGATGTGGTAAGAGTGGATTGAAGCTTCCCGCGATCTCCCTCGGTTTGTGGAATAATTTTGGGGATAACGTGCCGCATCAAACTAAACAGGCAATATGCCGACAGGCCTTCGATTTGGGTATCACCCACTTCGATTTGGCCAACAACTATGGACCCCCTCCGGGTAGTGCCGAACTGGCTTTTGGCCGGATCCTGAAAGAAGACCTCGCTGGTTACAGGGACCAGCTGCTTATTTCTTCAAAAGCAGGATACGATATGTGGCCGGGGCCTTATGGCGAGTGGGGTAGCCGGAAATATTTGATTGCGAGCTGCGATCAAAGCCTAAAAAGGATGGGCGTTGATTATGTTGATATTTTCTATTCACATCGGTTTGATCCGGAAACGCCCCTGGAAGAAACAATGCAGGCGTTGGATCATATAGTGCGCTCAGGTAGAGCGTTATATATAGGTATTTCCTCGTATAATTCAAAACGTACACGGGAGGCAGTAGCCATCCTAGACGAGTTAGGTACCCCATGTCTCATTCATCAACCCAGCTATTCATTGCTCAATCGCTGGGTGGAAACAGATGGGTTGTTGGATGCCTTGGACGAATTGGGAGTCGGATCGATCGTTTTCTCTCCGTTGGCACAAGGTTTGCTGACCAACAAATACCTGAATGGGGTGCCTGCTGATAGCCGGGCGAAAAATATCAAGCAATTTTTTCACGCCGATTTTCTGAGCGAACAAAACCTCAAGAATGTACAGGAACTCAATGCGATTGCACAACGGCGCGGACAGACACTTGCGCAGATGGCCATCGCCTGGGTGCTGAGAGGTGGGCGCGTTACCTCTGCACTGATTGGAGCCAGTAGGCCGGAACAGGTAACCGATTGCGTAGGGGCGTTGAGAAATCTTGATTTTTCTGCAGCCGAATTGGCCGAAATAGATACGTATGCCAGGGAAGGTGACATCAATATCTGGGCAACATCTGCAGAGCTTCAATAGCCTATTTGGATCGGTCTTTCCATTGTTGGCTGAACGATTTTTCGGCAACCTGAGGCAAATCCCGATGCTTGCCCCACATCTTTTTGAAAAACCGGCGGAGTAGGAAGTTTTTGACTTTTCCGCTGAAAAGATCGACGATCTTGCGTTTGGTGATGGCGAATGTAAATCCCTTCCACGCTAGCTTCTCCGTTTTGGCGACGATGCCGTTGCTGACTGCATCCCGCCGGTTGAGTAAAAGCATCTGGTGGATGTTTATCTTTACCGGACAGACATCAGAGCACTTGCCGCACAGACTGGAAGCATAGCTGAGGTGCTTAAACGCCTCCATACCTTTCAGGTGAGGTGTAATGAGTGATCCAATCGGTCCACTATAGGTGGTATTATAGGTATATCCGCCCACATTTTTGTAAATCGGGCAACCGTTGAGACAGGCGCCGCAACGGATACAATATAAACCCTGGCGTTGTTCTTTTTGCGCCAGCAGATCTGTGCGTCCATTATCTAGTAATACGACGTACATCTCTTCCGGCCCGTCCGTTTCCCCCTCTTGCCTTGGCCCGCCCATAATGCTATTGTAAACCGTAAGACGTTGTCCGGTGCCGTGACTGGCCAGCAGTGGCCAAAATAAATCCAAGTCTGCCAAAGAAGGGATGATCTTTTCGATCCCCACAATGGCGATATGTATTTTGGGAAAAGTGGTGGAGAGCCGTGCATTGCCTTCGTTTTCGGTAATCGCAATGCTTCCGGTATCAGCAATGAGAAAATTACCCCCCGTGATACCTACATCTGCCGTGGTGTACGGTTCGCGGAGTAGTTCACGTGCTTTAAGTGTGAGCTCCTGTGCAGTCGCATCGAGCGGTGTACCGAAGCGTTGGTGAAAAAGCTCGGCAATGTCCTGCAGACTGAGGTGCATGGCGGGAGTAACGATGTGGTAGGGTTTCTGGCCAAGCAGCTGTACAATGTATTCGCCCAAATCTGTTTCCAGGGTGTTTACGCCTTTTTTTTCTAGGAAATCATTCAGTTCGATTTCTTCGGTAGTCATGGATTTCGATTTCACGACGTTCTTTGCACCGGCGCGCTGCATGATTTTCCAGATTTCCTCTCGTGCTTCGTCCGCATCGTTTGCCCAGATCACCTTACCGCCTTTTTGGATGAAATTCGATTCAAACTCGGGCAAGAGCTTATCCAGGTTTTCCATCATCCGCCACTTAATGATGTGTGCTTTGCGTTTGGAATTTTCAATGTGGTGAAAATGGGTAAGCCCGATTTGGACCGCAGTATCGTACTTATCAATGTTGTAATTGATGATTTGCCGATGGCGCGGCTCAAATGCTTTGGCAGCACTGTCTTTCAGAAAAGTGGTTTCTTGTACGGACGGCATATACAGCGTATTTCTACACTAAATAACGTATAAAAATCAAAAGTGTTGTCATAGGCGTTTCGTGGTAATGGCCAATTCTGTCAGCTGTTCGTCGGAGATAACCGAAGGGGAGTCGATCATGACGTCCCTTCCCGAATTGTTTTTGGGAAAGGCAATCACATCCCGGATGCTGTCCAATTCGGCGAATATGGCTACCAGTCGGTCAAAGCCGAACGCAATGCCACCATGCGGGGGGGCACCATACGTAAATGCTTCCAAAAGAAAGCCGAATTGCTTTTGTGCTTCTTCGGTGCTAAAGCCAAGATGCTTAAACATGAGCGATTGCAAGGGACGATCGTGTATACGGATCGAGCCGCCGCCCACTTCCGTGCCATTGATGACCAAGTCGTATGCATTGGCCCGCACCTTGCCCGGCTGACTATCCAGTAAAGGAATATCTTCGGGCTTAGGCGAGGTGAAGGGGTGGTGCATCGCGTGGTAACGCTCGCTCTCTTCGTCCCATTCCAGCAGTGGGAAATCCACCACCCACAGGGGGGCATACTTGCCTTTGTCGCGTAAACCAAGCTGCGCCGCTATTTCAAGACGGAGCTCACACAATTGTTTCCTGACTTTATCGGTTTGCCCCGCCATTACCAATACCAAATCACCTGGATTGGCATCACAGGCGATGGCCACCTGCTCAAGTTGCTGGGGCGTATAAAATTTGTCGACCGACGATTTTAATGTGCCGTCCTCATTATACCGGAGGTATACCAATCCACTGGCACCGATTTGGGGCCTTTTTACAAAATCCGTTAAGGCATCCAGTTGTTTGCGGGTATAGGTGGCGCACCCTTCCGCTTTGATACCCACCACCAACTCTGCCTGATCAAAAACGGGGAATCCCGCCTCTTTGAGGAGGTCGCTCAGTTCGACAAAGGGCATACCAAAGCGCAGGTCGGGTTTATCAGAGCCATAGAGACGCATCGCTTGCTCATAAGGCATGCGCGGAATATCCCCAAGGTCGATGCCCCTGACAGCTTTAAATAAGTGCTTGATTAAACCTTCAAAAACCTGAAGAATGTCTTCTTGCTCCACAAACGCCATCTCGCAGTCGATTTGCGTGAATTCAGGCTGCCGGTCTGCACGTAAGTCCTCATCGCGGAAACACTTCACAATTTGGAAATAGCGATCAAATCCCGAAACCATCAGCAGTTGCTTGAAGGTCTGCGGCGATTGGGGAAGTGCATAAAACTCGCCGGGATTCATGCGGCTTGGAACGACAAAATCACGGGCTCCTTCGGGGGTCGATTTGATGAGTACCGGCGTTTCTACTTCTAGAAAATCCTGTTTGTCAAGGTATCTGCGTGTTTCCTGGGCAAGCTTATGCCGTAAGATCAAATTATTACGTACAGGATTTCGACGAAGATCCAGGTAGCGATATTTCATCCGCAAGTCATCCCCCCCGTCCGTATCGTCCTCAATCGTAAAGGGCGGGAGTTTTGCGGGATTGAGTATTTCAAGCGACGAGACTTTTAGCTCGATATCACCGGTTGCCAATTTGGGATTCTTGTTTTCCCGCTCGATAACCTGTCCGGTGACCTTAATTACATATTCCCTTCCCAATCCGAGGGCCTTACTCCGCAGCGCCTCATCGTCGTCGGCATCAAATACCAATTGAGTGATTCCGTAACGATCCCGTACGTCGATAAATGTCATCCCACCGAGATCCCGCGATTTTTGGACCCAACCACTCAAAACAACCGTCTTGCCCAAGTCCATAAGGGTCAATTCACCGCACGTATGTGTTCTATGCATTTTTTCCGTTAGATTAAGCGGCAAAAATAGCGGTTTTTTCGGAACAACTACAATACCATTAGCACAAGCATCCGGCATATGCACGACCCAGCGGAACATTTTCGCCGTTGTTTAGCAGGATGTTCGATGCACTGCGCGCCCGGATTGCATCTTTATTAATCAAATACGACTTATGTATCCGGATGAATTTTTTGCTTGTTAAAATAGTCTCCGAGACTTCCTTTAGGCATTTGCGAAGCACGATTTTTCTGCTCGTGGTAATGAAAGTGGTGTAGTTTCCTTCGGCGTGTGCATAGATCATTTCATCTACCGGGATTTTTGTCTTGTGTTTCCCGTTCGGCAGAAAGATGTTTTGGTCTTCTTCTTTGGCTTCAATATGGTTGAAAGCGATCTCAATCGAAGCGTATACGTCATTCCGGTTAAACGGTTTGACAATATACCCTGCGGGCTTGGTCGATTTTGCGGCCTCGATGGTGCTGCGGTCGGCATGAGAGGTCAGGAAAATAAATGGAATACGGTAACTCCGGTTGATCTCATGTGCCAGATCGATTCCGGTCTTTTCGCCGGAAAGGATAATGTCAATCAACACTAAATCTGGCTGACTACTCTTGATAGCGGATACCGCATCTTCATATGTCGTAGAAATTCCACATACCTGGTATCCCAACTCCTCAAGCATATACTCCAAATCCATCGTGATAATGAGCTGGTCTTCTACGATAAGTATCTTTTTTCGTCTCATGTGATCGATTAAAGTTATAATGACTTGTTATTCTAAAATTTCAGTTGCTGATCTTTACAGCGGACTAAAATAGACAGACTGCGATTATTTTGTTGTAGGATTTCATCTACATTACTTCAATTATCTTTTAATCAACTGGTTATATTGAGGTCCGTTGACGGTTATTGACAGGTTCCGTCGTTTAATACCCATACCCTGGAGCTGCTGCTGCTTACGGGTGTCGGTGCATCTTTCTCCTGCACCTCATACCCCAAAACAATACTTCCTCCTTTGGGGTCGCCTATGGCTGTCAATACGACACGATCTCCCTTGTCTAGTTGGACGCTCGCTGCAAAAGGGAAAGAATCGGGGGCTATCGTTACCTTCCCTTTGCTGGTCTGGTAAGTGATGGAAGAGACCGAGGCATCGTTGTATGCAGATACTTGATAGGTTACTAAGCTCGGCGCCGATACGTGCAAAGCCTCGATATTGCAATTACATTGCCGAAAAGATAGTTCCTGGCTTTTATCGCAGGAAAAAAGAGGTAGAATGAGGAAGAATAATGTGCTGATAACGGTGGCCAAATGCATAGCAGTCCTATGGATGTTATTTCAGCAAAGATGCCGATAAAACAAGGGGATACCGGATAAAACACCTTGCTATTTTTGGTTTTGTAGCGATTTCACTACAAATATCAGCGTATCTGATCTGGTGGGAAGTGAAGGCGATTTCTATGTGGAAAACTTTTTTGTGGGAAAAAGTGGGAGAAAGTGGAGTAAATTCCTACTTTTACATCATATTTATTGGGTAAAGTGTAGATATGGGTCATCTCATCGGCGAATTTGATTGCAAGTTAGACACCAAGGGAAGAATGGTGTTGCCAGCTGCGCTCAAAAGGCAAATGCCTGAAGTAGAGCAGTCTGGTCTTGTAGTTAATCGTGGTTTTGAGACGCATTTGGTTATTTACCCCAGAAGGGAGTGGGATAAGATTACAGCGAAGCTGGCAAAATTGAACCAGTACGTGGCAAGGAATAGGAAGTTTATACGTGATTTCACTCGGGGGGCCACGGAGTTGGCATTGGACTCAGCTGGCCGCGTACTGCTGCCCAAATCCTTACTTGAATACGGCGGGATCGAAACGGAAATTGTGCTCTCCTGTCAGTTTAATAAGATCGAAGTGTGGTCCAAGGATGCCTATAACAAGTTATGGGAAGACCAAGAAGATGATGATTTTGCAGCGCTTGCGGAGGAGGTGATGGGTGGAGGATATTTAGAGGCAGAAGACGATGAGTGAGGCCTATCATATACCTGTAATGCTCCATGAGTGTATGGATGCGCTGGCAATAAAGTCTGAAGGTTTATATGTGGATGTAACATTTGGGGGAGGGGGGCATTCAAGGGAACTGTTAAAGCAATTGGGGCCGAATGGGAAGTTATACGCATTTGATCAGGATCCCGATGCGTTGCGAAACGCAATAGATGATGAGCGGTTCGTGCTCATTCATCAAAACTTCAGGTTTTTGAAAAATAATCTACGACTTCATGGTATCAGTGAAGTGGATGGCATCCTGGCTGATTTGGGCGTATCTTCTCATCAATTCGACAGCGCCGCACGCGGATTTTCTACCCGTTTTGAGGCTGTATTGGATATGCGCATGGATCAGATGGGAGAACTTGATGCTAAAACCGTACTGAATACGTATTCGGAGTCGGAGCTTCATCGCATTTTTGGAATGTATGGTGAATTGCATAATGCGCGTACCCTGGCGAAGACGCTGGTGACTGCGCGCATCAGCCAGCCGATTCATACGGTTGAAGTGTTGAAAGACCTGGTAAAAAAGGTGGCGCCGCGAGGCAAAGAGCATAAATACTATGCACAGCTATTTCAGGCGTTGCGCATTGAAGTGAACGGTGAACTGGAAGCGCTGCAGGAATTTCTTCAACAGAGTATATCTGTGTTAAAGCCGGGTGGAAGATTGGTAGTAATGTCGTACCATTCATTGGAAGATCGGCTGGTGAAAAATTTTATGGCCAAAGGCAAATTTAAAGGTGAAGTGGAAAAAGATTTTTTCGGACATGAGATCAAGCCCCTTAAGGTGATTACCCGTAAGGCGGTGGTGGCTAACGAAGAAGAGGTCATTCTCAACAGCCGGGCACGCAGCGCGAAGCTCCGTGCCGCGGAAAAGATATAGCGGTAGAAATATGGCAAGGAACGTATACAAACAACAGCCATTAAGTGAAGAACAACAGGTTGAACTGCAGGAAACCGTGGAAGAAAAGGCGGATGCCACACGGACCTTTTTTCAGTCGCTGTTTACTTCTGATCGGTTCTCATCCACTGCGTTTGTGGGATACATTCCCTTTATTGCATTCGTCGGATTGTTGGCCATCATCTATATTGCCAATAGACATTATGCCGAGCGGACCGTGCGGGAGATAGACCACTTGGGTAGAGAGGTGAAAGAGATGAATTGGGATTATAAATCACTCTCGGCAGATCTGATGAAGTTGACCACGCAAACTGAAATTGCCAAACGGGTGGATAGTATGGGACTGAAAGAACGTACAGAACCACCCAAAAAAATCAGAGTCGTCAAACCCAAAAAATAAGGGACGGATTTAAATCTACAGACATGAATATCAGAACCGACATATTGCTAAGAGTGTATTTGACCTTCGGGCTGATTGTGCTGCTTGCGGTGGCCGTGCTGGTTAAACTTTTTCATCTGCAATATGCAGAGGGCGAAGTATGGCAGGCAAAAGCCGATAGCATGTCTACGCGGTATGTGGATGTGGAAGCGGTACGGGGGAATATTTTTTCAAGCGATGGTAGCCTGTTGGCCACATCGGTGCCCGAATATGATCTCCGAATGGATTTGTTAGCGCCTGGTATTGAAGATAACGATGTGTTCTTTTCAAAGGTTGACTCCCTAGCCGCTAAATTGTCAGCTTTTTTCAACGATAAATCATCGGCCCAATACTCACGGTTACTGAAAGAAGCCCGCAAGAAAAAGAATAGGTATTATTTGATCAAACGTGATGTTGGCCATCAGGAATTGAAACAGGTAAGAGAGTTTCCCATTTTCAATCTGGGAAAGTATAAGGGCGGGTTGATTGCGGAACGCAAGAACAAGCGGATTTTGCCCTTTACCAATTTAGCGGCCCGTACCATTGGATATAAGATACCTGCAGAAGATGTACACGTAGGATTGGAGGGGGCGTATGGTGAGTTTATAGACGGAAAGAGCGGTAAACGGCTGGTGCAACGGATAGCAGGGGGGGTATGGATGCCTGTAAACCGCGAAATCGAGGTAGCGCCGGTCGATGGTTCGGATATCATTTCTACCATTGACGTCAACATGCAGGACATGGCGCAACGGGCATTGGAAAAACAATTGATTGCAAGCGACGCCGACAACGGTTGTGTGATTTTAATGGAAGTGGCCACGGGCGAAATACGAGCTATTGCCAATTTTACCAAAGATACCGATGGTAAATACCGCGAAAAATTTAACTACGCCATTGCTCAAAGCGCTGAACCGGGCTCGACATTTAAACTGGCATCTTACCTGGTCGCATTGGATGATGGAAAAATTGACACAAATACCATCGTCGAAACAGGTAACGGCACCTACCAGGTGCACCGGCACACCATCCGGGATACACACGCCTATGGAACCGTGACGGTAAAAGAAGCATTTGAACTCTCGTCGAACGTAGCCGTTACCAAAATTATCAATACCTATTATAAGAATAGTCCTGCGGCATTCACAAAGCGCTTGCATGCATTACATCTTAATGAACCGATTGGTCTCCAGATTCCCGGCGAAGGTAATCCGCTGATCAAGACACCGGAAAGCAAAAGTTGGAGCGGACTCTCTCTGCCTCAGATGGCGTACGGATATGAACTGAAATTGACACCGCTACAGACACTCACCTTATATAATGCGGTAGCAAACAACGGCAAAATGGTAGCGCCGTTGTTTGTGAAAGAAATTCGGCATCTGGGTAGTACCGTTGAGCATTTCGACCCGCGTGTAATTGAGGAGCAGATTGCTTCGCCAAGCACGATTGGAAAACTGCGTGCAATGCTGGAAGGAGTGATGGTCGAAGGAACAGGTAAGAGACTACAAAGTCCCCTCTTTTCTGCAGCCGGAAAAACGGGTACCGCACAAATGGCCGATGGTGCAAATGGGTACCGAAATCGGAAATATCAATCGTCATTTGCAGGGTATTTTCCTGCTGATAATCCAAAGTATTCAATCATCGTGGTTGTCCGCAATCCACGCAATGGCTACTACGGTGCTTCCGTAGCCGGACCCGTATTTAAGGAGTTGGCCGACATGGTTTACGCCAACGACCTCAATCTACAGCTTGATTTTGACCAGATGCGGTTTGTAGGGAATACGGAGCTTCCTCCCTCGCTGAAAGGTTCGAAAGCGGCGACACTGAAGGTATTCGAGGCATTGGGCGTTAAAAGTACGTATGCTTCCGCGGAACCCGTTCAGTCGATTGACACGGTCAGGGGAATTACGTTTTCAGACGAGGAGATCAAAGAGGGGGTCGTACCCGACGTAAAGGGTATGGGACTGATTGACGCATTGTACGCACTCGAAAATTCAGGGTGCCGTACACAGGTAAAGGGCAAGGGAAAGGTGGTGGCACAATCATTGGCTGCCGGACAAAAGATAAAAATGGGAACTCCGATCGCGATTGAGTTACAATGAAGGCATTGAAGGACATACTCCATGGCATTCCGGTACGACAGGTGATTGGAAATCTGAATGTATCCGTGACCAGTCTTTGCTTTGACTCGCGCAAAGCGACGCCTGGTAGCCTGTTTGTGGCAGTGGTCGGTACGCAAACCGACGGACATTCTCATATCGATGGAGCAATAGCAGCAGGTGCATCCGCCGTGCTTTGCGAACAGTTACCCAAGAAAACCCAAGACGACGTTACGTATATACAGGTAGATGATACAGCGTTTGCACTCGGTGTGTCGGCATCCAATTATTACGGAAATCCCTCTAAACAATTGAGGCTTGTAGGAGTTACAGGTACCAATGGAAAGACTACCATCGTAACGTTGTTGTACAAGTTATTTCGTAAACTGGGTTATGAGGCCGGCGTATTATCTACGGTCCAAAATAAGGTGCGCGACCGCGTGGTAGCCGCTACACACACAACACCGGACCCCATCGCACTCAATCAACTCCTTCACGAGATGGTCGAAGCCGGTTGCGACTACTGCTTCATGGAAGTGAGTTCACATGCCGTCGTACAGCAGCGCATTGCGGGACTGAACTTTGCCGGGGGAATTTTTTCCAATATTACACACGATCACCTGGATTTCCATAAAACTTTCGACGAGTATATCAAAGCGAAAAAGGCTTTTTTTGATGGACTTGACCGATTTGCATTTGCGCTTTCCAATGCCGATGATAAAAATGGACTGGTTATGCTGCAGAATACATTTGCCCATAAAAAGACGTATGGGGTCAAAAGTATGGCCGATTTTAAGGCAAAGGTGATTGAAAGTCATTTCGATGGGATGCTCCTGTATCTTGACGGCCAGGAGGTATGGGTAAAGTTGGTGGGAGGCTTCAACGCCTACAATATCCTTGCAGTATACGGTGCTGCAATCCTGTTGGAACAGGAAACCATGAAAGTGCTTATGGCATTGAGTAACATCACCGGAGCCGAAGGCCGTTTTGAAACGATCATGTCACCGAAAGGAGTTATCGGTATAGTTGATTATGCACATACCCCGGATGCTGTACGAAATGTACTGGAAACCATCAACGATCTTCGGAAGAAAAAGGAACACATCATTACGGTGCTGGGATGCGGTGGCGATAGAGATAAAACAAAACGGCCTCAGATGACAGCTGTTGCTGTCAAAAACAGCGATAAAGTTATCATCACGTCGGACAATCCGCGCACGGAAGATCCGATGCAGATTATCCGCGACATGGAAGCAGGAATTCCTGAAGATGGTAAACGGAAAGTTTTTTCCATTGCTGATAGACGTGAAGCAATACGGGCTGCCTGTCACCTGGCGCAGCCGGGAGACATTGTCTTAGTGGCTGGGAAAGGCCATGAGAAATATCAGGAAATCAATGGTGAGCGTTTTGATTTTGATGATAAAGAGATGTTAATTAACGCATTTAACGAATAATAACGCCTATATGCTCTATTATTTATTCACTTGGATCGAACAATACATACACATCCCCGGGTCGGGCTTGTTCCAATATATTTCGTTCCGTACGGCTGTGGCGGTTATTGTGTCGTTGATTATTACTACCGGGTACGGCAGCCGACTGATTCGTATTTTGCGGGCGAAACAGGTGGGGGAAACCATCCGTGACTTAGGCCTCGAAGGCGAGAAGAAAAAGCAGGGTACTCCGACAATGGGCGGTCTGATTATCATAGCGGGGATTATGATCCCCACCTTGCTGTTTGCCAAGTTGGAGAATATCTACGTGCTCCTGATGCTGATTACCACCGTTTGGATGGGGGCTATCGGTTTCCTAGATGATTACATTAAGGTGTTCCGTAAGAATAAAGAGGGATTGGCCGGCCGTTTCAAGATCGTAGGTCAGGTCGGTCTGGGAGTCATTATTGCTTGCACGATGTATTTTCATCCCGAAGTGGTGGTTCGTGAAACGGTCACGAACCCTGTGCCGGGAGCTCAGGTTGAGGCACATGTATTGGAAGGTACCGGACAGAAATATTATACAAAAGACGTTAAGTCAACAAAGACGAATATCCCATTTTACAAAAATAATGAGTTCGACTACGCGAAGGTATTAAACATATTTGGCCTTAATAGTGCTGCACTTACGTTTGTCGTATTTTTGATCGTCGTCGTGATCATCGTGACAGCCGTATCTAACGGAGCCAATATCACTGATGGCATTGACGGCTTGGCAACGGGTACGTCGGCAACGATCGGAGGTACCCTCGCGATTTTGGCGTACGTATCTGGCAACGTGATTTTCTCGGACTACCTCAATATCATGTACATCCCCAATTCGGGCGAGCTGGTCATCTTTGCTGGCGCCTTTGTGGGAGCCTGTACTGGATTTCTTTGGTATAATTCTTATCCGGCACAGGTGTTTATGGGCGATACGGGAAGCCTGGCCATAGGTGGCATTATCGCGGCGTTTGCTGTTTTGATACGCAAAGAGCTCCTCATACCCATTCTATGTGGGGTATTTCTCATTGAAAATCTATCCGTCATTATGCAGGTATCCTATTTCAAGTATACCAAGCGTAAATATGGAGAAGGAAGGCGCGTTTTTAAAATGGCTCCCCTGCATCACCATTATCAGAAGAAAGGTTACCACGAAGCCAAGATCGTCACACGATTCTGGATATTGGGAGTCATACTGGCAATACTGACCATCGTTACATTGAAAGTAAGATAGCAATGGCGGCAATACCTACATATCACTATCCGCAACAAGGCAAGGTTGTTGTGCTGGGCGCAGGCGAAAGTGGTGTGGGCACAGCTATACTCGCTCAGAAAATAGGGTTTGACGTGTGGGTGTCCGACAGTGGAAAGATTGCCGAGCACTACAAAAAAGAGTTGCAGGCAGCAGGGATCCGTTACGAAGAAGGCATGCATAGCGAATCGGAAATCATGAATGCAGATCTGGTGATAAAAAGTCCGGGAATACCGCAAACTGTACCTATAGTGCAGTTGCTCAAAGCCGCCCATATCCCGGTTATCGCCGAAATCGAATTTGCTGCGCAGTATACCGATGCCAAATTGATTTGCATCACGGGCTCCAATGGTAAGTCGACCACTACCATGCTCACTTGGCATATACTGAGCCGCGGCGGTCTCCATGTCGGGCTGGCTGGAAATATCGGACGGAGTTTTGCCTTGCAGGTAGCCCGCGAACAATACGATTATTACGTATTGGAGTTGAGCAGCTTTATGTTAGACGATATGGAACATTTCCGTGCCAATATAGCGGTGCTGCTCAACATTACACCCGACCATCTGGACCGGTATGACCACAAGCTGGAAAATTATGTGGACTCCAAATTCCGCATCATCCGAAATCAACACCCCGAAGATCTGTTTATTTACTGTGCGGACGACCCGATTACGCTGCAGGGGTTGGAAAAGCATCATCCCGTGGCAACCATGCTGCCATTCAGTATCACCCAACGGGTTGAACCAGGCGCATATCTGAATACGAACAACAAAATAGCTATTAATATACCAAATCAAGATACATTTACAATGGATATCAACGAACTTTCACTTCAGGGCAAACACAACGTTTACAATAACATGGCTTCCGGACTGGTCGCCAAAGCGCAGGAGCTTCGCAATGCTACCATGAAGGAAAGCATGGGATCTTTTAAAAACATTCCCCATCGCCTTGAATTTGTAGCATGTATTGCGGGTGTCAACTACATCAACGACTCCAAAGCAACCAATGTAAATGCCGTATGGTATGCGCTCGAAAGCCTCGCTCCGCAGATCGTACTGATTATGGGCGGAGTAGATAAAGGCAACGATTACGAGATGCTTCGTGACTTGGTGCATTCCAAAGTACGGGCAATCGTATGCATCGGAAAAGACAATTCACGGATCTATGATGCATTGGAAGAAGATGCTCGGATCATTGTAAATAGCTCAAGCATGCGCGATGCGGTGGAGATTGCTTCCCATCTTGCTCAAAAGGGCGACACGGTGTTGCTGTCACCAGCTTGTGCCAGCTTCGACTGGTTCAAGAATTTTGAAGACCGGGGCGAACAGTTTAAGGAAGCCGTAATGAATTTATAAGAGCTGAAAGCTGACTGCTGATCGCTGAAAGCTGATAACTAACAAAAATATGGAACAGGCATTTTCAAAACTAAAAGGCGACCGCTGGCTGTGGATCATCATTATTATCTTATCCGTTTGGTCGTTGTTGGCTGTATACAGCTCAGTCGGAACTTTGGCCTATAAAGAAGGAAAAGGGACGGAGGTATACCTTGTCAAACATACGTTGTTGATTTTCGGGGGGTTTGCACTCATGTATTTTTCGCATTTGCTGGATTATCGATGGTATGCGGGTATTTCCAAAATCCTGATGGCGGTTACCATTCCATTGCTGTTGTATACACTGATTTTCGGAGATACCATTAACGATGCAAATCGTTGGGTAACAATCCCGGTTATCAATCAAACCTTTCAAACCTCTGACTTGGCTAAGCTGGCGTTGATCACTTTTCTGGCGCGTACACTGACGCGCAAACAGGAGAATATCAAAGACGTAAAAAAGGCATTCCTGCCGATTATGGGATCTGTATGCCTCATCTTCGCATTAATTGCGCCGGCCAACCTTTCGACGGCACTCATGCTGTTTGGTGTCAGTGTGCTGTTGTTGATTATCGGACGCATCAGTATCAAGCAGATCGCTTATGTTTGCCTGGGGGTATTTGTTCTACTGGTTTTGGTGGTTTCATTGGGGCCGAGAAGGCAGACGTACATGTCACGTGTGCAAACATATCTCAGTGGCGAAGCCGCTGATGACGACAAGTCTTTTCAGTCTGATCATGCAAAAATAGCGATTGCCACAGGCGGACTGTTTGGCAAAGGACCCGGAAACAGTACCCAACGGAACGTACTGCCTCACCCATATTCAGACTTTATCTTTGCAATTATCATCGAGGAATATGGGGCGGTTGGCGGTTTCGTATTGGTTTGTTTATATGTAGCGCTTATGTTCAGGTGCATCCGCATTGTAACCCTTAGCCCCAAAGCCTTTGGTGCGTTGCTGGCTGCGGGGCTAGGGTTTAGTCTTACGCTACAGGCCTTTGGAAACATGGCTGTCGCTGTAGGGCTCGGTCCGGTTACGGGAATTCCGCTGCCCTTGGTGAGTATGGGGGGGACCTCCATATTATTTACCAGCATCGCTTTCGGAATTATCTTGAGCGTGAGCCGGAATATCGACGAAATGAAGGAAAAGGTAGTGGAAGGCCACACCAAGAAAGTTGTAATAGGTGAAATACCAGCAATGGGATCATAGGAAAGAGCATAATTGAATCAGGCAAAGACCATGGCAAAGCGGATCATCATCAGCGGAGGAGGCACCGGGGGACACATCTTCCCGGCGATAGCAATTGCGAATGCGTTAAGGAGGTTGGCGCCTGATATCCATTTGCTCTTTGTGGGAGCCAATGGAAAAATGGAGATGGATAAGGTGCCTGCTGCTGGATATGAAATTGTGGGGTTGGATATTCAAGGCATCGACAGAAAGTCGCTATGGAAAAATGTGACGCTGCCATTTAAACTGTATAAAAGCATCAGCAAAGCTCGCCAGATTGTCCGCGATTTTCATCCGGATGTCGCCGTGGGGGTGGGCGGCTATGCATCCGGACCATTGCTTCATACCGCCGCACAAATGCACATACCCTGCTTGATTCAGGAACAAAATTCATATGCCGGTATTACCAACAAACGCCTGGGAAAAAAAGTAGATAAAATATGTGTCGCTTTTGAAGAAATGGAACGATTTTTTCCGAAAGAAAAAATCCTGTTTACCGGAAACCCGATCAGACGGGAGTCGGTAACCATTCAAAACAAACGGTTTGAGGCTACCGAGCTGTTGGGCCTTTCTCCGCATCGGAAAACCATTCTGCTGACGGGCGGAAGCTTGGGAGCTCGTACGCTTAACGAATGTATGCGGGCTGGTTTGGATAAGCTGGTCGATGCAGGTGTACAATTGGTTTGGCAATGCGGCGAATTTTATTACGAAGGGCTGAGCCAGTTGATAGGCGGGAAATATAAAGACTATGTGAAGTTGACGGCTTTTCTCCACCGGATGGATTTGGCATATGCTGCGGCCGATGTCATCATCGCGCGGGCGGGCGCTGGCACCATCGCGGAACTCTGCGTAGTTGGCAAGCCCGTCATTCTGGTTCCTTCACCGAATGTGGCGGAAGATCATCAGACCAAGAATGCGCAGGCATTGGCGAATAAAAATGCAGCGCTGATGGTGAGCGATGCCGACGCGCCACAGAAATTGGTAGATACGGCGTTGAGCCTGTTGAATGACCGCTATCGACGCCAAACATTGGAAACGAATATAAAAGAATTGGCAATTTTGGATGCAGATGAAGTGATTGCAAAGGAAGTGCTAAAATTGGCGGAAGGAAAACAACAGTAAAAAAATAACTAGACAGCAGCCGATGGCCGATGGCCGAAAGCTGATAACTAATTGATATGAATATAGACGACATCAGACAGGTTTATCTTATCGGGATCGGTGGCATTGGCATGAGTGCCTTGGCCCGGTATTTCCGTCACCTGGGCTGTCTGGTGGGAGGGTACGATAAAAACGAGACAACGTTGACGAGGCAATTGGTCGCCGAAGGGATTTCCATCATTTACGCCGATGATTTTGCAATGGTGGATGATTCCTTCAAGGTTGCCGACGGACATACGCTGATCATTTATACGCCCGCCATACCCAGCGAATTGCATATTATTGATCAATTTCAGCAACTGGGGCATACCTTATTTAAGCGTTCACAGGTGCTTGGGCTCATCAGCCAGAACCGGTTTACCATTGCCGTAGCCGGAACACACGGAAAAACAACCACCTCCACGCTGATCGCACATATCCTGACAGAGAGTGGTTACGGTTGCTCCGCCTTTTTAGGAGGTATCAGTACCAACTACCATAGTAATGTGCTTTTTTCTGACGGGAAAGTCGTGGTCGTAGAAGCCGATGAGTACGATCGGTCTTTTCTGACGTTATATCCGGATATTGCGGTGGTAACCTCTGCAGATGCCGATCACTTAGACATTTATGGAGATAAAAACCAGCTGCAGGAATCTTTTGCACTGTTCCTGGATCAGTTGCATCCCGAGGGAACGAGCATCGTAAAAGTAGGGTTGCCGTTTGACGGAAACATCCGGTATGCTGCTGGCGTACCGGCCGATGCCTATGCCGATCGGATACGTATTAAGAAAGGTGAATTCTTTTTTGACTACATTGGGAAGGATGGAAAAATTAGCGGCGTGCGGCTGGGAGTGCCGGGTAAACACAATGTGGAGAATGCCGTTGCTGCCATTGCCGTTGCCCAACAATTGAAAGTTCCGGAAGCACGAATTGTCAATGCACTTGCCTCGTTTTCCGGTGTAAAACGTCGTTTCGAATACATTGTGAAGAGCGACAAAACGATCTATATTGACGACTATGCTCACCATCCGGAAGAACTGAAGGCATTTCTGTCGGCCGTAAGGCAGCTTTACCCGAAGAAGAAACTGACGGTGGTTTTTCAGCCTCATTTGTATAGCCGCACGCGCGACTTTGCCGATGGATTCGCGGAAACGCTGTCTAATGCGGATACATTGTTGCTGATGAATATTTATCCAGCAAGGGAATTGCCCATCAAAGGGATAGATTCGCGAATGCTGCTGGAAAAAATTACCGTTGCAGATAAACACATCGTTACACCGGATCACGTAACAGAATATGTGCGTATGCACAGGCCCGAACTGTTGGTAACCGTAGGTGCAGGCGATATAGACTTATTGGTGGAACCCCTGAAAGTGATTTTAGAAGATGTTTAGACAGCTGTCATATCGATTCAATTGGCACAATCTGCTGTATGCCGTGGTGGGGATATTGGTGTTGGCGGGGGCGGTATTGCTGATGGGTTTTATTAGTACAAAAAGCAGTGAACAAAGTTGCTCAGATGTACAAATTATTGTGTTGGGTAACGAGTCGTTTATCGAACAAAAGGAGATCCTGGCGCTGTTGGTCGAAAAGTATGGCGAAATGAAGGGGCGTACGTTGGAGTCCATTCCCATTCATGAAATGGAGGCGGACTTGAGACAGATCCCCTTCGTTTTTTCCGCTATCGTAACCATTGATATGGATGGGCTGCTGACTGTACGGGTTAAACAACGGGAGGCCGTGGTACGTATCATCAACGAAAAAGGTTTGGATTTTTATATCGATATGCAAGGGCATAAAATGCCGGTATCCCTCAAATACGTACCACACGTGCCGGTTGTAAACGGACACATCTCTGAACCGTATAACGGCGCGCTCGACAGCATCGAAAGTCAGTTGGTACGGGATATATTTAAAACAGCGCAATTTATCAGTGGCGACAGCGTATGGAACAGCCAGGTTGTACAGCTATATGTAAACGAACAACGTGATATCGAGTTGATACCCCGGGTAGGCAATCAACAGATTATCCTGGGGAATGCAGATTCACTGGAACGTAAATTTGAAAAATTGAAATTATTCTATACCAAGATCGTACCTAAAACAGGTATCGGAGCATATAAATCAGTTAATTTAAAGTTTGCCGGGCAGGTCGTTTGTGAACGGAACGAAAATTTTAAACCCGCAGATATCATCATTCAGGATTCAACACAACAAAATAGGAGCAACAATACACAATAGCGTTATGAAGACCAAAATTAAAACCGAAAGAGACTCGCCAATTGTAGTGGGACTTGACATTGGTACCACCAAGATATGCGTCACGGTGGGCAGGCGCAGCGGGACTAAAAAAATTGAAATTCTTGGCGTGGGTAAAGCCGAATCGTCTGGCGTAAGCCGTGGCGTAGTGGCCAATATCCAAAAAACCGTCAACAGCATTGTCCAAGCGGTGGAAGAAGCTGGAGGGCAATCTAACGTCGATGTCAAAGTGGTCAACGTCGGCATCGCGGGACAGCATATTAAAAGCATCCAGCATCGGGGCATTCTTACACGGAAAGACGACAACGAAATCAGCCGTTGGGACATCGAGCGGTTGATCGAAGATATGTATAAATTGGTGTTGCCTCCAGGCGAAGAAATCATTCATGTGCTTCCCCAGGAGTTTACCATTGATAATGAACCCGGCATCAAAGATCCCATCGGAATGGCCGGTCGGCGGATGGAGGCCAATTTCCACATCATTTCGGGACACGTGAGCGCCATCAAGAACATCAAGAAATGCATTGATAACGCCTCGCTGGAAGTGCAGGACCTTATCCTCGAACCGTTGGCGTCTTCCGAAGCCGTATTGGATGAAGCAGATAAAGATGCAGGTGTTGTCTTAGTGGATATAGGAGGTGGGACGACCGATGTGGCCATCTTCCACGAAGGGATCATCCGCCACACAGCGGTCATTCCTTTAGGGGGGAATATCGTAACGGAAGATATTAAACAAGGATGTGCCGTATTGCGCAACCAGGCAGAGTTGCTGAAAATCCGATTCGGATCGGCGCTAGCCGATGAAAATAAGGAAAATGAAGTAATCTGCGTGCCGGGGCTCCGGGGACGCGAGCCAAAGGAAATCTCCGTGAAAAACCTGGCGTACATAATCCAGGCGCGGATGGAGGAAATCATCGAACACGTGTATTACGAGATCAAATCCTCGGGCTATGAAAACAAACTGATCGGAGGAATTGTCATCACCGGCGGCGGCGCCCAATTGAAACACCTCGTACAGTTAGTCGAATACATCACCGGTATCGATTGCCGCGTGGGATTTCCGAACGAGCACCTGGCGAAAAACGAAGTACTGGCCAAGAATGTGTACGACGAACTGAAGAGCCCATTGTATGCGACTGGAATCGGGCTGTTGATTAAGGGGATCCAGGCAGAGGAAGAGCAGGCCGAATTGAATGAAAAACCAAGTGTCCAGGTATCTGTAAAAGACCTGACAGAGAAAGGATATAAGGAAAAAGGATTGTTTAAGTGGTTTAAAGACATCATCAAGGACGGTAATGAAATTGATGATGAAAGTTATTTAGGGAAGAAATAATTTTCAACAACCACTGTTTTTTCCACATTATTAACAGTTGTGGAAAACTATTGTGTAAAAAGTGCTAATATTACGCTAAGGTTGGAGAGTAGAATTGAATTTTGTATCACGCTCTGTTCGAGCAAAATACGATTGAATTATGTCGTTTAAGTTTGAAATGTTAAAGGAACAATCGGCAATTATCAAGGTAATTGGCGTTGGTGGTGGCGGTGGGAATGCAGTCAACCACATGTATAAGCAAGGCATCAGTGGGGTCGACTTCATTGTTTGCAACACCGATGCGCAGGCATTGGAACTAAGTCCCATTCCCAACAAGGTACAGCTGGGTGCGAGCCTTACGGAAGGGATGGGCGCTGGAGCGGATCCCACGGTAGGAGAAAATTCCGCCATCGAGAGCATCGAAGACATCAAACGCATGTTGGGTTCGAACACCAAAATGCTGTTTATCACGGCCGGGATGGGTGGTGGTACTGGTACCGGTGCGAGCCCAGTATTAGCTAAAGCGGCGAAAGAATTGGGTATTCTTACGGTAGCCATCATCACTACGCCGTTTGCATTCGAGGGCAAAAGACGGCGTGTTCAAGCGGAAGAAGGGCTAGGTGAATTGAGGAAATATGTAGATTCGTATCTCGTCATCTCCAACGACCGACTTCGGGATATTTTTGGAAACCTCACCATGACGGCAGCTTTCGCAAAGGCCGATGACATTCTCACCACCGCTGCAAAGGGAATCGCGGAGATTATTACCATTCCCGGCTATGTAAATGTGGATTTTAAGGATGTGCGGACGGTGATGAACGACAGCGGTGTAGCCATTATGGGAAATGACATTGCAGAAGGTGAGCAACGTGCGCTGCGGGCCGTGGAAGGAGCATTGGCGTCGCCGCTGCTCAAAGATAACGAGATCGAAGGAGCACGTTACATTTTGCTTAATATCACGTCGGGTAAGCAAGAGGTAACCATGGATGAGGTGACCATTATTACCGATTACATTCAGGATAAGGCTGGTTTATCGGCAGATTTGATTTGGGGTAACTGTATCAATGAGTCGTTTGAAAACGAATTATCGGTAACCATTATCGCAACCGGTTTCCAAACTTCCGAAGAACGGATAAAAGAAAAAGAAAATGAGCGGATTGAAATTCCCCTTACGCCCGATGAATCAAAAGCTCCCTACGTAAAACCGATCAATCGGTTTGTCCAAAAGGAAGTTGCCGCGGCAGAAAACGAGCCAGTTATTAACCCGGAAGTGGAGGAACAGGCAATATCGCAGACTACTTCACAGCAGGTTGATCTATTTAATAATCCGGTGTCCAAACCGCAGTTGCGGAATAGCACACCCGATAAAGATGGAATCATCCGTCACACATTGGCGCCGCAAGAACAACAAACGGAAGAAAAAGAGGCAGCCGATGACTATGAGGTGAAGACTACACCGTCGGCCTTTCATTTTGACATTCCATCGGTGGCCGATGAGACCGTGTCCAAAACAGATAACACATCGCCAAGTCAAAGCCTTCCCCCAGATGCTGCCAAGGAGGTCCCGGCGCCTGCACCGGTAGAATCGGCCTACAAAGCCGATGAACACAAAACACCCGACTACGTAGAAAAAGAATTGCTCAAAACCAAAGAACGTATTTTACGTCTGAAGGAACTAAGCATGAAATTGAAATCGGCAAACGGCCTTCAGGAGCTGGAGACCGAACCGGCGTATCGGCGGAAGCAGATGGCATTGGACGATACGCCACATTCGTCGGAATCACAGGTTTCGAGATTTACATTGTCCACTGAAGAGGGCATCACGGAAATCCGGCCAAACAACTCTTTTTTGCATGACAATGTAGATTAGGTCTTTCTGGTACCTATTCGTCAACAGAACTGTTTGGTAGAGATTCGGTAGAATTGGATACCAAACAGTTTTTTTAGTTCTAAGAAGGTGTGTTTTGTGTAAATTTTGTGTAAACAACCAACGCTGAAGGCAAGAGTAGAGGCGCAGCGTATTGGTAACATTTGATTTAAAGTTTATCTTTGCAACGATTTTTTTTACAATTAATATTGAAAAACGCTATTGGACTTATTTGATAAAATCACGAAAAATTTCGGACCAATCGGTCAACACTATGAGTGGTCGCATGGCTACTTTTCGTTTCCGAAACTGGAGGGAGAAATAGGACCCCGTATGTTATTCAATGGAAGGGAGCATTTGATCTGGAGCCTGAATAATTATCTAGGCTTGGCAAATCACCCGGAAATAAGAGAAGTAGATGCTCAAGCAGCGGCGGATTTCGGATTGGCATATCCCATGGGTGCCCGGATGATGTCTGGAAACAGCATACATCACGAAGAACTGGAGCAGGATTTAGCTACGTTTGTGGGCAAAGAGGATGCGTCCTTGCTCAATTATGGTTATCAGGGTATGGTGTCTATCATCGATGCGCTGTTAGATCGTAACGATGTGGTCGTCTACGACGCGGAATCGCATGCCTGTATCGTAGATGGCGTGCGCTTACATTTGGGTAAAAGGTTTGTGTATCGGCATAATGACCTCGAAAGCTGTGAGAAGCAGTTGGCCAGGGCCAGCAAATTAGCCAAGGCTAACGGCGGATCGGTTCTGTTGATTACCGAAGGTGTCTTCGGAATGTCCGGTGCTCAGGGGCATTTAAAGAAAATTGCCGCTTTGAAGAAGCAATATGGATTCCGGATGCTGGTAGACGATGCCCACGGATTTGGAACCATGGGGCCTACAGGAGCAGGTACCCACGAAGCACAAGATTGTGTCGCGGATGTGGATATCTATTTCGGAACGTTCGCCAAGTCAATGGCCGGAATTGGGGCTTTTGTCGCGTCCACCCGGGAAGTGGTTACCTATTTAAGGTATAACATGCGCTCTCAAACATTTGCCAAGTCACTGCCCATGCCGATGGTGATAGGATTGAAAAAGCGGTTTGAATTGTTGAAAAGTAGCCCCGAGCTACGCGAGAGACTGTGGAACATTGCCCTTGCATTGCAAAATGGATTGCGCGAACGGGGATTTGATATCGGAGCAACCAATACCATGGTCACGCCGGTATTCCTTAAGGGCGACCTGAACGAAGCGACCGCCCTCACACGCGATCTGAGAGAAACGTACGGTGTGTTTTGTTCCATTGTCGTATACCCCGTTATACCGAAAGGGCTCATTGAACTGAGGCTTATACCCACCGCTGTCCATACGCAGGAAGATGTGGCTTATACCCTGGAAGCATTTACAGCCATTATCGAGAAGCTGAAAGCAGGCTATTATAGGCAGGCAGTTTCTTTACAATCGGAGTAAAAATTCAATTAATTTTTTTAAAAAAAAGGCCAAAAAGCGATTAATTTAAGCTTTTGGCCTTTTTTGATTAAATGGATTATTTTTTATTTATCTGTTTGATTATCAGTAAAGTAATTGTTTGTTGGCCGGGTATATTATTCGTGAATTATGTTGATTGTGGAAAAAAAAGTGCATTTAAAGCTTGTTTTACGCGTTTTATAGTTTTTTTTTCCGAAAAAAGATTCTACTTTTAACGCACTGTAGATTATTAACTTAATTAAATTTAAAACTAAGGAGTATTTATTATGGCAAGTATTCAAAAATTCAATGAGCTAAAAAGCTTGATCGAGGGGTTAGACGGAGATGCTGACAAATTCTTCAATAAAGGCAATAACGCCGCCGGTACCCGCGTAAGGAAAGGTCTGCAGGACGTGAAGAACCTGGCACAGGCAATCCGTTTGGAGATACAAGACGCAAAGAACGCAAAATAAGAATAATCATTGACGATAACGTCAATGTCTTATTGAGCCCTGGTAACCCCGGGGCTTTTTTATTTTTTTATCAGATTAAAATATATAGTTTAGTATCCCAATTAGTTAATGCCATGCAAAACCATGGGAAATTGCTGTTGCTATACATAGCTTGCTTGCCGATGACGGTGATGGCTCAACAGCCTCCACATTATACCATGTACATGGCGAATAATTTTGTCCTTAACCCCGCGCTGGCCGGTATCGAATCTTATACGGACCTCAAATTGGCAGCCCGTTCGCAGTGGACAGGCATTACCGATGCCCCCAAAACCGTATATGCCACCGTTAATTCTCCGTTGAATGCGCAGGATACCAGGAAGAATCGGAAAGGAATCGGTGGCAAGGTCATCGTAGATCAGACCGGGCCGATTTCACTTTCTTCTGCCGAGCTGAGCGGTGCCTATCACCTGCCGTTGAATCAAACGTACCGATTGTCTTTCGGCGTGGGGGCGGGGATCAATTACCATCGGCTTAACATCGGCGAGGTGCAGTTGAACGACCCGGGCGATCCTATTTTAGACGAGAAGGATATAACGCAGCTGACACCGATGGTGAGTGCCGGACTGTGGTTTTATTCGAAGGATGTATATGTGGGCGTCTCCGCCCAGAACCTGCTGGAAAACAGCATCGGTTTTTTGGCAAATGAAAATCTAAGGATGCCTATACGTCGGCATTATTTTGCTACAGCCGGTTATCGGGTTAAATTTGGAGATTTTTACCTTACCCCATCGGCCATGATCAAGTTCGTAAATCCTGCGCCCCTGGCTTACGATCTTAATCTAAAGGGACAGTTTTCGGATGTTTTTTGGGCGGGTCTTACGTGGCGGCACCGCGATGGCGTAGCCGCAATGGCTGGATTTTTTATTAGCCCAACGTTGAATGTGGCGTACGCATATGATTTCATGAATTCCGACCTGCGCAGGCATTCACTGGGATCGCACGAAATAATTTTGGGAATTAATATCAATAATCAATGGGGGCCGAAATGTCCGACAATTGTGTGGTAGATGGCCATTATTAGTATGAGCATTGAAAACCTTTTTTTGAAAAGCCTCGCCGGAATAAGTGCACAAATATTGCTTATGCTGCTAATTGCTTATGACAGCTATGCACAATGTGGTTCGTTGGGCGATCCCATTATTAATATCGACTTTGGTCAAGATGAGCCAAATTTTGGAATAGGGGTCTCTACCTATCAATACGTAAACGGGGGGCCTGGCGATGGGCAGTACACGCTGTCTACCAATGCGAATTTCAACAACGGATGGCACAACATGGCAGATCGATCAGGCAATGGGTATATGCTGGTCGTGAATGCCGATGACAACCAAGCCGGGGAATTCTATCGGATACAGGTTGAGGGGTTATGCGAAAATACCAATTTCTATTTTAGTGCTTATGTCGCAAATATTAATACACCCGAGCAGATAGATAATCCCTGTGGCGGTAATCTCCGGTTGCCTAATGTGAAATTTGTGATTCTTGACAAGGCAGGAAACGAAATCGTTTCTCTGGATACGACAGACGTTCCAGTCAGCACTTCACCAGAATGGAGAGAATACGGGGTTTTCTTTAATACCCGCAACGAAACAGACTTCCAATTGGTTTTAATCAATAACAACATCGGGGGATGTGGCAATGACCTGGCCATTGATGATATCCAATTTAGGCCCTGCGGTCCGCAAATCATATTGCAGACGGATATTGCATTGAAACAGGCGGATACGTTGTTTTTCTGTGAAGGTACGGCCGATCCGATCCAAATTGGCAGCGAGATTAACGCCAACGACGGCTACGCGGTGAATCCGGTATTTCAATGGCAAACCCGACAAGACGACGAACCCAGATGGACTGATATCGACGGCGAGGATGGTGAACAATTGAGCATTATACCCACCCCCAATCAATGGTATCGGCTTACCGTCGCGGCAACCTCCGATAATTTGCAAAACCCACTTTGCCGGGTTTCGTCCGACTCCATTCGCATTGCGCAGATTACCCAACCGCCAGACATTACCGAAGCCGAAGTACTGGATCCGCTTTGTGACGACGGCTCCATAGTACTTGACCCGCCAGCATACATCGGAGCCGATGTGGGTCCGGTGACTTACCAGTGGCAACTCGATGAAGGCCAGGGGATGGTTGATATAGATGGAGCAGATTCGAGTACGTATCTATTTCAAGCCAGTGAAGCAGGTACCGTCCGTTTACAACGGCAAGCAATCAACGTGTGCGGCGATGCCTTCGTCACGCACGTTTTCGAAGTTGAGGTAACAGAAACCATCCGTACGATCTTTACGTTGCCCCCGGATGCGATATGTGCCGATGGAGAACCTTTGCTGCTTTCGGGCGGAGTGATTGTCAATGGTGATGCCGGTATGCAGGGTGTGTACAGTGGTAATGGAGTGGTGGATGGCCGTTTCTATCCAGCTTTGGCAGGCGTCGGTGAGCATACAATTACCTTTTCGCCGCCTGTTGGCACGCTGTGTACAGAACCCTCACAAGCTGTCATCACCGTGCTGGATTCGATATACCTCGAGCCCATGGCGGATATCGTGATGTTACAGGGACAAAACATCACGCTGCGCCCGCAAACCAATGCGTCACAATTCAGCTGGAGCGACCAATCCGGGCTTGATAATTACCATATGCTAAATCCGGTTGCGTCTCCAAATGAAACCACCACGTATACACTTGCCGCAAGCAATGCTGCAGGATGCGAGAAGACAGTGGACGTCACGGTTACCGTGTTGAAAGATCTCAACGTGCCCAATGGATTTACTCCCAATGACGATGGATTCAACGATGCCTGGGAAATCGACGGACTGGAGGATTATCCGAACGTGTTTATACAGGTGTTTAATAGATGGGGAACCCTTGTGTTTTCATCAAAAGGCTATTCAACACCATGGGATGGCCATTTCAATGGCACACCACTTCCCATGGCTACTTATTATTATATAGTATCATCCGATGTGTTGGCGCAGCCAATATCCGGATCGGTATCCATTTTAAAATAGGACCGGCTTTTACGTTTCTGGTATTTTTTGTATTATCGCTGCAACAATAAATATACGATGACCAGCAAGCACAATAATCCAATATGGGTGATGAGTTCAGCGTTCGATTCCCTTGGATTGCCTGAACTGATCGGGGCAACGCAATCCATTGGTGCCCAAGGCATCGACTTATGTGTTTTCCGCCGCGATGGGGCACGGCAGGACCATGTTGCTACACATTTGGATTATGACTATTTCACCCCCGACACCGCAAAGGAACTCATAGACGATTTCAATGCTGCAGGTCTGCGGTTATCTGTGGGTGCTTTTGAAAACCTCATCGGTGGCAATCCCACGGAACGGATCAAGAACCAGAACCATTTACTGAAACTGATCCGGATCGCCTATTTACTGGGCGGCGATGCCAATGATGTGAAGGTGGGAACATTTGTTGGATATAACCACGAATTGGGCGCAGAAGACGGTGGTTTCCAGAAAAACCTGGAAGCATATAGAAAGGTTTTTGCACCGATCATCGCTTACGCAGAAGGCCTTGGCGTAACCGTATTGTATGAAAATTGCCCAATGGAAGGATGGCGCCCGGCCTCGTATACCACCACCTACAACAACCTGCCAGGTGTGTTGGCAGCACGCAAACTCATGTATGCCCTTATTCCCAGTAAAGCACACGGTGAAATTTACGATCCTTCGCACGATGTATGGCAGCATACCGATCCGGTTGACGTTATTGCCCAGAGCGACATCTCACGCATCCATCGCATCCACGTGAAAGCCACACGCAATCTGAAAACGCGAGCGCGTATAGATTGGGGCGGGATGTATCCGATGCAGTTGGTAGATGCTGATTTAGCGGAGCAGGCGGGTGTTGATGTGCCAAAAAACGATTGGGACCGTCATCATTACGAAGCCATGTTGCCCGGTTTTGGCGGATCGGATAGCATGGATTGGCGGGCATTTGTCGACTTGCTTTCCGATCGGGGATTTGCCGGACCGTACGAAATCGAGAATGAGGCGAGAATTTCAAAAGATACGGGCAGTTTCGCTGCTATCGTACAGGGCTTCCAGGCCGCGGCTGCATTTTTGGCCCCGATGTTATGGGACCTTGATCCAAAAGAGGGGTATCAACACCGCACTTCCGATTCGTTGTTTCAACCCGGGTTATCCGATGTGCCCGTGATGACCATGGACAGGTTGTCGTAAGATCAAACACCGGAATGCAGTCGGAATTTTTCGATCAATTCGGCAATGTTGTCAACCTGTAACTTTTCGAAAATCCGTGTTTTATACGTGCTTACGGTAGAGGTGCTGAGATTCAGTGCTTTGGATACTTCCATGATGCCCATACCCTGCACCAGGTATTTGGCCACATCAACTTCCCGGTTGGAAAGTTTATTCAGTGGGTTATCCGCCCTCAGGACAGATTTGCCCATGGTCAGTGTGTTGTAATACAATTCCCTAACCTCAAGACTCATGTATTTACCCCGCTGGATTACTGCAAGTATGGCTTCTTTCAGGTCGGCCTTTGACGTGTTTTTATTCAGGTAACCCGCGGCACCAGCCTGTAGATATCGGAGCGCATACAGCGTTTCATCATACGAAGAAAACACCAAAATTTTAATATTCGGCTGTACCATTAACACCTTCTCCACCATTTTGATGTTATTGCCGCCCGGCATGTTGATGTCAAGGAGCAATAGGTCATATTGCCGCTCCGATAACAATTTGATCATCTCGTCGAAATCTTCGGCTTGGGTTACCTTGGCTAGTGGCAACGCCTCTTTTACGACGATTGATGTGCCCAGCCTAACGATTCCGTGATCATCTGCTATCAGTATCTCTGTCATGTGCAACTAATGTTTGTCTTAGACGCACCATATCTGTGGCGCTTGGTTATTTCATAAGCAGTGAATGTAAACATTCACAATGATGCAAATATAGGGTAAAATATATTTGCATTAACCTTTTAGGTTAAATTTCGTGGGCTGTTGATAAAAATTTATTCCAGATGGTTAATTTGAAAAAAAATTTGATTAAATGCCAAAAATGTCCAACTTAGGGTTCAGAAATAATTAATTAACAAATTAACCTTATTGTTTATGGGATTTTTAAAGGAGTTTAAGGAATTTGCCATGCGCGGAAGTGTGGTCGATCTCGCGGTAGGTGTGGTCATCGGCGGAGCCTTCGGCAAAATCGTTACCTCATTGGTAGACGACATCATCATGCCGCCTATCGGGTACCTGACCGGAGGAATCGATTTCTCGCAGATGCGGTATGTTATCCAACCCGGAGACGAGGCTAACGGCATCGCCGAGGTGGCTATAACCTATGGTAATTTTATCAACGTCATAATCCAGTTTATCATTGTCGCCTTCTGTATTTTCTTGGTGATTAAAGGGATCAATGCACTTAAGCGCAAAGAGGACGAAGTTCCAGCTGCACCACCGGCACCTTCCAATGAGGAAGTATTGCTGACAGAAATCAGGGATTTACTCAAAACAAAACAGTAACGAACACGATACGGCGCCCACAAGGCGCCTTTTTTGTTAAAATGTTTTGGCCACGTCGGGGTTGGTGAGAATGATGAAACGTGCCAGGTTACTGAAGGCAGACCAATCCGGACGTGCAAAGGATTCATGTGGAAAACAGGAAATATTGGATACGGCCCTTCGCCGCAGGTAGCGATGTAAGTGGGCAACTGTCCCAAGTTGTTCGTCGCTGTGAAACCGCCCGTTTACATGAAGAATTTTTTTGACGGCTTTCTTTTTTGCAAATCTGCTGATCCGGTAAGCCATGGTAGCATCCCATAAATTTTGGCTTTGGTATATTTTTAGATTTCCCATGCCTTCGTGGCCACCCATAAGGTTAGCGAATTTCTCGAAATAGGCCCCGGTTAGTGTGTCTATCGGAAGTGGGGCGAGTAATGATCTGGCAGATTTACCCAGCACGTTGAGGCTCTCCAATCCGTCGCGGGTAACCCGATTGGTATAACGACTCGGAGCATTTGCTGCCAAAACAGGTATTTGGTGTGCCTTGGCGTATTCTACCATCGGTCGGTAATCGGTATAATTATTCCATAACACGGCATCTTTCGTGAGGTTACGCTCGGTAATGATATCCGTAAGGTACTCATCCAGTACAAGTTGGTCGTCGCTTACAAACATTTCCATCGAAAGTGCCACTCCGTCGTAGCGTTCATCCATCGCTTTCAGTAGGTCATATTCCAATAGGTGGGCCACGGAATCGTTATGTTCTTCGCCGAAAAACACAACATCGGCAGCCTGCAGCGCATCCGCTAGGTGCGACAACGTGATTTCCTGTTTCGTATGGGTATCGTAAATACGGTATAGCGAACTGTCCGCTTGAAAAGAAAGCGCTGGTAAGGGCGATAGGCCGATCACCCAGCAAAGCATCCATTTGTTCATGTTGCGAATATACGGCTTTTCAAATGTTTAGCTTCCCGTGAAAAAATATCGGTGATAAATTTGATATTTATCTGATTAACCCGTACATTTGCGCTCTCATTTTCGAGAGTTATTACTAAAGATATTAAGCGTCATGAAGAGAACATTTCAGCCATCGCTACGGAAAAGAAAGAATAAGCATGGGTTCAGAGAGCGCATGAGCACCGCAAATGGCCGTCGGGTGCTGGCCGCAAGGCGCGCAAAGGGCCGCAAACGTCTGTCCGTATCGGACGAAGGTCGTCACAAAGCCTAATTTCGTTATTGCCGGTGACTGCTTGCGTCCGGAGCCATCAACCGGTTTCGGATGGGTCATCGATGATGAAAAAGTATACATTTCCAAAAGAAGAACGATTGTGTAGTAAAAGGCTGATTGAAAGTCTTTTCCGCGATGGTTCTTCTTTTTTCATTTATCCGTATCGAATTACATACCTCCGCATTGACGGGTTTCAACCCCACGCTCAGGTATTGTTGTCGGTGTCTAAACGCCGCTTCCGTCATGCAGTACAACGGAATTTACTGAAGCGGCGTATGCGGGAGGCTTATCGTCTTCAAAAAGGGGAACGATTGTGGCAAGCTTTGGAACATCAGTCTTTCGGGCTAGCGTTGGCCATACAGTATGTGGGAAAGGAAATACTTGACTACGCATTTATACACAAGCGGATGACCGATGTGTTGAAAAGGTTGGAGAAAGAAATGCCATGAATCCGCTTCGATTCATATGGGAAAAGATAATCAGACCCGCCTTGAGCGGTCTCTTTTTGCTGTTGATCAGGGGATACCAGCTGTTCCTGTCGCCCATGTTGGGGGCCTCCTGCCGTTATACACCTACTTGTTCGCAATATGCGGTCGAAGCCATACGCAAATACGGGCCGTTCAAAGGTGGATGGCTCACCATCCGAAGGATCGCCCGCTGTCATCCATGGGGCGGCCATGGTCATGACCCGGTTCCTTAATGCTGTAAAATTTATTATTTTCGCACTCAGCTATGTCCAACCATCATATCCTTCAGATCGAAACAGCTACCCAGGTGTGCTCTGTGGCGGTATCCAACAATGGAGAAACCATTTCTTTCCGGGATGTCAACGAATCCAATATACACGCCTCGCGCCTGACCGTACTGATAACGGAAGTACTCAAAGAAGTCGGTTTGGGATTCGAAGACCTAGCAGCTGTGGCCGTTAGCAAGGGTCCGGGATCGTATACCGGATTGCGGATCGGTGTTTCCACCGCAAAAGGATTGTGCTATGCAACCGATCTGCCGCTTATCGGCGTAGATACCCTGGTGAGTATGGCAGAAGGGTTCAGGGATTTTTATCCGGATGTGGCGCAGCGGTATACCCAGCTGTGTCCAATGATCGATGCCCGTCGTATGGAAGTGTATCTGGCGGTCTATAATCAAGCGATACAATTGAAGAGACCGGTTTCTGCTGTCGTAATGGATGCCCAATCCTTTAACACACTGGATACCGGCCAGCGCATTGCGCTGTTTGGAAGTGGTGCGGATAAATTGAAAGAGCTGTTCTCAGCCAATGATCAGGTGGACGTAATTCCCGGTTTTCTAAATTCCGCAAGATTCTTAAGTCACACAGCTTATCAAGCGTTTCTGGCCGGCGAGTTTGCCGATGTAGCTTACTTTGAACCCTATTACCTGAAAGATTTCGTTGCTACTACAGCCACCCCTTCCGCTTAAACCAAAAATAGATGCCTATGGAGATGCCCACCATGAGTACCATCACGGCCGGATAACCATAGTACCAGGCAAGCTCGGGCATGTGTCTGAAGTTCATCCCATAAACGCCTACGATAAATGTAAGCGGCATGAAGAATACTGAAAAGACGGTCAATACGCGCATAATTTCATTCGTCCGTTGCGAGGCAAGTGAAAAGTATACGGATAGCAACTGAGCCGTGTTTTCGGACAAATTATCAAAATAAGTCTGCGTGCGTAGGTAAAGATCCCGGAGATCACGTGAATACACATCACTCTGTTCCTCCGAATCAATGTTGTCGACGATTTCATACGAAAGCAGCATCACTCTTCGGATTACATCAATCTTTCGCTTTACAAAGTATAGACCCCGAAGTATCGGAGAAGTCCGTTGCCGCAGAAAAACCCGCTCCTCATAGTAATCCAGTGACTCGGATAGCTTAAACCCCGGACTTTCAAACGTAAGAATGGATTCCCGGATCAATGAATTGAGCAGGTACAGGGTGTTATCGCATTTACCCGTGTCGATCCGCTTGGTTTTGACCAGGTCGATCAGATTGTCTTCTGTACGGTGTACGGTAATGAAATAATCGGAATTGAAGAAAATCGAGATTTTATTGGTCAGCTCCTGAATGGTATCCGCTTCAGGGGCAGGGTTGGAAGCGAGTACCCGGAAGATAACGAATGTGTAATGATCAAACAATTCGTATTTGGGCAGGTGGTCGGGTTGCATGCAATCTTTGATAGAGGCTTCATGCAATGAATATGTTGAAGCCACCGTTCTGATTTCTTCGTCAATTGGGGCAGATAAATCCACCCAGTCAAATCCATTTTTTTCTTTGGATGCCAGCAGTTGAACCATCGTTAGTCAAAATTAATCTACCCGCTCACGCGGCCGGTGAAAAGCTTATCACCGAATGTCTAAAAAAAACTCGGCTTTTGTGCTATTTTCTCTAATAAAAATCCGTTTTTTGTTCAATAGGAGTAAGGCCAGTAAACGAAAAACATGCCAGTATCAGTAATCAGAAAAGAGAAGATATTTGAGCCGGATTCCAGCCGGGTTATTACGAGATTTTTATTTGCGGGGGAGGAACGCGCGAAACGGTTGATCATGGCGGTGATGGAGCTTCCGGATAATCGACAGCAGGAAATGCTCAATCAGGTGTTGCGTAAATACTCGAAGCGCCACCGGAGTATCCAAAAAATCTTTGCCAATCATTTCAAACGCCTGCATTCCATCATGGAATTGATGGAAATCGAGCATTCCAAGCTGCCCGAACATTCGAAGCTGCTTATCGGGTCGTATTTCACCATGGAATATTCCATTGAAGCGGCTGCTTTTTTTAACCCTTCCATCATTGAGCATCCCGATCAGACGTTACTTATACCCGGACAGAAACGCATCATCATTAGCTTCCGGGCAACCGGCGAAGGGCATATTTCTTCCATTGTTTTCAGGCAGGGTGTACTTGAGCGCAACATGGATATCGACGTTGAACCGCCGGGCAAGATGCTTGAAGCACCGGAACACATAAAAGATAATACCTACCAGAAAAAGGCCTTTCTTCGCAAATTGGGAGAAATGTGGAGCGACAGTGGTTATCGCAATGACGAAGCATATGAGATCATTAGCGATCAACTCCATGATACGTTTACGTATGAAGAGCTGAGGCAAGCACTGAAGGAGGTGCAGGTCAAACTGGAGCCCCGGCAGGAAAATCTTGCTTTCCTGCAGGAAGTGCGTTGGTTGGCGTCGTCCCACTACGAAATGACCTTTTCCGCAGATACCTCGGTGTGCGAACGCGTCATCTTTCCGATCGCCGATACAGAGAAGAGCGGAATAGAGGATGCACGGTTTGTACGCTTTGTGGGAGACAAAGGTGCCGTTACGTATTACGCCACCTATACCGCCTACGATGGAATATCTATCCTGCCCAAATTGCTGATGACCAAAGATTTCCGACACTTTAAGGTCATGCCTGTACACGGGTACATCGCACAAAACAAAGGGATGGCGTTATTCCCCCGTAAAATCAATGGGCAATATGCGATGCTATGCCGGATTGACGGCGTAAACAACTATATTGCTTATTCGGATTCGGTCAATGTGTGGCGTGAGGCTAAACTCATCCAAACCCCAAGTCAGCCTTGGGAATTGGTACAGATGGGCAACTGCGGTTCTCCACTGGAAACCGAGGCCGGATGGCTGGTGCTGACCCATGGTGTCGGCCCGATGAGGGAGTATGCACTCGGTGCGTCACTGCTGGATTTGGAAGACCCCGAACGCGAAATAGGCCGGCTTAAACAACCCCTGCTGGTGCCCAACCGGAAAGAACGGGAAGGGTACGTGCCCAATGTTGTCTATTCCTGCGGTGCCTACATCCATGAGGGACAATTGGTTATTCCGTATGCGATGTCGGACTACGCTTCTACATATGCGACGGTCGATCTCAAAGAATTGCTGGATGCATTGCTTAAAAGTGGTCCATCCTCAGTGAGCTAGCATTTGCTTGTACACCCGGATATATTGGTCTACCATCTTATCCTGCGAAAATCTTTCCATGGCCCATTGGGTGCAGTCTTTTCTGGAAATTGCCGGAAGCTTATCAAGCAAGGGAATGACTTCGTCCACATGAGAAGGAAGGAATCCTGTTTTATCGGGAATGATCAATTCGGGCATGGAACCTCGTTTGAACGCAATAACCGGCGTACCGCACAGCATGGCTTCCGCAACACTTAATCCAAAGGGCTCATCGAAAGAGATGAGGTGCAGCAACGCGGCCGCATTGCCCATGAGCTGGTTGCGGTCTGAGGGGCCGACATTGCCGACATATTGAATTTGGCTGCCATCGATGTGTGGAAATATCGCTGTCTCAAAATAGGACTCATCCTGCACGAGCCCCGCGAGGATAAGGCGTCTTCCCGAGCGCTTGGCTACTTCAATCGCTTGGTGCGCTCCTTTTTCCGGGTGTATGCGACCGAAGTACAGCAGATAATCACTCGGATGTTCCACGTATTCGAACAGCGAAGTATCGATACCGTTGTGTACCGTGGCGATATACGTTAATTCGGGCGACCGATCGGCATCGCTGATGGATACATAGGCGCACGTGTCGTTGTATTTTTTGTAAACCGGAATAATCTTGGGCGACGAAAAGCCGTGTATCGTAGTTACTATGGGCGTGGTTACCATTCGCGAGAAGACAAGTGGAAGAAAATCAAAGTGATTATGGATGACGTCAAACTCATCCGCACTTTCCATCACCTGGCTGATGTGGAGGCACTCTTCCACCTTCGGGTCTAGGTGAAGGTCTTCTGCGTATCCCCGAAGGGCGCTGTATCGGAGGTGTGCATCTGTGAGTGAGTCTCCCGTGGCAAACAACGTTACATCAAATCCCCGCTTGATCAGTCCTTCGGTGAGCGTAGATGCTACCTGTTCCCAAGGGCCATATTTACGGGGAGGCGTGCGCCATGCTATGGGAGCCAGTATCGCTATTTTCATCGTCTTCTTTTTTAGTTTGTGATAAGCGGTCGGCAGGCTTTTCAAAAACTTGTTGTACAGCGAGGCGTGAAATCAGGTAAGCAAGCGTGCTCTCCGCACCCTGGTTGCGGTTTACGCCATCTTTTTCCAATCCATCGCCGCACCCAGCGGTTTCAGGGTCATAAAGGCTCATCCGTAAATCGTTTTCACCGAGAAACCATAGGAAAGCGGTATGGAGCGACCGCAGATAATGCGAATCTCCGGTATCGTTATAGGCCTGGAGAAACAGCAGGACCGTAGCCATGGCATCGACGGGTTGCTGGCCATATTGGGAGATTTTCCCGTCCCGTCTGAACCAATCCTCGTTTCCCACCAGGCTCAGGTGACCCCGGCTCATGGTGTGTTTCTCCAGAAAAGCCATGCTTTCAAACCCCACGCGGCGGTACGATGCGTTGTTCAATAGTTCGCCTGCTCGCAGCATCGCAAGTGGCAACAGCGCATTGTCATAGGCCAAGAGCGATTCATACCAGTGCCAGTCGTCGTGCCGTTGCGCTTCGTATTCTTGATGAAGCCGATGGCTAAGCCGGTGTATCAATTCCATCATCCCGCCGTCTGAGGGATAACGTTTGAGGTAGTGGTATAATCCAAGGATGGTATTGGCGATGCTGCGGATGGATTGCAACCGCTCAAATTGGGGAACAGCTTTGAAAAAAATTTTATGGGCCGCTCGGAAATAAGCGTCTTTCGGTGCGTAAGCCATTGCATAGCCAATGGCCCAGATAGCCCTGCCAAATGCATCTTCAGACCCCACCTCGTCCAAAAATTTACGATCGAAACCCATGAAATTCCGAAAGGTACCATCTTCATTCTGTGCGTAGTGGATATAGGCCAGGTAAGTGGAAACGTACTGCAATGCCGTTTCATCTTTGATCCGGCGATACGCGGCCAGGGTCATCAACAACGCCCGCGCATTGTCATCCAGGCAATATCCTTCGTGATAGTTGGGAATACCACAGGTTGCATGTTGGAAAATTCCCGTATGATCGGTAAGCCGGACTACGTGATCCAATCGCCAGGAAGGTAATCTGCTGCGCTCAGATTGGGAAATCTTCATCGGTGTAATCTTCATCTTTTTGAGCTATGTAAACTTAACTTATTAGTAGAAAACCTATCAGAACCCAATTGGTTTCGATCACACGGCTTTTTCCTGCTGGGGAAATGCATAAAAAAAGCCGCCCTTCCGGCGGCCTATGACATGGTAGCACGAATCTTATCGGTTAATACCCCTTCGACTAGCTACTTTTTCTCCTTAGCGTAATCGGTATTCAATGCAGCAAGCACCTCGTTGGTAATTTCCAGACTTTCATCGGCATACAATACAGCTGGATTGGATGTCGAGTAGGTAAGTACCAACTTGTATCCGTTTTCTTTGGCATGCTTTTTCAGATATTCGGTAATCCGGGAGTATAGCTTTTCATTTTCGGAGGCTTCTTCCTGAGCGAAAGAAGTACTGGCATTCTGATTGTGGCGGGCCAGTTCATCCTGCTTACGGGCAAGCCGTTCTTCAGTGCTTTGCCGGTCGGCTGCACTCATGGTCGGCGCCTTTTGCTGGTAGTCAGCCACTTCACGCTGAAATGCATTGCTGCGCGATTGCAGGTCTGCCTGCGCTTTTTTTGCCTTTTCTTCTAGTTTTACCCGTACATCCTTGAAATATTCGTATTTTTCAAGAAGCGTATCTGCGTTTACATAGACAATTTTCTCCACCTTTGCTTGGGTGGAATCTCCGATTGCAGAAGCAGTGGAAGGCTTCGTTCCTTGATTGTTGCAGGACGCCACAGCAGCTGCCAGCAATACACATACCCCTGCCTTTGCGAAAAAGGCGAATACATTGTTCATATTTCTTGTGATCATTTTTCTCATACAAAGCGCAAACCTACTATAAAAATCCCAATTTCCCGCACTAATTTTTCGAAATACCCGCTGATTTCCCGGCACATGGCTCTTTACCGGTGGTCGGTAGCGAGCCTGCGGTCATCCAGTTAATCCGTGCTATTTATATGCTAAATAGCACGCGAAATCTATTTCATTTCTCCGACAATTTTTGTATCTTTGAACACCGAATTTAACAAGAGTAATGAGCGAAGAAAACAAGAATAAATCAACCTATACAGCAGATAACATACAGGTACTGGAAGGATTGGAGGCCGTTCGCAAACGGCCTTCCATGTATATCGGTGATACCGGTGTAAAGGGATTGCATCACTTGGTGTACGAAGTGGTCGATAACTCGATTGATGAAGCAGTGGCCGGTTATTGTGACGATATTCAGGTTGTTATTCATACCGACAACTCAATTACCGTGGAAGATAACGGTCGGGGTATTCCCACCGGCATCAACAAGAAAGAAAATAAGTCGGCTTTGGAGCTGGTGATGACCGTGCTCCATGCGGGTGGTAAATTTGATAAAGACACGTACAAAGTTTCCGGCGGTTTGCATGGTGTGGGGGTGTCCTGCGTTAACGCGCTGTCTACGGTTCTGATTGCAGAAGTACACAACGAGGGAAAAGTGTTCATGCAGGAATACCATAAAGGTAAGCCGCAGTACGACGTAAAAACGGTGGGCGAAAGCAGCCGCACGGGGACGATAGTAACGTTTCACCCGGATCCTGAAATATTCACGACGACCACTGCCTACAATTACGATACTTTGGCAAGCCGCTTGCGCGAGTTAGCGTTTCTTAATAAGGGGATACGTCTTACCTTGACGGACGAACGGGAGGAGCAGTTGGATGGCTCCTTGCGGAGCGACGTGTTCTTTTCGGAAGGTGGGTTGAAGGAGTTTGTGAAATACCTTGACGGTACGCGGCAGCCACTTATTCCCGAGCCCATTCATGTTGAAGGGATCAAACAGGGAATTCCCGTTGAGCTGGCGCTGCAGTATAACGATACGTATTCTGAAAACGTACATTCGTACGTAAACAACATCAACACAATAGAAGGGGGTACACACGTTGCCGGCTTCCGCAGGGGGCTGACGCGTACCCTGAAAGCATATGCGGACAAGTCGGGGCTATTGAAGAATATGAAGGTGGAAATCACCGGCGATGACTTCCGTGAAGGACTCACCGCCGTGATCTCTGTGAAAGTGGCTGAACCGCAGTTCGAAGGCCAGACCAAGACTAAGTTAGGAAACAACGAAGTAATGGGCGCCGTGGACATGGCCGTCGGCGAGATCCTTAGCAACTACCTGGAAGAAAATCCCAAGGAAGCCAAGACCATCGTGCAGAAGGTTATCGTTGCTGCGCAAGCAAGGGCAGCGGCACGCAAAGCCCGCGATATGGTGCAGCGGAAAAATGTGATGGGAGGAAGCGGTCTGCCAGGTAAACTGGCCGATTGCTCCAACAACGATCCAACCAAATGCGAAATATACCTGGTGGAAGGGGACTCTGCGGGAGGAACGGCAAAGCAAGGCCGTGATCGCGAATTTCAGGCTATTTTGCCGCTTCGTGGTAAAATCCTCAACGTAGAAAAGGCCATGGAGCACAAAATTTACGAGAACGAGGAAATCAAGAACATGTTTACGGCATTGGGTGTAAGCATTGGTACCGATGACGATGCAAAAGCATTGAATCTCGATAAATTGCGTTACCACCGGGTGATCATCATGACAGACGCCGACGTGGACGGATCGCACATCACAACACTGATCCTTACGTTCTACTTCCGGTATATGAAAGAACTCATCGAGAATGGATATGTGTACATCGCGACTCCACCTTTGTACTTGGTTAAAAAGGGCAAGGAACAGGAATATGCGTGGAACGACGACCAACGTGATGCAGCGATACAACGCCTCAAAGGTGGTGGCAAGGAAGATAGTGTACACGTACAGCGGTATAAAGGTCTTGGTGAGATGAATGCGGAACAGCTTTGGGATACAACCATGAATCCGGAAACCCGGACACTCCGCCAGGTAACCATTGAAAACGCAGCCGAATGCGATCGTATCTTCTCCATGCTCATGGGCGACGAAGTAGCTCCGCGACGTGAATTTATCGAGCGCAACGCTAAATACGCCAAGATTGATACTTAAGGGCTATCAGCTTTCGGCTGTCAGCTATCAGCCGCCGGCCGAAAGCTCAAAGCCGAAAGCCTGCAACTGCTAACTCACTGCCGGAAGCTGGCGGCTGAACAGATATTTCTTCTTGTACTCCAACGGGGTTAGATCGGTTACTTTCTTAAAGTGGCGGTAGAAATTCGACACGTTGTTAAATCCGCATTCAAAGCAGATCACTTCAGTAGGCAATATATCCTCAACCAAAAGCCGGCACGCATGACTGATGCGTATTTCAATCAGGAAATCGTAATACGTTTTTTTGGTCATCAACTTGAAGTAGCGGCAAAACGAGGTAACACTTAGGTTGGCAATCGAAGCGATTTCCTCAAGGCTGATTTCCTTCTTGTAGTTGCTCAAGGTATATGTGCAGACCTTATTAATGCGTACGGCATCTATCTCATTCGATTTATAAAATGCATGCGCAGAAGCGATTGGCACGTATTCCTCCGATTCGGCAATGGTTTTAAGCAAAGATAACAGCATAATCAGCCGTTCCATATTGGTAGCCGCTGTCGCTTTGTGCATCAACTCAATCAACTTGGTCCGGCTTCTGCCGGTAAATTTCATCCCTTTCCGTGCCTTCTCAAAAAGCTTGGGGATCAGGTAGGTCTCGGGCAGGCTTAAAAAATCCCGGCCAAGGCAATCCGGAAGAAAATGGATTACGATGGCCTCCACTTTGCGGTCCGAATGGTTCTGATAATATTCCTCGTTGCATTGCCACATGTGCGGAAGATTACTTCCTAATAGCAATACCTCTCCTTCTGAAAAGTTGCCGATATTATCACCGATGAAACGCACACCTTTACCCCGGATTACGTGGTGGAGTTCTAATTCTGGGTGATAATGCCACAGTGAGCCGAAGTTCGGCTGTACGTCGTGTCGTGTGCTGAATGACGATTGAATTTGGGTCGGTACCTTGTGAAAAAGCGGTTTCATAGTTCATAATGGTTATTTTTCCTTCTCTCGGTGCCGGGAAGGAGTGGTTTATAATCTGTTTGATCCCCTGTATTCCCCAATTGTCATCTGCATCGTGAGTACTAAAATATGCAATAGAAATCCGATCTCCAAGGAAATGATAAGATTGTATAATAAGAAGGCAATAAGTTCCAATAATCCCCCATCGTTTCCCCACATTTTTGTACAGTGTCGATCCAGAAGGTTTCGGCCGCAACATGTGTAAACCAATAGACCATGGATAATATCGATAGCAAAAAAGAAATCTGGCTGGTAGCAAGCGGAGATTTGCGGCTGGAGGCCAATCAGTTGTGTTGGAAAGCGCAAGAGACGATGGAAGTACAACTGGCCACCGCTGTTGAGCGGCAGGGCTGGCGTCTCAGACGGGCGCATGCCTATGACTCCACGAAACAGCACGGATTTATCGATTCCCAGCGGATGGGTATAGAAGTATTTAAAGACATTCCACCGGAAGCCCCGCTGATCGTAGCCGAAAGCGTATGGCAATACACACACCACGTGCTGGCGGGACTTACTACACACCAGGGGCCTATTCTTACGGTAGCCAATTGGAGTGGGCAGTGGCCCGGCTTGGTAGGTATGCTCAATCTGAATGGCTCGCTTACCAAAGCAAACGTTGCCTACAGTACGCTGTGGAGTATGGACTTTACCGACGATTTTTTTACCGAAGGCCTCCGGGAATGGTTGGAAAAAGGCTCGATCAAGCACGACTTACGGCACGTGACACCCTTCGACCTGGTGAAAATCCCTGCCGCAGACGAAGATGCCGGCCGATCTTTTGCACGTCGGCTCCGCACAGGGAAGGCCATCATGGGCGTTTTTGACGAGGGTTGCATGGGTATGTACAATGCCATTGTACCCGATGACCTGCTCCATGCCACCGGCCTGTTTAAAGAGCGGCTCAGCCAATCGGCACTCTATGCCCGGATGCGTACAGTCGGCAGCACGGAAGCGGAGGCTGTGCTGCAATGGTTGACAGACCGTGGAATGACGTTTAAGTGGGGTGAAGACGAAGAAACCGAACTCACCCGAAGGCAAACGCTGGATCAGTGCAAAATGTACATCGCCGCGGTACGGATAGCGGCCGAGTTTGGGTGCGATACCATCGGGATCCAATATCAGCAGGGACTGAAAGACCTGACCGTAGCCAGCGACCTCGTAGAAGGACTGCTCAATAATCAAGAGCGGCCACCCGTCTATTCGGAATCCGGAGAAGAACTTTTTGCGGGGGAGGCCATTCCCCATTTCAACGAAGTGGATGAGTGTGCAGGCATCGACGCGCTGGTGACGTACCGGCTGTGGAGGGAACTGGGGATGAGTGGTGAGAATACCCTGCACGATATCCGCTGGGGCGAACACTATACGGGTGGTGACATCGATGATTTTGTATGGGTATTCCTGATATCCGGAGCGGTACCTGCTGCCCATTTTGAAGGGGGGTATGCGTCGGCAAGCAGCTGGCGGCAGTCGCCCATGTATTTCCGGCTCGGAGGGGGTACATTACGCGGAGTAAGCAAGCCGGGGCCAATCGTTTGGAGTCGTATTTATGTAAAAGAAGGACGGCTGCAGGCCGATCTCGGTGTGGGTAGGGCGGTAAGCCTGCCCGAAGCGGAAACGCAACGGCGGTGGCAATTGACCTCACCGGAATGGCCCATCATGCATGCGGTACTCCATGGCGTTGATCGGGATCAACTGATGGCCCGCCATGCGGCCAACCATATACACGTCGTCTATGCACCCGACGAGCAGACAGCCCACCGGGCTTGCCGTATCAAGGCCGCTGCATTGGACGAACTCGGTATCACGGTACATTTCTGTGGCGACGTAAATAGTTCAGGCAAATGAGCAAGGCAGGTGAAAATTGGGTGATCGGGCTGGACTTCGGCACAGACTCTGTACGGGCATTGTTGGTAGATGCTGCCACAGGTGAAGAACAGAAAAGTGCAGTGCGGATCTATCCCCGGTGGAACGATGGACTTTATTGCAATAGCAGGTTGTCACAGTTCCGGCAGCACCCATTGGACCACATCGAAGCGATGGAGGCCGTTATCCGGGAAGTGCTCTCTGGTATTCCGGACGAGGCCGTAAACCGTATTCGGGGGCTGTCTGTCGATACAACCGGTTCTACGCCCGTGGCGGTAGACCGCCGCGGTACTCCGCTAGCACTGCTTCCCGAATTTGCGGAAAACCCCAATGCGATGTTCGTCTTATGGAAAGACCATACGGCCATCGCCGAAGCCGACGAAATCAATCGGCTCGCACACCGGTGGGAAACCGATTACACGATGTATTCCGGAGGTAGCTACTCGTCGGAATGGTTTTGGGCCAAAATGCTCCATATCTTCCGCGCCGATCCGGAAGTGGCCCGACAGGCCTATTCCTGGATGGAACATTGCGATTGGATTCCAAATCTGCTCTGCGGTCATGACGACGTACTAACCATGAAGCGTAGCCGGTGTGCGGCAGGCCATAAGGCCATGTGGCACGAAGACTTCGGGGGGCTTCCCTCGGAGGCATTTCTGACCACATTGGACCCCTGCCTGAAAGATATCCGTAATCGCCTATACCAGCAGACTTACACCTCAGATGTCCCTGTTGGTACGATATCGCCCGAATGGGCCAAGCGCACCGGATTGCCCAGCGACCTTGTTGTTGGTATAGGTGCGATCGATGCACACATGGGCGCCGTAGGCGCCGCCATCCGTCCGTATTCACTGGTGAAGGTCGTGGGTACCTCCACCTGCGACATGCTGGTGGCACCGGTCGAGCGGCATCGCACCCGGCTAGTAAATGGAATCTGCGGCCAGGTTGATGGCTCCGTTATTCCCGGAATGCTCGGGTTTGAAGCGGGTCAGTCCGCTTTTGGCGACTTATACCAGTGGTTTGCCCGCCTGGTGGCCTATCCGATCACCACGTTGCTCAGCGATTCCTTTAGCCAGCAGGAACGGCATGCGTTTATCAGCCGCATTTTGGCCACACTGAACCAGGAGGCCGAAGCTCTTCCAGTGACCGACGCAGACGAAGTAGTACTCGACTGGATCAACGGAAGGCGTACTCCCGATGTCAATCCGGCCCTGAACGGTTGGATCACCGGCATTACCTTAGGAACAGACGCCCCGCGCTTGTTCAAGGCATTGGTAGAGGCAACGGCATTCGGCTCAAAAGCCATCGTCGATCGTTTTGAGGCGGAAGGCATACCCGTATATGAAATTATTGCCACGGGAGGCATTGCAAAAAAATCACCCTATGTGATGCAGGTATTGGCCGACGTGCTGGGCCGGCCCATCAAGATCGTAAAAACCGAACAATCGGGTGCCCTGGGGGCTGCAATGTATGCAGCGGTGGTAGCCGGCATATATCCGTCCATCGATGCCGCCCAAGAGGCCATGTCATCAGGGTTTGAGCAGGAATGCCGGCCGCGTCCCGATCGTGTTGACACATACGCGGTGCTCTATCAGCGATATCAAACACTGGGAGGTCTCCAAGAAAAGTCAACACCCAATAGGCTGCCGCAAAAATAGTAGAATGAATGATGTGTCTGAACAATTATCTTTGTATCGATAGAGCGTCCAATAAATAAACTTGATGAAGAACCTTCCCCTTATTGATATTGCCGTTATTATCGCTTACCTGGTAGCCATGGTGCTGGTTGGCGTATGGTTTTCACGGAAAAACAAAAGTGCCGACCAATTTACCAAAGCCTCGGGCATGATCCCCGGATGGGCAATCGGCCTCTCAATCTATGCAACTTTTTTAAGCAGCAATACGTTTCTGGGGGTGCCGGGAAAAGCATTCGGTAGCAATTGGAATGCCTTTGTATTCAGCATCTCCATGCCGTTGGCTGCTTGGGTAGCGGTAAAATACTTTGTGCCCTTTTACCGGGCAACAGGTGAGGTGTCTGCGTATACCAATCTGGAAAAGCGGTTTGGTCCCTGGGCAAGGAGTTATGCCGTAGTTTGTTTCTTACTGACACAACTGGCCCGCATGGGATCGATTTTTTTTGGGATTGCCCTCAGCCTGCAGGCGCTCACGGGTTATTCCATGGAGATGATTATGCTGATCACCGGAATTTGTATCATTATTTATACGGTGATGGGAGGGATTGAAGCCGTCATCTGGACGGAGGTGGTGCAGGGCGTCATCAAAACGCTGGGCGCCGTCCTGATCGTCTATCTGGTTGTCATCAATATGCCAGGGGGTATTTCCAAAATTGTCGAGATCGGTAAAGCCGACCATAAATTCAGTTTAGGAACCTTCGCACCTGATTTTACCTCGTCGTCATTCTGGGTCATCCTATTGTATGGATTCTTTATCAATCTCAACAATTTCGGCATGGACCAAAATTACGTACAACGCTATCATACTGCAACATCTGCCAAGGAAGCAGGCAAATCAGTTTGGCTCTGTGTATGGATATATGTGCCTGCTTCTCTATTGTTTTTCGTGATCGGTACCTGCCTCTATGCGTATTACCAGGTAAATCCGGAATTGATCGAGCCCGTCAAACTACAGGCCGCAGCCGAGCGGTTGGCCGTATCGGCCTCGCAGACCGAAATTGCGAACCTGGCGGCGACCCTAAAGCCGGAAGATTACGGCGACAAGGTGATGCCGCATTTCATGGTCACTCAGATTCCCGTTGGACTCGTCGGACTGATCGTTTCGGCCATCCTGTCGGCAGCGATGAGTACCATCAGCTCGGGAATGAATGCCTCGGCCACCGTATTTTCGGAAGATATTTACAAGCGCTACATCAACCCTAACCTCGGGGGTAAGGGGCAGTTGCGTCTCCTCTATGTCGGTACCGCGGTTTTCGGAGTGATGGGCATGTTGACCGGAGTGGCTATGATCGGCATCAAAAGCGTGTTGGATGTATGGTGGCAGCTTTCGGGGATCTTCGCCGGCGGGATGTTGGGTTTATTTCTGCTGGGTATCATCAGTAAACGGGCGCGCAACAACGATGCAATCGTTGCCGTAATCGCGGGCGTACTGGCTATTTTGTGGATGACCTTTTCGTATCTGATCCCCGAGCAATATGGTTACCTGAAATATCCCTTGCACGCGAATATGATTATTGTGGTCGGCACGTTGGTGATCTCGCTGGTGGGATCGGCACTGGCGAGGATCAAGGAAACTTACCCGTCTTAATTTGCGGGGTAATAAAATTATCAAAATAATCGCCCAATAAGATGGATGTATGCTTTGCCACGGCTCCTAATTTTATTTCAAAAACACCAGATATTGGCATAAAGTGGAGCAGGTTACTTTTTATTTTTCGCCATTTTCTCTTTAAAATCGGTAATCTTTTTAAGCATGCGGGGCACATTGAATCCAAACGAATCATCTTCTTCCTTCGGAGGCCCAAAGTTTGCTGCCTTACCAAGTGCTGCCATGTCTTCGGTTACATGGAAAGCATCCAGTATAATCGTGGGAAGAAAATCGTGGTTCGTAGTCCAGATTTGCTTTCCCACCCAATTTACCGTCGAATATCGCAGAGAGAAGACAACCATCACAATAGCGCTTGCGGGCAATTGCCTTCGGCATTCCCAGTCTATTTGAGCTTGTCTATCGAGATTTTCATAGGCAAAGCTCTCATAGTCGACAACCTGCACGTTTTCCTTTTCAAATTGGACGGCAATTAATCCAATTGTAAAGGTCGGGTTCATCCGCACGTTCCCCGGCGGATAAAAAATGTCGGAAGCCAAATTAAAAGGTGGGAGCCTGAACCGGAAAAGTCCATCGGGTTCCACATTCCAAACCGGACGCACGGAGATCCTGTTTTCAATGGGCGCATTTAGATTAAACTGGAACCCCTTCAGGCAACTGAGGTCGGTGTCATGAAGTGTTCGCTCACCCACTTCCTTATCAGAAGTGCGTAAACAGGCGGCAATTGCTGCATTAAGCCGATTGTTCATTTTTCCGTCTGATTCTTCGTATACCTTTTGGAAAATTTGTCGCATCACTTTACCATGTGCACTTGCCAATCCGAATTCCAATGCGTTCAATTTGGTGGCATATGTTTGTTTTACACGATCCGGTGCGATTTGCAGGATTTGTTGGTCGCCCAACCTGCGATAAACAATGTTGTTGATTTTTCCTTTGATTTTTCCGTTTCTACCTTGTATGGCCATATGAAAAAAGTGTTGGTTTTTCGTGTTAAAAAGTCTATCTTTGAATGTACCAGCCAACTTAAAAGCACTTGACCCTGTTGTTTTATGCGAAGCGGTTACATCACCCGTACCAAGTCTATCCTTTCTTCGCTATGAACCAACTGAATTACCACAGTGTGTCTACCATAAGTCCACGTTTTTACCGGAAAACCTGGACTCACTCTGGACTCAAGGTGGACTCACCCTGGACTCACTCAGAAGAAGGTATAGAGAAAACTCCCAGTTGGTGTATAATCGATAAGAATTTCATATGTAGTTTATAGCTGCTCGTTCAGTTGGTTGATCAAATATAGCCAGCCGGTTTGAAAAAAGCAAATATCATTGATAACTTTACTCACGTTGTATGATCCATAGTCATTCAGATCGTCGATGTTAAGTAAACGTGTTTTCTCGCTCTTATGTGTAACCGGTATCGCGGTAAATGGGATCGGTCTTTTTACCGGCGTTATGATGATTGACGGCGCACTCTATGCCCTCATTGCGAAAAACATGGTATTGAACGCCAACTATGAATTTCTTACGCTTCATGGTTTCGATTGGCTGGATAAACCCCATTTCCCTTTCTGGTGCATGGCACTGTGTTACAAGTTATTCGGTATTACTGACTTCGCCTACAAGCTGCCCGCTTTTCTTTTTTGGCTTATCGGAGCACTGTATACCTATCTGCTTGCCCGTAGGCTGCATAGCCGGAATGTGGCACAAATAGCCGTATTGGTTTATCTCAGTGCGTTACACGTATTACTATGCAATTCAGCGGTGAACGCCGAACCGTATCTAACGGGAATGATCGTTGCTGCGATCTATCATTTCTATCGTGCCTACCGTGGCGATACATTCGGCCAACTCCTGCTGGGTGCATTGTGGGCAGCCCTGGCGGTGATGACCAAGGGAATTTTTGTGTTGATCATTATTGGCAGCGGGTTTATTATTCTGTGGCTCGTCCGGAAGGAATGGCGGCAGTTTCTCAACTATCGATGGTACGTGGCCGTGGCCTTGTTGTTGGTCTTTATCCTGCCGGAACTATACAGCCTGTACAAGCAGTTTGATGTGAGGCCGGAAGCAGAGGTGTTCGGGCGGACGAACGTGTCCGGCGTCCGTTTCTTTTTTTGGGACAGTCAGTTTGGTCGCTTCTTCAATTCAGGCCCCATAACGGGCCACGGAGATCCTTTTTTTTACCTGCATACGATGTTGTGGGCGTTCCTGCCATGGTCGCTGCTGCTACCGGTTACCGTCTACTTTTCTTTCCGTAAAAGAAAGCCGGCAATCGGACATCCGTTGTTGTGGGGCAGCATTGGGATTACCCTCTTGCTATTTTCAGCGTCGCAGTTCCAGCTGCCGCACTACCTCAACGCGCTCTTTCCGCTGATGAGCATCTGGGTGGCACAACTCCTGGCTGGTATGGGCCGATTGCACGTGAACGCTATCGTGCACCGGGTACAATGGTATTCGGGTATGTTAGTTGTTTTCCTGCTCTGCACCCTGGTCTTCTTGTTCCACGGTGACGGCTGGTGGGTATTTTGCATCGTTATTGCGTTGGCAGGAGGGACGGCGCTGGTTTACACACGGCAGATTTCTTCAAAACATACCTTTTTTGTAAGTTATACCGTGGGATTGTTGATCGGCATCTTTTACGGCGGATATCTGTATCCCGGACTGTTAACCTACCAAAGCGGCGATCGGATGGCCCGCTTTATCAACGCCCATGTGATGGAAGAAAATCATCCGGATACTATCTATGTGCTGGACTATGAAACGGAAAATTTTACCCTCGGTTTCCGGTGCGAGGTGCCTTTACAGGTTATTCGCTCCAGTGAGCAGTGGGAAACACTGAACGACGGCAGTTTGCTGGCGGTGTGCGCGGAGCGACTGGATGAAATACCGGATCGCTACGAGGTGAAATCAATAGCTTCGGTTGCCGGCTACCGTGTCAGCCGCCTGACACCAAAATTCTTTTATTACCGAACCCGGGATGCACAGCTCAGTGAATTCCATTTGGTACGGTTGAAAAAGCGCTAACATCCTATAATACCCGGCCAATTTGATATAGAAGCGGGATGGTTTAATGAGATACCTTTGAACGTATCAATTATAAGTTTAACAGTTACCTTCATATCAAATGGGCGAGAAAAACAGCGGATATGTTCTGCTATTCAACGATAGAAAACTAGTTACGTATTGTTTTGTTATAGTAAATTGCCTTTTTTCAGCGGTTACCTTTGGCTTTTCGCAGACTGTTGGCCGGGAACTGACGGATTCGATACCGCGACGTATCATATTAAATGTAACCGAGGATTTAGCTTCTTCGGTGGCGATTAATTGGCAAACAACCGGACAGGTTAAAGAGAGCTTTGCAGAAATCGCAATCGCCGATGCGGATCCCCGATTTGTAGATAAGGCGATCCGGAAAAAAGCGGAAACCGAATTTGTAAGTTTGGGAGATACCGTTTCGTCCAATTATCATTCACTGGTTTTCAATGAACTTACGCCCAATACAAAATATGCCTACCGTGTCGGTCAGGGAAATTATTGGAGTGAATGGTTTCACTTTGTTACGGCCAGTGATAAGCAGACGGACACGTTTCAATTTATTTATTTCGGGGATGTGCAGGTAAATATCCGGTCGCTTTGGTCGCGGGTCATACGGGAAGCCTTTGCAAAAGCGCCGAATGCCCGGCTACAACTGTATGCCGGCGATATTATTAACCGCGCAAACCGCGATGAAGAATGGGAAGACTGGTTTGAAGCAGGAGGGTTCATACACAGCATGATACCGGGGCTCCCTTCCCCCGGTAATCACGACCACTTCGACCTTCCGAATGGGGAAAGGGCCGCGTCGGTCTTTTGGAGGCCGCAGTTTAACCTGCCGCTAAATGGTCCCGAAGGATTGGAAGAAACGTGTTATTTCGTCGATGTACAGGGGGTACGATTTATATCCCTTAACTCTGACCAAGCGGAAGAGTCGGATCACTACCTGGAAGCCCAACGCGCATGGTTGGAAGGCATTTTGCAGAATAATCCCAATACCTGGACGGTTGTTACGTTTCATCATCCCATTTATTCACCGAAAGGAACACGGGACAACAAGCGGATGCGCGACACGTTTAAACCGCTGTTTGATCGATATGGCGTCGATCTTGTGCTCCAGGGCCACGACCATACGTATGCACGGGGTATGAGCAAAATTCCAATGGATGGCAAAGGAAAAACGCCGGGGACCATGTATGTGGTCTCGGTGAGCGGTCCCAAGATGACCGGCAGCCACGTGGAGAAAAAATCCTGGATGGACCGGTCGGCAATCTATACCCAGTTGTTTCAAATCGTCGATGTATCTCCTCAGAAGCTTTCGTTTAAAGCATATCTGGCAACTGGTGAACTTTACGACGCATTCGATTTGATCAAGCAAGAGGGAAATATAAACAAGTTGGTTGAACAGGTGCCCGCAGGTATGCCGGAACGCCAATAAATAATCGATAATGATGAAAAGAATCGCAAGTGTTTTAAGTTGTGCCTTATTGATGGGAATGGTTGGCGCCGTGGCAAAAGTCACTGTGCCGAGACCAAAGATGGTGGTATGTTTGGTGGTGGACCAGATGCGTTGGGATTACCTGTATCGTTTCCACGATCGCTACGGTGACGGTGGGTTCAAGCGGCTTTTAAAAGAAGGCTTCAGTTGCGATCAGACGCTGATCAGCTATGCACCGACCATCACCGGATGCGGTCACGCGTCGATATTTACTGGGGCTACGCCCGCCGTTCACGGCATCGTGGGTAACGACTGGCCCGATTTTGAAAAAGGGTACTCGGTCAATTGCGTCGGAGACGAAAATGTGTCACCCGTGGGTACGGATTCAAAAAGCGGCAAGGCTTCTCCCCGTAACCTATTGACGACTACGATTGGCGATGAGCTGAAAATTGCTACCAATTACAGAAGTAAGGTAATTGGCATATCAATCAAAGACCGGGCAGCGATTCTTCCGGCGGGCCACACCGCCGATGCGGCATTCTGGTTCGAAAAAGGCAGCAACAGTTTCATCACCAGTACGTACTATATGAATGAACTGCCGGAGTGGGTAACCTCCTTTAATAGCCGGGGAGTTCCGCAAAAATACCTTAGTCAGGGATGGGAAACCTTGTATCCGATCGATTCGTATATCCAGAGTACGCCGGATGACATGCCCTATGAATCCAGGTTTGCCAATGAGAGACGCCCGGTATTCCCGCACAAACTGATCGATACCGTGACCGGTTTCGATGTAGGAATCAGCAACACGCCATTTGGAAACAGTTTGCTGCTTGCCTTTGCCAAGGAAGCCATTGAGGCCTGCGAACTCGGCAAAGGGGAGGATACCGATCTGTTGACCGTCAGCCTGTCATCGCCCGATGCCATTGGCCATCGCTTCGGTCCCAATTCGATCGAAATAGAAGACAATTACCTCCGCTTGGATCAGGATCTGGCCGACTTTTTTTCATACCTGGACAACACGTTTGGCGAGGACCAATATTTATTTTTTATCACCGCTGATCACGGTGCTTCACAGTCGCCCGGATATTTGGCAGCGAATAAACTCCCCTTTGGTTTTATGAATGAGAAATACATGCTTGATTCCATTCAAACCGTTATCCGTTCTGAATATGGGCTCGATTCGGCGATTATTGCGGCTACGAATCAACAGGTTTATTTGAATGATAAGGCCATCTCCGCGCGGGGTATCTCAAAAGAAGAAATCGCCGACCGGATTACGGAGCTGCTGATGGAAAGCCCCGGTATAACGGATGCCTTCGTAACCAAAAAATTAGGTAGTGCCACATTACCGGAGCCGATAAAAACCATGATGATCAATGGCTTTCACCTGAAAAGAGGGGGAGACATCGTTTTTAGTGTGCAGTCTGGCTGGAAATGGGGGTCGATATCCGGCGCATCACATAGTCATTGGAATGCGTACGATGCACATATTCCATTAATTTGGATGGGTTGGGGGGTACACCCCGGCAAGACAAACCGACTCGTGCATAATACAGACATCGCTTCTACCCTGGCTTCCCTGCTCCATATCCAGATGCCCAGCGGTAACGTCGGTAGCGTAATTTATGAGCTGACAGACCGGGAATAACCTCGGCTGGTATTGATAAACATGAACGATGTCGAACCTTAACGTGTATTTTTTTGCTTTGATGTTGACGTTGTTTCTTTTCACCAACTGTGGAACTAAACAAGGCGATGCACATCAGCGATTTCCACCAGAGGTGGTCGCATTTACCGCTTACTCCGATCGTTCGTTGTTTTCCGGAACGGATTCTTCCACATGGGATCAGTATATCCGGGAACGTGGATTCATCCTATACGACGAGGGAATATACAAAATGTGGTACACGGGTTACAATCCGGATCGTTCAGCGGTTAAATCCCTGGGATACGCCATTTCCCACGACGGAATAAACTGGGAGAGATACTCAAAAAATCCGATTTTTAGTGAAAAATGGACCGAAGATGTGTTTGTGCTGAAGGATCAGGGCGTATATTACCTATTTGCGGAGGGAGATGATGATGTTGCTCATCTGCTCACCTCAGCAGATGGAATTCAGTGGGAATCCAAGGGGAATCTGACCATTCTCTCCACAAAGGGGGATACCATACCCGGCCCGTATGGGACGCCTACGATTTGTATTCAAGATAACACATGGCATCTGTTTTATGAACGGGTAGATTCCGCCATCTGGGTGGCTACCTCGGTAGATCAGCTCCACTGGCGCAACATCCAGGATGAGCCGGTACTGATTCCGGGGCCGGAGGAATATGATAAGGGAGCCGTTGCCGCGAATCAAATCGTTGAATTTGATGGGAAATATTATATGTATTACCATGCCACCCCCAATCCGGACTGGAATAAAGGGGGGAGCCCCGTCTATTGGAATTCCAATGTAGCCGTGTCCGAAGATTTGATAAACTGGCAAAAATATCCGAATAACCCGTTGGTGGAAAACAATGAGTCCAGCCCGGTTACGGTATGGGATGGGCAGCAATTAAAGCTGTACACAATGCACAAAAATGTGCATCTTTATCTTCCCAAATAAACCGCTGTATGATGAATCGAGTAAGCAACCGTTTAGAATCATTGGACATCCTTCGAGGGTTTGATTTGTTCTGCCTGGTGTTTTTTCAACCTGTACTAGCTTCGCTGGCCAGAGCCTTAGACAATGACGCACTGAATACGATACTGACGCAGTTCAGGCATGTGCAGTGGGAAGGATTCGTTTTCTGGGACCTTATTATGCCCCTGTTTATGTTTATGGCAGGAGTTTCCATGCCTTTCGCGTTTCATAAATACCTGGCCGAAGGCAGCAAAAAACTCCTCTATAAACGAATCTTCAAGCGTGTATTGCTGCTATGGGTTTTTGGAATGATATGCCAGGGCAACCTATTGGCTTTGGACTTCAGTAAGATCTATCTTTATTCGAATACCCTGCAAGCCATTGCCATGGGGTATCTCATTTCGGCTATCCTGCTGATCAATCTCGGTATCCGCGGACAACTGATCGTTAGTGCTGCACTGCTACTGGGGTATTGGGGGACCATGACATTTGTGGGGGTTGATGGCTACGGAAAAGGAGATTTTACACCCGATAGAAATTTTGCAGAATACATAGACCGGACGATTTTGGGCCGGTTCAGGGATGGGGTCAAGGTGACCGAAGGCCAGTTGGATTTTGGTAGTTATCGGTACACCTGGCTATTAAGCAGTCTTAATTTCGGAGTTACCGTCATGACCGGTGTTTTCGCGGGTCATATTTTAAAAAGCAGCAAAATCACGAAAGGTAACAAAGCCGTATGGCTGTTGGGTTTTGGGGCTTTACAAATTGTACTGGGGATGTTGTGGGGTCTGCAGATGCCCATTATTAAGAAAATATGGACGAGCTCCATGACACTTTACAGTAGTGGCATCTGTTTTATTCTGATGGCCTTATTTTACTACGTCATCGATTATCTCGGCAAGGGAAAATATTTCACCTGGCTCAAAATCTATGGGATGAATTCAATCTTAGCTTATGTCATATTTTCAATTGTTGATTTCAGTTCGATCATCCAATCGTTGTTTTTTGGTTTTGAGCAGTTCTTAGGAAATTATTATCAACCGTTCGTGAGCTTATGCAGTGTCGGCATAATCTTCCTGATCTTGTATTTTTTTGATAGAAAAAGAGTATACCTCAAAGTATGATTTTCAATACGTAAACCAAAGAATCCAAAAATATGAAGCAAGACAGTAAAAACCAATCCAGAAGGGATTTCATCAGTACCGCCAGTCTCGCAGTTGCAGGTATCACCATTGTGCCCCGCCACGTACTGGGCGGTAAGGGGTTTATCGCACCCAGCGATAAACTGCTGATCGCCGGTGTCGGGGTAGGAGGCAAAGGAAGAAGCGACCTGAAGAATTTTTACGACAGCGGCAAAGCTGAAATTGCCTATCTGTGCGATGTAGACGACCGGATGGCGAAGGAATCGCGTGAATGGTTTCCCAAAGCGAAGTATTACCACGACTGGCGGGAGCTATTGGACAAGGAGTCCAAAAATTTCGATGCGGTGTCTGTGTCCACGCCCGACCACAACCACGCCATCATCGCTATGGGTGCCATGCAGCTCGGAAAGCACGTATACGTACAGAAACCCTTAACCCACGATATTTACGAAGCAAGGAAACTTACGGAAGCCGCGGAAAAATACAAGGTGGTGACCCAGATGGGCAACCAGGGGGCTTCCGGGGACGGGGTGAGGCAGCTGCGGGAATGGTTCGACGCCGGTGTAATCGGCGATGTACATACCGTTTATACGTGGACAAATCGTCCCATCTGGCCCCAGGGTATTCCCTGGCCGGCGCAATCGCCCGCCGTTCCCAACGAGCTGGACTGGGACCTCTGGCTTGGAACCGCCCCCTATAAAGAATATGTGGATGGACTCATACCCGGAAGCTGGCGGGGATGGTGGGATTACGGTACCGGCGCATTGGGCGATCTGGGCTGCCACTTGCTGGAAGCACCTTTTTCCGTACTGGACCTGAAGTATCCGACAGACGTGCAGGCGACCGTTGGCAGCGTTTATACGGCCTTTGGAGAGCGAGGCTACTTTAAGGACAGCTGCCCGCCTTCGGGCTATGCCATATTGACCTTTCCCAAAACCAGCAAAACGCAGGGGGAGATAAAGCTGCACTGGATGGATGGCGGGATCAAACCGATGCGGCCGGACGAACTGGAACCGGAAGAAATCATGGGCGATGGCAACAGTGGCATCCTGTTTATCGGTACAAAAGGAAAAATGATGGCCAGTGAATACGCAGCCAATCCGAGGCTGATCCCGGTTTCGAAGACCACGGAGGTAACCGTTCCACAGCGGTATGAGCGGGTAAAAGACGGCGCTGACGGACATTATGCGCAGTGGGTCGAAGGGGCGATTGCCGGATATGGCAATGCCAAGCTGAGTGCGCCTTTTGAACTGGCAGGCCCATTGACGGAAACGGTGCTGATGGCCAACCTGGCGATACGGGTGGCCGACGTTCCCCAGCCACGCCCCAACGGTAAGGGCGTTGTTTATCCCGGCAGCAACAAGTTGATGAAATGGGACAGCGGAAACATGCGGATCACCAATTACGAGGAGGCGAATCAGTTTGTGAAGCGCGAATACAGAACAGGTTGGGGACAATTATAATCGACAACGTGATGAACCTGAAAATATATCTGGTTTGCTGCCTTGCGCTGGGGCTTTCCGGCGCGGCAGCACAAACAGGCCAATGGATCTCACTGTTTGACGGCAGCACGTTGAATGGGTGGAAGGCCAGTGAAAATCAATCGTCTTTCCGAGTCGAGGACGGCTGCATCGTGCAGGAGGGGCCACGTGCCCACCTGTATTATACGGGCGATGTAGGCAGCCATGTGTTTAAGAACTTTGAATTCAGAGCGAAGGTATTGACCTTTGAGAACGCCAACTCGGGTGTTTACTTCCATACCCGTTTTCAGGAAGAGGGATTCCCCAACTACGGTTACGAGGTACAGGTCAATAATTCGCACCGGGATCCCATCCGTACGGGCAGTCTGTACAATGTGGTGGATATCGCAGACAAGTACGCCGTTGACGGGGAATGGTTCGAGCTATATATGAAAGTGGTGGATAACCACGTTATTATAAAGGTAGACGGCACAACCGTGGTGGATTATACCCAGATGACCGACAAAGGTCGGTTGGTGAGGAAGGAGGATCATTTCGGTCGCTATGTGGATTCGGGAACATTTGCCATTCAGGCGCACGACCCGGGTTCAAAAGCGATGTATAAAGATATTCAGGTAAGAATTTTAGATTAAGCAAGTAAACATGAAGCCGATTGTTCAGATCTCATTGGATCTTACGGATATTGAGGAGGCGGTGGAGACCGCCCATATCGCGTTGCAGGCCGGAGTCGACTGGTTGGAAGTGGGTACCCCCCTGGTGCTGGCGGAGGGCCTGCATGGGGTGCGCAGGCTGAGAAGCGAATTCCCGGATACGCCGTTGGTAGTCGACCTGAAAACCATGGATGGCGGCTACCTGGAAGCTGAAATGATGGCCAAGGCAGGTGCGACGCACGTGGTGGTTATGGGAAGGGCCCATGCGGAAACCATCAAATGCGTGGTGCAGGCGGGACACGATTTCGGTATTAAGGTGATGGGAGATAACCTTGCCTGCGATTCCATGGTAGACGGTGCTAAGTTTCTGGAAGACCTCGGATGCGATTACGTGATCCACCACATCGGTTACGACGAACGGCGGGGATTGGTTGCCCAGGGCATGGCCTGCCCCAGTCCGTTGGACCAGCTTACCGAAGTCGTGGAAGCGGTAAACGTACCTGTTCAGGCCGTCGGCGGGTTGTCCATTGACCAAGCCATCTCATGCCCATCCTACGGGGCACCGCTGGTGGTGCTTGGAGCACCTCTCACGATTGATGCCGACGCGTTCAAAACGTCGAGCAGCAGCGATCTCCCCAGTGTATTACGTACCATCTGCGAAAATATCCATTCGCAGCAAATCAAAAAGAAATATAAGCAACCATGGAGTTTTTATCAGTCGTAAATTTTGATCGCCAAAAGGGTTCGGTGGAACTCCGGAAAGTACCCAAACCTTCGCCGAAAAGCGGTGAGGTGATCCTGGAAGTAAAGGGCGTGGGCGTATGCGGCAGCGATCTGCACCAATGGACGTCCAGCCACAGCTGGGAGGTTAATTACCCGGTTATCCTGGGCCATGAATTCGCGGGCATTATCCATGAAACTGGCCCGGATGTGAAAAACTGGGCGACCGGCGACCGGGTAGTCAGTGAAACAGCCGCCGTCATCGACCTGGATAACCCGCTGTCAAAGGTGGGGCTGTATAACCTCGATCCTTCGCGGAAAGGATTCGGTTACGGAGTCAACGGCGCGATGACCAAATATGTTGCGGTGCCCGCCCGTTGCCTGCACCGCATACCGGATACCCTTGCGTTTGAAAAAGCCTGCCTGACCGAACCGTGCAGCGTAGCCTATAATGCCGTGGTGAACAACGCCGATATCAAGCCCGGCGACCGGGTGCTGGTTATTGGCCCCGGTACCATCGGGATGCTTTGTGCACTGATGGCCCAGCTAAGGGGTGCCGAAGTGGCTATCGTAGGGTTGGAAAGTGACCGCGTGCGGCTGGACATTGCAGCAGCCTACGGAATACAACCCCTCACCGGTGATGCAGGTACGTGGGCGAGGGAGCTGGATGGAATGGGAGTCGACTGCGTGATCGATTCCGCAGGGATCAGCCATACCCTCCAGAATGCCATCGACTGGGTGAGGCCCAATGGACAGGTCGTTAAAGTAGGTTGGGGACCGCAGCCGATCGGCTTTTCACTGGACCCCATCGTACAGAAAAACGTACGCATCCAGGGCAGCTTCAGCCACAACTGGCCGGTATGGGAAAAAGTGATCCGGCTATTGGCTACTGGCCGCCTGGACATCAGCAAAATCGTCGGCGGCATGTGGTCCCTGGAAGACTGGGAAGTGGCTTTCCGAAAAATGAAGGATGGAGAGGTCATCAAAAGTGTGTTGATACCGAAATAATGGCCAATCGGGGCCTAAAACAGCTTATGAAGCTGAATAAACGATAAAGAACAAATAAAATAGATGAAAAACCATGCGAAACGATCTATTAAAAGATAAAGTGATCATCGTCACCGGAGCATTTGGAGGAATCGGGCTCGCGATTGCGAAGGCTTGCCTGAATGCCGGGGCACAGGTACTGCTGCACGGGCGGAGCGAACGGAACCGGACCGACGCGCTGAGCTACCTGGACGGCGGCGATCGGGTTGAACCGTTCGTCGGTGACGTTACGCGCGACAACTTTGCTGCGGATCTGGTGGATGCCACCATACGCCGTTTCGGCAGAATCAATGGCATCGTCAACAATGCGGCCTATGTGGTCTCGTCGAATGTGACTGATACGACGCTCGCCTTGTTCCGGGAAGTACTGGAAGTAAATTCGCTGGCACCATTTTCCATCATTCAATCGGCGCTGCCCCATCTGGCGGAAACCAAGGGGGCGGTGGTGAATATCGGCTCGGTCAATGCCTATGCTGGAGAACCGAATTTATTAGCATACAGTGTTTCAAAAGGGGCCCTGATGACGCTTACCAGAAACCTGGGCGATACGCTGCACAGGCAGTTCGGTATACGGGTGAATCAATTGAACGTGGGATGGGTGCTGACCGAAAAAGAGCAGGAACGGAAAGTAGGTCACGGTTTGCCCGCCGATTGGTATACCCTTATTTCGCCGCTGTATGCCCCTGCCCGAAGGTTGCTGGACCCGATGGAAGTTGCCAACTCCGCGGTATTGTGGCTTTCGGATGCGTTGGGCCCGGTAAGTGGCCAGGCCGTTGAATTGGAGCAGCATCCCATCATCGGACGGAATCCAGAGAAGAATTTAGACGCGCTAGACATCGAATAATATGCCCAAATTAGCTGTATTCCCGAAAGCCTTCATGAAGGCGCTTTGCGTAACGGGCGAAATGACGCTCGACGAATGGATCGATCTCGCGTCGGCGCTGGAAATTGACGGACTGGAATGGTACGCCGGCTTTCTGGAAATGGAAAATCCCAACAACTGGACCCGCTACCGCAGCCGGGTCAGGGCGGCCGGATTGGAGATACCGATGATGTGCTGCTCGCCGGACTTTACCCATCCGGACCCAGCGTTCAGGAAAGAACAGATACAGAAGCAGAAACAATGGATCGATATGACGCATGCATTGGGCGGCCGCTATTGCCGTGTCCTGTCGGGCCAGCGGAGACCCGAGCTTTCCATTGCCGAAGGCGTAAAACTGACGGTGGATTCGATCCATGAATGCCTTGACTATGCAAAGACGCTCGATATCACCTTAATCCTTGAAAATCATTATAAAGACGACTTCTGGAAATTCCCGGAATTCGCGCAGAAAGCCGCCGTATTCTGTCAGATCGTTGAGGCTATCGACGACCCCCATTTCGGGGTGAACTATGACCCCAGCAACACATTTCTTGCCGGTGAAGACCCCTTAGAACTATTGGAAAAGGTGAAATACCGCATCAAGACGATGCACGCCAGCGACCGGTACCTGGTAGGCGGAACCATCGAAGACCTGCGGAAGATGGAAGATAACAGCGAAGGATATGCCTCCGTGCTGAGGCATGGCGAAATCGGCAAAGGCCTTAACGATTATGACGCGATCTTCACGACCCTGCAAGCGGTCCATTTCGATAGTTGGATCAGCATCGAAGACGGTGTCGACGGCATGGACCAATTGAAAAGGAGCGTAGATTTCGTGAACCGGAAAATCAACCAATACTGGTAACATCCTATAATATCCCGCAAATTTGATATAGAACTGCCGCAGTCGCTTGGGCTATATTTGTTTATCAATTACAATATTACCCAAGTATATCAATGAGCAAAAAAAATAAGGGATACATTCCCGTTATGTTGACCCCTTTTACGGAAAGCGGTGCAGTCGATTTTAGTGGATTGACGAAACTTACGGAGCTTTACCTCGGGGCGGGCGCAGCAGGCTTATTTGCCAACTGCCAATCGAGCGAGATGTTTAATTTATCGGAAGAGGAGCAGTTGGCTGTTACCAAGCAGGTGCTGCAGGTTGCAGGCGGTGCGGTGCCGGTAGTTGCTACAGGTACCTTTGGCGGTGCGGTGGAAAAACAGGCGGATTTCGTAAAGCGGATGTATGAGACGGGAGTGGAAGCTGTAATCGTAATTACCAATATGCTGGCGGACGAAACGGAAAGCGCGGAAGTATTTGACGAACGTTTCGGGCAATTGCTGGACGCTACGTCGGGCATTCCGTTGGGATTCTATGAATGTCCGGAACCGTTCAAACGGGTGCTGACTGCGGAGCAACTGAAGCGCTTTGTCAGCACAGGGCGTGTCATTTACCACAAAGATACCTGCTTGGATATTGAGCAAATCAAGGCGAAGCTAGAGGCGACAAAGACCGTATCCAAGTTCGGTTTATATGATGCATATATCGTTCATGCCGTAGCGTCATTAAAAGCTGGTTCCGCTGGGCTATCGTGCATCCAGGGCAATTATTATCCGGAGCTGATTGTTTGGCTATGTAACCACTACGATGACGGTGAACTGGCGGACCAGGTTGAGCAGGTACAACAATTTTTTATCGAACGCATGGATGTGATGCATGCGGTGTATCCGGTCGTAGCCAAATATTTCCTGCAAAAAAGAGGACTGCCCATCTCAACCTTCACACGGAAAAATGTCGACGTATTTGATGAGTCGGTCAGGGGGCAGATAGACGCACTTTACGTGCAATTTCAGCAACTTATGGAGCAGATTGAGCTGCGGCCTTTATTGGCATAGCCGCTCAATAGATTGGTAACGATGGCGTTGGGAAAGACCATATTTTTCGTGGTGCTATGGGGTGCGATAACCCCGATCAGTTATGCCCAGGGGCGTCAACTTTCGTATATCGACTTGTCTACGGGTGGTATCTGCAATTTCGTTACCGACAAGCAGCAGCTATTGCGGACGCAATCGGTCTTGCTTGAGGAGATTGCCAAACGGAGTGGCATTGACCTTCCGGTGATGTCTTCCCGGGAACTGGGAAAAAAGCCAGGCATTATCTTGACCCTCGAATCGGATACCGAGCGCTTACCCCAGATGGTGCAGGAAGCCGTGGGGAAGATGGGACGTATGGGGGCCGAAGGATACCAGCTGATTGCCTTACAAAAATACCAGACCGTTGTCGTAGTGGGAAAAGACGCAAGGGGATTGTTATACGGTATCGGCAAATTACTGAGAAAGGCGACAATAACGCCCCAATCCATTTTGTTTCCGGACAGTTTTTCGCTAACGACAACACCCAAAAATCCCATCCGCGGCCACCAATTGGGGTATCGCCCGAAAAATAACGCATACGATGCCTTTTCTGTTGAGCAGTTTGATCAGTATATCCGGGAATTGGCGCTCTTTGGCGTGAATACCATTGAGCTGGTGCCTCCCCGGACGGACGACGATCCGACGCATCCGATCATGAAGCTGCCGCCGGCACAGATGATGATTGAATTATCGGGAATCTGTGACAGCTACGGGCTGGATGTCAGCATGTGGTACCCGAACGTGGGGAGCGATTATGACAGCCCCGCAGGCATCCAATCGGAGTTGGCCGAGCGGGAAGAAGTATTTGCGGCGTTACCCCGGCTGGATGCGTTATTTGTGCCCGGGGGAGATCCGGGTGATCTGGAAGTAGACACACTCTTCCGCTGGGTCGGACAGGTAGCCCAGGTGCTTCGCAAATATCACCCGGATAGTAAAATATGGATTTCCCCGCAGGCGTTCAAACAGACTGATCACTGGTTTGACGTGTTTTTTGAACAGGCAAACCGTCGCCACGAATGGTTCGGTGGCGTGGTATTCGGGCCGTGGGTCAGCATGCCGGTTGACCAAATCAGAGACCGCCTTGCTCCGGAAATCCCGATCCGCCGGTACCCGGATATCACCCACAATATCAGCTGCCAGTATCCAGTTCCGGATCTTGATTTAGCATGGGCGCTGACATTGGGGCGCGAGAGCATCAATCCCCGCCCGCGGGAATTTAAACACATCCATAACTTATTTGAATCATACGCCATCGGAGGCATCACCTATTCCGAAGGGACAAACGACGATGTGAATAAATTCGTTTGGTCCGATCAGGACTGGGATTCGTCAACACCGGTGGTAGAAACCCTGCGCGATTACGCCCGGCTGTTTTTAGACCCGCTGCTCGTCGAACCCTTTGTGCACGCCATCTTCGGATTGGAGGATAACCTCCATGGTTCACCTTTGACCAACGGCAGCATAATCCGCACACTGAACAAGTGGCGCTACCTGGAACAGCATTCTCCGGCAGGAAAAGCATCGAATCCCCGTTTTCAGATGGGATTGATACGGGCCTATTTTGATGCGTATACCTCCCGGCGATTGACATGGGAAACCTATCTGGAGCAGCAAGCGTGGGACGTCTTAAAAAGTGCACCACCGGAAGCGGTGGACAAAGCCCTTGCGGAAGCCATCGCCTTGCTGAAAAAGGGAGCCCAGCAACCGGTTTGTGCGGATTGGCGGCAACGGTGTCTGGAATTGGCGGACTCGCTTTACGAAAGTATCGGCACACAGCTGACAGTTGCCCGCCACCACGGCTATGAAGAACGGGGTAACTTCATCGATCACATTGATATGCCTTTGAACGATGCCCCCTGGCTGTTGCCACAACTGGAAGCGCTGCTGTCCAATTCCTCCGTTGCGGAAAAAGCAAAACAGTTAACCGGTATTTTACAGCGGACAGATCCCGGTCCGGGAGGTATATACGATAATTTTTCGGAAGCCGGATCGTGGCAGCGGGTCGAGAAAGGGCAGGGATGGTTGGCCGACCCGGGAAATTTACAGTCCGCCAGCTACGGCTTCAACATCAAGGTACAAGGACCCTCGGAAAGAGCGGCTGAGCCCAAAGCATGGATGAAGCAGGCAACGGTCCTATATGATCATCCGCTGGTAATCAATTACGAGGAGCTGGATACCAATGCTAATTATTCCGTGAAGATAGCGTACACAGGGCGGTTTAAATCGAATATATCGCTGCATGCAGACGGACTGCCGGTCCATGAATACCAGCCGGTCTCGGGAAGTGAAGTATATGAATTTGACGTGCCGAATGCCGCAACATCGGATGGAAAGGTGACCTTTCAATGGCGGTGCAAACCCGGTGAGCGTGGATTGCAGGTAGCTGAACTATGGTTGACAAAGAGAGAAAGTAACTAGTCGGTTATGGACACAAATGGATTTTATCAAAGAATCAAGAATGGAACTGTGGTATACGGAACCTGCATAACGGTCAGTAACCCCCAATGGCCGGCCCTGGTGAATAAGGCGGGTCTCGACTTTGTTTTTCTGGATACGGAACATATTCCGTTGGATCGGTCCCAGCTGGCGTATTTATGCCGCGGTTACCGGGCGCAGGGGATTGCACCGATCGTCAGGGTTGCCACTGCTGACGACACGCTGGTCGGTCAGGCCGTAGATGCGGGTGCCCAGGGGGTCGTCGCTCCGTATCTGGAAACGGAACAGCAAATTGAATCGTTGGTATATGCATTGAAGTACCGGCCGTTGAAGGGTGCCCTGTTGGAACAATACCGGGCAAAGCCGGAAACCGTGCCCGATACGCTTCAAAAGTATCTGGCAGGGTATAACAGCGGCAATGTGGCGATCGCCAATATAGAGAGTGTGCCCGCCTTGGACAACCTGGAGAGTCTGTTGGCTGTCAGCGGGCTGGATGCGGTATTCATCGGGCCGCATGACCTTTCGGTCAGCATGGGGTTACCGGAAGAATACGACCATCCCGATTTTGAGAAGGCCATTTCCCATATTATCAAGTCGTGCAGGTCCGTCGGCATAGCGGTAGGCATTCATTTTTCGCAAGAACCGGACAGGCAGGTGAAATGGGCACAGCACGGTGCAAATATTATCGTGCATAGTTCCGACATGGTACTGTTTGGTCAGCGGTTGGCATCCGATATGAAACACATCAGAAATCTATTGGGCGATACGCATCATTCCGGTGAACCGGATGCGGTGACGACAGTTATCTGATAAATTCCGGCCATCGTCCAAAATCATTTGATATTTTTGAGCAGAACCATTGAACAAGATTATGAAAAGACTATTTTCGCTACTATTGATGAATTTCGGGTGGATCATCCCATCGGTTTCGCAGGACGTGGGATCAGGTGGGGTCCCCGGCACCATCATTGCCCATCAACCCGCCTCCACGCACCAATATATCGGTTCGCCCAGTATCGCCACGTTACCGAATGGTGATTACGTTGCGTCCCACGATCTTTTCGGCCCGGAGAGCTCAGAATTTGTGCAGGCCGTGACACGCGTCTACCGCTCGGCAGACAAGGGGAAAACATGGAAACAGGTCAGCGAAATCCAGGGGGCATTCTGGTCCAGCCTGTTTGTTAACCGCGGTACGCTGTATTTGCTCGGACCCGACCGCCACCACGGGACGGTCCTGATCCGCCGGTCGGACGATGGGGGGAATACCTGGACCCGTCCAACCGGGACGGAGAATGGGCTGTTGCTGCAAGGCATGTTCCACTGCGCTCCGATGCCAGTAATTGAACACAACGGCCGCCTGTGGCGCGGGATGGAGACCGCCTACGGTCCGATTCAGGAATGGGGCAAACGGTACGGTGCCATGATGATGTCGGCGCCGGTTGATGCCGATCTGTTGAAGGCCAGCAGTTGGACCACCAGCAATCCGTTGCTTTACGATTCGACCTACCTGAATGGAAACTTTACCGGTTGGCTGGAGGGGAATGCTGTTGTGGCGCCGGATGGCGGCATGGTGGACATCCTCCGGGTAGATGACCGTACCACGCACGAGGAGAAGGCGGCAATGGTCAGAATCAGTGCCGATGGGAAGGTCGCTTCGTTTGATCCGGAGACTGGATTTATTCCTTTTCCCGGGGGGAGTAAAAAGTTTGCGATCCGTTTTGACGAAAAGTCAGGCCGTTACTGGACACTGAGCAATAGCATTCCCGAAGCATTCCGGAACCAATATCCCGGGAGAAACGCTGCAACCTTCCGCAATACGCTGACACTCATGAGCTCAGACGATCTGCTCAATTGGCAGGTCCACGAGATTATCCTGCAGCATCCCGATGTGATTAATCACGGCTTTCAGTATGTCGACTGGCTCATCGAAGGCGAAGACATGATTGTGGCCAGCCGGACGGCTTACGACGACGGAAAGGAAGTCGCAAACAACAACCACGATGCAAACTTCCTGACCTTTCACCGTATTGAAGGCTTCCGGAAAAAAGCAAAACAAACATTGAAAACGCAAACAAATAGATAAACATGAAGAAGCAAGCAAGAATCTTTTTACCCGTTCTCGCCATCTTTTGCCTGAAATGTTCCCCACCCAGCGATGTCGCCGGGAATGTTAAACTGCCGCCCAAAGTGGATACCACGGATGCCGCCTACGTAAGTGGTGAACTCCTTTATCCCCTGGATAACAAGCCTACTCCGGAATGTCATGCATCTACGATTGTCGAAACACCCGGTGGGTTGGTTGCGGCTTTTTTTGCGGGCACCTATGAAAGCCATCCCGATGTGGGGATTTGGGTGTCCCATAGGGTGGACGGCAAGTGGAGCTGGCCCAAAGAGGTGGCAGATGGTGTGCAGAACGATACACTCCGCTACCCCTGCTGGAATCCGGTACTGTTTCAGCCGAAAGGCGGAGACCTTATGCTGTTCTACAAAGTGGGGCCCAGTCCGCAAACCTGGTGGGGCATGGTTATCACATCGAAAGACAACGGAAACACGTGGTCAGAACCCCGGAAATTGGGTGAAGATTCAACGGTGGGGCACCTCCTAGGGCCTATCAAAAACAAGCCGATCCAATTGGCAGATGGAACGATCATTAATCCGACGAGTATCGAATACCCGAAGGAGGACGGTGAAGACCAGGATTGGCGTGTCTACTTTGAAATCAGCAAGGATCTGGGGCAGACGTGGGAAGTGGTCGGGCCGATTAACGACGGCGTGGAGTTTGATGCCATCCAACCCAGTATTCTGACTTATCCGGATGGTAAATTGCAGGTAATCTGCCGTAGCCGCCAGGATGTGTTGGTGCAAAGCTGGTCCGATGACCAGGGGCAGACGTGGAGTAAAATGACGGCGACGGCTTTGCCGAATCCTAACTCGGGGACCGATGCGGTGACCTTGCGCGATGGCAGGCAACTGCTGGTATACAATCATTCCACGAGGCGAGGTGAGGAACCCAACGGAAGGAATATCCTGAACGTCGCCTTATCAGACGATGGAAATACGTGGAAGCCGGTCATGACGCTTGAAAATGAGCCCATTGAAGATGGCTACGCTTATCCTGCGGTTATCCAATCGTCCGACGGGCGGGTGCATATTACCTACACATACAACAGAAGGTCTGTAAAACACGTCGTATTGGATCCGGAGCGATTATAGCCCGCGGGGGTAACTATCCCCTGAAGATAATATGTTATAAACTCTCGACAATTTTTCATATAATAGTAGGCGGGTTTCGCGGTATCTTTGACCGTTAAACCCTAAAAGAACGAACCGATGGCCAATAGTAGCATAAAACGTATTACTGGAAAATCCTTTTTGGCGATTTTCCTGCTCTGGTCAGTTGTTACCGCGGCTTTTGGCCAGCAGACTTCAACTACCCCCGCGACAGCACTTCAACGTTACCTGAATAACGGCGATCAGACCTACGCATGGGAGATCCGTGATAGCCTTGTTTACGAAAAGGGCACAATCTTTCAGGTATTGCTAACCTCTCAGCAATGGCGGGAGCATACATGGAAGCATCAACTGAATGTGATTGTTCCCAATGATATCGCGTATGACGGGAGCTTACTTTTTATCAGTAGTGGCCGTATGCAGAAAGCGGACCCAGCCGTGCCCGAATGGCATGATATGGCGAAGGACGACCTCATACAGGACATCGCGCGGATCGCCGAGGAAAACAAGGCCGTGGCGGCGGTTATCCGGCAGGTGCCCAATCAGCCGCTGTATGGTGGCCTGGTTGAGGACGAGCTGATATCCTATACACTTCATCAATTTCAGAAAGACGGGGATTTTTCATGGCCACTATTGTTTCCGATGGTCAAAAGTGCCATGCGCGGTATGGACGCCGTACAGGAAATTGCCGCAAGCCGTTCCGCAAGACCGATAAACCGGTTTGTGGTATCCGGACTGTCCAAACGCGGTTGGACGACTTGGTTGACGGCTTCCCAGGACGATCGGGTGGAAGCATTGGCACCCATGGTCATCGATATCCTGAACATGCCGGTGAACCTCAACTACCAGATGGAGGTATGGCACGATTACAGTCCACAGATACAGGACTACGTAGCCCTTGGCCTCGTACAGGACATTGAGAGCGACCGTGGTCGCACCTTGGCACAGATGATTGATCCGTATTCCTACCGGAAACTACTTGACAAACCGAAGATGCTGTTTATGGGCACCAACGACCAGTATTGGGTCATTGATGCCGTGAAGCACTATATAGACAGTGTCCCCGGCCCTTATTACATTCACTATGTGCCCAATGAAGGACATGACCTGGGGGATAAGCAGCAGGCATTTCAGGCACTGTCATCTTTTTGGGGGTTCACTTTGCAGCACAAACCTTATCCCGTTACTGATTACAAAACGTCGACGAAGCAGGGTGCGCTGGAATTGCAAATTCAGGCGACAAAGCCGAAGCTTGAGGGAGCCATTGTCTGGAGCGCGACGTCAGAAGATCAGGATTTCCGGGACGAGACCTGGGTAAGCCACGAACTTCCGATTGCACACAAACGGAAATTCAAGGTGAAAGAGATGCTGCCGGATTCGGGTTACAAAGCCTTCTATGTGGATCTGAAATACCGCGATGCAAATGGAGAATTATATACCCAAAGTACCCGGGTCTTTGTGTCCGACAGTCATTCGTTTTTTCTGAATTGATATCGGTAGTCGGCCATCAGCAGTCAGTTATCAGCTAAAATTGGGGAAGTTCGGATAGGTAGGCAATCGATGAACGGTATGATGAGTTTGAACAGCATACAGATGAGTTTGAACAGCACAAAACGGAAAACGGAACGACTTGCGAAATGCTTGTTGTGGAGCATGATCCTGTTGGCCGGCTGCACGCATGGGCATCGGCACGAGGAGCTCACCGTGAAAGGTGTAATGGATAGCTTGGTAACGCGTATTTATGCACAATGGGATACGCGGCTGATCAATGTCTTGGATGAAAATCTGGTTTTAAAATTCGTCGGCCCGGAGGAGCGGGCAGCGCTCGCCGAGAACTACTGGCGGTTCCGGGTGGACGTTCCCGTAATTGTTTCCCTGATGCGCGACAGCGCGCAAGGATCGGTGCCTTTTTGGCTGGTGGAGCGTGGTTTTGAGAAAACTGGGTATACCGTCCGGAATGAATTATACACATACGAGGTATGGCAGCGGCGTTTTCCGGCCGGTGAGGTTGGACTTGGAATAAATGGATTCGACAAGCACCGTCCGGTTTATTTCGTAGGAATAGCTCCACAGCATCCGGGAGAAAAAGTGAACATTACTCCCATACTACCTCAAAAACAAGCTATTACGGTGCTGGATACAGGCGCATTTACCTACCACGATTGGGATGAGCTTGTACTCACCGAAGTACCGGAGGTGCTGAGAGGGCAGTATCTGTTGCCTACCATACGCGGACGTGCGCGTGAGGCCCATTTAATCAATGCGTTCAGACGAACCTCATATCCGTCAACGGACGTACCAGACCAGGTGGTCCTTACCTTGCCCGAAGACGCAGAACACGGTATGACTGTTCAATGGCGATGTGCACCCAATGTGCGACAGGGATGGATCAAGTATTGGCAACCTGGAACGAAAGATACCGTGCAGGTCAATGTGAATGCAACAGTGCTGGAAGACCGGATGTTGCGCAATGACCGGTATGTAAGCCGGTTTCGTGTACAGCTTGATTCCCTGCAACCCGGCACAGATTACCGGTATCGGGTGGGCTATGGAGACGTCGCCGGAGAGACCGCTGGTTTTACCACACCGGATACCGTGGATACGTTTGCATTCACCTGGTTCGGTGATATACACAACGACCCCGCTTGGGGTAAGCTTGCGCAACGTGCCGCAGCCGCACACCCGCAAACGGACTTTTACCTGTCTGTGGGAGACCTTGTCAATACCGGCTTGCATCGTGACGACTGGGATGCGCTGTTCGCGTATTCCGGAGGGATCTTCCAGGAAAAGCCCTTGATGGCTGTACCCGGCAATCACGACAGCCAGGACGGACTGGGTGCAGAAATGTTCCGGGAATTGCTGTCCTACCCGAAAAACGGTCCCGACGGACAGCCTGGAGGCTTTACGTATGCATTCCGTTATAAACACGCTTTATTTTTGATGATCGACGTCGTCAGTTTTTCGGTGTCGCAGCAGGCTGCCTGGATCGAGTCGCAGTTGTCGAAGACCGACGCAACCTGGAAATTTGTCGTTTTCCACTTTCCACCGTATACGTCGGAAGAGCCGTATCCGGATATTGTCAAAAACTGGGTGCCGTTATTTGACAAGTATGGGGTGGACATGGTGATGAACGGACATTTCCACTATTACCTGCGCACCCAGCCGATGAGGGACAGCCGACCGGTTGGACCGGAAGGTAATGGAACACGTTACGTGATGTCCATTAGTACCCAAGGCAAAAACGAAGATTCCCTAGCCGAGCCACATGCAGAAAAGGTGTTGAAAGAAGGGTATCTTTATCAGTATGTTCAGCTGGATGGCCGCCGGCTGACATTTACATGCATGGATGCGGAAGGGACTGTCCGCGATCGCTTTGAACTGACTAAATAAATAGCCGATAATCTTAATTGAATGATGAAGAAACAACTGTTGACCTATGTTCTTCTGCTCTTGCTGGCAACAGCCAAACCGGTGCTTGCCCAGGTACCTGAGCTTGTCGATTCAACGCTGGTATTTCCGCTGCAGGGACAGCACGTCCATGGAAGTAGTGTGGTCGAATTGCCCACCGGAGATTTCCTGTTGGCTTGGTTTCAGGGGAGCGGAGAACGGACAGCCGATGACGTCCGGATTATGGGGGCACGGCTGAAAAAGGGGGATAAAAAATGGAGTGCACCTTTTGAATTGGCAGATACCCCGGACCTACCTGACTGCAATCCTGTGCTGTTTATGGCGGGGGGTAACCTTTTCCTGGTGTGGATAGCGGTTTTGGCCAACCGGTGGGAAAATTCCATTCTTCGGGTGCGGTCTACCGCAGCATTTGGTGGCGCCGGTGCACCGCAATGGCAATGGCAGGACAATATCCTGTTGAAACCGGATGAACGTTTCGCGGAAGAGGTGGACGCCAGATTCCGTGAATTACCGCCCCTGCATCACGGTTGGTCGGCTTATGCCCCGAAATATGACGAGTTGACGGCAGATGCAGCGAAAGATCCGGGAAAACGGAGTATCGGATGGATGACACGGATTAAACCACTCGTGTCCGAGAACCGGATTCTGCTGCCATTGTATTCAGATGGATTCAATTTTTCATTACTGGCGATCTCGGAAGACGGCGGTCATTCCTGGAAACCCAGCCTACCTATTGTGGGCCGCGGCCCGATCCAGCCGGCTCTGGCGCAACGTAGCGACGGCACGTTGGTGGCTTACATGCGGGACAGCGGCGATGCGCCGGCGCGCGTCCAGGTCAGTGAGTCGAATGACGGAGGCTGGAGCTGGACGGCGGCACGTAAGACGGATATTCCCAATGGTGCAAGTGTTGATGTCCTCGTGCTTGACGACGGCCGCTGGGCCATGCTGGGCAACGACGTGGATGATGGCCGGTATCGGTTGAACCTCTATTTCTCCAACGACGAAGGGAAAACCTGGCCCGTAAAGCTACCCATCGAATACGATGTATCCAAACAGGGGCGCTATTCCTACCCATCGCTAATCCAGGGAAGCGATGGATTGCTTCATATCAGTTATTCTTATCACCTCCGCGGTGAAAAAAAAGCTATTAAATATGTTACTGTCAAACCGTAAATCCTATCCAAACGAATTGTTATGAAGATAAATTTATCAGGTATCCTTTCCTTCGCGTTACTGGCCGGTGCCTGCAGCAACCATGCACCCACCACCGCTGTTTCCTATGCGGATACGGCGTTTACACAGGATTACAGCGTGAAGTATTTTGCAGATGAAGGCCAACAGGGGGATTTCCGCCGGGTATATGCCAACCGGGACGGAAACGTGCAGGTGTTGGCAGCAGACGGACTGAAACATCCTTCCAATGGACATTTTTTATATCCGGGGCGTGTCACGGACGACCGTTCCTATCGGTTTATGTCGGCCAAGCAGCTGATCGATATCGCACTGTGTGGGGGAGAGCTGGTTTACCTGGACAGTCACGTCATTTTCAGCAACGCGTGGTCGGGAAGGTTGTATATTGAACATCAGCTGGCGAGCCCCACGGCATTTGCCGCCAACGATAGCCTGGAATTTTTAGTGACCGATGGGGAACAGGTACATTTCCTGCAGGATCATGCGGTGAAGTGGAAAGGGCAGGTGCCGGGAGGCAAGGTGCTGCAATTGATCAGCCATCCAACCGATCACACATTCTTCTTTTTGCTAACCCCCGATGGCTTATACCGGTTTGCTGCGGCAACTAACCAATTGGAGAAAATTCATGGGGGCAGTGGATTTACCGCCTTTGATATAGACACGCGGAATGATCAGTTGATTGTAGGCACGGGCGATGGGTATTTCAGGTATGGACTGAAGGATGGACAGGTAAAAGGAGAGCTGCAAAAAAAGCTGCCATGGACCCGTATTGATGTTGTTAAGGTGATTGACGGAAAATATTGGTTTGGTACCGACCGCGGTGCATTTGCGGTGCGGGAGGATGGGAAAATAGACTATTACGCCGGTAAGCGTTGGCTGCCGGACGATCAGGTGACAGACATCGCCAGCGGTGTCGATCAATCGGTTCTTCTGCTGACCCGGGGAGGGCTGGCCAGTATCCATTTCAAACAGATGACGCTTCTGGATAAAGCCCGGTATTACGAACAGCAGGTAAGGGAGCGGCACATCCGCAACGGATTCAATGCGACGCTCACCGGTCTGAAAGCCGGAGATTTAAGCACGGGCTACATGGATGACTCCGACAACGACGGTTTGTGGACTTCGCTGTACCTGGCGGCGCAGGCCTTCCGCTATGCAACCACCGGGGAGCAGCAGGCGCTGGACAACTGCATGGAGTCCTTGGATGCCATGGCCCGCTTGTATGATATCAATCCCGTTCCGGGATTTCCCGCGCGTTCTTTTGAGCGCCGTGGCATGGGCGACACCCGCACTGTGCTTTCTGACCCCGAACGCTGGCAATTGGCAGACCACCCCGATTGGTATTGGAAGGCGACCACCAGCAGCGACGAGGTCATCGGGCATGTCTTTGCGTTCGGCGTGATTGCGGAATTGGTAGATCATAACGATACACGCGAAAAAGCGATCCGACTGATTGATACGCTGATGGGGCATATCGTGAAAAACGACTATTATCTTGTGGATTATGACGGGCAGCCTACCACCTGGGGCCGGTGGAACCCGGAATATGTGAATGGATTCCCAACCAATGTCGGCGACCGGAAGCTGAACTCTTCCAACATCATCGCCATGTTACAGACCGCTTACCATTTTACGGGCAAGACCATTTACAAAGAAAAGGCATTCGACCTGATGGAGAATCACGGGTATCTCGAAAACCTGCTGCGCCCCATGGATGAGATCGGAAAAGCACCGGAAAACGCAGATGACTGGAGCCAGATGCTTTCTGAAGCCTGGAATCATTCCGACGACGAAATGTACTTCGCAGGCTATTGGGGTCTGTATCGCTATGCGTTCAACGACACATTGAAAGCGAAATACAAAGAAGCGATACGGGATCACTGGGAGGCAGAACGACCGGAAAAAGAAGGTGCATGGAACATTTTTACAGCAATAACCGGAACGGAAGATTTTGATCGCGATGAAGCGATCTGGTATTTACAGGAATATCCGCTGGATCTCATCCAGTGGACCGTGCAGAACAGTCACCGCCGGGATATTGTGCTGCTCCCACCGAATTTCCGGACCCAAACAACCGAAGCCGTGCTGCCACCGGATGAATTGAAAATATCACGCCATAATGCCAACCTGTTTATACTGGACGGTGGCCACGACGGAACGGCTGAAAACAGTGCCGGAGACATCTGGCTCTTTCCCTATTGGATGGGGCGGTACCTGGGGGTGATTGACGCCCCGTCCACCCCATGAGCTTCCGATGGGGCAATGGCGTATTCATGATTTATTAACGTAGCGATTACGTAGGATTGATATTAATTACTTTCTGAAAATCAATAGGTTGTTAGCGTGTAATATGCTAAAATTCGCTATGCAAATGATAATATCCTACAAAGAAAGTATGGAGTGATTGACTACTTTTGAGGGGAAGCATTCATAACCATACACTAACCAAATCAACACCAAAAACAGAAAAATGGCACACAGACAAGCAAGTAAGCGTCTAATATCCTTGGATGCCTTCCGCGGGTTTACCGTGGCCGCGATGATCATCGTGAATACGCCGGGTTCGGAAGAGCATGCCTTTGCTCCGTTGCTGCACGCTTCCTGGCATGGCCTCACACCGACCGACTGCATTTTCCCCTTCTTTATCTTTATCGTAGGCATCTCAGTCACGTTGTCTTACGGTAAGCTGTTAGCGGCCGGCCGGCCAAAGCGCGAGCTGATCGGGAAAACATTGAAACGGGCCGCATTGATCTTTCTGATCGGCGTCCTGCTGGGTTTATTCCCTGACTTCGATTTTACGGAAATACGGTGGCCCGGAGTATTGCAGCGCATCGCACTTGCATTTCTGGCGTGCGCGCTGCTGTTCCTCTATACCGGTTGGAGGCAGCAGGCCGTGATCGGTGTCGTAGTACTTCTCGCATATTGGGTGGCACTGCTGTTTGTGCCGGTTCCGGGTGTGGGTACGGGTGTACTGGAACCGGGCAGGAACCTGGTCGCTTGGATAGATAGTTTGCTCATTCCCGGCAGCATGTGGCAGGGCACGTGGGACCCGGAGGGTATTCTTAGTACGTTTCCTGCGGTGGTTACCGGAATTTCGGGGATGCTGGTCGGTAAGCTGCTGTCGACTGACGGCATGCCGCATGAACGGAAGGTATCATGGCTTTACTTGGGGGGCCTATCAGCTTTCCTGCTCGGATCCATGTGGGGGTGGGTTTTTCCCCTCAACAAGAACCTATGGACAAGTTCCTACGTCTTGTACACTTCGGGTCTTGCTGCTATGATATTCGCCTCGATTTTCTTTGTTATTGAAGTAATGGGGAGGCAAAAGTGGGCAAAAGTCGGAGTCGTATTCGGCTCCAACGCCATAACTGCCTACGTCATAGGGGGCATCTTGCCGGCCTTACTGGCAGGGTTAAATACCTGGTATGTAAGCGATGTTATCGAAGGGGGAAATTGGCCCCAAATGGCATCGTTATTATGGGCTGTCGGGATATGTGCCCTGTGTTACCTCGTCGTATATATACTGTATTTGCGGAAAATTTTTATCAAGATTTAATTGCGCTTAATGCTTTGGAAGGACGAAGTGCCAATCGTTCGATTATTGAAAAGAACAAGATAAATCACAATTAAAAGCCACATACATGAAGTCGATTTTTACGTTCAAAAGAGTAGGCACAAGCCTGTTGTTCTTGTGTTCTCTATTTTTCATCGGGTCGTGCTCCAAAGAGGAGGTACCCGAAAGCGATTATACCGCGATTAAGAAGGGCTGGCTGACCGGAAGTTGGAAGCAGCAGGACATTACGTTGGGGGTATCCACCTCGGTAAGCTTGCCTGATGGGACAAAATTACCGCTGGTAGCGGGTAGCAGCATGATCAGTGATCCCACCATCAATGCATTGCTTTCTGCACTCTTCGGCGGAAATCCTTTTTTGGCGACCGTAGACAACAGGTTCACATTTGGGGCCGATGGTGCATACAGCATTGATGGTGCGACGGATCTCATTATGCCCCAAGCCGAAAAAGCGGGGAAATGGGAACTGGAGGTATATGGGGCAGTTATCGCCTTATACGCGTCTGCAGATGCCAGGGTACCCTATTGGGTCAATTCAATGAACGAAAAGGAAATGAGCGTCGGGTTGATCGTTAATTTTCCCGGATTAGGGGATGTGCCGCTCAACTTGTTGCTTGAAAAACAGTAGCCGTTAAAAAACTAGACGATATGAAAAGATATTACTACTTATTTAGCACCATTGTGCTCTTGCTTTTTGGCTTGGATGCGGGAATGGCGGCGCAACAGGCGGTCTTAGTAAGGGGGAGCGTCCATGGTGACAGTGGGCCCATTGAAGGTGTTACGGTGACCGAAACAGGGGCAGACCGTGTGACGGTTACCGCTGCCGATGGTACGTTTGAGATCCGTGTAGCAACCAAGGAGAGCGTATTGCGATTTTCTGCGGTAGGCTATGAGTCAACCGAAGTGATTGTGGGGGAACAAACCAATCTCCGGGTCACGTTGGTACCCAGCTCGCACCAATTGGATGATGTTGTGGTAACGGCATTGGGGATCAGCCGTGAGAAGAAGGCGTTGGGCTATTCCATTGAAGAAGTTTCGGGGAAGGAATTGGTACGGGTGCCACAGGAAAATATATTGACAGCGATGGCAGGTAAAGTTGCCGGCGTGGCCATTAACCAGACAAGCGGCGTGGGGTCTTCTGTGAGTATGGTAATTCGCGGAGCTACTTCATTGAACAACGATAACCAACCGCTAATTGTGGTGGATGGGACACCTTTAAATAATACCATTAATAATGTTTCCCAGGTCAATGGCGTGGATAATCGGGTGGATTACGGCAATTCCATCTCCAGCATTAACCCCGATGATATAGAGAGCATTTCGATCCTGAAGGGACCCAGTGCTGCAGCGTTATACGGTTCCAGGGCGGGCAACGGTGTCGTACTCATCACTACTAAAAGTGGTAGACAAGCCCAAAAACTAACGATAAATGCGTATACCAACACGGTATTTGATAAACCTTATCGTTTTTTAAAGGTGCAATCAAAGTTTGGCAGCGGACAAATATCCGGTATCCCGGTGTCGGTAAGTGGTAACCTGCTTACAAACCCTTTCGGTGCGTTGGTACAGGATTGGGTGAATGGCTATTATGGTGCGGAACTGGACAAAGGATATGAAGAAGTGCAATGGAACAGCCCGGTGGATGACAACGGTAATCACCTACCTGCCCCGTTGATTTCGCACCCTGATAACATCAAAAACTTTGTACAAACAGGTATGACCAGTATTAATGGGATATCTGTGGCCAATAATAATGACCTGGTCAGTTACCGGCTTTCTTATTCCAATATGCAAAACCAGGGTGTGGTACCCAACTCCGATCTGTTTCGGAATACCTTTACCCTCGCAGCCGACGTCAAAGCCAGTGAAAAATTTAAAATAAGCACCAACCTGGATCTGAGCCGTAATAATTCCAATAATCGCCCCGCCGGAGAAAGGGGGGCGAATCCGCTGCAATGGGCGTACTCCGTTGCACCCAATACCGATATCAGGGATATGAAAAACTACTGGATGCTAGGTCAGGAAGGATACCTGCAAAGATCTCAGGATGCAGAACGGCTGGCCGCAAGCGACAAACCGCCTACCTTTAATAACCCTTATTTCCTGGCGTATGAGATCAATAATGGCTTTACAAGGGATCGGGTGTTTGGAAACATCCGGGCCGACTGGCAGATATCGAGCGCCTTCTCTTTTATGGCCAGGTATTCGTTAGATAATCTGGCTGAAGAGCGTGAAACCAAATTAGGTAGAAGTTATTCAGCGGATCCCTACGGGGGATATGGATTAATGAATCTTAAAAACTTTGAAAATAATGCCGACTTTTTGCTGACCTACAAAAAGGGGCTGAACGACGTTAATTTATCGATATCCGGAGGAGGAAACCACCGTTACCAAACAGGGAGCAACGCCAATGCTTCTTCCATCAATGGGCTTATTACACCGGGAGTTTATACGCTTTCCAATATCGCAATGGGCAATCTCGTGTCGTCGAGTTCCCGATTTGAAAAAGCCGTAAACAGTTTATATGGCTTAGTGAATCTGAGTTACAAAGACTACCTGTTTTTGGATGTTTCTGCTCGTAACGATTGGTCCAGCACGCTTCCTGATGCTGCAGGGTATTTTTATCCTTCCGCTTCTTTAAGCGTACTGTTAAATGAAATACTGGGAATGTCACGCAAGGTGAACTTGTTTAAATTAAGAGGTGGTGTGGCGCAGGTAGGTAACGATACGGATCCCTATAAATTAATGGCGATGTTGGAAAATGCAGGCACATTTGCGGGGGTACCCCAGCTTGCTACCTCAGCGGTGCTGCAAAATGCCCAGCTAAAGCCTGAAATTGCCAGTTCGTATGAAGGCGGAGTAGACTTTGCAATGTTTGGTGGGCGGCTGCGCTTTGCGGGAACGTACTATATGGTTGAAAATAAGAACCAGATTTTAAGTACCGAAACGCCTCCTTCATCGGGAGTCATTCGGAAAAATATTAACGCCGGCCTGTTAAGAAGTAAGGGCGTTGAAATGACTTTTGGTATAACGCCCATTGAAAATAGAAACGTGCGTTGGGATGTTAACGTGAATTTTACCAGGAACCGGACAAGGTTGATCGAACTGTCTGATGACCTTCCTTATTTCACGTCGTGGGAAGATGCAAAAGGCGGTGCCTGGACATATGTGGGTGATGAAATGGGTGACATCTATGATGCCCAAGTTGTAACGGTAACCGATAAAAATAGCAAATATTATGGTTATCCCATACTGGACAACACCGGGAAATGGCAGAGCATCGATGCCGTAAATACGAAAAATAAGGTAGGAAACTATAACCCGCGGTTTGTTTTGGGGGCACAAACATCGATTACTTACAAGCACTTCAGTTTGAGTATGACAATTGACTGGCGCAATGGTGGTGATTTTATGTCGCAAACGTACCGCTATATGGAAGAGGGAGGCCTTTCGCAACTGGCTTACGATCGACTGATCAACCCTGGTGTTCGTCAGGGGCAGGAATTAAGAGATTACCTGGTCGCCAATCAGGATAAGCTGATTATCTCGGATGGACGTTCCATGCCACTCGTGGGTGGGCCTACTCCGGAATACAACAGTTTTCCCTTTGTGTACGGCCCCTATACCGTGCCTTATGGCGGCGTGTTCATTCCGGGGGTCTATCTTGATGATCAAGGGCAATACGTAGAAAACCTGGGAGAAAATATAGGCGGGGAAGGCGGTACCAAAACACTCCCCCTTGCGGGTGCAACACCCTGGTCTTTTACCCGTACGGCTACATTCGATGCATCCTACCTGAAATTAAGGGAGATTTCGTTGGGCTTTAGCCTGCCGCAGAAAGTTGTACAACGCGTGAAGGCGCAGGATGTAAACATTTCTGTTTTCAGCAGAAATATCATGTTGTGGACAGCAGCTAAAATAAACATTGACCCCGAAAATGCATTTCAGCCCAGGGTGGGTGATACGCGGGGTGGTATGCAGTTCGCCCAAGGTATTGAACGATATAATGTAAATCCCTGGGTAATTCCGGTTGGTTTTAAAGTTAGTGTAACTTTCTAAATGGTAAACTATGCTACGCAAAAAAATAACAAAAATAGCCTGCGTCCTTATTTTAGCAGGCTCATTTTTAGGTTGTAAAAAATACCTAATGGACCTGAATAATGATCCGAACGGCATTCAACCTGAAACGGCGAATCCCAACCTGGTGTTAACAAAAGTACTTTCCTCAACAGGGATGGCCTTTACCAACCTGGGCTATCAGGATGTTGCCGGGGTCATGCAGCACACGCAGAAAGACGGCTGGGCCGACGGGCATAATAATTACGACTGGGGACAGAGCAATGACTGGTCGATTTATTACGATATTTTAAGGAACAATAAGTTTGTATACGAACGGGCGGAACAACTGGGATACGATTTACAAAAAGGTGTATCCCTGGTCATGAAGAGCATGGTGTTCGGACTTATTGCGGATTTATTTGGCGATGCACCTTATACCGCTGCACTCAATGCAGATGAGGGGGGGAATGAAAATATGTTCCCTGTTTTTGATAAACAACGAGATATTTACCTCGGTATACTGGCCGACCTGGAAACGGCTAATGCCCTGTTGTCGAAAAGTAAAAACGAATATAACAGCAGTATCGAAGCGGCTGATATTTATTATCAGGGCGACCCGGCTAAATGGCGTAAACTTGCCAATTCCCTTCGGTTGAGATACCTGATGCGACTTTCCGTTAAAGAGCCTGACCTTGCAAAGGCTGGTATCGAACAAATTGCCGGAGATCCGGCCAACAACCCGATCATCACAGCGGCAGCAGATGACGCCAATATGCCTTCGTGGACACCCGTATATGATGTAAGTGAAAGTGAATACAGAAGAATAAAAATGTGCCAGACGCTTGTGGAAGCCATGCGGGCCGGCGACGATCCCCGTTTGGGTGTGTGGGCTAAAAAAGTGCAAATACCGATTGTAATGGATGAAAGCCTTCCGGACGGTACCGACAAAATTGAAAACAACACGCGGTATATTTCTCCCGATATTTTATCAAAGAAAGGAGTTACCCTAGCCGATGTCAGCCTCAATCCCGACTACGTGGGTCTTCCGCCGTCTTATACGGCCCCTGCCGCATACAATTTAAGCCCGGATGTGAACCAGGCTGCATTTAATCCACACGTATCCTGGTTGAGCGACATGTACAGGACATTTAATAGTCCACTGTTGAAATCACGACTTTTGTCGGGTTCGGAAGTGAATTTTATATTGGCAGAAGCCGCATGGATGGGCTGGTCCTTACCTGAAACGGCTGAAACCTATTATAACAATGCCATAAAAGAGTCGCTCGAAACATGGGGAATAGGCGATGCCTATGGCGACTTCATAGCCCGGCCCGGCGTGGCCTATGAAGGCACCCAAAAGCAAATCATTGTCCAAAAATGGATCGCCAGCTGGCAGGCAGCTACGGAATCGTGGGCGGATTATAAACGAACCGGCTTTCCTGAATTGCATACCGGCCCCATGGCCATACGGGCGGCTGTGCCGGTTCGCTTTTATTATATGCTCAGTGAACGGAATCTGAATAAAGCGAATGTCGAAGCCGCCATGGAAAACCTGGAGGAAACATCCTATTCGCAGTCGGATGGGGCCAACAGCGCCTGGTCGAAAACTTGGGTCATTCAGGGAACCGGAAAACCGTACTGATTGCTAGACGAGATAGCTAATGGTTTGGAAGATGTATAGAAGCCTATTCGTTCTTGTTCTCGGTATCGTTGGTTTGATCTCGCCTACCTATGCCCAAACTGTTAAAGCCGGAGCGGCGGTAAGGGTAGTGACACCCCACCCGTTGCTGGCAGTATCAGGGGGCACAGGTGTACCCCAGCCGGCACACATCCAACAAGGGGATTTATTTGTACGAGCCTTGGTGCTCGAGTCTAACGGAACCCGGGTGGCTTTTGTCAGTATAGATAATTTAGGTTGGCCCGCGGTCCTGGGCGATCGTGCCCGGTCGCTGATTTCGGGGATTCCCCCAGCGAATATCCTCATCGGGGCAACTCACACGCACAGCGCTCCCGATGCGTATGGATTTCCGGACGAGAACGGGGTAAACTATGCTGATTTGGGATACCTCGACTTTTGTGTACAGCAGATGGCGGACGCGGTGAACGAAGCCGTAGGTAAACTTGAACCCGCCGACCTGAAAATCGCGGTGGGAGAAGCTCACGGGCGCATTGCTTTCAATTACTACGCAGAGGAGCTGTACGACCCACGCTGCGGTGTTATTCAGGCGATTTCCAAAAGTGGAGCTGTTATCGCAACCTTGGTCAACTTCGCGGTGCATCCGGAAGTGATCGGGTCTAAGCGCGGTGTATTGAGTCCCGATCTTTGTGGGCCATTCTATGAGCGCATCGAAGAACGAGTAGGTGGGGTGGCTTTATTCATGAACGGTGCACAGGGAGGCATGGTCACCGCCGATAACCGGGAGGCCAAATCGGAGGGATTCCCAGACATGTGGGATGAATGTGTCCGCATCGGTACGCTACTCGCCGATGAAGCCCTCCGGCTGGTACAGGATGGGCAGACATTGGGCGATCCCGAGTTGAAATGTATATCCAAACAGATTAATTTCCCGGTGGAGTCTCCGTTGATGCAATATATTTTAGCGCATTCGCCTTTAAGTTTTCCCAGCGCGGTGCCCAACCAAGTGACCACGCGCATCAACGCGGTGAAAGTTGGGCCGGCAACGATTCTGACCATTCCGGGTGAAGCGTTGCCCAATATCGGGTATTACCTGAAGCGTAAAATGAAATCGGACTATCCCTTTCTTTTCGGGCTGACCAATGATGCGTTTGGTTACATGCTTACCGAAGTTGATTTTGATAGTTTTGAGCGGTACGCTTATATCTCGCGCACCAGCTTGGGTGAAATGACGGGAGAAATCTATATAGACGAGGCATTGGATCTCGTAGCCAAGCTGTATCAATGATATCAAGCTGTATCAATGATATATTGAATTTAATTACCTAGTTGCAGAAAAGTAGAAAAATGAAAAGAGCCTTGTTAAGTTTATTGTGGATAGGGGGGATTGCCCTTCATGTTGGTTATGGACAGACGTCTTCGGAGCGAGTTACCCCTGAGAACGCATTGTATCATTACCTGGCTTCAGCCGATGCTTCTTATTCGTGGGAGCTGAAAGATGTTATCAAGGCCGGCCCCGTTGTGGCTTACGATGTTTTACTGACCTCACAAACCTGGCAAGGACATGTATGGAAACACCAGTTGACCGTTATCGTGCCCAAGAAGGTAAAACGAAAAACGGCTTTGCTTTTCATCGACGGAGGCAGCGTCAACGACGAGGGAGAACCCAATTGGCGGGATCCCCGGAAGAATGACGTAGCCTTAGCTTTGGCTAGTATTGCATTGGAAAACAAGGCGATAACAGCTGTGTTGAAACAGGTGCCCATGCAGCCGTTGTATGGGGGCAAACGGGAGGATGCACTCATTTCAATGACCTTGCACAACTACCAACAGGACAACGACCCCACTTGGCCCCTGTTGTTTCCGATGACGAAAAGTGCGATCCGTGCGATGGATGCCATACAGGAATTGACGGCGAAGCAGTTGAACAAGCATGTGGAAGATTTCGTGATTTCCGGTGCTTCCAAGCGGGGTTGGACAACCTGGCTTACCGGTGCTTCCAAAGACAGCCGCGTGAAAGCCATTGCTCCGATTGTCATTGACATCCTCAATATGCCGGCAAACCTTAATTACCAGTTGGAAGCCTATGCGGAGTACAGCGAAGAGATCAAAGATTATACGGAGTTGGGTATTCCCCAGGCAATGGATTCGGAGAAAGGACGTGATATTGTGACCATGATCGATCCGTATTCCTACCGGTCGGTACTTACTGTGCCCAAGATGATTTTCATCGGCACCAATGATCCCTATTGGGTGGTTGATGGTGTCAAACACTATCTCGATAGCATCCCCGGCCAAAACTTCCTGCATTATGTGCCCAATGCCGGGCATAACCTCGGTGGCGGGAAACAAGCTTTTCAGGCGCTGGGTGCATTTTTCGGGTTCACCGCTACGGAAAAACCTTATCCGGACACCCAATGGGAAGCAACGGTGAACGGGCAACAGGTATCTTTAAATATTGAAGTCACGCCGAAGCGTTTAAAAGGGGTGAGGCTGTGGCGTGCCAACTCCACGGATCGGGATTTCAGGGATGAAACCTGGACGTCAACGGACCTTGACCTGCCGCACACGGCATCCGTGTCGACCACGATCCCGCTACCCACGGATGGTTACCAGGCATTTTACGTCGATTTGATTTATAAAGGTCCGACAGGAAAAGAATACAGCCAAAGTACCCGGGTATTTGTGACAAGCCAAAAGGGAATCTTATAATCATGCTAAAAAGTTTTAGGTAAATGACAATATCGTACAAATAAAACCGTGTGTTTTCGCGTAATTTTGAGTAGTTGTTCTAACCGATTATTACCGAACGACAGCAGTTTAGTAATCTATGGAGTGCTGGTAGTAGCACGGGGATGCAATCGCGTGTACCTACGACTGAAGGCAATGATAAATCGCGGTGCGAAACACGGAGCGACGCGCTACGTTGAACGCGATGATGATGGTAACTAGTAGATGATGATGATAACTTAATAAATAACTGAATATGAAACAACGTTTTACATTAAGAATGAAACAGGTAATCCTGCTGTGCGGTTTATCTGCCCTTGGCTTGGTGCAAAGTCCCGCTATTGCCCAGCAACCAAGCAGAACCGTATCGGGGGTTGTCCGGGCGAGTACAGATGCGACCCTTTTACAAGGGGTAAGCGTAGCTGTCAAAGGTTCGGAAACCCGGGCCGCTACGGATGGCAACGGTAAATACGTGATCCGTATTACCGGAGACCAACCGGTATTGGTGTTCAGGTCTGTCGGCTACGAGCCCCAGGAGATTTCGGTGAACAATAGGCAAGTGATCGACGTGTCATTGGTGCCTGCTGACGAAGTGCTGAATGAGGTCGTGGTGACGGCACTCGGTATCGAGCGGGAGAAGAAGTCGCTGGGTTACAGCGTGGGTACCGTTGCGGGGGAGGATCTGGTAAGGGTTCCGCAAACCAATGTGGTCAATTCACTTGCCGGCCGGATTCCGGGGGTCCAGATTAACCAGACAGGCGGCCCGGGTTCCACCGTTAGCATGGTGATCCGCGGACAGACGTCGCTGAGTACCGACAACCAGCCCCTGTTTGTCGTAGACGGTGTTCCTATGCAGAATAAATTGAACAACGGTGCCGGCGGAAGGCGGGGCGACCAGAACGACGTCGACTATGGGAATGTGATTTCTGATATCAATCCGGAAAACATTGAAAGTATTTCCGTCTTGAAAGGCCCCAGTGCTGCGGCGCTCTATGGCTCACGTGCCGGAAATGGGGTGGTATTGATCACCACCAAGTCGGGAAAGAGCGACCAAGGTTTAGGGGTTACGTTTTCGAGCAGTAATGTGTTTGAAATGCCGTACCGTTACATTGATTTTCACTACAGATACGCGAATGGCGACCGGCCCGACCACTATGACGAAGGGTCTGCCTATTGGGGTGGTTTGCCACTGGATCAGGGGAACAAAGCGCCTCACTTTATGAGTCCGCTTGACGAAAACGGAAACAAAATCCCGATTGAACTGAAGTCTTACCCCGATAATGCCAAGAACTTTCTGGAAACAGGTATCACCTCGGTAAACAACTTATCGGTTTTTGGCTCCGGGCCTTTTGGTTCGTACCGGGTATCGTATGACATGATGCGGAATAATGGAATGATTCCTAACACCGACTTGAAACGGGATGCGATTTCGTCTGTGACGGAATTTAACGTGGGCCAATCCATCAAACTCCGGACGAACCTGAACTTCCTTCGGTCGAGCTCGCCCAACAGACCCGCCACCGGGCGGGGGGCAAACCCTATGTATGGGCTGTACAACTGGTCGGCCGTCGATGTTCGTGATCTGCGGGAGATTTGGGAGCCCGGACAGGAGCAGATTTCGCAACGGCGCCCCGGAACGGGCCAGGATAACCCTTATTTCCTTGCTTATGAGCTAACCAACGCATTTGCCCGGGATCACGCGTATGGAAATGTGGAAGCCGAATGGACGCCATTAGAAAATTTGGTGCTGTTAGGACGTGTAGGACACGATGTGTTCAACGAAAAACAGGAAACGAAAATTCCCTGGAGTTACTCAAAAGCCAGTAGAGGTGGGTATTACCTGGATGATTTTGTTAATCAGGAAACGAATATGGAATTTCGCGCCTCGTATAAGCTATTTCCCGGTGATTTTGATATTAGTCTGACGGCAGGAACCTCCGGTATGCACCAGCAGGGGAAAAGCCAATATATGGGGGGTGCTGAGTTGACCATACCCGGTTTGTACCGGATCGGAAATATACCGACCGGCAACCGGCAAACGACAAACAGTACGTATGAAAAACGTATCTACAGTGTGTTTGGCTTGGCTTCCATTGGTTTCGACGATAAGCTTTTCCTGGATATCACCGCCCGGAATGATTGGACCAGCACATTGCCTGCGACTGACCGCTCGTATTTCTATCCATCGGCATCGTTAAGCTGGTTAGTAAGCAACACAGTGAGGTTGCCATCGGCATTTTCGCTGTTTAAGCTTCGGGGCGGTGTGGCCCAAGTGGGCAACGATACCAGCCCGTATCAGCTGTATAACGCACTCGGAACCGGAAACTGGGGAGATTTGGTTACCATCAATATCGATGAAAATCTACGCAATCCCATATTGAAGCCGGAGATATCCACGTCTTACGAAGGTGGACTCGATTTGTCGATGTTCAAGAATCGGCTACGGTTTGAAGGAACCTATTTTTATGTGGAAAACAAGAACCAAATTCTGCCTGTCAATGTATCGCCCTCATCGGGATATGTGACGGCGAAGACCAACGCCGGTTTGCTTTCGAGTCGGGGGATGGAACTGATGCTGTCCGGAACGCCCATCGCAGACCGCAATGGGTGGAACCTGGATGTCAGTGTAAACTGGTCGCGGACCCGTGCCCGGTTGGATCGGCTCTCAGGTGATTTGAAATACCATCAGTTCTGGTCGGATAACGAAGGTGGCGCAATTACGTGGGTAGGCGAAGATATCGGCAACCTGTACAGCAGAGGATATATGAAAGTGACGGATCCTAATAGTCCCTATTATCAATGGCCTATCCTCAACCAATCAGACGGCCAATGGATCGAAACAAACGGCGTTGACAACTTGGAAAAAGTAGGGAACTGGAACCCCGATTTTTTGATGGGCGGCCAGGTTGCACTCCGGTATAAACGTTTTTCGTTGACTACCAGCTTCGACTGGCGGAAGGGCGGACAGTTTATGTCGTGGACCTATCGCTACGGCGGATCCGACTGGAAAGACAATGTGCAGGAAGGACGATTGATTCCGGGCAGCCTGTATGCACCGGATGAGCTGGCGGCTATGTTGAAATCCGATCCTGGAAAATACATCATTCCGCAAAATGGAAACTTCCCGCGGGTAGGTGGACATACAGCAGAGACCGGCGGGTATCCCTTTGAAGGGCTGAATGACGGCGGGTTTGTGCCGGGCGTTTTTGATAACGGCGACGGAACGTATACGGAAGTGTTGGGTGGACCGGGTACGCCGATCTTGAGCCCGATCACCGATATCTTCTCGTGGGGCTTCAACAAGCAAGTGACCTTTGACGCTGATTTTCTGAAGATACGGGAGATTTCGCTGGGATATTCCATTCCGAATATTGGCAAATTCCGGAACATGCATGTTTCCGTGTATACACAAAACATTATGTTGTGGACGAAATCCAAAATCGGGGTCGATCCGGAACGCGCGTTTCGGGTAGATGGCGCCGGGTTCCGGCAGGGTATTGAATGGAATAACATCCTGCCGTACACGATGCCCATTGGATTTAAAGTCAGTGTAAGCCTCTAATTATAGTTAATAACACAGACCATGAAGGTAATGAACACTCTATATAAACTTGCGATAATAAGCATCCTGTTCGGTTCCGTTTCGTGCAGTGATAAGCTCACTGACGCGAACATCGATCCCAACGTCGTGGATCCGGCTACCGGAAATCCCAATATGATTATGCCAACAGTCTTGGCTACGGCCGCCACGGATTATCTCCGTAAAGGATGGACTGAACCGGCGGGTATTGTACAACACATTCAACACGATTCTTGGAACGAAGGGATTAACCACTATGATTGGAGTCCGCAGGATTGGAAAGATTATTACGGCATGTTGCGTAATGATACGTATTTGCTGACGAGCCCGAATTCATATCCCTTTCACCAAGGCGTGGGCTTGACCATGAAGGCTTTCGTCTTCGGAATGATCACCGATTTATGGGGCGACGCGCCGTATACCGATGCATTGAAGGGGGACGAGGGCAGCTTTGAACCGGTTTTTGATTCGCAGGAAACCATTTACCGGGGGATTTTGTCCGATTTACAAGCGGCGGCCGATATCTTTGCCACGGGTGATAATTCGGGTTATCTTGCCGGCTATGACGTCTATTATGCCGGAGATCCGGCAAAATGGCATCGATTCGCCAATAGTCTGATCTTACGCTATGCCATGCGGGTATCCGATAAATTGCCTGATCTGGCAAAGGAAAATATAGAGCGTGTGGTCGCTTCAGGCGTTTATATCAAAACGCCGGCAGACGACGCGGTCATTTCATTTGTAGGCACGCAAACCAGTAACGCGTGGCCGATACCAGCTCCATGGACGGGCGACAGTCCCTTTAGTGAGTTCCGTCGCCGGAAACCCGGCCAAGCATTGGTTGATCAGATGCTGTCCACCCAAGATCCGCGGTTAGCCGTTTGGTGGAGCCCGGTGCAGGTGCAATGGGTGGCAGACCCTTCGCTGGATAAGTACATGGATGATGCCATTTATCGGAACGGCGAGCGCCTTAATGTGGTCACACTGACCGATGCCGAATTCGAACAGCAGATCGGTGAAGGTGCTAAATTCACCCGGCGGTTTAATCCGAATTTAAAGGGGCCGAATGCTCCTGTTTTGAACACGGATCTCTTTGTTGGATTACCTGCGGGATTGGTAACTCCCGATGCCTACAATGGCAATCCCGAGCCCGGTCAGGACAAACCGAACCAACATGTATCGTTGATGTCGCATTTGTATCGGAACCATTCGGATCCCGATCTCATGAAGTCCCGGATCATATCGTCAGCTGAAGTAAGTTTTATCCTCGCCGAAGCAGCCCTCAAAGGGTGGTCTGTCAATGGAAGTGCGGAGTCCCATTACCTGGATGGCATCCGGAACTCATTGATTACCTGGAAGCAGGAAGGTGCTTATGGCGAGTTTGTGGCCAGGGAAGGGGTAGCGTTTAACAGCAACAACGCCTTGCAGCAAATTATTACGCAAAAGTGGGTAGCCAGTTGGACAGGTGCGGTCGAAGCTTGGATGGATTTCAGACGGACCGGGTGGCCGGACCTCAAACCGGGTCCTGCTTCAGCACAGCCCGTCCTGCCAGTGCGGTTTATTTATGGATCGGCAGAACAATTGGCCAATTCGGCCAATACACAGGAGGCCATAAAGCGTCTGGAACAAAATCAATACAGTAACCAACCGAACAGCCAGTGGTCTAAACCCTGGATTGTACAAGGGACCGGTAAACCGTGGTAACGGGTTGTTTGAAATTTAACACCTACCGCAGATAGTGTATAAGTTGGATTGAAAAATCCAACTTTTTTGCGTTTATGACCGACCTTAATAGCTTTACTCATCGAAATTAATTGCTATCGGCCTGATAAACAATGAGGAGCCCCCGTGAAATTAATACTTGTAATTTTTTTTTATTTTAGTTTAGTTTGTAGCGGTTATAAACATAAAAATTGGACGCACTAACTGATTTCGTAAGTCTTGGCAGTGGATCCCTATATCGTATTAGCTCAGCAAATCAAGGCATCCAACCGGAAAGCATTTCAAAAGCTTTACGAATCTTGTTGGCAGGATTTATTTGTCAGCGCGTTTCATCTGATTGCCTGTGAAGAGCTGGCAAAGGACTTTACGCAGGACGCTTTTGTAAAACTGTGGGAAAACCGGGAAAAGATAAACAGCTTCCAATCACCCAAACCTTACCTGTATACCATTTTGAAGAACAGCATCCTTAATCACATCCGGAAAGAAAAGACGCTGGCCGAAAAGAAAATCCATATTATTGAACACGCTTCACACGAAACTCCATCTCCCGTCGAACAGTTGACCGCCAAAGAACTGGAAAGCAATATACTGGCGATCGTCAGGGAGCTGCCTCCGGCGGCACAGCGTATCTGGCATCTGAGCCGACAGGAGAATCTTTCCATCAACGAGATCGCCGGTAAGCTGGAGATATCGCCGCTGACCGTCAAGAAACAACTCTCCAATGTGTTGCGTGCGCTCCGGACCCGTTTTGCCCCCCATTTACGCAGCTAATCCATAACGAAATAAAATTTTAAAAAGTTGTACTCCTGATGGGGCACTTTTGTGTATTACACATACCATGAGCAGAAAAGGCAATTTCAGGAAACGCATCGATCGGTTGAACCGCCATCTTCCGGAACCGCTTTCGGAGGAAGAGGAGGAATTGATTGCTGACTGGCTCAACAACCGGGATGGATACACATTGCCCGACATTGAACACGATGAATCCTACCTGCAACGCGTTAAAACAGAATTATATCAAAATATTCACCCTAACGTAGTAGATGGTAAATTGCGAATGCCCCGAAGAACGTGGCTACGGATTGCTGCCTCGGTAATTTTTTGCGCATTTATCGGGATTGGAAGTTATCTGTTGACGCACAGCAAGGGCGAAAAATTGATGGCTATACAAAATACCTCGAGTGTAACACAGAAATCCGTATTGGCGGATGGTTCGGTGCTTTGGCTTAACGCTGCAAGTAAAGTCCGCGTGCCGGTGCAATTCGAGGGGAAGCAGCGGGTTGTTTACCTCGATGAGGGGGAGGCATTTTTTGATGTCGTTAAAAATGAAAAAGCGCCCTTTTTTGTACATACGCCTACGTTGACGATCAAGGTGCTGGGCACGGCGTTTAATGTAAAGTCTTACCAGCAATTGGATGAGGTTCGCGTCACCGTCACCGAGGGAATGATTAGTGTGGCGAAAGGGAATAACGAGCTCAATAAGCTGGCAAAAGATAATGAGTTAATATTTGACAAAAAGGCAAGAAATTATTCCATTAGGGAAGTTGAATCGCAGAAACTCGCCAGTTGGCGGGAGGGAGAGATCTATCTGCTTGATGCTCCTCTACAAGACTTAATCCTAGCGATGGAACATACGTATCAGGTACGCATTGCCTGTCCGGACGAACTGCTATCCAAAGAACGGATATCCATACAGATACTTCCCGAGCAGACCCTCGAAGATGTAATGGGCGTCTTGGTGAAAATCTTCAATGTCCGATACGAGAGAGACGGAAAGGAGGTAGTGATTCGTCCGCAATAGGATGCCGATAAACCCTTCTGAACGGAAACGTTGAGACCCAATTGTGATAACCAATAGATACCCTTTTATTAACAGATCAAATTATGAGAAAACAGGTAAAGCCTACTGCTGCCACATTGTTATTACTACTGCTATCGGTAGGCTGTTTTTCAATTGGCCAGTCTATGGCAGCGAAATCTTTTCGATCCACACAAAGCTTAAAAGAATTGCGATTCAGCATTTCATTTGAAGAGCAAAATCTTCATGAAGCCATTGCCACCTTATCAAAAACCCATCATATTCGGTTTTCTTACAACCCTAACGACCTGAAAAAATACTCCGTCCAAAAAAGGTCTTTCAATAACACCAGCCTTGGCAGTATCCTCGAAACCTTGTTTGCTGCGACGGACCTGACTTTTTCGGAAAACGACCGCTCGCTGATCATCTATAAAAAGCGAGCCGGCCGGGGTGCTTCGTTACTACCGCAGGTCAGGGCAGAAATAGAAAGGACAAACGAACTTAAACAAGCTGTTATAACCGGTCAGGTGACGGATGAAACGAACCGTCCTTTGCCCGATGTTACGGTTTCGATAAAAGGTACAAACCGTGCGGTATCGACAGACGCCAACGGGAGGTTCAGCATTCAGGGAGAGCAGGGAACAACGTTGGTGTTTTCCATCATCGGCTATCAAACCCAGGAAATCACATCAGGGGATGGCGATGAAGTGAACGCGATACTTCGTCAGGCGTTATCTTCCCTGGATGAGGTGATCGTCGTTGGCTACGGTACGACACGGAAAAGTGACCTCGTCGGTTCGGTTGCCACGATTAAAGGTGACGCAATTAAAGAAATGCCCGTTGTGTCGGTAGACCAGGCCATCCAGGCACGTATTCCGGGAGTCATGGTTTCGCAAGCGTCGGCCGCACCTGGTGGAGGATTGAGCATACGGGTCAGGGGAGCCAATTCGATCAATAGCGGAAGTGAGCCGTTATATGTCATCGACGGGTTCCCGATTTATCCCGACAACGACGCGCTCGGGACAGGTGGAAATCGCCGTTCCGCGAATGCAATGGCAAGTCTTAATCCTAATGAAATCGAGTCCATTGAAATCCTAAAGGATGCATCTGCAACCGCCATTTATGGTTCGCGTGGCTCGAACGGTGTTGTGTTAATCACCACCAAGCGGGGTAAAGAAGGTGCTACGGCGGTTGATTACGACGGCTCCTTTTCCTTCCAGAGCATTGCGAATCCGGTAGAGGTATTAAATGGTGCCGATTATGCCCGTTACATCAACCTGCTGGAGGAAAGTCAGGGGGGAAGCCCGAGATTCACTCAGGAGCAGATCAATCAGATCGGCAACGGGACCAATTGGTGGGATGCCATTTCGCGTACCGGTGGCATGTCGAACCACCAGCTCTCCTTTACCGGAGGCACAGCATCCACGCGCTATGCGTTTGTTGCGAACTACATGGATAATACCGGCATTATCGAAAATACCGATTTCAAACGGTACGGCTTTCGGTTAAACCTCGATAATGATTTCCTGAATGGCAGAGCTACCCTCAGCAACAGCTGGTCATACAATCGTACCGGTAGTAGCAACACCCCCACGGATCGGGGCGGCCCGGGCGGCATCATCATTACGGCACTTGGATTGGATCCTACCGTTACGGTGTTTGACGAATATGGCAATTACAACTATCCGAGTTATGACCAGCGTTTTCTGACCAATCCGCTTGCCGAAGCCCGGGAAGGGTATGACCACGACAACGCCAATCGACTCTTCGGTACCACCGCGCTAACTTTTCGGATCATTGACGGATTGCAGTTCAAAACAAGCATCGGTGCGGATGTGATGACAGCCGAACGGACATCCTTTTACAACAGCTATACCTACATCGGACGGCAATACAACAGACAGCTAGAAAAAGCCAACAGAAACCTGGGTAACTTGTTAAATGAAAATATCTTGAGTTTCAACCGACAGTTCGCCGATCGTCATACGATTGATCTTACGGCTGGCTACACGTACCAGAAGGAACTCAACCAGTTTCAGTCGAACGTAACCCGGGATCTTCCGTCTGACAATGTATCTTCCGTGAACCTGAATAACGGCAATCAACCGCTTGTGCCAACGTCAAGCCGGGTGGAATGGGAACTGCAGTCTTATCTCCTCCGGGCGAATTATAATTTCGATGACCGATATTTGTTAACGGCTACGGTCCGCCGGGATGGCTCGTCGAAATTCGGACCTAACAACAAGTGGGCAACGTTCCCTTCTGTGGCAGTTGGCTGGCGTCTGATCAACGAGCCCTTTGTCAAAAATACGGCGTTTTCGGATGTGTTTGACGAGTTTAAGTTCCGCGTCAGCTATGGCATTACCGGCAATTCGCAGATTCCGGTTTACCGATCGGTATCGGGCCTTGTTCCTTACAATTATGTGTTTGGTGGTGAATTTACGGCGGGATACGGCCCCAACCGAATTCCCAATGCGGACCTGAAATGGGAGAGCACCGCGATGTTCAACGCGGGAATCGATCTGGTGCTGTTTGAGAACCGCCTTTCTGTTACTGCGGATGTCTTCAGCAACCGGACAAACGACCTGTTGCTTGATGTATCCATTCCACAGAGCACTGGTTTCAACAGTGTCATGCTCAACTCCGGCTCGCTGACCAATAAAGGGGTGGAGCTGTCGGCTACCTATCAGATGGTAAATAAGACCACGTTTTTCTGGGATGTGAGTGGTAATATCAGTTTTCTCAAAAACCGAATTGACAACCTCGGATTGAGCACACCATTCTTTACGAATTCAACGAGTGGACACCTGGGGGTATTGGGAAGTTGGGTGGAAGCGGGATACCCGATCGGTGTATGGCGAGGATACAGATATACCGGGCTATTTCAGTCAGATGCGGAGGGGGAAAGCTACTCGGCACTGGCGGGTTATCCAAGGTATGAAGATGTAGATGGAAACGGAGCCTACACGGCAGACGATTTCGTGGTGATCGGCGACCCAAATCCCGACTTCACATGGGGCTTCAACTCGTCGGTCCGATTCAAAGATTTTGATCTTTCGTTGCTAATACGCGGGGTACATGGGAACGACGTACGCAACCTGCAGCAATCCGAAATGGGCGATGGTGTGCAGAAGATAAACCAGGTCGGTACGATCCTTGACGACTCCTGGCGGCCGGATAACACCGATGCATCCCGCCCCGTGATCGATGGGCGGCGCGATTTCATCTCGTTCAGACGCTCGTCATTCTTCATCGAAGACGGATCCTTTATCCGGCTTCAAAATGTGTCATTGGGCTATACGATGCCCATAAAAACGAAATTCATAAGACGCGCCCGTTTGTATGCAAGTGGTCAGAATCTGTTCCTGATCACAAACTATTCGGGCTTCGATCCGGAGGTGAATAACCAGGGGCAGAATAACCTGAACCGTGGGGATGATTACGATGCCTATCCCCGGGCGAAAATGTTTACGTTGGGTGTTAATGTTGGTTTTTAAAAAATATGACCATGATGATTCAGAAAATAAAAAAAGCAGCGTTCTCATTTAGTTTCCTCCTGATCGCGGCATGCTCCGATCTGACCGAGGTTCCGGATTTCATCAATCCCGACACGTTCTATCAATCGGCAGCCGAGCTTGAACTCGGCGTAAATGCCGTTTACGACGAGTTAAATTCAGGAGGAAACGGATACTTTTACGATCGGTATGTGTTTGAATGCCTGGTCGGTTACCAGGTTGGTTGGGAAAAAGGTCCTCTGCGGTATAACCTCGGAAATGTAGATCCGGCCGATGAGTATATCGAGGCTTACTGGGCCGTTTGTTATCGTTCGATCAACCGGGCGAACGCGGTTATCGAAATTGCAGATCAATTGGAAGACCCCGGTAACGAGGCGTTGATTCAGCGGTTGAAGGCCGAAGCCATGTTTTTGCGTTCATTCTATTATTACAGCCTGCTCAGTTACTTTGATAATCCACCGCTTTTGGTAGGATCAACACAAAATCTGGACAACCTCCCTTCCAATAGCGGCGGGAAGCGTGCGGTATTGGATCAGATCATTGCAGACGCTCAGGCAGCTGGTGAAGTTTTGCCGGAATCCTATTCGGCTTCGGATATGGGCCGTGCGACGAAATGGGCGGCTAAAACAGTGTTGATGAAAGCTTACCTGTGGGATGAAAATTGGTCTGCTGCCCGTGAAACCGCCGAAGAGATCATCAATACCAGCGGCATTCAGTTATTCGATGATTTCAGCCATAATTTTGATCTTGCGCACGAGAATCAAGGCGAACGCATATTTGAAGCACAGGTTTCGGCTTCTGCAAACCCGAGTGAATACAACGTGCATTCCGCTCACTTTAATCCTGAGGATTTCCCGAGCCAGCTGGGCGGATCGGGCTGGAGCTGGTTGAGTGCGACACAGGAGTTCAGGGCGGCTTATCATCCGGATGACAAACGGATCGAGGGGACGTTTATTGAGTCCTATCCGACGGGGCGACTGGGTTTGGTCAACGGTGCTTATCCCATTGTGCACTGGAGCGCCACCGCCGACTATAACCTTTCCCGGTTCGGAGGAGTAGTGCGGGCCGATGCGAACCCAAACGACCCGAATCAGATGGTGTTTGGAAAAGCGTGGTCAGCTAAACTTACGGAATTGGATAAACATAATTCGCAGACCGAGAAAAACACCGTTTATATCCGTCTGGCAGACGTATTGCTGGGACATGCTGAGGCTTGTAATGAAAGCGGACAGGGCGATGCACTTATGGGAATAAATAAGGTCCGCATGCGTGCCGGTTTGACCTCGCTTCCGAATGGGATGGGTCAGGATGAATTACGCGATGCGATCATTCACGAACGTATGCAGGAATTTGTTTTTGAACAAGTAATGTATGCAGAACTGCGCAGAAAGAGTAAATTTGGAGGATCGCCTGATTATTTAGGGGATCAGATAAGGCATTTTTCGGAAAAATACAATCTGGGGCGTACGGTGAAAACAAGTGATTATGTTTTGCCGTTACCTTTAAAAGAGTTGCAGGGTAATCCGAATGTTACCCAAAATCCGGAATGGCAATAACGAAATAAAACGGAATATGTGGTATAAATCAAAGCTTTTTATCCTTACGGTTATCGGGGTGGCTGTTGTACTGGTGGGGGTCTTTAGTCTGTCTTCGGAAGACGAAGTGGATTTCAGCGCTGAGATAAAACCCATTATCAACAAGCACTGCATCTCCTGCCACGGAGGTGTGAAGAAAAATGGCGGATTGAGCTTCCTGTTTGAAGAGGAAGCGTTTGCTAATACCGAATCGGGAAAACCAGCCATCATTCCCGGTGATGCGGAGCACAGTGAACTGATACGTAGATTAACCGCTGAGGACCCCGAGGAACGGATGCCTTATGATGCGTCCCCGCTGAGCAAGGACGAAATCAAGTTGCTTACCCGGTGGATCAATCAGGGTGCGAAGTGGGGTGAACACTGGGCGTATAAGCTGCCCAAGGAAGTGGAAGTGCCCCGTACGGATTTCGCGCTCGCTTCCCTGTGGAACTTTTGGGGTGGTGATCCACTGCACAGTGATATCGACTACTTTATCAAAGCCAAACACAAAGAGGAGGGCCTGGCATTTTCGCCGGAGGCCGATCGGGCTATCCTGCTCCGCAGGTTGTTTTTAGACCTGGTCGGCCTGCCACCGTCGCCCGAACAGGTGGAGGCGTTTATGAACGACAAACGGCCGGACGCCTATGACCGGCGTGTTGACAGCCTGCTGGCTTCGCCGCACTTCGGCGAACGCTGGGCTTCGTGGTGGCTTGATATGGCACGTTACGCGGATACCAAGGGATATGAAAAGGATCAGTCGCGAACTATTTGGGCCTATCGCGACTGGGTCATCAAGGCATTCAACAGCGACATGCCTTTTACCCAGTTTACCATTGAACAGCTAGCCGGCGACTTGCTCCCCAATGCATCAAAGGATCAGCTCATTGCGACGGCCTTCCACCGCAATACCATGACCAACGATGAGGGCGGGACGGACGATGAAGAGTTCCGTGTTGCGGCGGTCATCGACCGCGTCAATACGACGTATCAGACCTGGCTATCGACCACCATTGAATGTGTGCAATGCCACAGCCATACGTACGATCCCATCAAGTTCGAGGAATATTACAAGTCCTTGGCATTCTTCAATAACACCCGCGATGAGGATACACCCGCGGACTATCCGACACTCCGGTTTTTTAACACGGAAGATAGTCTGCAAATAGAACAGATCAAACAATGGGTGGGTGAATATACCAATGCCGATCGGGTGGCAGCGACCGATCGTTTCCTGCACACCCTCGAACCTAAAATCCATGCCCATTCATGCGACCTGCTGGTCAACGGGGCGTTGGTGGACACCAAGTGGCTCGGAATCCGCAATGGAGGAAGTGCGCGGATACCTTCCGTCACGGTGGCCGATAGCGATGTGTTCTATATGAACTATCAAACGGGTGCATCCGGTGGGCAATTGGAGATGCGGTTGGGGAGCCTCAATGGGCCGGTATTGGCCAGGACAAAGTTGGAGGCAACCCAGGGTATGCAGACCATTGCTATCCCGACAACTGTCCCGAAGGGGGAACACGACATTTACCTGATTTTCAGAAATGCTTCCCTACCTGCGGGACAAGCGGTATGCCTCACCGAATGGATGGCCTTCCGCCAGCCGCTGCCGGGCAGCGGCCGGGAAGGATATGCTGCAATGGACGAAACCTTTCTGGAGCTGATAAACCGCAGAACCCCTTCGGTACCGATACTCATCGAAAATCCGTCTGAGATGGCCCGGGAAACGCCGATTTTTGAACGCGGAAACTGGTTGGTTCATGGCCCGGTGGTCGAACCGGATGTTCCCCAGTCGCTCAATGCCTTTCCGGAAGGTGCGCCCCGCAACCGTTTGGGATTTGCCCAATGGCTGGTCAGCGAGGAAAATCCGCTTACCGCACGCACATTGGTTAATCGCATTTGGGCGCAGGTGTTCGGTCGGGGAATCGTCGAACCATTGGGCGATATGGGTACGCAAAGCGATCCACCCACCCATCCCGAACTGCTTGACTGGCTTGCTTTGCAGTTCATGCACGAGATGGACTGGAGTGTAAAACGTCTGCTGAAAGAACTTGTCACATCCACTACCTACCGGCAATCGTCGGTATCAAAGAGAGGAACCGCAGAAAAGGACCCGGACAACAAATATTACGCACGTGGGCCGCGGTTCCGGCTTCCTGCCGAACAGATCCGCGATCAAGCACTTGCGGTAAGCGGCCTGCTAAGTACCAAGATGTACGGACCCAGTGTGATGCCCCATCAACCCGAGGGGGTTTGGATGAGCGTATACAGCGGCGAAAGTTGGAAAACCAGTCCGGGAGAAGATCAACACCGGAGAGGGGTGTACACATTCATCAAACGGACAAGCCCTTATCCGTCTTACCTGACATTTGATGCATCCAGCCGTGAAGTCTGTCTGGTGGACCGGATCACGACCAATACGCCACTGCAGGCACTTACCACGCTCAATGATCCGGTGTATATGGAAGCTTCCGTTCACCTGGCCCGACGGATGATCGAAGCCGGATCGGGCGATATTTCCCGGTCGATCCGATCGGGGTACCGGTACGTGATGCAGCGGCCGCTTTCCGACGATAAGCTCGCCGCGCTGGAAAAGCTTTACCAGGAGGCACACCGTCACTACCGGGAAGAACACGACGCGGCCGCAAAATTGATCGGAAAGTCAGCCGGTACGGCGGAAGCTGATGCCACTACGGCGGCGTATACCATGGTGGCCAGCGCGCTGCTCAATCTGGACGAATTTCTTACAAAATCATAATCAGTAATCATGGATAAATTATTGAAAGAAGCACAAGAAGCTACGTTAAAAGCGGTTACCCGGCGCCATTTTCTGCTAGATTGTGTAGCAGGTGTCGGTACGCTGGCCCTGGGATCCATGTTAGGCGGATGTTTTGGTGGACGTACAGGGGGCAAACAGGCCGGCGGACTATCGGCCGATGCCCTGAATACGTTCGCTCCGCGGCTCCCTCACTTTCCCGGGCGTGCCAAAAATGTCATCTACCTGCATATGGCCGGTGCGCCATCGCAACTGGAGTTATTTGATTATAAACCGGAGTTGCAGAAGCTCCATAACCAGCTATGCCCGCAATCGCTGCTGGAAGGCAAGAAGTTCGCATTCATTCGCGGTACACCCAAAATGCTGGGGCCGCAAGCGACCTTTCGCCAGTATGGCGAAAGCGGAGCCTGGCTATCTGACCTCCTTCCGCATTTTTCAACGGTGGTAGACGAGGTGAGCTTCCTGAAGGCCGTTCATACCGATCAGTTTAACCACGGGCCAGCACAGCTCTTCATGCACACGGGCAGCGCCCGGCTGGGGCGGCCAAGCATCGGATCGTGGGTAACCTATGGACTGGGTACGGAGAACAGTAACCTGCCCGGCTTTGTCGTGCTGACCTCAGGTGGAAAAACTCCGGATGCCGGAAAGAGCGTGTGGGGAAGTGGCTTCCTCCCTTCGGTATACCAAGGGGTACAATGCCGGTCGCATGGCGACCCGGTGCTGTACATCGCCGATCCGGAAGGGATGGACCGCAACATGAAACGGAAGACGATCGATGCCATCGGAGCGGTGAATAGGGAGGAATATGCAACCTACAAGGATCCGGAAATCCTTACCCGCATCGCCCAGTACGAGATGGCCTACAAAATGCAGGTCGCCGTACCGGAAGTCATGAACATCAACAACGAGCCTGAATACATCCACGAATTGTACGGCACGGAACCCGGCAAGGAGTCTTTTGCGAACAATTGCCTGCTGGCCCGAAAACTGGTGGAACAAGGGGTACGCTTCGTGCAGCTGTTTGATTGGGGGTGGGATAGCCACGGAACGGGTGCGGACACCGCACTTGATCTGGGTTTCCGGAATAAATGCCGTGAAATCGACCGACCAATGACTGCGTTGCTGCTGGACCTGAAGCAACGCGGTTTGCTGGATGAAACGTTGGTGGTATGGGGCGGCGAATTCGGCCGGACGCCGATGCAGGAAAACCGCGACAATAAGGATATGCCGTTCGCAGGCCGCGACCATCATCCCGATGCGTATACGATATGGATGGCAGGAGGGGGCGTAAAAAAAGGAGTCAGCTGGGGGGAAACCGATGAAATCGGCTTTTCGGCCGTTCAGGGCAGTACATCGGTTCACGATGTCCACGCGACGATGCTGCACCTCCTTGGCTTCGACCATGAGAAGTTGACGTATGAGTTTCAAGGCCGGCCCTTTAGGCTCACCGACGTGGAAGGGGAACTCATCCAAGCGCTTATTTGATAATTAATGCAACGAATGAAACTTCGCATTCCTTTATTTTTATTTTATGTATTGTTCATGGCCCTCACTGCATCGTTTGTGGCCAAGGCACAGCAATCGGGCCCTGTAACGGACATTACTTTTTTCTGCACCGACTGGGGCAGGAAAGTCCCGTGGGACGAATATTGCAAACGGGTACGTGATGCTGGGTTCGATGGCATTGAAACCTGGGCACCCACCGACCAAGCAGCGCAGGAAGAGATGCTGAACGCATTTAAAAAATACAACTTAGCATATATTTTTCTCTGCACCGGATCCGGTGCCGACTTCGATACCTTCTTTGCTTCTTATAAGAAGCGCTTGGAGCAAGCGGTAGCCCTTCATCCGGTATTGATCAATAGCCATACGGGGAAGGACCATTTCGATACGATGCAGAACGAAGCGTTGATTAACCTGGCCGATTCAATCAGCCGGGCGCACCAGGTTCCTGTTACGCACGAAACACACCGGGGCCGTTTCAGTTTCGCTGCACATATTACGCAGCAATACCTTGAGCGGTTACCCCATCTGCGGCTTGCGTTGGATATTTCACACTGGTGCAATGTTCACGAGTCGATGCTCGATGACCAGCCCGAAGCGGTGTCGCTGGCGCTGCAGCGAACCGACCATATCCATGCCCGTGTGGGGCATCCGGAAGGCCCCCAGGTAAACGACCCCCGAGCTCCCGAGTGGGAGACTGTTGTGCAGCGTCACCTCGAATGGTGGGATGCCATTGTCGCTGCTCACCGTGAGCAAGGTAAGCCCTTGACCTTTACAATGGAATTCGGTCCTCCGGATTACCTGCCAACGCTTCCCTATACGCGGCAGCCGGTGGCCGACCAATGGGATATGAATACCTACATGTTTACTCTTTTGAAAACCCGTTACGAAAATTGATGGAAAATAACGGTGATTTACTCCTTTTCCTCGGAAAATGGCATCCGTTGTTGGTGCATCTTCCCATTGGAATGTTGTTTATGGCTTTCGTTCTCGCGCTGCTTAGCCGGAAAAAAAGCTATGCGTCGCTGGCTCCGGCAATTGCCCCCACACTGCTTTTCGGGGCCGCTTCCGCTGTTTTGGCAAGTATCTCGGGATATCTATTGTCACTCAGTGGCGGCTACAATGTAGACACGCTTTCGCTCCATCAATGGATGGGCATCAGCGCGGCGTTGGTCAGCGTGCTGTGCTGGCTGCTCTACCGTACCCCTGCCGCTACAAAAGATATCCTTTCCCCGATCAGAAAACTGCGCTTCGCGGTACTTGGCCTTATGGTAGCCCTCCTCTGCATCGCCGGACATTTCGGAGGTACGCTCACGCATGGCGACGGGTACCTGACCGAAGCCATGCCTGCTCCGATGCGGAAACTGTTTGGTTGGCAACCGGAGGTGTTAACCGTAGAGAATGTGCAGGAGGCGTCCGTTTACGCGGATATAGTTCAACCCATTTTTCAACAGCGGTGCCAAAATTGCCACGGACCGAAAAAGCAGGAGGGAGAACTGGCGCTGCACACGTTTGAAGCGTTGATGAAAGGAGGTGAAAGTGGGCAGGCCATCGTCGCCGGGGATACGGTAGGCAGCGAAGTTTACCGGCGTCTAACATTGCCTGCGGGCGACGAGGACCGCATGCCTCCGAAGGGGCGAACGCCCATTACGGACGACCAGATCCGTCTGATCGCCTGGTGGATCGGCGCCGGGGCACCCGAGGATAAATTGGTAAAAGAACTGCCACAGCCTGAGGAAATCCAGCCTATCCTGTTGGCTTTGGAAAGTGGTAGTAAGGAAGGTTCTGCTGGTGACGGTTCTGTGGTAGCGTACGAAGACATTTCACCTGCCGATCACGGGGTTATTGACAAATTGCTTGCTAAGGGAATCAAGGTGGTGCCGGTTGCTGAAAACAAAAACCAGCTGATCGTCAATGCGATAAATTATCCGGCATTCAATGATAGCGACCATGAATTATTGCTGGAATTGGGCGCCAATATTGCCGAGTTAAAGCTAGGAGGAACACAGATCACAGACGCCGCACTCGAACACCTTGAACAATTAACCGGGTTGCGGCAGCTCAACCTTGAAAATACGGCGATAACCGACAAAGGCATCGCTCATTTGAAAGGTTGTGACAAACTGTGGTACCTCAATTTGGTCAACACCCAAGTAACAGACGAAGGAATCAAGGCATTAAGCGATCTCCCGGAGCTGCGTAGGGTATATCTCTATCAAACCAAGGTGACTACTGAGGGGATCGCATCACTCGTTCAAGCTGCTGAGGAATTGAAAATCGATACGGGCAACTACCGACTGCCCGCATTGCCTTCAGATACTGTGGTATATTGATCGGATCTTGTGCGGTTTTTTTTGCGTTTACAGCTGATCTTGTTACCTTTACTTCCCTGCAATCAGTTATTAATCATTATTGACCGTATTATAAAACAATGAACAGACTATCCTTTATCCGTTCCGCTTTCGCTATCTGCGGCGCCTTGTTCCTGTCGCTGACATCAGTCGCACAATCCCGTCCGCCGCACCCTATTCAAGTGCTGGTGTCGCCCGATAAACCGGATTGGACGTATATGCCCGGCGACGAGGCAACCTTTACGATACAGATTTTGAAACATCAGGTTCCGATGGAAGACGTCGACGTTACCTATACGATCGGGCCGGAGAAAATGAAGCCCGTCAACCAAGGAACATTGAAGCTGAAGGGAGGCGTTGCAACGGTTAAAGGCAAGCTGGCTGATCCCGGTTTTTTACGGTGTGAAGCACGGATTACGGTGGATGGCTCGGAGTATCGTGGACTTGCAACTGCGGGTTATGCACCGGAAAGTATTCAGCCCACGCAGACGTTGCCGGATGATTTCTGGGAATTCTGGAACCATGCCAAAGCTGAAGCAGCAAAGGTGCCGTTGGATGCGAAGCTGACCCTGCTTCCCGAGCGCTGTACCGAAAAAGCCGATGTTTATCAGGTGGATATCCAGAATTACCAAACGGGAAACCGTATCTACGGCATTTTAGCGAAGCCGAAAGCGCCGGGGAAGTATCCCGCGGTGCTACAGGTGCCGGGTGCCGGTATCCGCCCTTATTACGGGATTGTTGATCTGGCGGAAAAAGGCATTATCACCCTGCAAGTCGGTATTCACGGTATTCCGGTGATCTACGAGACGGGGCTGTACAACAACCTTGCCGCTGCGGCATTAAAGAACTACCAGTTCTTCAATATGGACGATAGAGACCAGTATTACTACAAACGGGTTTACCTGGGTTGTGTTCGTGCCATTGATTATCTTTTTTCGCTTCCCGAATTTGATGGCAATACATTGGCAGTATGGGGAGGAAGCCAGGGAGGCGCCCTGTCTATTGTGACAACCGCATTGGACAGCCGTGTGAAGTATTTGGTTTCGTTGTATCCGGCGCTTTGCGACCTCACGGGCTACCTCCACGGCCGTGCGGGTGGTTGGCCGCATATGTTTAACGAGTCAAATGCACCCTTCATGGCGAAGGAGGATAAAATCAGGGTTTCTGCTTATTATGACGTGGTTAATTTCGCAAAATCTGTGAAGGTGCCGGGTTTCTACACCTGGGGATATAACGACGAAACCTGTCCGCCTACCTCATTTTATTCGGCATACAACCAGATCAATGCTCCCAAGGAACTATTCCTGATGCAGGAAACCGGTCACTGGACGTTTCCCGAACAGCAAACGAAGATAGAGGAGTGGCTGTTGAAGCAGTTGGTTAAGTGATAAAAATCCCTCATCTTTGAGGTATGCGAAAGAAATTCATTTACGGAGCATGCCTTTTGGTGGTGTGCATCGTGTTGGTAAGTGTTTGGTGGCCGCCTGTTCTTTGGAGTTTCGTAGTTATCGGTCCGCTGATTCTTTTAGGGGTGTTGGATATGATTCAAACGAAACAGGCTATCCGGCGTAACTTTCCGCTATTCGGACGATTGCGGTATCTGTTTGAAAGCATACGTCCGGAGATTCAGCAATATTTTGTGGAGAGCGAAACGACCGGACGACCCTTCAGCAGAATGTTCCGGAGCGTAATCTATCAACGGTCCAAGCGGGTCCTGGATACGACACCGTTCGGTACCCAATTGGATGTATATGATAACAACTACGAATGGTTGAGCCATAGCATCGGGGCGCTCGACTATTTCAAGATCAATGAACATCCCCGTGTGACGGTGGGTGGACCGCAATGTGAAAAGCCCTATTCAAGCAGTGTCTTCAATATATCCGCCATGAGCTATGGGTCGTTGAGCAAAAATGCCGTCATGGCGTTGAACGAAGGAGCGAAGATCGGCGGTTTTTACCACAATACCGGAGAAGGCGGACTTACCGACTACCATTTGGAAGGCGGGGGAGATGTGGTTTGGCAGATCGGAACGGGTTACTTCGGATGCCGGCATCCCGACGGGGCCTTCAATCCGGAGGCTTTTGCCCAAAAGGCAGCGCATCCCCAGGTGAAAATGATTGAAATAAAACTGTCTCAGGGAGCGAAGCCGGGTCATGGCGGTATCCTTCCCGCGGTGAAGGTTACGGCCGAAGTCGCCCGTATCCGTCTGGTTGAGATGGGTAAGGAAGTAGATTCACCCCCCTTTCATCGTGCATTCTCGACGCCATCGGGTCTGCTGGATTTCGTTAAACAATTACGTACGCTGTCCGAAGGCAAGCCGGTTGGGTTTAAACTGTGTATCGGCCATCGCAGTGAGTTCGTGGCGATCTGTAAGGCGATGGTTCAAACGGGTATCTACCCCGATTTCATCACAGTGGATGGCGGAGAAGGCGGGACCGGTGCGGCACCCCTGGAATTTTCCAACTCCGTAGGCATGCCGTTACGGGATGCCCTCGCGTTTGTCTACGACTGCCTAACGGGATTCGGTCTCAAGCATCACATCAAAATCATTGCATCGGGGAAGATTGCTACAGGATTTGACCTAGTGAAAAATTTTGCGCTCGGTGCTGATATCTGTAACAGTGCACGGGGAATGATGATGGCGCTCGGTTGTATCCAGGCGCTGGAATGCAATGCGAACACCTGCCCGACGGGTGTGGCGACGCAGGATCCTGTGTTGGTGAAGGGGCTAGTGGTGGCCGAAAAGAAGGTCCGGGTAGCCAATTTCCACCACGAGACCGTGAAGAGTGCGGGCGAGCTGATGGGCGCGGCGGGCATTAAACATCCCGATCAGATACATCGGGTATACATACACCGCAGGGTGTCTCCCAATAAGATCGAGACGTACCTCGATTCGTATCCCTATATCCCCAGCAGCAGCTTACTGCAACCGCCGTACCCCAAGTCGTTTGAACTGTTGATGAAAATCAGCCGTGCGGACTCGTTCGAACCGGATTTCTCAGAAATCGACTTTGTGGAGTATGCGTGGGCGAAGAAGCCGATGACGGGGTAAGCTACGAAAACGCCGTATGAAGAGTTCCTGAGATTAGATTTTTGCATGGTTATGATTCAGCGAATGCAATACGTTCCCTTAAAAAAAGCGCTCAGCCGAAGTGCCTCCGTGGTGCTTACGGGGCCAAGACAAGTGGGGAAAACGACTTTGGCTAATCTGTTAGCTGACGATACTGCAGCGGTTTATTTGGATTTGGAAAATCCGTTGGATCGGGAAAAGGTAGCAGATATCGTGGCAATGACACGTTTCCTATGCAACAGGGAGTTGAAGCTGTGCCACTAGTTCACCTAATGCAACTGCTTGCGCCATAAATTCAATTAGTTGAACTAGTACCCCACTCCCGTCCGTCTCGGCTGCCGGATGACCGGCCATTGCTCCGGTTGCCCGTTCCTGCCCGCAGGCATTACACGCTTCTCACGGTTTACCAATTCCGGCTCCTCGCTGGCTTTGTAGGCAAGCGTGGCAATCAGGATCACATTGTCACGTAGGTCGTCAAAAATCAGCTTATCATACGTGTCTAAATTGGTGTGCCAAGTGATGGTGCCATACCCCCACGATAGCGAACTCATCGAGAAAGCAGGTATACCGGCTGCGGTGAACGATGCGTGGTCAGAGCCACCGGTGCTGGGTGAACCGGGAAAATCGGTTTTGATATCCGACGTGACCGCGCGGGGTGCAGCGGCCAGCCATCGACCCATAAAATCGTAAGCATGTAAAAAGCCCGATCCGTCGATGTTTGCCACCCGGCCGGTGCCGTTGTCTTGATTGAAGACCGCCTGTGTTTTTTCGACGATATCGGAATGATCCAGTATAAACGCACGGGAACCATTCAATCCCTGTTCCTCACTACCCCAATGACCGATCAATATAGTTCGCTTGGGATTGGGATAAACTTTCTTCAGGATGCGTGCGATTTCCATCATGGTAATCGTACCGGTACCGTTGTCGGTGGCGCCCGACCCTCCTTCCCACGAGTCGAAGTGGGCCGACAAGATCACGTATTCATCCGGTTTCTCCGTGCCTTTGATTTCAGCGATGGTGTTGAAGGTGGGTACCGTCCCCAGATCTTTTGAATCGGTTTCTACCTGAATGCGGGGCTTGTGGCCATTTTCGGCCAGCCGGTAAAGAGCTCCGTAATCTTCTAAGGAGATATCAAGTGAAGGCACCGTGGTGGTGCGTGCGCCGAAAATCTTGTTTGAGCCGAATTCGCGCGACCAGTAGCATTGAAGAATCCCTGCGGCACCTGCTTCTTCCAGCGTTCGGGGCAGTGAGTTGCTGGAAACCCCCATGGCTTGTATTTTCCGGTTCCAGGCTTCCGTCAGTGAATCACGTTCTTTTTTCATCCGTTCCACGGATTCCGGCCGGCCGAACTCTTCCCAGTTGTGATCGGGCCTGCCGGTGGGTTGAGGCATGGACACCAGTACATATTTTCCTTTAACGGTGGGTAGCCACGCTTGGAACGCCTGCGCATTGGGCACATCGGGCAAGGTAATGACTTCTCCTTCCACGGCCTTTCCCCCCGTAGTGGGGCTCCAGGCCAATTGGGTGCCTGCCAGGGTTTTCACTCGCGGGTAGGTCATATCAATGTGAGAAATGCCGCGGTCCCAGCCCTGCCACTCACCGAACTCTTCATACCGTGCTTCGATACCCCAGTCTTTGTATTTAGCCACAGCCCAATCGTGCGCATGCTTCATCTGGGGTGTGCCAACTAAACGGGGACCTGCCACGTCCAACAGCTCATGGGCCAACTGTTTCAACTGCGAGTTATGGTGTGCTTCATTCACGATCTGTTGCACAACCGGATCTAACTGCTGCTTCGGTGGCTCCCATTGCGCGTGCGCGGCTGATGGGAACAGCCCAACTGCCAAGAATAAACTAACCATTGCCGATGCTGCCATGTGGCGCGATGTTAATGCGGGGCTTGTGTGCTTCATATCGTACCTGTCTCTAAGTTGATGCCAGTTTTCTAAACACAAAGAAACAATTTATTCTGCATATAACATCCATTTTAGCTATGTTTGCCGCTTAATTTATACCAGATGAACATCGTATTATCTGAACAGGAATTGCAACGCAGGGATGCGTTGGCCAAGTTGGAAGCACTGGGGATCGATCCATACCCGGCCGAGGCTTTCGAAATCAACGCCACAGCCAACGATATTTTAAAAAATTACGAGCGTGATAAGCTCAATTATAAAACGATCAGCATCGCGGGCAGGATGATGAGCCGGCGCGTAATGGGCAACGCCTCTTTCATCGAATTGCAGGATGCTACCGGACGGATACAGGCCTACTTAAAACGTGATGATTTATGTCCGGGCGAAGACAAAACGCTTTATAACACCGTTTTCAAAAAATTGCTCGATATTGGTGATTTTCTCGGTATCAAGGGATTTGTATTCACCACCAACACCGGGGAAATCTCCATCCACGTTCAGGAGCTTACCCTGCTGGCTAAATCGTTGAAACCTTTGCCGGTAGTAAAATCTGCCGATGGAAAAACGTTTGATGCTGTCACCGATCCTGAATTCCGATACCGCCAGCGTTACGTGGATCTCGTGGTCAATCCGCAGGTACGCGAAACATTTGTCAAAGTATCCAAGGTGAAAACCGCAATCCGGGAGTTTCTGAATGAACGTGGTGCCCTGGAAGTGGATACGCCGGTATTACAGAGTATTCCCGGCGGGGCGGCCGCACGACCGTTCATCACCCATCACAATGCACTCGATATTCCACTGTATCTGCGCATCGCGAATGAACTTTACCTCAAACGGCTCATCGTTGGTGGATACGACTGGGTATACGAATTTAGTCGGAATTTCCGCAATGAAGGGATGGACCGCACACACAATCCGGAATTTACCGTGTTGGAGTTTTACGTCGCCTATAAAGATTACCAATGGATGATGGAAATCACGGAGAAGCTTTTCGAGCGGGTAGCCATCGCTACCAACGGAGTATCATCCTTGCCGGTGGGCGATCAGACCATCAATTTCGCGGCTCCCTATCCCCGTGTAAGTATTTACGACGCCATCAAGGAACACACCGGTTTTACGGTTGATGGGCTGGATGAAGCGGGCTTACGCGATGTATGTAAGCAATTGGGCATTCCTACGGATGAAAGCATGGGCAAGGGCAAGTTGATTGATGAGATTTTCGGTGAAAAGTGTGAGCATCATTATATACAACCTACCTTCATTATCGATTATCCGGTTGAGATGAGTCCGCTCACCAAAAAACACCGCAGCAAGCCCGGTTTGGTGGAACGGTTCGAACTGATGGTCAATGGCAAGGAACTGGCTAATGCCTATAGCGAGTTGAATGATCCCATCGATCAGCGGGCCCGCTTTGAAGAGCAACTCAAGTTGATGGAACGGGGCGATTACGAAGCGATGTTTATCGACCATGACTTCCTCCGGGCACTGGAATACGGGATGCCTCCCACCGCTGGTATCGGTATCGGTATCGATCGGCTGGCCATGTTGATGACCAACCAGCAAAGCATCCAGGATGTGCTTTTCTTCCCGCAAATGCGTCCGGAAAAGGTAGTAAAACAGGCGGGTGCAGCAGATTATCAAGCACAAGGGGTGCCGGAGGAATGGGTGCCCGTGCTGCAGAAGATGGGACTCACTACGGTGGAGGCTTTAAAGGCGGCCAATCCAAACAAAGTTTTCAATGATCTCGGGGGGCTACGGAAGAAAATGAAACTGGAAATTCCCATGCCGACGAAGGATGAGGTGCTGAAGTGGTTTGAATAGTCGGGAAGTCGGGAAGACCGAAAGTCCGAAGACCGGAAGTCGATAAGCGCTAACTATCTCCAGTTTGTAATGCTATTGCGTAGAGCTTCATCTGCTTGACCATGGATAGCAGCCCATTGGCACGTGTGGGCGAGAGGTGTTCTTTTAATCCGATTTGGTCGATAAAATAGAGTTCACTGGAGGCGATTTCCGCGGGGGTATGTTCGGATAACACCTTGATCATTAACCCGACCAGGCCTTTGGTAATGATGGCATCGCTATCGGCCGTAAAGATCACTTCGCCGTTTTGATAGTCGGCATGCAACCATACTTTCGATTGACATCCCTTAATAAGATACTCGTCTTTTTTGTAGCGGTCATCAATCAGTGGTAATTCTTTGCCCAACTGGATGAGGTATTCGTATTTGGCCATCCAATCTTCAAAGAATGCAAAATCATCAATTAATTCGTCCTGTATTTCGTTTATAGTCACTTGATTTTAGATTTACGATTTACGATTTACGATTTTAGATTTACGATTTTAGATTTACGATTTCTCCATTCCTACTGCCGACTTCCCTTGTCACCGTCTTTGGACTTCGGTCTCCTGACTTTTTCACTTCCGGTCTTTCAGGCCACGGAGGAGGAGGTCCAAGCTATGACAACATGGTGGCTGCCCGGCGGACTGCGGCTACCAGTATGTCCATTTCTTCACGGGTGTTATACATGGCGATGGACGCCCGTACCGTGCCCGGGATATTAAACCGATCCATGAGTGGTTGCGTGCAATGATGCCCCGTACGTACGGCGATGCCTAACTTATCCAGGATCACGCCTACATCGTAGGGATGGACTCCGTCCAGCAAAAACGAGATTACGCTTGATTTTTCTTTTGCCGTACCTACAATGCGTAAGCCGGGTATTTCAAGTAGCTGGTGCGTGGCGTATTCCAGGAGCTCGTGTTCATACGACGCAATGTTGTCCAGTCCCAGTTCGGTAAGGTAATCTAGGGCATGCGCCAGGCAGATTCCTGCCTCAATATTGGGCGTACCCGCTTCAAACTTAAACGGCAATTCGTTGTACGTAGTTTTGGCAAAGGTCACTTCCTTGATCATTTCGCCCCCGCTTTGGTAGGGGGGCATGGCGTTGAGCCACTTTTCTTTTCCATAAAGTACACCAACGCCTGTGGGGCCGTACATTTTGTGGCCGGAAAACGCCAGAAAATCTACATCCAACGCCTGTACATCGATCGATAAGTGCTGAATGGCCTGTGCGGCGTCCAACAATACCGGTGCGCCGACGGAATGCGCCAATGTAATGATCTCCTTTACGGGATTGATTGTTCCAAGTGCATTGGATACATAGGTGATGGCGACCATCTTCGTGCGTTCGTTCAACAACGACCGATAGGTCTCCATGTCCAACTCTCCGGCATCGCTGATGGGGATCACGTGCAGGGTGGCGCCCCGTTCTTCACAAAGGATCTGCCATGGCACAATGTTCGAATGATGTTCCATGGCTGAGATGATTAGCTCATCCCCGGCGTTGACAAACGCCTTGCCGTAGCAACTGGCTACCAGGTTGATACTTTCCGTAGTTCCCTTCGTGAGAATGATTTCGTGCTCATGGGGTGCATTAAGAAAAGGCTGCAACTTCCGGCGAGTCAGCTCAAAGGCATCCGTTGCCAGTTGGCTCAAATGATGCACACCCCGGTGCACGTTGCTATTCAGTTGTGTATAATAGTTTACGATTGCATCGATCACCTGTTGGGGTTTTTGCGTAGTAGCCCCATTATCGAGATATACCAAAGGTTTGCCGTTAACGGTACGGGTGAGGATAGGAAAGTCTTTCCGGATCCTATCAACGTCAAACCGTTCCAATACTGCTGTCCGTTCCATAGATTACAAAGGTACGAGTAAATTTTTGTTATCGGTAACGTGATGGCATCTGCTATATTTTTTCATTGATTTCAGTAAATTTACCCAATCGAACCCAGACATCGATGTAATGAAAAAAATGATCAGCACACCTGGAGCGATGTTTTCATTCCGACAATTCGTTGTTCTATGCTTCGCCACATTCGTGCTGCTCGTATCCTGCAGGAAAAACGAGCCCGCTGAAATACCCTTTAATTATAATGAACCGAAGTATTAAAACTATCCGACTGAAAAAGATGTAGCTTGCTGACTTTCCGAAGTCGACTACCGGACCCGACTCTTGACTTAACAGCAATTTTACATAACGAAGCCGTGACATGCCTGACTTAACGGCATATTTAAAAGATGGCGGTCTGATATTTGTGCATTTTCCGACAGATACTAAAATAACGTTTATTAATGAAATACCTTTTTTATGCGGTACTGCCGTTTCTTTGTATTCAAGTAGTCCAGGCACAACAGTACCACATCCAGGGGCGAATATACGCCGCCAGCGACAGCGTCCCTTTTCCGAATGCAACCATCTCGTTGTTAAATAAGCCGGATTCATTGCCTGTCCGTGAGGCTGTGAGCAGTATGGATGGTACATTTGAACTGAAGGAAATTAACACCGGAGATTACCTATTACGCATACAGTATCTGGGTTACGAAAATACCGACAAGCCGATAAAAGTGACTGGCAATACGAATGTTGGCTCATTGTACCTCAGCGAAGGAGCCAGGTTATTGGATGAGATAACCATTTTAGGTCGGCCCCCTGTGGGTAAACAACGCGGCGATACCATTCAATTCAATGCCGCGGCATTCCAGACCATGAAAGATGCCACGGCGCAGAACTTGATCGAAAAGATGCCAGGCATGGGCAGCGAAGATGGTAACCTGCAGGCACAGGGTGAAAATATAGTGCAAATTTTAGTGGACGGCAAACCCTTTTTCGGTACGGACGTCAAGGCCGCCTTGCAAAACCTGCCCGCAGAAATTATTCAAAGTGTTGAAGTATACGATAAGCTCAGCGATAAGGCGGAATTAAGTGGGTTTGACGACGGAGAACGCCAAAAGACGATCAACATCATTACCAAACCCAACAGTCGGCGGGGACTCTTTGGCAAATCCTCTGCCGGATACGGCGATGGCGACCGCTACCTGGTCGGTGCCAGCGTCAACGCGTTTAATGAGCAACAGCGGCTCACGATAACCGGGCTCACAAACAACATCAATGCCGTCGACTATTCGGCTGATCCGAACAGCCAGGGGGAGGTGAACCCTCAAAACGGTATCATCAATACCAATCGCATCGGATTGAATTATACGGATACGTGGGGCGAAAAGATGGAAATCAATGCCAGCTATCTCTTTAATCATCGCAAGAATTTCGGCGAGGCTTCGCTTTTCCGGGAGTATGTGCTGCCCAATGATGACGGACAGCGCTACACCGAGTCGAGTACCAATACCCGCCGAAACATGGGTCACCGGTTCAATATGCGCTTCGAATACCAGATCGACAGTAACAACCGCATTCTATTCCGGCCGGATTTTTCAGCAGCATCGGACAAAGAAAATAGCTTCTTTTCGGGCAATACGCTGGCCGACTCCGGGCCGATGAATCAGACAGAGAACCGCCGACAGGCTGACAATACGGATATCGATTTCAATAGCCGGCTTTACTACAGTCACCGTTTTGCGAAACGGGGCCGAAGCTTCCGGTTGGGGTTGGAAACTGGCAATCACCGAAACGATGACGACGCCGACCGACAGGCAGAAAATGTGTTCTTTGATCCCGCGGAACGCATCGAAATCATTAACCAACAGATTGTACGGGCACGCAAAGGATTTGATTGGGAAGCCAGCGCCGCCTATACTGAACCGGTTGGAAAACGAGGTATGGTCGAACTGGAATACGAAGTGGGTAAGCGAAATAACGACTCAGACCAACTAACTTACGATGCAGACGAGATGGGAACGCGACAGCGCCTCGATACAGCGCTAAGCAATACCTTCAATAGCCAGTACCTGAGACAGGAGGCGGAGATCGGGTACCAATATAAAGCGGAGAAACTGCGTGCGCAGGTAGAAGCCGAATTCCAGGTAGCCAAGCTGGTAAACGATCAAGAGTTTCCTGCTATGTTTGCCCTGCAACGCACATTCCGGAGCGTATTGCCGTCGGTACGGATAGATTACAAGTTTACCGATTCGAAAAACCTCGAATTTGATTACGATGCCCGTACCAATGCCCCCGGTATTGGTGATTTGCAGGCGGTTATCGACAATTCAAATCCCCTGCATTTGCGCACCGGAAATCCGGACCTCGACCAATCGTACAGCAATCGTTTCAGTCTCCGATACCGTAGCTATAACCCGGAAACAGAGCGGAGTTTCTTTGCGATGATACGGTCTACGGTTACAGATAACAACGTGGTCACCCATACGACCATCGCTGAAGAGCCGATCGAACTGGCAGATGGAATTGTGTTGGAACGGGGATCCCAACTTACTCGTCCCGTCAACCTGGATGGCTATTGGGATGTGCATTCTTTTTTCCATTATGGTCTACCGGTGCGTTTCCTTCCTTCCAATTTCAATTTCTATGGAGGTATTCGCTATAGTCACAGTCCGGGGATGATCAATGAACAAATCAATACAGTCAATACTACCCGGTTTTTTGGTGGCATCTCCCTGAGCAGCAACATTAGCGACCGGATCGATTTTAACATCTGGAGCCGTTCTGGATATAATATTGCCGAAAATTCATTACAACCTGCACTCAGCACTAATTTTTTTAATCAAAACACACACATTAATTACAATTGGATTCTTTGGCAGAATTTGGTGTATCGGTTAGACCTAAACCATCAATTCAATACGGGACTTTCTGAAGGGTATGACAACAGCGTTTTTTTGGTCAATATGGCCATCGGTAAGAAATTCCTTCGCAGCGAACGTGCCGAGGTAAGCCTGAATGTCTATGATTTATTCGGACAGAATAATAACATTCGGCGCGACATCACCGAAACGTATGTTCAGGACTCACAGTCGAACGTATTACAGCGGTATTTTATGTTGAGCCTTACCTACAACATCCGTTACTTTGCGCGCGGAACTACGATGAAAGACTACGAAGAGATCTATAACTGACACGTTTCGGCTTACCGGTGAAGGAGAAAGATCTGTAAAAAGGGCTCGTTGTCTTCGCTTATAAAGCGGTTGTATGCTAGGGTGTTCCCATCTGGCGACCAATTCGGTGCGCCAATCGGTCTGCCCGCATCGCCGAATTGCGGTGTGATGCGTTCCGTTTTACCCGTCGTTATCTCTGTAATAAATACACTGTTGTCTGCCGGGTAAGCAATCCATTTTCCCGAAGGGTCTACGTTGAACGGACCTTGAACGGAAAATTTATTATGTGTGATTTGCAGGGGGTCACCACCATTCGGAGAAACACCAAAAAGCTGGATGATACCTTTCTGATCTTTTGCTAAGTAGCAAATAAGACTTCCGTCGGGGGTAGTACGTAACCAGTGCCGCGGTCCCTCGACACCATGGACTGAATGTGTAATGCGACGTTGCAGCACGCCTTTGGGTATTCCCGGACGTGACGAAGCGGTTCCCTCGAGTGGTTGCCCGTCTGTATCGGCCGCTATCTCATCCGGTAGATCAACCACAAAGATTTCCGTAATGGTTTTACCTTCGGTGTTTCTTACATCGCCCTGAAAAGCTAGGGCTCTCCGTTGGGTGCTTCCATCCGGTCGGCGATATCCATCTCTTCCGATCCAGCATTCGTCAAATGCTTTGTCGATTTCATCACTTCCCGGCTTAGGCGTTTCTGTGACATCTGTCACGACGACCGAAAAATAGGTTCCACTGTTGTTCTCCAACGTACTATCGGACGGGACGTCCACACGCGTCGGCACCATGATTCCCACCATGCGGAGGTCCCGAACCGACGTATCCGTTTTAGCAAGCTGCTCCATTACGTAGTCGTTGTAGGTAAAGCTGATCCATTGTCCGTCGCCGCTCCACGAATGTGCATGCGTGCCGCCGCGCAATGCACCCGGTGTAAATGGGGGAATGATATCCCGCGCATCCATGAAAATCGGCTGCCCAGGCCGGTTAGTGTCGATAGCAACGCCTGTACGTCTTGTGACACCATAGGGATGGACTGCATCCGCATTGCGTATTCCATGAATAAACAACACCCGATCGTTAACCGGTGAAAATGTCGCTGCACCGACCCCTGGTCCGTAAGTCGTTTGATGTTCCGTACGATAAAGCTGCTTGATTTCGCCGGTTTTTACATTCACCATCTCAATGCTGCCGGTACTACCGATCTGTGTGTCGTCATTGCGTGTATCGTATACGATCCATTGGCCATCGCCCGAAAATGCCTGGGTATTGTGCAGGGTGTGACCCTGCGCCGACTGAGTAAGTTGAATTTCCTGAAATTTCATCGTTGATTTTTCATTATGATGGCATGCCTCCGCCACAAGCAGCAGGAAAAACATAAATAGTAGCCGATATTCCGTTTGCAATGCCATGGGCGTAAAAATACGTATCCCAGTGATATAATTTACTATGATATCTTGCTACAGGCTTATAGGATGTTGGCCTGTTTGGCCAACAGTTTTTCGTGTAGAGCTGTGTAGCGTTTCGATTTCGTTTTACGTTTACCAAATAACGTGATAGAAAATTTGTATGGTTAATTTTTCGTAGGATTGGCTACATGACGGGATAATTGGGCGTATATTTGCAATGATGAATCCAAAGAGCTGATTAATAGTAGTGTAGCCGCGTAGTGAGTTTGAACATCCGACACTTAAAGGGGAAGTATGCGTTGTCATTGGAGAGCGCGGTACGTGGGTGCGCCCGGATAGGGGATGAGCGGAGCAAGGAATTCATCTACAAAGCCTGCTACGGTTACGTTCGTGCGATCACCATGCGATATCTCAAAAATGAGTTTGACGCGGAGGAGCTCACCAACGAAAGTTTCATCCGGGCGTTTAACAAAATTGAGACGTTCAACAGCGAAGAATCGGGTGATCGTTTCGAAAAGTCGTTCCGGGCATGGTTGGCAAGGATAGCCGTAAATATTTCCATTGATTTCCTGCGCGCGCAAAAGCAATTTGTGCCCTTGGATGATGTCACTGAATCGGAGCTCGAACACCGGCCTGTACCCGTGGCAGATGGTTTGCATGTAGAGGACATTATGAAGTTGATGCTGCAATTGCCTGAAATCCAACGAACCATTTTTAATCTCTACGAGGTAGAGGGGTATTCACACGAAGAAGTATCGGTGTTGTTGGAAATACCTGAAAGTACTTCCCGGACCTACCTGACGCGAGCGAAGAAAAAATTGAGAGAACTTTATCTGGCTTCAACAAATATCACGGCAGGATTTTAATACGTATGGTGGAATGAATGAAAGTGAAGAAAATAAGGAACTAATTCAGCGGATTGCGGAGACGCTGCGCGATCATGCAGAACCTTATAAAGAGGGGGCGTGGGAGCGTTTTTCTGCAGCACAGGGCACACTTCGAAAACGGGTATTATGGCCGTATTGGAGTGCTGCGGCCGTATTGCTGGTGGCGGCAACGCTGTTTTTTATTTATCCTGGATCCGATAGCGCTACGCCTGCGATCGCGAGCTTGGATACTGAAAAGGTAGAACCCATCACTTCCACACCGACTGCCCCACTTGCACCTGTTGAACTTGCACCTGTTGAATCGGAACAGGCGACCGTCACCCGGCTTCCCGAAAGAGCTGACGAATCTCCCAAACGGGAGTCACATCAGGCACAACGGAATACCACCGCTGAAGAAACGCCGATCGAGCCGGTGGTAGTGGCGCAAGCGGCTGTGCCTATTCGCGATGCTTCCCCCGAGAAAAATGCCGATGTGGAAAACACCGAAATCAAAGAATCCCCAACTCCTCCCGCACAACGTCTAGCGGCTATAGACCAACAGGAAGCACCTGAGATGCCTGCCGAGTACTTCCCCGAAAAACAGGAATATGCGGCGATTGATGGGAGGGGGCGCAGCGGTGCTGGGCGGAAATGGGATCTAGGGGTAGCAGTGGCACCATCAATGACCAGTGAAAAGTTAAATTTGAGCGGTGGGATTGCTGTTGCCTATCAGTTGTCAGATAAATTTTCCGTCGGTTCGGGCGTATCAATCGGGCGATTGGGGATGGGTGAAAACCCGAATTATGACCCATTGTCTGGAGAACCACCGCGATATAGCTCAGCGCCGGATGGCGGCATTCAGGGGCTGGCCAAAAATCGCGAAGAATATAAGCGGGACATCACGTTGACAAGCAATGTTGTCGCCCTGGATATCCCGTTGGATTTCCGGTATGAAGTTTTCAATGGTTTTTATACCTCTGTGGGCGTTTCCTATGTGGCGGTACTTAGCGAACAGCGAACCGAGCATTTTATCGGTGGCCTCAACGAGACCACATTTGGAGCGGACAAAGGAGCGGGTAAGAATTTGGTCGCTTCCACAACCGTTGGCTATGTGTCGGAGAAAATGGATGTCCAACCGCTCAAAGGCAAGGGATATACCGGCTTTATGAATTTTTCCGTTGGTCGTAAAATGTCGCTTTCCAAGCATATTTTCTTTTCCGTAGAACCGTATTTCAAACTTCCCATCGGTCAGCTTTCTAAGGAGCAAATGGATTTTACCAACGGCGGAATACGTATTGTCACCGGATTTTAGCCGTTGTTGCCTGTCTTTGTAATTATTTAAGACCGATTAGCTGAATACTTGGCAAAAGTATTATATTTGAGTGCCTAAACATCTGCCTATTGAAATTTTTTGGGTTTGTCAGTGCACGTCCATGTCATATTTTTATGGACATTGTAGGGGCATGGGCATAAAATAGAGAAAAATGGAACGTAACACTGTGCGTTTTTGCTTGGTTCTCCTGTGGTTGGTTTGTCTGAGGTGCACGGTCTATGCCGTTCCACCCACAACAACCCTTTCGGCCAAAGATACGGCGATTATCAACGACTGGTATAAACACGCCTATCAATCGTTGTATGACAACCTGAAAAAATCAGACGATCTCATCAACAAGGCGTGGAAGACATCCATCGATATTGCTTACGATCAGGGTATTGCAGATGGATATTACTACACAGGATGTGTATATGAGCAAAAGGGTGCATTGAATATCGCTAAACGATATTTTGAAAGAGCGGTTTCGTTATATGTCCAAGGGCAGTTTTTTAATAACCTGCCAGATTCGTATCGGCGCTTGGGGGTTATTTATATGGGCGAAAACAGGTATTATTCTGCCTTCGAACATTTCCTGAATGGATTGCACATTGCAGAGGAGAAGGGATATTTCCTCAACCAGGTTGAATTGAGTATTGAGCTCGCTAATTACCACAACACGATTTCGAAAGACTACAAAGAGGCCGCAGCCATACTAGATGGTGTTGAACGATTGGCAAAAGCGAAAGGTTACCTAACTACTTTGGGTCCGCTCTACCTGCAATATGGCATTGCTTATGAGAAGCTGCGGGATTATGAAGCCGGGTTGCGATATTGTCACCTTGCAAAACAGCAGTTTAACTCCTATTCGAGATCCGCCGTGAAATGGCAGCTGAAAACGCTGCTGGTGGAAGGGGAAATTTGCAGCAAGACACACGATGAGATCCGGCTCGCTGCGATATTGGAACAAATTGGCCCGATGGTCGAATTGGTTGGTGATTCACAACTGGAAACCGCATATCAGCTATTGCAGGCAACTCACTTGTATTTTCAAGGCGACTATGAAAACGTTCTAAAAACGTGTGCCGACCTTGATAGTCGTTTAGCGAACGAGAAGCCGTCCGAAGAAGACTGGCATCGCCTTCGATTGCTTCAACTAAAGGCATTTTATGCCTTAGGAGATATTGACCGTGCAGACATTCTTTTGGATGACTATGAGTATACCAAGGATAGTCTCTATGCAGCCCAGTACATTGGGCAGGGGAGAGAAATGAGTGAGAATTACAAATTGGAGAAGTTTGAGCGACAAATCAAAGAGCAGGAATTGAGGTTGTCCAATACGAGCTATCAACGGTATGGATTGATTGTTGGAATCATCGTATTGCTTACCATATTGGCTATTTTATATTTCCATTTCCGAGAAAAGGATCGCCTTGCCCACCGGGTGGCCCTCAAGAATGCAGAAATCTCGGTTCAAAATGAGATACTGAAACAGGCAAATAAGCAAAATGAGCTGCTGCTTCGAGAAATACACCATCGGGTTAAGAACAACCTGCAGATTATCAATAGCTTGCTGAGCCTCCAATCCAGAAAAACCTCCAATCAGGAGGTGGTTGCAATGATGCAGGAAAGCAGTAGCCGCATTAATTCCATTGCGCTCATCCATACCAAACTGTATCAGCAGCAGAGCCTCAGCCGGTTGAATATCCAGGACTATATTGAACAGTTGGGAGCACACCTGTTGAGTGTTTATAATGTTGCCAAAAAGAACGTACATTTTCATGTCGAAGCTAAAGATGTTTCCCTCGATATAGATACGGCGATTCCGTTGGGGCTGATACTGACCGAACTCATGACCAACTCATTGAAATATGCCTTTGTAGATCGGAATGATGGCGAAATTTACGTTCAGGTAAAACATGAAGGCGCAAAAGACTATGAATTGATCTTTAAGGACAATGGAGTAGGTATACCGGAAAGCAAATTGAAACAGACCCATGAAACGTTGGGATTCCGGTTGATCCATTCACTAACCAGGCAATTAGCGGGTATTATCCAATATACATTTGGCGAATTTTCGATGTACAATATCCGTTTCAAGGGGTAAGCATAGCCTTTCGGTTTTGTTTAGTCATTATTTCTTCACAATGGGTTAACCTGCCGCTGTTATTTTTGGCCTATGAAACCTGCTATGTCAGCGCCCGACTCAAAGGCGTTGATAGGACAGGTTCCCTGAAGCGATTAAATAAAAACTATTTTCGAATGAAACGTAGAGATTTTTTCCGGAATACGGCCCTAGCAGCTGCTGGGAGCACCGTGATTTCGCCTTTTCGATCCACTGCCGCGCCCATACATCCACTGTTCGATCGTGCAGCGGAAAAAACGGCAAAAAATATTATTTTTATGGTTAGTGACGGCATGAGCATCGGTACGTTGAGCATGGCCAATATGCTGAGTGAACGGCGGGATGGAAAATTGAGTGCTTGGATGTCACTGTATCAGGAGGGAAAGGCAGTGCGGGGACTGATGGACACGGCGTCGGCCAATAGCCTGGTAACCGATTCGGCGGCGGCGAGCTCTTCGTGGGGTGGTGGTGTGCGGGTGAACAATGGAGCCCTGAATGTGACTCCTGAGGGGAATAGGCCCGTACCCATTTTGCAGAAGTTTAAGGCAGTGGGCAAATCGGTTGGATGCGTGACCACCGTGCCAATCACGCATGCAACGCCGGCAGGGTTTTGTGTCAACAGCGACAGCCGTGATGATCAGGCCGAGATCGCGCTGCTGTACCACGACCTACGTTTTGATGTAATGATGGGAGGCGGAACGGAGTTTTTTAGTGGTGATAAGCGTCAAGATAAACAGGATGTCTTTGGCAAGTTTGTCGCGAGCGGCTTTTCCGTAGTAAAGACCAGGGATGAAATGTTGAGCACCGACGTTTCCCAAACGCCGCTTCTGGGGGTGTTTCATCCGGATGGCTTGCCCTATGCGTTGGATCGAGCACATGATGAGGCGTTAAAAACCGATACACCCTCGTTAACCGAAATGGTTACCACCGCCATCGGACGCTTGAAGCAAAATCCCAAGGGATTTGCCCTGCAAATCGAAGCCGGTAAAGTGGATTGGGGTGCCCATGCAAACGATACCGGTGCATTGATCTACGATCAACTGGAATTCGACAACGCGCTGGCCGCGGTACTTGCCTTTGCCGAAGCGGATCGCGAAACATTAGTGATTGTGACCACCGACCATGGAAACGCGAACCCGGGGCTGTTTGGAGCGACGACCAACTTTGAGAAGATTATAGGCTTTAAACATACCAACGACTGGGTGTTGCAGGGAATCGATAGCGACTTTAATGCACATCAGGTACGGGAGCGTATTGACTATGCCCAAGGATACGCAATCAATGCCGATGAAGCGGTACGGTTACTTACCCATTATGTCACTGACCGCGGAGCGGATGGATTGTATAATCCCTATAAGCTACCATTTGCCGATTTTGCCGATATACAACGGAAATACACGTCGATCGGCTGGGCGGGAACCGGCCATTCGGGCGATCACGTGGAAGTCGCCGCTTTTGGTGCCGGCGCCGAACTACTGAAGCCGTTTGTACGTAACACAGACCTTCATTACCTGATGCTGGAGGCAGCCGGGATAGAACGAGTTTAGATCTGATCGATGCGCACCCAATCCATACCGGCGGCAATGGCTCCCTGCACACCCGGATTGCCATCTTCAAAGACCAGGCAGTCTTGGGGTGCAACGCCCAACTGTTGGGCTGCGCTCAAAAACGGATCGGGGTAAGGTTTTCCCCGTTCGGTATCATCCGCACAAACCAGGGTTTCAATGGTGTCAATCAACCCGATGGCGGTGAGCGTACGTGTTACCGTCTTCCGGCTGCCGCCGGATACCACGCCGATACGGACTTTGCCTACATGATTTTTCAAATGTTGCACCACGAAGTCCACGGGTTGGGTTTTCAATACATAGTGCTCCAGGAATATAGCCGATTTTGCTGCCGCAAACTCATGGATCGGGACGTGGGTCCCATACCGCTTATTGATTTCTTCCGCAATCAGTACCGTTGGCCAACCTGCTAACTCGTCAATGATAGCCGTATCCAGATCAATGCCGTACTGGGCGGCGGCGTGATGATATGCAGCGCGATGCATCGGCATATTATCCGCCAGGGTGCCATCGCAGTCGTACAGATACGCCAGGTAATTTTTCTGATGGCTGATCTGGGTGAGGGTTTCAAGTTTATCGTGTATCAAAGTGTCTGTTGTCATTTATTGGATTTCCTTCGTTTTTTTTCCTTGGTGATTAATGAAAGTTCGCGTCCGGTCTGTCCGGCCACGGATGTGTTTTCCTGCGCCCGTCGGAATAGGTACGGCATGACGGCTTTAACCGGCCCGTAGGGCATGTATTTGGCAACGTGATATCCCGCTTCTGCCAGGTTAAAGCTGAGGTTATCACTCATGCCTAAAAGCTGAGCAAAATAGATGTGTGGGTGGTTGTGTGGCAGCTGCCGATCATCGATCTCTTCGGCTAGCAACCTGCAACTGGTCTCATTATGTGTCCCGGCCATGATGCCGATCCGGTCGACATGGTCCAAGCAAAAGCATACTGCAAGGTTATAATCCCGGTCGGTTGCTTCCTTGTTGGGCTGAATGGGCGAGGCATACCCCAGCTTTTCGGCTCTTTCCCGTTCGATTTCCATGTAAGCCCCACGTACCAGCTTGGCCCCCAAAAAGAATCCGTCGGCCTCAGCCAGGTAGTAATCGGCTTGGAGAGATGCCAGCTTATCGGTTCGATACAGCTGGTAGGTGTTATATACCACGGGCGCCGTGCGGTTATACAAGCGCATCATATCACGGGCGATGTCGTCGATTGCATCCTGTATCCATGAATGTTCTGCATCGATCAGTACGCGGACATTGCCGTTGTGGCAGGCCTTGCATATGCGATCGATGCGTTGTTTAACACGATGGTATTCTCTTTTCTCCTCCTCATTAAGGGGCAGTTTGGCATTTACCTTTTCAAATAATGCAAAGCGACCAAGCCCCGTAGGCTTGAATACGGAAAAGGATATGCTGGGATTGAGACGTGCATATTCGACTGTACGCAGCAACTCATTGCATGTTTCGTCGAAAACCGCCTCCTCATCTTCACCTTCTACTGAATAGTCAAGAATGGTTTCTACCCGTTGTTTTGTCAATCGGTCGATGGAAGGGAGGCAGCCTTCGATGGTCTCTCCACCGCAAAAATGATTGAAAATCGTCTTGCGGATGATGCCGGTAATGGGCAAGCCGATATTCAGTGCAAAATTGGTAATGGGCGGGCCCACCCTCGTCAGGAGGTTGCTGCTGATCATTTTGAATAGCCAGTACGCTTTGTTCAGGTCTCGGTTGTTTTTACTCCTGAACGCGATTTCTGTATTTTCAAACGAGAGTGAATCTCGTTGCTCCGTTTGTTGGGACATGGATGTGTGCAATTACGGGGCGAAATTAAATGATATTTGTATACGAAAGAAATAATTTGCGTATCTTTGTGCACTCAAAGCATAACATGAGTGACGCTATCAAACACGAGTGCGGTATCGCACTGATTCGCCTGCTAAAACCCCTATCATATTATCAGGAAAAATACGGTACGGCCTTATACGGCATAAATAAACTGTACCTATTAATGGAAAAACAGCATAATCGCGGGCAAGACGGGGCGGGTATTGCTACGATTAAACTCAACGTGAAACCCGGTAGCCGTTACATTAGCCGTTATCGATCCATGGCACCCAATGCAGTGGCAGACATTTTTGAGTATGTGCAAAAGAAGTTTGCTACGGTGCAACGGGCCTATCCGGATCGGTTTACCGATAGTCAGTGGTTAAAGAACAATGTGAGTTTTACAGGTGAGGTATTGATGGGGCATCTGCGGTACGGTACACATGGTAAGAACAGTATTGAGAGCTGCCATCCCTTCCTGCGTCAGAATAACTGGATGACCCGGAACCTCGTTCTTGCCGGCAATTTTAACATGACCAATGTGGATGAATTGCTGGAGCAGCTTTATGAATTGGGGCAACATCCAAAGGAAAAGGCCGATACTGTAACTGTATTGGAGAAGATTGGCCATTTTCTCGATGCGGAAAATCAGGAGCAGTTCGACAAATTCAAGCAAAAAGGATATAGCAACGTTGAGATCAGTGCCTTGATTGCCGAGCACCTTGATGTGGCGCGGATCTTACGGAAATCGGCCAAAACATGGGACGGCGGGTATACGATCAGCGGCATAGTCGGCCATGGCGATGCATTTGTCATGCGCGATCCAGCAGGTATCCGTCCGGCTTATTATTACGTTAACGATGAAGTACTTGTTGTTACTTCCGAACGGCCAGCCATCCAGACGGCTTTCAACGTAAAGTTTGAGGAAATCAATGAGGTAAAGCCTGGCTATGCCTTGATTGTGAAAAAGGATGGGACGATTACGGAAGAAATGTTTCGGGATCCGGTAGAAAAGAAATCGTGCTCTTTTGAGCGTATTTATTTCTCCCGTGGCAGTGATGCCGCTATTTATCAGGAACGTAAACATTTGGGCCGGTTATTATGCCCGCAGATATTGAATACGATCAACTACGATATCAACAACACGGTTTTCTCCTATATTCCGAATACCGCGGAAGTTGCCTTCTATGGGCTAGGAGAGGGTATCAATGAGTATGTTCGCAAATTACAAAAGGATACGCTTCTTAATCGGGCCGATAAAATATCGGATGAAGAGTTAAATGAGATGTTAAGCATCAAACCACGGTTTGAGAAGTTGAACATCAAAGATGCGAAGTTGCGTACGTTCATTACGCAAGACGCAGACCGGCAGGATATGGTGCAACACGTATACGATACCACGTATGGGATCGTGAAAGACCACCAAGATACGGTTGTGGCTGTAGATGATTCAATCGTACGTGGTACCACGCTCAAGCAAAGTATTCTCACCATTCTTGACCGCCTTCACCCGAAGCGGATCATCATTGTATCTTCAGCGCCCCAGATTCGGTATCCTGATTGTTATGGCATTGATATGTCCCGTCTCGGGGAGTTTGTCGCGTTTGAAGCAGCTGTTTCGCTTTTGTACAAGCGTGGCATGGGTGAGATTGTCGAAAAAGTTTACCAACAATGTGTGGCTTCGCTGGAATTGCCTAAAGAGGAAGTTCAAAACTACGTTAAGGCTATTTATGCACCGTTTACGGATGAGGAGATTTCCAACGAAATTGCCGGTATCATCCGGGGTACACATATCCGAGCCGAAGTGGAGGTAATTTATCAAACGTTGACAAACCTGCATATTGCCTGCCCGAACCATAAGGGCGACTGGTATTTTTCCGGTGATTATCCGACTCCAGGGGGAAATCGAGTGGTTAATCGGGCCTATATGAACTGGGTAGAAGGGAAGAACGTCAGGGCATATTTTAGTGCTTAGTTAGAACTACATACCAAACAACTCCTTAACTTTCTGTTCGTCCTTTGCCATTTGGTCGATCATTTCCTGCATGCTCTCAAACCATTGGTCGTGCCGGATGAAATGGAGGAAATCTATACATAGTGTTTTTCCGTAGATATCCGAATGGAAATCAAACAGGTGCACTTCAATGCTTCTGCTGACACCATCGACTGTTGGCCGGGTGCCAATATAGCCCATGCCTTTGACCACATATTCGGGGGGATTGGGATGATAAACACCCGTATTGATGTTTACCAGGTCTACAATGGTAACTTCTACGGCATAAATTCCATAAGCCGGTATAAGCTTGTGGTTTTCGAGTATCTGTAAGTTGGCGGTGGGATAGCCGATGTTGCGGCCCAGTTGATTACCGCGCACGACTCTGCCCGTCAACTGAAAGGGGTGGCCCAAGTAGCTGTTCGCCGTGGCGATGTCTCCTTTAATCAATGCCTCCCGGATTTTGGTTGACGAGACGGCGACGTCGTTGATGTCCTGCTCGGGGATTTGCTCTACCGTATATCCGTAGATTTCGGCATGGTCCAATAGGTCCTTGAGCGACCCGCTGCGATCTTTTCCAAATCGATGATCGTATCCGATGACGATTTTTTTTGTGCCGATCTTGCCGACAAGCACGTCCCGGATATACGCTTCCGGCGATTGGTTGGAGAAATCGCGGGTAAAAGGAGTGATGATAAGGTGATCGATACCTGCATCGGCAAGTAGTTCTACTTTTTCTTCAATGTCGCTGATGAGTCGCAAGCTATCATCTTCGGGATGCAAAATCATTCGTGGATGTGGGAAAAAGGTGAGTAGTACCGTTTCTCCACCACTTTTTCTCGCACATTCCTTCAGCGTGCTCAATATCTTTTGATGGCCCACATGTACCCCATCAAATGTGCCGATGGTGACCACCGCATTGTCCAAGGGAATGAAATCCTCAAGATTTCTATATATCTTCATGTGTTGTCGTCGAACTAAATTCCTTTATACTGTTCACCAGATCCGTTACCTGCCATGCTTCGTCCACATGGAAATCACCGCTTTTCGTCCTTCGTAAGCGGCTTAGGTGGGCGCCATTGTTCATCGCTTTACCGAAGTCATGTGCCAGGGATCGGATGTAGGTGCCCTTGCTGCATACCACCCGAAAGTCCACATCCGGCAGGGCAATACGCGTTATCTCAAATTCGCGGATATGTACACGCCGCGGTTTGACATCGACCGATTCCCCACGCCGCGCTTTTTCATAGACCCGTTCGCCGTCCATTTTGATAGCAGAATGGGCTGGGGGGATTTGTTCGATCTCACCCACAAAGGAAGCAGCTGTTTTAAGGACTTGGTTTTCTTGAATGCCCGACCAATCAAACCGTTGATCGATTTCCTGTTCCAGATCATAGGAGGGGGTCGTAGCACCTAACGTGATGGTTCCCGTATATTCTTTTTCCTCGGCTTGAAATCCGTCAATGCGTTTTGTGAATTTTCCGGTGCACAACACCAACAATCCCGTTGCCAGTGGGTCCAGCGTACCGGCGTGCCCTACCTTTACTTTCGACGGTTTGATCGCATTACGGATTTTCCGTACTACATCAAAACTGGTCCAGCGGATCGGTTTGTCTACCAGCAGCACTTCGCCGTCCGCAAAGTTGAATACATGGTTTCCTCCAGCGGTTTTCATTATAGAATCTGTAAACTGTGTCCGCTCGCCAGCATAATCAGGATAATTCCACCGACAATGATACGGTACCAGCCAAATGCCTTAAAGCCGTACTTAGACACCACGCCGATGAATGATTTAATGGCGATGATAGCTACCACAAACCCGACCGCGTTGCCAATGATCAGTTGATTGATCTCAGGGCTGCTTAACCCATTCCCATTGCTAAAATATCCTTTCAACTTGAGTATGGTAGCACCAAACATCATGGGAACAGCTAAAAAGAAGGAGAACTCAGCAGCAGCCTTGCGGGTCAGATTTTGGGTCATGCCGCCTACGATGGTACTTGCCGATCGTGACGTGCCCGGTATCAATGCCAGGCATTGGAAGAAGCCGATTTTCAGCGCCTGCCAGTACGTGATATCGTCCGAGTCGTCCATGCTCAGGCGGTTGAACCATTTGTCGACAAACAGCAAAATGATGCCTCCCAATACCAGGGTAATGCCGACTACGAATGGGCTTTCGAGTAACCCATCGATTTCATCACTGAACAAAGCGCCCAAAACAGAAGCCGGAATCGCTGCCACGACGAGTTTGTAGTAAAACGAGAGCGACCGGAGAAATCGCCGATAATACAGCACCAATACGGATAGGATAGTACCCAGTTGAATCGCAATCGTAAACAGTTTCACAAATGGCGTGGGGGATATGCCCATCAGTGCCGTTGCAATAATCATGTGGCCGGTCGATGAAACCGGTAAAAATTCCGTGAGGCCTTCGATAACGGCCAACACAATCACTTCGAATAACGTCATTAACTTTTTCGGGAATTTTTAGGTTTTATCAAAATGGACACCACACCTAAGGCAAAACCAATGACCACCACGAGGGGTGCCAGGGTAATTTTGGTAAAACTATAGATATCTTCCGTACCCATCATCAGAATAAATCCAAGGGCAACCACCGCAATGCTCAGCAAAAAAAACTGGTAATTCCGTTTGCCGAATACCAAGGATGCTTTTTGCTCCTGCTGGGATTTTTTGTATAGTGACATAAGCTATAATTATCGATACAGTTCGTTTGATTTCAGCCGTAGGTATTTGCCTACCGCAAAATACGTACTCAATCCGGAAATAAGAATGCCCAATAGGGCCACAATCACAAAGATGGCAATAAATTCAAACCAATTGCGGAGGAACACCAACTCCGGTACTTCCCGCTGCCCGAGGTGCAATGTGAGTAGCAGCAGCAGAATGGCAATCAGGGCACCCAGCAGTCCGTGTAAAATGCCATAACCAATAAACGGGCGCCTGATAAATCCTCTCGTCGCACCCACCATCTGCATGCTTTTGATCAAAAAGCGTTGCGAATAGATCGCCAAGCGGATCGTATTGTTGATGAGTGCCACCGCAATGACCATGAGGAGGGCGGTAAACGCTAAAATGACAATACCGATGGTGCGTATATTCTTATTAACCATATCAATAAGCGACTCCTGGTAAACTACCTCTTTAACCATTTCATTGCCCGATACTTTCTTGATAAATGTCTGAATGCTATCGGTGTTTGCGTAATCAGCTTTTAGGTAAATGTCAATGGAGGAGAGTAGGGGATTATGTCCGAGAAACCCCACAAAATCTTCCCCCAATTCCTCGGAAAGATTTTTGGCAGCCAACTCCTTACTGATATATTCGGAGCGCAGTACGTAGTTATCAGACTCCAGTTGTTTCTGATAAGCGAGCACATTCCCTTCATTGACGCCCTCTTTCATGATGATATTGAGTACGATATTCTCCTTTACATAATCCGATAGGTTTTTTGCGTGCACAAGCAACAACCCTAACAATCCCGTCATCAGTAGTACCAAGGCAATACTGATAACCGTAGATATGTAAACTGATTTTGTCTTTTTCGAGGATGTACTTACTTCGTATACTTCCATTTGCTGGGTATTTACGTTGCGAAAGTAGTGAATTGCGCTGACAAATTAAAAAATATGGAATTCGCATTGAAGTATTTTGGATAGTCAACGTAACTGTAACGCTCGCTTTGCTCACGTCACGAGGTTGCTTATGCGTATCCAAAACGACTTGAGAAGTGTGAAAAGCACGGGCAGGTTTCGGCTATACGCACAAAAGTTGTATTTTCGCCACTCTTATTTAATTTCCGAGATTCATGGATTATCATCATCGCGCGATTGAGCAGAAGTGGCAGAAATTTTGGGCGGACAATCATACCTTCCGTGTAGACAATGTATCGGGAAAACCGAAATACTATGTGCTGGACATGTTTCCTTACCCATCCGGTGCGGGACTGCATGTGGGGCATCCATTGGGATACATTGCTTCGGATATATTTAGCCGGTATAAGCGGCTGAAGGGGTTCAACGTGCTGCATCCGATGGGTTACGATTCGTTCGGCCTTCCTGCCGAACAGTATGCCATCCAAACCGGGCAACATCCAGCCATCACAACGGAGGCTAACATTGGGCGTTATCGCGAGCAATTGGATAACATTGGCTTTTCCTTCGATTGGAGCCGGGAGGTGCGCACGAGTGATCCGTCGTTTTACAAATGGACGCAATGGATCTTCATGCAACTATTCAATGCATGGTATGATAAGTCAAGGGATTGCGCAGTGGCCATTGGGGAACTTGTGCTACATTTTGAAACCCAAGGCACCCAAGGTATTCAGGCGGTTTGCGATGACGATGTCCGTTCTTTTACGGCAAATGAATGGCGGGCATTCTCCGATAGCGAGAAACAACGGGAGCTGTTGAAATACCGATTGGCTTATCTGAGGGAAAGCACCGTCAATTGGTGTGCGGCATTAGGTACTGTACTGGCCAATGACGAGGTGGTCAACGGAGTGTCTGAACGGGGGGGCTATCCGGTTGAACAGAAGAAAATGATGCAATGGAGCATGCGCATCACTGCATATGCTGAGCGCCTGCTCAGCGGGTTGGAAACTGTTGATTGGCCGGAACCGTTGGTGGAAATGCAGCGTAATTGGATTGGCAAGAGCGTTGGGGCGAGTGTAAGGTTTAGCGTGCCTACTTTGGGAAGCCGATACATCGAAGTGTTTACTACACGGGTAGACACCATTTACGGTGTAAATGCATTGGTACTTGCCCCAGAGCATGAGTGGGTGGAGACGTTGACAACTGACAGGCAAAAGGCTGAAGTGGATGCCTACATCGCGCAGACCAAAAAGAAATCGGAACTGGACCGTATGGCAGACGTCAAAACGGTTTCCGGTGCGTTTACCGGCAGCTATGCCGTGCACCCGCTCACCGGAAAGGATGTGCCGATCTGGATCGCCGACTATGTGTTGGCTGGATATGGTACGGGTGCGGTTATGGCGGTACCCTCAGGCGACCAGCGGGATTATTTATTTTCCATGCACTTCGGGTTGCCGATTGTTCCCATTTCAGATGCTCAGCAGTTGGATGGCCAGGCTGACCCCACGAAGGAAGGCCGCTACATCAATTCCGATATCATTAATGGCATGACCTACCGGGAAGCTGTGGATACGCTGATTACCAAGCTGGAATCCATCGGTGCGGGCAAGGCGACGATCAATTACCGGATGCGTGACGCGATTTTCGGTCGCCAACGCTACTGGGGCGAGCCCGTGCCTGTATATTTCGAAGATGGGATACCCCGATTGATCGACGAGCGCGAACTTCCCCTGCTACTTCCCGAGGTGGACAAGTACCTGCCTACCGAAACCGGAGAACCACCCCTGGGACGTGCCAAGGATTGGAAGTATCGGGGCACGTTTGAATACGAATTGAGCACCATGCCCGGCTGGGCGGGATCGAGCTGGTATTGGTACCGGTATATGGATGCGCAGAATACCGAAGCATTTGCCTCAAAAGAAGCGATTGGTTATTGGAAAGATGTCGACCTGTACATCGGTGGATCGGAACACGCAACCGGGCACTTGCTATACAGTCGCTTCTGGAATAAGTTCCTCAAGGACATGGGATATGTGATGGAAGAAGAACCCTTCAAGAAACTCATTAACCAGGGAATGATCCAAGGGCGGAGCAATTTTGTATACCGTGTACTGGATGAAGCGGGTAAGGGGACCAACACGTTTGTGTCTCACGGGTTGAAAGACGAATACCGAACGATTTCTTTGCACGTGGATGTTAACATTGTCAGCAACGATGTGCTCAATCTGGATGAATTCCGGAAGTTCCGGCCGGATTTTGCGGATGCCGAATTTATTCTTGAAAATGGCAAATACCTCTGTGGCCATGAGGTGGAGAAGATGTCGAAATCCAAGTACAATGTGGTGAATCCGGATGACATCATCGAACAGTATGGGGCAGATACCTTACGGATGTACGAGATGTTTCTGGGGCCATTGGAGCAAAGCAAACCTTGGAATACCAATGGTATCGAGGGTGTCTATAAATTCCTGCGTAAGTTCTGGAAACTGTTTCACAATACCGAGGGCAACTTTGTTGTCAGTGATGAGGAGCCCCGCAGGGCGGAGTTGAAGGCGCTGCATAAAATCATCAAAAAAGTAGAAGAGGATATCGAACGTTTTTCGTTCAATACGTCGGTATCGTCGTTTATGATCTGTGTCAATGAACTGACAGATCTGAAGTGCAACAAACGTGCGATCCTGCAGGAACTGTGTATTGTATTACAATCCTATGCGCCGCATATCACGGAAGAATTGTGGCAGCTGCTCGGAAATGCACCGGGTACCTTGTCGTACGCGCATTATCCCACGTTCAATCCGGATTACCTGAAGGAAAGTGAATTTGCTTATCCGGTATCGGTCAATGGGAAGACGCGGATGAACCTTACGTTGCCGTTGGACCTTGCGCAGTCGGATGTCGAAGAGGTGGTACTGGCAAACGAGGATGTACAACGTTACCTAGAAGGTAAATCCGTAAAGAAGGTAATATACGTGAAAGGAAGGATCGTGAATATCGTCGTTTGACCCACAACTTGCGGATCAGTGCGCCGGGAGGCAATAAGTCGATGTACGTGTGGGTTCCCTAAGAAGACTAATAGACAAACAATGTACGAATGAATAAATTATATCTCACCATCGGTATGGTTTTTTTGCTGGGGAGTTTGGTGTCAGCACAAACCAAGCGCTTGGACTTGGAGCAATCTCTCGGTCTTAAACCCTCGCTTACCAAACCCATTAATATGGTCAGCGGCTGGGCGGATGCCCAACATTACATTGAACAGGACGTTCAAACGGGCCAGACTTATCAGGTACATGTTAAAACGGCCGAACGCAGTCCTTACACGCCCCCACCGACAAGCGATGTGGAGGTCTACTTGCAGAACAACGACGTATTCATCCGTTGGGGCACCGGTGTTCCCAAGCAGCTAACTCGCTCTCCAGACGTGGAGGAACAAAATCCGACATTGTCGCCCGATAATCAATACGTAGCGTTTACCCGTAAGAATGATCTGTATGCCGTACATGTGACGGACGGCCGCGAAATCCGATATACCTCAGACGCCACAGATGTTATTTACAATGGATGGGCATCGTGGGTGTATTACGAAGAAATACTGGGAAGGGCTTCTGAATACAAAGCATTTTGGTGGGCGCCCGACAGTAAATCCCTCGCATTTATGCGGTTTGATGACACGCGTGTACCGATGTTCCCGATCTATAATGCCACCGGACAGCATGGCTTCCTGGAGCAGACCCGCTATCCGAAAGCCGGAGATCCCAATCCCGAAGTAAGGGTAGGATTTGTGCCGGTAGAAGGGGGAGGGGTGGTTTGGGCCGACTTTGACGAAGAAGCCGATCAATATTTCGGACAACCCTATTGGAGCTACAATAGCAGCAACTTGATGGTCCAGTGGATGAACCGCGACCAGACCGATCTCAAATTCTATCAGGTCGATCCCGGCACCGGTGGTAAACGGGAAATTTACCACGAGCATCAGGATTCGTGGATCGATCTGAGCCACGAAGAACGGATTACCTACCTCAAAGACAATAAACATTACATCCTGAAAAGCGATCAAACGGGTTGGGCCCACTATTACTTGTATACGCTGGACGGCACGTTGATCAACCCGATTACGTCGGGCAAGTGGCAGGTTTCTTCCCTGGAATTGATCGATGAAAAAGATAAGGTCATCTATTTCACCGCGCGCAAGGAACATTCCACAACCGTCGACCTATATCGGGTAGATTACAACGGCAAGAACCTGAAGCGGCTTACGTTTGGCAACTACACCCATCGGGTAACGGTCGCCCCCGATGGCAAATATTTCGTTACAACGTATTCCAATGTAAGTACGCCGCCTAAGATCGCACTGGTGGATAACAACGGAAAGTTGGTTAAGGAACTTGCGGATAGCCGTGCGGGGGATTTTGATGACTATGTGTATGGCAAGACCGAAATGATCACCATCCCCACCCCTGATGGTTATCAGCTGCCCGCCATAATTACCTGGCCCACGGATTTTGACGAAACAAAACCACATCCTGTTATTTTCAGTATCTACGGAGGTCCGGACGCGGGTACAGTCAGCAACACATGGAAAGGCACTGCCAACCAACATTGGGCCAACGAGGGGATTATCCAGATCACTGTGGATCACCGCGCGTCTGGTCATTTCGGCAAGGAAGGTGTGGCTTTGATGCATCGCAACTTGGGTCACTGGGAGATGGTCGACTATATCACCGCTGCCAAATGGCTTAAAAGCAAGCCGTGGGTAGCTAACCATAAACTGTTAATCACCGGTCATAGTTACGGTGGTTACATGACCTGCCTGGCATTGACCAAGGGAGCCGACTATTTTGATTACGGTATTGCCGGAGCACCTGTAACGAGTTGGGAATTATATGATAGCCACTATACGGAACGGTACATGGATACGCCCCAAGACAATCCTGAAGGCTATAAAAACGGATCTGTACTGACCTATGTGAATCAATACAACGGCATGTTACGCATCATGCACGGGGATATTGACGATAATGTGCACATGCAAAATACAATCCAGTTTGTGGACGCACTGACCAACCGCGATCAGCCGTTTGAACTGATGATCTATCCGGGGAGCCGACATGGTTTTTCACGTGAGAAATCGGCTTACGATCGCAAGGAGCGGTACCGGTTTTATTATCAATATTTACTCGATAAACCGATGCCAGCAGGGCTGAGATAGGGAATTAAACCCATCCGTTATTCACTGCTACCTGTACCAATTCAAGTACGGAAGACGTATTGGTTTTCCGATGGATGTTTTTTCGGTGGGTAGATACGGTGTCGTGACTGATATGCAGCGACGCGGCGATCTGCTTGGAAGTACGATTTTGTGAAAGCAATAGCAGGATTTGTTTTTCCCTGCGTGTGAGAACTTCGATAGAAGGCGTTAATTGTCGCACGGGATCTACGTCGACGTAAGAAGGTTCGCCATCAAGGCCGATGAAAGACAGCATCATTCGGTTATCTCTTTTCAGGTGCGAGATATCGGTATGGACCACAAACGTTCGTAATACGGCACCTTCTTCGTCGCTCTGGATGGTAACAATCTGTTGGAGAATACGGATGTAATCACCGTCTTTCTTTCGGATTCGGTAGTCGTATCGGCTTTTGTACTTCATTACCTTTTCGGGCGGTAGTTGCGACCAAAATTTGGTAACAGTGGCTTCGAAGTCGATAAAATAGGGAAGGTCTTCGGGATGGATAAGGCCGATCAGTAATTCCAACTTAAATTCTTCCGGCGTGTAACCAATCACCGAGGCGATGGAATCGCTCGAATATTCAATCTTCATCTCGGGGGGATTAAATACCATGTAGTAGTAATCACCGACTTGGAAGATATTCATCAGCTTTCGGTATAATTCCACTTCTAATTTCAGTTCCCCGGGAGTTTTATATTGGCCGATTTCTGTCCAGATTTTTCTGGCTTCGTCTAGGATCAATTTTTCCATTGGTAGTTTCTGGCTTCTGTCAAGGTGCCTGCAAGGTACAAAAAATACCCAAAGCAGGGTATTTTTTTTAAAACGTTAACCGGTAACTTTGGAACATTAAAGTCTGAATGAATGAAAATCCGCAATGGAGCCACCGACGCATACACAACCCGACACACAGACTTTATTGGCGATATCCTGGTAAAATGTCCGCATTGCCACCGTAAGGCAGTGGTGAAAACTTCGGGTTATCCGCAGCAAGATTGGGATCGTTATGAAGAAGATGTGTGCTTCGGTTGTCACCATTGTGGTACGGCTAAGCGATTGGATACCCTACCCAAACAGATCTTGTTTGTGACTGCAAAGGGCAAATCCGTATGTGCGCGGGTGCTGCATGGCGAAAACAGCCGGACAGATCCGTTTTTCGGTTTGGAACTTTGGCTGGTCAAACCTTGTCTGAAGGATGCAATTTGGGCATACAACGAGGCGCATCTTCAGTTTCTGGAAGAATTTATAGCGGCTTCCTTACGCAGTCGCCCCGATCAGGCCGGGTACATCTACCATCACAGCATTGGCAGCCGCCTTCCGCGGTGGATGACGTCAGCAAAAAACCGTGATCAAGTATTGCGGGTTATCAGGAGCTTGAAAAGTTGTGAAATTTAAAATTACCTGACGTTCAGTATTTAATCTAACAGATAGCAATTGTAATTTTGGCTAGTGGAGTTCCCTACGTTATTTTAGCTATTAATGCGTAAAAAGATATACCGTTGCTTGCTACTATTGATCGTTTATACCTGTGTGGCATGGGGTGCGTATGCAGACGAAATCAAGCCTGTATGGATCGATTCTGCAGCTACCTACAGCCTCAATGGCTATATAGCCTATTATGAGGACGCTACCCTGCAGGCGACGCCCGAAGAGGTGTTGGTATTTAAAGATAAGGGGCGATTTACGCGTATCAACGGCGACGAATATATCAGTCTAGGTTATACCGATTCGTATTATTGGGTGGTTCTTGAGCTCAAGAATACCCTTCCCGATCATATTGATTTATTCCTGTCGATACCCAATCCAAGCATTAACCGAATCGCCTTATATCAATGCGATACGGGCGAAAATACGCCTACGTTGGTAAGCGAAACTGGCGACCGGTTGCCGTTTGCACAGCGGCCGTGGCCCATTCGGGATTTCTTTTTTCCGATCCGGCTAGTCGGCCAGGAAAATGCAACGTTGTTACTCAAAATTGATAAACGTGGGCAAAATTTCGCCATTAAAGCCAAGCTGGGTAAACGGGAGGCCATTTTGCAGCAGGATATTCCGATCTATGCGGCTTTTGGGTTTTATGCGGGCATATTTGCCTTTGCGTTGCTCTTTAATGTCCTTATGTATCTGTCTGTTGGGGATCGCATTCACTTATACTATTCGTTGTATATCTTCTGTTCGGTCATCTTAGTGCTGGATGAGGTGGGGCTCACTAAGGAGTGGTTATTTTCCGACCTCGGCCGGTTACACGATTATGTGAAGTCATCCAGTGGAATGTTGGGTTGTGGTCTCTTGATCCAGGTCATGCAATTGTTTACCAATCAGACTTCAGCAAACAGCAAACTTTATCGCCTGGCTAATTATTATAAATACCTCGTTTATGCAACGGGTATCACGCCGTTCTTTGTTCTGTTGTTCCCTATCGACATCCGGGTTGAAAAAGCGATTTTCTATGTGGCTAATATCAGCGTTATTTTGTCGTTGCCACTGATTGTGGTGTGCGTTATTGAACGTATAAAAAGCGGATTTGTTCTTGGTTATTATTACCTGTTGGCGATTTTTCCGTTGATCGTAGGCGCTGCCAACTACATTTTACAGATTATGGGCATGGTGGGAGATCAATTGCTCAAACCCAATGGAATTACCGTTGGCTTTGCCGCAGAAGTGGTCATCTTATCCTTCGCGCTCACGCAGCGTTACAACTTTCTGAAGCGCGAAAAAGCACAGCTCAAAAAGGAAAACGACCATATTAAAATGCAGTCAGTCCGGCAGGTGTTCCAGGCGCAGGAGGATGAGCGCGATCGACTGGCGAAAGACCTGCATGACGACTTAGGTGGTACACTTTCAGTGATCCGGCTCAAGGTAACGGACTTCCAGCAGAAGCTGAATAGTTTGCAGCCAGACGAGCGGGATGCATATAACGAAACGATCCGGCTGATTACACGGGCATGCGATGACCTCCGTGAGATATCACATAGTCTCAAGCCTAAATTTTTCATAGAAAACGGCCTTATCGGCACTATTCAAGAGCGGCTTTCCATCCTAAATCGCGTGAGCTCCATCAACTTCGAATTTGTATATCAATATACGCGACGCCAGGATGCCGAAACCGAGCTGTCTATCTATCGCATGGTTAACGAGCTCATTAATAACGTGGTGAAGCACTCGTGTGCAACTCAGGCTACCGTTCAATTGGTAGAAACGGTGGATGAACTTACTATTACGATAGAAGACAATGGCATTGGGTTTGACGGGAGCAATGCATCGGAAGGTATCGGCCTCAATAATGTATATTCACGTATCCAGTACCTCGGTGGACGTTGCGCCATCGATTCCAATAAAAATGGTACAACTATTACTCTAGAGATACCCCTGCAGAATCATGGAAACCAACCTCGCTGAATCAATCAAGATCAACCTATTGTTGGTAGACGATCATCAGCTCTTTATTGATGGCTTGCGGTCTATTTTAGACAGGCACCTGCGTTTTTCTGTCTTGCATACCGCGCGCGACGGAAGGGAGGCACTTCAGTTACTTCAGCATCATACACCGGATGTGGTTATTATGGATCTGAATATGCCAAGGATCGACGGGCAGCAGGCGGCGGCCAAGGCGTTATCCATGTATCCCCGTTTGAAAATATTAATCGTCTCTATGTATTACACGGCGTCCTTGCAGTCCTCCCTGCAAAAAATGGGGGTGGCGGGCTTTATGCCGAAAGATTCGGACGCGGCGACACTTATCCGGGCGATCGAGGAAATCCACCGGGGAGGCAACTATTTTGTGATGGATGCTACTAACCCGGCGGTGGACGATGACAATGGGCAGAAAAGCATCCGGCAGAAATATAACCTCACCAAGCGGGAGGTCGAAATTATTCGATTGGTGAGACAGAATAAAACTACACAGGAGATTGCCGAGCAACTTTTCGTCAGTCCATTTACCATCGAAACACATCGAAGAAATATCTGCACCAAATTGGATATTAAAGGAAACAATGGCTTGCTGCTCTTTGCACAACAGCATCTGGATATCTGAAAAATACCCTAAAATGGGTATTGTATGAGAACCGATTTTTGTGTCTATTTGTAAGTATATGTCTACTTCACGCATCGTAGCAATCATGAATAAAACTAAAATCGATGAAGCCGCAATGATTGAAGCCATACGCGCATCCGCACATGGGAAGCGGGTAAGTGATATTTGCAAAGAATTAGAGATCCATCGGAATACATTTTACCTTTGGAAGAAAAAATATCTGAAAATGCGAGAAGATGGGCGACGGCGACTGGATGAACTGGAGACAGAAAACCTACGCCTGAGAGCAAGAAAAATAGCCCTAGAGTCGAATACCAAAGCCATCCTCGATCTGTTGTTGTCTTAATTTTGTTTCACTGCTTGCAAGTGAAATCAATTTTCTCTATGTTTGCAATCCGTAAAAACGGGGGTTTAGCTCAGCTGGCTAGAGCGCTTGCCTGGCAGGCAAGAGGTCACCGGTTCGAATCCGGTATCCTCCACTTGATTATCAGGCACTTATGAGAACCATAAGTGCCGTTTTTATTAGTATCCTCCCAGTACCGCCGTCGTCTTGGTTCCTTTCAGTAAATTGCTTTTTCTTTTCCGGGGAGATATTCATGGGTAATCGATTTGAGCTGCCGAAACCCCATGGTAGGTTTTGCAATAAAGTCTTTAGCACATACGAAGCGACCGGGTTCGACGGCTTTCTTTTTTTATATTTGTAGTCACGTGGTGTCACGCAATCCGTTCAGGATGATTTAAATGGGATGGAGGCTGTTTGGCGCAATGCCCAGGATCCACGAAAATCAAGGGTTGGCCCGTCAGGACAAATAGCAAAAAATGATTACACATCTTAGCAAAAAGGAGCAGGCGGTCCTCTATCCCAAGGATAGGAGGCTAACGATGGTCATTAAGCCTCATATGTGGATGATCTTTGGAGCTATTATTTTAATTCCTATTGGAGCAGCATGGGGGCAATATCTATGTTATGGCTTACCGGCCGATCCATCCGCTTCTTTTTCTGAGACGGTTCCTGTTGAACTCGCCGGATTCCCTTCCTGGGCACGCATCAGCCATTGGGCCAATTTTCTTTTTCTTTCACTAATCATCAGAAGCGGCCTTTCTATTTTGGCAGATCATCCGCGTCTTTACTTTAATGATGGCTGCGCGCCTGAATCGGAATGGGTTCGCTTCACTCCTGTTAAGATACCGAAGGATCGCATGTGGACAGCTAAAGAAGATGCCCGATATATCAGCCCGGTGTTGGGTCTGCCGGGGTACCGCCATAGTATTGGATTGGCGAGGGTATGGCATTTCCTGAACGTACCTTTTTTTGTCATCAATGGTATTGTTTTTATTGTGCTATTGTTTTGCACGAGTCATTGGATGCGCCTGGTACCCACCTCATGGCAAATCATACCCGATGCCTGGAACGTATTTGTACATTATGCTACGTTTCATTTTCCGATGGAGCCTAATGGCTTTTTTCATTACAACGCTTTGCAGCAACTATCTTATTTTGCGGTAATCTTTATACTGGCACCTTTGGCTATGCTTACCGGACTAGCCATGTCGCCCGCCATTGAAAACCGTTTTCATTGGTATCCCAAATTGTTTGGCAATCGCCAGAGTGCACGTTCCCTCCATTTTATGGTGATGATCTGTTATTTGGCATTTATTTTCGTTCACATAGCACTCGTAGTTGCCACTGGGCTGATTCGGAATATGAATCATATCGTCATGGGAACAGATGATACACACAGCTCTACTGGGCTGTATATCGGAATAGCCATTGTGTTTTTTGTCGTGCTTTGTTGTTTTATTGCGCTTTGGCTCTCCTGGCATCATCCGCGGTCTTTACAAAAAACACAGGCGTTTATTAACGGCAATTTATGGAAAAGAAGCGTCAATACGTTTAAGCCCTGCCGCTTTTATAAAAAAGAAGATATTTCCCCTTATTTTTGGCCCAATGGCAAAATACCTGAAGATTCTGATGTATGGAAAGCGCTTGCCAACAATAATTTCCGGGATTATAAGCTTCGGGTAAAGGGATTGGTGGAAAACCCACTTGAACTATCATTGGAAGATTTGAAGAAAATTACCAAAGAAGAAAACATCACCATGCATCATTGTATTCAGGGCTGGTCTGGTATAGCAGAATGGGGTGGTATTCCCATGCGCAAGATTGTGGAAATGGTAAAACCCCACCCATCGGTAACCACCGTAGCATTTTACTCTTTCGGCAGCGGTCTTTACGGCGGCGTTTATTACGATACCCATACGCTGGATAACTGTATGAAGCCTCTAAGCATGCTTGCTTGGGAAATGAATTATAAACCGTTACCGATAGCGCACGGCGCACCTTTAAGGCTGCGTGTAGAAAATCAATTGGGCTACAAAATGGTAAAATGGATTGATTATATTGAATTTATAGCATCGCATGAAGATATAGGAAAAGGTTATGGTGGTAAAAATGAGGATGATGAGTACTTCGATTTGTTGGCCGATACCTAAAAGAAGATAAGAGAACACATGCTACAGGACAGGCAAGGGAGAACAATAAATTATTTACGACTGGCTGTTACCGACCGGTGCAACCTGCGGTGTACATATTGCATGCCTGCCGAAGGGCTTGATTGGCTGCCCCGAAAGGAATTAATGACGTATGAAGAAATGTACCGGATATGTTCCTTGTTCGTTGCAATGGGTATTGAAAAAATACGCATTACCGGTGGGGAACCGTTTGTACGAAAGGATTTGGTACCTTTCCTCTACAACCTGTCGGAAATCGACGGGCTTAAGGAACTGACACTGACCACAAATGGCTTACTGACAGGAAGCTTTGTTGCCGATTTCAAGGAAATGGGCATCAAGTCGGTTAACCTCAGCCTGGATACATTGGATAAAGACCGTTTCTTCCAAATTACGCGTAAGAACGAATTGAATAGGGTGCTGGCGACGATGGACAAGCTTCTTGAAAACGATATCCGTGTAAAGATCAATACTGTGGTGATGGCGAACCAAAATATCGCAGATATCGTCCCATTAGTACGGCTTACGCAAAAACTTCCAATAAGCGTCCGGTTCATCGAAGAAATGCCGTTTAATGGGGGCACCCATAAGGTCACATTGGATTGGGATCAGCAGCACATATTGGCACACATCCGGAAGCACTTCCCTGCGATGGAAAAGATTTCCGATGCGCCATATTCCACCTCATACAACTACCATATCCCAGGTCATGCGGGAAACGTAGGCATCATTGCCGCTTATTCGCGTCTATTTTGCGGCTCCTGCAATCGCATCCGCATTACATCTACAGGCGTATTGCGTACCTGCCTGTATGAAACCGGATCGCTGAACCTGAAAGATGACATACGGGAGGGATGCACCGATGCTGAATTGCGAGAGCGGATAACGGATACCCTTTTGAAGAAGCCAACGGATGGCTGGGAGGCGCAGAACAAACTGGTGGCACAACATCGGGAACAGGAATCGATGGCTGCAATCGGAGGATAAAATTGAGACGATGGAATCTATTACGGTAGAAAGAGCGGAACAGATCATTCAATCCCAAACGAGGGACTATGGTACCGCGTGGGTGCCTTATGAGCACTCCTTGGGCAGGGTTTTGGCAGAGAAGCTTATTGCCGATCGGGATTTGCCGCCCTTCAACCGTGCTACTGTCGATGGCATCGCGATAGATTACCGCGCCTATAAGGAGGACGGCTTACGATCCTTTACCATCAACGCGATACAAGCTGCCGGAGAAACGCCTGCCGCTATCTCGTCAACACGTGAATGTATCGAAATCATGACCGGCGCCGCATTGGATGGTTCCGTGGATACGGTAGTGAGGTATGAAGATATCACAACGGCAGACGGAACGGCCACGTTAAAAGACATTGAAATCAAACAAGGACAAAACATACATTTTCAGGGGAAGGACAAAAAAGAAGGCGATTTCGTAGCAGATGCCGACCGGTTTATCACTCCGGCATTAGTAGGCTTAGCGGTTTCTATCGGTAAAGCAGATCTGTTGGTGAAAAGACTACCCAAGGTTGCCATCGTTACCACAGGTGATGAGCTGGTAAGTATCGAAGAAAATCCCACACTTTATCAGCTAAGGCGTTCCAATGATGTAACGATACAATCCGTTTTAACGCGTTACGGTATTCAGGCCGACAGGCTGCATGTAAACGACGATTACGACCTGATTAAAGAAAAGTTCTACCATTACCTGCAATCTCATGATGTGCTGCTGCTGACCGGCGGTGTTTCCATGGGTAAATTTGACTATATCCCGCATGTACTGGAACATCTAGGCGTGAAAAAGCTATTCCACAAAGTCAGACAGCGCCCCGGGAAGCCCTTCTGGTTCGGTACCTACCAAGACCAGCAAGTGGTTTTTGCGTTTCCAGGCAATCCGGTTTCCGTATTTATGTGCCTGCACCGCTATTTCATTCCTTGGCTGGAACGTTCGCTGGGTGTGAAAAAATCGTCACCTCAATACGCTGTTTTACAGCACGACATGGATTTTCCCTATCCCTTACACTATTTTGCACAAGTGAAGTTGGAAGTGGATCAGCAAGGGGTACTAACCGCGCAGGCTGTGGAAAGTAATGGTTCGGGAGATTTTTCCAACCTAATATATACCGACGCTTTTATTGAATTGCCGTTGGAAAAAAATGAATTTAAAAAGGGTGAGGTGTACAAAGTATGGCAGTATAGCCGTTAATTTTAAAGCATAAGATGGCTGAATTTTCTCATTTAAATCAAAATTTCCAACCAGCTATGGTGGATGTGGGTGGTAAGAAAGTTACCCATCGAAAAGCGGTTGCACAATGCATTGTAGCCCTACCGGAACAAGTTTTGCTAGCGCTTCAGAACGATGATTTCAAAACCAAGAAAGGTTCGGTATTCCAGACAGCAATCATTGCGGGAATCATGGCAGCCAAGAAAACGGGTGAGTTGATTCCGTTGTGCCACCCGTTGGGATTGAATAACTGTGAAATCGATGTAGAGTTGAGCGGTCGCCAGGAAATCATCATCCATTGTACCGCAAGCATCGAAGCCAAAACGGGCGTGGAAATGGAAGCGCTTATGGGCGCTTCGGTGGCCGCACTAACGATCTATGATATGTGCAAGGCATTGAGCCACGACATCGTGATCAAGGAAATCAAATTGATGGAAAAAACAGGAGGGAAAAGTGATTTTAAAAGGCAATAGCATACCCCCCCTGAATGGGCTGGTGCTGGCGGGTGGCAGGAGCAAGCGGATGGGTAGCAACAAGGATCTCATCAAATGGCACGGAAAAGAACAGCGGTTTTTTGCGGCTGATTTGTTGAAAAACCTTTGTCAGAACGTTGTTATTTCCTGCAGGCAAGATCAGTTGACGCACTTTGATCCCGCCTATCATGCGTTAACCGATACGTTTCTGGATATGGGCCCTTTCGGAGGCATACTCTCCGCGCTTCGTTCCGATAGGGACAAAGCCTGGTTGGTTGTCGCTTGCGACCTGCCGCTGCTGGATGAAAAATCGCTTCGTTTTTTAATCGAAAAAAGGAAGCCGGAGAAGGTGGCGACTACGTACAGGAGTCCTTTTGACGGCTTACCGGAGCCATTGATTGCCATTTGGGAACCGAAAAGCTATCCGGTATTATTGAGCTTTCTTGGAAAAGGAATCACCTGTCCGAGGAAGGTACTGATAAATACCGATACACATATTTTAGAACCCCATAACCCGGACGCCTTACTGAATGTCAATACCCCCGAAGATGCAGCCATTGCCGATGAGATCCTGCGGCGACGAAATGCTGTCCTGGATGCTCGAAAACCCGACGTGAATGAGTGAAAATTTTGAACGATACCATTGCCAGATGGCATTGCCGGGGTTCGGAAGGGCCTCGCAACAGCGTTTGCAAAATGCGAAGGTATTGCTGGTGGGGGCTGGCGGATTAGGGTGCCCGGCGGCGCAATATCTTGCTGCCGCCGGTATTGGCACCATCGGCATAGCGGATGACGATGTGGTGTCTTTAAGCAATCTGCATCGGCAGATTCTATATACCCCTAACGATGTGGGATTGCCGAAAGTGGAGGTCTCCACAGGAAAACTACAGCAACAAAACCCCGCAATCAAGATCGTCCCGTATCGGCTACGGGTCACTCCGGATAATGTAATGGGACTGATTGAAGGATTTGATCTGGTCATTGAGGGAACGGACAATTTAGAAACCAAACTCCTGTTAAACGACGCCTGTGTATTGTCGGGCAAACCGTTGGTTTACGGTGCCATTTATCAATACGAAGGGCAGGTAAGTATTTGGAATGTGTTACAGGAGGACGGCACTTATTCCCCGAATTATCGGGATGTGTTCCCCGAGGCTGAAAAAGCACAAGTGCCGAATTGTGCCGAAGGCGGTGTTCTCCCCCCGCTGGCTGGAATAGTTGGGTGTATGCAGGCAAACGAAGCGATAAAGTACTTGATCGGTTCTGAGCGCTTATTGGCTGGTAAACTATGGATAATGAACGTCCTGGACGGTCAAACACATCGCATTAAATTAAGGAAAACGGATGTTCAAATAGACAGACTCCCTGACGCTGTCAGTACCATTACGTTGGATGAGCTAACCAATGGGACCGGAAATTATCAATTGATCGACGTACGGAACGAACACGAACATAAGGCCTTTGATATCGGTGGATTGAATATTCCTTTGGCAGAACTGGAAAACCAGCTAACTTCCATAAACCATTCGGTTCCTATCGTATGTTACTGCGCTACCGGAAAAAGAAGTGCTTCAGCAGCTCTTTTGATTAAGCGCCGGTTTCCCGAAGTAGTTGTGTATTCATTGAAAAATGGAATTGAGAAAACGGTTTACTAATGATTACCGACAAATAATTCCATTACCTGGAAACAGCTACGGGCGTGCTTTTTCTCGGCTTCCACTACGATACGCAGTGGCCCTCTATTCTCCGCCAATGGGTTATCATCCATGGAATCTGCCAGTATTATTTTCTTATCCGTGAAACTACTATCCAGCTCTGCCAGTGAGAATAATACTTCATAGCCATCGGCACATTTTACCAGCAAATAGTTGGATAAATTTTCACCGCGCAGCTCCTTACCCATGGCAACTCCTGCTTTTGATAAAATGATTGAAAGCGGAACGCCGCTGTAACTGCGAGGTGTTCCGCCCTTATCAGTTAGCATGGCAGTAGTATGGGGCATTGCTGCTATATCCTGCAGTGTCAGTTGCAATGGACGCTCTACTGCACCGTCAACTTTCAGTTTAAAAGGTACTTGAGCAAAAAGAGTTACCGAGAATAACAGCGCTAATACTAAGCAATTGATTTTTTTCATTGTATTTTAAATGATTGCGATTGTTTTATTCGCATATAGATATCGGGATCATGCTCCTTAATCTTAATTTTCACATATTTGGATGCTGGCATATTGCTCCCCTTTACCACGTTATTTACGGAGACCAGCACATTAGTTTCCGGGAAATAGGTCATGGTATTTCTTTCCGGTATGGGGTAGGGGACGATGACGAATAACGGTGCAATACGCTCGATACCATCATCATAATTGAATAGATCTACTTTATCGCCCGGCGTAAATCCGGCACGCGCAATATCTTTCTCATTCATCATCACCACCCTTCTTTCGTTAAAGATACCGCGATACCGGTCATCGAGCCCATAGATGGTCGTGTTGAACTGGTCGTGGGTTCGGGTAGTCGCCATTAGGTATTCATCCGGTGCAAGCGTATTCTGAGGGACGGTAGTCAATGTAAACGGTGCACGACCGTTGAGTTGTTTGGCGAATCGCTGCTCATCCCGTGCCGCATTGGGCAGGTAGAACCCGCCCTTTTGCTTTACCCTGACGTTATAATCTTCAAAACCGGGAATGCATTTTTCAATGTCATCCCGCACGGCGTCATAGCTATCGTGGTATCGTTGCCAATCGACAACCGTTCTATCCCCAATAGTCGCCCTCGCCATACGGCATACAATTTGTGTTTCATTGATGAGGTCATCTGAAATAGGCATCAACATCCCTTTCGACCATTCCACCACGCCCATTGAATTTTCGGTACTCACAAACTGCCTTTCTCCATTCACCCTATCAATCTCGCTCCGCGATTTGGTGGGTAATATCAACGATTCCTTTCCATGGATCAGATGGCCACGATTAAGTTTGATGGAAACAAATGCCGTCAGGTCCAGTTTCCTCATAGCCTCGGCAGTATATGCGGTATCTGGTGTGGCAGACAGAAAGTTGCCGCCCATGCCAAAGAAGACGTTGACCTTACCAGCATGCATCGCTTTTATGGCGTTCACCACATCATAGCCACCCGTCCGTGGTGGATTAAACCCAAAAACCTGCTGTAGGCGGTCCAGCTGCTCCGCCGTGGGATGATGATTGATTAGCATGGTACGGTTTCCCTGCACATTGCTATGGCCCCGGACGGGACAGGCCCCGGCACCCGGCTTGCCGATACTTCCCTTTAGCAGCAGGATGTTTACGATCTCTCTGATCATATCCACCCCATTATGTTGCTGCGTGAGGCCCATTCCCCAACAAAAGATGATACGCTTTTTAAATGCTATCATTTGGGCTGCTTCATAAAGCAAAGATGCCGATACACCGGCTGCTACTGCGAGGTCTTCCAGCCGGTAGTTATCAAACTGTTTGATAAAGGCGTCATAGCCGACCGTTTTATGGGAAATAAATTCGTGATCAAATACTTCACCCGGGGATTTCTTTTCAAAATCAAGTAACAACAGCTCTAGGGCCTTCAATAAAGCCAAATCACCGTTTATTCTTACCGGAAGGTAAAGGTCCCCGAGGTTGACGCCGCTGCCAATAACGCCGGATATTTGTTGTGGATCACGGAAACCCATTAATCCAGCTTCGGGCAATGGATTAATGGCAATAATTTTGGTACCCTTCTTTTTGCCTCTTTCCAGGGCGCTCAACATGCGGGGGGAATTGGTTCCTGGATTTTGCCCAATGATCACAATGACATCCGTGTCGTAGAAATCATGTAATTTTACCGTCCCTTTCCCAATTCCGATGGTGGGTGACAAGGCAAATCCGGATGTCTCGTGGCACATATTGGAGCAATCGGGGAAATTGTTCGTGCCAAATTCCCTTACAAAAAGCTGGTAGACGAATGAGGCTTCATTGCTTGTTCTTCCCGACGTATAAAATATAGCGTCATCCGGCGACGCCAGTCCATTGAGGTGTTCGGCTATTTTCTTGAATGCATCATCCCAACTTATCGGCTGGTAATGCGTACCACCCTTGGGCAGATACACCGGTTCGCTCAGCCTACCTAGGTGCCCGATTTCGTAATCCGTTAAATTAGCTAGGTCATAAACCGAGTTGTTTTTAAAAAATTCCGCCGTGATTTTTTTTGTGGTGGCTTCTTCCGCAAGCGCCTTCGCTCCGTTTTCACAATATTCAGCGATGGGCGAACGGTCGTCATCCGGATCGGGCCATGCACAGCTTGGGCAATCAAAACCATCAAACTGGTTCATCTTGAACAGCGCCTTACCACCCCGAAGAAGGGTCTTCTCTTCGATCAGGTCTTTCACCGAAGCCACCACACCGGGCACCCCCGCGGCCCATTTTTTTACTCCGGCAACGTTGAGATCCAATAGTTTATAGGGTGGCTCTGCGGAAGGTTTTTTGTTCGCTTCCGTTTCGGGTTCTTTTATATGATTTTCTTCTTTCATGGTGGTGCTGGATGTCAATCACATGATAATGAAGGGTTGGGGTAATTATCACTTTGGTCTTCTTCCGTGTTGTCAATACAGGCAAAGTCTTTCTCTACCAACAAACTTACCGTGCCGGACTTATCTTCAAAGCCCACTTTATCGGTGTTATACAATGCATCAACCAGGGTCTTGGGCATGTTCAGCACGATCTTGTTTCCTATAAAATCAGCTGTCAGGCGATCCCCGCTGGTTGTTTCTATGGCGTAGGTAAATGTCTTGCCGTCAAACGCCGTATGTTCGGCTAGGTAACCCGCGTCTTCCAGCTTAGCAACTTCCGACCGGGTAAGCCTGTATCTTACTGAATTGCCTTTAATCCGTATTTTCATAACCTGTCTGTATTGAAACGTTATTACCTAAATTATAAAGGTTGAAGCTGTCTTCTTTGAGGAAACCAATAAGCGTAATATCCAGTTCTTCGGCCAATTCCACCGCCAGGCTTGATGGGGCGCCAATGGCCGCAATAATGGAAATACCGGCCATAACTGCTTTTTGGATCAACTCAAAGCTTGCACGTCCGCTTAAAAGCAATATATATCTGTCCAATGGCAGGGCATTATTCATCAGAGCACTCCCAATCAATTTATCGAGTGCATTATGCCTGCCGACGTCTTCCCTTAAACCCACCAACTCTCCCTGCAGGGTAAATAGCCCGGATGCATGAATTCCCCCTGTAGCAGCAAAACTAGGTTGAGCTGCTCTTAACTTCCCCCGCAAAAGATAAAGTACCTCTTTGGACAAATCCAATTTCGGCCGTTTTTGTCCATGGAAGGGGCTTACTGTTTTTATCGATTGTATCGAGCTTTTCCCGCAGATGCCACAGCTTGAGGTGGTATAGAAATTCCGGTCAGCCTGGTGAAGGCGGGGAACAAAGCCTTCCATAAAGTCGACCTGCACAATATTCTCTTTTTTCGCCGAACAATCCATGCCGGCATGTTGCGTACTTTGGACCGTTTTATAGGAGGCAATGATCCCTTCCGTGAATAAAAAGCCAAGCGCGAGCTCCGGATCATTGCCCGGTGTGCGCATGGTTACGGAAATACTTTTCTGCACCCGTTCATGCCCCAAACCATAGTTGATTCTTATCTCCAGGGGTTCTTCAACAGAAAGCACATCAGCGGATGACGTATTTGCATGTCCGTTCACCTTCGTCACATGTATGGGTTTAATGGAACCTGTCGTTAACTCCCTCATTTCCGCATAGATTTATAACGATGTGTAAATTTACTAAAAAACTCACGCATGTGCCGATACCCATACCTCACCATTTTCAAAAATTTCCTTTTTCCAGATAGGTACCGTCATTTTCAGCGTATCTATCGTATAACGGCAGGCATCAAAAGCTGCAGCGCGGTGTGCAGCGCCTACGGCAATGATCACCGCAATATCCCCTATATGCAACACACCCACGCGGTGGTGGATTACCACATGATTAATCTCCCACGATCTAACAGCATGTTCCGCAATTTTTGCCAGTTCCTTCAATGCCATTGATTCGTAGCATTCATATTCGAGTCGTACCACGCGTCGGCCATCTGTACGGTCCCTCACCACACCGATAAAAGTTGCCGTGCCTCCGCATGCAGCATCCGTTGCATTCCCGATGCAACCCGTTGTGTCTAACGGCTCGTTTAAAATTTTAATGTCAATCATTTCACCTGATTATTTTTCGTTTAGCGACCGATGAGAGCTCGATGTAAATAATGATTGCTCTGTGTGTCAATATTATTTACATCTCGGTTTCATGTGGATTTCAGCCGCCGCTTACCGGCGGAATGATTGCGATTTCATCTTCAGGACGGATAACCAATTCATCTTCGGCATATTCATCGTTAACGGCAACCAGGTATGCCCGTAATCTTTTCATGTCCGGATAAATTGCTTCCAATTCTTCCTTTAACCCGGCAACGGTAAGCTCGCCCTGTAATTCCAATGCGATTGAAGGGCTACCGAAGAACTCCTTTACAACACCGAACGCCAGTATATTTATATCCATTTTAGTTAAAATGATTGTTCAAAAAATAAAGGGAGGTGCTTGAATAACACATTTGCTCCTGCACAGCATACCAACACCGCCGTCATTCGGCGAATGATTAACGGGTTAAATTTTATGGCCATTCTGGAACCCACCTGCCCCCCAATAAGTACCGCCAGGCATAACAAACCTATCCGGGTATAATTGATGTTTTCGGGCAAGCCGGCAAGCTGTCCGGCAATACCGGAAATGGAATTAACCAATATAAAAACACTGGCGGTGGCGGCTATTTTTTTAGGCAAATCCCACTTCATCAGGTTAAGTACCGGCGATAGGAAAATGCCTCCACCAATACCCACCATACCCGACAAAAAACCGATGGATCCGCCCAAAGCGCTATTCTTCAAGAAGGCATGTCTTTTCGGTTCGTTCAGTTGGTCGATGGTAGCAGGGCCTGTTTTTATCCAAAGCAATACCGCAGCGATCACCAGGCTGCATCCGAGGATGACAAAAAAAGTGTGTTGGCTGATACGCACGATCGCACCCAAATACGCCATCGGTATACTCAGCAAAACAAGTGGGACAATCTTCTTCCAGTTTACCTGTTTATTTTTCACGTAGATATAAACACCGCCGGAAACGACGATGATGTTACATATCAAGGCGATTAAACGCAGCTCTTTAAACGGTAGTGCATATAGCGCTAAAATCGCCAGGTAGCTGGAACCACCGCCGAACCCCACCGAAGCATATACGAAAGCGATAGTCAGAAAAAACAGTAACAGTTCCCAATGTTGCATAATATGTATTGATGATCGTAAACAAATATACACTTTCCGGAAAAAGTTTTTGTAACGCCCCCCTATATGTGCCCTGCATTTTTTTATTTCCTATTTGCGCCTTTCTTATAAAGAGAAGGAGAGATATTCATCTTCTTCTTGAATATCCTTGAAAAGTGATATTCCGACATAAAGCCCGCTGCGAACGCAATTTCAGCAATGGTTAGGTCGGTTTCTTTGAGCATTTTACAGGTTTTTTCCAATTTGAGGTTCAGGAGGTATTGGCCGGGAGAGACGCCGATGATTTCCTTAAATGCTTTCCTAAACCACGTATAACTTAGATTGTGTTCTGCAGCCAATTCGTCGAGGTTAATAGGCTTGTCCAGGTTATCGTGCATTTTGAAACGGATGTTGTTGATAATGTCTTCTTTTCGGTTCTGTGGGGATGCTTTGAGCAAAGCTGCGGCATAGGTTAAACTAAGTAGTTGGACGGTGAGGCAGGACGCAATCTGGCAGAAGGCGACACCTTCGCCTTTCATGGTCTCCAGCAGTCGGGTGAAAATATCCAGAAACTCGGTGTTGAACCCCATGTGGATTAATGGGGAGCGTGGATTGAAGCATTCCTGCTGCATCAGGTATTCCGCGTAGGGGCCGTTAAACCCCACCCAATACTCTTCCCATCCGGAATCCATCAGTGGTTTAAACGTATGCCACGTATTGGGAAAAAGCAAGAAAACGGAGCCCGGACTGATGGGGACCTCTCCGATATGCTCCGTTTCAAATGTGCCACGGCCTTCCGCAATGAAGACCAATTGGTATTCATTGAGTATCCTTCCTTTTTTCCAATCGAAAACGTAGTGGTTTGGGTGATCTTTATCCGGATAATTTTTGAACGCGGGATGTATATTATGACCAACATTCAGTACATTAACCCCCAAATTCGGCTGCATTTCAACTAATTCTTTCAGTTGCTTGGCGCTGAAATATTTGCGATAGGGGTCCATACACGTACAAAGTTAGCAAACAATGTTTGTTTCCATCCCCAGGAGGTTACCAAGTTTTACGATTTTGGTTGCTATATGGCCTACTGCAACGGCGCAATGGTGGGCGGGACCGTGCTTGTTCCAGCCATTGATAAAGTTTCTTGCACCGATGGAGAACCGATAACGGCTGTTGGTATTGCCGATTTCCAATATAGGTCCGGCCACTGATTCCGCCTCAGCGACTAGCAGACTTAGCTCGCCCGACTTTTGCTGAACCACCGCCAGCAGTGTTACGGGTCCGTTTTTGACCGACATTTCGACTGACAGGCCCTTGCCAACCTTTCCATGATAGACGTACAGTGGCCGCACCTTGGTCTTTCCCTCTGCAATGGAAATATGTCCTGGTCCATCGTGACCCATTAGTACGATGTCGTCGTTGAAATCGACCGCATAATATTCGGTAAACGATCCTCCGGCGCCAAAGCTATCTAATATCTTCATGGCTTGGGCATTTTTGATCTCATACTCGCCGGCAACGGGGATATTCCGCGCAGTGAGGAGCGAAGTACCGAGGATAATGGAGCTCATCGTATCGGCATTTTCGGTTCCCGTGCCCTTGTAGTAATACGCCATTGAGCCCAACCGGTAGTGATCGGCTAGCTTATCGAGCGCTACGGACGTTCGCGCAGCCCGTTCAAGCTCCTCCTTGGCGCAGTCGGGTTGCACATCGAAACATTCGTAGAAGTGTGCTACCCGATCAGCGATTTCCGTGGCCGACACATTTCTGCGCAGTGCGGAGAGTTCATCCACTTCGATGATCTCGATATGGCCCCCGAAATAGGCGTATTGTTGAGTCAGGTCGGAATAGATATCGAGCATGCCGCTGTAATAGTGCCCCATACAGCCTAGGCGGTTGTGAGACATGGTGTGTGCTACGTTCGCCGCTTCCACCCATTCGCGTACCTCATTCCAGCAGGTCTCTTCATGCAGCATTCCGGTTACTTCATAAAAAGCAATGCCTGTGCGGTTAAACACGCTGGCTATCTCCGGTACGGGGCATGCAGCACAGTAAGCCAGCCATTCCCCCGTCATTTTTGTCCGGTTTCCCATCGCATTAAACGCAGGATAGTCGATAGCGGCCTCGGGAGTAAAATTAAGAATGACAACCGGCACGTTGGCCTGGCGTACAACCGGAAAGACCGTAGCGGACAGTGCGTAGGTGGATGCGTACAAAAAGATAATGCTGACCTCTTCCCGTCTGAAGGTGCTTCCGGCTTCAAAAGCCTTATCCACGGTGTCCACGAGTCCCACGTTGACCACCTTGGAATGAAAAGAGCTAAGTTTTACGGCTATCTCTGAAAGATATCCTTCAAGGCGTTCCTTCAATTCCGGAAACTGCGGCCAATAGGTGTCGAGGCCTATTCCAAATAACCCGATCTTTGCTGTTTTTTCGCTCATCTATAATGCTTCTTGCTTGTTAGAAATATCTGTGTTTATTTAAGGCTACCGCTGGCTGACTGGTTCGAATTTAACGTCGTTTGCAACGTAGTTGATGCCTTTCTCCTGGTGTACCGGCACGAAAGTAAACATCCATTTTGGGGGGACCTGCCAGTCCAACAGGGGATCGAAAGATCCCATAGGCAGTTTCATCAAGACGGTATTCCAACCCTTTTGGATGTTCACCGACATCGGTGGCCGGTAGTAGAATCCTTCGTTGGCCAACGGCTCTTCCAATTGTCCGGATGGCCGACCGGGGAATGACCATTCCGGCGGCGGAATGAGGTTGCCGTTCAGCCACATTTTACTTTTCATATAGTCCCATTCGTCTTTTGGGGGCGTTGCATCGGCGCCCGATTTGGACTGGTCTTTGAAATCCACCCACAGGGCTGTTGTGGTATCGGTATCGCTCCAGAATCGTGTATAGGCATACCAGGTGGTGTTTTCTTTGGGCGAAGGTAACCAAGCTTGTACCGGCGGACCATGGGTATGCCAAAGCCAGACGGTACCGCCCGTAGCGGTTACTGCAGCTGCCGAATCCTCGGGCGCCACACCTGCATCTTCCGGCCAATAACCGGTGGCTAAATTTCCCTGGTTTTCAAACGGGCCAAACAGCTTCCACTTGATATGGGTTTGTTTCACATAGTTGAAGGGTAGGTCGCCGAAATACTTTTCCTTATGTGCCAATAGCCGCTTTTCGAACTCCGTGAATGCCACTGCCCGTTCGGACGAATCCGGGCCGATGTTGAATACGACACCGGGATATCCACCGCCCTGCCAGCTCCGTTCGGCAAAGGCGAGCATGGCGGGGTATACAGGGTTCATGTTGATCAGGGCGGCTTCGTCCTTTGCCCTCCGATCCGCCCACAGGCAAAATTCAGCACCCAGTAAAGTCGAATCGCCGTGCAGCTGGCCACCGAGCTGCCGGTTGAAAATGGTGACCACGCTGTTCATCGGGTCAAAATCGCTGATGTATAAGAATTTTGAGTCAATAAAGCGGGTGCGGTCAGTTACTGTCTGGTCGCCCTCTTCCTTCCAGAGTTGATGGATGGTCTCTACGCTGTAGTTGCCTCCCGGAGCCCAGCCAATCACCGTCTTCCCATGCTGCTGAATGAGCGCCGTTATTTCCGGTAAAAACTGTTGATTGGTAATTCTTACCTCATCGGCACCGATATGGAAATAGGGGACATCGTACGTAGTGCATACCTCCTCAACGATGTTCTTGACGATTTCAAAACCTTTTTCCGATTGCATGTCTACGCCCATAGCCCTCGTAAACGCCGCACTATGCCCTGGCATATCAATTTCGGGTACCAGTGTGATGTATCTTTCTTTGCAGTATTCAATCAGTTCTTTCAGCTGTTCAATGCTGTAATACATCCCTTTGTTCCGTGTCATGTGCTCCCCGGCGGTGAGCTGCGGATATCGGTCGATCTGCAATCGCCAGGCGACGTCTTCGGTGAGGTGGAAATGAAATACGTTCAGTTTGTATTGAGCCATCCGGTCGATTTGTTGTTTCAGCAATTCGACCGATTGATAATTGCGTCCCACATCCACCATATAACCGCGCCATGTGTATGCCGGGAAGTCCACGATATGGCAACCGGGCACAAATTTTCCACCTGTGATCAGCTGGGTGAGCGTTTGCAGACCATTGAAAATGCCATGCGGGGTATTGGCGGTTAAGGAGATCAGGTCGGCCGTTACTTCGAGACGGTACGCCTCTTCTGGCAGGTGGCGTGCTTCCACCGTATCCAGGTTGAGTGCAATGGTAGGATTCGCCGGCTGTTCGGAGTCGGCCAGTTCTACTGCGTAGCCCATTTCTTCGAGCGTGCTTTGCAAGCGCATCGCTTCTTTCTTCAATACTGGAGTTTTTATCGAAATGGTACTACATTGTCCGAGGTCGAACGTATCATCCGACCATTCCACGGATTGCGGCTTGGGAATGATGGATACCGATACCGCGGATCCGTTATCCGTCTGGCCGGTGCATGCTACATGGAAAGCGAGGAAAATAGACCAAGTTATCCAGCTGATGTTTGCTTTCATCTGTTTTCTTTAAATTATTCGGCTACCAAAAACTTGTACGTTCCTGAACCAATGGAAATGGCCCGCTTTCCGTTCAGGTCAGCTGTTACCTGTTGTGGGTTGACGCGCTTGCCGTTTTGTGAGATCTTCGCTCCAGCGTCAGCCGGTACGTAAACTACGGCGTCCGTGTTTGGCGGAATCGTTACCTCGAGTTCGAATGTATGCTCATTTCTGCTCCATGCACTGTGGATCAAGCCATACGGTGATTGGTAGCTAGCAGTTGCTGATGTGACGTCGCCCACCGGCTCAGGACAGATCACGATATGATTAAAAGCGACAGAATTTTCTGCGGGACGGATTCCGCCAAGTCCGCTGTAAAACCATTTCATGAGGTGACCCAGCATGCAGTGGTTGTTGCCGAGTGTCTTAATAGCGGTCCAGTCTTCCATTAGCGTGGTAGCGCCGTGGGCAATCTGGTAACCATAGCCCGGCACGTCAGATCGGTTATTCATGTCGAATAATACGTCGGATTTGTTTTCCGCTTCAAGTACATCAACCAAGTGCCGGAATCCGACCTCACCGGAGGTAAGCTTGTTGTTTCTCGCCCGGATATCCTTGACGATGTTTTCGACAACCGCATCCTTGTACTGCGGATCCACTAGCTTCGTATACACGGCCATCGCATTGGCCGCCTGGCTTCCGGTGCCGTATTGCTTGGTTGTCTCGTCGAAAAAGGCGTTGTTGAATGCCGTTTTCACCTGTTCACTGAGTTGTTGGTATCGAGTGGCATCGTCCTGTTTTCCCAACAGGGTTGCTGCCTGTTGCAGGATGGTCAAATCATAGTAATAGATGGCTGTGCCGGTTATTCCTTGGGGTGTATTGAGGGAGTATCCTGAGCCGGAGCCATTTTCGCCGATGTCGAACCAGTCGCCAAGCCCATGTGATACCAGGTGATTTTCAGCTTTTGAACCCAGGTAATCCACATATCGTTTCATCATGGGATAGCTTTCTTGAACGATTTCTTTATCGCCATACCACTGATAGAGATACCAGGGTAGGAGTACACTGCTGCTTCCCCATTCGGGTGAATCCCGGAAATCAGGATCGAATACCACCCACTCCGGCGCAATGTTGGGAACCAGGCCGTCATCGGTCTGTGCCCGCTGCATGTCGCGGATGATTTTCCGGTAAAACGTGGCGATGTCGTAATTATAGCGGATGGAACCGCCTAGCAGGTGGGCGACTTCCAGCCATCCGAGTTTTTCACGATGCGGGCAATCCGTCAGCACGCTGGCCATATTGCTCTTGATCGACCAATCGATCAACTGGAAAATATCGTTGAACAGCGCATTGGAGCAATGGAATTCTCCAACGGTCGGTGCTGCATTGCGTGTATGCAACCCATTTACCTGTTTAAGCACGGGCAGGCCTTCGGGATTTGGTTCGCCCTCGGGTACCGCACCCTCAATCTGTAGGTACCTGAACCCATAATAAGTAAATTGAGGTTGCCAGTTTTCAATTCCTTTTCCATTCAGAATATAGGTGAATAAGCTGGGTCCGCCTGACGGACGTTGGCTGACGGCCGCCGCTGAATCCAGGATTTCACCCGGTATAATCCGTACGGTGTCCCCACTTTTTCCGCTCACCGAAATCGCCGGTATACCCGAGAAATTCTGCCCCATATCATAAACCCACGTGGCCGGGCCCAATCGGTTGATCTGTGTTGGGGTAAAGGTCTTCATCACTTTCAGTGGTTCGGCCGACTGGCAGATCAGTTTTTGCGGGCCATCCACCCATACAGCTTCTTTCCACGCTTCATCGTTAAATGCAGGTGAATCCCATCCCACCTGTTCAAGCCGCGCATCGTAATCTTCGCCGCCGAAGATGCTCGAAAATAGGATAGGACCGGGGGTGGCTCTCCACGAGTCGTCGCTGATTACGTTGGCCACCGTTCCGTCTGTATATTCCAACAAGAGTCTACAGATCATTTTTGGATGGCCAAATGTGCCGGTTAGTTTCCGGTACCGCTCAGCAGGGACATGATAGAAGCCGTTTCCAAGCATCACGCCCAGGGCATTGGCACCGGCAGTCAGCTCATCGGTGATGTCGAATGCAACATACTGTGCGGCCTTGTCATAGTTCGTCCAGCCCGGATCGAGGAAATGGTCGCCAACCTTTTTTCCATTGACATGCAGATCGAAATGCCCCAACCCGGAAATGAAAATCGTAGCTTGCTTTAATGGTTTTTCCACCGTAAATGCGCGACGTAAGATGGGCAGGGTGTCCCGGAGTTTCCCCCATTCTGATTTTCCACCACCATGGGCCGCGGGCACGATCCGGCGGGACTGGGGCAGCTCGTCGTAGCCGATCCACTTTGCGCCCGTCCAGTCGGGCATTGTAAGCAGCCCCATTTGCCAGCTTGCCGGCTCACTCCATTCGGAAACCTGTCCATGGTTGTCCCAGATTTTTACCTGCCAATAGTATTTTTTTGTTGGTGCAAGCGTGCTGCCGGCATAGCGCACTTGTATGGATGTACCGGAGTTTATTTTTCCGGTATCCCATACGTTTCCTTTTTCCTGCTTCAGCATTTCGGGGTTATCTGAAACGAGGATCCGGTACGCGGTCTGTTTTACGTCGCTATGGGCTGCCTGGATGATCCAGCTTAACCTGGGTTGGGCAGATTCGATACCCATGGGGTTTTGCCTATCATCGCATTTTAGATCGGTGAGTGTCAGCTTCCCGTCGGACGCGTAGCAGATAGGACTCTGAAACGGTGCAAGGACCACCAGAAAAATAAAACTGAATAACTTTTTTAAATCCATGCCTGAGCTTTCTCTTGATTAATCATATCCCGGATTCTGTTCGAGCCCGCCGACCTGTATTTCCCTCCGGGGTATCGGAAAGATCAGCCTAGTTGCGGTTACGTTATAGGCATTCGGATTCACACCCGGATCGATAGCCTTGATTTCGATACCATGTGCGGTCATGACGTCGATCGCCTGTCCGGTTCTCACAAGGTCAAGCCATCTTTTGTTTTCAAAAGCCAGCTCAACTCGGCGTTCGTGCGCGATGATTTCCCGAAGTGCTCCCTGGTCGGTGGTCGTAATCGTTCCTCCGCCGTTAAATGCCCGGTGCCTCACTTCGTTTAAGTAGGTCAGTGCTTCCGTTGATTTATTACCTCCTTGCTCGTTCAACGCCTCAGCAAGGAGCAGCAATGCGTCCGCATACCGATAGATGGGCCAGTTGCTGTTCGTTTCCTGCACAATGGCGTGGGGCCATGAATATTTGTGGATGAAGGGCTTGCCTTTCTTGCCGGCAGGGGCGACATAGTCAACCGGGCTTTTGATCGATTCAATAACGAAACTGGAACCTGTCTCGCCCGTTCCTTCCGCAATGGCGACAGATGCCGCTAGCCTCGTATCCCCGTCCTCGTATTCTTCGAGCAGATCCTGTGTCGGCACGTTCAGTCCGCTGGTAATGTTCTTGATCGAAAAGCCTGTCACGATCGATGCATCGTCGGTCATCGGCAGGAACCGATAGATGAAGTCACTGGGTATCCCATTCGGACCGTCCTGGTATTGCACTTCAAAGATCAATTCATTATTGGTTTTATTCGTCGGGTCGAATATAGCACGGTAGTCAGACAGGAGGGAATATCCGTAGCCTGTGACCGCCCGGAGAACCTCTTCGGCAGCGGGATAGTTTTTTTGTGTGAGATAAATATATCCCAGCAGCATATGGGCGGCTGCCTTGGATGCCCTGCCCAGTTCACGAGCTTTAGGGGGAAGTATCTCCGCCGCTTCCGTAGCATCGGCAATGATCTGGGCATACACTTCTTCCACGGTCGCACGTTGCAGGGATGCTTCTTGGGCATTTCTGACTTCGTGAATGTATAAGGGAACGCCACCATAGTAACGAACAAGCTCAAAATAAAAGAAAGCCCGTAAGAACTTCGTCTCAGCAATGATCTGGTCTTTTCTTCCAGCATCCATTTCTACGTCGTTGATGCGGTCTAATATCGTGTTTGCACGGGAGATTCCCACATAAGAACCGTTATATTTTGAGTTGGTTACACCATTGCCGTCGTCATCCAGAAAATCGGCAACTGCCAATCTCGCCATCGTACCGATGCTCGCGTCGGCACCCCGGTTAATGTCATAATGCGTATTGTCCGAGCGCATTTCGCCCATTACCCATGAATTCAAATCGCCCGCTGTCCGCACGGTTCCATACGTTGCAATCAGCGCTTGCTGAAAGTCGCTTTCCGTTTTAAAGAAATTGCCGGCAGTCAAAATATCTTCGGGGACATTATCCAGAAAACTTTCTGAACACGCCCCCAGCGAAAAGATGGCGGCAATTAACATCACTATTTTTTTCATTGTGATAGAGATTAAAAGTTAACATTTAAGCCCATACTGAATATTCTGGGGATTGGATAAGCCGCAGCATCCCTGCCTTCGCTGAGTCCATTGAGCCCATTATCGCTCACCTCCGGATTGGCATAGCTGCTGAATACGAAGGCTTGTTGAACGCTAAGAAAGGCCCTGATGCTACCAATGGATTTAAAAGGTTGTGGATACGTATATCCCAATGCGATGTTTTTGATCGTCAGAAACGTGCCGTCATGAACGTACCGGCTGTTGTCTTTGCGATGTTCACCTGTCGTCGACCCTGGGGAGGTACGCCCGATGATACCCGCTCCTGGATTTTCAGGTGAGCGCCACCGGTCTTTTACATAACTGTAGGTGTTGAACAAACCGTCGATCAATTCCAACCATTCAGCTTTACCGTCAAATATATCACCCCCCACGGCCCCGCTTGCAACAATATTAAAATCAAAATTCTTATAAGTCAGCGTATTGTTGATTCCGAAAACGAACTTCGGATTGGGGTTGCCGATATATGTCCGATCTTCCGCATTGATGACACCATCACCGTTTATGTCTTTGAAGCGTACGGTACCCACCATGGAATTTATCCCCTTGGGCTGCGATTCGAATTCGGCTTCCGTCATATAGATGCCGTCGTAGACATACCCCCAAAACTGTCCCATGGGTCTGCCGATTTCTGTTTTCCAAGTATCTCCGTATTCGTTTATTCCGCCGATCGGTGTATTGTTTGCACCCAATTGCACCACCTTATTGCGGTTTATCGATACATTGATATCCGTGGTCCAATTGAAGTCTCCTTGTAGGTTCTTTGTGCTGAGGGCAAATTCATACCCCCAAAGTTTAAATTTACCGATGTTCGACATCACACTTTGGAATCCGGAAGAAGCGGGTACTTCAAGGTTATACAGAAGACCTTCGGTGATTTTATTGTAATAGTCAAAACTGAAGGCAATCCGGTCACTAAAAAATCCGAGATCAGCTCCGAGGTTCACCCCCTTGGTTGTTTCCCAAGTGAGCAGTGAGTTTCCCAGCGCAGCGATGGGACGGCCGATTGTGATGTGCTGGTTTATTGGGTAATTATCCTGTCCGATATTGGGATACTGACGGAAATCGCCGATATTGAAATTGCCCGTCACGCCGTAACCGGCGCGGAGTTTTAAATAATCAAATACTCCCCAGTTTTGTGCAAAATTTTCCTCGGTTACGATCCATCCGAGCGACAAGGAGGGGAAGCTGCCCCAGCGATCATCGACACCGAACCGCGATGAGCCGTCGCGCCGCATCGCTGCATTCAGCAGATACTTGCCTTTGAAATTGTAATTTAACCTTGCGTATTCACCCAACAGCGACCATTGGGTCGTGCCGCTGTTTGCGGTGCGGAACTCAGGTAGTCCGCCGCTGATCCACGGAATCAGGTCGTCCGAAAAATTGGAGCCGCCCGCTTCGTTGAATTCCCGTCGGAACCGCTGGGCCGAATAGCCGACTAATACTTCTACCTGATGATCTTCAGCAAATGTTTTTTGGTAGGTGACATTGTTTTCCCAAACCCATGAAAGATCGGATGTCGAGTTATAGCCTGCAGCGCCCGGCGTTGGCGGTGGAGTAAAGACATCTCCTGACGCGGTCGACGGACGCCATGACCGGTTCCGCCAATCTTCCAGTTCGACTCCGAAAGTCGACTTAAACGTGAAATTTTCGAGGAAATTAACTTCCAGATAACTGTTGGTCAGGAGCCCGTTGGTATGCGTACGTTCGATACGTTCTGTCAGCGTGCGGTGCCAGTTGGGTTGCGTAAGTATCCCCGGTGCGGAAAAACTTGTTTTGATGTTGCCATTTTCGTCAGTATCAAAAGGCGAGAAAATCGGTGGTGTCACAAATGCGGAGAAAAGAATCTGGTAGCCACCGTCCGTATTAAAGCTTTGAAAGCTTTGGCGTGTAGCCGAAATGTTGGTGCCGATTTTGATGTGATCGTTTACGCTGTATTCATTGTTAGACCGCAGGGAAAAGCGTGAGTAGTCCGTGTTCAGCAGTACGCCGTCCTGTTTAAAGTATCCCGCTGTCAGCGTGGAACTGAATTTATCTTTATTCGTAGCGATGGAAAGACTATAATCCGATGATTTGCCAAGCCGGAGCAAAGCATCGTACCAATCCGTGCTCTTGTTCCGGTAGGCTGATGGGTCCTGGTACATTTCCGGGACCCCGTCGGTATATCCTTCATACTTCGCTTTATCTTCATAAATTTCTTTCTGAAACTGAACCCATTCTTCAGCAGTCATCAAATCTGGCCTTCCTTTTTGAGGAACGTTGGTAAGCCCAAACAACGCATTCAATGTAACGTTGGTTTGTCCGGCTTTCGCTTTTTTTGTCGTGATCAAGACCACCCCATTTGCGGCTCTTGAGCCATAAAGTGAGGCCGCAGAAGCGTCTTTCAGTACGCTGATGTTTTCAACTTCGTTGGGGTTGATATTACCGATTCCAAACGCGCCTCCTACGATGGGAATGCCGTCGACTACATACAACGGATTGTTGCCTGCGCCGATCGACGCCGCACCGCGTATTTTGATGGACATTCCCTGTCCGGGCGTGCCGCTGGTCTGATTGATCTGGACACCTGCCAGCCGCCCCTGAAGCTTGTTCAGCAGTTGGCCTACCGGTTGATCTTTTAATTTATCAGCATCGATATCCGAAATTGCCCCGGTTATTTCCCTTTTTTTCTGAGTACCATAACTCACCACAACGACCTCATCCAGCAGGGCATCGTTTGCGATCAATTGAATGGTCAGCGGAGCCGAGAAGTTTTCTACCAGGACCTCTTGGCTTTGGTAGCCGATGAACGAGATAATAAGGGTTTGACCGGAGGTCACATCCAACGAGAAATTTCCGCTTTCGTTTGTTTTTGTAGCCGAGGTAGTACCTTTGATTTCCACAGTAGCCCCGATAAGCGGGAGCCCACCGGCATCAGTGACCCGTCCACTAACGGGAGGTGCCGCATTTGCGCCTAGCACAAATACGATCAAAAATATATACACTAATTTGATCTTCATGGTTTAAACAGATAAGATATTTTCATAATTCGTTTTGTGAGTGCGGGTTAAAAAAATAAATGGGTTGCAAGGTACACGGGCTGAGACATTGACACCATGCGCAAAATGGTACTTCCTTTATCGTTTTTGATACAGCAGCGGTGCTATTGGCAGTGGATTGCGAAGTTATTTTTAAAATAAAAAACTTTATCCCACCTTTGCCTTGATAATTGGCCGATCCGATGATTCAGTTTTTGAAGGACAGTACATTTGCGGTAAATGAGGTGATCAACAGATCTTGGGATCTGCTCAGGCAACATTATTTTTCAATTGCCGGACTGTGTTTTCTGCTTTTTCTCACGTCTAATACTTCGGGTATTTTGGCTTTTTACTTCAGCGAGGTTAATACCTTCTTGAGTGTATTTATGGCCTTTCTTTTTGCCATATTGTATTTCGGTACCCAACTTACGCTCTTCAAGTATATTTTTACGTTGATTGATCATCGGGAAAAAATCCAGTTTACCGAGACCATACCAGGCGCCAAAGAGCTGTTATATTTTTTTACTGGCATGTTTAGCATCGCATTGCTTGCCCTGTTATTTTATTTGGTGATCTCCATCATCGCTTTTCCGTTGGTGTACGCCAATATAGAGGTATCGCTGATGGTTAATATTACACGGATCATTTCTGCTATAGTGATCTTCATTTTCTTGCTGCGGGTTGCTTTTTACCCGTTTTTTATCATCGATCGGAACGCCGAACCTTTTCGGGCCATCCGGCTAAGTTTTGCGCTTACGAAGGGAAATGTGACCAAACTATTGCTCATCTTAGCATTTTTTGCCATTTTGCACCTTTTATTTTTATATTTTAACTATGTAGGATACCCAATGGTATCGACGGTATTGAGCTTAGTCAATTCGTTCTTAGTTGGGCCATTATCCAGTGTAGTCGTTGCTGTAGCCTATCGTAATATGATGGCTGATTACCAGGGCGGCGATGATCCAAAGTTGATGAAGAATATTATTTGAGTCGGTTGTCCAAAAGACAGGAAGTCCGAAAGAAAGACAGAAAGATATTTTGATAGGAAAGAAGCAGATAGCCATATTGGGTTCCACGGGGAGCATAGGCACACAGGCATTGGAGGTGGTTCGTGCGTATCCGGAGCGATTCGAAATACAGGTGATTACCGCGGCAACAAATGCCGAACTGTTGGTTCGGCAAGCATTGGAGTTTCATCCACAGACGGTAGTCATTGCTGACGAAGACAAGTATGGCGAGGTAAAAGAGGCGCTTTCGGGTGTGTCCACCACCGTCCTGGCGGGTAGGGCTGCGCTTGAAGAGGTCGTCAACTATCCCACAGTAGATCTGGTCATAAATGCGTTAGTCGGATCGGCAGGGTTGCGGCCAACGGTCGCGGCGATCGAGGCAGGCAAAGACGTCGCGTTGGCCAATAAAGAAACGCTCGTTGTAGCTGGCGAGTTGGTGATGGATCTGGTGCGAAAAAATGACGTGAAGCTATTGCCCGTGGATTCCGAGCATTCGGCTATTTTCCAATGTTTGGCAGGTGAAAACGATAATCCCATCGAGAAAATCTATCTCACGGCATCGGGAGGCCCGTTCCGGGGGAAGAGTAAGGATTATTTAGCTACCGTAGGCCCTGAACAAGCATTGCGTCATCCTAACTGGGTAATGGGAGCCAAAATTACGGTAGACTCCGCTACGTTGATGAATAAGGGCCTGGAGGTTATCGAGGCAAAATGGCTGTTTGGGTTAGAAATGCGACAAATTGACGTAGTCGTTCATCCCCAATCCATCGTGCATTCTTTGGTGCAGTTTGCCGACGGTAGCATCAAAGCACAACTCGGATTACCCGATATGAAACTGCCTATCCAATATGCACTTACCTGTCCCTTACGGATAAAAAATAGCTTAAAACGCTTCAATTTTATGGATTTTCCGGAATTAACGTTTGAGCAAGCCGATCGGAATACGTTTCGCAATTTGGCATTGGCTTATCATGCGTTGGATGCAAGAGGTAATATGCCATGTATTCTCAACGCTGCCAACGAGGTAGTCGTGGCAGCATTTTTGAAAAGCGAGGTTGGATTCTTGCAGATGAGCGATGTCATTGAAGAAACGATGCAGACCGTTTCATATAAGGCGGCACCGACGCTGGACGATTATATAGAAATCGATCAGATCAGCCGCAAGGTTGCGAAGGAGCTGGTTGCGAAATGTAAAAAAGTATATCAAATAGCAAAATAAATTAGATGGGTGTATTGATAATGATTGGACAAGTGATATTAGGCTTGTCCATTTTAGTGGTACTGCACGAATTCGGTCACTTTTTGGCGGCCCGTGCATTTGGGATTAAGGTTGAGAAATTCTATTTGTTTTTTGATGCCTGGGGCATTAAGTTGTTTAAGTTTACGTATAAAGACTGCGAATATGGCATCGGATGGCTCCCGTTGGGTGGATATGTAAAGATTGCCGGGATGATAGACGAGTCCATGGATACGGAGCAGCTTAAGGGCGAGCCCCAGCCCTGGGAGTTTCGTTCCAAGCCGGCATGGCAACGCCTGATCGTGATGATGGGCGGGATTATCGTCAACATTATTTTAGGAATGTTCATCTTTTGGATGCTGACCTATAAATATGGAGAAACATATGTAGACAATACGAGGTTGGCGAACGGGGTTGCGCCGGGTATTATCGGCAAAAAGATTGGGTTGCAAGCGGGCGACCGTATTACGGAGATCGACGGGCAACCCGTATTGCGGTTTGATGAGCTGCTCAGTTCCAAGGTGCTGATGGGCAATACAACCCTCACCGTAGAGCGGGATCGTGAAACCATTTCCATTGCGGTGCCGGGAGACATCCTCAACGATGTGGCCGATCATGATCGCAACGAATTTGTCGGACTCCGTTCGCGTACGATGGCCGTAGATTCCGTGGTTGCAGGGAGTGCTGCAGAGAAGGCGGGAATGCGTTCGGGCGATAGCATCCTGATGATCAATAATACCGCGGTTCCATTTTGGGATCAGGTACGAGAACTAATTGGTGAGCGTGCCGGCAAAGAGGTCACGCTAAGCGTGCTGCGTGGTGGGGACACCGCTACCGTCCGGGCAACCGTACCCGAAGAAGGTACGCTGGGGTTCAGCATCAATCCCGATATGGATTTCCCTTCGGTGACCACACATTATGGCTTTTTCGAATCGTTACCCATTGGATCGGCTAAGGCATGGGGTACACTGATCGACAATGCCAAGGGATTGGGTAAGATTGCTACAGGTGAGTTAAGGGCTGACAAAGCCATTTCTGGTCCGGTTCGTATTGCGACGATGTTCGGTTCAGAAGTGAATTGGGTGAAGTTCTGGACGTTGGTCGGGCTTCTATCCATGGCATTGGCGTTGATGAATTTTCTACCGATTCCTGCCCTTGACGGCGGGCATGTATTGTTTTTGTTGGTGGAAATGATACAGGGCAAGCCGTTGAGCGACAAATTTCTGGAAAAGGCTCAGATTGCCGGTTTCTTTATCTTACTGGCGTTGATGGTATTCGTCTTTGGCAATGACATTATGAAGATTATAAATAAATAAAGGCTATCAGCTATCGGCTATTGGCCGAAAGTCGATAACTGAATATCGAAAGTGTACAATAAATAAACTGAATATGGAAAGACGACGTTTCATCAAACAGGCCGGAGCTGCAGTTGCCCTGGCGGGGGCGGGGGGCAGTCTATTGGCTGCATGTGCCTCACCGACCTCTAAACAGGAAAATGATCAAACTAGTGAAAATCAAGAAACCAATACACCGATGGAAAACAACGAAGTAATTGCACATTACGTGCTTTTTTGGCTCAATGATGGGCTGTCCGAACAGGAAATCAATGATTTTGCAAACTTTTTCGAAGAATTGAAAAGCATTCCAGGTATTAAATCGCTTCATTATGGCCGTGCTGCAACTACCCACGACCGTGATGTAGTTGATAATAGCTTTACCTACAATTTGCTGGTGTTTTTTGATAGCCTGGATGAAATCAATGTCTATGAAACGCATCCCACCCACCTGGCCGCGATTGACAAATATTCCAAGTTCTGGAATAAAGTAGTCGTACACGATTCCGTGGTGAAGCAAGCAACGGTTTAAGGATGAATGGTCAGCACCGCAAAGATATACATCCGGGGCTGGAGGTTGCTATTATCCTCAAAAAAGACCAACGGACCGGCAAGCTTACCGAGGGCGTTGTAAAAGACGTCCTCACTTCTGCATCGTTTCATTCCCGGGGAATCAAAGTGCGTTTGGAGGATGGGCAAATTGGCCGTGTGGCAGAAGTCTTAGGATGAGCGTTGGCAACGCTTGTTTTTTCGGGCGCACTAAGCCGGCAGGAGCACGTCCTTGCGTTCACCGATTTGTTGCCGCCACATGGCATAGTAAAGTCCCTTTAGCTCGAGCAGTGCTGCATGGTTCCCCGTTTCTGCGATCGTACCTTTTTCCAGCACAAAGATGCGGTCGGCGTGCATAATGGTCGACAGGCGGTGAGCAATCATGATCGTAATGTGTTGCCGTTCGGCCGTAATATGGCGAATGGTATTGGAAATTTCTTCTTCCGTAATCGAATCCAGTGCGGAGGTTGCCTCGTCGAAAATCATCAGATGGGGTTGGCGTAGCAAAGCACGTGCGACAGAAAGCCGCTGCCTTTCACCTCCCGATAGCTTTAATCCGCCTTCTCCGATCACTGTGTCCAATCCGTTTTCTGCCCGCATAAGGATGTTTTGTCCCGCTGCTTTCTGCAGCACGTCCATAATCTCTTCATCGGTTGCATCGGGGTTCACAAACAGTAGATTTTCCCGTATGGTACCCGAGAATAGCTGTGTATCCTGTGTCACGAAGCCAATCTGATGACGGAATTCGTCAAAGTCTATGCGATCACCGCGAAAATTATTATAAAAAATATGTCCCTCACTGGGATGGTACAGGCCCACTAACAGCTTCACAAGCGTGGTCTTACCGGCGCCCGAAGGACCTACAAAGGCAATGGTTTCTCCACGTTTCACCTCGAATGAAATACCTTCCAGGGCAGGTCGGACAGCCGACTGATGCTGGAAGTGCACATCGTCGAACCGCAAGCTTGTTATGGCATTGATTTTTTCCGGGTCGGCGGGTTGGAACTCTGGTTTCCGGCTAAACAATCCCTGCAGGTTATTTAATGATGCTTCTGCCTCACGGTAGGACAGGATGATATTGCCTAGCTCCTGGAGGGGACCGAAGATAAAAAATGAGTAAAATTGCATCATCATCATTTGTCCTACGGTGATTTGGTCCCTGTAGACAAAAAACAGTAATGAAAACATGATACACTGTTGCAGAAAGTTGACAAACGTCCCCTGGACAAAGCTCACCGCCCGTATGCTTTTCACTTTACGCAATTCCAGCTTGAGAATTTTTAGCGTCGTGCTGTTCAGGCGTCCGATTTCCTGTTGGGTCAGGCCCAAACTTTTGACCAGTTCGATATTACGCAACGATTCGGTCGTGGAGCCGGATAATGCATTGGTTTCCTTGAGGATTTTTTTTTGAATAAACTTAATTTTTTTGCTTAGGTAGCTGGTCAAGAAGGCTAATATGAAGGCGCCGGCTAGGTAGATAGCCGGAAGCGAGGGGCTTAATCGGAACGACACAATAACCACAAAGACAATACCTACTAGTGTGGCAAAGAGTACATTTACAAAGTTGGTAATAAATTTTTCACAATCTGCCCGTGCTTTTACCAGCACAGACAATGTTTCGCCGCTTCGCTGATCCTCAAAGTCCTGGTAAGGCAATTGCAACGCATGCCGGAGACCATCCGTATAAAGCCGGGCACCGAACTTCTGAATCACTACATTGACGACATAATCCTGGAAAGCCTTGGCTATTCGGGATACCATGGCCACACCGATTATCAACAATAAGCCAATGGTGATCCCCCGGAAAAAGGCAGCATCGGCTCCTTGGGCGCGAAAGCCAGCCGCTTGGTTGGCATAAGGGTCGATAATCAGATTCCCCAGGATGTACGGATTCAGCAGGGAGAAGATCTGATTGATAGCGGCCAGTAAGAGTGCCAGAAGAATCAATCCTTTGTATCTACTTAGATAAGATAATAGCAATTTCATCAGAAAATAATTATTGATCTATTGTCTGTTTTTAATGGCATTAATGAATGCTTCGCAGGTTCCATCGCGTTGCTTAATGTAGTTCGCGCGCTGCCAAAGCGCACAATGCGGATGACCGGACAATTATGAAACCATTTTTCCCGTATGTCAGTATAAAATGATCCGTCTACGTCATGCATATATAAATTTTTACGGCAAGCAGACAATCGTCCGCCGTTTTGTCGCATTAAAAGGCGTCCTGTAAAAACGCTTCTAAATCCGAGTCTTTATTCAAACCGAATTTCTGTTTTAACCGGTATTTAAACATCCGCACACTTTGTGGCGCTACATGGAGCGCTTGTGCGATTTGTTTGGTGGTCATCTTTAGGTAGAGGTATGCACAGTATTTCAAATCGAGCGGAGTTAGCTTTTGAATCGATTTTTCGGAAAGGCGATTGAAAAAATCGGGATGCAGTTCCTGTATCTGCATCTTGACGTCTTCAAAATCGGCACGTAGCAGCATTTCTTCTTTTAAAAGCTTCTGTATGTTTCTGGAATCGCCTTCCTGTATCTGGTTTTGGATTTGCTTCAATGTATCGTTTTTGTGCTCAATAATCAACGAATTGGTTAATGCTTCTTTCTCCAGTTGCTGGCGTTTCAGATCCAGCAGTTCCTGCTCCGCTTTTAATCGTGCTTGCTCTTCTTTTTCGAGGCGAATTTGAATGGTCATTGTGCGCTCCGCATCCTCTTTTTCCTGCTGGAGTTTTTTTTCGCGCTCCCTGGAATACCGTAGTTTGAAGCGATAGGAGGAGACCATAAAAACGAGTCCAAAGAGCAGCGCTGCTGCAATACCGCCGTACAGGTAATTCTGGTGTTTTCGGAATTCGGCACGTTCCTTTAACAGCTTCAACTGCTGGTCTTTTTTCTCGGTTTCATAATGTATTTCCAGTTTCTGAGCATTCAGCAGTTGCTGTTCGTTAAAAGACTTTTCCAGCCATTCGTCCGCTTTCTGCAAATAGGATATGGCCGATTTCTGGTCATTTTTATCCTGTGCAATGTCAGCCAACTCTTTATTGACCTTGTATGCGAGTTTGAAATGGTTGTTCTTGTCGCCCATCAGCTGAGCGAACCCCTGCAATAAGTATTGCTCTGCCAGCGGAAGATTACCCTCCATTTTGGCAAAGCCACTTTTGATACCAAACAGATTGATCCACATACTGGCGAGGGCTTCCTTATTATTGAGCTTGTCTTCGGCGAGGTCGAGGTATCCGAAAGCTTCTTTCTTTCGAGTTGCCGCATCTTGTTCAGAAAAATCGAGATAATAGTTGGCGAGATTGATGCAGATGATGACAAATGTATTGCCGCTTACTTTTTCGGGATTTTTTTGATAAAGGGAAAAAGCTTCGCTTAAATAATGATAAGCACTATCTAACAAGTGTTGCTGCCGCGTATTTTTATATCGTGCCAGATACATACTGGAAAGGCCGTTGTTAACATTCGCCTGTAGATTAAGGCTATTTGCCAGAACGGCGTATTTTTCGCACAACCGAATGTATTTTTCCATTTTATCTTCGTCGTCCCATTTGCTGTAAGCGCCGTACAGCAGGTAGTTGAGGTAATATTTTGTAACCGGATCTTCGTTATTTGCCTCTACATATTTCAATCCGGTAATTGCATCTTTCACGACCTCATCCGGAAGGTTTAATAGATTATTGAGGTAGGCTTTGGCTCGGTAAGCTGCGGCCATCGACGTCTTTTTTGAGGTTTTTACGGCATTCTCCAAACTGAGATCCAGTGCTTTTTTTGCACTCAGTAGGCTATCCAGGGATGCATATAGTCCGCTTTGATGGGCATACAAATGTGCAAGGTCGTCGGGTGAATTCGTTGCATCGATGGCTTCATTTAGTGTGGATAACGCCTCCTGCGGTTTATTTTTTAATTGCAACCGTTCTATTTTCTTCAGCGTTTCCTGCGCGGTCTGTGAGATATATTGTGCCCATGCAGAAGGAGACTGCGAAAGGAGGATCAGCAACAACACGGTACGGATTAACTTCATAAACTTCGCTCTCTAACTGGACAAATTAATGAAAAAAATCCCAATGTAGATATTTTGTATATATCGGAATCTGACGGGTATATACTTTGTACAACAATTAGCAAAGGTCGTTGGAGTTTTTCTCTCCAACTTTGTAGCAGCTCTTATCACGGGTGGCAGGAAGCCACTCATCAAAAAAATTGACTATGCAGCAATTATCGTTTAAACCCTTTTTAAAGGAAACGCTCATCGTGGAATTACAGAAGATGTTCCCGCAGTATAAAATCCAAACGAGTTTAGGGACGCTACAGGTGCGGACAAGCGGCTTTACCGTTACAGGTAATGTGGCGATTAAATGCAAACCGGGGGCAGGAGAGGTGACAACATCAACGAACCTCGATTCGGCGATGATTTATTTGTTCTTCTCATTACCGCTGGGCGTTTACATATTGGCCAAAAGAGGTCGAACCCAGCAATTGGAAAACGAAGTGGTCGAAGGAATAAAGCAAATTTTGGAACCGATGGACTAAAAATTCGATCCCCGTGATCCATCGTAACCGTGGTATAAATACAATGCGCCATAGGTCCAATTCGGTCCTTCCAGTCCGGGATAATTAAATCGGTCCATCATCAGCGCTAGATAGCGGAAGGGGTAACCCTCGGGCAATTCCACCACATTGGGCCAAACTCGGGTCCCCGATTTTTCATTCCATGGAGGGAGATCCATTTTCAATGTACCCACTTCCTGGAGCTGGGGATAGGTATAGATAAAAATTTCCCGTTCCTGGCTCCCAGAAAAGCAAAAGCGTTTTCCGCCGATACGCTGAATAGACGTCCCTGTGGAATTATGAGCTACCGGGCCAGCGATGCGCCGATAGTCTTTGTTCCATGCACTTGATTCCAAGAGGATTGCTTTGTATCCATCGTTGTTTTCGCACGTCAATATCCGCCATTTTTCTACTTCGGCGTCATATAAAATATGCGGATCTTCGATGTCGCCGACGATACCGAACGGAGTCGCCTGCATCACAGAAAAGCCAAAGCGGGGGTCCTTCGTACTTTCTACGGCCAATAGTTGCTTTTGCTCGTGCGGACTGGCATAGGCGCTGAATCCCGTGGTAATGCCCCGCCAAATCTTTTCATTTCTGTCATAGAAAATATGCGAAGCCACTTCATTCCGAAGTATCCCGTCCTGGCGGTCGAACAGGATAATTCCTTCAAACCGGAGATCAAATACGGAGGGGTCCATGCTAAAAACTCCCTGCACATGATGGGGCAATGCGCGTCCCCGGATGGTCATGGTATACCAAATCCGTCCCTGGTCTAGCAGAGGCGTTCCATCCTCATAGGTGATCGCGCGGATGTCTGCGAGGCCCATGCCACCGGTGAGTGCAGACGACACCTTGTTTACCTGAACGATTCCGTGTTTCATCTGCGAAAACAAGCTTGATTGGAAGGTATACAGGTATTCTTTTTTCCGCAGATCGATGTGTTGGCCGAAATCCGACTGGGCAATCGGTTGGGGGAGACCCCCGTCTTGGCGATATAAGGTCAGCCCGCTGCCCAGCATTTGAAGGATGAATTTACCGTGAGGGATTGTTTTTAGTTGGGTTGGGATCGCGATGGATTCGTTTACCATGACCTGATCGCCCTTCATTAATTTTTGATGTACGTCGATGATGCGATTTTCCTGATAATCGACCGTGATCAGGTATCGTAGCGTTTTTGCTGCATCCGAAAATTCAAATCCGATGGCACCTTCTCCTTCACAGGAAGCCAGATCAAGCGTGTACGTTGCGAAGGGATTGAACCCGCCGAACCAAATCGAAGTCTCTGTTTCGTTATCAGCGCTAATCTGCAGTTGCTCCTCGTGTAGTATATTTATTTGCGCATGGGTTTCCCTATGGTGGATGATGGGATACATGGCAGACATTCCAATGATTTCGTTGGGGCTCAATGTAGCCAGTGGAAGGGCATGTGTGTCATCAAAGATAAACCGCCGTACCCCTTGCCGTACAAAATTGATTTCGTCGGGAGACGGCTGACTGTGAACGGTAACAGTCATTAACATGAGAAGGGTATAGAGTACGGGAAAAGCTAATTTGTGCGATTTGTTCATATGAGTGGCGACAATTGGTGGGTAAAAATAGCGTTTTACGTCTAGGTTCCCAAGTGCCGCCATACAGCTGCTAATCATAACCAAATGCAAACGATAATGCGATGCCGTGATTGTTGCCCAGTGTAGGTCTTTTTAGTCCGATGGTATAATGATAAACGAAACGGAGCTGTTCAACGGCATAAAATCCAACCAGTAAGTTTACCGAAGAACTGCTTCGGTAGCCGGCGCCGATTTCAAAGTGGTTTCGTAGGTTTGCTGAAAGGTTTAAATCGATTTGTAAGGGTGCACCGTCTTCGTATTTTACCAACGCACTGGGTGTGATCATGATCTCTTTATAGAAATCGGCAAAGAAGCGATATCCAAGGTACCCGTAAACGGGGACAGCAACGTCCAGATTATGTCGAGCGGCCAATCTGCCACCGAGCAGGTTTGGCGCCGAAATCCCCATATAATAGCCCACTTTGTTATACAACATACCCGCGCCGATCACCGGAATGGTTTCAGATAGGTTTTCGGTAAATACCGGATCGTTCTCTACGCCTAGCTCGAGCAAGTTTTCATGGAGTCGCTGAATACCAGCCGTCATCCCGAATGAAAAGACATGTTTATCATAACCACCCCAAATATTTCTACCAGGTTTTAAGTCAAACAAGAGCTGATAGGAATACGCCACGGTTGCCGTTGTCGCCGAGGTTACGCCGATTCGGTCATCGATCAACGCAGCGCCCACACCCATCCGATCGTTCGATAGTGGCGATTGAAAACTCAATGCGGAGCTTACGGGTGTGCCTTCGACTTTCCGGGTATAACGGTCGTGACTAAGGCTAACTACCGATCCGGGTGTCATACCGGCGTAAGCTGGATTGATGATGAAGGGGTTACAATTATATGCCGGAAACAAGGGTGTTTGCTGGGAATACGCGATTCCTGGGCTTAATAAAACCATCCATATAGCCATCATATAGTTCTTCCGAGTCTTCATCTTAGCGCTTGAGTACCAAAAAGCCTTCAACTTTTTTCGTTTCTTGATTGTCGCGATACTGGATTGTGAAAAAATAAGTGCCGGCTGGTAATACACCTGCGCCCAGTCGTATCATTTGGTTAGCTGTTCCGTTAAATACGCGAGATTGATTATCGTATTGTTTGATTTCAAAAATCCGATCGCCCCATCGATTGTAGACGGTAACCCTATTGTCGGGATATTGCTCGATTCCGTCGATTTTCCAAAAATCATTAATTCCATCCCCATTCGGGGAGAAGCCATATTTGGTTCGATTGATGTCGTTATCCGTTTGGTTATCACCTGGTGTGATGACGAAGCGGGTTTGGGAACATCCGGTTGCTTCTCCCGCGGCATTAAAGGGGACAACAGATAGGTAGTATGGAGTGTTTTCAACAAAATCAAATGTAGGATTGAAAATGTTTCCCCTTACCGTTACGTTGTCCACGATGTCCGATCCGTCGGGTGTAGTGCCAATGGATATTCGGTATGCCTCGGCTCCTTCAACAGGTATCCATGCGATGCCCGAATCGAGGGAGCGAATGCTTGCACCGTCTGTGGGAATTGTAATCGTTGTACATTCGGGTGCAACCAAAAGCGTTGTGGTTGTAAAGCTGATCTCTGCGCAACTTTCTGCCTCTCCGGCGGCGTTGAAAGGCACGACGGTCACGTAATAAGTGGTGTTTTCCTCCCAATCGGTTGCCGGGGTGTAGATCGTCGCGGTTACTTCCTCTCCATCCACGACGTCTGTTCCGCCGGAAGTAGTGCCGATATAAATACGGTAGCCATCGGCTTCATCGGCAGCCGACCATGTGATCCCGGCACGCAGTCCGACATCGGTGGCATCGTCCTCGGGATCGGTAATCGTGGTACATTCGGGTGCAACCAAAAGCGTTGTGGTGGTAAAGCTGATCTCTGCGCAGCCTTCGGCTTCCCCGGCGGCGTTGAAAGGCACGACGGTCACGTAATAAGTGGTGTTTTCCTCCCAGTCGGTTGCCTGGGCGTAGCTCGTTCCGGTTGCTTCGTCTCCATCCACGATGTCTGTTCCACCGGAAGTAGTGCCGATATAAATACGGTAGCCATCGGCTTCATCGGCAGCCGACCATGTGATCCCGGCACCCAGTCCGACATCGGTGGCATCGTCCTCGGGACCGTTAATCGTTGTACATTCGGGTGCAACCAAAAGCGTTGTGGTTGTAAAGCTGATCTCTGCGCAGCCCTCGGCTTCCCCGGCGGCGTTGAAAGGCACGACGGTCACGTAATAGGTGGTGTTTTCCTCCCAGTCGGTTGCCGGGGTGTAGCTCGTTCCGGTTGCTTCCTCTCCATCCACGACGTCTGTTCCGCCGGAAGTAGTGCCGATATAAATACGGTAGCCATCGGCTTCATCGGCAGCAGACCATGTGATCCCGGCACCCAGTCCGACATCGGTGGCATCGTCCTCGGGACCGGTAATCGTTGTACATTCGGGCACTTGCAGCAACTCTTCGGTTGTAAAGTTGAT